>Ga0334722_10000002_pt1 | contig 510485 bp, 477 predicted proteins | sample C3_bottom_MG_FD_207210 | JGI IMG/M metagenome (GOLD analysis project Ga0334722, IMG submission 207210) | Sediment microbial communities from Yellowstone Lake, YNP, Wyoming, USA - C3_bottom | ecosystem: Environmental > Aquatic > Freshwater > Lake > Sediment | place: USA: Wyoming | collected... | reverse complement strand
ATGTTTCTCCGTGAGGTCGGTGCGCTCGGTGCGCTGTCCCACGAACTTCCAATCCGACCGCGAGAGGACGCGGGAGAGGTCCGCCTCCACGGAGATCTGCTGGTCTTCACCGAACGCGAGGCCGTCCAGGTTCCAGAGTTTGAGGCCGTTGTACTCGGCGGGGTTGTGGCTGGCTGTGATCATGACGCCCGCACCGTACTCCTTCGCGCCGCGCGCCAGCGTCGGCGTGCTCACCATGCCCGCGTCGCAAATGTCGGCGCCTACCGACATCGCGCCGGCGGCGAAGGCGGCGGCGATCATCGGGCCGGAGACGCGCGGGTCGCGCCCGAGAAGGACCTCGTCGTACGCGGAGCCGACTGCCGTGCCGACACGCATCGCGAGTTCGGCGGTGAATTCCTTCCCGATGACCCCGCGGATGCCGGAGGACCCGAAAAGCACGGCCGACGCGAACAGCGACGGCGGTAAGAAGGTGCGCACGAACCGCACGCCACAGGTTCAATTCCGAGAGACCGTTGCCGCCATCATGGGCTCACCGAAGCGGTGTCCGTGGCCTGGCGACGATGAGGAGATGCTGGCCTACCACGACAGCGAGTGGGGGGTGCCGGAGCACGACGACCGCCGGCTGTTCGAGTTCCTCGTCCTCGAGACCGCGCAAGCGGGCCTGAGCTGGTCCACCATCCTTCACCGCCGTGCTGGATACCGCGCGGCCTTTGCGAACTTCGACGTCGACCGCGTGGCTCGGTACACCGCCAAAGATGTCGAGCGACTCCTCAAGGACACGCGCATCATCCGAAACCGCCTCAAGGTCCGCGCGAGCGTCACGAACGCGAAAGCGTTCCTGAAGATCCGCGAGGAGTTCGGTTCCTTCGACGCGTACATGTGGGGCTTTGTCGGCGGCCGCCCCAAACAGAACCGGAGGCGGTCCCTGACGCAACTTCCCGGGTACACCGCCGAGGCGGAGCGGTTCTCTGAGGACCTCCGCGCGCGCGGCTTCAAGTTCATCGGGCCCACCGTGGTCTACGCGCACATGCAGGCGACCGGCATGGTGAACGATCACCTCGTGGGCTGCTACCGCTATCCCGTCATCCAGCGCTTGGGCGTACGGTGACTGCAATCACCCGTGGCAAGACGGAACCTTCATCCGAGGAACCGCCCCTCTCACGAAAGTGCGGTTCGACCGCCTCGACTGGAGGATCGTTCGCGAGCTGTTCCACTGGGGGAGCAGCACTTTCCCGGTGGGGCCGCTCAGGGTCTCACTCCAAGGCATCGCCTCTCAGGTCGGCGTCCACCGCAACACGATCCTCGCGCGCGTGCGGGCGATGCGAAAGGCGGGGGTGCTCGAGGGCCAGGTCTTCGAGCCACGGCCGGGCACCGTGGGGCTCGTGCGGTCGGGGTACCTACTCCACGGCACCCCGTCCCGAGATGGCGAGGAACTGCTGGAAGCCTTGCGCCGGTTCCCGTGCATCTCCGCCTTCGTTCAGTGTCGCGGGGTCGCGTTCGTTCACCTGTGGCATGACCCCGGAGATTCCCCGAAGGCCGCGGCCCAGGCCGTCCGCCAAGCATTGGGCGCCCGAAGTCTCATCGAGGGCTACGTCTCCACCAAGTTCACCGCCGAAGAGAACGGAATGTCACGCCCCTCTCCGTTCGAGGTCCGCATGATGCTCGCGCTCCGACGCGCGCCTACCCTGCCGATGTCGGCCGTCGCCCGCGAACTCGGGGTGACGACGAGGACCGCGGAGCGCCGGGCCGCAGCCCTCATCGAACGCGGCGCAGGGGCGATGGTCCCCCTCTTCCGGCCCGGGCGGGTGGAGGGATGGATCCTCGTCCACTACGTGCCGTTGGAACGGGATGAGCGGGCCGCCGCGGGGCTCGTCCGCGCGTTCCCCGACCGCGTGGTGGGTCCGTTCAGTCCACGACAGATCCCGACGGTCCTGGTCCCGCTCGAGAGTTTGTCGGAGGTCGAACGTCGACGGCGCGAGGCGGAACGCGTTCCCGGGGTTGGACCCCTCATGCCTGTCCTCGTCCAGGACATCACATACCCTCGCGCCTTCGAGGGTTGGCTGGCGCCCCGTGTCGAATCGGCACAGGTCCGCGTGGCGAGCCTACAAGTCCACGACGCCTGATCCGCCGCGACATGGCTCCGGACCCGGAAGTCGAACGGTGGATGAGATTCCTCGCGCGCTTCGCTCCGATCGTCGCTTTGGTTGCGATGGTGCTGATCGTGTTGTTCTTGGGGGGGGTGGGCATTTCGTCCTCCGATGATGCCCTCGGGCCCGATTACGTGGAGCTGTTGCAGGCCGGTCGGGCCCCCGTCGCGTTCCCCGCCGCGATGGTCTTCGATGCCTTCGGGTGGCTCGCGATCGGGATCTCCCTGATCGCGTTCAGCCGGATCTTCCAGCGCTCCGCGCCGATCGCCTCGACGTTCATCTTCATGGCGGGGGTCGGCCACCTGCTCGGCTTTCTCGGGGGCATCTTGCGGATGACGGGCGTCGCCAATCTTGGGGTGATGTACGCCGCGGCGACCGACCCGGGGACCCGGGAGATGCTGCGGAGTTCGTACCTTTCCTTCTCCAAGGTGATCGGAGGCCTGTTCCTCGCGGGGGACGTCGTGGCGGCGTTGGGATGGCTCCTGGTCGGGATTGCGAAGCGGCCCGCCGAACTCCCGCGATGGGTGCCCCGTTGGGCGATGATGTCAGGCATCCTTGTGGCGGTCTTTACCCCGTTGTCGGCGGTGTACGGGAGCACGGCCGCCTTCCCGATCCTCTTCCTCTACATCCTCTCTGGGGTGGTCGTGTTCCACTTGGTGTTCGCCATGAAGTTCTGGCGGCGGGGAGCGATCCAGGCCAGCCTGGGCGCGACGGTGTAGGACCGGGTTTCCCGGCTTGAATTCGGGCGCCGCGCCCATGCCGTCAACCTACACCGCAGAAGGCCCGGCGCCTCGGCCAGGCACCCTGACTAGGCCAGACATGGCAACGCTTAACTAGGCCACGACCGATGCCCGCGCGCTGCGGTCTAGCGGGCTCCCCGGCCCGCTGCACCACCCCCAAGGAGAGATCGGAAATGCCCCCCATGGAAGCCATCAGCGTGGACAAGGCGATCGAGATCGCAAAGAGCAAGAAGCTCAAGCCCGGACGCGTGCGAGGCACCGACGAGGTGCAGTTCACGCGCGGGAAGAACGACCGGCTCGAGCCGATCGAGTGGACGGAGTTCAAGGAGGCCCTGGAGAGCCGGAAGCTCCAGGTCTACAACTCGGGCGGCTGGATGAAGATCATGAAGAAGACGAAGAAGTAGTCTTCCGACGCCGCCAACGCCCATTAGTGCGCCCCAGGGCGCCCGCCGGTGATACACCCGGTTGGTCACGGATACGCCCGCGCGCCATTCTGAAATACCCGCAGGCCCATGGGCCCAACAGGTCCCGGGAGGAAGGGGAATGTCTGAATCGAAAGCCGCCGTGCTGTGCGTCGCGCTCGCCATCGTCCTGATTGCGCCAATCGGCTGGACGCCGAGTCCGAACGCCACGACGACCGCCTTCACGTTCTACAGCGGGGCGTCCACCGTTGCCCTCGGACCAAACGGGGAGGGCCCCATCACCTCCGGTATCGGCGCCGCGGGGGCGCCGGACCCGATAACGACGAGAGCGGGAGCCCCTGCAGAAGTCATCGCGAAGAACCCGGCGTGGAACGTCATTGGCGGTTCCGCGTGGATCTCCTATGGGCCAACGACGACGAACGGCCCCGCGAACGGGGTCACGGTCATCTTCGACGTCGAGTTCTTCCTCCCTGCCGGGGCGAGCAACCCGCAGATTGTCGTCTCCCTCCTCGGGGACGACGACGTGACCGTCTTTCTCAACGGCGGGACACTCGGGCCCTCCCCCCCGGCCCACTACAGCACCATCGTCACGACATCCTTCTCGGAGGCCTTCCTCTTCAAGACAGGGGCCGATCCGAACCAGCTGCGGTTCGATGTCGTCCAGAGCGGCGGGGACGGTTTCGGCCAAGACTTCAGCGCGACCGTGACGTTCACTCTCGCGGCGGGCCCGACGGCGGCGTTCATGTGGTCGCCCACGACTCCTCAGGAGGGCGTCCAGTTCCAGTTCATCGACCTCTCCACCGACCCGGACAGCAGCATCGTCATCTGGGTCTGGGACTTCGGCGACGGGAGCGGCATCACGTTCATCTCGGCGACGAACCCGAGCCACACCTACGGGCACGCGGGGACATACACGGTCACGCTCACCGTGACCGACGCGGCCGGTCGTACGGACACGGCGACCGCGGACGTGACCATCATCGACGCCGCGCCCGTGGCGGTGATCACCACCGTGGAGTCGTTCACGCTCACGCAAGGGAACACCACCGTGCCCATCGAGGTCTCCTCCGGGACGAGCGATGCGACCGCGTTCTATCAGTATTACGACGCGAGCGCCCACATGGGCTTCGAGACGGCCTACCAGTCCAATGTGCTCCTCTACCGCCAAACGACGACGGGCGATCTCTCCCTGATTTTCGTGCACAACATCGACTTCCAGAGTTCCGGGCAGAGGACGGGCGAAGGGGCCGTCTCCCTTGATCTCGGCGGTGTCCCGGCCGGTGCGTACGTGTCGCTCAGCGATGATCAAGACCAACCCCCCGTGGGCCAAGAGTTCTCCCTCGGACACAACCCCGAAGGTCGGTGGCGCTACTGGGACAACACGGACGGCGGTATGCTCAGTGGCCTCCCGATCGCGTCACCCTGGTGCATTAGTGTGTCCCCCGTCTCCTTCGAGAACATCAACTCCTGGGTCTACTACTCCAACGGCGTGGACGTGAGCCTGAACATGATGCAGTCCATTACCCTCTGTTACACGCCACAGGTCGACGTCGCGTCCGTGACGGTGGGCGAGGGCCAGGACGTGACCTTCCAGGGCTACTTCGACGACCCCTCATGGCTGGACTCGCACACCGCCACGTGGGACTGGGGCGACGGGACCGTCGTCGCGGCGTCGTTCTCCCCGGGAACCGGCGCGTCACATCACAACATCGCCACCGCCACGCACGCGTACGGCCGCGCGGGGACGTACACCGCCACGCTCACGGTGACGGACGACCTCGGGGAGACCGGGACGGACTCCGTTCCGGTCCTTGTTTCTAACGTGGACCCCGTGGCGGCGATCACTGGCGCCGGCCCGAACCCGGTGCAGGGCGGGCAGGCCGTCACGTTCGACGGCATCTTCGACGACCCCTCGTTCCTCGATGTGCACACCGCCACCTGGGACTTCGGCGACGGAGCGACGATAGCGGGGACGTTCTCTCCGGGTGTGGGGTCCGCGCACCACGACATGGACGCGGTCGATCACGTCTACCCGGCGGCGGGGTTCTACACCGCCATCCTCACCGTGTGCGACGACTTCCGCGGTTGCGCGAGCGACAAAATCGTCGTCGAGGTGCGGAATACCTCACCGGTCGCGAACGCGGGGGCCGACCTCACGGAGACCGAGGGGATCCTCATCGCCTTCAGCGGCGCCTTCACCGACCCCGACCTCGGGGACACGCACACGATCACCTGGGACTTCGGGGACGGCGCCCTCGCCGCGGGCACCTTGACCCCGACGCATACCTATGGGGACAACGGCGTCTACACGGTCTCCCTCACCGTATGCGACGCCTCGGGCGCCTGCGACACCTCGACCCTCCTCGCCACGATCACGAACGCGCCGCCGGTGGTCGACGCCGGCCCGAACCGCGCTGTCCCCGAGGGTTCGCCCATCATCATCAGCGGCTCGTACACCGACCTCGGGTTCCTGGACACGCACGACGCCCTCGTCCTGTTCGGAGACGGTACCCCGGGAATGGTCCCGCTGTTCGGCTCCGGATCCATCACCGCCATTCATGTCTACGCCGACGACGGGACGTACACGGTCGTGGTCCGCGTATGCGATGACGACGGGGGCTGTGGCGAGGACACCGCCAACGTGACCGTGATGAACGTCGCACCGACCGTGGTCATCGGCATGAACGCGACCTCCATCATCGAGGGGGATTCGGTCACCTTCACCGCCACGGCCTCCGACCCCGGCTTCGATTTCGCCTTGGCGGGAACGCTGGAGGACTTCACCGCCACGGTGGACTGGGACGACGGGACGGTCGAGCTAGTGGCCCTCACCGAGACCCCGGGTTCGCCGGGAGTCCTGACCATCCTCGATCTCGGGTCCCTCACGCACACGTACGGGGACGATGGTGACTACCTCGTGACGGTCACGGTCTGCGACGACGATGGCGGCTGCTCCAGCGACTCTCTGCTCGTCACCGTGACCAACGCGGACCCCTCCATCCTCGGATTCTCGGTCACCGGCACGGTCGCTGCCCGCCTCCGTGTGGCGGGGGAGAAATGGCACGACGTCTCGATCGAACTGTTCGCGGGCGGCACCCTCGTCGCCTCCGGGAGCATCCTCCGGGTGCCCGGCTCCCCGGATGACCAGTCCCTGGACCTGGGGACCTTCACCTTCGACGCGTTCCGCTCGCTCACCGCCAAGATCGTCTACACGCCGATGGACGACACGATCAACGGACAGGTGTGGGGCGACGATCCGGCCTGGGTGATCTTCACCGGCCTGGCGGGCGAGGTCCGCGTGCATCACAACTTCAACGTCCGCCACCCGGACACCTGGGTCTGGGAGCCCGACCTGTTGCCGGCGCTCGCGGCGGCGGGGCTGGAGTTCACACTCTCCGCGTATGACAGAGGGTGCGACGACCTCTTCGTCGATGTGTACTTCGGGGACGGGGGCGTGGCCTCGACGACCCATTACAACGACGGGGTCGGCCCGGATCCGCCGAAGAGCCCGTTCGGGACCTTCCCCTTCACCGTCACCGACACCGTGGTCCACGCCTACCTTGCGCCGGGGACGTTCACCGTGATTCTCTCCGTGACGGATGACGACGGTGGGAGCACCGCACTGACGTTCGTCCTCGTCATTGCCTAGACCGACCGGCCGCCACCACCGGGGCATTCGACCGGCTCCTCCGGCCGTGGCGAGCCCGCGAGGTATTCTCAATGCCAGAAATCTTACCAAAAAACCCATGGAGCGTCAGGCCACCTCCCCACCATGGTCCGATGGCGGGTTGTGTCTGTGGCGGGATTGCTGATGGCCGCGGCGATCCTCGCCGCGTGGAGCTTCCCTACGTCCCGCGCCGTCACAGGCGGTCCGGACGCCTACGGGTACGGCTTCGACGATGCGGTCCCGTACTCCTGGATCCCCGCCGCGGGCGTCGTCGTCGCGGACAACGCGGAAAACTGTCAGAACCCGCCCGGGTCCCCGGACTTCGGCTTCGGGAGCTTCTCGTACTACGGGACGAGCTACACGGACCTCCTCGTCTGCCCCAACGGATTCGTCAAGTTCACCGGCGCGACGACGAGCGGGCTCAATGCGAACAGCCAGCTGCCCTACACGTCCATCCCCAACTCAGACATCGTCGCGCTCTCCGCCAGCGGCCTGAACCCGACCCTCCCCGGCAGCGGCAAGATCTACTTCGACGAGCAGGCGGCCGCCTCGGTGGTCACCTGGGACCTGGTCAACATCACCGCGGCGCTCCAGGTGCAGTTCCAGATCGTCCTCCGGGACACGGGCGTCATCGACGTGCAGTACAACAGCGTCACCCCGGCCTATGCCAACGTTCCCTCAGGGATCGAGAGCCCCCTCGGGGACATGGGCCTGATGTACACCACCTACTCGCTCCCGCCCCGGATCGCGAACGGGACGGCGGTCCGGTACATGCCCCCGGCCCCCCCGGTCGCCGACACCCTGACCATCACCGGCGAGGACCTCGCGCCGGCGACCGTCGAGCAGACCTCGATCAACGTCGTCCTCGGGCGCTACATCCTCACGGCCGGGTCCGGCGCCGTGGCGGTGAAGACCGTGCGGCTGGAGAAGCTCGGGACGGTCGCCGACGCCGCCATCTACCTCGGGCTCTACAACGACACGAACGACAACGGACTCTACGAGTCCGGGGTCGACGGCTACATCACGGGATGGCAGACACCGGCGGGCGGGATGATCACCTACTCCTTCGGCGCCCCGGTGGTCGTGCGCCCCGGGCTCCCCCAGCGGTGGCTCGCCATGGCCTACTGCCTCTGTCCGGCCGTCCCGGGCGCGACCCTGGGCGTGCGCGTGTCCTCGGGCGCCCCCAGCTTCGACGTCGCGGGCATCGACACCGTCGTCTACAGCCCGGGCAGCCCCATCGACTCCAGCCTCGCCACGGTCACGGCGCTGCCGACGAGCACCCTCTCCGTCGCCTTCACGGACGCCGCCCCCGCCTCCGTCCAGCAAGGCCAAGAGGACGTCCTCCTCCTGGGGATGCGGTGGACCGTCGACACCGGGGCGGTGCGCGTGACCCGGGTGAACGTCACCCTGACCGGTGTCCCGCCGAGCGACACGGACGTGCGGGGCGTGCTGCTCGTCTCGGACCAGAACGGCAACGGGGCATACGACTACTTCGTGGACGACATCGTCGGGACGACCACGTTCACGGCCGGCGTCGCGACCTTCTGGCCGTGGGTCACCGTCACCGCCGCGGCTCCGATGGACCTCCTGGTGACCGTGTCCATCGCGAACAGCGCGGGCATCGGCGACACGCTCGGGGCCAGCGTCCTCGCCGTCACGGACATGATGACAGACACTTGCAACGGGCTGATCTCGCCAGCAGGGTTCCCCGGGGCCTCGTCGAACGCTGTGATCGTCGGGGGGGTTCCGAACACGGTGTCCCTCGTGTCCTGGAATGATCGCGCGCCGGGCACGGTGTTCCAGGGCGACACGGATATCATCATGGCCGAGTTCAGCCTCGGCGTCGACGCCGGGGTGGCCCGGATCGACTGGTCCGGAGGCCTCAACATCACCCTGACCGGCGTCCCGCCGGACACGGCGGACCTCAGCGGCGGATTCGGGCAGGCGAACCTCTGGGAGGACCTCGATGGGGACGGCTGGAAGTCCCTGGGGGCCGACCGGTTCATCGGAGGGGGCTGGTTCGCGGCGGTCGGGCCTGACTTCGTGGCCCAGATCACCCCCTTCGGCGGCACGCCGTTGGAACTCCACGCAGGCGGGGCCCGCGACTTCCTGATCACCTATGACATCTCCCCGACCGCGACTCTCGGGCACACCGTGGGCGCTCGGATCGACAATGTCACCGCCGTCCAGTTCCTGACGAACACCGTGTTCGCGGCGACGAATCTTCCGGCGCAGACGACCGACAGCCTCATCGCCGCCGGCAGCCCGGACACGCTCACCCACGTCCTCACCGATGTCGCCCCCGCGACCGTCGCTCCCTTCGAGCGCGGGATCCCCTTCGGGCAGCTCCAGGTGGACGTGCTCCCCGGCCCCGGGGGCAACCGGGTGGACGTCACCGGGCTCAACCTCCAGCGCCTGGGCACCGCCACGGACGCCGACGTCGGCACCGTCCTCGTGGTACACGACAGGAACGGGAACGGCGCGTTCGATGGCGGCGTCGACCTCTCGCTGGGCAGCGGGACCTTCACTGGCGGCCAGGCCTGGATCACCTTCGACATGCTCGGCGATGGGGTCGCGGTGTCCGGCGGCACGCCGGAGGATCTCCTCCTCCTCATGGACATCGATCCGGCGGCGATGGCGGGTCGGACCGTCGGCCTCCGCATCGCGGCGGTGGCGGATCTCCTGATCAACATGGCCGGCGGCGACACCGTGGACCCCGCCGGGTTCCCCCTCGACACGGGCCTGGCGACGATCGCCGGTCCCGGTTCGGCACCCGCCTTGGTCTCTCCATGGGCCGTGGTCGCCCCGACACTGGACGGTGCCGTGGGGGCGGGAGAATGGGCCGACGGTCTCCGGGTCGACCTCCTGAAGGTCGCGGGGAACAAGCTCGACGCCCACCTCCTGGTCAAGAACGATGCGACATCCCTCTACGTCGCCTACGATGCTCCCGGGGACTTCTCCAGGGCCGTGAACGACTTTGCCTCGGTCGCGTTCGATACGGGCAACGACGGCATCGCGACGGACGGCCGCGAGGATGTCTTCGCCGCCGGGGGCTTCTACGAGAGCCAGAACCACTGGACCTGGGAGGCCGCGACGAACGCCTGGGTGATCGAGGACGCCCCCTTCGACACGGGCCTCGCGAACCACGCGGGTCTGGCCCTCGTCCGCAGCTTCGGTCCGAGCGCTTCGCAGACGATCCCTCACGAGATGGCGGAGTTCCGCATCCCCCTGGCCCTCCTCGGTGCGCTCCCCGGAGACACCCTCGGCTTCATCGCCGGTGCGCCACCCTGGCCGAACGGCGGGGTCGTGGACTACACCGGCTTCGGCGTCGGTCTGGCCTCGGGCTGGCCGACCGCCTTCGGGACGATGTTCGCCTCGCCGCAACTGTCTCGGTACGGCGACCTCGTCCTCTCCTCCGCCGCGGCGTCGGACCTCATCGTCTCGGTGATCGACCAGGCTCCGGCCGTCGTTATCCGCGGGCAGACCGACGTCCTCATGGAGAGCCTCACCCTGATCGCGACAATCCCGTCGGTCACCCTCGACGCGCTCACGGTAACCCGGAGCGGCACCGGGACCGATGCCGATGTCGCGGCGGTGCGCCTGTTCGACGACGTGAACGACAACGGCGCCTACGATCCCGGGACCGATACGCTCCTCGGCGGCCCCGTCCCCTTCACCGCCGGCCTCGCCACCCTATCGGGCCTGGGCAAGACGATTGCGGGCGGCACGCCCGAGAGCTTGCTCCTCCTCTACGATGTCTCCGTCGGCGCAACACCCGGGGTCACCCTCGGCGGCGCACTGCCTGATCCCGCGGCGTTCTCGCTCGCGGCCGGAGCGACCGTCAGCGGCGGCTTCCCCCTCGCCTCCTCCGACAGCCGCGTGAACTCGCCGCCGGGGTCCGCCTCCCTGGCGGTGAACGGGTATCTCGACGCGACCCCGGGGATCCTCCACATCATCACTCCGCCTTCAGACCCGGCCTTGAGCTGGACAATCTCGGATCTCGATGGCGATCCACAGTCGGCCTACGAGGTCGAGGTCTGGACGGGACCTGCGGGGAGCGGGAGCAGCCTGTGGGACACCGGCCCGGTGGCGAGCGGGGCGGGATCCGTCCCCTACACGGGCGCGCCCCTCGTCGACGGCGCCTCGTACTATTTCCGCGCCACGGTCTCGGATGGCCTGGAGTGGGGCGGCTGGACGGAGGTCGCGTTCCGCATCAACACACCGCCGCCGGTCCCCGGGCTCCCCATCGACCCCCTCGATGACTCCCTGGTCACCGCGGCCGCCGGTCAGGTGCTGACCTGGGGGACCGTCATGGACGCCGAGACGGACACGATCACGTACACGTGGGAGGCCGAGGAGAACGGTCCCTGCAGCTTCCTGGTGCTCCTCGCCGGCGGGACGGTCGTGACGAACGCGAGCGGTCCCTTCCCGACGCAGCCTGGCGCGGCCTACTGCTGGCACGTCTCGGCCGACGACTCCTGGGAAGGCTCCGGATGGGGCCCCGACTGGAACTTCACGACGGACAACGCCCTTCCCACCGCAACGGGCCTGGGCATCGACGGGTTCGCCGACGGCACCCCGGGCATCCTCCACGTCCTCTCGGCCTCGCCCCTCCTGAACTGGACGTACGGCGACCTCGAGGGGAGGCCACAGACCGCCTTCGAGGCGCGCGTGGGGTCGGCCCCAGGTCTCAACGATGTGTGGTCCCCCGGACCCGTCGCCGGGGCCACCTCGAGCATCGTCTACGCGGGAGCGCCGCTCCTCGATGGCACCGACTACTGGTTCGGCATCTCGGTCTTCGATGGAGCGGCGTGGGGCCCGTGGGCGCAGGTGCGCTTCCACAGCAATTCCCCGCCGACCGTTCCCGGACTCCCCATCACGCCGCCGGACACTGCGGTGATCCCCGCGTCGCCGTCCCAGGTCGTGACCTGGACCGACAGCGCGGACGGGGAGATGGACACGGTCACCTACACCTGGGAGGTGGAGGAGAACGGCCCATGCAGTTTCGCGGTGCTTCTCGCGACCGGGACTGCCGCGGCGAACGTGAGCGGCCCCTTCTCCACCACGATCCTGAGCGCTTACTGCTGGCGCGTCCAGGCGGATGATGGATGGGAGCTCTCTGGCTGGGGCCCCGCCTGGGGCTTCACCACGAACGCGCTGACGAACACCGCGCCGACCCTGTCCCTCCCGGCGGTGACGCCGGCGGTGGGCAACGCCGCCACGCTCTTCTCGTACACCGTGCGCTACAGCGACCCCGACGGGGACGCGCCCGGCGGCGGGTTCCCCGCCGTCGCGATCGAGAAGGGCGGCGTGCCGTTGGCCGGCACGCCTTTCGCCATGGTCTTTGGCGCCTGGGTCGGTCTGCCTTCGGACTGGGTGGCGGGGGCGGGCTTCCGCTATGACACGATGCTGGCGGCGGGAGGCACGGACTACACGTTTGCGTTCACCGCCGCCGATGCCCTGGGCGCCTTCACCAGTACCGCCCCGATCGACGCCCCGGACGTGACGAACAGCGCTCCAGCCCTGGGGTGGCTGGGCTCCGGGAACTACGTCAGCGACGGCCTCGACCCGGAGGTCGGCACGACCGCGACGCTCTTCACGTTCCAAGTGGTCTACTCCGATGCGAACGGGGACGCCCCGTCCGCCGTCGACGTGGTCATCGAGCGGCCCCTGGGGACGCCCTGGGGGACGCTCCCGCTGAGCGGCGGGACGTGGCTCGGACTGTCGGGCGACTACGTCGTCGGGCGCGTCTTTGCCGCTTCGGTGAACCTGCCGGCCTCCGGCGCGGACTACCATTACCGGTTCGCCGCCTCCGACGGCGTCGCCGCCGCGACCGGCGCCCCGACAGCGTTCCTCGACGCGCCTGACGTGGACGACCCGCCGATGGCTGTGGCCTCGATCTCTCCGGCGACGGGGGACCTCTCGACCGCGTTCGCCTTCGATGCGAGCGGCTCGTTGGACGACGTCGGCATCGCGGCCTGGCTCTGGGACTTCGGGGACGGAACGAATGCGACAACGGCGGCGGCGACGCACACTTACACGACGCGGGGAACATTCTCCGTGAGCCTCACGGTGTGGGACGCACGCACCCAGATGGGAACGGACACCGCCACCGTGGACGTCCTGAACCGGGACCCTGTCGCCGGGGCGGGGGTGGACTTCACCGCCAGCGTGGGCTCGACCGTGACCCTGGACGCCACGTCTTCGTCGGATCCGGACGGGGATGTCCTCGCGTACGCGTGGGCGCAAGTCAGCGGCCCTGCGATCACGCTTCTCGGGGCGAGCACCGCGGCCCCCAGCTTCGTGCCTTCGGCGGCGGGGACGTACGTGTTCGTGGTGACGGTGAGCGACGGCCTCGGCGGTTCGGCGGTGGACACCGTGACGGTCACCGCCATCGTGAACCTGGCGCCCACGGCGGTAATCTCCGTTGTCCCGATGAGCGGGACGCTCACGACCGCCTTCGCGTTCGATGGGACCGCGTCCAACGATCCGGACGGCGTGATCCTCACGTACGCCTGGGACTTCGGGGACGGCGGGAGCTCCGTCACCGCAACGGCCACCCATACGTACGGCGCCCGTGGGGCCTTCACGGTCACGCTCACAGTCACGGACGATGATGGCAGCACTGGACAGGCCACCTTGGCGGTGACGGTGGGCAACCGCGGTCCCGTAATCGTCTCCAGGGATCCTGCAGCGTCGGCGGTGTCGCTCCCCGCAGGGGCCGCGCAGCGGCTCGAGGTCGTCGCGTCGGACCCCGATGGCGACCCACTGACCTACTCCTGGAGCGTGGACGGGACCCCTGCGGGTACGGACTCTCCTTTCTTCACCTTCCCGCCTGGCGGCGTCGGCACCTACGCGGTGCGCGTCGTGGTCTCGGACGGGACGGACCAAGTGACGCAGGAGTGGACGGTCCAGGTGACGCAGGAGTCCCCATGGATGCTCGTCGCGCTGCTCGCCATCGTGCTCGCGGTCGCCCTTCTCCTCATCCTCCTCTGGCTCCGCCGTCGGAAGAAGAAGGAGCCGGAGGGCTCGGCCCCACCACAGGATCCGGCACGACCGGTCCCCACCGCGCTTCCCGCGGAGGCGCCTCCCCAGGAGGAGATTCCGGACATCCCGCCGCCCCCGCCGGAGGATGACGCCGTGGAGCCTCTCCCGGCGCCAGACAAAAGTCTTATGGGGAACCCCCCATAGGCCGCCCCTCCGTGCGTGGGTTGCCAAGCTCGGCTAAAGGCGCCAGATTCAGGGTCTGGTCTCGCAGGGGTTCGCAGGTTCAAATCCTGCCCCACGCACTTCCCTGACCGCCAATGTCAAAAGGCCTCGCGGCATTCTCCTCCCCGTGAGAGTGTGGTCCGTCGCGTGCTGTGCCGTCCTCGTGGTACTGGTCCTTCTGTTCCCGGGGCTCACGCCTCCCGCCGCGGCGGGGTGGCTGGGCCCGGTCCGCCTCGACACGGTCCCTGAATCCTATCCCCAGGATCTCGCCGTCGATGGCAGTGAGATTCGGGTGACCATGTCGCTGGAGAGCGGGGCGACGAACAGCGGGACGGTGGCCCGTTCAAGTGATTCCGGGGAGACCTGGGTCGTCGAGCCTCTCTCTGCTCGATCATGGCAATGGATTGGTCCTTTCGTTGAGCCCCGTCGTCAGGGCGGGTTCCTTTACGTCACCGCGGGTTATGGGCTGCATGCGACTGTCGAGGAACCAGACGGCACACTCAGGACACCCGTGGAGGTCCAGGGACCTGACGAGTATGCGGAACTTGAGGCGCTCGTTGCCGGACCGTTGGGGCAGTTCCTCATCCTCTACACTGAATCGGTCTATGATCCGCTCCTCTTCCTCACCCGGAATGAGCTTCATGGCCGGTTGTCTGAGGACGGAGGGAGCTCATGGTCGTCGATGCCTCCCCCGTTGGGCAACGAGAGCGGAGTCGAGTTGCTCGCGACCGCCGCCGACTCGGACCGCTACTACCTCCTATTCTCGCGCCCCCGGGCGGCGAACGAGTCCTTCGAACTTGTCCTCGCCACTTCATCTGAGCCGCGAAATGTCCCATGGAACCTGACCGAGCCGATCTTCGCGCGCGCTCCGTTCACACCCATGGGATCTATGGCCGCCAGCGGCGGTAAGGTCTTCGTCACGTGGTGGGACGAGGCCGGGTGGCACTGGTCGTCTGCAGCGGCCCCGTTCATCGGCTTCGACACACCATCAGCCATCGAGTTCCTGGCTCCCGACGGCCTCTCCGTGGGTCTCCGTCTTAACGCCGGTCCCTCTGGCGACCTCTACGGTTCCTGGCAGGAGAGACGGAGCGGGGGCGTAGTACCGGTGGCCGCCAGGCTCACTCGCAACGGAACCATCGGCGGCCCCTTGATGTCGCCTTCCATTACACCGGTCTCATGGGCGTATCGGATACTCCACGCTGCAGACTCTCGAGGTCACTTTCATGTGGTTTGGGGCTACCTGCTCGAGTCTGAATTCTGGCAGGGGGTGGGCGTCTCCTACGCCCGCACAGGATTCCCCGCACTCCTTCAGGTCTCGTGGCCCACGGGTCCCATCTCCGCCCCTTTCGTATTGCGTGGGAGTTCTGAAGACGCTGACCATGTCCAGGTCCGCATCGATGGCGGGCCATGGCGGAACGCCACAGGATCGTTTGCCTGGGAGTTCCCCCTCGATCCGTCCACTCTTGCCATCGGGGATCACCAGGTCGAGGTTCGGGCGTGCGAGGAGGCCGACACCTGTTCCGCGCCGGTCCCCGCCACTGTCCGCGTCGCCTCCCTCCCGCTCGCCATCGCCGCCATCGGTCTCGTCGCCGCGGCGGTCGTGTTCCTTGTCCTCGGGATCCGCCGTGCGCTCGCCGCCAAAAGGAAGAAGTGACGCCCGCAATCCATAAGAACCGCGGCGCGAATCCGGCCAGCCCATGGCGAAGGGCACGATGGCCACCTGTCCCGAGTGCGGGAACAAGGTCGCGAAGGACAAGTTGAAGGCGCACCAGCGCCGCGTCCACGGCGGGGAGGAGGCGCAGCGCACCCGGGGCCCGAGAAAGGACACACCGGTCCCCGCGGCCGCGGGGTTCCCGTGGATGTTCGTCGGCGTCGGGCTGGTCGCCGCGATCGTCGTCACCGCCGCGCTGTACTTCACGGTCCTCGCGCCGGGCGGGGGCTCGAACAACCCGCCGTCGGGAGATACCGCCGTGATTGTCACCAACTACGGGACCTTCACCATCGAGTTTTACCCTAATGCCGCCCCGCGCACCGTGGCCGCGTTCAAGAGCCACATCTCGAAGTACGACTTCGACAACACTCGATTCCACAGGGTTTTTGCAGGCTACGTGATCCAAGGCGGAAACTTGGCGAGTGGGGTTGCCAATCCCATTGTCCCCTGGGAGGACACGGGAGGGTTACTGAATACGAAGTACACGCTGGCCATGGCCCGATCCGACGACGGAAAGATCGGGTCGGACCCCAACACAGCCACTTCGTCGTTCTTCGTCAACCTGAAGGACAACACTAACTTGGACCGGCCTGGGTACTACTACAATTTCGTGGTCTTCGGGAAGGTCATCGACGGAACTTCCGTGATCGAGACTATCGCCTCGGTGCCGACGGGGCCCGGGCCGGGCGTCCCGCCGGGGGAGAACAGCGTGCCTCTTTCCCCGGTAACCGTCAGCTCCATCCGCTTGGGGTAAGCGTCACGTCGTCGTCGCCAAAGGCGCCGGCACTGGAACGACAACAGGCACCCTGGCGAGGATGACGACGCCGCCCCCGACGAGCGCCGCGGCACCGATGAACCCGATTCCGAACCCGAGACTCGTGGCGGCGAAACCCACCGCGAGCGGCCCGAAGACCGCCCCGAACCCCTGCATCGCGTTGTAGGCCCCCATCGCCTCCCCGCGCGCCTTCGGATTGGCGAGGCGCGAGACGATCGTCGCTCCGGAGACGTTGATCGCTGCCCAACAGAGCCCGATCCCGGCGTGCAAGGCGAGCACGATGGGGAAGAGGACGGCGGGTCCGACACGGAAGAACGGGAGCAGGAAGAAGGACAGGAAGAGCACCACCCGGACCGAGGACGCGACCAGTTGCGCATGCCGCCCGCCGCGCTTCGAGACCCACCGGCCCACCGCCGGATAGGAGAGGGCGGAAACCAAGTGGCCCATCAAGTACACGACGAAGATCTGTGTCATCGTGATGCGCGTGACCTGGACGAGGAAGATCGGGAAGATGGCGTAGAAGGCGGTGAAGCCGGCGAAGAGGAGGAACGTGCTCGCGAGGTACCGCTTCAGCGACGCGGGGATCTTGCCGCCGCCGTTCCCCAACCGCCGAGGGTCGAAGAAGTGGAGGACGCGCTGCGGGACGTACCGCGCCTTCTCCGCGAACCAGAGGGAGAGGTCCGGGAAGTTCACGGTGTGGCGGTCCACGGTCACCACCGGCTCCGGGATCCACCGCCAGGCCAGGACTGCCGCCAGGAACGAGAGCCCGGCACCGATGTAGAAGAGCCCCTGGAGGGCCGCGCCGGGGCCGACGCCGGCGGTCTCCACCGCCATCCAGAGCGCGCCGATCCCGAGGCCGCTGACCCAGCCGAACCCGCCGAGGCGGTTGAAGAGCGCGAGGCGCTGCGGCCACTCCTTCTCCTTCGACGTCTCCATGATGAGGACGGGGCCGACGGGCGCGGACGCGGCCGCGAGCGCGCCGAGGAGGAGATTCGCCAGGTAGTACTCCCGCATCGACGCCGCCACCGCCATGAACAGGAGCGAGAGGCCCATGCCCACGAAACCGATCAGGACGAAAAGCCGGCGGCGGTGCATCGCGTCGCTCGCGCTGCCCCAGAAGAGGAACGCGGGGACGGAGGCGAGGCTGCTCGCGGCGGTGATGATTCCCGCGTCGGCCACGGTCCCGCCGAGGCCCTGCGTGGCGTAGAGGGGGATGGCGGGCCCGGTCACACCGCCGGCGATGCCATGGGGCAGGAACGAGGAATACCACCGGTCGGCGTGTGGAGAACGTGCCGTGGTCCATCCCTTCTGGCGGCGGGAAGAGTGGGACGCAGCACTTGAAACTTACGAGACCGTGTCACCCGCGTGAAGACGGCTATGTTCGAGCCCCCATTTCCTCTAGGGCCTCTCGGACTGTGAGGACACGGACGCCGGCGATCGAGTGGGACACCAAGGCTTTGTCCCCGGTCACCAGTGTCGCCCCAGCCGCGGCTGCCGTGCCGAAGACATGGGCATCGTCGGGGTCGGGCGGCTCACTGACCTTCACGGGATCGACAAGTCGAGCGGCGCGGGCAAGGAAAGCGAGGTACCGCGCGCGCGTCGTTGCGGTGATGAGCCGCGCAAGCCGCTTTTCGGAGCGAAGGGTCTCGTCAAGTTCGGACAGGATGGCCTCACTGGAGATCAGATCCGTCCGCGCGACCAAGAGGCCGAGCAACCTCCGGGAGTGTCCCTTCCCAAGAGCCGCGCTCACGAGGACATTCGTGTCGAGGACGTAGGGAATGGGCTCACCCACGGCGACGGACGCGCCGGACGGCCGCCACGGCCTGGGCCTCCGAGAAGCGCTCCCCTTGGAGGGCGCGGTCGAACGCGGCCATCACGTCGTCGAATTCCTTTCGAAGGTCCTCTGCACGGACCGGGGAGAGGACCACGCGCCCGTCCACATCGGCGACGAGCAGCGTGTCCCCCGAGGTGAGTCGGAGGCGGTCCCGGACCTCCTTGGGAATGACCACCTGTCCGTTCCGGCTGACCTTCGTTGTCGCGATTGCCACGGGGGTACCAGCGGAAGCCGCCTATATAAGACGTTGTAGATTACAACTGGACTTAGTTACCGATGTTCCTTTCCCCAGCGGTCTTCAATCTGGCGCGTCGGTTGCTCTGCAAGCGCCGCTCAGGGACGGGTCGCTCTCGCGAGAATCACAGTGGCGGCGCTCCGGGTGCTCATAGGAGCCCGAGGAGATCGACCAGGATCATCTTCGCGGCGGTGACGAAGATGACCGCGATGAAGATTAGCGCCACGGTCCTCGTCTTCAACCGAGTCAGCCCCACGGTCGAACCGAGGTACGCCCCGAGGAACAGGACGGGGAAGACCAGGGGGATGAGGACGAACTCCGCGGGCATGGAGGCGGATCCCCTCCAGGCATTGAGGAGAAGTGTGAGGACGAACCCCAGGGCGGCGACAGGGACGATCACGAAGGACGAAGTGCCGACGGCCTTCCGCGCCTGCCGGCCGAGGATCACGGTCAGGATGGGGACGTTCACCAGACCGCCGCCGACGCCCGCGGCCCCGGAGAAGAACCCGGACCCCACGGACGCCGCCGCGGCGTACCACTTCCGTTTCGAGGTGTGACGGCGCGGGTCGTCACGGTCCTCTGGGACGGCTCTCCGCAGCTTCTCTCGTACCATCAGAGCGCCAAAGAGCAGCAGCACGGCGGTGAAGAAGACCAGGAACGCGGTGCGGTCTAGGAACAGCACGTTCGTCGCGGTCCCCGCCAGCGTGCCGAGGAAGGCGCCAGGCAGGAGGATGCGCGCCGAGGCGAGGTCGAGGAAGCCACGGCGGCGATGCGTGAGGACAGCGGCGCTCGCGGTGGCGATCGTGAAGGTCAGCGAGATTGGCACGACAACACGGTTCACGTCCTGGCCGGCGCCGATCCCCAGCGAGACCAGGATCGGGACGAAGAGCAGCCCGCCGCCGAGGCCCAGGTTGGAGTAGACGAAGGAGACGAGAAAGCAGAGCCCAGCGACCAAGGCGATGGTGGCGGGGTCCACGCGGCCTCATCCGGGGAAGCCGCCAAAAAGGTATGGGCTTTATCCTTACAAGGGGCATCGCGCGCGTGTGCTGCATCTCGTCCGGTTCGGGGAACTCTCCCTGAAGTCGCGCTACGTCCGCCGCCAGCTGCAGGACACGCTGCTCGGGAACCTCCACGAGATGTTCGCCGCCGAGAAGGTGGAGTGCCTGACCTCGGTGGACTTCGGGCGGATCTACGTCCGGTCGGACGATGATGCCGCCACGCGTTCCATCCTTTCGAGAACCTTCGGCATCGTCTCCTTTTCGCCCACCGCCGAGTCCCCCAGCGACCTTCCCTCGATCTGCGCGGCGGCGGCGGTGTACGCGAAGCCGCTCCTCCACGCGGGGATGAGTTTCGCCATCCGACCGCGGCGTTCCGGGACACACTCGTTCAAGAGCCAAGACATAGGGCGGGAAGCGGGCGGCGCGGTCTGGACCGCCATCCCCGGGCTGAAGGTCGACCTCGAGACGCCGGACCAGGAGATCCACATCGAGGTGCGGGAGAACCACTCGTTCGTCTTCCACGAGGTCGTCCCCGGGCCGGGAGGCCTGCCGCTCGGTTCCCAAGGCCGCGCCGTCGCGCTAATCGAGAAGCCGCGGGACATCGCGGCCGCGTGGCTCGTCATGCGCCGGGGGGCGCGGACGACCTTGGCGGCGATCGGGGAGGAGTCGCTCGCCGCGCCGCTGCGCCGCTGGGACCCCCGACTCAAGATCCAAACGATCGAGGACCCGCAGGATTTGGCGGTGACGGCACGCGCTGCGCGCGCCCACGCCGTCGTCCTCCCCTGGGGAGCAGATTCCCTGAAGGGCTTCGACGAGCTGAAGCGGATCACGGGGGACACCGTGCCGTTCTTCCCGCTCATCGGCCTGTCCGCCGAAGAGATCGACGCTCTTCTCCTCCGAATCGGGGCCTAGCCGGGCGGTGACCGTGGGGGCTACGGAAAACTACCTGTAGCCCTAGAGGGCTATCTACCGGGAGAATACATGGCTCGGAACAACACCATGGGAACATTCGAGGTCACGGTCGGATTCCCCGGCGGCGAGGAGGTCCTGGCGTTGGTGGACACCGGAGCCACGTTCACGAAACTCCCCAGCGACCTGCTTGCTCGCCACGGCGTACGGCCCCTGTTCGAGACGGATGTCGAGCTGGCCAACGGGGAAGTCGTCCAGAGATCGGTGGGCTACATCGACGTCGAGATCCAAGGGCGCCGAGCGCCGGTCCCGGTGGCCTTCGGAAAGGTGCGTGAGAGACCGCTTCTCGGCGCGACGGCCCTGGAGATCCTCGGGTTCTCCGCGGACGCGCGGAACCAGAGGCTCGTGCCGACCCCCGCGTTGGAACTCCTCATGATCCGACGCGCTGCAGCAGCAACCCTGTCCTAGGCTCACTTTCCCTTCCGCTCGTGCGCCCCGATGCTGGGCCGCAGCTTCTCCGCGCCCTTGCCCTTGTACATCAGGCCCCGGCCCTTCGTGCCGGCGCTCGTGAGCCCGCGGTACACGCGTCCCTTCTGGTGCGGCTCGCCGATCCAGTTGATCTTCCGGTCGTTCTTGATCGCGGGGTGCGCCGGGTCCACGAGGATGACCTCGTAGTACTTGTGACCGCCATCCTGGCCGATCCAGTAGGAGTTGAGGACCTGCATGTTCGGGTAGTGGCGCGCTGTGCGCTCCTCAGCGATGCGCTGGATGTTCTTCGCCATGGTGATCTTCACGATGCCGCGGCGCTTCGGCTTCCGCCCGCCCCAGAACTTCTGGCGGCGGAGCCCCCCGCGGCGCACCCGCGCGCGGACCATGACGAACCCGGGCTTCGCGCGGTAGCCGAGCGTGCGGGCCCTGTCGATCCGCGTCGGGCGCTCGATGCGCTCGAACGATTGCCCGCGGCGCCATTGGATCATCCGCTCCCACATGAGCTCCTCGAACTGCCCCGTGCCGGGCTTCTTCCACGCCTCGCGCACGTACCCGTACAGGTTCTTCGGCTTCGGCGGGAGCCTGCGCTCGTCTTCGCCAATGCTGGCGGCGGGCGCCGGAGGCGCCTCCTTCTCGGGCATGGTCTAACCCCCCTGGATTTGCGGGTTCACCCGAAGGCACATCCCCAGACCAGGTAGGCCCCGCCGATTCTCGTGGGGTATTTCAAGGTATGCGGTCGGCGGCTACGTGCCGACGAAGGAGTAGAGGGTCCGCGCGGGGACCTGGAGCTGCAGGCCCTCGCCTTGCTTGACCACCGCGTCGTACACCCCCACAGGCATCTCGCGGAAGTGAGGGATCCAGGAACCGTTGGAGTAGAAGCTGACCCCGAGGGCGCCGCGGATGCCGTCCGCCAGGGAGTCGACCGTGACATTCGAGAAGGGCTTCTGGGGGAGGCCGAAGGCCTCGGCGCACCCGTACGACGCCGTCCACACCCCAATCGAATAGGCGCTCGAGCCTCCGATCCCACTCACCGCCGCCGGCGGCGTCACCAGATAGTAGATCTCCCCGGCGACCGCGGCGGCCTTCGCGTCCACCCACTCCGTGATCTCCGGGTGGCCCATCGGAGTGCAGCCGAGCATTGTCGCTGTCCCCTGGTGGAAGCCTTGACGCGTCGGGGACCGGGAGATGCAGTAATTGTTGATCAGCCCGGGCTCTCTGGCCGGTCGTCCCCAGGTCAGCCGGACGTCCCCCGCCGCCGTCACCTCGGCCTGAAGGCTCTGGATCGTGCCCAGATCGAACCCGAGAAGCCCGTAGTACTGGATCATCGACGCAGGAGAACCGACGAACACGCGGATCGTCGGCACCGAGAACTCGGCGATCAGACCCTGCCCGACACGGACAGGGCTGCTCGGGATCCCCGGATAGGACCGCCACCCTCCGGAGACCAAGGTGCGGAGTCGCACCGCCCCGAGGAAGGACCATAGGGAGGAGAGGTTGAACGGAGCGAACGGCTCGAGGGGCAGCGACAGCGTGTTCACGCCGGGGTGGAAGCGGATCGTGAAGGCCCCGGCGGTGTTGCTGGTCGGCCCCGCGCCTCCGGTGTCGTTCACGGCGCGGACGATGTAGTAGACCTCGGGATCGCGGTTCGCCGCGCGCGCATCGAGGAACCAGGACTGTGTGGCGTTGACCTCGGCGTAGGCGGTGACCAGGTCGATTCCCCGCGGCGTGGTGCCCTTGTAGATCCGGTAGGTCTGCACGTCCCCGAGGCTCGCCGAGTGCGGCCGGATCCAGGACAGTCGGATGTCGTCCCCCGAGGCGGCGGTCCGCAGGTCGAGGGGGGCCGCGGGCATGTACGAGAACGGTCCCGGCGCGTCCGGCGCGTGACGCCGCGGCGGCGCACTCGAGGATGCCTCGACTCCTGGATCCGCAGGCATGATCAGGAGGGAGCCAAGGAGCATCCCGAGAATCACTCCGGCGACCACACGATGCGGCGGGACCTCGGCCCGTTGCCGTAGGATCCCGTCCTCCACGGACGGGCCCACGCCGCGCGACCGGGGTTTTCGTTACATACGCCTTGCCCCGCGCCTCTCATTCCCGATACCGAAACTCATCGGTGAGAACATCGCCTAGGAACCGATGAAGGTGTAGCGGCCCGGAGCCGCCACCTGGATCTGCGCACCCTGGCCCTGGAGGAGCAGCGAGTCATACACCCCTGCCGGCATCTCCTGGAAGTGCGGGGTCCAGTTCCCCGCGGAGAACCAGTCCATCCCGAGGACGTTCGGAAGATCGGCGGTGTACCAGTCGACGCTTTGGTTCGAGGCCGGCCGCAGGGGCAGGCCCAGAGCGTGCGCGCCGGAGTACGCGGCGGTCCAGACGCCGACGGAGTACGTCGTCGTGCCGGTGCCGAAGGGGGTCCCCGCCGGCGGGAACACCATGTAGTACCACTCGCCAGGGACTGCGGCCGCACCGGGATCCGTCCAGGTCGTGTCCGTGGGGCCGCCGGAGGTGCACCCGAGCATGATCGCGGTCCCGTCGTGGAACCCGGGCCGTGTGGGCGAGCGGAAGACGCAGTAGGCGATCAGCGGCGACGCCGGTTCGACCCAGTCCAGCACGACGTCGCCCGCGGGCGTCACGGTGGCCCAGAGGCTCGCCGCCTCGGCGGCGGTGAACCCGTACGTCCCTCCCTCGTACGAGATCATCGAGCCGGGATAGCCGACGAAGGTGTGGTTCGTCGCCGCGGCGAAATTGGCGAGGTATCCCTGGCCGACGCCGACGGGGACCGAAGGGGCGCCGGGGAAGACGCGCCAGGCACCGCCGGCATCCATGTATTGGAGGTCAATCGAGCCCAGCTCCGCGTACAAGGCGGCGGTATCCGTGGCGGTGAACGGCTGGAGGGGCAGGGAGAAGGAGTTCAGGCCGGGCTCGAACGGAACCATGAAGACCCCGGCGGTGTTGCTCGTCGAGGAGGCCTCGCTCAGCGTCGTGTTGAAGGATCGTGCGACGTAGTACGCCTCGGGCATGGAGGCGGCCCCGGGGTCGCTGAAGTTCGTCAGGGGCCCGACGGTCTGGCCGATCGGCGTGACGAAATCGAGGCTCCGCGGCGTCGTCCCCCGATAGAGGATGTAATAGTCCGCGCCCCCGCCGATTGGCGGGAGCCAGCTGACGTTGATGTCGGGTCCGGAGACCGCGGTGACGAGTTCCCGTGGCGGTTGGGGCCGGGGTGGCACGGGAACAGGGTGTACCTCGTAATCTGGCGGCGTGGCCGTGCGCAGCGGGATGGGTCCTGGCGGGACCGAGGCGGTGTCGTAGAACGCCTTGTTGTTCGTGATCTCGTAGAACGGCTGGTCCACCTCGTTCACGGTCCCATCGAGGAACGGGAGAGAGGCCTGATAGTCGGCGGCGGCGTAGATGGTGAACTGCCCGATGTCCGCGACCGTCGGCGTCCACGAGAGCGAGGCGGTGTACGAGGAACCCGGAGGCAAGGGCGAGGACCCGGCCGGCACCGTGACCGTGCCGATCAGACTCGCCCCGGCATCGATGACGCCGTTGTTGTCCGTGTCGGGATTGTCCTTGTAGAAGGAGACCGGGAAGTCGTTCCCAACGTCGAGCGTCCCCCCCGAGTGCACCGTCGCGTTCAGGAGCTGCGTGGTCCCGACGACCGTGCTCCCCGGGTGAGGCCACACGGAGAGGTCGCTGTTCGCGATCGCAATGTCCGGCCCCAGGGGAGGTTCTCCGATGTAGAACGTGAGGGAACGCGTCGCCCCGGCGGCGATGGTCCCGAGGTTCTTGAGGAGGCCTACGCCGTTATCGTTGTCGTGGAGATCGTTGCCGATGCCATCCCAGTACTGGTTATTGCACTCGAAGACGTCCTCCCACGAGTAGTACTGGTCGAGCAACCGCAGCGGCGGGTTGGTGAAGCACCCGTACTGGACCACCTGCGGATCCGTCACGATGACGCCCGGGCCGTACACGGCACCGTCCCACCGGCCCAGGTACCAATCGATTCCGCTCTCGAAGGAGAAGAGCCCGGAGTAATGGTCCGGGCGGCCATCCGATCCGGCGACCGCCGGGGTGACGGTCTGGTCGTAGACGTCCTTTCCGCTCCCATCGAGCACCGTGACGTACCCGAGCGCTGGCCCCGTCCATCCGCTCGTCCACAGACCCGACGTCGCCCAGTTCGTCCACCAGGCCCCTCCGGAGTAAGGGAGGATGCGTTCGTCCCATTGGTCCCCAGGATCCCCGGGGCCCAGGTTGGCCCCGTTGGCGGCGTCGCAGACGAAGATGCACCCCGGGCCGGGGTCGACGAACGCGTCGTTCCCGTCCCCGTTCACATCGAGGTTCGCGCCAGGCCAGGACGCCGCGTCCACATCCTCGGAGTGGTAGAAGCCGAAGTCGAAAGGCTGGGCGGCGGTGTTCGTCACATTGACGAGGACGCGGATGGTGCGCTCCGCCGGCAAAGTGTAGTAGTCCAAGGTGAGGGTGTACGTCGCGCCGCCGACCCGCGACCCGGTGAACGTGACGCGCTCGTTCTCCGTGTCGACCTGGGTCAGCGCCCCGCCATTCAGCATGGTGCGCGTGTGCGTGTCCGCCCACTTGCCGGCGCCGGGCTCCATCGTGGTGCCGTTGGCGGGGACGTCGGGGAGCTTCCAGTAGTCGAGGTTCCCCGAACCCGCGGGCGAGACCGCGAGGTAGTCGTAGGTCCCGAACCACATCATGTCGTGCGGCAGGCCATTGGCGCACCCCGGGTACCAATCGACGTAGCAGAGGAGGTAGATCCCCGGCCCGCCGCTCCGGAGCGAGTTCTGGATGATGTTGGGGCCGAAGGCTGCATAGACCTTCGTGTTCGTGACGGGAGCGCGCGCGACGGGGGATCCGACGAGAGCGAAGGCCACAGGCACGATCAGAGCCAGCGAGAGCAGCAAGGCCCTCCCTCGCGGCCCTATGGAAGGCGCGCCCTCGGAACCCACCGCTCCGAATGGTCCCTCCCGCGTATATAACCGTTCTTGGTGGAAGGTGAGACTTCGGGTCGGGCCGTGGCGGCGGTCGCTACGGACGGCGACCCCTCGGACGACGGCGGGAAGGCGGCAGGCGGTACGAGTAGTCGAGGGACTGCGTGAGCAGGGAGATGGCCGCTCGGGACTCGCTGGCGGGGATCACGACCTTCGTTCGGAACCATCCCCACCCCTGGGACTCGGGTGCCGGCCGCGCGAAGCCGCCGGCATCCCGCAACTCCGCCCGCGGCGGCAACAGGAAGGCCTGAAGGCCGTTCCGGCCTGGCCGAACCTCGGCGAAGACCCGGGCCGCGCGCGTGCTCCAGAACGAGATCCAGGTGACCCCGGGGCGGATGCGCAGTTCGTCGCCACGGTGCTGGGCGCGCTCGCGCATCGCGGCGGTGAGCCGGTGGAGCAAGTCCAGCCGGTCCCCGTCGATGCGGTCGAGGACCGTCACGTCCTCACCGCCAACGGCTTGCGCAGGAGGAAGAGGTACTTGAACCCGCGAAGGAAGAAGTTCCGCTTCAGCGCCCGGTGCTCCCAGATCGGCGTTAGGCTTCGGTCGTTCCGGCGGAGGAGGCAGATGACGTCGAGAGGCTCGAACAGGTCGGAGAGCCGGGCGAAGAACCGGAAGCCGACGGGCGTGAACTTGTGCTGGCGGTATTCATCGCTGATCACCCAGGCGAGGACCCCGCTCGGGCGGAGCGCTCGGCGGCACTCGTGAGCGACCTGGACTAAACCCTCGTAGAACGCCTCGGAGCTGGCGGGGACCCGGCCCAGGCACCTCGGATCGTCGGAGTACCGGATGTTGTCCGAGTAGGGCGAGTCGACGAAGAACAGATTGACGCTATTGTCCTCGAGGGGCAGGTGCCGCGCGTCGTTTCGAATGATCTCGGGCCGCGTGGGGTGGAGATCAAAGGCGAGGACACGACGTCCGGACATGCGGGCCACGTCCAGGGTCGTCCCGCTCCCCGCCATCGGGTCGACGACGAGGTCCCCGGGCCGCGTGTAGCGGGAGATGACGTTCCACACCGCCAGGGCGGGGGTGCAGCCGTTGAACGAGGCGTCGCCGGCGGGGATTCCCTCGATCCGCTGGAAGGGGAAGTCCCAGCAGGTCGTGACCTCGAGGCGTGGCGGCGACTTGGCGGCTTCGGAGGCCTGCAAGGTCATGGCGGGATGTCAAGGGCCGCTCGGCAGCATCAGGACAGATGCGTACAGGTACGGCGTGGAAGAGTGGCGATTGTGGGCGCGCAGGCTGAAGCCTTAAATGCCCGCGGACGGTCCTTGACACGGACCATGGGAACAATCGAGCGGCCGAGCCTGGAATCCCTCATCATGGACTTCGCGATGTCGTTGACACGACGGGCGACCTGCAAGCGCGCCCAGTTCGGATGCGTGATCACTTCCGGGGACATGACGCAGATCTACGGGTTCGGTTACAACGGCACGGCGAAGGGGAGGCCCCACAGCGACTGCACCGGAGAACAAGGGGTCTGCGGGTGCCTTCACAGCGAGATCAACGCACTCATCAAGGTCCGAGTCAACGACCCGCACAAAGTGGTATTCGTCACCGGCCAGCCGTGCATCATGTGTGCCAAGGCAATCATCAATAGCGGGGCCTCGAAGGTGTACTACCGCTCCGCCTACCGTTCCGACGAAGGCCTCGAACTGTTCAAGAGCGCGAGCATTGAGGTCGAGCGGGTCTAGGAGGGGGCATCGTGCCGGGGACGCGCGTGGGTACGGTCAGGGGGCTGTGGCGGTATCCGGTCAAGTCGTTCCTCGGGGAGATCCTCCAGGAGGCGGACTTCGCGGAGAGCGGGATGCTCGGGGACCGGGCGAGCGCACTGGTCGACACGGAGACTGGGCGCGTCGTGAGCGCGAAGAACCCGAAACGGTGGCCCCGGATGTTCCAGATGCGCGCCGCGTACGTTTCACCGCCAACTCCGGGATCACCGCTCCCGATGGTGCGGTTCACCTTCGCGAACCGTCCTCCTTTCACCGCGGATGACCCAAGTGCCGAGGCCCATCTCTCGGAGGTGCTCGGACGACCGGTGACGATCTCCCACGGCGTGGCGGGAGCGGCGCGAGTGGAGGAGTTCTCCCCCGACCTCACAGGACGGGAGGGCGGAGGCGTCTCGGAGTTCACCGCCAGATCAGGGCCGTTCTTCGATGCGCAGCCGGTCCATCTGGTCACCACCGGATCCCTCGCGAGATTGGCGGCGGCGCACCCGGCCGGGCGGTTCGATCCCTGCCGGTTCCGTCCGAACATCCTGGTCGAGAGCGAGGAGCCGGAGGCGGAGGTCTCCTGGCCGGGCCGGACGCTTTCCATCGGCGATGCCATGCAACTCGACGTGACGAGGCCTTGCGGTCGATGCGTGATGACGACCCTGGCCCAGGGGGACCTGCCCGAGGAACTGGCGATCCTCAGGACCGCGGTCTCCCTGACGAAGGGGAAGGTCGGCGTATACGGGACGGTCGCCAGGCCCGGTCCTGTGCGTGTCGGGGACCCCGTGACCCTTTCCTAGGAGTCGGAACAAACGGGGAGGAGCATCCCGCCCGAGTCGGGTCGGCGTCACCGCTGAGGAAGGCCGGAAGGTCTTTGTGACCCACTGGAATCAACCGGATAGCGGGCGGAAAGGCGAATGGCTTCAGAGAGTTGAACAGGACCACTCGAGGTGAGAAGTTTGGTGGACAGAGTCTACAAGGCGGGTATACCAAGGTTGAGGCGGACCCTAGAGAGATTGAGAGAGGACTTTTCCGATCTTCGCCCGAGGACGGATTGGACCTCGCTCCGTATCGAGCCGTTGCTGGACCATGCGCGTTCCCTGGAGCGGTTGCTCGAATCTCAAGAGTTTGGGAACGAGTTCTCACGATTGACGAAGGGAGTGGCGATGTTCCGGTCAGACCTGGACTACTTCAGGACGAACGTCAGGACGCTCGAGACGCTTCTCCAGGCCGAGAGACGTCGTTCTACGGGTCGGAACAATCGCGAGTGAAGCCGCAGTTCGGGCACTTGTACTTGCAGTGGACATAGAAGACCGGCGTCCCGCAGAGGTCGCATCGTACGGCTTCCGGTGCGGTCACTTCGCGGGGACGAACCGGAACCATACACGTCCATCCGGGAGAGTGACGACCTTGAGCCGGACCGTGTCCCCGATCTTCAGGTCCTCGTACCTCGCGTCGTCTATGCGGGCCACGACACGGAAGTCCATCCCGGCCAGTTGGATCACCGCCACCACGAACGGGACGTCCTTCTCGAAGCCGACGGGCGCTCCCGCCAGAACGGCGGTGTGCGCGAAGATTGTCCCCTCCTTCGGGAGGTCGATCCACTCCATTGCCTCTGCGTGGCAGTGCGCGCAGACGACGCGTGGCTGCCAGAGGACCAGCCCGCACGCGGTGCACTTCGTCGTCGTCAGGCGCCCCTCGCGGAGATGCTGGAAGAACGGCGCGATGCGTGTCTGCTGCTCCGACTCCAGGGGATAGAAGTCGAAGGCGTAGCGCTCGTCGATCTGCCCCATGTCACGACCCCCGGTGCAGGACCATCACGGCGTGGTTGTTCGCGCTGCCGCTGAGGTTGTGGCAGAGGCCCCACTCGCCGCCGACATGGCGCTCCCTCGGGACCTGCGCCTTGAACTGCTGGACGACCTCGATGGCCTGGGCGACGCCGGTGGCGCCGAGCGGGTGACCGCAGCAGAGGAGGCCGCCACGGAGGTTGATCGGGAGTTCGCCGCCAATCTTCGACTGTCCGTCCTCGATGAACTTCCCACCCTTCCCCTTGTCACAGAGGCCGAGATCCTCGTACTCGATGATCTCGGAGATCGTGAAGCAGTCGTGCGTCTCCGCCAAATCCATGTCCCCGATGCCCACGCCTGCCATCTTCAGCGCGTCGCGCGCGGCGTGCTTCAGGGGAAACCAGGTCGTGAGCGACTTCAGGTTGCCGACGAGCGAGCCGTCCGTGGCCTGCCCGAGCCCCTCGATGAAGACAGGCGTGTCTGTGAACCGCTTCGCGTTGTCCTCATGCGTCATGACCACCGCCGCGGCGCCGTCGGTGATCCCGGAGCAATCGAGGAGACGGAGCGGCGGGGCGATCATCGGTGACGCGAGGACCTTCTCCAGGGGGACGCGCTTCGAGAAGTGCGCGTAGGGGTTCGACGCGGAGTACTCCGCGTTCTTCACCTTCACGAGGCCCATCTGCTCCCGCGTCGTCCCGTACTCGTGCATGTGCCGCTGTGCTACGAGCGCGAAGTACGGCGGCGCGTTCAGCCCGTTGACGCCGTCCCACTCGCGGTCCAGGACGCAGGCCATGCTCGCCTGGGTCTCCGCGAGGTTCGGGAGGTTCATCTTCTCGATGCCGACGACCACCGCCACGTCGCTGAGCCCGGAGGCGATCGACGTGTACGCGACGCGCATCGCCGCCTGGCCACTCACGCACGCCATCTCCGTGCGCATGCACATCTTCGTCGGCGCCAGGCCCATCTGCTCCGCGACGATCGGCGCCGGGTAGGCCTGGAACGCGAGGCGATCGACGAGGGCGCTCCCGACAAAGAGCGAGTCCACGTCCTCCCGCCGGAGGTTCTCCACGTCCTCGAAGAGCGGTTTCGAGACCTCTTGGGCGAGCTCCTTGTAGGTCGCGTTGCGCACGCCCCACTTCGTCAGCCCGCAGCCGACGATGGCGACCTTCCGCATCACCGCCACGAACGGGCTGGCGGGTAATAACCTGTGCGGCTCACCGCCGCCGCGACTTCTTCGTCTTCTTCTGGATGGACCTGTTGGCGGGCTTTCTGGCGTGGGCCTTGGACTTCCGGGGCATCCTCCTCACAGGTCGTGTCGCCTTCTGGCGCCGGGAAGTCTTCTTGGCGACTCGCCGGGCAGTCTGGCGGCGGGGAACCCGCTTGGCCTTCTTGGCGGGCTTGAGGATTCTCTTCGCAACTTTCCTGGCGGCAAGTGGTCGGCGGGGAGCAGCCAGCTTCCGGACCGGTCTCTTAAGGGGACGACTGGCGGCCTTCCGAAGGGGTTTCTTGGCGGGAGTGCGTTTCCTTGTCGCCCTCACTCGATCGGGAGGAGTGGTTTGGCGGGGACGCGGATCCGCGGCGCGTCGTGGCGGCGAGGTGACGAGCACCGGGGGTTCCTCCGGAGTGCGTTCGACCACATCGAGGACGCTGTCGTCAGGAGCCTCCTCGGGGACCTCGAGGGACGCGACGACCTGCAGGATCGGGGCGGGGACCTCCTCGGTGGCGGGTTCGGGCTCCTCCTCGTCGTCGTCCTCCTCCTCAGGCTCTTCCTCCATCGGCGTGGCCTCAGGCTCGGGTTCGGCGAGGGGCGGAGACGGCGGCTCCGGTTCCTCCTCCTGGCTCTCCGGGGCCAAGAGATCGGTGCGGAGGAAATCCTCGAGGCTCGGACGCGGTGGCGGCGACGGGCCCGCATCGGGCGCGGCCTCGAGGGGAGGCTCCTCGCGCGATCCCATCTCCTGGGGTGAGGGGGACTCCTCTACGGCCAGATTCTCTGTCTCGGCTAGGGGTTCAGGCGCGATGGCGGGGAGCTCGACCTCGGGATGGTCAGGGGTCTCCCCCGTTTCCTCATCGGCCTCCTCGATCCCTGGAATCTCCCCTTCTTCGGAAGGCTCCTCTTCCTTCTCCGGCTCTTGTGGCGGCGAGATGGCGGGGATCTCTTCCTCCTCCAGGGCCGGGGCGGCGGGCGCGTCAGGTTCCATCGGGGCATCCTCGGGAGCTTCGACTTCCGGCTCGGCCTCGGGGGCCTCCGCCTCGAGGTCTCCCGACGTCGCGACCGTCACGGCCTCGTCTTCATGGATCGCGCCAAGGATCTCGTCCGCAGCGCGCATTGGCTCCAGGAACATGCGGACCTCCTTCACGAAACGCTCGCGCTCCTCCACGAAGGGCCAGTGACCGCTGTCCTCGAAGACGAGGAGGCGCGAGGTCTTGATGCCCTGGGCGAGGGCCTCGGTGGCGGTGTGCGGGACGATCAGGTCGTGGAGCCCGGTGATCACGAGGGTGGGCGCGCGGATCTCCCAGAGCTGCGCTCGGACATCGTAGCCCTTCAGGTCCTCCTGCGAGACGCGCAGGCGGGACGGGGAGAACCGCATCTTCTCCAGGAGGTCCGCGTTCGCAGCACGGAAGCGCTCCGGGTCCTTCACCGCCATGGCGAACATCGCCGCCATCATGTCGCGGAACGCGTCCTCCGTGCCCTCGGTGCGCACACGCTCCCCCGCCGCGGCGAGGTCCGGGAACGCGGGGTGCTTGTGCATGGCGGGGACGACCTCCTCCTCGAACTCACGGCTCGCGGCGGTGTCGATCAGGATGAGGCGCTCGACCCGGTCCGGGAACTTCAGCGCGTAGGAGAGGGCCCCGTACCCGCCGTTGCTGTGGCCGAGGAGCGTCCAGCGGTGGACGCCGAGGTGCTCGCGGACCGCCTCCGCGTCCTCGACGAGCGTGGCGAGGGACAGGTCCGCGTCCCCCGCCGCCGGGCCGGAGTCACCGACGCCTCGTGGGTCGAAGAAGATCAGACGCGCGGTGGACTGGAGGGCGGAAAGCCCCTTGGTGTAGATCGTCGAGTCCATGCCCCAGGAGACCGGCATCACGAGGAGCGGCGGCCCCCGGCCCATCATGCCGCCAGACAGATGCGTGCCCGGGAGGTCCACTTGGAAGTCGTCCACGGCCCCGGAAGACCGAGGCAGGCCTATAGGTTTTCGGCGTCCCGCTCTCGCATTCTGCCCCGGGACTTCCAAGCTCGAACAAGCGCCTCGGTCGTCTGCGTCACCCCATCCTCACCCTCGGGTCAGTTCCACCGTCTGCTACCTGAAGCCTCTCCCGCAACTGCCTGCGCTGGCGGCCTGCGTCGTCGGAGTACGAGCCAGATGACGATTGGGACCACGGCTAGTGCGATTGTGACGATCAGGAGGGCGAAAACAAACGCATCGACCCCTGAGTCTCGACCTGCAGATGCTGCCTCGGTGACATGGAGCCGAACGACCTTCTGGGAGTAGCTCAAGTAGGGATCCCTGACGGTGAGGAGTATTGAGTATTCCCCCGGTTGCGGAGCATTCACGGTAGACACGGGCGCGTCGACCCCCTGTATCGCCAGGAGCGCACCGGAGGTCACCGTCCAGACAAAGGAGAGGGGGTCCTTGTCCGGATCGTGGGAAGAACTCGCATCGAGCTTGACGGGGGTGTTGATCGTCACGCTCAGGTTGTCCTGGTTGACCTCCGCCACTGGGGGAGCGTTCAAATCGATTGCCGCCACGAACACATCCGAGACCCCACCAGCATTTTCGCCATATCCCGTGACGAAGGCGTTGCCTATGGCATCGATCGCGATGGCAAGCCCAATGTCACTGTTTTCTGAGCCCAGGTAGGTCGAACTCACAAGAACCTCGCCCGCGGCATCCAGCTTTGAGACAAACACGTCCGGTGCTTCGCAGATGCAGACATCGCCATGCACCGCGTCGATGGCGTGAGAAGTGATTGGGAAGTCGTAGGACCAGGTTTCCCCGGTCACGTACATGTTTCCTGAGGAATCCACGGCGAGTCCGTACGCAAAGTCTTCGTAGGATCCGCCGAGATAGGTCGACAGCGCAAGGCTCTCCCCTCCTGGGGACATCTTCGTGATGAACGCATCAGGTTCAGACGTGGAACGGATGGTGATGTTATAGGCGCCTGGGGTGGTCGGGAAGTCGGAGGACTGCGTATGCCCCGCGAGGTAGACGTAGCCAGATGCATCAAGCGCAAGCGCCCGCACCTCGTCGATTGAGCTACCACCAAGATAGGTGGAAAACACGAGTCCAGTCGCGTTGGAATTGAACCGTGTGACGAACCCGTCCCTCAAAGGCCAACTGTAGCTGGGGTCGAAGGCGCCCGGGGTTGTTGGGAAGTCCGAGGATTCTGTCCATCCCGAGACATAGAACTCTCCTGCCGAGTTCACAGCACAAGACAAGGGCTCGTCTTCCTCAGTCCCACCGAAGTAGGTCGCGTAAAGCAACCCTGCGCCCGTGGGATCAAGTTTCGCGACGAAGCCCTGGAGTAGCCCAACAGTGAAGTTCGTATCCCAGGTCCCATTCGTGACCGGGAAGTATCCCAGTGTAGTTCCCGTAACATACGCGTTGCCCAGGGTGTCGACCGCCAAAGCATGAGCTTCGTCCGGCGCGTTCCCACCAAGGAAGGTTGAATACTCGAGCACGTCACCGAATGCGCCTAGGCGGGCGACGAAGGCGTCCGGGTTCCCGTTTGGAGTGCCGTTGTACACTGTGTCGTACGCGCCGGATGTCGTCGGGAAGTCGATAGAGAGGGTCGAGCCAGTGACGTAGACTCGCCCTGTTGCATCGACAGCAATCGAGTAGCCGATGTCGTCGCTTGCCCCACCCAGGAAGGTGGAGAAGACTAGGGACGACCCATCAGGGCTCAACTTCGCCACGAACACATCAGACCCAGTGTGAAAGTTGGTGTCAAAGGCCCCCGGGGTAGTCGGGAATCCATGGCCACTCGTGGGGTAAATCGAGGCAATCGTGCGTCCGGTAAGATAAGCGCTTCCGGAAGAGTCCAGGGCGATGTCCCACCCGTGATCGAGTCCGCCACCTCCCATCCAGGTCGAATACAGGTATGGGTCGATCACGAGAGACCGGCTGGAGTCCCATCGAGGACACGTAAAGCCATATATCGAGTCACGAATCACGAAACGACACGTCACTTGGTCCGCGCCCTGATAGCTCTCGAGGGGACCGTCTATGAACCCACCCCCCTGAGTCCGGATCAGCATTGAGTTTTCTGATACTTCTAGCGACTCGGCTCCCAAGACGCGAATCGCGATGGCGCTTGGATCCGCTCCAGCAGCCAGAACGAACTCATATTTGAGCCGTCCGTCTGCGATTCGATAGTGAAGGTCGATGCCTGGATAGAGATCAGGGTAGACTATTGCGCGGTAGACCGAGACGTCATGATGCCAGAGTGAAGGGTCTGAGCCGAGCAGGTAATGGGTGCGGAAGCCCGCCACCTCCCGACCCTCCGGTCGGACAGTTGCAGCTCCATCGAACACTGCGCGCATCGTGACCTCTGGGGACGAGGGCGCGGTGGTTGTCCAGAAGACCTCGCTATCGGCGAAACCGATTAAGACACGACCCGTGGGCATGTAGTAACGCACCCGGGGGTCCCTCAGTTGGCCTTGATTCTCAAAGATATAGGGGCCTAGGGCCGCACTCAGATCCTCTGCCGGAGGTCGAATCGACTCCGTCTCTCCCCTGGCGAAGTCACTGCCACTGAGCTCTACGGGCCCATGCACCGACTGTGGGGACTCTCTGGCCACGGAACGACTAGCCGCGACCGCGACCGCGCCGATAGAGAGCACAACAACCACAAGCCAAACCATAGCTGCCCTCATCGAACCTTCCGGTAACCCTGAGCAGGAGCAGGTGAGAAAAGGTTTCCGGCGTCAGCGGAGCCTACGCTCCAACGCCACCTGCCTCGCGCGGTCGAAGCCGAGATCCTTGAAATACGCGATGACATCCCCCGCATGCCACTCCGTGAGCGTCCGCACCGTCTTCACTCCCTTGGCACGGAACCGTGAGAGGAGTGCTTTCCCCAGCGCGCGCCCGATGCCCTGCCCCTGGAACTCCGGGTCGACGCCGATGGCTCGGATCCAACCAACTTCGCTCGTCTCGCCGAACTCCCACGGCCGGACGTCCCCGACGATGAACCCGATGACCGTCCCGCCGCCCTCCGCCACGAGGCACACCGCCGGATCACCGCCACGCAGGTGCCGCCCGACGTCCCGCTGCAGGGTACCCCCGCGGTCCCCCGTGATCGCCCGCTCGATGCGGCCGATGGCAGGAAGATCCGTGCGTCGGATCGGGCGGACGCGCATGGCTCAGTCCATCCGGATGATCTTCACGCGCTTCCCCACCCAGTCCGGCGGGAGGTAGATGCGGCCGGAGTTCCCCGCCTTCTTCACGACCTTCTCGACCATCTCGTGGCCGGAGACCTCGAACGAGGCCTCCTTGGCGCGCTTGGGCATCGCCGCGCGAATCGGGGCGGCGGTAGTTATACCTTGGCGGGGGCGAACAGGTTCGGGAGAGGCGGCTAATACGCCTGCGGGGAGTCCCGGGGCCATGGGCTCCACGGAGACTCTCGTGCAGGACCACCTCATCATCCTCGGCGTCCTCGAAGGCCTGGAACGGCGGTTGCAGGAGGCGAGGAAGACCGCCACCGTGCCGAAGGACTACCTGCGCGACTTGATCACCTTCAGCCGCGTCTTCATCGACCGCTGCCACCACGGCAAGGAGGAGCGCTGCCTCTTCCCGTGCCTGGAGAAGCGGGGCATGGGCCGGGAGGACGGCCCGATCGCGGTGATGCTCCAGGAGCACGAGTGGGGTCGGGGCCTCGTGAGGCAGATCGACGACACGCTGACGCGCTTCGAGGCGGGGAAGGGGACGGCCTCCGAGGTCTTCGGGCCGTGCGACGCGTACCTCGCCCTCCTGCGGCAGCACATCGACAAGGAGAACGGCGTGCTCTACCCCTTTGGGGAGCTGCGCATGGAGACGGGGGACCACGAGCAGAACCGGCGGTGCTACGCGGCCCGCGAGGGGGAGCTCGGCGCCGGGGAGCACGAGCGGATGGAGGGGCTCGCCCGGAAGCTGTCCGGCGGGCACGTGGAGCATGCCCACTGAGAGGGCTCGGAAGCCTTGGCCTGAGTACCGCGGCCTGTTCCGACCGGGCGAGTGGCCGCAGACCCGGGACTGGGCCTCTCCAGAAAGCTCGCCAGCGTCGGTTTGGGGAGTCTGGCAGGACGACATCCTCGTTACCTTCATGTGCCTGAAGCGCGATGAGGGGAATGGACGGGGGCGAGGACATTGAAGGGACGCTTTCTGAACGGTGGCCAGATGGTGTGGGGATCGCGGATTGTAACGCTCGTCGTGGTCGCAGGACTGCTCGTGGTCGCTTTCCCGACCCCGGCGCGGGCGAACCCCGGCAAGTACGGGACTATCAAGGACCTATTCCCTCCTGGGAGCTATGGGTTTAGACACGGTGCCGGACAGATCACGGAGGACGGGACGGGCACGGTCTACGTCTTCCAGACCCCGGACGACGTGACGTTGGACCCCCGGTCCCCTTTGCTGAAGGTTGGCGACAGGGTCACCTTCGAGAACCCTTCCGGACGCCAGGCCACGGACGTGATGAAGATCGCCCCATGACGGCGAGGCCCCTGCACCAGCCCTCCAGGGCCTAGGAGAGGATCTCCGGCGTCACCTCCATGGGTAGGGTTTATGAGCGGTCGGCGGTTGCGTCCGCGGGATTCCCATGAACACGAAGTACATCGAGCTGGAGAAGAAGGGCGGCGTCGCCCTCGCCTGGCTGAACAAGCCGAAGGCGAACACGTACGACACGGACCTCATGCGGGACATCAACGCGATCATCGACGAGGTGCGCTTCGACGACGACATCGTCGTCTGCGTCTGGATCTCGAAGCTGGACGGCATGTGGTCCGCCGGCGCGGACATCAACATGCTCGCGACGAGCACGCCCGGCTACAAGGCCATGTTCTGCCTGAACTGCCAGGAGGTCCTGGACAAGATGGAGAACACGCCGAAGCTCTTCATCGCCGCCATCAACGGGCACTGCGTTGGCGGCGGCCTGGAGATCGCGCTCGCGACGGACCTGCGGTTCATGCAGCGCGGTCGGCGGGAGAACGGCGCGGTCAAGCCCTTCACGATCGGCCTCCCCGAGGTGACCCTGGGGGTCCTCCCGGGCACCGGCGGGACGCAGCGCCTTCCACGGGTGATCGGAAAGCCGCGAGCGATCGACCTCATGGTCACCGGCCGGAAGCTGACGCCGGACGAGGCGTTGGAGATCGGCCTCGTGAACCGCGTGTGGGACCCCGAGGTCTTCATGGAAGAGACGATGAAGTTCGCCAACGGCCTCTGCTACCCGGACCACTCTGGCCGCGCGGTCGGCTTCATCAAGCGCTCCGTCACGGACGGGATGGAGATGGGGATGCGCGAGGGCCTCGCTCTGGAGCGGGAGCTGCAGAACCGCCTCTTCGCCATGGACGACGCCAAGGAGGGCTTCCGGTCCTTCCTGGAGAAGCGCAAGCCGTTGTTCAAGGGGAAGTAAGGTCCAGAAACTTCCATTGACGCTCTCTTTCAAGTCGCAGGCGTTCCTCTGGCGTCAGCGCGACGACAAAGAAGTCCTGGCCGCCGGTGTCCACGATCTCGAGACGGATGCCAGTCGGGCCAATCATGGCGTTGATAGCGGATAGTACTGCAAGATCGATGAAGTCGTCAAGGTACTCTGGATGGACCTCAAAGTCTTTCCCCGTGAGCATGAAACGGACCGTAAGCGGTCCCACGTCGCTCTTCCAGAGTTCCTGCACACGTATGGGCTCGAATGCACCGCGAGAGATGTGGGACCACGATTGGACCACGTCCACATAGACGTCGTTCCCACTTGCGACATCGGCCTCTGCATCTTCCCACCAGACCCGGTCTTTGTCGCCACGGAGCACCTCCAGATCAGTGAGGAATACGGGATCACCCTCTCGAACCTGGAGTGGATCATCAGTCTGGGCCATAATCTGGTCAGCCAGGCTCGCAGAAGAGAGAGCGGCGGAGGACGGGTAGAATCCGAGCTGTCGGAAGTAATCGAGACGCGCGAGTAGTTCCTCGCGAGAAAGGGGTCGGTATTTGAACGTGACAGCCGGGCGTGCCATGGTGGATGGAGTGTCAGGAGGCAAGATCCTGAGTAGGGCTTTTCCCGATCGATACCGCAGACCGCCGAGGACACCCGCCATCATGGAAGGAAACCCAATCCCAAACCCGAGACCGTTGACGAGAACCTGAAGAGTACCTGGGGGCAAGGACTTCCCGAAGGTGGCAACCAGGTACATGAGAGTAAACGCGAGAGCCAACCCGGCGACACCTCCGAACACAGAGATGCGGCCCTGAGACACCATCCTTCCCGCCTCCCACCGTGAGATGGGAGGCGGGGTGCGCTCTGCTTCTGCGCCCAAGGCCTGCCAGAGGGCCGCGACCCAGCTACGCCAGGCCAGTGTCATACGGGGAAACGCGCCGGCTTGCTCAATCTGTCCGACGTCGTTGAGTTCGCATCCCATCACGGCCCGCACCAGAATGCCATCCGCCTGCTGAACGAAGCGGAGCGTCCCGTACTTCCGACCTCGATGCACCCAGGGCCGCGAGAACACGCTGCCGTGCCTGAAACGCACCTCTGTGGGGGGCAGTCGAACAACTATTCTCGCCCCCTGACCCGCCAGCCATCGTTCCGCTTCATCGAACGTCCATCCAAGAGTTCTCCCTGGAACCCAGGCCTGAGCTTGTACTTCCCCGCTAGCATCCGAGATGTCAGCGGGACGTGGTTGATGACTATCGGCGAGTCTTCGCGCGTCCTCATACGTCAGGAGGTCGAACCTGGCGTTGAATCCGGTAAACAGCCACACGCGACCCAGGTAGGGGCCGAAGTTCGATGCCCGCACGCGGTCGATCTTTTGCACGTCAGACCATCTGTACGTACGAGACTTCCCTTTGCGGTTCAACGCGGTGAAACCGAGTCGATCCACCTCGGCCAAGTTGAGAGTGGGTCGCAGTTCCCTCACGATCCCCTAGATTGTCGTCGGGTATTAAGCGCTCGCAGGGTCACGTTGAAGAAAGCGCGGAAAGCATTATGCCGCGGAGGGAGCATTCGTCGCGGATGGACCTCCGCCTCCAGCGCCTCGGGCCCGCGTGCGGGCTCGCCGCCACCGTCTCGTGGCTCGCCCTGTTCCTCACCGCCATGGCCCTCGATCCGACGTGGCCGGTCGGCGGCGCGTGGCTCAGCGACCTTGGCGTGCGCCAAGCCGCCTGGGCGTTCAACACCGCCTGCTTCCTCGCCGGTGTGCTGATCCTCCCCTACGCCGCCGCGATCCCACTCCTTCTCCCGAAAGGCAGGCTCACCTGGCTGGGGACGTTCTGCTTCACTGCCGCCGGCGTGTTCCTCATCGGGGTCGGCGTCTTCAACGAGCACTTCTCCCCGGCGCACGGCGTCGTGAGCCTCGGGTTCTTCGCCTCCCTGCTCCTCGGCTGGACCGCGCTGGTCTACCCGCTGCACAGGACGCCCGCTTTCGCCGGCCTTGGCGGCCTCCTGACCGTCGGCGCGCTCGCCGTGGTCATCGTCAGCCTCGTCCTGTTCAACGCGTACGCGGTCGAGGCCATCGTCGTCCTCGATGCGGTCTTCTGGGGGCTCATCACCGCCGGCGTGTTCCTCCTGCGTACCTCAGCGCCGTCGGCGACACCCAACTCCCCTCACACCGCGTGAGCCCCTCGCAGCCCGGACGTACACCGCCAACGTTTAACTGCCCGTCGGGGCCTCACGCCACCCGGTGGGCCGATGGGCTACGAGACCCTGCTAGTCGAAAAGAACGGCGGCATCGCGAAGATCACGTTCAACCGCCCGGACAAGCTGAACGCGCTGAACACCCGGACGAAGGAGGACGTCATCCAGCTCCTCGGGGAGCTCGAGAACGATGACTCCGTCCGCGTCGTGGTCTTCACCGGGGCCGGGGACAAGGCCTTCGTGGCGGGGGCGGACATCCAGGAGTTCGCGGGGCGCACGCCGATGCAACAGTGGGAGGTGACACACGGCGGCCACGTGTACGGGGCCGTCGCGGACTTCCCGAAACCCATCATCGCGATGATCAACGGGTACTGCCTCGGCGGCGGTTGCGAGCTGGCCCTCGCCTGTGACATCCGCATCGCCTCCGAAAAGGCGAAGCTCGGGCAGCCGGAGGTCAACATCGGCATCATCCCCGGCGGCGGCGGGTCCCAGCGCCTCCCGCGGCTCGTCGGGGAGGGGAAGGCCCTCCAGCTCATCCTGACCGGAGATATGGTCGACGCGCGCGAGGCGCACCGCATCGGGCTCGTCGACGAGGTCGTGCCGGCCGAGGACCTGGAGAAGCGCACGATGGAGATCGCCGCCAAGATCGCCTCGAAGTCGCCGGTCGCCATCCGCATGGCGAAGTTGGCGGTGAAAGCGGCGTCGCGCATGCCCCTGGAGCAGGGCCTCGCCTACGAGGCTTCCCTCTTCGGCATGGTCTTCACCTCCGAGGACAAGGAGGAGGGCGTGAAGGCCTTCCTGGAGAAGCGACCGGCGCAGTGGAAGGGACGCTGATCTCCTCAGGGGGTCCGGTTCTCCCGCCACTGGGCGACGACGTCCTCGTGCGATCGTGCGTACTCCGCGGCGGGGAGAGTCCGTGGATCCTTCCACTCCAGGGCCGCGTACCAGGGAGGCGTCCCGAGATCCGAGCCCCGCTTGACGAACGCGTCCACGAGGAACCAGATGTCGTAATGGTCCCGCCCGGGGAACCGCCGCGGCTCATACCGGTCGACCTCGACCCGAGGCTCGGAGTAGAGGAGATCCGCGCTCTGGAGGACTTCCTCCCCGATCCTTCGTGCCGCCTCCCGCGGGTCCTCACCGAACCTGAGCTGGCTCGCCGGGAGCGTCCAGCCCTGGCCATGGGCCACGCGGCGGGACTCGTCGAGGCCGGTCAGGGACTCCCACCGCGGGTCGTTCGCGTACTTCCCGAGGAGGATCTTCTCCCCGCGGCGAACGAACAGGAACGCGCTGATGCACATACCTCCGAGGGGAACCTGCGAGAATCCCGCTGGCGGTGAATCCTCCGAGAGCCACAGGAACGGACCGTCGCCCATGTCCCGGTCATCCCGTCGCCGCCGATGAAGGTGCCGATGTCCCCGCGGCGGTGAACACAAGCCCTTAATCCCGAGCCCCGCTGACTGGCGCACGTCCCTCGCCCCCGCCGACCTCTGGAACGCGACCACGGGGTTCTACGCGGTCTGGCTCGTGTACCTCGGCCGGCGCTACGGAATGCTCCAGCACCTGGGGAAGACGGCCGTCACCGCCACGGGACTTTCGACCGCGCTGCACCTCCACTCGCCCGCCGTCGAGGCCTGGTGCGTCGCCGCCGCATCGGCGGGACTCCTCACGCAAGGACGGGGAGGATACCGCGTCCCGCCGAAGCTCGTCCCCCTGCTCCTTCGGGAGGGTTCGCCGGAGTATCTCGCCGGACAGATGGAGTACGCCGCCGCGATGTCCCTGGACTATGCGCACTTCGACCGATGGTTCCGGAACGCCAAGGGGATCCCCGCCAGGAGTCGTGCACGCCTCACCGAGGCGATCGCGCAGGCGACGCGCTGGGACCACACCGCCTTCCTCGAAATCGCGCTCCCAAGGCTGCCGCATCTTCGCCGCCATCTCGAGCGGGGTGCCCGGGTGCTCGATGTGGGCTGCGGGACCGGCGGGTGGATGCTGCGGACCGCATCGCACTTCCCGAAGGCCCGGTTCACCGGGATCGACCCGGACCTGGAGGGGCTCGCCTCGGCAAGGAAGGAGATCGGGAAGGCCTCGTTGAGGAAGCGCGTGAGCGTGCAACTCGGTGTCGCAGCGAAGACCGGGTTCACCGCCGAATTCGACATCGCGTACTTGGGCGAGGCCCTCTCCGCGGTGGCGGATCCGGCCGCGGCCCTGGCGGGGATTCGCGCAGCGCTGAAGCCGGGTGCCCATCTGATCCTCTTGGAAGGGATTGTTCCCGCCAACCCCTCGCCAAAGGCCGTTCTCATTCATGCCATGGACCTCGACCAGCGTCTCCAAGGGGGCCGCTTCTTCAGCCGGAGGGAGCTCACCCAGCTCCTGAAGGAGAGCGGGTTCCGGACCGCGCGCTGGCTTCCGCTCGGCGGCGACCTGTGGGCGATCGCGGCGGACGCCTAAGCCACAAATAGGGCCCGGCGGCTAGAGCGACCGCTCCGCGCGGATGTGGGGCGGATGGGTAGGCATGCAAGAACGGGCCCTCGTGCTCCTCTCCGGCGGAATCGACTCCGCCGTGGCCCTGTGGTGGGCCTCCAAACAAGCCTACTCCGTCCTGCCCGTGACCTTCCACTACCACCTCCGGCCGAAGGCCGAGGTCACCGCCACCCGGAGACTCGCGTCCCGCCTGGGGCTGGACCGCATGGTGGAGCGCGACCTCCCCTTCCTGAAGGAGGTGGCGGATCTCAAGAACGAAGGCGCACTCCGCAACGAGACCTTGACGCAATCCCCCGAAGGCTATGTCCCCGGGCGGAACCTCGTCTTCTATGCGCTGGCGGCGAACATCGCCGAGGTCGAGCGCGCGGCCTGGGTGATCGGAGGGCACAACGACGGGGACCGCGCGGTCTTCCCCGATGCCGCCCCGGGCTTCTTCGGGCTCATCAACGCCCTCTACCGGTCCGGCCTCTGGTCGTATGCGCAGTCCCCGGTCCAGGTGCTGCAGCCCCTGGGCGCGATGGGCAAGGCGGCGGTCGTGCGTCTCGGTCTCGACCTCGGCGTCCCGTTCGAGGAGACCTGGTCCTGCTACACCGACGGGCCGGAGCCGTGCGGGAAATGCGCCTCGTGCCACGAGCGTCGAGAGGCGTTCACCGCCATCGGCGCCGAGGACCCGCAGCGTGTTCTCGGAAGTGAGAACACCGCAGTGGTCAAATAGGGCCCTCGGGAATCGATTCGCGGGGTCACAGGAGGGGAGAGGCTGAGCAGGAGCCACCTCAAGGGGATAGTCGTCATCCTGGCACTGGTTGTTCTCCTCCTCGCCACGCTTCCGCCGCCGTTGAGACAACCCCCGATCGTCACCGCGGAGGACACCTGGGGATCCTGGGACGAAGCGCCGCGGTCGACGAAGGTCCCGCCCGGGCACCTCGTGGCCTTCGTGCCGTCCGGGTGGGGCACGTCGATCGATGTCCCTGGGGTCGATGCGATGTATGCGACGCCTGCAGGGACGTACGTCGAGGGCCCGAAGCATTCCATCGAGACGCTCGCGGCACGGGGACGGGACGTACGCATCCTGGAGGACGCGACGCGGGTGGGTCGGGGCGCCACGTTCCGGGATTACCGCCAGGCGGACGGGGTGTCGCCGCCGGAGCGCCTGGAGTGGCAGGGCCGGGCGGCCACTTACCCCTTCCTCGTCAAGACTTTTGGCGGTGACTTTGGCGGGGTATTGGCCACGATGGCCGGCGGGACGGCGAATCCGATCGGCGACTCCGCCTACCTGATCGAGGTCCCGGTTGCGCAGCTCGCGGAGATCGAGGCCATTTCGTTCGTGGCCTGGGTCGAACCCTACCACTACGCGTACCGGCTTGACCCGTGGCTCGCCGCCGTTCTGGCGGGGGAGGCGACGCCAATCTCGGAACCGCTCTCCTTCCGGGTCGTGGCCCTCCCGTCCGTCTCGGCGGAGCGTCTACGGGCCGACGTGGCGGTGACCCACGCCGCCGTTCTTGCCGGTTTCGCGACGATGGAGGGGGAGTCCCTGATCGTCCACGGGACGATCGCGGACCTGCGGTTGATCCACCGCCTCGAGGTCGTGGCCTGGATCGAGCCAGGGGCGTTACAGCCCTGTACATGCTGAACGTGGCCGAATCCACCTGTCGTATCCGTGACCTAAGGCCTCGCGAGAAGTCCGCCCGGACTCTGAACCGTCCATGAATCGTCGACCCGGTGAATCCCTGTACTCATGGGAACAGGAATCCCCTGATACGTGCCGCGGCCTTCCGCAAGTTGGACCGACTCGCTGGGACTCTGGGTCCCGATGACCTCTGTCCTCGACGCGTCCCCCGGGGGGGTTTCGCCCATGTTTCCCCCAGGGGCCCCTCTCTTCTGGTGACCCCAGCCCTTCTCGACCGCACCATGCAACCCGATGGTGGCATCACTCTAGAGCCCCACAGGTTGGTGCCGAATCGTTTCCCTACGGTCGACCAGAATGGACGAGATGTAGCACGGCGACCCACCCATCGATAGGCTTATTGATGGCAGATGGCTATGCCGCATCCCCGCGACGCGCAGATCTGGCGTGGGAACGGGGAAAGGGGGAACTTAGATGCGGAGAGGAGACAGGACGTTCTGGCTCGAACTTGTGGGTGTGATTGTCGCGACAATCGTCATCGTTTCACCATCGCAAAACGCGGTCGCGGATCCGGGAGACCTCGTTATCCGAGATGACACGACCGGAGGCGATTGCGCCTTGGTCGGAGTTTGGAACTCGGGGACAAAGACCTGCCTCCTCACCACTGACGTCGCCATGCCGATTGTCGTCGACGGCGACGGGATCACTCTCGACGGAGGCGGGCACTCCGTCACTGGAACCGGGGGGGCCGGAATTGCGGTCTTCTCCCACATCGCCGTTACGATTGAGAACACGGTGGTGTCCGGATACTACGGAATAACCGCCGATTCCTCACCGGACGTCGTCCTCTACAGGAATACGGTCTCGGGGGGCGCCTATGGCATCGTCCTCGCGTCCGCGGATGCCGTGACGGTGACGGAGAACACGGTCCGAGGCGAGTTGGGGGGGATCCTCGGGTTCACGTGCCCGAACGCGGAGGTCGCCGGAAACACGGTGTCGGCAGCCGGCGACTTCCAGGGGATCGCCCTCTACTCCTGCCCGGGGTCGACACTGACAGGGAATGCGATCTCCGGCGGCTACCGCGCTATTGATCTCCTCGGTTCGGATTCCAGCATCCTGACCGCGAACGTCATCACTGGAGCGGCCTACGGAATCCGCCTCGAAGCCTCTCCATCGGTCGTACTGGGGGGCACCGTGACCTGCACGGACACCTGCATCTTCGTGATCTCCTCCGCCGAAACGTTCGTGCAGAACAACGTGGTGGCCGGAATGGCCGCAGGAGATGGCAGCCTAGGCGTGAGGGTTGAGATGTCTGAGAACACTTTCGTTGTCGGGAACGCCGCCTCCAATGATTGGGGAATCACTGTCGCCCTCTCCGACTTCAGCATCGTCCAGACGAACACACTTTCAGGCTATTATGGAATCTCCGTCTATGGGTCCCGCGGTGTGACCGTTAAGGAGAACAGTATTGTGGGCAGTCCTGTGTACGGAATCTCCTTGAACGGCGCGACGGATAGCAGTGTTTCGCTAAACACGATATCCGGAGGCCAGTTCGTCGGGCTATACGTCTACGGCGGAAGCCACAACACCTTGGTTGCGAACCGGATCAGTCCGTCGTCCTTCTACGCTCTCTACATGGAAGCCTCCACGGAAAATACGCTCGTTAGGAACTGGGCGCACGGCGGTGAGTACGGAGCGGTGTTCTGGTACAGCCCAAGGAACATCCTTCGAGGCAATTCCTTCGAAGCGTTCCGAAGAGGCTTCGGGGTCCATGGATCAACGGTTGACGATTTCACCCAGGACATCGATACCTCAAACACGGTCAGCGGCCTGCCGATCTACTACTGGGTAGGCCGCCACGGGGGAACGTTCCCGAAAGATGCTGGATATGTGGCCGCGGTCGCCTCTGACCACATCACCGTCGATGGCCTCTCGCTGGGGAACAATGTGCAGGGGGTGCTCCTAGCGTTCACTACAAACTCCCTCGTCCGCAAGGTCAAGATCTCCTCGACGGACATCGGTATCGACCTCGAGGGCTCCAGTGGTGTCGTAGTCCGCGGCAACAAAGTGTCGAACGACGCGAAGACCGGAAACGGGATCGATCTAGTCGCCTCGAGCGGGAACCTGATTGAGGGGAATCTCCTGTACGGCGGGGACGAAGGCATCTTCCTGTCCTCCGCCTCGAACGCGAACACGGTTGCGGAGAATGTCCTCCAAGGCATCCGGGACCGCGGGCTATGGGTTGACGACTCGGACGCCAATCTGCTCTCAGGCAACTCTATTTCAGGGTCGAATGAAGTCGGCATCCAAAACCGTTGGTCGAACGAGAACACCTTCGCCGGAAACACGGTCTCGGGCAACATCGGTCTCGGGGCGGCGTTCTTGGAATCCACGGGGAGCGTCTTCAGAGAGAACCGCATCTCGGGAAGTCAGGTGGGTTTGACCCTCGAACAGTCCAACGGCAATGCGTTCTTCCACAACAACCTCGCGAACAACGCCCTCCAGCTCTCGCAGACCGACTCGTCCGCCAATACATGGGACGACGGCTACGGGCGGGGGAACTACTGGAGCGACTACGCAGGCAGAGACCTGAACCACGACGGCGTTGGGGATACGGACCTCCCGCATCTCGGGGTCGATTATTTTCCCTTGATGCGCCCCTGGCGCTGAGGACACGGGATCAGTGGAGTTGTAGACCTCCAGGGGCTCGCGAGCTTCGCCTGAGGCGACGTCAACGGACGACCCGAGTGCTCGCAGAGCCCCCGCCCGGCGCTGAGCAAGTCGTGACGATGCCTGGCGGAACGAGGGCGCCAGATGTTGCCCGAGCAAGATTCTTAGCCACCCCCGACATCGCGCCTCAATGCGTCTCGGCATCACGGAGTACATCGACTGCGCGCACCACCTCGAGGGCCACGAGAAGTGCGGCCGCGTCCACGGGCACACGTACCAGATCGACATCAGCCTCGAGGGAGACCCGCAGGGGAAGATGATCCTCGACTTCGGGGACTTCAAGCGGGCCGTGCGCGAGGTCCTCGCGAAGTACGACCACCGCGACTGGAACGAGTTCCTCCCCTACCCGACCGTCGAGAACATCTGCGCGCTCGTGCACCGCGAGCTCGCCGCCCGCCTCGCCTTCCCCCTGCGCGTACGCGTCTGGGAAGGCCATGGGAAGTGGGCCGAGGCCTAGGGTTTCAGGAACCGCCGCCACGGCGGCGCCTTCCGCTCCGTGCGCCAGTCCTGGTACACGTGCCAGAGCCAGACCGCGACGATCCCGACGATGAAGACGATCAGGAGCAACCACCACGGCACGGCTCCCCCGCCCCCGCCCGTGTTCGGGTCGGGGACGAAGACGCTGAACGTCTCCCAGTCCGAGCGTCCGGCCGCGTCGGTCACGGTGAGGCGGACGCTGCATGTCCCGGGAGTGCCGAAGGTGTGCGACTGCACGGCCCCCTGGGCGAACGTCGTGCCGGAGGCGCAGACGACCTCCCAGTCGTACGAGACGATCCCGAAGTCGTCGGTCGAGTTCGTCCCGTCCAGGGTGACCGTCGCGCCGACCGGGACCGTGAGGTCCGTCCCGGCCACCGCCACGGGCGGGCGCCCGGTCGCGACCTCCACCCGTTCGACGCGCAGCCCGCCGTTCCCCGCCGCGTCGCGCACCCACACGCGCACCTCGTACGCGCCGCCGATCGTGACGTTGAAGAAGACGACCTGCAGGCCCGGCGCCGTCGAGAGCGAGAGGTTCTGGAGCACGGCGCCGCCCGGGATCTGGAGGGCCGCATGGGCCTCCAAGATCGGGCCGTCATCGGAGACCGACACGGTGAGCGTCAGCGTCGTGCGCGGATCCGTCACGGTCTGGGTCACGTTGAACGCGCCGACCGTGGGCGGGACGGAGTCGGTGGCGGTGAAGGAGGCGGTCCGCACCGCCGAGTTCCCTGCGCTGTCGTTCGCGACGAGGCGCAGCAGGTACGCCCCCGCATAGGTCGGGGTCAGGGTCCCCCGAAAGGCGGCGCCCCCGATGGGATTCAGGGACAGGACCTGCACGATCCCGAGGGGGTCGGTGACCACGAGGCGGATGTCCAGCACGGCCGCCGAATCGGCGTTGTCCGTGACGTTCGCCTCAACGGGGATCGCCCGGCTCACGGGGGACGGCGAGGGAAAGGAGAGGGTCAGGATCGTCGGTGGCACGGTGTCGGCGGCCACCGCCACCTGCGACGAGCTGTTGAAGTTCCCAGAGAAGTCGACGGCCCACACCGTGATCGTGTACGCCCCGGGGAGGGTGGCGGTGAACCCCGCGGACCAGCCCGACCCGGTGTCGAACATCGTGCCGTTCGCCGGGGTGTTCGAGGGGTCGCGGACGTGCAGCCAGACGTTCTGCACGCGGTGGTTGTCCGTCACGGTGGCGGTGACGGGGACGAAACTCGGCGCGCTCAGGGCGCCCAAGGAGGGGAATACGATCTGGGGTCTCACGAGGTCCTGAGAGACGAAGGCCCCGGTCAGCTCCACCCAGTTCAGCGAGGGGTCGCGGGCGAGGACGCGGAAGGGAAAATCGCCAGGGGCGGCGGGCGAGTAGACCGCCGACCAGTTCCCGCCGCCGAGATCGGTGGCGGTGACGTTCACCACCTCGAGCCCGACCGTGACGACCAGGTGCACCGCGGCGACGCGGTCGTTGTCCGAGGCGCGGGCCGTGAGCGAGAAGGCGGTCCCGTACGGGACCGTGGCGGGGGCGATGACGCCGGAGAGCACAGGAGGCGTCGGATCGGCGACCGTGATGACGAGCGTGTCGGCCCCGACGAGTCCGACGAGGTCACGCACCTCGAGGAGTACGGTGAACGTCCCGACGCTGTGGACCGTTAGGAGGTGCGACGGACCGAAGAGCTGACCGCCGCCGAGCGCGGCGGGGAGTGTCCACGTGTGGTTCACGATGCCGGACCCGTCCCACGAACCGCTCGCGTCCAGGGAGACGTTCCCGTGCAGGGCGATCGAGACGTCCGCTCCGGCGACGGCGATCGGCGGCAACGTATCGATCACAGTGAAAGTCAGGAGGATGGAGGTGGATTGCCCGGCGGCGTCGACGGCGGTGATGTTCACGACGTGCGGGCCGAGGACCGCGGTCGAAGTGGTGTAGGTCCGACCGGTGCCGGAGACGTTCGTCGGGGTCAGCGTGACGCCGGAGACGTTCGCCCACACGGAGACGACCCCGACGTTGTCGTCGACAACGACCCCGATGAACACCGGCGCCGAGGCCTGGGGCGTGGTCGGGCTGAGCTCCGCCTGGAGGAACACGGGCGACCGCGTGTCCGTGATCGTGAAGCCCCCGCAGGTGGTGGCGGTGAGCCCGACCAGGTCCTGGACGGTCGCGCAGTACGTGAAATCCCCGGCGGCCTTGAGGGCGACGCGCACGCCCCAGTGCGTCGAGGACTGCGGGGAGAGCGTCGCGTTCACGAGGACCGTGCCGTTCGACGCGCGGAACTCCGCGGTGCCCCCGATCACGAGGGAGTTGTCGAGAGCCGCGAAGACCAGCAGCACGTAGTTGGCCGTCTGGTCCTGGGACGCGGTCACCTGGACGTCCGAGATCACGGGCGGCGTCGTGTCCTGGGAGACGAAGCTCGTCGCGTCGGAGGACCATTGCCCGGCATCGTCCGCGGCCCACACGGTGACGCTGTGCGCCCCGAGGGCGGGGAGGGCCCACACCGCCTCGTACTGCGCGGCGGTGGCGTTCCACGAGAGCGTGAGGTTCACCGGTCCGGGACCGGTGACGTCGGCCCACGCCCCCGCCACCGCGAAGTCGTCCGTGATCGACGCGGCGATGCGGATGGGGGCGGGGACCTCGCCGACCGCGGGCGTGGCGGTGGCGGTGACGGTCGGCGGGTCGTCGACCTCGACGATCAGCGGGTCGGTGCGTGAGGCCCCGTTCCCGTACGCGTCCTCCGCCTCCAGGGAGATCGTGTACGTCCCGAGGGCGGCGAAGTTGTAGGCGGCGGTGAGTCCGGGGAGGCTGACCGGCCCGCCGTCCGTGAAGTTCCACCACGCCCCGGCGATCCCCGTGTTGTCCGTCGAGGCCGAGGCGTCGAAGAAGACGGTCGTGCCGACGGGCACACGCGGCGGGAACAACGGGGAGAGCGACGGCGGCGTCGTGTCCGTGGCGGTGACGACCCCGGCGGTGACGTTGAAGTTCCCGCTGTTGTCCCGCACCCAGGCCTCGAACCCGTAGGGGCCGACGAGGGTGGCGGCGAACGTCCGGCGGTAATGGTCCGCGGCGACCGGCGTCATCGTGACGTTCGTCACCCCACCGATCGGGTCGAGGACGCGGAGCCACGGCGGGTCGTACAGCGCGTTGTCCGACACGGTCACGCCGACCTGGACATCGACAGGGACCTCGGCAGGAGAGGGAGTGGCGTACAGGAGGGCGATGCCCGGGAGCCACGTGTCGACGAAGTCCGTCGAGGAACAGGCGGAGCGCGTCAGCCCGAAGAAGTCCGTGGCGGTGAAGCAGAACCCGTACGTCCCGGGTTCGGTGATCTGCAGGGTGTGGGAGTAGATCGGGCCGGTACTGCCCGGGGTGAAGGCGGTGACGGCGCCGAGCGGGTCCGTGACGTTCCCCGTGACCGCGACGAGCTGGTGGTTGTCCGTGATCGTCGCCCCGAGATCGAGGTACGTGCCGCCCGAGACGGAGAGCTGACCGCTGACCCCGGTGATGGACGGCGGCGTCGTGTCCTGCACGAGGAACGTGCCGGACGCGTGCGCGACGTTGCCGCCGGCATCGATCGCCCACAGGTCGACGCCGTGCGTCCCGAAGAGCGTCGGGACGAACGTGCGGCCGAACTCGCCGCCGGCCGCGTCCATCGAGCGGTTCGTCCAGGTCCCGCCCGGGAGGGTGATGTTCACGTATCCACCGCCGAGGCAGAGGTTCGAATCCGTGAGATTGGCGGTGATCACCGCCGGCTGAGGCCACTCCACCGTGGCGGGGACGGAGAACGCGTTGATCGAAGGGGCCGCTGCATCCGTCAGCGCGTCGGGGTAGGCGTCGAGGCGCGCGCACATCCGCGGGAAGAAGTCCCGGGCGTCCACACCGCCGTAGGAGGCGGGGACCGCGCGGCTCGTGTCCCCGAACCCATCCGGCCCCGGCTGGTCCTGCGCGGGTCCGCTCAACGCGTCGACCCCGGGATAGCCGGTCCAGAAGTTGCCGCCGACCGCGTAGCTCCCGTTCCACAGGGGATCGCCCGTGTTGTCCCGCGAATCCGCCTCGAAGTTGTTCCATTCGAACCGGTCAGGGTCCAAAGGATTTGTCGCGTCGACCCCGATGGCCAACGTCTGGCGGTGGAAGGTGGAGAGGCGGATGATGTTCCCGCCGCCGCTGGCGCCGAGGAAGACGCCGCCCTGCCAGGTCTCGTTGTTCTCCTCGAAGAGCGACCGCTCGATCCGGTTGTGGTCCGCCCCGCCGTCTAGGATCACCGCCGAGATCGTCTGCCAGCGGAAGGTCGAGCGGGTGACGTTGACCCCCGAGGCCGCGGTGACCTGGAGCCCGACGACGTTCCTGGAGAACTCCACGCGGTCCAGGAGCGCGGACCGGTACGCGCGGACGCCGACCTCGGCGCGCTCGACCGAGGCGTTGTGCAGGTCGGACGGCCCGGCGCTCGCGTTCAGCTGAATCCCGATCCAGGACCCCGGGGAGGGCCCCGCGGCGGTGAACCGGACCGGATTGAACAACGTCCCGTCCACGAGGACCCGACCGCCCTCGCCGACGAAGAGCCCGTAGTACCCGGTCGCGTTCACCTCGACGCCCGCCTCGATCGTGAGGAGCGCGTTGGCGGTGACGTAGACATGCCCGTCGATCGTGTACGGGCTCCCCGCCAGCGTCCACGTCGTGTCGACGGAGATCACGCCGCTCACAGGCGTCGCCAACGCCGGGCCCGCGAAGTTCAGCGGGACCGCGGCGAGGAGAAGGAGAAGGGCGAGCCCCCCCGTCCGGGGACGCATGGCGATTCGAACGACCGCGGGATATTTAATGCCGACCCCGCGTGAATCGCCGGCCAGACGACCGCCTCGCCTCGCCCGGAGCGTCGTCGAGCGAACGCCTTATCGTCCCAGGATGATGCCGGCGGCGATGTGCACGCTCCTCCTCCTGCGCGGCGTCGTCGCAGGATTCCCGCTCGTGCTCGCGATGAACCGGGACGAGTTCCTGGACCGGCCCTCCGCGGGCCCGCGAGTCTGGGCGGGGCCGCCGCCGTTCGTGGCGCCGGTGGACGTGCGCGCGGGCGGGACGTGGTGCGGGGTGGCGGCGAACGGGCTGCTCGTGGCGGTGACGAACCGCGGCCGGGAGCGGGCGGCGGGGAAACGTTCGCGGGGGGCGCTCGTCCTGGAGCTGCTGGCGGCAGGAGGAAGGGAGAAGGCCCAGAGGCGCCTTGAGGGGGGCGAGTTCGCGTTGCAGTTCAACGGGTTCCACGCGCTCCTGGCGGATGACCGAGGGGCGTTCCTCGTGCAGTCCGACGCCTCCGGCCTCGAAGTGAGGTCGTTGGATGCGCCGCTGTCCGTGCTGACGAACGGCGGCCCGAGCCCGGACATCCACCAGATCCTCGAGGAACTCGATGGGAAGGCGCTTTCGACGTGGACCGAGGCGGAGACCTCGATCACCGCCATGCTCCGCAGACACGATCTCCCGACGTGCCAGCACCACGAGGACCGCGGGACGCGCTCCTCCATCCTCTTCGCGCTGCCGCCAGGACGCCTCGATGGCGGGAAGCTCCTCTTCGCCGACGGTCCCCCGTGCACGCACCCGTACCAGGACCTGTCCTCGATGCTCACGGAGCTGGGGGGTTCGCCATGGAACGCGTGATCGACGCCCACTCGCATCTCCAGCCGCGGGCGATGGTCCACGCGCACATCCGCAGGCGGATGGCGGACACCGGTCACCTCAAGGAGTTCAACGCGTTCCTGCGCAGCCCCGCCAGGTTCGTCGCTCACCTCGATGCGATCGGCGTGGAGCGCGCCTGGCTGATCAACTACGTCGCCCCGGAGGTCATCGGGTTCACCGCCGACGTGAACGACTGGGTCGCGGCGTATTCCAGGGACTTCCGGGACCGCCTCGTCCCCTTCGGGTCGGTGCATCCGCTCGTCACGCGCGACTGCAAGACGGAGGCGGAGCGTCTCCTCTCGAAGTTGGAGTTGCCGGGGTTGAAGGTGCACCCGCCGCACCAGGAGTTCGCCCCGAACGCCTATCTGGAGCAGAAGCGGTTCCGAGGCCTGCGGCAGGTGTATGCCGCCGCGGAGCGCCATGGGGCCGTGGTCATGGTCCACACCGGGACGAGCGTCTTCGCCGGGGCGCGCAGCCGGCTGGGCGACCCCATGCTCGTCGACGACGTGGCGGTGGACTTCCCGGACCTCAAGATCGTCCTCGCGCATGGCGGGAGGCCCCTGTGGTGCGACGCCGCGTTCTTCCTCGCCCGGCGCCACAAGAACGTGTGGATCGACCTCTCCTCCATCCCGCCAAACGCGGTCCTGCGCTACTTCCCGCGTCTCGCGGAGCTCCCGGGGAAGTTCCTGTTCGGCTCGGACTGGCCGGCGCCCGGCGTGCCCGGGATCGGGGAGAACCTGGCCGGGTTCCGCGGATTGCACCTCTCCGCCGCCGTAAGGAAGGCGATCCTGGGAGACAATGCCGCGAAGCTGATCCGCTCGGGAAGATGACCCGAGTCGAGGGCGGGGGATGCCGTGTCCCACTCTCGGGTCTCCACGGTCGCCATGTGCTGATTAGTGTACGTCGACCGCGTGGATGTTCCAACAGCGTCCAAGAACCTTCATGTGCAGTCCGGGGGGTGAGCGGTCTCGGCAGCAACCATGGCGACGTGGGCTCATCTCGGTGTCTTGTTCGCGGCGGTGGCGACGATCGGCGCATCGGGCGCCTACGTTCTGACCCATCCCACTCCTCGAGAGGAGGACGACCATGCGGGGCCGACCTGGGCCCATGTGAACGTGACGTTCTCCATCGTCCTCGCGCACCGGGCCGGGGACGGCTGCGGCCACGACAACGAGACGGGGAACAAGACGTGCGACCGTCACCACGACAATGAGACCGATGACCACGACGATCGTGACGAGAACCGGACGCACGACGATGACAACGAGACCGACGACCACCGAGGCCACCACGACGAGAACCGCACGCATGACGACGGCAACGAGACCGATGACCGGGACGACGAGACCGGCGAGGATCACGACAACGAGACGCACGACGACCGGGAGAACGGGACATCCCTGGGATGCGGGTGCGGGGACAGGAAGAACGACACCGGCGGCTCGGGCTGGATCACGCTGAACCTCACGATGCGGACGATCGACCTCGTCGCGCCTGGCAACCTCACGGAACTTCTCGGGCTGGACCTCCTCCCGCCCGGATGCTACACCCAGCTCCGCATCGTGGTGGACTCTGCGACGGGCGTGATGGCCGACGGCACCGCGGTGAACTTCACCGTTCCCTCCGGGGTTTTGAAGCTCCGGGGACCGTTCGCGGTTGGCGGTAACGAGACCCTCTCCTTGGCGGTGAACCTCTCCCACATCATCCACGAGAGCGGGGCGGGGGACTGGAAGCTCGGCCCCGTCCTGGGACAGCTGGGGACCGGCGAGCGTCACTCACACTGTTGCCGATAGGCTTCACGAGACGCCTGACGCGTCGGGACGGCGGCACTTCCCCTGGATCACGGGAATCGCGCGCCCGGAAAATGGCGGACCCACGCCGAAATAGGTACGCTCGTCACGCGGAAGCTCGTCAGACCCAGTCGCACATCTCCCGACGGGCCGTCAATCGCCCCGTCGCACCGGCTCGCTCTCGGCGCCACCTACGTCCGTCTTCTTCAGGGGTCGCTGTCCCTTGAGCCGGCGCCACGCCGCGATGAAGAGGAGGAGGAGCAGGATCGCCACCGTCCCACCACCGGTGAGCTGGCCATAGAGCGGGTTCGCCCCCTTGATGAAGACGCGCGTCGAGGCGGTCACGTCGGGAGTCAATGGAGTCCCGTCATTGTTGACGAGGCGCACCGTGAAGGTGTTGTAGCCGTCCGGGAGGTCCACGAGGAACGCCGGCTCCGTGCCGGAGACCTCTGTGTAGTACGCGCCATTCAAGAGGACCACCAGGTGCCCCTCGTTGGGCGCGTTCGGCCGCCCCTCCGCGGCGACGAGCGTGAAGTTCGTCACCCTCGTGTCCAGGTACACGTCGTGTCCTGTCCGGAGGTCATAAGGGGGATGAAGGATCTCCACACCGGGCGGCCCCGCCGCGGGTCCTCGCGTGACGGTCACGTCGACCGAGGCGGACACGTCGGGGACCAGGGGAACGCCGTCGTTCCCCCGGAGGCGGAGGAGGATCTGATGCGACCCGGAAGCGAGGGGGAGGACGATCGGCTCGACCCGCGTGACCGTCCGGACGAACACCCCGTCGACGAACACCGCCAGATGCCCCTCGGTCGCGTTATCGGTCTGGCCGACCCGCCCCGGCTGCACGAGGGTGAAGTCCGCGACGGCGAACTGCACGATGACGTCGGCCCCGTCCCCGATCACCGCGCCGTAGGCGGGGCTGAGGATCGTCAGGGTCGGCGGCGGGGCGCGCACCCCGGGCGTGATAAGGGCCCCCAGAAGGAGGAGCAGAGCGATGGCCACGAGGGGAGCGGACCGCATCAGGCCTGCCTCCTTCGAACGGGCAGAACGAGGACGAGGAGCAGCATGAACGCGAGGACGCCGGCGGCGATCTGCAAGGGAAGGGGGTCGAACGTGCCGCGGTCGGCGGCGGTGAAGTGGACGGTCGCGGAGACGTCGGGGGTGAGGGGGGCCTCCAGGCTGTCGACGAGCCGGAAGGTGACCTCGTGGTCGTCCTCGGAGAGGTCGGAGAACTGGATGGCGGCGCTGTCCCAGCGCTCCTCATACAGGACTCCGTCGAGGAGGACATGGACGTGACCCTCGTGCACCGCCGCCGGCCCCCCGGGAGCGACCAGGGCGAAGTCCGAGACCCGGAAGCTGATGCCCGTGTCGATCCCACGGCGCAGTCCTTCAGGCGGATACGTGATCACGATGGACGGTGTGCCGGTGCTCGGGCCGCGTGTGGCAGTGACGCGCAGCGTGGCGGTGACCTCGGGCAACGGGGCGACGCCGTCGTTGCCCACGAGTCGCAGGAGGATCACGTGCGGTCCCGGCTGCAGGGGGACGGAGAAGCTGACTCTCTCCGCGAGCAGGACCGCCGCCCCGTCCACGGAGACCTCGATGTGGCCCTGGCCGGTCGTGGGCGGCGCCCCGGGCGCCGTGAGGTTGAAGTCGGTTACCTGGACCGTGATCTCGGCGGGGGCCCCGAAGCCGACAACCGCGCCGTCGGCGGGGGACAGGATGCTGAGCGTGGGCGGCGCTGCGGAACTCGGAGGGGTGGCGGCGAGGAGGACGGCCGCCACGATGGCGGTGACCAGTATCGGGACACTCCAGCGCGACATGCGACTCCTGGACCCTGACGCTAGGCTCACACCTATTTATTCTTGAGCGCGTAGGGGGACGCATGACCCCAGCCTTGGAGTCCGTCACGCTCGGCGGCGGCTGCTTCTGGTGCCTGCAGCCCGTGTTCGAGGACCTCCGGGGCGTCGGCAAGGTGGAGGTCGGCTACGCCGGCGGTGTCACGAAGGACCCGACGTACGAGGAGGTGTGCACGGGGCGGACGCAGCATGCCGAGGTCGTGCAGGTGACGTTCGACCCGGCGGCGATCCCTTTCGAGGACATCCTCCGCGTCTTCTTCACCATCCACAACCCGACGACCCTGAACCGCCAAGGCGCGGACTCGGGGACCCAGTATCGGTCGGCGGTGTACTACAACACCGCCACCCAGAAGACCTCCACGGAGCGCGTGATCGCCGAGCTGGGCGCGAAGGGGCTTTGGGACTCCCCTATCGTTACCGAGGTCGCCCCCCTCTCCACATTCTACCGTGGGGAGAGCTACCACCAGAACTACTACCGGAAGAACCCGTACGCGGGGTACTGCCGCGCGGTCGTCGCCCCGAAGGTCGCGAAGTTCCGCAAGGAGTTCGCCGCCAAACTCAAGCGCTAGGCCCGCGAGCGGACGAGATGGTCTGGCCCTCCTTCGTCCAGAATCGATGCGAGACGGTTTTGAAGTGCGCTTTGGTAGGAGTCTCACTGCGGAGAACAGGGCATCCCCCCACGCGGGGCACCTGAGCGAGGCCGCGCGGCCCAAAGCCCAAAGCGGATGAGGCCCGGCACGCTCCGGGTTCCCGATGGGGGAGAACCGCCTCGCGAAGGAGCGCTCCGCCTATCTCCGGAGCGCCGCCGCGCAGCCCGTGCACTGGCTCCCCTGGGGCGAGGAGGCGTTCACGATCGCCAAAGCGCAGGACCGTCCGGTCCTCCTCGACATCGGCGCGGTGTGGTGCCATTGGTGCCACGTCATCGACCGCGAGAGCTACGAGGACCCGACGGTGGCGGCGATAATCAACGAGAAGTTCGTGGCGGTGAAGGTGGACCGCGACGAGCGCCCCGACGTCGATGCGCGCTACCAGCAGGCGGTCCAGGCGCTCAGCGGACAGGGCGGATGGCCGCTCACCGCCTTCCTCACCCCGGAGGGGAAGGTGTTCTATGGAGGCACGTACTTCCCGCCGACGGAAGCGCACGGGCGCCCCTCCTTCCGCAATGTCCTCAACTCCGTCTCCAAGTACTACCGCGACGAGAAGGGCAAGGCGGTGGAGGACGCCAACAAGCTCCACGAGGGACTGGAGCACCGCCACGCCCACGCCAGCCCCGGAGACCTCCAGGAGAAGCTGATCCAGTCCGCCGAGGACCAGGCGACGGGCACCTTCGACGCGGACCACGGCGGGTTCGGGACGGCCCCGAAGTTCCCGCACACCGGAACGATGGAGTTCCTCCTCGGGCGCTACTGGCGGTCGAAGGACGACTTTCTCAAGGCGGTCATCACGCGAACCCTCGAGGGGATGGCGCGCGGCGGCGTGTACGACCAGCTCGGCGGCGGCTTCCACCGGTACAGCGTCGACGCCCGATGGATCGTGCCGCACTTCGAGAAGATGGCCTACGACAACGCGGGGCTCCTGCGGAACTACGCGCATGGATACCAGATGCTCGGCACCCCGCTGCTGAGATCGACAGGCCTCGGCATCCTGCGCTGGGTCGACGGCACCCTCTCCGACCAGGAGAACGGCGGTTTCTATGGGTCGCAGGACGCCGACATCACGCTGGACGACGACGGCGACTACTACACCTGGACGCTCGCGGAGCTGCGCGCGGCGGTGAGCGCGGACGAGGCCCGCGTCCTCGCCCTCCACTACAACATCGGGGAGACCGGGGAGATGCGGGAGAGCCCGGACCGGAACGTGCTCTTCGTCGACAAGTCCCCGGAGCAGATCGCGCAGATCCTCAAGATGCCGCGAGAGAGTGTGGACGCCCTCCTCGCCTCGGGCCGGAAGGCGATGCTGGCAGCGCGTGCGAAGCGCTCCGCGCCGGTCATCGACCGCGCAATCTACGCGAATTGGAACGGGATGTTCATCTCCGCATACCTGGAGGCCTGGAAAGCCTTCGACCACGAGGCCGCGCGGACGTTCGCGCTGAAGACGCTCGATCGTCTGATCAGCACGCTGTACGTGAAGGGCGAGGGGTTCCATCATCAGCTCGTCGATGGCGAGCGTAAGGTGTCCGGTCTGCTCGATGACCAAGTGCAGATGATGGCCGCGCTGCTCGACGCGTACGAGGCGACCGGGACAGCGCACTACTTGGATGTCACCGAGGAGATCGTCGAGCTCCTCCTCCTGTCCTTCTGGGACACGTCCGAGGGCGGGTTCCTCGACACTGCCGAAGCAACGCGGGTCGGTGCTGCCCCGACCCTGGCCACACGCCGCCGGACGGTCGAGGACAACCCGACACCCTCGTCGAACGGCGTGGCGGCGATGGCGTTCGCGAAGCTGTATCGGCTCACCGAGAAGGAGGTCTACCGCGAGACCGCGGAGGCGACCCTGCGGGCCGTCGCCGGGGAGGCGAGCCGTTATGGAGGCATCTACTGCGGGACGTACTTCCAGGCGCTGGACCTGTTCCTGAGCCCGCCGGCCCAGGTGGTGATTGTCGGCAAGAAGAGCGACGGGAAGGCCGAGGCCCTCCACCGCGCCGCGTTGGCGGTGTACTGTCCCGGCAAGATCGTGATGCGGTTCAGCCCGGACGAGCGCGACCGGATGCCCGGGATCGTGCGGCCCATGCTCGATGCCCCCGAGGCGAAGAAGGGCGCCGTGGCGTTCGTCTGCAAGGGGATGACATGCGACCTGCCGACCGACGACCCGGAGAAGCTTCGCGCGGCGCTGAGCGCACCCTGAGAGGATCCGGCCTGGGAGGCAAACTCCATGTGTCTCGGGAGCTGTTCAGCGTCATGGGCGCCCCCTTCCTGAGCTTGGAGTATCTCTACGTGGGGACCGCGGACTTCGATCGGGACCTGGCGTACTACCGCGACGTGATCGGGGCGGAGCTGGTGTGGGACCGCACGGGCTTTGGCGCGCAAGTCGCCGCGTTCCGGATGGGGTCGGGTCCTCTGCTCCTCCTCGCGGACCACCGCCCCGCGCCGAGCTGCATGCCCGTCTATGCGGTCGCGAGCCTGCGGGAGACCGCGCGGCTCCTGAAGAAACGAGGCTGGAAGCCGGATGGCGGCGAGTTCGAGATCCCGAACGGCCCCTGCTTTGCCTTCGAGGACCCGAGCGGGAACCGCTACGCAATGTTCGAGAACGTCCGGCCCGGCGTCTTTGGGTAGCCCGGAAGGAAGCGGCCCCCGGCCGTCACTGCATCTCGGCCTCCAGGCGTGTGCGAAGCCCCGGAGGGATCGGCTTCTTCGTCCTCGCGTGATAGTCGTAGCACACCTGAACGCTCTTGCCCTCGGCAATGAGGCGGCCCGTCTCCTTCACCGCCAGACGGTACGCCACATCGAACGACGTCGTCCCGATCCGCGTCGGCCACACCTCGACGACGACGGTCTCCCCGAGGAAGAGCGGGGAATGGAAGTCGCACTCGATGCGCGCGAGGATGAACTCCATCTCCTCGAGCGTGCGCACCCCGGTGACCTCCATGTAGTACTCTGTGCGCGCCGTCTCCATGTAGGACATGAAGACCGCGTTGTTCACGTGGCCCATGCCGTCGATGTCGCTGAAGCGCACGCGCTCTTCGATGCGGTACATGGGCGGGGAAATCCTCCCTCCTATATCCCGTCAGCGCCCGGGCGGGCTGCGGAATCTGTAGGGGCGCGGCCCGGTCCGTCGCCGGTCGATCGTAGCCACCGAGCGCGCCTCCCGCTCCCGCCTCTGCGCCTCGCGCTCGACGCGCAGCTCCCCTTTGCGGGCGCGGGCCGCGGCCTTCTCCAGTGCGACGGTGTCGGGAGCGGGCACCTCGAACATCGTGCGCAGGCGGCCGTACCGGCGGCCGCGCGGAGAAGCCATGATCGGGTCATGGGTCACGGGGAGCGTAAGCCTTCCTATTCATGTTATCATGATAACATGAACGTTGCGGGCGGACGGCATACGGTTCGGTCATGATCGCCCACAAGGCCTGGACCATTTCCGTGGGCGGTGGCTACCTCAGTCGTAGAGGTCATGGTGGCCGCACGGGCACTTCCCGGTGACGTTGGGGTTGTCCATGAGGAAACCGCTTCCGGCGCCCTGCTCCAGGTAGTCTAGCTTGACGCCGTCGAGGCGCGGGGCGCTTTTCGGATCGATCAGGATGACGAGCCCGCCGACATCCACCCCGACGTCCCCTTCCATCGTCTCCTCCGCGAGGCCAAAGCGCGAGACCTGACCGCGGCCCCCCATGCAATGCGAGGGGGTGACCAAGAGCCGTAGGCGGGCGTCTTCCGGACGCGACGCCAGGAATTCTCGCAGCTTCACGCGCGCGGCCTCGGTGACGGTCACGTTCATGACCCCCTGAGCCGGGTGGGGGGTATTCACCGTTTCCTCCTTACCAGTCGGTGCCGGCGCAGGTTCAAGAGGGGGGATGGGCGCGGGTGGCGGCGTGCCCCCCGGGCGAATCAGGCCGCTCGCCATCGGGATCGTCCGCCGCGGCGACGCGATCCTCGTGGCCGAGGGCTTCGACACGGTGAAGCCGGAGACCTTCTACCGCCCCCTGGGCGGGCAGATCGAGTTCGGGGAACGGGCGGAGGCGGCGCTGCGGCGCGAGTTCCGCGAGGAGATTGGCGCGGAGCTCAAGGACGTGCGGTACATGTTCACACTGGAGAACCTTTTCACGCACCAGGGGGAGGCTGGGCACGAGATCGTGACGGTCTTCGAGGCGGCCTTGGCGGATCCGGCACTCTACGATCAGGAGGTCTTCACGGGGGAGGATGGCGCGATACCGTTCGCCGCCATGTGGAAGCGCGGCGCCGAGTTCGGCCCGGGGAAACCGCCCCTGTACCCGGACGGTCTCCTCGAGCGCGCCTTCGGCGATCTGCCTTAGGGCCCGGTGAGGCGTATCACTCCAGAATCACGTTGACGTTCTTCACGCGCGTGTAGTGGCGGATCGCCTCGAGCCCCTGCTCCTGGCCGACGCCGCTCATCTTCCAACCCGTGAAGGGGGTCTGTGGGAACGTGACGGAGTACTCATCGATGCTCACCATGCCGGCCTCCAGCCTCGCCGCCACGGTGTGGACCTTCTGAAGGTCTCGGGGGGTACAGTAGATACTTCTCTGCGGTGACCGGCAGGGGTTCTCGATGGAAGCTGCTCCGAGTGCGAAAACCAACCCCCCACGGAGGTTGCAAGGTCTCCCAAGACCAAACGGTTAAGGGGTGGCACCGCGATGATGGCGGGGAGAGTGGCGGCGCGTGTCGCGACACCGACCTCCAGACCTTGGAACTCCGGATCACTCGCTCCCCGGGGCCTCTTCCCGGAAAGTGGCCCAGAGGTCCCTCCCACTCTCAACGAAAAGAGACCTTTGGCGACATAGCGCCAATCTCGTGGCCATGTTAGTGACGTTGTCTTCCATGACCGCGTTTACGATTCTACCGCAGAGCGCGGTAGCCTACATCATGCATGCCCCGATTCTCATCGACGGCAACGCCGCTTTCACGACGGCCAACGGCGTCACGTCTGGGAGCGGGACGCCTGCGGACCCCTACGTAATCGAGGGGTGGGAGATCAACGCCTCAATCGGGAATGGCATCGAGATCCGCAACACTGACTCCCCCTTCGTGATTCGTGGGGTGTATGCGCACTCAGGGCGAGCCAACTCCCATGACGGGATTCTCCTGAGCGGAGCACTGAATGGTCGTGTGGAGAACGTGACATCATCCGACAACCGCGAAGGTCTCTACCTCGATTCATCCACCGGCGCGACTATCGTTTCGAACAACATCTCTTCAAACGAGGGTGGCATGTACCTGGGTTCCCCAAACGTCACGGTAACCGGCAACCTCATCGCCTCCAACCGCCTCGGCGTTTACGTTGAGACCGTGAACGCCACCATCACATCGAATACCTTCATTGACGACGGCCTCTTCTTGTTCGGTTTCCGCGCGTCCGACTATGCTTCTCACACGATCACTCCCGACAACTCCGTGAACGGCCGTCCCCTCCTCTACTACAAGGACTGCGACGGGCTCGTCCTCGACGGCATCCCTCTCGGACAGCTGCTCGTGGCGAACTGTACCCGCGTCGTGGCGGTGAACCTCACCATCACCAACGCGGATGTGGGCATCGAGATGGCCTATACGCCCGCACCCATGCTTGGTTCCAACGATGTTTCCTCGAACGATCTATACGGCATCTTGTTGTTACATTCTCCCGATGCATCCGTAACGCAGAACAACATCTCCTCCAACGGACTTGGCTTCACCTTGTGGTCCTCCCCTGGCGCCACCGTTGCTCAGAACACCATTTCTAACAACGAGAACGGCCTGACCCTCATCGCCTCCGACTACGTGATTATCACCGCAAACGTCTTCGGTGGGGATGGTGTGATTTGGGGCGCAGGCGGCCCGATACGTTATGATTCATTTACCATCACGCCCGACAACTCCGTGAACGGCCGTCCCCTCCTCTACTACAAGGACTGCGACGACCTCGTACTCGATGGCATCTCCGTGGGACAGCTACTCGTGGCAGATTGTGTGCACGTCGTCGCGACGAACCTTACGATCACGGATACAGACGTGGGGATCGAGATGGGCAACGTGGCGGAGGTTCTGATCACAGCGAACAACCTCTCCTCCAACAACCTAGAAGGCGTCCACCTCGAATCCTCCCGCAACGCCACCATCACCGCCAACGACGCCTCCAACAATGGGCAGGGCATATACCTCTGGAACTCTTCAAATTCTATCATCGCCGCAAACGACGTCTCTTACGGATATCAAGGCATCTTTCTCTTGTCGGGCGATGAAGCAACTATCACCGCCAACAACGTATCCTCCAACAAGGGCTTCGGGATCGCGGTCTACAATGTCCCGGACATCACTGTCACCGCCAACAATGTCACCGAGAACTTCCAGGGCATTTTTCTCCTTGAGTCCCCTCGCGCCGTCATCGCCGCCAACGGCGTCTCGGAGAACGGTTGGTACGGTATCTCCCTAGTTGTCTCCCCTGAGGCGGTCATCGCCGCCAACAACGTCTCCCTCAGCGGATATCTCGGGATCGACCTTCGGTCCTCTCCCGGAGCGTCCGTCCACCACAACAACATCATCAACAACGCACGCCAAGCGAGCGATGACCTCGGCGTCGAGAACCTCTGGGACGACGGCTACCCTAGTGGCGGCAACTACTGGTCGGAGTACACTGGCGTGGACGTCTGCCGCGGTCCCCTCCAGAACATCTGCCCCTCCCCGGACGCCTTCGGCGACACCCCCCGGACCATCGACGCGGACAGCCAGGATCGGTACCCACGGATGGGACTCAACTTAGATCTCGCGCCGCCCCGGGTCGCCATCAGCACACCGAGCCAGGGGCAAACGTTCGCGTCAACGCCAATCCCCGTGACGGGGACCGCCACGGACGACGGCGGGAGCGGTCTCGACCGCGTAGAGATCCGGGTTGAGGGAGGCCCGTGGCAGACCACCACCGGACTCACCGCTTGGAACTCCTCGGTCGGGCTTGCCATCGGATCCAATCGGATCGAGGCCCGCGCTTGGGACCGCATGGGGACCCCGTCCGCAGTCGACGCCGTGACCGTCGCCTACTACCCGACGCCACCGTACTTGAACTCCTGCGGAATCGCGCCCTCCTCGGTCACCCTCCATCCCGATGAGACGCAGTCCTTCGCCTTGGCTGCCCTCGACCAGTACGGCAATCCTCTGGCGGTGGTCGCGAGCTGGAACGTGACCAACAGGGCCGGCTCGGTCGGCTCCAACGGGGTTTTCAAGGCTATGGCAGTCGGGAACGTGACCGTGGTCGCGAACGCCACCTTCGGCTCTATATGGGTCCTATGCACCGCCAACATCACCATTGTTCCGGGCGCCCCGCCGACCGTGGCGATTTCCAGTCCCACCGCTGACCAGCTCCTGACCTCCAACCCTTGGGACGTCCGTGGAACCGCGGGCAATGCTACCCAGGTCCAAATCCGAATCGACTCTGGCCCGTGGAACAACGCCACAGGGAACGCCCTCTGGTCGTGGTCCCTCGACACCACCACGTATGTGGACGGGAACCATGGCATCGAGGCGCGAGCCTTCAACGGCACCGTTGAGTCCCCACATGCGGCTGTGACATTCCGCCTCCTGCTCCCCCCGCCCACGGTGACAATCATGTTCCCCACGGAGGGCCAGACCGTGATCGCTGGACCCTTGAACATCACAGGGACCTCCGCGCACGCAGAGTCCGTCATGGTTCGGATTGACGGCGGCGGCTGGTTCCCGACGAGCGGACCACCCTCAAGATGGTTCATCGAACGGCCTGTCTCTGGAATTGGAAACCGAACAATCGAGGCGATGGCGGTGAACGACAGCCGCAGTGAGACCACCCATGTCACCATCCAATTGCAGCGCGAGGTCCCAACTGTGACGATCACCTCAGTCATCACGGGCGCGACCCTGGCAACCGCCACGGTCACGGTGTCCGGCACCTCGACGTACGCGACGCTGGTGAAGGTCCGGGTGGACGACGGCATCTGGGTCAACGCCTCAGGTGAGGCTTCGTGGTCCTTGAGCGTCACCAACCTGACCGACGGCGACCATACGTTCTACGCCCAGGCTTTCAATGACAGCGCCGCGTCCGAGGTTGCGAGGGTCACCGTCAGTGTAAGTGTCCCGCCCTCGGATTCGCGGACGGGGGGCGTTGCAACGGTTCTCACCTACGGACTCATCCTCTTGCTCGTTCTGTTCCTCCTTCTCCTCCTCCTTCTTTGGCGGCAAAGGAGGAAGCAGAAGCCGGACGCTTCTCCGACGGCCTCCGAGCCGAATACGGCTCCGGGAACTACCTAAGGTTAGTCCAGGTTCACGTTCACGTTCTTGACGCGCGTGTAGTGGCGGATCGCGTCGAGGCCCTGCTCCTGCCCGATGCCGCTCATCTTCCACCCGGTGAACGGGGTCTGCGGGAACGTCACAGGGTACTCGTTGACGCTGACCATCCCGGCCTCTAATCTGGCGGCGATCGTGTGCGCCTTCTGCAGGTCCTTCGTCCAGATTCCTGCATACAGCCCGTACTCGGAATCGTTGGCGGCGTCGATGAGATTGTCCACGGTCGCAAACGGCGCGGCGACGAGCACCGGTCCGAAGATCTCCTCATGACCTACCGCCATGTCCGTCGTCACGGCATCGAAGAGCGTCGGCTGCACGAAGTTCCCCGCCGAGAGAAGGCCGTCCCCTGCCTTCTTCCCGCCGACGACGAGCTTCGCGCCCTCCTCCACCCCCTTCTGCACGTACCCGAGGACGCTCTTCTCCTGCTCCCGCGAGACGAGCGGGCCCATCTGCGTCTGGTCGTCCAGCCCGGGGCCGAGGCGGATCTTCCCCATGCGCTCGCTCAGCTTCCAGAGGAACTGGTCGTGGATGGACTCATGGACGAGAAGCCGCGACCCTGCCCAGCACATCTGCCCCGCGTTCTGCGTGATCCCGAAGAGGACGCCCTTCACCGCCTTGTCGAGGTCCGCATCGGGGAACACGATGTTCGGGTTCTTGCCGCCGAGCTCGAGGGTGACGGGCATCACCTTGTCCGCGGCCATCTTCATGATCTGCCGCCCTGTCTCCAGGGAACCGGTGAAGGTGAGTGAGCCGATGTCCGGGTGGTTGACGAGCGCGTTCCCCGCCACGCTGCCGCTCCCCGTGACGACGTTGAGGACGCCTGGCGGCAATCCCGCCGCCACCGCCAACTCCGCGGTGCGCAGTGCGGTCAGAGGCGTGATCCCGGCGGGCTTCAGGACGGCCGTGTTCCCCGCCGCCAATGCCGGCGCGACGCCGCGCATGGCCAGGGTGAGCGGGTAGTTCCAGGGGGCGATGTGGCCGGTGACGCCGACGGGCTGGAGGAGCGTATAGTTCAGGCGGCTCCCAGGGACCGGAATCGTGCTGCCCTCGATCTTGTCCGCAAGGCCCGCGTAGTACTCGAAGAGCTTGTACACGTACGCCGCGTCGCCCTTCGCCTCCCGGATCGGCTTCCCGACGTTCAGGCACTCGAGTTTCGCGATCTCCTCGAAGGCGTCGCGGAGCTTCTGGGCGACCTGGTAGAGGAGGCGCCCGCGCTTGCTCGGGTCCATCCCCCGCCACTCCGGGTTGAGGAACGCGGCGCGGGAGTTCTCCACCGCCATACGCACGTCCTCCGCCGAGGCCTTCGCGACGCGGGCGATGACGGTGTTCGTGGCGGGGTCGAGGACCTCCGTGTGCTCTCCGCTGAGCGGCTCGATGGATTTCCCGCCGATGAACAGGCCGTGCGTAATCATCTCGACCATGGTTTTCCCGAATACCTGATAGGTCCCGGGAAATAAGAGTTCGCAGTGAGCTTGAGGCGGAGTTGCGATAAGGCTATACCTTCCCCCCGGGGTGCTCTCGGGACATGCTCACCGGGACGATGGACAGCGACGGTCGACTCCGATTCCACGAGATTGGAACGACTGGTTTCTTTGGAGAGGGGGGAGCACCCATGCCGGGATGGTTCTATCGGGAGGGACTCACCCTGGACTTCTGCGAGGAGAGGTTTCAGTTCCACAGCATCGGTCGGGGATCTTGGTCCGTCCGCGACACCTTGGATTGGGCGTCTCGATTTGGCGGACCCTTTTTGCTCCCTGCGGCTCTCACAGGGGAGTTGCTCGCAGGGGAGGAAGCGATACTCCTCATCACGGGAGACCTCTCCACTATCCACACAGTCGACGAGAAGCGAGATACCACACTCCGCGACCTCATCGTCGAGCCTTCCGTCCGCGCATTCTGTCTCCTTCGTCGAGAGGAGATCAAGGGTTGGCGAGGCAAGCCGACACGCACGGACATACTCTCCGTCAACACGTCCGAATTCTGGATGGTTCCCGTCGGAAAGGCAATCGTGCGGGTCGGGAGCCAAGACCCTCGAGTCCATGCGTTCATCCGTGGCCTTGCTTCGATGGCGGGGAACCCACGCGCACTGGACTCAGAGTTCCCCATACCCCTGCCCAGAAGGGCAGAAGGGCGGAAGGTATTCGCCACGGTCATCTCGGCGGCACTCTTCGGCATCGTCGGTTTCGTCGCAGCTCTGACTTTGGCGATGAGAAACCCACCAGGGTCCACCGCTGCCGTCACCGCCATCGCCGCGGGGATGTCGATACTGCTGGCTAGCCTCGTTTCCCTCCCGGTCATTCTAGTGATATCCAGGGCGAGGATGCAAAGGCGGAAGCGAGAAACCACTAGGGCGCTTCGCTCCCTAGCGTTTGATCAGTTCGTCATCAGTGCCCCTGCGCTTGCAGGCCAATTCGTGGATGCCGCCAACCGCCGGGGAGTTCGTCTCGATTTCACCCCAGGTAGCTTGTCTAGGCTTACGGAATTCGAACCGTTCACGGGCGGCCCTCGATTCGATCTCCCATCAACTTTCAGGTATGCCGCGTTCTTAGGCGAGGTCCTTGCGAGGGACCTGGCTCATAGGGAGCGAGTGAGCTGGTCCTTCGAAGGCGGTTCGCTTTACCTGAAGTTCCCCGCGACCGGGATCTCCATTGACGTGTACACTTATGCTCGGGGACGAGTTCAACAGCAAGAGCCCATCCTCCCACAGCAAAAGTACTCCGAGTGGCGGAACGGCGTGCACCTTGGACAGGCCGTCCAGCCCCGGATCCTCTTTGAGGCCTTAGGGCTCGAGACACCCGAGGAGGGCATGAGTTTGAGCTCATTGCGCGGATGGTCAGCGAGGCTGAGCGAGGATGGGGAGCTCACCAACGTGGTTCGCCCGTTTGCCGAGTTCGTGGTACGGAGCCTGCCGCTCGGTCCGATGCTCTCGCTCAAGTACCAAGCTATTGTTCGTCGTGAGGACAATCAAGTATGGGAGGAGCCCCGGTGCCTCAGACCGATTCTCCGGGGCCAAGTGTTCCGCCGCTGCACCATTGAGTTTGTCGCAGAGTGGGCTTGCGATGCCGAAGCCACCATAGTCGCGGATTTTGGCGGCCCCGCCGGTGAACCTCTTGTGGTACCTGCGTTGGTGTCCAACTACCTATTCCTACCGGCCAAGTCCCTCGGCGGGGGGCAGATCGCCGATGCCGCCCTCTCCGGAGTGGTGATCTCGGGAGAGTTCCTCACTGCCCCACCTCTACCGGGTCACGGGACCATCTTCGGGAGCGCTCAGGCCACGGACCCAGCCAACGTCCACAGCCCTTTCTCTCGGGTAAAGGGGGTTGTTGCCACGGTCACAATCCCTCCATGGGGGAATCGAGGTCTGTACCACTTTGAGCTAGACATCGGCGGGGTTCGAGTACCGATGGTCGCCTTAGCTCGCAATGTTCGGGGAGAGCCGCGGGCAGGACTCGGGTTCTCTGGGGAGGCTTGCGTGCAAGCCGAGGTCGCCCCGGCGATTGACTCCGGACGGGATGTCTCCATCGCGTGAGACGATGAAGGCCGGGCTACAGATCGATGACGGTGCCGCCATGGATGACCTTCTTCAGCCCCGTGCGGAACGCGGAGATGTCCTCGAGCGGGTTACGATCCAGGATCAGAAGGTCCGCTCCCATGCCGGGCTTCACGAGACCGACCCGGGTGTCCACGCGCAATAGGCGCGCCGCGTTCAGCGTCGCCGCCTTGAGGACATGCTCCGGAGTCATCCCATACTCCACGAGGATCTCCAGCTCCCGCGCGTTCTGCCCGTGCTCGTTGAACGGGGAACCGACGTCCGTCCCCAGGGCGATGAGGACGCCCTTCGCGACCGCGCGCATCACCGCCTCTCGATGCTTCTTCACCGCGGCCTCGGCCTTGCGGACCGTCTCGACGGGCATGTTCTGGAGGGCCCCACCCTCCACGATGGAACGGAGAGCGACGGCGGTAGGGATGAGGAACGTCCCCTTGTGCTCCATGCGCTCCGCGAGCTCCTCCGTCAAATACGTCCCATGCTCCACGCTGGCGACACCGCCCTCGACGGCGGCCTCGATCCCCGCCGCGCCGTGAGCGTGTGCGGCGGTGAGCTTCCCCGCCTTCCGGCCCTCCTCGACGACGGCGCGCACCTCCTCCACCGTCATCTGGGAGACGTTCGGATCGGCCCCGGGGCCCGCGACGCCGCCGGTGGCCATGATCTTCAGCCAGTCCGTCCGGGCTTTGAGCTGTTCCCGCGCCGCCTTCCGCAGATCGTCGACCCCGTCGGCCTCCCGGCCCATGAAGTAGCCGTGGCCACCGGTCATCGTGAGGAAGTGCCCGCTCGTGAAGAGGTGCGGCCCGGGGACCGTGCCGCGGTTGATGGCGTCGCGCACGGCGACCTCGACGAACTTGTAGCCGCCGGTGTCGCGCATGGTGGTGACCCCGGCCTCGAGGTCCTTCTGTGCGTTCACGAGGGCGAGGAGGGCGAGCTCCGCCTCGCTCCGGCGAACCGGGCTCGTGACGTCCCCGCCGGCATCGTTGACGAGATGCACGTGGCAATCGATGAGGCCGGGGGCGATGAACCGGCCATTGGCGGTGATGACTTCGTAGTCGCCCGCAGGGACATCGCCGACCGCGCGGATCGCGTTCCCGCTGAGGAGGATGTCCGCGCTACGGGCCCCGCCCGCGTCCACCGCCATCGCGCCCTTGATCAAGACCGGCTTGGTCATGTGGTTCACTCCGGGCCAAGAGCAGTGGGTGGGACCATATAGGTTTCGGGGCGCGGCGGTGAAATGTGGGCATCTCCTTTGTGGCGGTGAACGAATCGCTGCGTCCGAAAGGCCGCTCGCGAAGTCCGGCGACCTGAAACCGCCAAATAGCTCCTCTCCTTCGCGGGTGCGATGATCCTCGGTGCCCATGTCAGCATCGCCGGCGGTGTCGAACTGGCGCCGCAACGCGGGAAGAAGGTCGGGTGCGAGGCCATCCAGGTCTTCTCGCGCTCCCCGCGCATGCTCCGGAAGGCCAAGCCCGTGACCGCCGAGCAGGGCCGCCTCTTCCAGGAGGCGATGAAGAAGCACAAGCAGCGCGTGGCGGTGATCCACGGCAACTATCTCATGAACCTCTGCGCGCCGGACAGGAACCTCCTGAAGGTCGCGCGGGCGGCTCTCATCGACGAGATGGAGAACGCGCAGGCCATGGGCGTCCGTCACATGATCTTCCACCCGGGGTCTCACCGAGGGAAGGGGCTGAAGTGGGGGATCAAGACGATCGCCGCCAGTCTCGACGTGGCGGTGAAGAAGGCCGACGCACCGGACGTGGTCCTGACGCTGGAGAACACCGCGGGCCAGGGGGACACCGTCGGCGACACGCTCGAGTCCCTGCGCGACATCCTCGCCGCCACGAAGGCGCGCGACCGGTTGGCGGTGTGCCTCGACACTTGCCACGCCTTCGCCGCGGGCTACGACTTCCGGAGCGACGAGAAGTACGACGCGTTCCTGGGGCTCGTCGAGTCGACCCTCGGACTCGAAACGGTCCAGGCCTTTCACCTGAACGACTCGAAGACGCCGCTCGGCTCACGCAGGGACCGGCACGAGGACACGGGGAAGGGGGAGATGGGTATCGCGCCCTTCGAGTTCCTCGTGAACGACCCCCGATGGCGCGAGATCCCCGGTTGCCTGGAGTACCCGGGCACCGACGGCGGGTTCAGGAAGAACCTGAAACTCCTGCGCTCGCTGATCCATTGACCTCCTCGGCCGAAGGGCCGTGGCGAGTGCGCCACGTGAGCAAGGGTACCCCGACCCGGTTCAGTCCTTGCCTCTGTGCGTGCCATGGAGGCACACGGGTCCTCCGCGGAGCTTCACCGCCAACGCGTAGAGAGCATCCGCCGCCCCTTGCGCGGGAGGCACCCTCGCGATCGCTTCGCCGAGGGGGCGGGAGACCGGGAGGATGCGGAGGAGTTCCGTGAGGGCCGCGCCGGCGCTCAGGGTCCGACCCTCGGCGGTGACGACATGCATGGAGGACCAGTACGTCTCCTCTTCCAGGGTGGCGGCAAGCTGCCGCGCCTTCGGGGTGCTCAACCCCAGGGACTCGATCTCCCGGCGGGTGTCCAGGCGGGCGACGAGGTCCTTCGCCGTTCCACACGGCCCACAGCCGTCGTCGTACAATAGGTAGGCTTTCGCCACGTCACCGCAAGACGCTTGGGTCGGTTAAGGGCTCGCGGCCCGTGCGTGCTCTGAGAGTCTCAAGCCGGTCCGGACCAAGGGGAAGCCTCGCGAGCAGCCCGGCGTGGGCGCAACCGACGCAGCGCGAGGGTGAAAATGATGGCGGCCGCGAGGACCCCCGCGAAGATCCCCGAAAGGAGCAGCCCGGAGTGCGCGCTGAATGACGTCACACCGGCCGTCATGAGAGTCTCAGACTGCTGGAAGTAAACGGCCGCGGCCCATGCCGCCACCACGCTCCCGGAGACCCCAAGCCCGAGGAGCAGGGCGATCCGCGAGTTCTCCGTCGGGGCCACGACCCCCCGTCCCTGCCATGTGAGACGGTAGTAGGTGAAGCTGTGCGAGTCGTCGCGTTCGACGAGCCCACCCCGGAGAAGATTCTGGAGATGGCGGTGGACCACCGCCTTGTCGCGCTCCACGAACCGGGCGAGCTGGGCCAGGGTCTGTTGTCGGTCGACCAGGCCCTTGAGCAGGCGAATCCGGGTCTCCGCCGCGAGGGCCTCCAGGGCCTCCGCCCCCAACGTGACCTGAGTCATCCATCAAGGAGCGCTCCACGGAGGTAAAGTAACTTTCGCTGGCGTTGCCTAGGCAGGCAAGGAAGGAGCGAGTCTCATCCCACGTAGGGCGTTCAAGCCCTCTCATGAGCCGTCGGGCCCTGGGAAGTCGACGCGCCGCATCGGGACTCTTCGCGATCGGAGAACGGTGGCGCATCCGCGCCCACCTCCGTGCCGTCCACAGTGCGCTGCGCGATCGAGACGTAGAGCACTGGTCTCGGAAGCGGCAGGCCGCGAGGACCCGGTCGCTTCAAAGGCTACAACAGTATGCGGACGTCGGTCGGTTCCCCAAGAATCTTGACTTCCCGGGGCGCCGCGTGCCTTACTTGCGGGACAGAGACGGCACCCCGTGCGCGGTGGCCCACCTGATGGAGCGCTCCGGGGACGGCGTGCTGGTCGACCGACTTGCGACGATCAACAACAACATCGTCCTCCGGGACGCGGACCCAGCTCCTCTTGAGTCATGGCTCGACCGGAACGGGCTCACCGCCAAGGAGGCGGCGAGGATTCAACCAATGTACGGGTTCGGCGATTCCTCAGGCGCCGTGGCCGTTCTCATCGCCGTCTTCTCTTTCGTCTTCCTCCCGCTCGAGCTGCTCTCGCTCCGCGTCGCCGCAATGATGCGCCCGGATTCGGACAGGCAATGGATGGCCGCCATGAGCTACCTGACGCTGATCAACGTGATGGCGTGCGGCGTGGTCGCCTTCTTTGCAATCCGCCTGTTCGCCCCCTTCCTCCCGTAACCGGGTTAGAACGGGAGCTTGTACATCGTGCTCACCAAGGGGAGCATGGCCTGCTCCCGCCCGAGGAACGCCGCGGTCTGGAGCGCAGCATTGAGATACTGGAGGGTGTGCTCCTTCTCGCCGACGGTCCAGTTCGTCCAGTTGTAGGCGACGTGCTGGAGCGCTTTCTCCAGGGGAACCCCTGACTCGAGTGCATCACGGAGCGTCCGCTCCACCGGCGGGGTCTTGATCTTCAGGCTCGCCTTGAGCGCCTCCACGGCGGCCTCGGGAGCGACCCCGGACGAGCTTCTCAGGAGAAGGCCCTCCGGGTACCCGAACCGCCGCACGAGGATCCGGTAGAACTTCCAAAGGAGAAAGGAGCGCTCCTCGGCGGTGAGGTACGGCAGGGCACGCCGCGCCGCGTGCGCCGCGATCATCGTGTGCCCCAGGAACCCCGGTTCCAGGGAAGCGGCGATCAGCAGCGGCCGGAGGACCTCCTCGACGTTCTTGGCGGTGACATAGCCCTTGATCTGCGCGTGGACCTCATCGAATCGGTCGTCAAACAGCGCCTCCTCCAGGGTCACGAGGTCGGGGCGAGCGGGGACCGGAGGGGCGTCCAGTGGCTCCAGGGCCGGCGGGGAGTATTCCTTCATCCAGGCCGCGACCTCGTAGGCCCCGTTCGCCACCGCCACGATCCCCGCCGGATCGCCCAGGGCCTTCGCGGAGTCCGCGAATCCGACTGCCAACCCCAGGTTGTGCTGCAGCCGACCGACGTCCCCCAGCGTTGCTGAGACGAGCGCCCGGGTGGCGGTGTCCACCCCTTCCCTCTCCGTGAGATATGCGGCGAGCGCCGCCGCCTCGTCTCGGCGACCACCCGCGATCGCCTTCCGGAACTCCCGGTGCGCGTCGGCACCCCCGCCGATCTTCACCGTGCCGGCCACTTTTTCGAGCGCCTTCGGCGTCCAATCCCGCCGCTCCAGAGTGAAACAGTACAGGGCCAGGAACCGCACGACGGGCAGGGACGCGGGCCAGCCGACGAGCTCGAGCACCTCTCGCCCCGCCTCGGCGGTGAGCAACCCATGGGGCACCCCGGCGTTTGGGTCGACCTGGTTCGACGCGGTGAGGAGGACGCCGAGCGTGGCGGTCTGCGCGGTCCCGAGGTCCTTCACCGCCTTCTCGAAGAGCTCCATCCCCCGCTTGTGCTCGAAGGTCCCGAGCGTGTCGAGGAACTCCTGGATCCGGGTGCGGGCCATCCCCGCCGCTACCGCGCCGGGGGATAAACGTACTTCTGTTCCATAAAGGATATACCCTCACCGCTATCCGTTCGAATTCCGGTTCACAGGCTTTATCCACACCTGGGCCTCTCGCACCCCCACAGGTGATGCAGGTGCAAGCCCCCGTTCGCAAGTCGACATGGAAGGACTACGCGCTGCCCGCGCTCGTGACCGTCGTGATCGTCGCCGTCCTCGGCGCCGCGTTCGTCGGCCTCAACCGGTCCGCGCCGCCGTCGCTCTCGCTCAAGCGTTTCACCAGCGAGGCGGAGATCGCCTCCTACCTCGGGAAGACCTCGCAGTCCAACAACGACCGCACCGTCGCCGGCTCCTTCTCGACCAACCCGGGCACCGCCGGTCCCGAGGTCGACCTCGGGGCCATGGGGTTCTCGGACAACCGGGCCACCGCCGGCGCACCTGCCGCCGAGTACACCGGGACCAACGTCCAGGTCGCGGGCGTGGACGAGCCCGACGTCGTCAAGACGGACGGGGGATACCTGTACATCGTCTCGGGGGGCAACGTCGTGATCGCGAAGGCGCGTCCCGTCGGGGACGCCCAGGTCACCGCCACCATCGTCACGGAGAGCTGGTCGACCGAGATCTACATCGACGGGGACCGCCTCGTCGTGCTCACGCACGGATACCGCTGGTATGAGATGGGTGGCGGACTGATCCGCGGCGGCCCCGCGTGCGACTCGTGCGGCGCCTTCGCCCCGGAGGTCTACCCGTACGAGAGCCTCCTCCGGGTGTACGACGTCTCCGACCACTCGGCCCCGAGCCTGCTCACGAACGTCAGTCTCCCCGGCTGGACGGCGGGGAGCCGCCTCCTCGGCGGGTGGGCGTACGTCCTCGTCACCGAGTACCTGTGGGTGGAGAACAACGACGTGGTGATGCCCACGATCACGATCGATGGGACGAACAGCACCCTGGCGCCCGGGGACATCGCCTACTTCGACGACGGCACGTACTCGGGCACGCTCCTGACGGTCTTCGCACTCGACGTGCAGAACACGGATGACCTTCGCCGGGACTCGTATCTGATCAACGGCGTCGGGAGCCTCTACGTCTCCGAGGACAACCTCTACGTCACCGCCACGACCTACAACTGGGAACGGTCGGACGAGACCGTGACGGTCCTCCACCGCATCGCCATCGGTGCGGGGAAGATCGCCTACGAGGCGAGCGGCACGGTGCCCGGCTGGGTCCTCGGCCAGTACGCCATGGACCAGCACGAGGACCACTTCCGCGTCGCGACCAGCGCGGGGTGGGGTGGCACCGCCGCCAACGGGGTGTACGTCCTCGGCATGGACATGAAGGTCACCGGGAAGATCGAGGGCATCGCCCCTGGCGAGCGCATCTTCTCCACGCGCTTCCTCGGGGACCGGGGGTACCTCGTGACGTTCCGGCAGGTCGACCCCTTCTTCGTCCTCGACCTGTCGAACCCGGCCGCGCCCGCGATCCTCGGGGAGCTCACGCTGCCCGGGGTCTCGACCTATCTCCACCCCTACGACGACACGCACATCATCGGCCTGGGGACGGGGACGTGCGACATCAACCAGACCTGGAACGGCTGTGTGAAACTCTCGCTCTTCGACGTCACGGACCCCGCGCACCCTGTCGAAACCTCCAGCTACGTCGTCGCGGCGACCGGCGGATCCTGGTCCGAGGCGCAGTACGACCCGAAGGCCTTCCTCTTCTCCGCGGACGAGCACGTCCTCGTCATCCCCATCCAGACCTGGAGCTGGGCCACCATCGAACCGAGCCCGTCTCCGGGGAACGAGACCCGCGACTACTTCTACAGCGGCTGGTCGGGCGCGTACGTGTTCGACCTCACCGCCGCGGGAGGTTTCTCGCTCCGCGGGCAGATCACCCACGTGCCCGAGAACACGACGCAGGATGGCTCCTGGTACTACGGACCGTCGGTGCGCCGCTCGATCATCATGAAGGACCTCGCCGGGACGGACCTCTACACCGTGTCCGACCGCCTCGTGAAGATCAACACGCTCGCGACGCTCGCCGAGCTGAAGGCGGTCCCCCTGGCATAGGCGAGCGCCCTAGCCCGCGGCCGCCACGGCGATCTCCGAGGTGCAGTGGCCGCACCGCGTCGCCTGGACCGGGACCTTCATGAGGCAGCGGGGGCAGTCGCGCTCGGTCGGCGCGGCCTCCTGCTTCGCGTCGTCCTTCGCCCGCATCCTCGCTACGACACGGATCATCATGAAAACGGCGAAGGCCACGATGAGGAAGTTGATGACCGTATTGACGAAGGAGCCGAACCGCCAGGTCACCGCACCGTTCTGTGTCGCATTCGCGAGGGTGGCATAGGGACCGGGGTACGGGGATCCCGGCTTCAGAACGACGAACGCATCCCGGAAGTCGACCCCGCCGAGGGCCGTCCCGATGGGCGGCATGATCACGTCGTTCACCATCGAGTTCACGACCCCGCTGAAGGCGAGGCCGACGATGATGCCGACCGCCAGGTCGAGGACGTTCCCCTTCATGATGAACGCCCGGAACTCCTTGACCAGTTTCACGTCCCTCACCTTCGCCACCTTCTTCACCCGTCCGACCGCCATGTTGACGCCTCCCGGGCGGAGCGGAGAGGGCTCGTTTAAGACCTGCGCGTTCTCACGCCTCGACGTCGAGGCCGAGCGCCTTCCGCCTCTCGGGCGTCGGGCGGCCCTCGTGATCCCAGCCGCGCGCGCCGTAGTACTCGTCGAGCATGAGGTCCAGTTCCTCCTGTCGGATCGCTTCGCGTCGCGAGCCGTAGGGGAGAGCGAGTTCCTTCAACCGCCTCGGCAGGTCGTCGTCGGCACGGCGGAGACCCATGCGCAGCGCGAACATCCGGGAGAGCGTCCAGGCCCGCTCCCCGACCGTCTGCATCTCCGTCACGTCCATGTCGAAACCCGTGACCGCGTTCGTCATCTCCCGCACGAGGTGGAGGTTGTACTCGGCCCCGGAGGTGTCGACGTCGAACACGCAGAGGATGAGGCAGTTCACGTAGGCGCGCGCGTCCTCGAAGGTCTTGCACGCGGCGCCCTTCCCCGCCACCGCGAAGCGGTCCAGGGGCTCCGTGATGCCCAGCTCCGGGGCGGTGCTCCGTTGGATCATGGTGTCGTGGAAGCCCTCCATGTGGTTGGCGCCACGGGGAGACACCGCATAGGAGATGGCGAGGCCCTTCTTGCCGCGGGGCTCGTGCATGGGGATCTCGCAGCCCTTCACGTGCATCGCGAACTCCGTGCCGCCGACCCTTTCGCTCGCGCGCTTCACGCCTTCGGCGAGGAGATCCCCGAGGCCACGGCGGTGGGCGATGTCCTCGATGAGCCCGCAGGCGAGAGCGGCGTCGCCCCAGGGGACGCTTTCGTTCAGGACCCCCTTCTCGGAGGCCTCCATGGCCCAGGCGATGACGACGCCTGTGGAGATCGTGTCGAGGCCGTAGGCGTTGCACAGCTGGTTCTCGAGGGCCACGTAGTCGAGGCGAGCGCTCTCCTGGAGTGAGCCGAAGGCGGAGATCGTCTCGTACTCCGGGCCACCGTACTCCCGGACCACCTTTGTGCCGTCGGGCATCGTGACCTCGACCTCGCGCTTGCAGGACACCGGGCAGGCCGTGCAGGTGTCGCGGCCGGTGAGGATCGTCGCATGCATCGTCTCGCCGCTGAGACTCTCGTGGCCGTGGAAGCTCCCCGCCTGGAAGTTCCGCGTGGGCCAGATGCCCATCTCGCTGTACTCCTCCACGCCGCCCGCCGTGCCGAGCTTCCCGAAGGACTTCACGCTGTCCGTGAGGAGGGTCTTCGTGTACTCGCGGCGAACCTCGTTGAACCGCTTCGGATCCTCCACCGGGACGTTCACGTGGCCCTGCAGGACGATCGCCTTCAGGCGCTTCGAGCCCATGACGGCGCCGACGCCCGTGCGCGCGTTCGCGCGATTGCGGTTGTTCATGATGGCGGCGAACCGCACGAGGTTCTCCCCCGCCGGCCCGATGCAGGACACCTGCGCCTTCTCGCCGTGCTTCTCCAGGAGCGCGTCGTCCACGTCCATCACGGTCTTGCCCCAGAGGTGCGAGGCGTCATGCAGTTCCGCAGCGCCGCCAATGAGGGAGAGATAGGTGGGCTGCTCGCTCCTCCCGCGGAAGACGATCCCGTCGTACCCGGTGCGCTTGAGCTCGCTCCCGAAGAACCCGCCGCAGTAGGCCTCCCCGAGAAAGCCCGTGAGCGGGGAGTGCGTGATGACGACATGCCGTCCGCTCCCGCCGACGAGCGCGCCGACGAGCGGGCCGGTCATGTAGATCAACGGGTTGTCGGGGCCGAGCGGGTCACCGCCTCGGTACTCCTCGAGGAGGAGACGGGCAGCGATGCCCTTGCCGCCGAGATACCTTCGGGCCCAGCGGTCCGGGATGCGGAAATCCCGGATCCGCCCCTTCGAGAGATCAACCTCGAGAAGGCGGCCGAAGTACCCACCGGACATCAACCCGCGGAACGCGCGGTGCCGCAAAAGGCTGCCGAGTCACCCCTGGACCCAGGTGCTGAGGGAACCATTGAGGCGGACCCAGTAGCCCTCGCCTGCGAGGAGGAGCTCCGCAGGAGCGACCGTGCGGAGCCCGTAGGGGCCGGCCGCGGGATTGAACGTCTCCACGTCGACCACCCCAGGGACCCCCGCCAAGCTCTGTGCTCGGGTCTCCGTTCCCCATGCGCTGTAGCTCACGAGGTTCCAGCCCGGACGGAGAGCCACCGAGGGCGTTGTCTCGACGAGGCCCGCGACCGTGAGGACCCCCGCCAGCGTGACATCCACCCAGTAGGCCTCCCCCGACTGCGCGGCGGTGAGGTCGCCGGTCCTCGCGCCGTACCAGGCCTTCCACGGATCGGCCCCGTCGGCGCTCCGGAACGTCCTCACCCTGTCGAAGGAGATTGTCTGGAACACGGCGGTGAACGACCAGTTCTCCTGCAGCAAGGGGACGGAAACGAGGCGGCCCCCCGGGGCGACCGGCAGGGCGGTCTTGGCCGCGGCATCGCTGTCGGCGGTGTTCCCCGCCGCGTCGACCGTCCGGATCCGGTAGAACTTCGTGCTCGTGTCCGCGACGCTGTGGCCGCATCCGTTGCAGAGGTACTGGTACGTCGGCTGGCCGGTGGCCGGGGCCGTGACGAGGACGGAGTAGCCGCCGAACCAGGTCGACGAACGCAGGACCTGATAGGCCACGGTCCCCCCCGCCGTCCCCTCGTCCGCGGCCCGTGCCCAAGTGATCCGGAGGTTCGCCACGGAGGGCCCAACGAGCACCGCCGCGGTGAGATTGGCGGCCGTTGGCGGGAAGGCGTCCGGCGGCGACGCCATCAGTGGGTAGCGGTCGCGGTGGTTGATGTCGACTACATACGGGGTGTCGCCAAGGCCGTCCGGCCCGGTGCAGACGTCCTGGTTCGGCCCGCCGCAGTTGTCCACCCCGGCGTAGTCGTCCCAATAGTTCCCGCCGCTCGGGAATCCGTTGTCGTACTCGGCGATGACGCCCGTGGCGGGGTACGCGTTGACCCCGTTCCCCACGAGCGTGTTGTGATGGCCCTGGATCCCGGGACCGCCCGCAAACATGAGGCCCCACAGTCTGGTACCGGTGACGTAATTCCCGACCACCTCCACATCGCTCGCATACTCCAGGTAGATCCCCGCCTCGTTCGCCCCGGAGACCCGGTTCCCAGAAACGGTGATGCTGGTCGGGGACATGAGGAGCCAGATCCCGTAGTAGGAACCGGCGATCACGTTGTCGGAGATGAGGGAGTAGGCCGTGGTGCCCGCGAGGATGCCGACCCCGTTCCCCGTGAGGGAGTTCCTGGAGACGACCGTGTTGTTGCTCCAGGAGATGCCCCCGGAGGAGATCCCATACTGGTCATTGGCGTCGATGGTGTTGTCGACGACCGCCACGTTGTCGGAGTTGACCACCGCCACACCGAGCTTGTTCCCGAGGATGGTGGAGTTCTCGATGCGCCCGTTCGGTGCATAGTCGAGGAGCACTCCATACCAGTCGGGTCCGCCGGAGTGCACGTGGATGTGGCGGATGATGTACCAGGCGGTGGTCTGAGTGATCCAGATGCCGTGACCCGTCGAGGCGTCGATCTCCCAACCCTCGATGACGTAGGGGTCGAAGGGGAGCCCGCTCCCGCCCACGACGCCGCGGGACGGCGTGAACTGGGCGTTCGTTTGGATCGAGATGGGGGGGTGTGAAGCGTAGGTGGAGGAGGACCGGGGCGCGTCGAGGAGGATTGCGACCGAAACGATGACAACGACGATGAAACCCACCGAAACGAGCCGGCGCGAGCGAGAGGCTCCTGACATCCCTGCACTCCCTCATTTGGAATACCTCCTGGTGCCTTTGAACCTTCGCTCCGTTCCGTCTCATCGCTGGGCTACACCCCGGCTTGGGGCGTCGTACCAAACCCTTTTTACTGCTCCTCAGTTCCGTGGACCGATGGCGGACACGTACGACGTGATCATCCTCGGCAGCGGCCCCGCGGGGCTCACCGCCGCCATCTACACGTGCCGCGCGAACCTCAAGACACTCTGCATCGCGGGCATCACGCCGGGCGGCCAGCTCATGATCACCACCGACGTGGAGAACTACCCCGGCTTCCCGCAGGGCGTCAAGGGCCCGGAGCTCATGGACCTCATGCGGAAGCAGGCGGAGCGCTTCGGCACCGTGTTCGTCGACGACGACGCCTCGGGGGTCGATCTCACCGCCAACCCGAAGAAGGTCTGGGTGGGGGAGGACACCTACGAGGGCCGCGCGCTCATCCTCGCCACTGGCGCGAAGGCGAAGTACCTCGGTCTCCCGAACGAGACGCGACTCCAGAACCACGGAGTGTCGGCGTGCAGTACCTGCGACGGGTTCTTCTTCAAGGACAAGCCCGTCGTGGTTGTCGGCGGCGGGGACACGGCCATGGAGGAGGCCTCGTACCTCGCCGGGATCTGCTCCGCGGTCACCATCGTCCACCGCCGCGACGCGTTCCGCGCGAGCAAGATCATGCAGAATCGGGTCCTCAAGAACCCGAAGATCACTGTTCTCTGGGACACCGAGATCGTCGATGTCCTCGGCGAGAAGAAGGTGGAGGCGGTGCGCCTCAAGGACGTGAAGACGGGGGCGGTCCGGGACTACCCCTGCTCCGCGCTGTTCCTCGCCATCGGCCACAAGCCGTCGACGGACCTCTTCGTCGGGAAGCTGCCCCTGAACGAGACGGGCTACCTGCTCCTCGAGCACCGGGAGCACGGCAGCTTCACGAAGATCCCCGGCGTGTTCGCCGCCGGGGACATCCACGACTGGACCTACCGCCAGGCCGTCACCGCCGCGGGCTGGGGCTGCATCGCCGCGCTGGATGCGGAGCGTTGGTTGCAGGCGCAGAAACACTAGCCCTCATCGGATTCTTCGCTGGCGGCCACTCTCGCGACGATGCCGCGTCTGGGATGCAAGGATTACCGCGTAGACCCCGACCAGGAGGATGGGGACCGCATACACCAACCCCCAGCCCTGTCCATGGACGAAGAGCCAGAAGCCGGATCCAGAGAGGACGATCAACAGGACCCCGGTCGCGAATCGACGGCGGCTCGTCGACCGGACCGCTGGACCCCGCGCGCGTCGACGTCGCTTGCGGCGGGGCGCCGGCCCCGGCGGGTACCACACGGGGGCGTCCGCGATGGCCACGTCCCCTCAGGGGACGGGAGAGGCCAAGAAGCTATCGCCCGGTCACTCCTTCGCCAGGATCTTCGCGACCCGGTCGCCCCTCGCGACCTGGCTGGCGCGACCCATCCCGGGGAAGTCGACCTGCTCGACCGTCGTCCCCGCCACCAGCGGGAGATAGCCCTCCGTGGCGCTGCGGTACACGCCGGAGAACAGGTCCGTCACCTTCCTAGGCTTCATGGCGGTGATGACCTCGGCGAGGATGGCGGGGAGCCCCTGGTCGCGCCACCACCGGTGGAGCGTCCCCAGCCCCGGGAGGCTCTCGCCCATGGAGAACGGGTAGGGACGCACGGGCTCCCGCGAATGGATGGGGCCGTAGAGCGCGGAGAGGATGAGGATCTCCACGCCCTTCGCGCGCCCTTCCCAGGACGGCGGCGGGATGCGGCGGTACATGTTCCCTTGGAAGCGGAGGTAGGCGGGAAGCAGCGGCACCTTCGTCTTCCCTTCCGGGACCAGGTCGGGGCCGAGCGGATATCTGGCAGCGGCGGCGACAGCGCGTCGTAGGTCCCCGAGCCGGGTCCGGGACTCCGGGGAGAGGAGGCTCACGCACGAGTCCTTCGGCACGAGCGTGCCGCCGTCGCCCTTCGCCTTGCGGTGGCTGTCGGGGATCAGGAGAAGGTGGTTCACGCGCACGGACCCCCACAACGCGGCGCAGGGGATAGCCTTCTCCGCAAATCTTGAAGTACGGCGAGGCGGATGGCGCCGCCATGGGTGTTCGCATCTTCCGCGGCGGCGAGCTGGACGAGAAGTTCGTCGGGAGCGTCGTCGTCCTCGGCCCGCGGCCCACGAACATGCCGGGGCTGATCCGAGGCGACCTCTTCGTGCGCGAGAAGTCCCTGTGCGAGATGACCGGGTACGTGACCGGGTCGGTGCTCTCGGAGGCGACCGGGAAGGTCGTCATCAAGGGCATGGTCGCGAAGGACGTGAAGGCCATCGGCGGGGATGTCGAGATCCACGGCTACGTCATGGGCGACGTCATCTGCGAGTCGGGCCGCGTCTACATCGACCCGAAGTGTCTCGTCCGCGGGCAGGTGAAGGGGGAGACGGTCTCGACGCCTCCGATCACCGCCGCGGCCCCACCGGTGCCCGCAGCCGCGCCAGCCGCCAAGTGATCGGCAGCGGCCGAGCGAGAATCCGGCTTGATAACAGGGGCCATAGCCTTATTCCCGGACCGCCGGGATGAGGAGGATGTGCCCCCCTCTCGGATGAAGGCGAAGGTGTGCCTCGTGGGGGACGCCGCGGTCGGGAAGACCTCGCTCATCCGCCGCTTCGTCCACGACGCCTTCTCCGATGCCTACGTCTCCACCCTCGGGGCGAAGGTCCTCGCGAAGGACGTCACCGTCCCGGTGCCGCAGGAGCACGACGTCGACGTGCGGATGGCGATCTGGGACATCATCGGCGAGACAAGCCTGATGGAAGACCTCGGGGAGACGTTCTTCTCCGGTGTGCAGGGGGTCGTCGCCGTGTGCGATCTGACGCGATACTCGACCTTCGAACGCCTTCCCCTCTGGATCGACGCGGTGAAGAAGACCGCCGGAGACGTGCCTGTGGCCCTGGCGGTGAACAAGACGGACATGCGCGAGCAGGTCATCGTGCTCTACGAGGAGAGCCGCATCCAGGACTTCGCCGAGCGGTGGAACGCTCGGTGGCGCTACACGAGTGCGAAGACCGGGACGAACGTGGAGTCGCTCTTCTTCGGGCTGGCCGAGGACATGGTCCGGCGGCTGACCGCCGCCCAACCGCATCCCGTGTAATCTACGGCGGCGTGAGAACGACCTTGCCGAACTGCTCGCCACGCTCCAGGTACTCGTGCGCTTCGCGAGTCTTTTCCAACGGGAACACGCGGTCCACGACCGGCTTCAGCTTCCCCATGAACACCAGGCGCATGACCTGCTCGAACTCCCGGTGCGAGGACATCGTGCTGCCCAGGATGGAGATCTGCCGCCAGAAGATGTAGCGCAGGTCGATCTCCGCGAAGTTCCCCGTGGTCGCGCCGCACACCAGGAGACGCCCGCCGCGGCGCAGTGAACGAATCGACTTCATCATGGTCTTCGGCCCGACGTGGTCCACGACGACGTCCACGCCCCGCTTCCCCGTGAGCTCCCAGATGGCCTTGTCGATCTCCATGGTCGTGTGGTTGATTGTGACATCGGCCCCGAGCTCGCGCGCCTTCCGGAGTTTCTCCTCGCTGCTGGAGGTCGCATACACGGTGCAACCCGCCATCTTGGCGATCTGGATGACGGCGGTGGACACGCCACTGCCCGCGCCGAGGACGAGGACGTCCTCTCCCGGCTTCACCGCCGCGCGCGTCACGAGCATGCGCCACGCCGTCATGAACGCGAGCGGGGCCGCTGCGGCCTGCTCGTAGGACAGGTCCGGCGGGATCCGGATCACGCTCTTCCCCGGCACGGTGACGAACTGCGCGTAACCGCCGGGCACGTGCTCCCCGAGGATCTTGTAGTCCTTGCAGAGGCCGTCCTCCCCGCCGAGGCAGAACTCGCACTCCCCGCAGGAGCTCCCGGGGTTCACCACGACGCGCTCCCCGACCTGGAGGTCCTTCACCCAGTCCCCCGTGGCGGCGACCTCGCCGGCCATGTCGGCGCCGAGGATGTGCGGAAGGGGGACCTTCAGGTTCGGGAGACCGCCACGGACCCACAGGTCGAGATGGTTCATCGCGACCGCGCGCACGCGCACGAGGACCTCGTCCGACCCGACCTGGGGGTCGGGCATGTCCACCATCTCCAGGACCTCGGGGCCGCCCCAGTTGCGGAGGACGATGGCCTTCATGCGGGCACCAATGGCGGTGAACCGTGGAGCGTACTTATGGTTCTCCGTCCCGGCGGTCAGGTGCCGTAGCGATGCCGTGAGCGCAGCTGCCGGATCAGGGCGAGCGCCGAGTACGCCGCCAATGCGGAGGTCTTCGGATTGTCCGGGAGCGGACGGTTCTCGAGGATCACGGTGACCTCGCCGAAGTCGCCTCGGTACTTCACGCGATGCGTGTTCACCGTCGCCCCGGGGTCGGAGACGATTCGCACTCTCGTCCTGTCCGGACCGAGTCCCGCGAGACCGAGGGTCACCGCCACGTTGATGTTCGCGGGGAAGCGCGCCGCCGCCTCGGTGGCGGTGCCCTCGAAGATGACGCCGGAGGTGCCATCCGGCTGGCCCAGGGCCTTCGGGCTCTTCGTGGTCTCGATCTCCACCTCCTTCAGGCCTGCGAACCGCGCCGCCTTAAGGGCATCGAGGCCCCCGATGGCCCCAGAGGGGATGTGCAGGCGACCGCCATGCTTCACCGCCAACTCCTGAAGGCGAGCGGACAATTCCGCGTCGCCCAACGCGCCTGCGCTCAGTACGACGAGTTCCTTCCCGGCTTGGAGGGCGCGCGGCGCGTACTCCCGGACCGCCTGCTGTGACGCCGCCTCCACGACGACATCGACATGGGCGAGGAGGTAGTCGACCGTGGTCTCGCGCAGCTTCGCCGCCTGCTTCGAGACCGCGAGGACCCGGCCGGGGGTGATGTCGAAGCCCAGGATGATCTCGACCTCCGGGTCACTGGAAAGCTCGCGAGCGAGGAACGACCCGATCGCCCCGAGGCCCAGGATGCCGACGATCACGCGCTCACCGTTAAGTGCCCCGGCGGGTTCACCGCCATGGTGAACTGGAAGAACGCGGTGCGCCGGTTCCTCATGGAGGACGTCGGCTGGGGCGATGTCACGACGCGAGCGGTCGTGCCCCCGCGCCAGGCCACGGCGATCCTCTTCACGAAGGAGAAGTGCGTTGTCGCGGGGCTCCGCGAGGCGGTCGAGGCGTTCCAAATCCTCGGGGCCACCGCGGACCCGGTCGTCGAGGACGGCGCGGTCGTGAAGGCGCGGACGACGGTCCTGACCGCCAAGGGGGAGGCGTGGGCGCTCCTCGCCGCCGAGCGCACGGCGCTGAACCTCCTGATGCGGATGAGCGGCATCGCCACCGCCACCGCCGACCTCTCGAAGCGCGTTCGGCGCGTGAACCCGCAGGCGAGAGTGGCGGCGACGCGGAAGACCGCCCCGGGCCTCCGGGAGTTCGACAAGCGCGCGGTCGAGCTGGGCGGAGGGTTCTCCCACCGCCAGGGGCTGTTCGACGGCATCCTGATCAAGGACAACCACCTGAAGCTGATCGACCTCGAGAAGGCGATCCAGCGAGCGAAGCGCACCGGCCTCTCCGTCGAGATCGAGGTGGAGAGCGTGGAGGACGCGGTCCTGGCGGCGAAGCAGGGGGCCGAGTCGATCCTCCTGGACAACCTGACGCCGGCGCTCGCGAAAGAGGCCTGGACGGCGGTGAAGCGCGTCGCTCCGAAGACCCTGGTGGAGATCTCCGGCGGCATCACGGCGGCGAACATCTCGAAGTACGCGAAGTGGGCGAACGTCCTCTCGGTCGGCGCCCTCACGCATTCCGTGAAGGCGGTCGATTTCTCCATGGAGATCGAACCGGCCTAGCCGATCGCGAGCATGCGGTCGATCGCGAGGCGCGCGCGGGCGGCGATGTCCGCGGGCACGTGGACCTCGAAGACGCCCTTCTCCAGGGAACGAAGGACCTTCTCCGGCGTGATCATTTTCATGTACTTGCAGATGGCGTCGGGGTTGGCGGGGATGAGCGACTTTCCCGGGTTCTCCTTCTCCATGCGATAGAGAATTCCAGTCTCCGTGGCGATGATGAACTCGTTGGCGGGGGACTCCTTGACGCGGCGCACCATGCCTTCTGTGGAGAGAATGTGCGTGCGGTCCGCATCGACGTCGCCCGAGGCGACCATGTGCATGCAGTTCGAGACGCAACCGCACTCGGGGTGGATCAGGAACTCCGCCTTTGGGTACTCCGCCATCTTGGCGGTGATGTCCTCGGGGCGGATGCCCGCGTGCACATGGCACTCCCCCTGCCAGAGGTGGATCTTTCGGCCGGTGACCTTCCTCACGTAGTCCCCGAGGAACATGTCCGGGACGAAGAAGACCTCCTGGTCGGCGGGGATGGACTGGACGACCTTCACCGCGTTCGTCGAGGTGCAGCAGTAGTCCGCCTCCGCCTTCACCGCCGCGGCGGTGTTCACGTAGGCCACGACGGCGCCGCCCGGGTGCTCCTCCTTCCAGGCGCGCACGTCCTCCGCGACGATCGTGGAGGCGAGCGAGCAGCCCGCGTCGAGGTCGGGGATCAGGACCTTCTTGTCCGGGCAGAGGATGGCGGCGGTCTCCGCCATGAAGTGAACGCCGCAGAAGACGATGACCTCGGCGTCCGTGGCAGCGGCCTTGCGCGAGAGGGCGAGCGAGTCGCCGATGAAGTCGGCGACGTCCTGCACGGCGGGGATCTGGTAGTTGTGGGCGAGGAGGATCGCGTTCTTCTCGCGCTTGAGCTCCTCGATGCGCTGTTGGATGAAGATGCTGAGGGCCATCGTTCTCCCCTTCGACCCTTCGGACGGCGCTTTCGCTAATAAACCTGCAGAAGGGGGCCGATTCGGCCGGGGGAACGGGGGTTCAGGGCCATTGCGCCCTCGAGGGTTCCTCCACTTCCCGCCTCCCGGGAAGTCCCGTCCTCGCACTATGCCCGCGTGCACTCGGGCCAGGACGAGCAGTCCCACGCGGCCCCGCCCGTGTCCGCTCCCGTCTTCGCGTCCTTGTACTCGATGTTGATCGTCTGGAAGACGAAGGAGATGGACTCCGTGAGCTTCTCCTGGTTCCCCCCGCCCCAGTTCATGCTCGAGATGAAGGCGTTCTGCAGGTTGACGACCATGTACTTCTCCTGGCAGTTCGTGCTCGAGGTCCGGCAGAACTCCACCGTCACCTTGGCCAGCGGGTTTCCGGTCATTGCGTACTGGATCAACTTGGGCGAGGTGGCGTCGGTCGCCTTGGTGATGACCGCCGCGGACGCCTCGCATCGCGAGGGGCTTCCCCGAGGGCAGGGCCCGAGGGCGAACGAGCCGGACTGGCTCGCGCCCCAGGACCAGGAGTCGAGCTCGATCCAGGGGTTGTTCGGGTCGGTGATCCCCGGGATCGTCGCCCGGACCGAAAGCGATCCCCCGAGGCTCGAGCTCGGCCCGGAACCGGATCCCAGGCTCGGGGCCTGGGCCGTGCCCAGGTTCCCCACGAACGCCCCGATCCCGAGGCCCACCAGGACCAGAAGCACTGTCGCCACACCAGGGAGCCGCAGGCTCCCCGAGACACTCTTTCGCGGGCGCTCGCCCGCCGTTGTGGTCATGTTCTTACACTCTCCGGGAGAAGGTGGCCGCTTGGCGCGGACCCCACGAGCCCGGCCCCTCTGCCTCCCCTCCACCCATCGCCGCCATCGTGAATGCGGTCTATCAAGGCTTCGCCGCAGGCGTGGCAGCGTTGTTCGGATTTCAGCTCCGGAGGCCGGCAAGGGGCGGTGCGAGGACCGCATCGCGGAGGGGGTGGTCCTTCACATATGCCCCGTAATACGGAATGCGTGTCGCCACGCAGTTCTGGAACGCCTCCCGGGTCGCCTCGTCGGTCAGCCCCGCCACCGGGATGTGGTCGTCGCTGCGGTTCAGACATCCTTTGAGCTTCCCGTCATGCGTCACGCGCACGCGGTGGCAGTTCAGGCAGAAGTCCTCGTTGTACACGGGGTCGACGACCTCGACCTCGGCGCCGTTGAAGAGGTAGATGCGGCGGTGATGCATCTCGCGCACGATCTCGCGGTCCGCACGCGCGGACAGCCAGTTCTTCACGGAGTCGATGTCCACCATCCACTCCTGCTGCCCGACGAGCTCCGGCATGAACTGGATCAGCTGGAGGGTGAGCCCCTCCGTGTGCCCCACGTACTCCACCATCTCCGGGATGTGCTCCACGGTGTGCTTGAAGACGACCATGTTCAGCTTCACTGGCTTGAGGCCGACGCGAACGGCCTCCCGGATCCCCGCCAGGACCGGTTGGAGGTCTCCCTTCCGGATGTCCCGGAACGCTTTCGGGTCCAGGGAGTCAACGCTCACATTCACGCGCTTGAGGCCGGCATCGCGGAGGCCCTCCGCGCGCTTCGCGAGCATCGAGCCGTTCGTCGTCATGGAGACGTCGGGAATCTGCCGGACGCACCGGCTGATGATCTCCTCCATGTCCCGCCGCACGAGCGGTTCGCCGCCGGTGAACTTCAGGGACCGGATGCCGAACTCCCGGGCGATGCGGACGATCCGCTCGATCTCCGCGGGCGCCATCTCGTCCTCGTGGGGGTCGCGGGGCCGGGCGATCGGACCGAGACCCTCGTCGTGGCAGTAGATGCAGCCGAAGTTGCAGCGCTTCGTGACGCTGACGCGGAGGTCCGTCACCTCGCGGCCGAACGCGTCGACGAGCACCGCCGTGAGAACCCGCGGGGCCGCTATATATCTGTCCTCAGTACACGAACTCCAGCAGGACCTCGTCCCCCTCGGCCCACACGTTGTACTTCTGGAGGGGGAACGTCGCCGGGCCGACGACGGGCTCGCCGGTGTCCAGGTTGAACGTGCTGCCGTCCCCGGGGCATTTCACCGTCCTCGCCTGGCGATCGAGGACGCCCGTCGAGAGCTTCCCGACGTCCTTCGTGCACATCTCGTCGACCCCGAGCCACTCGTCCCCGAGGCGGATCACCAGGAGGTCGAAGCCCATGAGCTCGACGTACCGCATCTCGCCGTCCTTCATCTCGTCGGTCTTGCACACGGGGACGGTCATCGGCATGGAAGTGCCCGGAACCGTCGCCGCCTTAAGCCTTCTTCTTGTCTAGGACATGAGGCCGATGCCCTTGGGCTCCGCGGGCTTCGGGAGGGCGTACTCGTCCGCGATCCGGAAGCGCTTCGCGAAGCCGCGCCCGGACTTGGACTGGCTGGTGACGAGGAACACCTTGCGCTCGACCAGCTCGCTGGAGAGCCGCCAGGACGCCTCGTAGGGGTGCTTCGTGTCGGGGCTCTGCTCCTTGAGGAGCTCGCAGACATCGTCGACGCCGAACTCGACGTGGGAGTAGCGTTCCTGCAGGATCGTCCACAGCTTAGCGCCGACGCTCCCCTTGCGGAAGCGGACGTGCGGGGCGTTCCGGGGCCGCGCAGGGGCCGCGGCCGCGGGGGCCTGGGCCGGAGCCGAGGAGAACGTCGTGGGCTGCGAAGGCATCGAGGCGAACGAGACGCGCTGGTCCGGGCGCGTGGCGCCGAGCATCTCTTCGAGGACCTCGAGCTCCCGCGCGAGGCGCTCGCTCTCCTGGCGGAGCTTCCCCATCTCCCCGTCGATCCGGCGGCGGTCCTCTTCGAGCTCGATGCGCCGGTCGAGGAGCGCACTGATCAGCATGCGGTTGCGGGCGTTCGCCTTCTCGTCTTCCATGATGTTCCACTCCTACGCAGGTTTGAAGCGCCGCACGAGGCCCTTCTCCGTCATCTTCTGGCTGGTGACCTTGAGGACCTTCTTGGCGGTGAGGTCGTTGCAGAGGCGCCACGCCGTCTCGAAGCGGAAGGCCGCCTCCGGGGCGAGCGTGATCATGATCTCGAGCAGTTCGTTGACGCTGAAGTCCGTCTCGACGTAGCGCTCCTTGAGCGTCGCGACGAGGCGATCGCGGATGAGGTTCTCCGGGGCCGGGGGTCGCGGGGCCAGGGGCGTCAGGGGGGCCTGGGGTTCCGGCGGGGAGTAGGGCGTGATGTTCCGGACCGGCGCGGCGGGGTACGACGGAGCAGAGAAGGCCGGGGCAGGGGACGGCGACGATGCGCCGGCGGGGAGAGGGGCGGCTGGCGACGAGGTCGGGACCTCATGGCCGCGTGCGCGGAGCAGGTCGTCGATGTGCGCGATCTTCGTGTCCAATGCGCGGCGATCCGTGACCATGCGGTTCATCGTGGCAAGGAGATGCTCGCGGCGCGCCTCGACCTTCGTCTTCTTGCTGAGGAGCGCGTTCGTCACCGCCAATTGCCGGAGCGCGACGTTGTCCGTGGAAGGCATAATCGGTGCAGCTGCGCTCCCGAGATTCGGGCCTCATAGAAATAGGTTTGTCGCGTCATGCAGGGGCGGTTGCGGTCATGGCGGCAAGAATTCATACCGCCAGGGGCCATCCGGGACATCCGTGCAGCGCGTGGCGGTGATTGGGGCGGGGCACACGCCCTTCGGGAACCTCCGGCGGACCGCCAAGGACCTCTTCGCCACCGCCGCTCGACAATGCCTCGACTCGGTGGACCGAGGGATCGAGCCCGGGCGGGTGCAGGAGGCTTGGATCGGATCGCTCGGCTTCGGCGGTTGGCAGCTCGGGAACCTCGCCGCGCTGGTCACCGAACATGCGCGTCTCCCGAACATCCCCGTGCGCCGTGTGGAGAACGCGTGCGCGAGCAGCGGCTTCGCCTTCCGCGACGCCTACCTGGCCGTACGGTCGGGCGCAATCGACATCGCCCTCGCCGGCGGGGTCGAGGTGATGAACGACCTCACGCCGACGCGGCAGCGGTACTGGCTCGGGGTCAGCGGGGACACGGAGTGGGAGCGGCTCGCGGGGCTGACCTTCCCGGGCGTGTACGCGATGATGGCGGTGCGGCACATGCAGGAGTTCGGGACGACTCGGGAGCAAATGGCGGCCGTGGCGGTGAAGAACCACCGGAACGGCGCGCGGAACCCGAACGCCCAGTTCCGCAAGGAGATCACCGCCGAGGACGCGCTGCGTGCCCCGAGCGTCGCCTACCCCTTCACGCTCTACGACTGCTGCGGCACGACGGACGGCGCGACGGCGGTGCTCTTGGCCTCGGAGTCGGTGGCACGGGAGCTCACAGACACGCCCGTGTGGGTCCGGGGAAGCGCGGCGGCGACCGACCATCTCGCCCTGCATGACCGGGAGAGCATCACCGGATTGACGGCGACGGTGCGGTCGGGGCGCGAGGCGCTGCGCCAGGCGGACTTGGCCGTGAAGGATGTCGACGTCGCGGAGCTGCATGACTGCTTCACGATCGCGGAACTCATGGCGGTGGAGGACCTCGGCTGGTGCGCGAAGGGCCAGGGCGGGCCGTTCACCGCCGACGGGAGCACGGGCCTCGACGGACAGGTGGCGGTGAACCCCAGTGGGGGCCTGAAGGCGAAAGGGCACCCGCTCGGCGCCACGGGCACCGGACAGATTTACGAGCTCTTCCTGCAACTCCGCGGACGCGCGGAGGGTCGTCAGCGTGCCGGAGCGGAAGTCGGCCTCGCGCACAACGTCGGCGGCTCCGGGGCGACGTGCGCGGTCCACATTCTCACGCGCTGATGGAAGGTCATCGCGCCCTCTTGACCGCCTGATGTCAAGGCCGTTCCGCGATGCCCGGGAGATTCACCAACAGGTGTTCCATTCTCCTGTTATACGCGGGGAGCGCTGACGCCCACTATGAGCGCACTGGAGGCGGGGGGCCGAACGAACCCCTGGGCCATGCGATCCCTGCAGGCAGGATTGTTCGGGCTGTTCTTGGACTTCCTCACACTGAGCCTGTTCGGCGCCGGCTTCCCCCAGGGCCTCGCCTTTGGCCTGACCGCGACCGCGTCCCTCGTGGCCGTCTCGGGCGTCCTGATCGCGCACGCCTCGGGCCATGCCCGACGCCGGGACCCGCGCTTTGAGGGTGTGGACCTCGGTACCGCGGGGCTCCTCCTCTCCCTCCTCGCCTTCGTAATCGCGGCCTTCCTGAACGGGTTGCTGGGGCTCCTCCTGGTCCCCCTCTTCTGGCCGTTCTGGATCGTCCTGGGGATCGTTGCGGCCACGCTCCACCTCCGCTCCCGGGCGGCCGAGCAAGCGTTCGCGGCGACCTACGACGCGAGCTCAGAGTCCGCGGCCTGCTCCCGATGTGCTCAGCGGGAGTTTCTCCGGACCGGCCGGTGGATGGGTGACGCGTGGATATGCCGTACCTGCTCGGCGGGAGGGAGTGCATGATGACCGTCCCGCGGTCCATCCTCCCCTTTCTCCTGGCGGCCCTCGTCCTTGGCCCGGGGCTCGCGGCGGCCTGTCCCGTCTACACCGATCCCTACGCCGAGCCTCTCCGGATCGACCGCACTGACATTGACCTGCAGCTCTCGGAGGGCTATGCGCGGATGACCATCGCCACGGCCATCACGAACCCGACCTGGGTGGATCGTGAAGGCGAGGTTCTCTTCCCCCTGCGGCCCGGCGAGTTGATTACCAACCTCCAGCTCCGAATCGGAGCGGTAACCTTCAACTCCTCGGCCTGGGACAGTGAAACCGCATCCGACGAATTCCAGAATGCCACGCAGGGGGACCGAGAGGCGACCGTCGTCCAGTATGATGCCTCCCGGGACGTGTACTGGACGCGGGTCCGGGTGCCGGCAGGGAAGGCCCGGACGACGATCGTGACCCTCGAGACCCTCTTGCGTCGCGTCGACGCCTACGAGGAGTACGTGGCTCGCCTCGCCGCCCACGCGCAGGAGACGCAAGGAGACGTTCGTCTGCACATCCGCATCCGGACCTCCGATCCCTTGGAAAAGGCAATTTCCACGAGCCATCCCGACCTGGCGTTCACCTGGGCAGGCGACCATGCGTCGGACGCCTATCTGAACCTGACCCGGGCCTCCGAGGCCCGGGACCTCGTGGTGCGGTTCTGGACAGGGGGCACCTCGGTCAGCCAGTATCCCGGCGAGGGCGATTCCCGCTTCGTTCGCTTCGCCCTTGCCGGGGATGATTCGGTCTTCGACGGGGCGCGAGCCGCGAGCCCGCGCGCCCTGTTGTTCCTTCTGGATGGGTCGGGGAGCATGGGACAAGCGGCCCGTTTCGCCGTCGCCCAGCGGGGTATGCGGGAGATGCTGAGGGACCTCGGTCCGGGAGAAGGGTACGCCGTGGCGGTGATCCACGGGAAGGAGACCGAGTTCCTGAGTCCCACGGTGCAACCCTGGTCCCCTGAGATGGATGAATGGGTCTCCCGGTTCCTGACCGACCAGCGCCCGCACGGCAGCACGAACCTCGCGGCGCCCCTTCCCCTCCTGGAGCGATGGGCGAACGAGTCCCGCGCCCTCGGAACGCAACCCGTGGCCGTTCTCCTGACCGATGGCGGGATTTCCAGCGGGGGCAATGCCAGCGTCGTGGCCAGAGGGTACCGCCGCCTTGCCGACACCATGGACCTCGCCGTGATGGTCCTGGGGACCGACCCCCGGTCCGACGACGACGTCCTCCTGGAAGACCTCGCCCATCTCACTGGCGGGGTGATGGTCCTTAGCACGCGGGACCCCGAGGCCGATGCGCGGCAGCTTCTCGGAGCGGTGCGCGCCCCGGTCCTCCGGGACGTGCGGGCATCGTTCGCCGGCGTCGGGGCGGAGTTCGCGACCCCGAACCCCCAGCGGGTCCTCCGCGGGGAGGATGTCCGGGTGCTGGTCCGCTTGGAGGAGAACGTCTCAGCCCCCTTGCGCGTGGATCTCGCCTGGCCGGACCGGTCGGGACGGATGGAGACCCGGGCGATCGAGTATCCCGCCACCGCGATCGCGAGGGATCCTCTCGTGGAGCGGACCTGGGTGGTGGGCCGCGCCCGCCTTCTCATCGCGGCCGTCGAGCGGGGGGACTCCGATGCGCTGGCCGGCCTCCGCACCTTTGCCTTGGAGAACCATCTGGCGACGCCCTACACGTCCCTCCTTGTGACCCTGCCTCCTGCCGGGGCCCGTTCCGAGGGAGCGTCCGCAACAATCGGGGTGCTGTGGCCGAGGTCCCCCATCGAGAACGAGGCACGCATGCAGGAAGCCTTCGTGAGGGAGATGAACCACCGCTGGATCGCGGAGGGAGAGATCGATCGTTTCGTCGAACAGGGGTCCGCGGAATACCAGGCCCTGGCGGCGGCGGGGACGGCGACGACGGTCTTCTCTGGCACCCACCTGTGGCTGCTCCGCTCCGATGGGGAGCTCGTGGCGGTCACTCGGGGGTGGCTCAACCGCCAGGATCAGACCGGAAGGGGAGCATGGTCCGCCCTCGCGGGAATCACGATGGCCCTCCTCGTCGTGTCGATGGACCTGAACCCCCGGGGGAACAGAGGTCGTCGCCCGCGAGCCCCCTCCTGATGACTTTCGCCTTCGTGCGGTTGCCTCTCGCCTCGCCATCCATCCGCGCCATCGACCTGCGGGCACGGTGACCGAGATCGGGGCCCAGCTCCCCGGCGCCACGATGGACGCCGGGATGCCCTGCGCTTCGTGCAGCGGCCTGCTTATTCCCGGCGCATTCCATCCATCTGCGTGACGACGGCCTTGGCACCCTCACGGACGCTCCGGTACTTCGGCGTCCAGCCGAGCTTCTCCCGGGCCCTCCGGTTCGAGAGCCGCAGGGACATCTGCACGGCCTCCAGGGTCGTGCGTCCGAGGGCGAGGCGCGCGAGGAAGGGGCTGACGGACCTCGGAGGTGGGGCGCCCGCGGCCTCCGCCCACGCGTCCGCATAGTCCCGCAAGGTGAGCGGTTCGTCGTCCGAGAGGAGGAAGCTCTCCCCCGGCTTCCCATGGCGCGCCGCCGCCAGGTACGCCGCTGCCAGATCGTCCACATGGATCGAGGAGATGAAGTTCTTCCCGGTGCCTGGCACCCGCATCCGGCCGGAGCGGACGGCGTCCACCACCCACTTCGTGTGCCACGCCTCCGGCGAGTAGATGGTCGCCGGGCGCAAGACGAGGACGTTGAGCCCGTCGATCGCCGCCTTCTGCACGTGCGTCTCGCCGTCGAACGCGGACTGGAGCAGGGGGCCGGGGGACGGTGGCGTCTCCTCGTCGACCAGATCGGCACCCCCGTCCCCGTGGACGAGGGCGACGCTGGTGTGCACGTAGAGCTCCGCGCGCACCGTGCGTGCGGCGTAGACGAGAATCTCCGTGCCCTGCGTCCGCACGCGGTCGTTCTGCGCCCAGTCCGCCGGGGCGGAGCTCATGGAGCGGGGGATCACGCTCGTGAGGTTGAACACCCATGGGCACTTCGCCATGGCGAACTCCAGGCCGTCGCGGTTCAGGATGTCCACGAAGACCGGCTCGGCGCCGAGCGATCGCACGAGGTCCGCCTTCTCCTTCGAGCGGGCCGTCGCGACGACCTCGTGCCCGTCCTTCACGAGCGCGCGCACGACCGCGCGGCCGATGACCCCGGTGCCCCCGGCCACGAAGACCCGCACGGTCCCGACCTTCACTTCCCGCCCAGGCGGTGGTCGTCGGGGACGACCTTCGCCTCAGGCTCGGGCTCCTTGGCGGCGTCGGCGGGGACGGGCTTCGCCTCGGCGTCCTTCGGGACCTTGGTCGCCGTCGTCACCGGCTCCGGCTCCTCGAAGAGGGCGCCGCACTTGGGACAGCGCGCGGCCTCGGCGGGGACGTCCGTGCCGCAGTTGCTGCAGGTGAAGTCGCCGGGCTGCGCCTGCCGGCCCGAGGGTTTCTCGCGGGCGGCGCGCACGTCGCGGGCGCGGCGCGTGTACCAGAACAGCATCGCGACGATCCCGAACGTGAAGAGGGGGAAGATCATGAAGACGAAGTTCTGGATGAAGGAGAAGATGAACGCGCCGGCCCCGGAGGTCGTGATCGGCCCGTAGACCCGTCCGGAGAGGCCGGCCTCGGCGCGCGGGGAGCCGGCCAGGAACTTGGCGCCGGTCTCCAGGCATTCCCGCTCCCAGAAGGCGGTGATCGTGGTGACATCCGATCCCGATCGCAGAGGACACTGGGACGCGGGATCGAAGACGAGGTTGTTGAAGATCTCGAAGCGGAAGAGGTGGAGCTGGTCGGAAGGGAGAGTGGCATTGACCGTGTACACCACCGGCCCGTCCCCGGGGTCCAAGGGGGGCAAAGGGGCGTGCGCCATCTCGTACCACTTCGCCGAGACGCCGAACGGATCGACGTTCTGCACGAGAACGTAGACCATGACGTTCGTGGCGTTGTACGTGGCGTTGGGGAACGTGAGGGTCGTGGTGAAGGTCGTCGAGGCCCCCTCCTGCTGGTACGGCGCGGCCGTGCCGTTCTCCATCAGGAACCCGTTCATGTCGGCGTCCGCGCGGACCTCGGCGATCGTAAGGTAACTGGACGAGACGAATCCCGCCGCGACCGTGGTGGCGATCAGGGTCGTGTACAGCGCGAACAGGGCCATGCGTTTCACGTTGCGTTCGCCGATCAGGTAGGGCATCCCGAAGTGCGCGAGCCCGATGGCGAGGATGATCACGCAGCCCAAGGCGAACGTGCGCGGGAGGACGATGCCCAGGATGATCCCGAAGAGCGCGAAGTAAAGGAGCCGGAACCACAGTGTCTTCCGAAAGGCGTCGAACGCCTCGAACAGACCCATGAGGCGCATCGAATCCCGACCCGGTTAAGAACGTATGGACGGGCGCTGCGAGCGGGCGGGAAACCTTAATGAGGGCGGAGGACGGGATGGCAGGTTCTCGGAGGTGCCCAATTGAAGACCGCGGTCATCGCCATCGGCGGCAACGCGATCCTGCCGAAGGGGAGCACAGGGGAGGCGGAGGACCAGCGGCGGAAGGTGCGGGAGACGTGCCGCGTGCTCGTCGACCTCATCGCGGACGGCTACGACATCGCCCTGACGCATGGGAACGGGCCGCAGGTGGGAAACCTGCTGCTCCAGCAGGAGGCGGCGCGCGGCATCCCGGCCATGCCGCTTGACGTGGCGGTGGCGGCGACGCAGGCGGCCATCGGATACGTCCTCCAGCAAGAGCTGCGGAACGAGCTCGCCCGCCGCCGGATCCACCGGAACGTCACGGCGCTCGTCACCCAGGTGCTCGTGGACGCGCGCGACCCCGCCTTCCGAAAGCCGACCAAACCCATCGGCCCCTACTACACCGCCGCCGAGGCGCGGGTGGTGCGGCGTCGCAAGGGCTGGACGCTCGCGAAGGACCCCCGCGGCGGATGGCGGCGAGTGGTCCCGTCCCCGAGGCCCCTGGAAATCATCGAGCGCAAGACGATCCGCCGCCTGCTGTTCACCGGCACGAGCGACGAGGTCGTCATCGTGGCCGGCGGCGGCGGCATCCCGGTCGTACGGCGCCGGGGCCGGCTCGTCGGCGTCGAGGCCGTCGTGGACAAGGACCTGGCGGCGGGGGTCCTCGCGACCGGCATCCACGAGAAGTTGTTCATCATCCTCACGGACGTGCCGCACGTCTCTCTGGACTTCGGCACGGTGAAGGCGCGCCGCATCCCCCGGATCGACGCGAAGGCATTGCAGGCGCACGCGCGCGCGGGGCAGTTCCCCGCCGGGAGCATGGGGCCGAAGATCGAGGCGGCGCGTCGGTTCCTGGAGAACGGCGGCGAACGGGCCATCATCACGGACCTGCGCTCGCTCCGGCGGGCATTGGCGGGCGAGGCGGGGACGACGGTCACGCGCGGGTGACCTCTCGCGGAAACGGTCATATGCCTCCCCGACGTTCCCGCGGCGGTGAGCATGAAGATTCTCGTGCAGGCCGGGGACATCGCGTCGTGGAAGGACGAGGCCGTCGTCGTGAACCTCTTCGAGGGCGTCGCAAAGCCCGGAGGCGCCACCGGCGCCATCGATGCCGCGTTGGGCGGCCCCATCGCCCACGCCATCGCGCTCGGAGATCTCAAGGGGAAGAAGGCGCAGACCTTGTGGCTGCGGCCCGCCGGGAAGATCCCCACCAAGCGCGTGCTCGTCGTCGGCCTCGGGGAGAAGCGCGGCTTCGGGATCGACGGGGTCCGGGAGGCCGCCGCCACCGCGGCGAAGACCGTGCGGGACGCGGGCGTGCGCTCGTTCGCGACGATCGTGCACGGCGCCGGGATCGGCGGCATCGACCCGGAGGACGCGGGCGAGGCCATGGCCGAGGGCGCGCTTCTCGGGGCGTACAGCTTCGACCGCTTCAAGACGCAACGTGAGGAGATCAAGGGCCTCGACGCGATGACGGTCGTGGAGCAAGAGCGCGGCCGCATCCGGCGGATCACCGCCGGGGCAGAGCGTGGCGTGTCGATTGCGGCGTCCGTGAACCTCGCGCGGGACCTCGCCAACCTCCCGAGCAACGAGAAGACGCCGACCGCCCTGGCGGGGATGATCCAGAAGGCGGCGCGCGAGGCTGTCGTGAAGTGCACCGTGCTCGACGAGGCGAAGATGCGCGAGCTCGGCATGGGCGCGGTCCTCGGCGTGGCGCGCGGGAGCGAGCAGCCGCCGAAGTTCGTCGTCCTCGAGTACGAGGGACGGAAGGGCATGAAGCCAGTCGCGCTCGTCGGGAAGGGCATCACGTTCGACACCGGCGGGATTTCGCTGAAGCCCCAGGACGGCCCGCTCGGCCCGATGTGGGAGATGAAGCATGACATGACCGGGGCGGCCGCGGTCGCCGCGACGATCTGCGCCGTCGCCCGACTCAGACTGAAGATCAACGTCGTCGCCCTGGCGCCCCTCACGGAGAACATGCCCGGCGGGAACGCACAGAAGCCGGGGGATGTCGTCACGGCCTTCGACGGGAAGACGATCGAGGTGATCAACACGGATGCCGAGGGCCGCCTCGTCCTCGCCGACGCGCTCGGGTACGCGACGAAGTGGGAGCCGCAGGCGGTGATCGACGTCGCGACGCTCACGGGGGCCGTCGTCATCGCGCTCGGGCGGAAGTGCACGGGCGTGTTCACGAACGACCGGGGACTGATGCGACGCCTCGAGTCGGCGGCGAAGGCCACGGGGGACCGCGTCTGGGAGCTCCCCTTGTGGGACGACTACGATCCCCTGGTGAAGAGCGACGTGGCGGACGTGAGGAACGTCGGCGGTCGGACGGCGGGGTCGATCGCCGGCGCCGCGTTTCTCAAGAAGTTCGTCGGCGGCCAGCCCTGGATGCACCTCGACGTCGCCGGCTCGGCCTGGGTGCACGGGAACGAGGAGGGGCTGCAGAAGAGCTACTACGCGAAGGGCGCGAGCGGCGTCCCGGTCCGGATGCTCGTGCAGATGCTCCGCGACTGGAACCGCGGCTGACTCAGGCGTGGAGCGCGACCTGGGACGCCCGGAGCCGCTCGATCGCCTTCTCCCAGATCGAGAACCCGGGCCACTCCGGCCCGAACTCCTCGATGGTGAACGTGTAGGCCGCCGCGCTGTCGCCTGACGCGAAGCGGACGGACAGGGAGGCCTGCCCGGCGTATTCCAGGGGGTTGCCGCGGATCTCGCACGCCGTCGCGAGGATGCCGCGGAGGGGGAGCTCGACGCCGCCGACCGCCCGCAGCGCCTTCTCGATCTCATAGATATCCGCGTCGTTCCCCGCCAGCGGCTCGCAGAGGAAGATCAGGCGGCTGTCCGTGAGGAAAAGGCTGCCGAGGATGCCCTCGAGCGAGAGCGAGGGGTTGCCGGGCTCCTGCGGCGGCCCGAGCCAGGTGTCGTGCGCGACGACGTGGAGGCGCAGGCGGACGCGTTCGTCACCGTCCGGGGGCGGGGGCGGTAGGCTGGAGGCCTGCACGGGGAAGCGGTCGCCCGGGGACGGGATAACCGTTCCGCTGCTGTTCTCAGGTCCGGACACGCGGCCTTCGTGGATTCGGTGGCGGTGAGGCCGGGGGAGACGTCTTCAGCATCCCCAGGAGCCGCCGGTTCGCCGCCGGGAACGCGAGCGCGTCGAGGTCCTCGACGGTGGCCCACCGCCACTCGGCGGCCCGGGGCCGCGGGGACCCCCGGGGCCACGCGACCTCGAACGCGTGCAGGTCGACCTTGAACATCGAGTAGGCGTGGCGGATGCGCGCGATCTCACCGCCCACGGGGCCCCGGTAGCCTACCTCCTCGCGGAGCTCGCGGCGCAGGCAGTCCTCGATCGTCTCGTCCTCTTCCCGCTTCCCGCCGGGGAACTCCCAGAGGCCGCCGAGGAACCCTGTCGGCGCTCGTCGCTGGATGAAGACCTTGTCTCCTCGTCGAAGGATCGCGACGGCGACCTCCTGGGTCGGGATCCTCCGCGTGGCCCTGGCGGGGAAGGACTCCGGATCGCCACGGCGGTTGGCGGCGCAATCTCTCGCGAGGGGACACTCAGGGCAGCGAGGGCGTCGCGGCGTGCACACCCGGGCGCCGAACTCCATGAGCGCGGGGTTGAAGGTCCCGGCTTGTCCGGGAGGGAGGAGCGTGGCGGCGACTGCCCACAACTTCTCCTGATTGCGGGGGGAACGATCATCCCCCTCGAGGGCGAGGAGGCGGAAGAGGACGCGGGAGACGTTCCCGTCCACGACCGGGACATCGTGACCGAAAGCGATGCTTGCGATCGCGTTGGCGGTGTACCGACCGATTCCTGGGAGGCGCTGCAATGCCGCGGGGTCCGCCGGCAGTTTTCCGTTCGATTGGGCGGAAACGACCTTAGCCGCGGCGTGAAGGTTCCGCGCGCGGGCGTAATACCCGAGCCCCTCCCAGGCCTTCAGCACATCCGCGAGGTCGGCGGCGGCGAGAGATTGGACGGTGGGGAACCGCCTCATCCATCGCGTGTAGTACGGGAGGACGGTGTCCGTGCGCGTCTGCTGGAGCATGATCTCCGAGACCCACATGCGGTACGGCGTCGGGTCCCTCCTCCAGGGGACGTCGCGCTGGTTCGCCGCGAACCACGTCAGGAGGCCGCGATGGATTTTCTGAATCCAGGAGCGGGAGAGGGCACTAGCTACTGCTGCCGTGAACGCTCGCTCATGGAGTGGTACTCGACCTTTCACGCTACTGGAACCTCCCGTTGACCTCGCGCTCCCTCTTCCAGATCACGTCAAGTTCCGCCCTCGATATCACGTCTCCAGAGAACAGTTCAGTCGCTTCGTTGGCAGCCTGAGTCAGATCGAAGTCCGGACCGTCCTGCATTCCCAGCTTCCGTTGCAGTGTCTCGCAGACATACCGATAGGCTTCGAAACCAAAGTCGTCCTCTAGTCGGATTGTAGGGCCGACCTGAAGGGTGACAAGGCAGCGATGCCCGCGGGCCTCGAAGCGGATCTTCATCACCGCGTCGTAGGGGACGAAGAGACCGAGGTCAACCTCCTGCGGTGATGGGCGGGACATCCCAGAAGATCCCGGAGTGGAAAGAGGTCCGGCGGACACTGGCCACCTTCCCTCCTCCTCCAAGCGCGACTCCATCGCCTCGCGCCTCCGTCGGATTCCCATTTGCACGCGATCGGGTCGGGTGAAGCGCTCGGGGGAGTCGAATCCGTTCTCGTACGCGTTGAAGACACCCCTCAGTCGGGTCCGGCGATTCAAGAGAGCGATGAAGAGGAGGAAGAGGGAGAAGAGTATGACAGCCCAACTGAGACACCAAGTGCCCCATCCCGGCGGCCCCTCCGACAGGTACATGCTCGCGATGAACGTCAGGAACGCGAATACGAAGGCTCCGAGGAAGACGGCGTCGCGGCGCTCTTTTCGCTCCCGGGCGGCCAAACTCTCAATCGCCTCGGCATCACCGGGATGGAGTAACCGTCCCTTCTGGGGGACCTCGACCGTCCATGTGCTTTTGAGGTCGCTGGCGTAGGCGTTCATAGACCACGATGCCTGTGGCGAGCGCAAGGGGGCGGTGGCCCCGGACACGCCGATTCCTTGACACAACTGACTTGCCGGTTAAGAAGTTCCCTGCATGCGGCCGCCGCGGAGGGGGGGTGAGATCGTTAGCCCAGATGCAAGGGCACTCATTCATACACTCATGATAACATGAATTAGTCCATGGGGCTTTGTGCACCCCCTCCCTGACCGCCGCCATGGCCCGCGCGTCCCGTCGCGATCTTCTCAAGGAGTATCGGCGCCTCCGGCGGGAAATCCAGTCGCGCCTTCGGGATTTTGCTCAATTGAGCAAAAACGCCACCGAGCCGGAGTTGTTCGCCGAGCTCGCGTTCTGCCTCCTGACGCCGCAGACCTCCGCGCGGCGGTGCGATTCGGCGGTGAAGGATCTGGTCAGGACGCGGCTCTTGTTCCGCGGCGGCGTCGCCGAGATCGCTCGCGTTCTTCACCGCCAGGTGCGCTTCCACAACCACAAGGCGCGGTACATCGTGGAGGCCCGGACCCTCCTCACCGAGGGAGCGCGTCTCCGGGTGCGGTCGCGGTTCGCGGAGAATCCCGCCGAGGCCCGCGAGTGGCTCGTCACCCATGTCTCCGGACTCGGGGACAAGGAGGCCACGCACTTCCTGAGGAACATCGGGGGCAGCGGGGAGCTCGCAATCCTGGACCGCCACATCCTCCGGAACATGGTCGAGTACGGCGCACTCTCGCGCATGCCCGCCTCCCTGACCCCACGGACCTATCGGATCGTGGAGCGGAAGTTCCAGGAGTTCGCCGCCGAACTCGGGATCCCTCCCGCCGCTCTCGACCTCCTTCTCTGGAGCCAGGGGACCGGCGAGATCTTCAAGTGACTGGGGGACGCCGGCGGCGCTGCTTCGGGTTCTTGGCGGCGATGGTCGCCCCCCAAGGGACCTTCCCGTACTCCAGGACGATCTGGGAGGGGCGCAGACGCGAGGGCGCGTCAACGGCCTTCCTCGCCGCCACCGCGTACCGCTCCTGGACCTCGAAGCCGACGAACCCGCGGCCGAGATGCCGCGCGACCTTGAGCGTCGTCCCTGCGCCGCAGAACGGGTCGAGGACGAGTTCGCCCGGATAGGAGTAGAGCGTGATGAGGCGGTGTGGGATCTCTTCCGGGAACGGACAGGGGTGGTCGACGCTGCCGGGCGGCACCGGCGGGATGTTCCACAGGGTGTTCGCGACGTCGTGTGTGAAGACCGAGTCGATCGCGATGCGTGACGCCTCTCTCTCCACCGTCGTCCGCCCTTTGAAGATCGACGGCCCGTCCTTCCGGAACACGAGGATGTACTCCGTCATCAGGTTCGGGTAGTAGTAGCCGGGGAACGGCTTCTGGATCACGACGCCGGCGCGGCGCACGCCCGCCGTGACCTTGTGCCAGAGGATGTCCTGGTGGAACCGCCAGCCGATCCCCTCGAGGAGCGTCGTGAGATGATGCGGCAAGGCGATGTGCTCCCCGCCATCGAGCACGGTGCCGACGACGACGGCGCAGAACCCGCCGGGCTTAGTGACGCGGTGGACCTCGGCGAAGACCCGTTTGAGGAACGCGAGGTACTCGGGGTAAGCCTGCTCCCGTCGGCGCGTCCGGTAGTTCACTGCCGAGTCCGCGACATGCTGCACGTAGTCGATCGCGTTGTGGTACGGCGGCGAGGTGACGGTGAGCGCGACCGCGCCGTCGGGGACCTCGCGCATGTCCTCGCTAGTGTGCGCGAACACCTGGTCGCGGGGATCCATGAGGAGGGCAAGGAGTGTGCGAGCTTGAAGGCTCCGGATGATTCCTGTACTCATGATAACATGAACCCTGGCTATTCGCTCCGATACCCGTACGAGAAGCTACTTAGGACCGCCAAGACGGATTCCCTGAGGTCATGGCAACGGCCACGCTCGTGCAGAAGCCCCCCAAGCTGGTGCGGCGGCTCGCGGTGAACGACGGCAACATGCGCCGCGTCTTCGGCATGGACCTCGAGGCGATGTTCCAGCTGCTCGCGAAGCGCTTCGGGTACGACGAGCTCGAGTGATACCCTTAAGGGCGCCCTGGGCTTGGCGGCGGCGATGCGCCGCTTCGCGGTCGTCGGCCACCGCGCCGCGACCTCCCCGGACTTCCCCCTCGACGACCTCCCCGGAAGTGCCGGGCGCCTCGACATCCTCGCGCGCTGCGCGAACGCCGCCTTCGTCCGCTCGCACGGGGTGCGCACCGACGCCGAGATCACCCTTGTCCTGCAGGGGCCGCCACGTCCCCCGCGCACGCTGCGCCTCGTCGGCGAACACCTGCGTTTCCTGAACCCGGATGAGCGGTCCACCGCCGCCCGCTTCCGCAAGGCGCTGGAGTACGACGGGATCCTCGAGAAGGAGATCTCCCCCGGGATCTTCGCCTCCGGCGAGGACTTCACCGCCGCCGTCCGCCGCCTCTCGCCGCCGTACGTCCTCGAGCCGACGGGGACGGACATCCGCCGCGCGCCCCTCAACGACGACGCCACCTTCTTCCTCTCCGATCACGAGGACCTCACCGCCGCGGAGCGTGCGACCGTCGACGAGTTCGGCGGCATGCCGCTGAGCGTCGGGCCCGTGTCCCTCCATGCGGACCAGGTCATCACCCTCATCCACAACGAGCTCGACCGGAGGGCGGCGCGTGACGGCTGACGACCTCGCCGCGGTCCTGACGGAGTTCGTGGCGGTGGAGAGCACCCCGGAGGCTGGGCCGAAGGCGATCCTCGAGCGCGCGGCCTCAGAGGTGCGCGGCCTCGGACTCACCGCCAAGGTGGACCGGAAGCTCGGCACGCTGATCGCGTCCCACCGCCGCGGCGGTGTCCTCTTCAACGGGCACCTCGACACCGTGCCCTTCGGCGGGAACTGGACCGTGGGCCACGGCACCCGGAAGGGCGACCGCCTCTATGGCCGCGGCACCGCGGACATGAAGGCCGGGTGCGTCGCCGCGCTCTTCGCCGCGCGTACCCTCCTGGAGAGCGACACGCCGTTCTCCTTCCTTTTCACGACGGACGAGGAGACGACGATGACCGCCGCCAAGGCGCTCGCCGCCAGTGCGATCGTCCGCGACGCCGCCGCGATCGTCGTCGGGGAGCCCTCGAACCTCGGCGTCTTCACCTCCGAGAAGGGCGTGTACTGGTTCGATGCGATCGCAACCGGGAAGGGCGCGCACGGAAGCCTCCCGCACCTCGGGGACAACGCGATCCTGAAGATGCGTCCCTTGCTCGATGCCGCCGCCGCGTTCGCGCGCCCACGCCGTCCCCTGGAGGACCTCACGATCAACGTCGGGAAGATGTACGGCGGGACGAAGACGAACGTCGTCGCGGACGCCTGTTGCGTCGAGCTGGACGTGCGCTATCCTCCGTCGATGAGGCCGCCACAAGTCGTGGCTCTCCTTCGGAAACTCGCAGGACGTGACCTCCGGCTTGTCGAGCGACATCATGTCCCTGCGGCGGCGGTCGACCCGAAGTCCAAGCACGTGACCACCCTCCGGCGCATCGCCGGCTCGGACTCGGGCAAGGTCACCTATGCGACGGAGATGGCGTTCTACGCGCAGCACAATCCCCGGACGGCGATCTGCGGTCCCGGCGATCCCGCGCGCATCCATGTGCCGGACGAGTCGGTCGAGCTGAGCGAGGTGCGGCGGGCCGCGGACATCTACGCGCGCTACGCCACCGCCATGGCACCGTCAGAGTGACCGCAGGACCTTGTCGAACGCCTCGAGGCCTTGGCGCAGCAAGGCGGGGTCGCGCCCGTACCCCAGGCGGAAGCGGTCGGGGAACCCGAAGAGGTGGCCGGGGGCGAGGATGGTGCCGTGCTCTCGGAGCAGGCGCTCCGCCAGCTTGGCCACGTTCCCGTCGAGGCGGGGGAACGCGATGCTGCCCTGGTCCTCGAGGTCCCAGTGGACCTTCGGGTTCCGCTCCAGCCATTCCCGGACGGTCTTGCGGTTCTCCGTGAGGATCGTGCGAGCGCGGTCGAGGAAGAAGTCACGGCGTTCCAGGGCCCAGAGCGCGAGTACCTCGCTCGGCCAGGCCGGCGTCACCGAGAGATAGTCCTTCACGTTCTTCACGCGCTTCAGGACCGCGGGCGAGGCGACGACCCAGCCGATCCGCAACCCGCCGAGCCCGTAGACCTTCGTCACCGTGCCCGTGGAGATCATGCGGTCGCCGAGGGAGGCGGCGGACTTCGGGGCGCGATCGAAGGCGAGGTCGCGGAACGTCTCGTCGACATGCACGTGGAAGCCCTTCTCGCGCGCGAGGACGGCGATGTCGCTGAGCTGTCCCGTATCGAGGAGCCCGCTCGTCGGGTTGTTGAGGTTGGTGAGGACGAGGAGCTTCGTCTTCGGGGTCGCGAGCCGGCGCACCGCCGAGAGGTCGAGCGCCCAGTTCTTCGGGTCGCGTGCGGCGTCACGCGCGCCGCCGGCGAGGCCCATGGGAATGTTCCGTAGCGGCGGGTATGTCGGCGACTCGATGATCGCCTCGTCCCCGCGGTCCAGGAGGGCGGCGTGCACCGCGAAGTTCGCCTCGGAGGCCCCGTTCGTGACCATCACGTGGTCGGGAGGGACGCCGTGGACGGCGCCGATGCGCTTGCGGAACTCCAGGTCTCCGATGCCGGTGGTGTGCGAGAGGTCGAGGTCCTCGAGCGGCTTCCCGAACTCCTTGAGGTGGAAGGGGAGCATGTCGCTGAAGGAGATGGACTTCTTCGCGGTCGTCTCGTGTTCCTCGAAATAGTGAAGGAGGCCGAAGTCGCGGAACTGCACGGCGCGGGGACACGTCCCCGGCCTTAAACCCTATTCAGGGCCCGTGCGAACTCGGCTCCGTCCGTGCAGCCGCCGCTGAAGGATCTTCCGGACGCGCTCCCCGCTGAACAGCAGCGAGTCGGTCGAGAAGTCGATGCCGACCGCGGACCGCCCGAGCCGGAGGGCGACCGCAGCCGTGGTGCCGCTGCCCAGGAAGGGGTCGAGCACGGTCCCCCGCGGCGGACACGTCGTGAGGATCGGGCGCTCCACGAGGGCTTCCGGAACCACCGCGAAGTCCCTGAAAGCCGTTCGTTCCGAGGGAACGCTCCAGACATCCGAGAGGGCCGGCGCCTTGGCGGTGACTGCCCGGCGCGACCCCGTGGCTCCCCGGAGCGCGTCCATGCGGTAGTAGGCGTTCGCGGACCGTACGAAGTGGAACACCTGCTCGTGCGCGGGCGCGAGCCGGTCCTTTGATCCGCCTGTCGCGGACTTGCACCATATCACGGAGTCCCGGAGGCGCCAGCCCTCGCTCATCACCGCGAGTGCCACGCTCCATGGCACGCCAAGCCAGTCCTTCCCTCGGCGGGTGTCCCCCAGGATCATCCAGACGCTCCCCCGGCGCTTCACAACGCGGAGCAGTTCGCGCCCGACCCCGGTGAGACGGCCCACATACGCCTCGAGGCTCGCCTCGTGATCGATCTCCCCTGGCGCGGTGAGGGGGCTTCGTCCGCTGTAGTAGGGAGGGCTCGTCACGACGCAGTCGATGGAGGCGGCGGGCATCCGCCGCAGCACGGTCTCTGCGTCGCCGTGGTACGAGACGAACCCCTTGAGCGCGGTGAACGGCTCCAACCCCATGGCGGGGACGGACCCCTTCGCCCGGACCATACGGCGTCCGCTCACGCCGAGGCGAGGCGGGGGCGGGGATAAGGGCTTGGGGCCGTGGCTGGTCCGCTCCGGGCCGGTGGGCCGGGGAAGAGGACGGAGGGTGAGGAGGAACTGGCCTACTTCTTCGCCATCATCTCTTTGGCCATGGCCACGACGTCGACGAGGTTGGCCACAGGGGTCACGCGGAAGTCCTGCCGGATCGGCATGGAGTTCACGAACCGGCCGATGTTCCCGAGGGACTCGGCCTCGAGGAGGGCGTAGGCGGTGTGCTCCGGGGCGGCCCAGAGGAGGGACAGGACCTTCACTCTCATCTCGGCGGCGGTGGTCGCCATCTTGTCCCCCCAACCGATGAAGGCGGGGAGGGCCTTCTCTTTCTCGTACGCTGGGCAGTTGTCGGCGCTGTGCGTCATCGTCACGTGGACCAACATGTGGGCACCTGGGAAAGGAGCGCGGCAAGGTTCATCCGCCTTTGCGAGGAGACCGACAGCCGAAAGGGCTAGAACCCCCGCCGCCATACCGCCGGGGATGCTCCGCGTCCACCTCGCCGATGCTCGACGAATGCCCGAAGTCGCCGACGCCACGGTGCACTTGGTCGTCACGTCGCCCCCGTACCCGATGATCGAGCAGTGGGACGACCTGTTCGCGGCCATGGGATGTCGCAGCTACGACACGATGCACGCGGCCCTCGCAGCGGTGTGGCGGGAGTGCTACCGGGTCCTCGTGGATGGCGGCATCGCCTGCATCAACATCGGCGACGCGACGCGACGCGTCGGCAAGGAGTTCAAGCTCTACCCCAACCACGCCCGCGTGACCGAGGAGTGCGAGCGCATCGGGTTCCGTGCGCTCCCTTACATCCTCTGGAAGAAGCCGACGAACAAGCCGAACGCGTTCCTCGGATCCGGCTTCCTCCCGCCGAACGCGTACGTCACGCTCGACTGCGAGTTCATCCTGGTCTTCCGGAAGGGGCGCCTCCGCGCGTTCCCGCCGAAGGACGCGACGCGCTACCGCAGCCGCTTCACGAAGGCGGAGCGCGACACGTGGTTCTCCCAGGTGTGGGACGTGCGCGGCACGCGGCAAGGGCCCGTCGAGCGGCGAACGGCGGCGTTCCCGGAGGAGATCCCCCGGCGATTGATCCGCATGTTCTCCTGCGAGGGCGACACCGTCCTCGACCCGTTCCTCGGCACGGGGACGACGCTGCGCGTCGCCTCCGCGTTGGGCCGCTCCGGCATCGGTTACGAGCTCCCCGAGGGCCGGGGGCGCCTCCGGCTCCCCGGGGCCACTGTCGAGTGACGCACGCGCATGGACCCCCCATGACGGCTACATTCCGAAAGGGCCGAGGGACGAAGTAGCGCGAGTCCGATAGGGAACCTGTGGTGGGATCATCGCGCCCGTGCCCGAGGCTCGCCTTCCTCCGTGGCGGGCGGACGAGCTCGACCGGGCCGTGGCCCTGCTCCTCGCCCTGACCGGGCTCTCGCTCGTCATTTGGGGGGGCCTGGCGGCGGCGAGCCACCCTCCCCCGGAAGGCCTTCTCTACCTGGTTGCGGGCGCCGCCGCATTCACCGCAGCGCACGGGGTGCACTCCAGATCATCGCACACGCCGGTCCTCGGGCTCGTAGTCGCGGTCGCCGACTTCCTCGCCCCGCCGTTCGGCGCGGTGAGCCCACTCCTGGGGGTCTTCCTCTTGGCCTACTTCGCCGCCCGCTGGTCGCGGTTCCCACGGCGGAAGGAGCACGGGATCGACACTCCGAAGAGGAGGGCCCGGGCTTTTAGCGGTCCGCAGCGCTGAGGGGGCGTGGGCAACGGGGAGCGCTCCCGCACGCGCGAGTCCTTCGACGCGATCGCCGACGAGTTCGCCGCCACCCGACGGCGCCCCTGGCCCGCGGTGCTCCGCTTCCTGGAGGGATTGCCGCCGGAGACGGTGGTCCTCGACCTCGGCTGCGGGAACGGGCGGCACCTCCGCGCGGTGACGGAGAGCGGCCGGCGGGGGATCGGGCTCGACGCCTCCCGTCAGCTGCTCACCCATGCCCGCGACGCGGCGCCGATCGTCTGCGGTGACCTCACACAGCTTCCCTTTCTCGGGCAGACCGCCGACGCCTGTCTCCTGATCGCCTGCCTCCACCACCTCACCGCCACGGACCGCCACGCAACGCTGCGGGAGGCACGGCGCGTGCTCCGCCATGGAGGCGTGGCCTTCGCGATGGTGTGGGCACTGGACCAACCGCGTTTCGCGCACCTGCATCACATTGACGGTCGGGGCGTCGACACGCAGGTCCCGTGGGGCTGCGGTCCCGGCGCGGTCGACCGCTTCTACCACCTCTACGTGGACGGGGAACTCGCCGCTGAATTCACGCGCGCCGGCTTTGCCGTGCAAACTTACTTCAGGGAGGAGGACAACTACGCGGTCTTGGGCAGGCGCCATGGCTGATGCGTTGCAACCGGTGTGGGATTTCTTCGGCGTGATCTTCGGCAACCCGGTCTACTTCCTCGCCTTCATCTCGCTCCTCGCCCTCCTCCCCCTGCTGTATTTCTATGCCCGGTTCAAGAAGGCGCGCGCGAACCAGAAGTGGGAACGGACCTCCTTCGGCGCGAACATCGGCCCGCACGAGAAGCGTTAAGAGCCCGCGCTGATTCGGCGCGGCGGCATGGCCCTCGTCCCTCCCGAGCTCCGGTACACGAAGGACCACGAGTGGTCGCGTGTGACGGGGACGCGCGTGCGCATCGGCATCACCGACCACGCGCAGCACGAGCTCACCGACGTCGTCTTCGTCGAGTTCCCCGTCATGGGGAAGGAGCTGAAGAAGGGCGAGGTGCTCGGGGTCGTGGAGTCCGTCAAGGCCGTGTCGGAGATCTTCGCGCCGCTCGGCGGGAAGGTCGTGGCGGTGAACGAGGCCTTGGACGAGCATCCCGAGTGGGTCAACAAGGACCCGTACGGCCAGGGCTGGATCGCGGAGCTCGAACTCCGGGACGCCGCTGAGCTCACGGCCCTCCTGGATGCGGCGGCCTATCGCGCGCTCACCGGGGAGTAAGATACCTTCATATGCGGCGCCTCAGGTGCGGCGCCGGGCGCGTAGGCTAGCCAGGATAGACTGGGGGCCTTCGGAGCCTCTGACCGGGGTTCGAATCCCCGCGCGCCCGTTCGCTCAGTAGTCCACGAACCCGCGATCCCACGTCCGGTCCGCGTCGTGGTTCCGGAGGTCCACGTTGAAATCGACCGCGGCCTTCAGCGCAAGGAGCACGGAGATCCAGCGCATCTCGTGGCGGTCCGCGCTGTCCTTGGGGACGCTGAACTCCCGGAGGGTGAGATCGGTCCCGCCGAAGCCGTCGTCCTCCAGGGTGAAGGTCAGCTCGTTCTGTGCCCATGACGTGAGGGTGAACTTGTGCGGGGGTGAATTGTCCAGGACCGTCGAGCCCAGCTCGTCCCCATTCGCGAACCGAAAGGCGATCTTGTCGTCGTACTCTCCCACCGTCTTCGCGGACTCGGCCCAGAACCTCTCGCGGCCTTCCGCCGTGGCCAGCATCGCGTGCACCGTGACAGGCGGGGACTTCAAGTGGACGTGCCATTCAAGCGTGCGTACGGCGGTGGTCATGACCGCCGCGAGGGGGTGTTGGTATTCAAGCGTTCTGCACTCAGGAGACCTTCTCCGGGCTCCCCCAAGTCTCGTTGAACAGGAAGTCGCGTTTCACGAACTCCATGTGGCGGGAGTTCAGATAACGGGCTGGCAAAGCGGTCTTCAGGTAGTCCAGGAACGGCTCGCGCTCCATGGGCTTGCCATCCTGCAGGAGGAGATTCCCGCGGGTGTCGTAGGGAAGGTACACGTACCCGACTCCGGTGAAGTTCGCGTCCGGCAACGCGTAGTCCCCGTACTCCCGCAGCCCGCGGATCCGCCAGAACCGCCTGTCCGGCAGGTAGAGCATGTCCTTGGCGGTGAGCCCGTGGACCTCTTCCCCCTTGAGGATTCGCGCGAGGACCCGCTCCGCCTCCTCCTTCGGGACCTTCGCCTTCGCCTGGATCACCGCCAGGTTGGTGTTCTTGACCTTCCCCGCCACTTCCTGGATGTAGAGCCGCTGGGCCTCGTCATTGCTGAGCGTCTTGAAGATCCCCTTGGTCATCTGCCCGCCCAGTTCCGCGCCGAACATCTCCAGGCCGCGGGGGAACCACATGTTCAGCGTCTTCTGCAGCTCCTCGACCCCGGTGTTCCCGCCCTCGAGGACGCTCGCGACCGCAATCGCCTCCATGAGCTTCTCGCCCGCCGCCAGATGGTAGGACTCCTCGGCGAAGCGCATGAAGGGCATGCTGAGGGCCATCGGTGCGTAGTAGAAGTGGTGCTGCATCTCCAGCTGGTACTTCCCGACGCGATCGATGAACGCCATGAACACGGCGCTGTCCATGATCGACTTGAACTCGATGTTGAAGGCGTCCAGGACGTGCTCGCCCGGCTTCATCGCGAAGAGCTCCTCCATCGTCTCCGTGCCCATCTTCCGCCCGTATCTGCGGCGGTTGTCCCAGGAGTCGTCCAGCGTGAGGACGCCGGACATCTGCAGGTGGTGCCGGAGCTCCTCGACGCAGACGCGCTTCTTGCTGAAGGAGATCGACTCGAGGGTGTGCCCGTTCTTGTCCGTGTTGTGGATGGCCTCGATGAGGTCGCGGTCGACGCCGCCCTGCGCGTGGTCGAGCTGGTCGTAGACCATGCGGTGCTGCTGGATCGAGCCGAGCTCCGTGCTCGCCTGAGCGCGGATGATCTTCAGGGCCGTGGCGAACTCCGCGTCCTCGAAGTCGTCCGCCTTCCAGATGCGCCACGAGAGGTCCTCGGTCTGGGGCGTCGAGCCGACAATGTTCCCCGCGTACTGCGCGAAGGACTCGGGTTTGGCGGTGATCACGGAGAGCTTCGTCGGTTCCGAACCGGGGTAGAACCGCTTCCACCGGGGGACATCGAGGACCTCGGAGATCTCCGGGAAGTAGGTGTCCTGCCAGTGCTGCGCCTCGACCTGCCACTTGTCGGGCAGGGACTCGACGCGGAACGCATCCATGAGGGCCATGGCGAGTAGCTACACTGCGGCTACAACATAAATACCTTGCCGCTCGGGTCACTTCAGGTAGAGGAGGTTCGGTTCGTCCTTGAAGTGCGGGTCGCCAGTGACGATCGTGGCGTGCAGGGCCTTCGCCGCGGCAATCACGGTCGCGTCTCCTAGGGGGAAGTCCTTCACCTTCTTACGACGTTCCGCATGGACGAGTCCCGACGACGTGGCGACGGTGAACTCCAGGGGCACGATGGTGGACGAGGCCTCAATCCGGCTTGCGGCATCCCGGCCGTCCTTTCCCCTCCTTGCGGACTTGCTCGCCACCTCGGCCACAGTGTAGGCCGAAGTTAGGACCTCGTTCTCTTCATCCTCGAGGAGGGCACGAACCTGGCCTCCGAGGGCCGTTCCCTCGAGGTATTCGATCCAAGCAAATGCGTCGAGAAGGTATCTAGTCATGCTCCCCCTCATCGTGCTCCCAGGGGCCGATGCCCCGAAGCGCTCCGAAGGAGTCCCTGCGCCTCTTCGCGACGCGGACCGTGACCACGCTGTCCTCCCGGATCCCCTCTGCGTCCGCGGCCTCCTTGGGAAGCGTGATCATCAACGACCCGCCGACGCGTCGTACCCGCGCAACGACCTGGAACATTATATCTCCAGGCTGTAGAATGTGACCTCAATTATATCAACCCTTCGGGACGCCGTCGAGCTCCGCCGCCACTTGCTTCGTGGGGGTATACTCCGGCATCTCTAATACCGCCGCCCGTTTCCGTGCCTCATGAGCCCGGATCCACCGCCGAAGACCAAGCCCACCCTCACTCCGGAGCAGCTCACGGAGGTCCAGCCGGGCATGGCGCGGATCATGGACGAGTACGGGCGGCGCTACTGGGCGATGTACTACGCCGCCAAGGCGGGGAACTGGGACCTCGCGCGCTACATGCACCGCAACATGCTCAAGCTCGGCGACGTCGCCGCGACGCTCCGCCCGAAGTACGCCGAGGCGATGAAGGAGTTCGAGGGCGGCCACATGAGAATCCTCGGGGAGACGCTCGCCGCCCAGGATTGGAAAGCGTTCGACGCCCAATACCGGCTCGCCATCACCGCCTCGGACGAGTACCACGACCGGTTCAAGTACAACTACATCCGGTTCCGTCTCCCGGACCACCCGCCGGAGTGGCTGAAGATGGAACCCTGATGCACCCAGCTCAAGGCTATTATAGCAGGGTGCCACTCGACCTCGTCATGGGGAACATAGCCACGTGCGCTTGCGGTTGGACCATCATCTCACCAATCGGGGCGGACGATGTCCAGAAACACCTCCTCATCCACCTGAAGGACGTCCACCCAGGGACGACCGTCTCGGACGGCGAGATCCGGACGATGATCAAGACGGTCTGATTCCTCGGCTATCGAGGGGAACGCCGCCGAAATCACGATCGGTTCGGCCCGGACGGGGATGCTCACGCGGCGGAGGTGCCTGCCCGGCCAGAGGACGCGGGCGATCCCCACGAACGCCGCCGAAGGGTCCGGGTCCTGAGCGGCGATGACCGGCCTGAGGTCGGCCACGATCTCCAATCGGGGCTAGGCCGGCACACGGGAGACCTCCAGGAGACTCGAAGGAACCGGGCCGGGGGGGAGGGGGATGGCGCGCCAGAAGGTCTGGCCCGCATGGGTCTCCGTCTTCACATAGCCCGCGGCAGCGAGCTGCTGCATCCGGCGCGTCGCGTCCGCATCCGGGATCCGGAAGACCTCGCCGATCTCGTGTGGGGTCACCAAGTCCCCGGTGTATTTCCGCAGGTACTCGAGGAGGTCCGTCGGGGAGCGCTTGGGAAGGCCGGGCGCCATCCTGTCGATGACCGCTTCGAAGTGAGCGGCGCCGAACTTGCTGCCCTCGACCGCCTTGTGTCCGCCGGCGTAGATCGCCAGGGAGAGGAAGTTCACGTGCTCCTGGTGCATCGCGTGCTGGTCCTGGACGAAGGCGGCCTCGGCCTCCTTCGAGTGCAGGTCCGTGCGCAAGCGCTGCGCGTCGAGTCCGACGGAGGCGGCGATCCTCGCCGCGTTGTCATCGCTCCAGGGCGTGGCCTGGACCTGGAAGGACTCCATCATCCGGCGTAGGAAACGCTCGGCCCTCCTCGGGTCCTGGAGCTCCGCCGCCTTGAACGCGATGCACGACGGGAAGGTGCTCTTGACGCCGCTCTTGGCCATGTACTCGAGGTCGACGGGGTTCCGCGTCAGCGCCACGGACTCCCGGACCCAGTCGACGGTGGTTTGGTCGTTGACGTCGTACTGGTGCTGCCACTCGCGATAGTCGCTGAAGGTTCCGCCCATGCGGTATTCGATGGCGAGGTTGTCGCCATAGACTTCGTGCAGCCGTCTCAGGATCGGCTCCAGTCCCCAGCTCCACCAGCACCACGGGTCAGCAAAGTGTACGACGCGCACCGGACTATTTTCGGTCGACATGGGTTGTCTCCGAAGGTGAGAAGGCGACCTTGGGACATAAGGTGGCCGGGCGCGTCGTTCCCGTTTTCGACAAGGCCGTGCAACGCTGAGGTGGTGGAGGTCATTCGGCGCCGGCGGCCTCGGACTGGATCAGCGTGTCGATCCAATTGGGACGAGCGGGCTCGAGGATCTCCTTCAGGATCAGGATCGAGCAATAGCGCACCCCGGGAACAGTCAACAGCTCCATCGCGACCGCCTCGGGCTGCGCGAGGGTGAAGGCGAACAGGCTGAGGAGGATCGTGCCCGGAGCCGGTTCCTGCAGGGACCAAATGCTCTCCTTGTGCCGCTGCTGCACCGCGCTGAGGACGGACGCCCGCTTCGACGGCTCGACCGTGACCTCGACCTCGTAGAAGACCAGGCCCTCCTGGCGTTGCGGATTGATCACGGCCCGGACCCGGACGGCCCCCGAATCGAGAAGCTTTCGCGTCCGGTACTCGGCCATCCTGGCGGTGATGGACACCGCCTCGGCGACGTCCTTGTGCGCGGAGCGCGCATCGTACCGGAGGCGCTGGACGATCCGCCAATCGATGGAGTCCAGTTTCATCTCCGGCGCCTCGATGACCCCTTCACCAAGAGTAGTCTTCTTGAGCTCGAACCGTCCGGCGATCTCGTCCCCCAACTGCACCACCTTGTCGGGGGACGCCCCGGCGACGGAGACGGAAACGGTCGGCCCGAGGTAATCGGCGACCTGGACAATCCCCGGCATTCCGTGCACGTGCTGAATCACCCCGTGCTTCGTCGGGACGTTCATCGCCTCGAACCGATAGAGCGCAAGGCGCTTGAGCCCAAAGAGCGCGAGCTCGGGGGTCGCCTGATAGTACTTGATGAACCCCGACTCCTCCATCCTCCTCACACGGAGTCGGACCGTCTTCTCATCCATGGAGAGCGTCTTCCCGATCTCGGCCGGGCTCGGGGCTCTCCTCACGAACGCCGACGAACCGAGATCCTGGAACGCAAGTTCACAGAAGATCCGCACATCCTCCGCGTCCACGGATCGCCAGAACCGCCGGAGGCCTATTAAGCCCAGCCAAGCGGGTCGGAGCCTGCCGGAGAAGGCCTCGGCCCCGGGGTTGGCCGCCTTGTGGATTCCGGGCACGAGGCTCCCGGCCGGGCCATATCGACCTCCTGCCTTCCAAGGGTCATGGCACAAACGGCGACGACACAAGCGAACATGACGAACGGCGTGAACGTGGACCAATTGGTCGGCACCATCCAGGCGATCCAGGCGAAGCCGGAGCTGGCGAAGTTCCAGTTCCGCTCGACCAGCCGATGGGACGGAGGGGCACGGTCGAAGACGACGATTCGCTCGTTCTACGGGGCCGGCCAGGAGGACTCGAGCCGCAAGGAGTCCTTCGTCGTGGCGGGTGACGAGCCCGCGGTGCTCCTCGGGACGAACACCGCGCCGAACGCGGTCGAGGCTGTGCTGAAGGCGCTCTCCTCGTGCCTGACCGTCTCCTTCATCTACCCGGCGGCGGCGCACGGCGTGAAGGTGGAGTCCTTCGAGCTCACGATGGAGGGCGACGTGGACCTCCACGGCTTCCTGAAGCTCTCCGACAAGGTCCGCCCGGGCCTGCAGAACATCCGCGTGACGGCGCGCGTGAAGGCCGATGCGCCGCGCGAGAAGATCCAGGAGCTGCTGAACCACGCCATCGCGACCTCGCCAGTGATGGACAGCCTCCGGAACCCGGTCCCGGTGACGGTGACCCTGCAGTAGACGACCGAACGTGGTCGCGTCCTCCCGGCGCGGCCACTCCCCCATTTTTCACCGCCAAGCAAACCTCCCCGGCGTTGGCGGGGAGGCACCGAACTATCCCGTCCTCTTCGAAGCCGCGACCACGTCCCACATCGGCCGCCCCTCCAGGACCTCCCCGAGATGGGAGCGATCCACCGCAACGCGAAGCATCGCGCGCGAGAGATCGGCCAGCGGCATCACCTTCCAAACCGGGCCGAGCGGTGCGACGAGGATCTTCGCCCACAGGGGCGTCTTCCGCCCGGGGCCGTCGAGGAAGGAGGGGCGGAACACTGTCGTCGGTACTCCCGACGCCGTGCAAAGCCGCTCCGCCTCGGCCTTGGTGCGCAGATAGTCTCCTCGCGGCTTCCCGGCACCCGCGGAGCTGAGGAGGAGCAGGTGGTCGATCCCCGCCAGCTTCGCCGCCTCGACGAGCTGCCGCGTTGTGCCGATGTCGCTCGTCTCATACGTGTCCCCGGCGGCGAACCGCGCCCGCATCGTCCCGATGAGCTGGAGGACGGTCGTGCACTCCTTCAACGCGGAGACGAGGGCGGCGGTGTCCGCCAGCTCGAAGACGGCGCTCCCAGGCGCCTTCGTTTGGCTCTTCGGGCGCGCGTGGGGGATGGCGGGGATTCCCCGGGTCCGGGCATCGTCCGTGACGACGCGTCCGGTCGCGCCCGTGGAGCCAGCGATGAAGAGACGGCGGGGACGCACGCATCACGGACGGGAGCGGGACGAGATAAACCTCACCTCGACCCTTGCCTCAACCCTTTTAGTCCGTGCGAGGATTCCGGGACGTGCGATCCTACAAGGTTGAGGTCCTCGCGCCGACCATGCTTACGACGAGCTCCGGCATCCAAGAGGCACTCCAAGCCAAGATAGACGCCTATGCGAAGGTGGGTTGGAAACTCCATAGCTTGCAGAATCTGACGGGGATCGGGGCGCTCTCAGGAGCATCGATCGGACCATACCTTATCCTCGTGTTCGAGGGCGGCTCATAGGAGCGGCTCTCACGCGGCCCGCCAGCTACAAATGCCCAAGCCGTTTCGGCGCGCCGTGACTCGGTACACCATCCGCCCCGCCACCGAGAAGGACCTCGACGCACTCGTGCGCCACCGCCGGAAGATGTGGGAGGACATCGACGGGCACTCGGAGGATCGCCTGGACGCCCACGACCGACTCTACCGCCGATGGGCGCGGCAACGCCTGCGGTCGGGACGGTTCTTCGCCTGGGTGGCGGCGAACGCGCGCGGGGAGATCGCCGCCAGCGGGGCGGTCTGGCTCCAGGACACGCAGCCGCATCCCCGAATCGGCCTCGGCCCCGTCCCCTATCTCCTCTCCATGTACACGGAGCCCGCCCACCGTGGGCACCGGCTCGCCACACGGATCGTCCAGGAGGCGATGAAGTGGGCGAAGGGCGAGGGCTTCGGTCGAATGACACTGCATGCGTCCATCCAGGGGCGCAACGTCTACCGGCGGCTCGGCTGGGAACGGACCTGGGAGATGCGTGTCCGCACCGAGGCTTCGAAACGGCGGTAGGCGTCTTCTCGGCCTCGGAGCGATGTTACTTGTACACCTTTCGCGCTTGAGCTCAGGAGAAGATGAGCAAAGCCGAGAACGTGGGTCAGGTCTTCGCGGACTTCGTCATCGTGGGGCCGAAGGGCCGGGGCTCTCTCCGACTCCTTGTCGACACGGGTTCGACGTACACCTGGATCCGCGCTAGTCTCCTCGAACAACTGGGCATCGCCCCGATGCGTCGGCGCGCCTTCCGGACGATTACAGGCGATCGAGTCCACCGCTCCCTGGGGGAGGCCCTGATCGAGTTCAGAGGAGAACGTGCCAGGATCACTATCGTTCACGGCGGGAAGCGCCATGCGGAGGTTTTCGGGCTCACGGCCCTCGAAACGCTTGGACTGGAGGTCGACCCGATCGGACACCGGCTCAAGCGGTCCGAGTCGCTCCTCGCGCTCGGGGCAGAGTCCAGGGCTGCGGCTGGCATCCCCTCGGACGATTGAGGGTCTGCGCTTATGGCGCGGCACCGAATCGGCCCGGAAGGGGGAACCACGCTCGGCCACAGCTACCAGAGCCGCCGGTGGCCGACTAAAGGCCTATAAGGACCGCCTCCCCTCTGCGCTCGAGGAAGAACGATGGCCGCCCACGACAACGAAGCGAACATGCGCCGAATGTACACGGAAGTCATGACCAAGGGGAACAACGCTCTCTTCGACGAGCTGACCGCACCGAACTTCCGCGAGCATGAGCTCGTCCCGGGCTTCGAGCCGAACCGCGAGGGCGTGAAGAAGTGGATGACCGCCTTCCGCACCGCCATCCCGGACATCCAAATCCTGGTAAACGATGTCATCTCGCAGGGGGACAAGGTCGTCGCTCGTGTGACCATCCACGGGACGCAGAAGGGGCCGTTGATGGGCATCCCCGCCACGGGGAAGAAGTTCCAGATGGACGTGATCGACATCGTCCGCTTCGAGAACGGGAAGCTCGCGGAGCATTGGGGCGTCTCCGACATGCTCGGGATGCTCACGCAGATCGGGGTCGTGCCGCCACCGGGCGCCGCCCCCAAGAAGTAGACACCACTCCCTGCGCGGACGCACCGACCAATCGTTAAATAGCGTCAACCCTTGGTTCGGCCCACTGGTGGGAACCTGACCGAGGTCGTCATCGCCAGCGCGTGCCGGACCCCCATCGGGAAGTACGGGAAGGCCTTCCGGAACGTCGAGGCGCCACGCCTCGGCGCGGCGGTCGTCAAAGAGGCGGTGACCCGCGCGGGAATCGCTCCCGAGGACGTGGAGGAGGTCCTCATGGGCAACGTCCTCCAGGCGGGCGTGGGCCAGGCCCCTGCGCGGCAGGCCGCGCTCTTCGCCGGCCTCCCCGACAAGGTCGGCTGCGTCACGATCAACAAGGTGTGCGCGTCCGGGATGAAAGCGGTCGCCATCGCCGCCGATGCGATCCGCGCGGGCAGTATCCAGATCGCCGTGGCCGGCGGCATGGAGAGCATGAGCCGCGCGCCTCACCTCATCCGCGAAACACGGTGGGGCGTGAAGTACGGGCACGTGGAGCAGATCGACCACATGCTGTACGACGGGCTGTGGGACGTCTACAACAAGTATCACATGGGCGTCACCGCCGAGAACATCGCGCGGCGCTTCTCCATCACGCGGGAGGAGCAGGACCGTTTTTCCCTGGAGAGCCATCACCGCGCGATGCAGGCGACAGTCGGCGGGAAGTTCAAGGACGAGATCCTCCCTGTGGAGGGCATGGGCCGGGAGGGGGCGGAGCTCATCCACGCGGACGAGGGCATCCGGCCGGACACGACGCTGGAGTCGCTGGCGGCGCTGAAGCCTGCCTTCGACGAGAAGGGCACGGTCACCGCCGGGAACGCCTCGCAGCTCAGCGACGGGGCCTCGGCCCTCGTCGTGATGTCCGAGGACGCGGCGACGGGGCGCGGGATCAAACCGCTCGCCCGAATCACCGGGTACGTCACCGGCGGCGTCCGGCCGGAGAACATCATGGAGGCACCGATCCCCACGGTCCAGAAGCTCTTCCAGCGCACCGGGTCCAAGATGAGCGATTTCGACCTCGTCGAGCACAATGAGGCGTACGCCGCCGCGTCGTTGGCGGTGATGCGCCAGCTCGACATCCCCTACGAGCGGTTCAACGTGCACGGCGGGGCGGTCGCCGTCGGGCATCCGCTGGGCTGCAGCGGGGCGCGGATCCTGACGACGCTCCTGTACGCGCTGAAGGACCGCAACGGGCGGCGGGGGCTCGCGACCCTGTGCCTCGGCGGTGGCAACGCCATGGCGATGACGGTGGAGCGTTGACCGAGTCACACGCCGGTCATTTTGACGGCCGCGGGACCTGAGGAAGTATACCGCCAAAACTGTCCACTGGCATCCAACAAGCACATGTACCGCGATGGCCTTCCCTATCTCACCATGAGAGCCAGCACCCTCACGATCCTCCTCGCCCTGATTGCTCCCGTCGTCCTGATGGCGGGCCTGTCTCCGCACGCCGCCGCGGGGAGAAGCCAGGTCGCGTGCAGCCCCGAAGTGTTCAACCTGGAGAGCAACGGCCCGTCGGTCGCGTGCAGCCTCGTCCTCCCGGGGACCCCGGACCCCGCGACGATCGACCCGCGCGCGGTGAACCTGGTCGTCTTCCACTCCGGACTGCTCCTCGCGAAGATCCCCGCCACCGCTCCCTGCGACCCCTGCGTCTCGGGACGGGACCCCAACGGCGGGGTCCGCGCGAAGTTCTCCTTCGACCGGGACGAGGTCTCCCACTGGATCCGGGTCGCGATGCCCCTCGCGGGCAAGGACCGGGGCGCCAACTGCCTCCCGGAGACCCAGGACGAGGTCCTCGTGGCCTTCGAGATGGGGGACGCGCGCTTCCCGTTCCTCTTCCAGCGCGTGTGGGACGGCTGCGACTTCGCCGCCGGCAACCGGTAGGCGGCGGGCGCCTGCGCCCTTTTCATGTTATCATGATAACATGATATCCATCCAGCCCTGAGCCTTATTACCGCCATCGGGTTCCGGGCGCCGTATCCTCCATGGACATCCTCCGCGTGGCGGTGTTCGGTGCCGGGCAGATGGGCAGCGGCATCGCCCAGGTCTTCGCGCAGGCCGGCCTGGACGTCGTCCTCATTGACACCGAGCCAGGGTTCGTCGACCGCGGGATGCAGACGATCGTAAAGTACCTGGGGCGGTCCGCCGAGAAGAAGAAGATCACCGCCAAAGAGCGCGACGACTCCCTCGCGCGCATCCGGGGCACAACGAACGCCCACGAGGCCGCCGGCTGCGGGCTTGTCCTGGAGGCGATCATCGAGGACCGCCAACTCAAGCAGACGCTCTTCCGCGAGCTGGACGCCATGCTCCCGCCCGAGGTCGTCTTCGCCTCGAACACGTCCTCAATCAGCATCACCTCGCTCGCCGCCGCGACGAAGCGCCCCGCGCTCTTCGTGGGGATGCACTTCTTCAACCCCGTGCCGGTGATGAAGCTCGTCGAGGTCATCCGCGGGGCGCAGACGAGCGACGAGACGATGGCGGTGATCCACGGGCTTTGTCAACGCTTGGGCAAGACCCCGGTCGAGGTCCGGGACTTCCCCGGTTTCATCAGCAACCGCATCCTCATGCCCTACCTCAACGAGTCCATGTTCGCCCTCATGGAGGGCGTCGCGACGAAGGAGGCCATCGACGCCATTGCGAAACTGGGGTTCAACCAGTCCATGGGGCCCCTGGAACTGGCCGACTTCATCGGCCTCGACACGTGCCTGCACATCATGGAGGTCCTCTATGACGGGTTCCGGGACCCGCGGTTCCGGCCGTGCCCCCTCCTGCGCCAGATGGTGGCGGCGGGGCAGCACGGGCGCAAGAGCGGCCGCGGGTTCTACGATTATTCTTCGGCGTGAGAACCACCGCACCGGTTACTTGTATCCCCGGGCCCACTCGGACCCGAGGAACACTATGCCTTCGGGGTCCCGGGGTCCGATGCTGCGCCTCACCGTCCTCTCCTTGGAGGGACGGGCCATGGAGATCGAACTTCCCGTCGACCAGACGCGGACGTACACCTGGCTGCCGCCCGATTTGGCGGTGACGCTCGGGCTGCGCCGGATCGGCACGTGCACCTTCGAGACGTCCCGCGGGCGCATCGCCACGCGCGCCCTTGCCCAAGTGACCCTGTCGGCGGACGGCGTCTCGCGTCCCGCGACCGTCGTGCTCTGCGAACCGGGGGATCCCGCCGCATGGGGGGTCACGAGCCTGGAGATGCTCGGCCTCTCTGTCGACGGCGGCGAGGTCCGACGGTCGGAAGGCCTCCTCGGCCTCGAGGCCTAGCCCCGCGGCTGCGGCTCGCGGTCGAGGTCGGTGGCGGGGAGGCCGGCGGATTCCACCGCCTCGTCCTTCCAGATGTTCAGGATGACCCTCAGGAGCAACGGCGTGCTGAGCGTCGTCACGAGCGTCATGATCACGATGGCGGAATAGAGCTCGGGGCCGATCAAGCCCGTCGCCAGCCCGATCTCCGCCAGGAGGAGCTCCATCATCCCCCGCGCGTTCAGGCCGACGCCGAGCGCCGCGAGCGTCCTCCCCCGGAACCCCGCCAAGGCCCCCCCGATGAGCCCGCCGACGACCTTGCCGAAGAACGCGGCGGCGCAGACCAGGATGACCAGGGGCCAGTTGGTGACGCCGAAGGAGACCTTCAGGCCGACGACGGCAAAGAACACCGGGGCAAGGAACCCGAAGCCGACGCCGCGGGTGGTCGAGAGGACCCGCATGTAGTGCCCGCCGCCCAGGCTGAGCGGGGTGAGCAGGAGACCGCCGTAGAACACCCCGATGACGAAGTGCAGGCCGGCGAGCTCCGCGAGGGCCCCGAGGCCGAGGGTGATCAGGATCGCGATGGCGAACGGCGCCTCCGAGGTCCTCAGCTTTTCCAGGGCGACGGCGAGGTACGGCCGCCCTCCGTGGCGCTTCGAGGGGAGGCGGAGCCCTCGGGAGATCGCCAGGATCGCCGCCAGGAAGATCAGGATCTTGCCCGTGCTGAGGAGGATCCCATCGACCGGGGACGCCGCCGCGGCCCCCTGCAGGGCGACGATGATGCCCAGGAGCGCGAACGCGAGGATGTCGTTGACCATGGCGACGGCGATGACGGCTCGCCCGAGCTTCGTCTGCAGGAGCTTGAGGTCCATGAAGATCCGGATGCTGACGGGGAGCGCGGTCACCGCCAACCCCGTACCGAGGAACAGGGAGCCGACGAAATTCAAGCCGAGGCCCTGGCCGAGGGCGTACCCGAGCGCGAACGGGAAGATGAACTCGGTCGCCGCGACGATGACCGTCCCTTCCTTCAGGGCGCTCTTCAGCCCCTCGCTCCCCATCTCCATCGCCGCCGCCAGGACCAGGAAGTAGACCCCGAGGCTCGCGATCACCGCCAGCGCGGACCCCAACACCGTGGCCGGGTCCGGATTGATGAACGCGAGGACGGCGGGGCCGAGGAGGATGCCGGCGAGGACCTCCCCGATCATGGGGGACTGGCGCATGCGGTGGAACGCCTCGCCGGCCAGTCGTGTCACGAGCACGAGGACCAGCAGGGCCAGGATGAAGTCCAAGGAGGGGGGGCCTCGAAGGGAGAGGCCGGGTCGCCCTACTTATCCGTTCCTGTGCGGGAATCCGGGAGGAAAAGGCCAACGGTTCCGGTCACCCCAGGCGAAAGCTCTTTTAGCGGCGGCCGGGATATGCCCCGATTTCCGACAGGGTCCGAAGATGATCACACGAGTGAAGAAGCCGCACACGAAGGAGCAGGTCCTGGGCCTCCTGGACCCCCTCCTCCGCACCTGGTTCGAGGGGAAGTTCGAGGGAGTGACGGAACCGCAGGCCTTCGCCGTCCCCCTCATCCACGAGAAGAGGAACGTCCTCGTCTCCTCCCCGACCGGGTCCGGGAAGACGCTCACCGCCTTCCTCGCGATCCTGAACGAGCTCTATTCCCTGCAGCGCCGCGGGGAGCTCGAGGACCGCATCTACGCGGTGTACGTGAGCCCGCTCAAGGCCCTCGCGAACGACATCAACCGGAACCTTACGCAACCGCTGGAGGAGATGCGGGCGCTCGCGGAGACCCAGGGAGTGGAACCCATCGCCGTGCGCGTCGGCGTGCGCTCCGGCGACACGACGCCGCAGGAACGGCAGAAGCAGACGCGCAAGCCGCCGCACATCTACATCACGACGCCGGAGAGCCTCGCCATCGTCCTCACCGCGCCGAAGTTCCGCGAACATCTCCGCGACACGCGCTGGGTGATCCTGGACGAGATCCATGAGATCTGCTCCTCCAAGCGCGGCTCGCTGCTCTCGGCATCCCTGGAGCGTCTCGAGGAGCAGTCCCGCACGGGCCTCACGCGCATCGGCCTGTCCGCCACGATCGCCCCGATCGACGAGGTCGCGAAGTTCCTCGCCGGCTTCGACGGCGGCAAGCCGCGCGACGTGAGCGTCGTCGAGGTCGAGGCGAAGAAGTCCCTCGATTTCTCGGTCATCACCCCGGTCCGCGACATCACCGCCGTCCCGATGGAGGTCGCGAACGCCCGGATGTACGACGTCCTGAACGACCTCATCGACAAGCACCGCACCACCCTCGTGTTCACGAACACGCGGAGCGGGACGGAACACGTCTCGTTCAAGCTCAAGGAGCGCGGCGTCGAGAACCTGGAGGCGCACCACGGCTCGCTCTCGAAGGACACGCGGCTGGACGTGGAGGAGCGCCTGAAGAAGGGACTGCTGAAGGCGGCGGTGTCGAGCACGTCCCTGGAGCTGGGGATCGACATCGGGTACATCGACCTCGTCTGCCAGATCGGCTCCCCGAAGAGCATCGCGAAGGGGCTGCAACGCATCGGGCGCGCGGGGCACGCGTACGGGGACACCGCGAAAGGCCGGCTGATCGTCTTCGAGCCCTGGGACCTCGTCGAGTGCGCGACGCTGGTGAAGGCGGCCTACGAGGGGAAGATCGACCGCGTCGACATCCCGCGCAACCCGCTCGACGTCCTCGCGCAGGTGATCGTCGCTCTCTGCCTCGAGAAGCGCTGGGAGATCGAGGAGGCGTTCGCCCTCCTCCGCCGCTCCTACGCGTTCCACGACCTGCCGCGGGCGTCCTTCGACTCGGTGCTGGACTACCTCGCCTCGCGCAGTGCGGACATGAACGTCTACGCGAAGATCTGGGTCGACGAGGCGGAGGGCCGGATGGGGCGGAAGCGCGGGACGCAGCTGATCTACTTCACCAACGTGGGAACGATCCCGGAGGAGGGGAGCTACAAGGTCTTCTCGGAGCGCGGCACGCCGCTCGGGGACCTCAGCGAGCGGTTCGTGGAGTACCTGCGGGCGGGCGACGTCTTCGTCCTCGGCGGGAGGACGCACGCCTTCGTGCGCGCGCGCGGGACGCAGGTGTTCGTGAAGGACGCGGCGGGGAAGCGGCCCACCGTCCCCTCCTGGACGGGCGAGATGCTCCCGCGGTCGTTCGACCTCTCGCTCGAGGTCGGCCGCGTGCGTAGCGCGCTGGCGGCGACCATCGCGGAGCTCGGCGACGAGGCGTCGATCCAGTGGCTGCTGAAGCACTACCGTCTCGACCTGAACTCGGCGCGCTCGATCGTCTCCTACCTGGAGGAACAGCGGGCGGTCATCCCGGACCTCCCTACGGACGACCGCGTCCTCATCGAGGGGTACATCGACACGAAGGGCAACCGGAACCTCGTCTTCCACTACTGCTTCGGGCGGCGGGTCAACGACGCGCTCTCCCGGGCGTACGCGTTCGCGCTCACGGAGAAACTGCAGACGAACGTCCGCGTCTCCGTCACCGATGACAACTTCATGCTCACCGTGCCGCGCCGCGTCTCCCTGGAGGGGCTGACGAAGCTCGTCACCCCGGAGAACCTCGAGGACCTGCTGCGGCGCGCGGTGAAGAACACGGAGCTGTTCAAGCAGCGCTTCCGGCACTGCGCGACGCGCGCGTTCATGGTCCTCCGGAACTACAAGGGGCGGGAGGTCAGCATCGTCCGCCAGCAGCTGCGGTCGCAGCGCGTCCTCGACCACCTGCACGAGCTCGTGGACTTCCCGGTCATCCAGGAGACGTACCACGAGATCCTCCATGAGGTCATGGACCTGCCCCACGCGCGGGAGGTCCTCGGCCGCATCCAGAGCGGCGAGATCACGGTCGCGACGAGCGACTTCTCCGCGATCCCGTCGCCGTTCGCGCACAACGTCGTCCTGCTCGGCGTGAGCGACGTCGTCCTCATGGAGGACCGGTCCGCGCTGCTCCGCGAGCTCCACCGCCAGGTCCTGAAGCGCGTCATCCCCGCCGAGGACCTGAAGGCCCACCAGTTCGAGGAGGCCGTCGTCCAGGCGTACTTCCAGCGAAAGCGCCCCTCGGTCGCGCGGAAGGAGGACCTGCTCGAGGTGCTCGAGCGCCTGGGGGCGATGAACCTCCTGCAGCAGAAGGGACGGAGCGTCTTCGACGGGGCGAGCGCCTCGTTCGAGGATCTGCGGAAGTGGGCGGGCGAACTGATGGAGGAGGGCCGCGTCCAATCGGTCTGGACGCCGAAGGGGATCGTGCACGCCCTCACGGAGGATGTGCCGATCTACGCGGCGGTGTACGCCAAGCGCGCGCGCCTCGCTCCGGCGGAACGGAAACTGCTTTCGGCGGTGAAGAAGAAGCCCGCCACCGCCAAGGCGCTGGCGAAGACGGTCAAGATGGAGCGGGGGTCGCTCAACGAGGCGCTGCGGAAACTGGAGCGGTCGTACCAGGTCCACCGCCGCGGCGCCGACGAGCCCGTGTTCGTCGCCCGGGAGGTTCCCCGGACCGGCTACGAGAAGGCGCTGGACACTCTGATCGTCCGGCACCTCGAGGTCGAGGGGCCCACCACGGTCGAGGAGGCCGGCGTTGTGCTGGACCTGGAAAGCGAGCAGGCGGAGGAGGCCCTGCGGGGGCTCGAGCGGGAGGGCACGGTCTCGTCCGGCCACTTCGTCGTCGGCGAGGATTTCCAGTACCTTCTGACGCGGGACGTCTCCCGCCTCCAGAAGAAGGACGAGAAGCGTCCGATGGTCGACGAAGGCTCCGTACGATCCTACCTGGTGAAGAAGCACTTCACGCCGGAGAAGGACCTCGACGCGTTCTTCGAGCGGTACCTCGCGGGGAGCATGGTGTACGACCTCTTCCACCGCGTCGAAGGCTTCAGCTATGAGGAGTGGCTGGGGCGGCGGGAGCGCGGCGAGATCGTCGAGGGGCGGTTCCTCGGGGGCCGCGTGCGCTACGTGCGGGCCACGGACATCCCGCTGTTCGTCTCGGCGTACCGGCGCCCGCCGGAATCCGACCTGGAGAAGAAGACCTTGGATCTCCTGAAGAAAAGCGGGGCCGCGCTGGACCTCTGGGACCTCACCAACCGCCTCGGCGTCGAGCGGGAGACCGCCAAGGAGGCGATCGACGGCCTCGACTGGTCGCTGCAGGTCTACCGCCGGTTCTACGGGCAGGACGGGTGGACCTCGCCGAACAAGTACGCGGCCCTGGACGGCGGGAAGGAGGTCCCCGGGGCGCGCGAGCGCATCGTGCTCGCCGCCCTCCGCCACTCCGGGCCGCTGACCTTCGACGGGCTCAAGAACGCGGCGCGCGTGCGCTGGGACGCGCTCGAGTCGCTCCTGGAGAAGCTGGAGAAGGAGAAGCAGGTCGTCCGCATCCTCGTCACGGGATCGAGCGAGGCGGAGATGTTCCTGCTCCCCGAGGAACTCCCGGCCCTCCAGGCCACCCCCCGAGAGGTGAAGCAGCCGCTCACGATCCTCTCCCTTCTGGACCCGTATCTCGAGCCGATGTGGGCCGAGGTCACCGCCAAGTACGGCGAGGGCTGGATCTACCCGGCGGTGAAGGACGGCAAGCTCGTCGGGATGGTGGAGATGTGGGAGATGAGCGGAGCGATCGAGATCCGGGAGATCGACCTCACGGACGAGGCGCTGCTCCCCGAGATGCTCGTCGCGGTGGACCGGATGATGGAGTTCTACCGCCAGCGCGGGTTCGAGATCTGCCGCATCACGCGCGCGTTCAAGCACGACATCGCCGAGGTCGACCTGAGGCCGTTCACGAAGGCCGGCTGGAGCCTGATGGGGGACTTCCTGGCGAAGGGCGTCTTCGAGACGGTGCAGTACGGGAAGGAGGAGCTGCTCGCGTACGTCCTCTGGCGGCAGGGCATCCCGAAGGAGAGGCGGTTCGAGGAGGTGCTCGACGCCGTCGCGCATCTCGGCGGCCTGCGGCACGACGCGAACGTCGCGTTGCGGGTCAAGCGCGCGCGGTCCCTCCAGGACCTGCACCGAAAAGGGGTGCTGGCCCGGGGCCCCGCCATCCCCTCCTACACGACGTACTGCACGCCCGAGGACATGGCCCTCTACAAGGCGGCGAAACGCGCGCACGTGGACGAGGCGATGGAGAGCGTGCTCGAGGTCGTGCGCGAAGAAGGGGCGATCTCTCGGGCGCGCTTGATCGCGCTCGTCCCGCTCGATCCCGCCACGGCGGCCAGGGCGCTGCGGAAACTGCAGAACGCGCTCCGAGTCCAGCGCGACGAGAACGGGCGGTTCCGGATGATCAAGGACTCCAAGCACGACGCGACGGCGGCCCGGCGACTGGTCCTCCGCCGGATCCTCGAGGCCTACGGCGTGTTCACCGCCGAGAACCTGTCGGCCTACACGAAGCACGAGTACGCGATGGGGGAGACACGCCGCCTCCTCCGGGAGTTCGAGCGCGAGGGCTGGCTCGTAAAGGGGTTCTTCGCGCGCGGGGAGCGCACGGTGTACTGGATGCTGCGGGAGGGCCTGGAGTCCGTGGGCCATGTGCGGATCGACGAACGGTTCGTGCTGTATCCCGCAGACAACCTCAACACGTACCTGAGGCCGGAGATCGAGGCGAAGTGGGGGTCCTCCTACGTCTACACCGTGTTCGACGGGGCGGAGATCGTGGCGGCGTTCAAGGCGCGCCGAAGCGCGACGAAACTCGTCCTCACGGAGTACTTCGGGGACGAGCGCGGGCGCGAGATCCTCCGCGAATGGGAGGACGCGACGGACATCACCCTGGAGAACGAGGGCGAGAGGGTGACGGATGCCGAGGTCCAGGACTGGTACGAGAAGATGTACAAGCCGAAGGACTGATCACTCCCGCTTCCGGATGCGCGCCGTGTGACGGACCTGGTGCAAGGGGATGCCCAGCGCCTGCACGGCCGGTACCGTGTCCTCGATGGACTCCTCCTCTTCCGTCCCGCCCTCGTCGGCCGTGGGCATCTGCGGCGGATGGCGGCGGACATCGATCCGCAGGAAGGTGTAGGAGAGAACCGCGCAAAGGATGGCGGCGAGGATGAGGACTGGCAGCCGCGGGTTCAGCAGCCACAGCACGAAGAAGATGAGCGCGCCGAGCGCAAGAAGGCGGTAGGCCCAGATCACGACGCGGTCCGGAAAGAGCGCGTCGACGAAGGCGTTCACCTTCGCCATCGGATCCGGTCTTGGCGGCGTCACGACGGTCCGAGCATCGCGTACCCGGAAAAGGCTTCCGGGAAGGCTACACAGTCCCGAGCGCCGGGGGCGCCGACTCCGCGAAGAGCTGCGTCTTCCGCCCGGCGTGCAGCACACGCACGTACCCGTTCGCCGCCAGGAGGTTGATGTGGTAGTTCACCGTCGGCGGCGTGAGCCCGAGGAGCATCGACAGCTCCTTCTGCGACAGGCCCGGCTGCCCGTGGACGATCCGCAGCACCGTGCGCTGGATGTCGTTCAGGACGAAGGCGTCGCTCTCGGGGATGCGGAAGTCCCGCGGATAGAATCGGCGGTAGAGGCCGAACCGACGCGACTTCACGAAGTCCTCGCGCTCCAGCGTCTTCAGGTGGTGGGCCAGCGACCCGTTCGTGAGGTGCAGCGCCGCCTTGATCGCGTTGTAGTGCTCGCCGGGGTTCGCCCGGATGTAGCCAAAGATCTGCCCGCGGACGAAGTGGTCGAGCACGTCCTCCCGTCGGATCTTCGAGTAGAGGGGGAGGAAGAAGAGGAGGAAGGACCAGCGCGCGTTCTCGTTCACCGCCACGGCGCCGCCGACCAAGGCGACCGAGGACAAGGCGCCCGCCGCCACGATCGCGACCGGCGAAATCGTCGGAGGTGATGGGGGCACGCGGACATCGACGACGAAGAACTGCGGCTCCGAGAGGGCGCCGTGGGAGTCCTGGACGCGGAGGGTGATCCCATGAAGGCCCTCCTGCGCCTCGCTCGGGATCCAGATCAAGGTCGTGCCCGACGCCCTCGCGCCCTCGGGCGCGTCGACGAGGACGAGCTGGTTCCGCTCGCCCGGCGGATAGCCGTCCGTGAACCCGACGCGGTACCGCAGTTCCTGACCGGCCTGGAGGACCTGCGGCGGGGCGCTCGTGATGCGCGGGACCTCGTTCGCGATGACGGAGAACTCGTTGCTGACGGCCTCCGGGTGGCCCGGTACGCCGTCCCACCCGCGGACCCGGAAGACGACGGTCCCCACGATCCCGGAAGGCACCCTGAACCCAAGGCTCGGTCCGTCGAGGACCGGCTCGACGCCGACCCCGTACACCTGCTCGATCGTGAACCGGAGGCGGTCGTGGTCGTCGTGGAGGAAGGCGCGCAGGTCGTGCACGTCGCGGACGGTGGTCCCTTCGTCGACGACGAGCCCGGAGGGGATCGGGAGAAGGACCCGTGGCGGTAGGTCGTCCTGGACGAAGAGTTCCAGGGACGCGGAGCGCTCGCCGCGGAGCACGAGATCCGCGTACGAGTCGCCGTTGAGGTCCCCGGAGGCCAGGACCTCCTCCGCGCCAGGATCCGCTCCGTCGATCCGCAGCGGCGTATCCGACGAGAACTCCCCGCCACCGATCTGGAAGTAGAGGTTGATCCCGCCATCCTGGCGAATGGCGGCGACGTCCAGGTCCTCGTCATCGTTGAGGTCGGTGAGCAGGAAATGCCCGGTGAGGTCCCCCTCCAGGACCCCGGCCGGCTCGAAAGTCCCCGCCACCGGGGACTGGTGCCAGAACTCCACGACGCCGCTGTCCGTCCCCGCCGTCGAGCGGCCGATGGTGAGATCGGCACTCCCGTCGCGGTCCACGTCCCCGACGGCCACCGCCACGGCCTCCCGCGCAGAGCCCAGGGCGTGCTCGCGCGTGGCGACGGACATCCCCGCGAAGGAGTGGACGATCACCGCGGAGGGCGCTACTAGGACGACGTCATCGATCCCATCCCCGCCGAGATCCCCGGTCGTCATGGCGGTGAACCCGGCGGCGGGCAAGGTGAAGGACGGGCCGACGGGGAACCCGCCGGAGGGATCCTGGAGGAAGACGAGAAGGCTGTCGGGGGTGAGGACCGCCAGGTCGGGGCGCCCGTCCCCGTCGAGGTCCCCCGCCTTCGCCTCGGAGGCCCCGACGACCTGCAGCACCTGGGTGGCGGTGTATCGGATGCCGAGGAGGTTCGTGTACACGCCGACGCCGCCCTCCTGCACGACGGCGAGGTCCGTCCGTCCGTCCCGGTCGATGTCCTTCGCCTCGAGGTCCCCGGGGGACGGGAGCGTGATGAACAGGGGAGCGTCCACCGAGAAGCCCTGCGGGCCGTTCAGGTGCAGGTAGAGCCGCTGGCCGGGTTGGTTCGTCCAGGCGAGGTCGCTCCGCCCGTCCGCATCGAAGTCCGCGACCACGAGGTCCCCGGCCCCGTACGACCGCAGCTCCGCCCAAGGCGCGATCGAATCGGGAAAGGCGCGCGTCGGGACGGCCACAAGGAGCGACGCGCCGATGCACACCAGGAAGACCGCGAGGGCACGCGTGCTGACCGCTCCTCTGCCAAGACGACCGCCAGGTCGCCTGGGCCCACGGTCTGTGACCTCCGGCACGCCGGATAGGGAATGTGGTGCGGTTTTCGAATTCACGGGACCGCGGCGGCCTTCCCCGTGATCGAGAGCACCTTGTCCGCGCACTGCGCCGCCTCCTCGTAGTACCCCATCTTCGCGAGCACGAAGCCCTTGTTCACCCACGCGCTGCGATAGCCGACGTCCAACTCGAGCGCGCGGTCGTAGCACCGGAGGGCCTCGTTGTAGTTCCCGAGGCGCGCGAGCGTATTCCCCTTGTTGTTCCAGGCCACCTCGTACCGGGAGTTCGCCTGGATCGCCCGGTTGTACGCGGAGAGCGCGTCCTTCGTGAGCCCCTTGCGCGCGAGGGCATTCCCGCGGTTGAGCCACGCCAGCTCGCTGTCCGGGTTGATCTGCAGGGCCTGGTCGAGGCACTCGATCGCCTCGTCATACCGGCCGAGGAGGACGAGGGCGGCCCCCTTGCTCGTCCACGCCTCGTCGCCGGTGCCCGTGGCCGTGCGCCGCCCGAGGGCAAGCGCCCGGTCGTAGCGGGAGATCGAGGCCTCGGCGTCCATCTCCTGGTGCATCGGCCTCGCGCGCTCCACCGCCGCTGAGACCCGCCGGCCGACCAGGCGGCCCTCCGCCGCCATCGCCCCCCCCGCGAGGATCGCCGCCGCGCCGAGGATCCACAGGTACGGGTCGAGCGCCGTCCCCGGGGTGGGGAACACGAAGGGCGCGAGGCTGAGGAAGAAGAGGACGAAGGCGCCGGCGGCCCAGGGCACGTACACCCCGCCGGGATGCCCGATGCGCCACGTGCCGCCGAGGAGGACCGCCATCGCCGCCGCGAGCATCACGACAAGGAGGAGGAAAGGGAGGGGGAGGCCGAGAACCGCGATCACCGGCACGATCGCGAGCAGGGCCGCGCCCGCCCCCGCGATGCGCGCCCACCGACCGCGGCGCGAGATCCCCCGCCAGACGCCGGCGAGGAAGGTCACCGCCACGCCGAGGTCGACGCCGAAGAGCGCTAAGAGAATCACGCCACGGTCCGGGGTGGGGACCTGGCCGACGACCAGGCCGGCGGCGAGGCAGAACACGGACGCGTAGAGGGAGAGCTCCCCGAGGCGGAGGAGGCGCGTGGAGACGGCGCGCGGCGGGGTCGGCGCGACCAGCGAGGTCCGCGCGAAACGCTCCGCGACCACGGGCTCCTCGAAGCGATCCGCGCTCTCCTCGGGAATCTCGGCCTCTCCCCAGACCTGGGCGTCGACGGGCGCCTCCTCGCGGACCTCCGCGGGGACCTCGATGGGGGGCGGCGGACGGAATTTGCTCTTCGGCGGGCGCTTCTTGGGCGGGCCTTCGGGGCTGACCTCCGGCTTGGCTTCGGGTCTGGCCTTCGGGGCCTTGACCGGCTCGGGGACAGCGGCCGGGGCCTCCACGACCTCCTCGAGGTCATCGAGCGCCTCGACGAGCGCGACCTCCGAGGCCTCTTCCTCGGTGAGGGAATCCGGCGCTGCCTGCGCCGGTGCGGCGGGCTTCTGCGCCTCATCCTCGGCGCCGAACGTGAACGTGGAGTACGCGGGGATCTCCTCCGGGAGCTCGAGGTCCTCGTCCCTCGGCGTCCCGGGCGGGGGAGGGATGACGAAGGCGGGTTTCTCGGGGGCCTTCGCGGGCGCCTTCGGGGCCGGCTTTCCCTTGGGTGCCTCCCTTGGCCCTCCTTGGCCCGGACCGTCGGTCTTCGCGGGGAGGGGCGGCGGGGAACCCGAGGGGAGCTTGGCCGGCGGTCTTGCCTTCTCGACGGGCGGCGTCTTGGCGGGGATCGAGGGTTGGAGCGCCGGCGGCGCTCTCGCTGGCGGCCTCTCCTTCTCGATGGCCACGCTCTTGACGGGAACCGGCGGCGGGGAGACCTTCGGGGCTTCCGGGATCCTCGCGGGTGCCGCGGGCGGCGCCTTCGGCGGGGGCTCGAACGCCTTGGGTCCACTCGTGGCGGGAGTCGGTGCGGGCGATGGCGGCGAGGGCGTGGGGAGACTCGGCTTTGACGAGGGAGGGGGGGCTTTTGCGGCCGTCTTCGGCGGGAGCGCGTGGACGACCGGGAGCGTCTTGTCCTCGATGGGGGCGAGGAGCGTCGGGGGGACCGCCGGCTTCGCCCTCGGCCTCAAGAAGGACGAGAAGCTGGCCTCCACCTCGTCCGCCTCCTTCAGGTCCGAGGCCTCCACCGGAGGAGGCGGGGGGAACTCGGGCAGCGTTTCCGGCCTCTTCTGTGCCGCCTGCTTCGAGGAGACGGTGGCCTTGGCGGTGATCGCGTCGATCGCGGTGCAGAGGGGGCAATGCCCATCGGCGGCGAGCTCGGCGCCGCAGTTGTCGCAGAACTTGGCGGTGGCGGACGGGAGCGCCGGGGAGTCGCGCGCGGCGGGCTCGAGGTCGGCGCCGCACACGCCGCAGCGCTCCATGCCCTGGGTCATCGCCGCGCCGCACTCGGGGCAGAGGATGGTGGAGCGCGAGAGCTGGGGCTCCGGGACCACGGGGGTCCCCTCGATCTCCTCCTCGACGCCCAGGTCGGTGCCGCACTTCTCGCAGACCTTCGCGCGCGCGTCGACGAAGGCCCCGCAGTTGCCGCAGAGCGAGAGGACCTCGGCGCCGTCGGACGAGGAGGCGGCGGGAGGAGACGAGGCCCTCCCCGGCTCGACGTGGAGGGCCTTCATCAGCGTGTCGATCTCCGCCTCCTTGATCGGGCGGCCGCACACCGCGCACTCCGTGTCGCCCTTGGGGACGACGGCTCCGCAGCTGAGGCACTTCTGGGGTTTGCGCGCCACGGAAAGGGCTCCCGGGAACCCTTTCAAACCCGACCTCTGGATATAAAGATATCCTCGTCCCAGTCCTTCGCCGGTAGGATGGGGGAGAGGGCCGCGGGCACGATCGCAGGGCATGTCCTCCTAAGACTGCGCAAGGGGCATTCAAGCTACCCCGGGGCGGAACGTTTATCTCCAGACAGGCAGTCTAACGCTTCGGCTATGTCGCTCCTCCTCCCAACCACCCCCACCGTAATGGATTCCGGGTTCGGACTGCCGCATTGGAATGCCGCCGCTGTGACCCTCTCCCCTGCCTTCGAGCGTCGCCCGAGCCGATCCATCACCCGAGAAGAAATCCTAGAGGCCAGATACAAGCACATCATGGACGCACGCCTGAAGCACATCCCACTGCGCCTCCCATTCACGCGGCGAGAAATTGTCGGAAGGCTCAGGGAGAATGACCAAACGGTTTCCAACAGACAGTACCGGGATCGGATACTCGACTGTGAATTGAGGCGCTTGACACTCCTTCAACCACTCCATGTCAAGGCGGCACCAGTCAGGAATCCCGCGGAGCGAAGGTCTCGACGACTCCGGCAGGTCTGGGAGCTCTTGGTCGCAACGGCGGAACACGGCCAGACGATCAATGTTCACCGGGAAGCGAGGCTCAGGTCCAGCGTGGCCCAGTACATGCTATCGGATCTGCCAGGTTCGTTCTTGGCGGACCTGGGCGCTTCGACCCACTGGGAGAACGCTGGAATAACAATCGCCTTCAACGCGGAGGTGCAGAGACTCCTCCAAGCCCTTACGGGGCTTCCGTCGGAAGAGGTCTCCCAGGCGACAATGCTCGACTCTCCGTCATCCCTCCATGAAATCGACCGGAACTATCGGGTTTTCGAGGCGCGGTTCTCTGCGATGACCCAGGTGACCGACTCAGTTCTGGAACGGCGGGACGCGCTGGAGTACTACGTTGACCTCTTCTCGGCTCGGGACTTACGGGCTTTCCGCACTCTGCGTCCGATTTCCATGGCAAGTCTCGACCGAGCGGCGTTCGAGGAGCTCTCGGAAGGACTCCGCGCATCCGTGCAGAAGGTGAGGCAACGACTTGCCAGCGAATACCCCGGAGGCATCTCCTCCTACCGCTGGATGTCCCAAGAAGACCCTTTCCTCACGGATTTCCTACGGGCCGAGTTGGCGGTCGCCTAGGGGGACGTCGTGGACCTCGAAGTCGTTGTCGACAATAGTGTCCTCCTGGCCCGCTGTCTCGGGCCGAGCATCGATGCGAAAGCGGAACCCGCGGAGCTGGCGTTCAAGACGTTGGAAACGGCGGGGATCACCCCCAAGCTGACGGAGTCCCTTCACGCGGAATTCGAAACGAAACTGCACGAGCGAATCGGCCAGATTCTCGAGGCCGTGAGAGAACTGGCCCAGGCTACGGCCCCGATTCCCGCCACGGGAGGAGACCCTCTGGACCTGCTGGAGGGGATCTTCGCGAGACTTCGCGCGAAAACCGAGGGGAGCGGCGCAGCTCTCCTGATCTTGGAAACGCGAATCTCCTCCCTCGTTCGCGAACAGGGACAACTCACTGTGGACCTCTGGTCATCTTTGCTGAATTCCTGCGCGGCGGAGACGATCCGGCTGCTCGCGGAAGTCCAACGGCGGTTCGACCTCATCGGTGTCCAAGTGATCCCGCAGTCGAAGGGTATTGACCAAGAACCGTTTCGGGACGTTATTGCGAAGACGGACTTGGACCACATCGCTTCGTGCGCCGCGTTTGCTGCTTCGCGGAAATGTGTCGTCCTGTTCGTCACCTTTGACGGGAAACTCCATGGGGCACGTGAGGAGATACTGAAGCAGACGGCTAATCGCGTCGTTGTCACAGCGCCGATCTATCTTGAACGCCAGATCAAGAAGCAGGCGGAATAGTCCTTCCAGCCCGCGCCCTCGTGCACAGGCGCACATGCCGACCGCGGTGCGTGGATGGATCGGCCCCACCGCCACTCCCCTCGGAGGCTGGCTCCACGTGTGCCACCAACCCACGGTCACCGCAACCCTTATGCACCGGGGGCGCGGTCCAATGGCGCGATGGCCCAGGTCTCCCTGCGCTTCATCTTCATCTCCGACCCGGACAAGCCCGTCGTCAGCCTCTGGGTGCCCGAGGACATGCTGTTTCAGGAGGCCTTCGTGATGGCGGGGAAGAAGCTGAAGAAGGACGCCTCGGTCCTCAGCGCGACCTACCCGGGCGGCTCCGCGATCACCGGCGGCACGGTGAAGGAAGTCTCGGAGAAGTCCGCGAACATCCACGTCATCGACCCCAGCCTCGTCGGCCAGCCGTAACTACATAAGCGCGCCGCCGGTTCTGAACGCCCCCATGCCCGTGGCGAAGAAGCGCGACGACGACCTCTTCTACTTCATGCAGTGCGCCACCGTCGCCTCGCCCGGGACGAAGGAGTGGGCACTGCGCGCGCGGGAGGAGGCGTACGCGATCGAGAAGTTCCGCGAACATCTGCGCTACCTCGAGGGCGGAGAGTGGTTCACGCTCAAGCCGACGGGCAAGGAAGCGACGAGCTGGACGGGGCGCGTGCGTTCCCGCAAGAAGTCCTGGGCGATTGAGCTTGTCCTGAAGGACGGCTACCCGCAGGTCCCTCCGGCCTGCCGCATCCCGGAGCTGATGCACTACACGGACCGCAAGCTGGAGGACCCTGTCCTCGGCCTGCGCATCTGCGACATGCACATGGAGGAGCACTACTGGTGGGACGAGCACTGCTCCCTGGCGCTCTACCTCAAGCGCGAGGTCTCGTACTGGGTCGAGGCGGTGGTCTCCGAGATGGACCGGAAGGGATGGCTGTGAGCGGCCGGTACGCGCGCCTGAAACTGTTCCCCTTCGCGGACTTCACGAAGATGGCGGGGAAGCGCGTGGCGGTTATCGGCGTCGGTGGGCTCGGGGCGCTGTCCGCGGAGATCCTGGCGCGCTGTGGCGTCGGTTCCCTCGCGCTCTTCGACTACGACACGGTCGAGGTCGCGAACCTCAACCGTCTCGTCTACCGCCAATCCCAGGTCGGGCAGCCGAAGGCGAAGGCGATCACCGCGCACTTGAAGGAAGCGAATCCGCGCGTCCGCGTCACCGCGTACCCGAATGACGTGACCGACGGGAAAGGGCTCAAGGCCCTGGTGAAGGAGCTCGACCGTTGCGACCTCGTCCTCGGCTGCGTGGACTCCTTCCAGGTCCGGATGTTCCTCAACTCGAAGTGCGTCGCCGCCAAAATCCCCTTCGTGGATGGCGGGGCCTCGGTCGACGGCATCAACGGCTCCGTCCATGTCGTCCTCCCGGGGAAGACGCCCTGCTACCGCTGCAACCGCCCAGCGGCGAGAGAGACCGCCACGGTCCGCACCGCACGCCGCGACGACACGGGGATGTGCCACTTCACCTCGCTCCCCACGACGATGGCGGTGATCTCCAGCCTCCAGTGCCAGGAGGCGCTGAAGATCCTCCTCGGCTTCGGGAGCGTCGCGCCGTACATCCTGTACTACGGGCTGGAGGGGAAGCTGGACCGCTACGATTGGAAGCGGGACCCGCGCTGCCCCGTGTGCGGGAAGCTCGGGAGGCGGCGGTGAGCACCCCTCGCGTCGTCGTGCAGCGCAGCGCGCTGGCGGCGCTGAAGGCGCATGCGTCGGAGGTTGCCAAGACCTCTCGGTGCGAGGCCCTTGGCTGGCTCGTCGGATTCTTCCGCGAGGGCTCGGTGTACGTCGCGGACGCGGTGCCCTGCACGAAGTACAAGTCCCAGACTCGCTACGGCGCCGAGGCGGACCCGACCGAGGAGGCGGCCCTCTCCCTCCGCTTCCCGCGGGCGGTGGGGATCGTCGGCCTCTACCACTCGCACCCGTTCAAGGACGAGACCGAACACGCGCTCTTCCACTCGCACACCGACGACTCCACGCTGAAGACGAGGTCCTCCCGCCGCGACAACACGCTCTCCGTCGTGACGGACCTGAAGGCGGCGACGTTCTACGTCTACCGCCGCGGCAAGCCGCAGGAGATCACCGCCGAAGTGGTCGACGAGGTGCGGGTCGCGAAGCTGCTCGGGCGCTACGTCTCACGGTTGGCGGTGAGCTGCGCGCTATCCGAACCGGCGGGGACGCTGGCCAGGGCGAGCTCCCTGCTACAAGAGGAGGTCCGCCAACGCCTCGACGCTTCCTTGGACGGAGGCGCCGAGATCACGTCCGAGGGCGGGAAACGCATCATCACTCTTCCGGGACTCGACGAGGTGTCGACGAGCGCGATCCGCCTGAAGCGGACCGCCCATGGGCTCGGGGCCGAGCTGGACCTCGTGCTGACCCCGACGATCTACACGATGGACGAGGACGCGGCGCTCCTCGATGCCCTCCGCGACGAGATCCTGGATGACGCCGGGCTCCTCCTCCGGGAGGGGTTGGGGGACCGGGTGGAGAAGATGTCCGCCTCCGCGTCGCTGGAGGCGCATCTGGGCACGATCCGCGTGATGGAGAAGACGCCTCTCCCCGTGAAGGTCTACCGACCGCCGAAGCGTGGCGCCGTGATTCGACGGTAGCCGTGGGGAACCGCTGGCGTCCAGACGGGCATTCTCCCATCCGGGAACGTCGCAAAACTTATATCGGAATGGGCACATCAGTGGGAATGGGAATCTACATGGGCATCGTGAGGCTCGACGAACGCGGTCGTGTTACACTTCCCCAGGAGCTCCGAGAGGCACTCGCCCTCTCCCCGGGGGATCCGGTCATCGTCGAGAAGGCGGAGGGGGGAATCGTCGTGCGGCGCGTCCATTCGAGGAAGGACGCGGCCCGGAAGCTGCGTGGCATCATCACCGCCCAGAACGCCGTCGGAACGATGGACCCGCTGGAGCTGAAGAGGTTGCTCCATGCAAGCGATTGACTCGAACATCTGGGTCTACTATCTGGACTCCTCCGTCCCCGAGCACCGCCGGGCGGCGCGGGCTGTGGAGAAGGCCCTGGAGGGGGACGTCCTCGTGAACACCGTGATTCAGATCGAGGTCGCGCATTATCTCGTGAAGCGACTCGGGGCGGTCGCAGGGAGGGAAGCCGCGGATGTCTTTCTCACACTGCCCCTGACCGTCGACGCCTTGGACCCGTCCCTGCTACGCGACGCGCTTCGGCTCCTCGCCCGCTATACTGGCGTCGGAATCGGCGGGAGGGACGCCTCCCTCCTCGCGTCGATGGAGAGGCATGAGGTGTCTCGAATCCTGACCCACGATGGGACATTCCGTCGAGTGGACTGGGTGGAAGTCGTCGACCCGATCTCATAGTCGCTCATCACGCTGGACCTCGAGGCCCGCTCCGCCGCGCAGAGGTAATCGGCGGTGACCGCACGGGCGCTTCAGATCTTACGCCCGCACTTCCCGCAGAAGGCATCATCGGCCCCGTAAGGCTTCCCGCAGGTCCCGCAGTTCCGCTGGGCGGGCGACCCGCACTTCCCGCAGAACGTGTCGGCGGGGTCGAGGGCGGCGGCGCATGCGGTGCACACCCGACCTGCCGTGGCGGTGACGGCGGGGGCCGGGTCGGGTTCCCCGGTGTGGCAGGAGCGGCAGGTGTATTCCATCCGTCCCCTGATCTCGAAGCGGATGTACGGCTCGCGGTCCCGGCCACAGACGCTGCAACCGCGAGGGGCGGACATGTCGCGCAGGCGGATTTCCGGGCGCGGGCCCTCCGGGACGATCGGTTCGGGCTCTTCGGGGAGGGGAGGTCCCTGGTCCTCCATGGACGTTTGAATACGCCGGCTCCCCCTCAAATACCTGCCCTGGTGACTATGGCGCGACGAGTCTGCGGCGGCCCTCAAGGGGGACGCTGTGGACCTTCGATTCCTGGTCCTTCTCCTTCGAGACGTAGGCGAGGTACCCGGACGAGACGTTCAGGTGGACGACGCTGACGCCCTTCTTCACGTCGACGACGCCCTTGGTGTTTCTCTTCTTCATGGGGCCACCGGCAATGTCTGTGCTTTGTCCCGCCAGCGACATAAAGGGATGCTTGCAAAGCTCAGAATCGATTGCGGGCCGAAACGGGGTGCGGAATGCTCGGAAATGACCCCTTGCTACGGAGAACCGTGACAAGGAGTAGCAAACTATTAATAAGGCCGCCGCTAAGGATAGAGACCATGGTAGTCACCCCCCTGAAGCTAGCTAAGGCCATCGCCAAACGCCTCGAGGTCCCGCTCGTCGAGGCCCAGGGCCTCTCGCACCGGATCCTCGGGTACTTCGGCTTCGACCGCGTCGTGATCGACAACGCGCTGAACCAGGAGGACCGCCGCCTGTTCTACCGCATGCAGGAGGCCGGGCTGATGAAGAGCTCTTGGGAGACCACGCTGCTCCTGACCGGCCGGTCGTGGCGGATCTTCTACTGGCAGCTGGACGAGTCGGACCTGGACCGGACGCTCATCGGCGAGGTGGTGAACCCGCCCGAGATCGCGACGTACATCGGCCTCCCGGACGAGGCCTGGGCGCACCGAGCACGGCCGGCGGTCCCGCCGAGCTAGTGCCGCCACGCCTCTTTCCCGACGAGCGGGACGAAGGAGCACGCGACGCTTTCGATCACCGCCAGGGTGCCGTCCGCCCGCTTCTCAGCGATCGTCAAGACCTGATGGAAGGCCGATGGACCGATTGGGACCAGGATCCGACCGCCAACCCGCAGTTGGGCGGACCAGGACTTCGGGATGCGTGGGGCCCCCGCCGTCGCGATGATGCGGTCGTAGGGGGCGTTCGGCGGGTACCCGAGCGAGCCGTCCCCCGCCACAACGGTGAGACTGTAGCCGGCTTTCGCGAGGTTCGTGCGGGCGAACTCCACGAGCTCGGGATGCCGCTCGATCGTGACGAGATTCTCACCGCCAACCAATTCCGCGAGCAAGGCGGCGTTGTAGCCGGAGCCGGCGCCGACCTCCAGGACCTTCTGGCCGCCGGCGAACCCACCCTCCTCCAGCATGATGGCGATCATGCTCGGGGCGCTGATCGTCTGCCCGGCGGGGATGGGGAGCGGGGTGTCCGCGTAGGCCTTGTGGGCCTGGTCCTCCTCCACGAAGAGTTCGCGAGGGACCTTCTCGAACGCCGCGTGGACGGCGGGGGTCCGGATGTCCCCGGCGGCGATGAGGTCGTCCACGAGTCTGCGACGCTTCGCCTCGGCGGTGATCCCCATGGTCACCGCCAAATCCGGCCCCCCGGATTTCAACCTTGCACCCCGGAGCCTGACAACGATGTGCACGGCCCCGGAGCCCGTTCTAATGGAGAAAAAGCCTAGGAATCCCGCCGTGGCGGCTCGAACGACTTAAATAGGGGTGGCTCTTAGACCCGGCCCTACCTTCGTCCCGGAGGGGCGGGGGTATTGAGAATCCAGACGCGGTCTGGAGGATAGTGAAGACGGAATGGCGAACGGAACGAGACCGGAACCCGTGGGGACCTTCCTCCTGGTCTTCCTGCTGCTGGCAGGGGGCCTCGTGGTGATCCAGGCGGGCACGACCCAGGCAGAGGGAAAGAGTATCTGGGGTGCTGTCGCGGAATGCGGCGCACTCCTTGTGGCACCCCCCGCCGCAGTCGTCACCCTGGTCAACGTTTACACAGGCGAGGAGACCTCGCAGCCACTCGCTGGAGGTTCCTATGAGTTCCTGGACCCCGCTCCGGGATACTACAAAGTTCGAGCTGAAGCCCCGGGCTATTTCTCCGCCGAGAGCAGCCTCTACCGCTTCGACGGTACCATTTGGGTGCCCGTCGCCCGCCTTTGCTTAGACCCCTACCCCACGAAACGGAATGTGGCCCCGGCTCCCCAGCTCTGGTACAATGTAACGGTCGCCAAGTCCACCCCGCTGACGGCCAACGAGAATTTGACCAGCGCCTTCACACAGACAATCGTGGTATCGGGCGAGCCCGCTACCTTGGCCAACTCGCGGTACGCCTCAGGGAGTGTCAATCTGGTTCAGGCCCCAGTCGTCTCGGGATCTGTGACGCTGATGTTCGTTAATGCGTCCTCCGGCGTCCCTCCTCGAACGCTCATGATTGGAGTCGATTACTCTTACAACAGCCTGTGGACCGGCACCATGAACATCCTCGATCTGGCTATCAAAGGCTCCATGGATAGCGGGTACGGCCGAGTCAATTCGAACTACACCTGGTCAGCAACCCAGAAAAACCTGCAGCACGGTCTTGTCGACGGGACCCCCTCCGTCCAGAAGAACGGCCTCCCCTGGCCCTCGGGTTCCAATTGGAATCTAAACGTGGACACGGGCTCGTTCACGGTTCTCGGGAACTTCGTGTTCGGCGCGGATTCCCTCTGGGTGAACTACAGCTACCTGGACACCATCACCACCGCCACTGTCGAGGCTTGGGATACGACGTACGAGGAGAGCGTCGCCTCGGCCATGAGCACGGGTGGCGTCGCCCGGCTAGGTCTATGGGCGGGGGACTTCAACGTCACCATAAGCGCCCCTACCTACGCTGCTCGAAACTACAGCCTCACCATGACGATGCACAACGCGAGCCGCGAGAAGCTCTCGAATGCTCTGACGGTCCTCGTGAGCGCCAAGTCAATCGATAACCGGCCAATCCAGACAGGCCTCGTAGGCGTCCTCTACAACCAAGACCCCGCGGTCCCCCGTGGCGCCCGCATTGTCCGGGGCACCTCAGTGGGACACCAAGTGACCTTCCGCATTCCGACTGGGAGTTACTGGCTCATGGTCGACGCGGATGGCTATGCCGCAGACATCAGCACCCAGACTTTCATGGGGGACACGCCTGTCGACCTCGTCCTTTCGCCATCCAGCGAGGAGCGCGTGGACACGACCATCACCTACACCGGCACGGGCTGGGAAGCGATTCGGATCGCGCGCAACGTGCGCTTGAACGCGGACTCGGTCCTCGCCGCGCTGGATCACACCGAGCTCCGCAACACCGAGCTCCAGATCGACCTCGCCGTAGGCGATGGCGACGGAACCTTGGCCACTACTCCCGTCGACGAGCGTGCCGCTTTCCAGGACTGGGTCAACTCTGTTGGCCCGCGCTACGTCACCACACAGGGCTTCTTCACGACGAACGGCGTTGCCTACATCAACACCCCCCTGAGCTACACCGCCACGACCAGCTGGGTCGGCGGTTACCTCTACATCAACTCGACCGCGGACTATACGAGAATGGGCACCACGGCCATCAAGCCGAACCTCGCGAAGTACACGGTCAACGCAACCACCGGACTCGACACCAACACCACGGTCTACGTCAACAACACCTTCACGGTGAACCTGCCGAACGGCTACGAGCGCACGTCCGCGAACGGCGACACGGTGACCGAGTTCACGGATGTCGTCATCGACCCGCGGACCACGGGGTCCTCCCAGGCGAACCTCGTCGTCGAGAAATCCAAGGTCGGTGCGGCGGTGGCCCGCGTCGAGGGCCCGGAGACCCGCTTCCTGGAGCTCAACAACACGGTGACCAACTACACCGTGGCGGTGGCCGCTGGGTTCAATGTCATCTACACCGCCAACGGCACCACGGTAGGCGTCGGCAAGGCGGCGGACGCGAACTACACGTGGAAGTGGGACGACACGACGGCCAATGGCTACGGCATCTGGACCTGGCACAACTTCACGGGTGCGGCAGTGCGCACCGTGAACCTCACCGTCACCCAGCCGAACAGCGACAACAAGACCTATTTCGTCCTCAAGACGAAGGTGGACACCCTCAATCCGGGCGCCTCTGGAACGTACAACGCGACGGGCGGGATGACCAACGAGAGTGCCCCCGTTCGATTCGATGGGTCAGCGTCTGTGGACCCGACGGGCATCACCGCGCCGAACAACGTCGGGCAGGTCACCGAGTGGTTCTGGGACTTCGACAGTGACGGGACACGGGACGGGGTCGGCAAGATCGTCGACCACGCTTACGAGAAGGCCGGGACCTACACCCCCACCCTTTGGACCCAGGACTGGGTCGGGCACAAGAGTGCGAACTTCACGCTCCCCGTCATCACCGTGAAGGACGTCACGAAACCCACGATCTCCGGATGGAACACCCTCCGCGACATCACCTGGACCGTCGCGACTGGCGCGGTCGATGAGGACATCAAGTACTACTTCGACGCCGGTGTTGTGACGGACAATGTCGATGTCCTCGCGAACCTGACGTTCGTCTGGACCTTCGAGGACGACAATGGGGTCAACACGACCCTGACGCCCCCCGACGCGTCGAAGCCCTGGAACGTCACGTTCACTTGGATGGAACCGAGCACGGGCCAGACGCTCAAACTGAACGTGACGGACAAGGCCGGCAACTGGGCCGTCTTCACGAAGGAGCAGGTCGTCCAGGTCAACCTCGCCACGCACGCGAACGTGCAGGTGCAGGACGTCAAGGCCGACCCGACCACCGTCGAGGAGGGCGCGACGACCCGCGTCAGCGTCACCGTGAAGCACGTCGGCGGCAACATCGCCGCCTCGAACGTCCGCCTCGTCGTGAAGGCCGTGCGCGGCAGCGCGACCGAGGAGGTGACCGTCACGACAGAGTGGTTCGCCTCGGACGGCACGACCGCGGCCGATAGCACGATCGCGAAGGACGGGACGAAGGTCGCCAAGTTCACCTACAACGTCGGCGGGACGCTCGGCAACGTCCGGATCGAGGTCCGGGCGCAGGCCGACGCCGAGCCGAAGACGTGGATCGAGGAGTCCGGGAAGAGCGTCACGGTCAACGTGAAGGCCGCGGGCTGGAAGGGCCTGCTCGTCCCGATCCTCTTCGTGGCCATCCTGATCGGCATCCCCATCGCCGCCATCGTCTACCGCAAGATCAGCTCCGGAGAGTGGGAGCTGCGCCGCCAGCGCGGAGAGAAGGACGACGAGGACGAAGAGGAAGAGGCGGACGAGGACGAGGAAGCCCCCAAGAAGAAGAAGGCGTGACGACCGCCCCCTCGTGACCTGCCGTGACCACGGGAATCGCCTGGACCAGCGTGAGCGCTGTCTCTCGGAATAGCCCGCGGGCGCAGGTCACCGACTACGGGCACCCGCTCGGGATCACATTTCGTCCGGAGCGGGGACGCCCAGGACGTCCAGGCACCTCGCGAGCGTGTGCTTCGTGAGCGACACCAGGGACAGGCGGAAGGTGCGGACAGGCTCCGCCGCCTCGAGCACGGGGCACGCCTGGTAGAAGGAATGGAAGAGCGTGGCCAGGTCGTAGACGTACGTGGCGAGCCGGTGCGGACGGCGGGCCGCCGCGGCGGCGGCGACCGTGCCGGGGAATCGGGCGAGGGCCAGGACGAGGGCGCGCTCGGGGGCCTCCAGGGTGGCGGGGACCTCCCCGGCGGTGAACGGACCGGCCTTCGCGAGGATCCCCTGGCACCGCGCGTGGGCATACTGGAGGAACGGGGCCGCATCCCCTTCGAAGCTGAGCGCCTCCTTCCAGCTGAACGTGATGTTCTTCTCCGGCTGGACCTTCACGATGCCGTAGCGCAACGCTCCCACCGAGACGATCTTCGCGATCGCGCTCTGGCGCTCCATCGGCAACTCCGGGCGGCGCTTCTGCACCTCGGCGAGGGCACGCTCCTCCGCCTCCTCGACGAGGTCGTCCATGTTCACGACGACGCCCTTCCGCGTGGACATCCTCCCCTCGGGGAGACCGACGAACGCGTAGAACAGCGCCTCGGGCGACTCCTCCTCGCCCATCAGGCGGAGCGAGACCCGCAGCTGCTCGAACTCCAGTTTGTGGTCTTCCCCGAGGACGTTGATCGCGACATCGCACCGCGCGAACTTGTCCAGGTGGTACGCGAGGTCCCGCGTCGGGTAGAGGCTCGTGCCGTCCTTCCTCGTGAAGAACACGCGCGTCTCGCGCCCCTGGATGCCATAGGGCGCCATGTCGAGGAACAGCGCGCCGTCCTCCTCCTGGCATAGGGGGCGCAGGCGGTCGATCACGTCCTTGTGCCGTCCGGAGAGGATGAGATCGCTCTCCCAGAAGTAGCGGTCCAGCGTGACGCCGATGTCGCGCAGCGTCTGCGCGATGCCGGAGAGCACGCGTTCGGCGACGTGACGGATCTCCTTCGTCAGCGCGGCGTCCCCGTTCTCGAAGGCGAAGATCATGGCGGCGATGGCCTCGGCGACGGCAGGATCCTCCTCCTGGCGTTTCGACGCCGCGCGGTAGCATTCCACGAGGCGGTGGTCCTCCTTCGGGGAGGCGGATTCGGGCGGGGGCAGGTTCGTGATCCCCCAGTACAGCGTGACCATCTGCCGCCCGATGTCGTTCACGAAGTACTCCGTGGTCACCGCGTGACCGGCGAGGCGGAGGAGGCGCGCGAGCGAGTCCCCGAAGATCGGGTTCCGGGCGCGGCCGACATGCACGGGACCGGTGGGGTTGACGCTGGTGTGCTCGACGAGGATGGCGGTGTCGTCCGGCTCGCCCGAACCGTACGCCGGGCCGAGTTCCCGCCAGGAGCCGAGGACCACGGCGGCGAGGACGCGCGCGTCGGCGGTGAAGTTCACGTACGGGCCGGTGGCGGTGATGGCGGCGACGAGGTCGGCGGGCTGAAGGCGCGCGGCCAGGTCCGAGGCGATGACATTCGGCGGGCGGCGGGCCGCCTTGGCGTGCGCGAAGCAGGGGAACGCGAGGTCGCCGAAGCGCGGGTCGGGGGTCTCGAAAGGGGCCTCGGCGGTGACGCCGGCGGCCTGCTCGGCGGCGTGCCGCATCTGCTCGACCTGCGCGACGAAGGACGTCCAGGGGTCTCGGACCATCAACCCACCCGGTAGCGGAGGATCCCCGCGAGACCGCCAAAGGCCGTCATCAATAAAGCCCCTTCCTCGCTCTCGCGCGAGATCAGTTCGACCTTCGCCCCCGATTCCCCGGCCTTGGCGCTCAATTCCTCGATGAGGTCCGCGCGGGCGGTCTCCTCCAGCTTCCCGCCGCACTCCGGGCACGCCGAGAGCGCCGTGTCCGTGTCCGCGAAGGTCCGCGCGAACTCCTTCCCGCAGTTCGTGCACCTGTAGCGCGTGCGGTACTTGCGGAGGCCCTCGGAGAGCAGCAGCGTGTCCACCGCCCCGAGCTCCAGCGCGTTGCGGACGATGTCCTCGCCGTACGCCGCCAGCCCCGCGTCGCTCTTCCGGATCTCCTCCATGAGGCGCGTGACGAGCTGCTTCTCTCGCATCAGGTCGAGGTCGCGCAGTTCCTCCTTCGCCTTCTCGACGAGCTCCCGCGGGCCCTGGACCTCGTCCGTGTACCCGGTGTCGAAGTAGGTGGGGACGACCTTCTTCGCGATCTCGTGGTGGAGATAGCCGTCCTTCACGAACTCCTCCTTGCTGTACCCCGGCCCGCCGACGAGGATGCCTTGGATCGCCTCGAGCTTCGGGAGGAAGGCCTCCTCGGCCACGCCCGCGATCTTCTTGAAGAACTCCCCCACCTCGATCTCGATGTTCCGCTCGAAGCGCCGCGCCGACTGCCCCCCCATCCGGTGCTTCCCCATGATGCCGGACTGCATGTTCTTGACGATCTCGATCCGCTTCCCGCGGAGGAAACCGATGGTGGCCTCGCCGCGGTCGATGACCAGGAGGCCGTAGAGGTCCTTCTCCGCGAGCATGTCGTGCAGCGGCTCGGTGAAGAACTTGGAGTCGCAGCGGTAGAGGAAGGAGGCCACGGGCTCGGGTGGCTCGAGGACGAAGGCGATCTGCGCGGTCTGGTCGGCGCCGACGTCCTGGTGCCCGACGAAGACGACGAGGCCGTTCGGCGGGGGCTGGCGGTAGGCCTTGAGGCGCTGGATGATGCTCTCGATCGCGCCGGTGACGTGCTTCTTCGTCGAGGCCGACTTGATGTTCGAGGACTGCGCGTGCTCGCCACGCAGGTAGTTCGTGACGTCGAAGATCGCCTTCGATGGCGGGACGTAGACGGAAACGAGCTCGGTGCCCCGGCCCTTCGCCTCCTCGATCTGCTCGAGGGCGCGCCGGAACTTGTACCGGTTCAGGGAGGTTTCCGCGTCGCTAGGCATGGGACCACTCCGGAGAAGTCAGAACGGCGCTCGCGCTCGACCACGGGGGTCAGCGCGGGGGAGTCAGGCAACGTGCGCCATTCTCGTGATGGACCCATCGAGGAGGGGGGATAAAAGACTGTTGTCCACGGTCGCGACAAGGTTAAGCCGCCGCTCCCTTCCCCGCATGATGCGGCCCGTCGTCGTCTCCGTTGGCGGCTCCATCTTGGCGGGCTTCACGGAGCGGCCCCGTCTCCTCCGCGATCTGGCGGCCTGCCTGGCCACGGTCTCCCGCCGCCGGAAGCTCCTCGTGACCACCGGGGGCGGCCCGATCGCCCGCGAGTACATCACCGCCGCACGTACCCTTGGGATTCCGGAGCCGCGACTGGACGAGATCGGCATCGCCGCCACGCGATTGAACGCCATCCTCTTCGCCCGCGCCATCGGCCGCCGCGCGGACCCGGACATCCCCGCCACCGTCCGGAGGGCCGTCCTCCTCTCCCGTGACTCCCCCATCGTCGTGATGGGAGGGACCGGCCCGGGCTGGACCACCGACGCGGTCGCGGCGCAGCTCGCCGTGGCGGTGAAAGCCTCGCACCTCGTGAACGCCACCGCCGTGGACGGCGTGTACACTGCCGACCCGAAGAAGGTTCGCGGCGCCCGGAGGTATGAGACGCTCACCCACGCGGAGCTCGTGCGCCTCGTCGGGAAGGGGCATACGAGAGCGGGGCCCCACGTCATCTTCGACCCGCTCGCGGCGCGCACGATCGCCCGCCATCGCATCCCGCTCTACGTCGTCGACGGGCGCGACGTGAGGAACCTCCGCGCCGCCCTCGAGGACCGGGCCTTCCGGGGGACGCGCGTCGGATGACGATCTCCCGCCACACCCTCTTCACCCTCGGGATGTTCGCCCTCCTCCTGGGGACGCTCGCCCTCGTCCTCGGCATCCTCGGCGTCGCGTTCCGCGTGCAGTCGGAGTACACGGGATTCTTCCTGGCGGTGTGCCCGCTCGCGTTCTTCCTCCCCGGGGCGCTGCTGACCTTCATGAGTTACCGCCTCGGCAAGCGGAACAAGGCCCTGCGGGAGCTCGCGGGGACGCTGGAGAAGCGCCCGGAGATCGGAGTAGCGGAGATCGCGGAACGGTTTCACACGGACGAAGCCGGAGCGGCACGCCTCGCGCTCATGGCCATCCGGGAAGGGTACGTCGAGGCCTCGTACGACCCTGCCAAGCGCGTCCTCCGGCGGTGACGGGACGTGACCTTCCGGGCCTTCATCTGCGTCGATCTGGCGGTGAACGAGGCGGTGCGGGAGTTCGCCGAGGCCCTGCGCCGCAGCCGCGCCCCGCTCAAGCTTGTCGACCTCACGATGTTGCACCTCACCCTCAAGTTCCTCGGCGACACGCCGGAATCGGCGGTGGAAGGCATCGTCGCCGCCATGGAGGAGTCGGTGTCGGGGGAGGCTCCCTTCGATCTCCGTCTCGGCGGCACCGGCGTGTTCCCTGGGGAGCATCGCATCAACGTGGTCTGGGTCGGCGTGGAGGACGGAGGTCGCCTCGGGCGAATCGCCGCGAGATTGGAGTCGGGCATGGCCCGTCGTGGCTTCCCTCCGGAGGATCGCGAGTTCCAGGGGCATGTCACGATCGGACGGGTCAAGGGTCCGCAGGAACGTGAGGTCCTGCTCGCCGCCGTAAAGGCTCGCGCGGCGGTGGACTTCGGGACGCGGCGGGTGGTGTCGCTGCACCTCAAGAAGAGCGTGCTGTCCGCACAGGGACCGAGCTATTCGGACATCGGTGTTGTGCGGCTTCCTGCGGGAACCTGATTCGGAGACGTCAAGGAGTCAGGACCCGGGAGTACATGATCACCGGGCGAACATGCCGCACGGGGGGGCTCACGACGCCGGTGGCGTCTCCTTGAAGAGGATCATCCGGTCCCACTCGACGGTGTGCTTCAGATGATGCTTGGCAAGGACGCGCGAGAGAGCATCGGTCACGCGCGCGACCTCGATCGTCTTCCCCCGCCCGTACACGTAGAACTCGACCGTCTTCGGGCCGAGGGGGAAGATCATGCGCATGGGCCCCTCGCGGTTGAACCCCTCCGGTTTGCGGTTCGCTCGGAGGTCGCGGAGGTTCTCCTCGAGGAGGACGAGAAGGATCTCCGGGTCCTCGGGCATCTGCGCGCTTTCCTCCAGGAACTTCAGGAGGAGCGGCTTGAACACGGAGGCGAGGTTCTTGAACTGGACCTTCTTTTCGAACTTGATGTGCCCACTACGGACCTTCACGGCGCACCCGCACAACCGCTGCGGTTATTAAGAGTGTGGACCGGGTCGGAGAGAAGTCGGGGGCGCGCCCAGGTACCCTGCCTCCCGGGCAGGTCCGGGCTCACCACGTTTAAGTAAGTTCTGCCGGTTCGCAGGACCCCACTGCCCCTGGAGAACCCCGATGCCAAGAGTCCCCAGCGCCCTCACCATTGCCGGCAGCGACTCGGGCGGCGGCGCCGGGATCCAGGCCGACCTGAAGTCCTTCGCCGCCGTCGGCGTGCACGGCTGCACTGCCCTCACCTGCGTCACCGCGCAGAACACGCGCGGCGTGACCTCCATCTTCCCTCTCCCGGTCGCCGAGGTCGGCAAGCAGATGGACGCGCTCCTCGACGACTTCGATATCACCGCCGCGAAGACGGGGATGCTGTACTCCGGTGAGATTGTGCGCGCGGTCGCGAAGTGCCTCGACCGGACGGACTTCCCCCTCGTGGTCGACCCGGTGATGGTCGCGACCGTCGGGGCCCCGCTCCACGCGCAGGACCTCCACAAGACGATCCTCCAGAGGCTCCTCCCCCGCGCGGACCTCGTCACCCCCAACCTCTTCGAGGCCGCGGCGCTCGCCGGGTTCGCGGTCGAGACGCCGGAGGACATGCGGAACGCCGCCAAGCGCCTCCACGGGTTCGGGGCGCGCGCGGTGCTCGTCAAGGGCGGGCACCTGAAAGGGGAGCTCCTCGACCTCTACTATGATGGCCACCGCTTCAAGGAGTTCCGCTCCTACCGTTACCGTCGGGAGCTGCACGGCAGCGGCTGCATGCTCGCCGCCTCGATCACCGCGTATCTCGCGCGCGGAGATTCCCTGGAGAAAGCGATCGCCCTCGGTCGCCGCCGCGTCGCCGCCGGGTTCGCGAACGCGTACGGCGCGGGCCTCGGTGTCGAGGTGATCCAGTCCCATTGGGCACCGGACCGCCACGCCGTCCTTGCTGAAGTGGCCGAAGCGGCGGGGGAGATCGCCGCGACCGTCCCAACGCGACTCGCTCCGGAGGTGGGGATCAACGTGGCCTACGCCCTGGAGGGCGCGACGACGCCCGAGGAGGTGGGAGCGCTCACCGGCCGCATCCAGCGCATTGGGGGAGGATTGGCGGTGACCGGAGCCCCCGGCTTCGGTGCCTCCCGACACGTCGCCCGCATCGTGCTGGCCGCCATGCACCACGACCCCGCCATCCGCTGCGCCGCAAATCTGAAGTACCGAGAAGGCGCTGAGCGCACCCTGCGGTCCATGCGCCTCGTCACAGGTACATTCGACCGGCGGAAGCAGCCGCCGAGGACCTCCACCATGGAATGGGGCACCGACACTGCCATCCGCTCGCTGGGCCGCGTCCCGGACGTGATCTGGGACTCCGGGGGGCATGGCAAGGAGGGCATGATGCGTGTGCTCGGCACGGACCCTGCCGATGTCGCCGCGAAAGTGCGGCGCATCTCCCGGAGACTGCGATGAACGTCGCCTTCTTCACGGACACGTACCTCCCGACGGTCGATGGCGTCGTCATGTCGCTGGTGGCGGCGAAGCGCCAGCTCGAGGCGATGGGGCACAAGGTGCTCGTCTTCGCGCCGTCGCGGAAGGGCGCGCCCAAGGAACCGGACACCAAGTACGTGTGGGCCAAGCGCTTCGCGCGCTACCCCGAGTACGGCCTCGCCCTTCTCCCCTCGCGAGACGCGAGGGACCTTGAGGCGTTCGGTGCGGACATCGTGCACTCGCACGGGATCACCTTCATGGCGGTGAAAGCGATGTGGGCGGGCTGGCAGCTCGACCTGCCCATCGTGCAGACCTGGCACACGATGATCTACGATGCGATCCCCTACTATTCCCCCTTCGCTCTTAACCCGCATCTCCTGGAGCGCGGCCTGCGCTTCTACCTCCGCCGGTTCCTCCGCAAGTGCGACGAGGTCATCGCGCCAACCGATGTCGTGATGCGCGAGATCCTCGATGTCGCCCCGGGGATTCGCCGCCACCGCGTCCTCCCGACCGGGGTGGACACCGCCCGCTTCCGCCCGGGAGTGGACGGGAGTGCCGTGCGCGAGCGGTGGAGCGTGCCGGAAGGGAGGCTCGTGCTCCACGTCGGGCGCATCTCTCCAGAGAAGAACCTGCCCGTGCTCTTCGCCGCCATGGCGGCGGTGCGGCGGGAGGTCCCGGGCGCGCGCCTCCTCGTGGTCGGCACGGGGCCGAAGCTGGCGGAGTACCGCGCGCTCGTTCGCGACCTCGGCCTCGAGGAGACGGTGAAGTTCGCGGGATTCGTCCCCCATGAGGAGCTGCCGTCCTACTACGCGGCGTGCGACGCCTTCGCGACCGCTTCGACCTTCGAGACGCAGGGCCTCGTCATCCTCGAGGCGATGGCCTCGGGGAAGCCGGTGGCGGGGGCGAACGCGCGCGCGATCCCCGAGTTCGTGCGGGAGGGGGAGAACGGGCACCTCTTCAACGCGAAAGATCCCGTGGCGGCGGCGGGGGCGATCCTGAAGTGCCTCCGCGGCGGCGGTTATCGGGAGGCATGCCTCCGCGAGGCGCAGCGGTTCTCCATCGTGGCGTGTACCTCCCGGCTGGTCGATTCCTACCAGCGGCTCCTCGACGACTGGGACACCGGCCGGGTCGCGCACGGGACCGGGCGCATCTTCGGATAGCCCGGCTCAGGCGAGGATGCCCGTCGCCAGGATGTACCGGCGGAGGTCCCCCATCTCCCGGTCGGCCATCCAGGCCCCGAGGAAGATGATTCGAAGGCCTGCGTCGAACGCCACGCGCAGGGCGCCCTCGTTCAGGCCCGGGATGACCATGCCGGGTTGGATCTTGAGCTCCCTGGCTTTCTGGAGGGCGGCCCACGTGAGGCCGGCGCTGAGGGACGCGTCGCTCACCGCCGCCGGGCCGACGCGGCCGGCCGTGGACAGACAGACGTATCCGACGCGGCGCCCGCGGTGCCTCGCCTCAAAGAACCGTGCACCCGGGGACTTCATCAGGAACTCGTGGTCGGCGTCGCGACGGGCGAGGCGAAGTTCGCGGTCGAACGGGGCGGCGATTGCCCGTTGCCGGGGGGTCGATTCCCCGACCGGGCCGACTTGGACGAGGGTCGGCGTCTTCGCAGGGCGAGGGGAAGCCCTCACCTTCCCGCCGACCCGGTAGATCATGGAACGCGGCTGCATCCCGAACTTCAGGTAGAGCACCTGGGCCCGCTTGTCCAGCGAGGCGTAGACGCAACGGACGGCCCCGCGGGGCTTCTTCGGCGCAGCGAACGCACGGGCGAGGACGCGACGACCGACGCCGCGCCCCTGCATCTCTGGAAGCGCCCAGAACATGCTGAGAAAGTGTGTGCGGCCCCGCACGATGGTCGCCGCGAAGGCGACGATCCGTCCTCGGACGGTACCGACCTGGAACCCCGAGGGATCGGTGAACTGGATGTGGCCGAGCGCCGCGGCCATGTCCTGGAGGCGGGGGGTCGTGAACTCCTCCCCCTTGCGGCGCGCGAGGTCGCTCGCGGAACGCACGAAGACGCGGGCGCAGGCGGTCATCTCGGAGGGGTCGGCGGGGCGGACCTTGAGCGCGGGCGAGCGAGGCATGCCCCGCAACGGCAGGGTGAGACTTAGGCTTTGCCCCAGCGTGGACCGGGGATGCTGGCATCTCGAGACGCGAACACAACGAGAGGCCCGTCCTTGCCGAACGAAAGTGAGAAATCAGCTCGTGCGTTTCTCGACTCGTGGCTCGTCGCATGGACTCCCTCGCGGAGGCGAGTTCGGGAGGATTCAAGCTGCGTAACTACCGCGGCGCAATGCGCATGTTCGGATGGGGAGATCTGCTCACCTTCACGCGGATAGTGCTCGTTGACTTTGGACCGACCGTCGTTCTTGTTCGCCTGAAGTCGGGTCCTTTCTGGGGGGCGTTTTCATCGAGGACGGCCATTCTGACGGAGGAGGACGCATACGCCCTCCTGAGAAGAAGCCCGAAGGAATTCACAATTGACGACCGGTCCAGCCTCGTGCGCGCGCGACGGTTTCCCCGCCAGAAAGGTTTGCCCGAGACTCGCGCGATTGTGGTCGATTGGCTCCGGGGGGAGAAAGCAAAGAAGATCCAAGAGTCTCCTGTCGGTGTAATCACGGCCCGTCGCTCCGGCTTCATCGCCACGAAACTGATCAAGGTGTCCATCGCCGAGGGTCATCACGATGGGGCGTCGGGGACATTGATTGAAGCGGAGCTCTCTCTGCCTGTGAGGGAATATCCTGGCCTGGAGCATGCTGGTGGAATTGAACCCGCTCGCGCCATGTGGAAAGCCTGGCTCTATGGACTCTGGTACGCCTTGGGAACGGTCTCCACGGACGAGCGGAAGAGGCGAATAGCGGGCGCACTGGCGGAATTGAGCCTCGGAAAGAAACGAGTGGCCATTGGCTTGTCGGTTTGCGTAGTCGTAGTCTCCCTTTGGGCAGCGGCGGTCTCCTGGATCTTCCACACAACTGGAACCCCCTATGAGTCCGGGTCTCTCTTCAGTACAATTGCCGCTGGAGTCGGATTCGGTGCCCTGACTCCCGCCGGGGTCTGGACGGCGTATGGCTTTGGACGCTATCACGCAGGACGCCGAGCGCTGAGAGACCTACGACGTGACGTGACGCGCTAGGCTCAAGTAGGTATCTTCCTGTGACGACAGGACGTGACGGTCGGCATCCTGGGCGGCGGGCTCACCGGCCTCGTCCTCGCTTCCCGCCTCCGCGACGCCGAGATCCTTGAGAGGGCCGACCACCTCGGCGGGCTCTGCACCTCCCTGAAGGAGGAAGGCTTCACCTTCGACCAGCACGGCTCGCACATCCTCTTCTCCCGGAACGAGCAGGCGATGGACTTCTACAAGGCCCTGTTGCAGGACAACGTCGTGACGCGCCGCCGGAACACGAAGGTGTTCTACAAGGGGCGGTTCGTGAAGTACCCCTTCGAGAACGGCCTCTCCGACCTCCCGGTCGAGGAGAACTATGAGTGCCTCGCGACTTTCCTCGAGGCGCACTTCGCGCGGCTGGCGGGGAAGACGCCAAAGCCGGCGAACTTCCGCGACTGGATGTACGGCAAGTTCGGAAAGGGGATCACGGAGAAGTACCTCCTGCCCTACAACGAGAAGATCTGGAAGACGCCGGCGGCGGAGATGGGCGTGGAGTGGGTGGAGGGCCGCGTCCCGGACCCGCCCCTGGAGGATGTACTGAAGGCCTCGCTCGGCATCTCCACGGAGGGCTACACGCACCAGCTGCACTTCCTCTACCCGAAGACCGGCGGGGTCCAAGCGCTGACGGACGGGCTCCAGCGGCACGTGCACGCCGCGGAGACGGGGTTCCCGGTGACTTCGGTGAAGTCCCTCGGGGGGAAGTGGATCGTCTCCGATGGCGCGCGGGAGAGGACATACGACCGCCTCGTGAGCACCATGCCCATCCCGGACCTCGTGCGCGCGCTCGAGGAGGTCCCCTCTGAGGTGCGAGTGGCGGCGAACTCCTTGGTACACCGCTCCCTCTACACGGTCATGCTCGGGATCGACCGCCATCCCCTGAACGACCTCCACTGGCTGTACTTCCCGCGGAAGGAGGACGGCCTGTTCAACCGTGCCTCGTTCCCCGCCAACTACTCGGAGACGACCTGCCCTCCCGGCGCGTCCTCCGTCCTGGTCGAGACGACCTGCGCGTTCGGCGACGAGACCTGGTCGATGACCGAGGCCGAGATGATCGAGCACGTCGTCGCGAAGATGAGCGGGCAGGGGTTCTTCGAGCGCCGCGAGGTCTTCTTCTCCCGCGCCTGCCGCACTCGGTACGCGTACGTGGTGTTCGACCGCGGTCACCGCCAGAACCTCGACCGTGTCCTCGCCTTCCTGGAGGCGAAGGGCATCGAGTCAATCGGTCGGTTCGGGCAGTTCGACTACATCAACACGGACCAGTGCATCCTACGGGCCCTCGCCCTGGCGGAGAAGCTGGGCTGAGTCACATCTTGTCGAGGCGGTTGGCGGTGCGGTCGTGATGCTCCCGGCGGTTCTGCTCCAGCCGCATCTTGAGACCGGGAGCGCGGAACGTGTAGAAGGCCATCTGGCGCGCCATCGACACCCTCCCGAGGAGAGCCCTCCCGCCGAGCACAGGATCCTCCGGCAATCCGTCTCGGAAAGCCGCCTCGTCGCCCTGGCCCTGGAACGTACGGGCCGCCACCTCCAGTTCCCCCGCGTCTGCCCAGACGCCCCGGCACCGGGGACAGACATCGAGCGTCACGCTGTCGACAGGGCGGCGCAACATCGGGGCCCCGTCCCGCGGGCACTTGATCGTGGACGGTCCCCCGGCGTACTCGACGAGAAGCCGCTCGACCTCCTTGTCCTTGGAGATCCGGCCGATCTCCCCGGAGTCGAACCAGGTGCCAGAACAGGTCGGGCAGACGTCGATGGTGACGTCGCGCCACCGCGCGTCTCGTTCCTCGAAGTCCATCCTCCCGCCATCGCGCGGGCACTTCACGGGGGCACGCATGCGGGAGGCAGGGGGTCGCGCAGGGCTTAACCCTTGCGGGCCAGGTCCCTCGGGCGCCACGAGGGCACCTCGGTCGCCATCTTCACCGCCAGGTCGAAGTTGTGCAGGCTGATCTCCTCGACATTGACGCCGAGGGGCACGGGATGGCGGGAGGCCGCCAATGTCCCCGAGATCCGGTCGAAGATCGACCGCGCCACCGCCAACGACGCGAGACCGCCGGTGGACCCGTCCCCTACGAGGGCATCCTCCGTCTCCTCCGTGATGTTCGCGCCCAGCCACGTCAGGAACTCCACGTCGTCGTAATCCTTCACCGGGGCGAAGCTCAGGAGCACGGTCGCAGGCTGGAGGGCCTCCGCGGCGCAGGCCTCGCCATACTCCCGGAGGACGCTGGCCATCGGCTCAGGCTCGACGAGGACCTGGGAGGTGAAGAACTGGCAGCCGGTCCGCGTCTTCTCCAGGAGGCGGCCCACCTCGCCGGCCCGGTCGGCGATCGTGATGTTCCCGCAGGTGACGTCGCGGCGGCCCTGCGTGGCGGTGAAGAAGGCGGCGTTCCCCTCGGCGACGCTCGGCCCCGGGTAGCGGTTGCGGCTGCTCGTGCCGCCGACGAGGACGACGTTCCGCAGCCCATGCCCGTCGATCGATTCGCGCACCCATGACTCCACGGCCTGCGTCCCCGCCAGGTGCACGATGACCTTGTTCACGATGATGTCGACGCCGAGGTGGGAGTTGATGAGTCGCACGCAGTCCCTCGGGTCGAGGTTCCTCCGGAAGGGACGGCCGACATGGTTCTCGTCGACGACCTCGGGGAGGTTCACGGCGTCGAGGTGGGGAATGGCCTTCACGGCCTGCCGGACCCGGGCCACGAAGGTCTCCAGGGCCTTCTCGCTCGCGCGGCGATGGGGCGGCACGATCTCCAGGACGATGGGGAAGTCCTTCAGGCGGTCGACGAACGGCATGGGGTGGAACCGGGCCAAGCATGTCGCTAGCACTAACACTTTTCGCTTGCGGCGGGAACCCTTTTCTACCCTGCCGCGGCTGGCGAGAGGGTTGACGCGTATCAGCGTGGTGGTTCCCACCTGGAACGAGGCGGTCGGAATCGGGGCCTTCCTGGAGCATCTGGGCCGCCAGACCCTCGCTCGCTCGGAGTTCGAGGTCGTCGTCGTGGACGGCGGGAGCACGGACGGGACGCGGGAGATCGCCGCGAGGTTCGCCGACAAGGTCATCGTCCAGGCGCGGAAGGGCATCGGCGGCGCGAGGAACGACGGCGTCGACGCCGCGGGGGCGGACCTCATCGCGACCACCGACGCGGACTGCGAGTTGCCACCGGACTGGTTGGCGGTGATCGTGGAACGCCTCCGGGTCCCCGGGGTCGTGGCGGTGGTCGGGCCGGACAGCCCGCTCGACGGCGGCGTCAAGGCCCGCTTCGTCTACTTCCTCCTGCGGGGGACGATCCGCGCGCTCGCGCTGGCCGGGCTGCATGCGACCGGTGGCGGCAACACCGGCTTCAAGCGATCGGCGTTCCTCGAGGTCGGCGGCTACCGCGGGCTCCCGCACTCCGACGACGTTGACCTCGGCTTCCGCCTGAAGTCGGTCGGGCGGATCGTGTACGACCCACGGCTGCATGTGAAGCTCAGCGTGCGAAGGCTGGAGAAGAACGGCTATTTGCGGACGCTGATCACCTGGGCGAAAGGCGACCTCTATCTCCTCCTGGGGAAGGAAGTCCGCGGGGCGGGGTACGCCCGTCAGCGCTACTGAGGCCCCGGACCCCCGGACCGGGCGGCGCCGCCCGCGATGCGGCGTGCGGCTCCCGGTGCCGGCCTGGGGGGCGGGGGAACTGACCCAGGCTCCGTCTCCTGCTCGAACTCCCGGTCCTCCCACATGTCATGGGCGATGGCCACGGCGGCGGCCTGCGTGATAATCGCGAAGGCGAGCACGACGTGGAGGAACCCGAGGACGCCCTGCAGGGACACGCCAAGGAAGGGGAGGAGGAGGTCCGTGCCGAACCGTGTGGCGAGGACGAAACCTATGATTCCGGCGGCGACGGACAGCTGGAAAGTGGAGACCGCGATCCTCTTCACGCGGCCCGGGACACGCGTTGCCCGGAGGCGCCGGGATGTCTCGAACGTCAGGACGACAATAAGCGTGCCGAGCGTGACGTGAAGGACCGTGGCGACGCCCCCGGATTCGATCGGAGTCATGACGAGCAGGAACTCGACGAACGCAAGCCAGATTGTCGCATACGGCATGACCCAAGTCTTCATCGCGACCGCCGACCTCCCCTGCCCGGGAGGCTATTTGACGGCTCGGAACGTAGGACCCTTACCCCGGTCCGCTGACGACCCACCGCCAATGCTTTCTACCGCCGCCGCCCATCCTTCCCCGTGACCCCACGCACCCTCGCCCGCTTCCCCTTCCTGAAGGAGGCCTCGGCCTTCGTCAAGGGCCGCGGTGTCGACCTCGAGGAGATCCTGGCGGGTCGCGCCTGGGCGGACGCTCGGGAGCGCGGGAAGCAGCGGGCCTTCGACTCCCTGGAGGACCTCGAGAAGGACGCGCCCCGAGACGTCCCCGCCATCTCGGAGAGCGAACAGCTGCGGGAGATCCTCTCCTACCCCATCGCCCGGATGATCGTCTCGTGCACAGGAGACAGTTTCCTCGTGCGGCGCTACGCGCTCTACGAGGCGCTGCTGGCGCGCGCCCGCCTGCAGACGGAGCCGGACGCCTTCGTCAACGATGTCGCCGCCGAGCTGGAGATGGACTTCACCGCCGAGGACGGGAAGGCCCGGATGCACTTCGTGGACTTCCTGAAGCACACCGCCAACCTGCGCGGCAAGGAGTGGAAGCTGATCAACCAGGCCGTGGACCGCGGGCAGGTGACACTGCGGCGGGAGAAGGCGCTACGCGTCCTCCAGAACGCCATCCAGGCGAGGATCGAGCGGCAGCTCCCCATCGAGGTCAGCGAGGAGGTGGAGGCAACCTTCGCGGACACGGTCACGACCCTGAAGCAGAAGCTGGCCGAGCGCCGCGCGCGCTTTCGGCCGGAGGAACTCGGAAAGGGCGAGATCGCCGACTTCCCGCCGTGCATGCAGAAGCTTCTTGCGGACATCCAGGGGCACGAGAACGTCCCGCACATGGGGCGCTTCGCCATCGTGGCTTTTCTCCATACGATCGGCTACACGAACGAGGAGATCTTCAAGATCTTCGGGGACGTGCCGGATTTCGCCGTGGACGTCACGAAGTACCAGATCGAGCACATCACCGGCGCCGGCTCCAGCACGGAATACACGCCGCCAGAGTGCAGCACGATGAAGTCCTACAGCGTCTGCCCGGGCGGGGACGAGCTGTGCCACCGCGAGTGGATGACCCACCCGCTGAAGTACTTCCGGTACAAGTCTAAGCGGCGGAAGCGGGCCACAGGGCCTCCGTCCGGAACGGACCCGCCGCCGGATCCGTCCGCGGTCCCTAAGGGGCCTGGACCCACACCGTGAACGCCCAGCGTCTTGCCCGGTACTTCCTGACCAAAGCCTCGAGATGGGGCCAGGCCTTCGCGGGGACGAGTACGGTCCCCCGGCCGAGCTTCCGGCCGCCTGCACGGTCGAGCAACCCTCGTTGCGCGCTGACATAGGTCGCCCGCTTGTACCGACGCGTCGATCGGTATCCGTACAGCTCCCGCGAGAGCTGCACCTTCGTCTTCTGCGCCAGGTGACTCAGGAACAAGGTCACCAGGTAGTGGGGGCGAAGATCGAGCGTTCCGACGGTCGGATCTAGGGGCGGCCCCTTCAAGGTCTTCCCCTCCAGAGTCACGGACTTCACGAACTGGCGGTCGAGGGTCCCGAGGTTCTCCGACTCGACCAGAAACGGACTGATCCTCAAGTCGTGGCGCGCCCCGAGATCGAGCAAGGTGTGGGCGATCACCTCATGCCGGGTCCTCCTCGCGATGACCAGGATGTCCAGGTCACTGTCCTCCAAGGCGGTGCTCCGGGCGACCGACCCATACACGAAGGCGCGCTCGCCACGGTGAAGGGCGGACGCCCACCTCGCCACGTCTTCGAGGCATCGGTCAAACTTCGGCGGGTTCATCCAAGACCTCCTGGCCTATCTCCTCAATCCGTTTCGCTTTCCGGAATGCTGCGACGAGGTCCTCGGGATGCCAGCTCCGGCCATAGATGAACTTGGGGCGCAGGCGGGACTCGATGTGCCGGCGGACCCTTAGAGCCGCACCGCAAGCAGGGGCACGAGCATCTCGGCGGTCGAGAACCCGCCGTGCCGGCCGATGAGCTCCGACTTCTCCCCGGGGAACGGGAAGAGGAACGCGTGGTCCTGCGTCGGCGTGAGATGGACCTCGCCGAGACGGTCGAGCGCGGCGGGGTGCCGGACCCCCGGGCCGAAGTACCCGCGCTTGAGGGCCTCCGCGGCGGTGAACACCGCGGCCTTGCCCCGGAACTCCTTTGCGAGGTACTCGCGAACGGCGGCCGCACGGCCCGGCTTCGGATAGAGATAGGCGTACCGAGGTTCCCCGGCCGGCGGCAAGAGGAGGTCGTTCACGAGATCGGGATGCCCTTGGAGGTTGATGCGGTTCTCCGTCGGGACGTTGATGTGTCCGTGATCCGCGGTGAGGAGCAGGAGCGTCTTCCCATCCCCCTTCTTCGAGAAGACCTCGCGGTCCAGGGCGTGGTCCAGGAGGGAAAGCTCCGCGAGGTACTCCGGCGTGAGCGCGCCGTAGCGGTGCGCGAGGCTGTCGAGCAGGTCCCAGTACGCGAACACGAACCCCCTTTTCCGGGACTCCAGGAACCTCCGGAGAGGCACCACGAGGTCGCTCGCGGAGGCATAACCGCGCACCTCCGCCCCGGCGTGGATCATCTTGGAGAGCGCGCTCCCGAGGTAGTCCTTCCGCGTGAGGGCCATGGCAGGGATCCCCTTGGCGGTGAGGCGCTGGTAGACCGTGGTGGCGGTGAGGAACGACCGCGGGTCGACACCGCGAGACTCGAACCCGGTACCACCGAAGACGGGCGCGAACTTGATCATGTTCGCCATGCACGCGAACTCCTTCAGGTAGAGGCGGTACCCCAGGAGCCCATGGGCCACTGGCGGAGATGCGGTGGACACGGAGGCCATGGCGGTGGTGGTCGTCGAAGGCGACACCGTCGTGATCGGCTTGAGGACGCCCGAGGCGGCGGCGTCGAAGAGGGCGAGGCTTTCCTTCCCCTTCACCGCCATCAACTGTTCGAACCCCAGGCCGTCCACCAGGACGACCGACACCCGCTCCACCCCGCGAAGGAGGTCGCGGTCCAGCAATCCCGGAGCGAGAGGCGTTCCCTCCTTGAGGCCCAGCGCGTGGAGCGCCGTGGTGGCGAGGTTCACCAGCCCGTAACCGGCGTAGGAAGGCGCGAGACCCTCGCGGAACGGGGCGGCCGCCGCGCAAGACCGCAGGTAGGCCTCCAGGTCACCGACCCCCGAGCCGCTCCCAGGCGGTGAGCGCGCGCTGGATGGCGGTGAAGTGCCCTAGGACCGCGAAGAGCGCGAGCGACCACTCCAAGGGCGAGAGAAGCAGCGGTGAGATCCCCAGGCGCGTCGTCGGCGGCACGAAGAGCTGGAGGATCCCCGCCACGAGGAGGATCACGAGGCGGTCCGCGCGGCCGAGCAACCCGCCGTAGTCCCGACCCACCCCCACCGCCTGCGCCTGGGTCCCCATATAGGACGCGAGGAGCACCCCGAGGATGGAAATCAGCCCCAGGGCCAGGTTCCCGGAGTACACCCCGAAGGCGATCCCCGCCAGCATGAAGACGTCCGCGTACCGGTCGAGGACGTGGTCCAGGAAGTCCCCCCGGCGGCTCGCCCGCCCCGCCACGCGCGCGACCTTCCCGTCCAGCGCGTCGAACAGCGCGTTCCCGAGCACCCCGAGGACCCCGAGGAGCAGGAAGCCGGTGCCGCCGATCAGAAAACCCGTGCCCGCGAGGAGCGCGCACCCGAACGCCGTCCACGTGAAGACGTCGGGATGGACGTGGGCCAGGCGCGTCGCCAGAGGCTGGAGGACGACGTCCGCAGTGTTGCGGTAGGCATCTAGTACCACGACAGGACCTCCCCGCTCCAGTCGATGCCTCCGGGCTCATGCCCCTTCGTGTCCCCCTTCAGGATGCCAAGGATCTCCGCCGCCGATTCCGCCGGTCGCAGGGAGGTCGTGTCCACCTCGAAGACATGGGGATTGCGGCGCAGGGCCTCCTGGGTGATGAGGTCGATCGCCTCGGCCTCGACGTTCTCCCGGACCTTCGGTCCCGGCCAGCCCCGGGCCTCGAGGCGCTTCGCGAGGACGGAGGGCTTGCAGCGCAGGATGACGACCGTGTTGGCCGGCACGCGGTGCGCGAAGTGCCCGAAGAGGAAGGCCATCTTCGCCACGACGTGGAGGGAGCGGCCCAGCGCCTCGACGTCGACCTCCTCCGAGCCCCGGGAGGCGTCCACGCCGGTGACGAACCCCTTCGCGCGCGCGTAGTCCGAGAGCTCGAGTGTATAGTATCCGCGCCGGGCGATCTCCTTGCGGACGCTGCTCTTTCCGGTCCCCGGCGTCCCCGAGGTCGCCACAATCACGGGCGAGTCGAAGCGCGGAGGGCACTAAAGACGTTGCGAAAGGAAAAGGGAAGGTGGGGGAGTCGCCTACTCCCCCTCCTTGCGGCTCAGGCGGATCGCGACGCCCATCAGCGCCACCACGGCGAGGAGACCCACCGCCTCCAGGCCCGGCACGTTCTCGACCTTCTTGACCGTCGGCGGGCTCTGCGGGGTCGGCTCGACGACGAGGGACGCCGTCGTGGGCTGCGACACGTAGCCGGTTGCCGAGGCCACGAGGGACACGCTGAACGTCGTGCGCTGCGTGACGGCGCCTGTAAAGGTGAAGTTCACCTCACCGTTGCCGTTCGTGATCCGGCTGGCCGCCGTCAAGCTCGCACCGGTCAGCGAGATCGTGTACTCCACGACCGCGCCAGCCAGGCCGCGCCCGTTCGCGCTGTCCAGCACCGTCATGGTCAAGGTCGCCGTACCGCCGCTCGTGATCGTTCGGTCAGGGTCGCTCCAGGCTGTTCGGAGCTGGAGCCGCCCGAACTCCGGATGCACCGTGACGGAGGCCATGTCGCTGTCCGACTGGTACGTCTGGCGGTAGCCGGTGGCGGTGAACCACCAGTCCGTCGGGACGCCCACCGCCGGGGCGGTGAAGCCCGCCGTGTAGACCCCGTCGTTGGCGGCCTGGTCCGGGGCGACGCCGTCGTCCGTGGCGGGCGAGCTTGCGCCGGTGTCCGTCCAGACCGTGACCGTGGCGTTCTTGATCGAGCTCCCGGAGGAATCCGTCACGAGGACGGGGACGGTGATGCTGTCGCCGCCGCTCAGCGTCTCGACCAGCGGAAGGATCTCCACTGTCATCGGGCCGTTGAACGGCGCGGCGAGGTTCGTCATCGACCAGACGTTGTTCGCGCCCCCGACGGCGTTGACCCAGCCCTCGTAGTTCGCCGTGTTGACGACTTCGAGGGACTCGTAATGGAGCAGCGGCGAGATCACCGCGTTCTTCGTCGCGTAGTACATCGAATGGGCCACGTGCAGGCGCACGCAGGGCAGGTCGGTGCACGCCGCGGCCAGGCCCATGTGCAGGTCCGTGTCCGCGTCGTTCGCGCCCATGATCTCCGGGAGCTTCCAGAGATAGGACGGCACCGTGGTCAGCGGGTCGTAGGTGTCGAGGTAGAGGTCGTCGTTCCCCCCGACGCCATCGTGGGCCTGGGCGAGCAGGGTCCAGGAGTCGTACTGCTTCGTGACCGTGTTGATGCCCGTCTTCTTGAGGATCGACTCGATGTCGCCGGCGATGACCGGCTTGCGGGCATCGAGGCTGAACGACGTGGTGGCAAGGTCCAGGGAGAAGGCCCCTTCCGTCGGGTGTTCCCGCCAGCCGTCGCCGTCCGCATCGAAGAACCCGGCGGCGACCAAGTCGCGCTCCGCCGCGTCCGAGGCCGTCCGCTTCGCCGCGCCGGTCCCGGTGAAGCCGGGGTCGCTGGTGTAGACCCAGGCGGGGTTGTACCACGCGACGTCCTGCGAGGGCACGAGGCCCTGCGTGACGACCGAGTTCGGCTCGACATCCCGGTACAGGCCCTTGTTCATGAGGCCGTAGATGGCCTGGCGCATCGCCATCCCGTCCGCGCCGCCGAACACGGGGTTCGCGTAGTCATAGCCGACGTAGAGCATCTTCGTCCCCGGGTTCTTCACGAGCATGGTCCAGGGCTGCGTCTTCGAGGGCGTCGGGTTGATCAGCGAGCGGTTCTGCCCGGCCCCCGCGGGGTACCCGCACGCCGTGCCCGTGTACTCCGTGTAGATGTCGTTCGGCGAGAGGTGGAAGCCGATTAGGTCCAGGTTAGCGGAGTTGTTCAGCATCGCGCAGGAGAGCGCGGTCATGTTGCCGTTGTAGACGCGGTAGGTGATCGAGTCCAGGTTCGGGCGGCCGTTCCAGTAGTGCGTGTTGGCGTAGAGGACCGGAGGAGTCGTCGGCACGACCCCCAGTCCGAAGGGGCCGCTTTCCTTCATGTTCCCGGTGGCGTCCCAGGCGATCTTGGCGGTGAGCGCTTCCAGCCAGAAATACCCGTTGCCGACCGTCGTCAGGTTCACCGCCACCGTGTCCGCATCGACGGTCCGTACCGTTCCGGTGAACCGCGCATACTGCTCGAGGCTGCGCTCCACGGCACCCGCGGTGATCGGGGTGGCGTCATCGAACCGGGCGTCAGCGCGGATGTCCACCATATACTCCAGAGTCGCGGGGTCGTACCACCAGGAGTTGGCCAGGGCCGGGACGAAGTCCTGCGTCACCGGGTCGAGGCGCGCGAGGGAGTCGTAGAGCAGGTCCAGGACCTGGACGTTGCCGTCCCGCCATGCGGCCGGGCTCAGGGGGTCGGTGATGGGGTTCTCGAGGAGGCCGACCTTGAGGTCGCCGCCCTGCTTGCCCGTCGCGTCCGGGGCGATGGCGGGGCCGAAGGCCCCGACGAAGGCCGCGCCCAGGAGCGCGAAGACGAACCCGAGGGCGAGTCCACGGGGGCTCACGTCATCCCCTCCTTCGGGGGCTCAGCGGCCTCAGGTGGCGGCATCTCCTCCGGAGACGGGGCCATCGGCTCCTCGGCGGGCATCGAAGGAGTCATCGGCTCTGTCGGCATCCCCGGGGGCACCGCTTCCGGCTGCGAGGGCTTGCGGCCCATCATCATGCCCACGAAGAACCCGACGATCAGGAGGACCACGGCCACCACGATCAGGATGACCGAGTTGTAGGACCTCGAGATCTCCAGGCGGATGGGGCTGAAGGAGACCGTCACGGAGGCGGTCGCCCAGTTCCCGGCCGAATCCTGCGCCTGCACGTGGAAGACGTTCGCGCCCACGTTCAAGGGGACGTTCGCGAGGGTGAAGGTCCCTCCCGTCCCGAGCGTCGCGGGGGCGCCGTTCACGAGCACGAAGCGCAGCGTCGTCCCAGAGGCGACCGTGGCCGTCCCGGTGATGTCCACAGCGTTCGTGTTCGCGTCCTGGAGGGTCTCGGTCACCGGGGCCCCGCCTATCTCCGCGCGTGCGGTGATCGTCGGCGCGGCGGTGATGCGCGTCACGACGACCGTCTCGGTGCCCAGGCGCCCGGACTCATCGACGGCCTGGATGACCGCCGTGTTCGTGCCCTCCGAGAGCAGCCAGGTGACGCTCCAGGAACCGTCCGCGCCCACGAAGACCGGGATGCCGTTGATGCTCAGGCTCGCGGTCTCGTCGACCGTGCCGACGAGGACGGCGGTGTCGGCGTTCGTCGTCGTGCCGGGGCTGACGGACCACGTGATGGTCGGCGCCGTGTCATCGTACCAGAACACCAGGGTCTCGGCCACGCTGTTCCCGAGCGCGTCGGTCGCGACGACCAGGATCTCATGTCGGCCAGAGGAGACGAGGTTGACCGAGCCGGAGAAGCGGCCCTGGGGATCCACAACGGGAGTGATGCTCGAACCCTCGATCTGGAACTCCACTGTCGCCCCGGGCTCCGTCGTCCCGGCGATCATGGCGAGGGCGCCCTGCTGGGAGACCTCCGTCACCGCCGGGGTCGTGACGTCGAGCATGGGGCCGGTGGTGTCCACCGTCCAGTGCCAGGTGAGGGACCCGAGGTTGCCCGCGAAGTCCCACGCGCGCACCGTCGCGACATGCACTCCGTCCGGCAGAGGCGCCGGAGGCGTCAACGAGATCGTCGCGGCGTTGTACCCCGCCGTACTGACATAGGGCGCGATGACCTTCGACAGCAGCGTCATGTCCCGGTTGTCGACCCAGAGCTGGATGGTCCGCCAGTCGATCTGGGCGGTGTTGTTGTCGTAGACGTTTGCGACGATGTTCTGCAGTGCGTTCGCCGTCATGGAGTTCGGCAGCGGCAGGGCGTCCGCGATGGTCGGGGGCTCGATGTCGTAGAGCCAGTTCACCGTGACCTTCTGGGCCAGGGCGAAGGGTGCGTACCCGGGGCTCAGGAACAGCGACCCGGACTGCGGTCCGGTCGGCGTGCTGCCGAGGAAGTCCCAGGCGATGTCGCAGCCCGTCACGGTGAGCGGGGCGATCGTCGTGTTCGGGCAGCCCGTCGCGCTGAAGGCGGACACGCCGATGATCGTCGTGGCGATGTCCAGGTTCCACAGGTTCGAGACAGAGGCGTACCACCCGGTCTGGACCAGGTAGTCTCCCACCGCCGGGAAGTCCAACGCAACCTTCTCGTTCGAATCGCCGTCGGCGTCCTGGCCCATGAAGGTATCCACGCCCCAGTCGCACACGCCGTTCCCGTTCTCGTCGCGGAAGACGCCGAGGTCGTGGTCATCGGCCGCAACGGGCGACGTGATGTGGAAGCTGATGGAGATGGTCCCCGGACCCACGCTCCAGAGCTTCGTGTTCGGCGCGGTCATCGAGCACAGCCACTCCCCGAAGGCCGGGAAGGAGCTCGCGTCCGCCTGATGCGTGAGCGGCATGTTCGGGAACGAGTCGACCGATGATTGCGTCACTGCCGTCGCCAAGCCGCCGATCAGCGGGACGTTCGACCAGACCGTCACCGGTCGGCTCCCGGCCAGCTGGTTCGTCGAGATGTCCATCGTGGTGGTCTTGGTCTCCATGAGGCCGATGTCGACGTTGAACTCCTCCTGGAGGTCGTCACCCTGCATCTGCACGGATTCGACGGTGACCAGCATCAGTCCATCGACCAGCGGGCCGGTGAGCAGCTCTCCGAGTCCTGTGATCGTGTTCGTGACGCCCACGAGGTCCTTGCTGGCCGCGGTGACCTCTAGGGTGTTCGGACCGAACACGGTCGGATCCGCCTCTTCGAAGGAACCGGCGCCATACGGCGCCGCGGTCGCGATGTGGAGCTCCGCGTCGCTGTAGGCGTGCTGCCAGTTCAGCTCATACAGCATGGTCCGGTCGGGCCGCGTCGTGTCGATGTCGAACTCGGCGAAGAACCGGCGGACGTCGCCGCCGGTCGTGTACTGCCCTCCGCCGATGCCGCGGAACGCCCCGTTGTCGTAGAGGCTGGTGGTCGGGGTGACCCCGCCAAGGTGGACGGGGAAGCCAGTGTAGGGCACGTTGATCAGGACCGGTACGAGCGAGGTGTTGGTCTCGTAGCTCACGACAATCACTCCCTGGTAGGCGCCCGGCGCTGCGCCGAGGGGCACGTTCGCAGTAGCGGTAAACGTGGCGGTCGCGCCGCCGGCGATCGAGCCGAGGGGGGTGACGGTCATCCAGGGCCACGCGCTCCGGCCGTAGAACTCGATGGTCACCGTGTACGAGACGGGGACGGTCGACCCGAAGTCCCGGACGCGGAGCACGAACCCTTCAGTCACCGCCGAGGCCGCATTGTCGAAGCGGGCGGCGGGGTGGTGCACCCACAGCTTCATGGCAGCGTAGTTCGCGGACAGACCGTCCGGATAGGTGACTCGGTTCCGCTCCGGCACGTTGTCGAACAGGCCGTCGTCGTTCACGTCGGTCCACTGGTGGACCTCGATTCCGGGGACGAAGCTGTCCCCCGCCGCCGCGACGCGTTCGACCTCGTGCGCCGTCACATGGACGGCGATGAAGTCGGCGTTCGCATAGGAGGTCCCCGGGAAAGGGTTGCCTTCAGGGTTCATGCCCGCGCCGACACCGCGGTACCGCGTGTTCACGGGGCCGCCGACGCCGGGCGCGCTGGCGAAGGTGAAGTAGTCCGTGGCGCCGTTCGCGTGCTGGTAGTCCCAGGCGTAGGAGTCCTGGAGGGTATAGTATTCTGCGCTCGCGGTCGGCGCGAGGGTCCGCGTGTCGTGGTTCGTGACCGTGAAGGTGGTCGAGTCGCTCTCACCCGGGCGGAGGAAGTTCACGAAGGCACGGTGGTGGTCCGCCGGAGTCGGATAGCCGCCGGGGGACCACATGCTGGGCGAGACGCTCATGCCGGCGGCGTCCATCGCCATGCGCACGGACATCGAGGCGTTGACGAAGCCCGAGCCCTGCTGGAGGACGTCGAAGCCGTGGTCGGTCGCCCCGGACTTGAGGAACTCCCGGACCATCGCGCTGCTCGGCTTGAGGCCGCCATGCGTGTCCTGATAGGCGTCGACGATGAGCGCGGCGATCCCCGCCGCGACCGGCGTGGCCCAGGAGGTCCCGGAGAACAGGTCGAAGGCGTTCGCGCCATCGAGCCAGTCGTTCACGGGGAGCGAGGCCCACCCGAAGGCGCCGAGGGCGATGACGTCGGGCTTGGGCTGTCCCAGGCCGTTCGGCCCGCGCCCACTGAAGGAGACCATGTCCCCGTACGGGCCGCAGGGGTCCGTCGGGAACAGGACCGGCCAGCAGCCAACCGGGCCGCGGTCGTAGCCGGCGAGGCCGAAGAAGTCGTAGAGGCGCCGGTAGTTCATCATGCTCGCCCCGCCGACGGCGATGACGTCCGGCGCGGAGGCGGCCGGCGTGACCGTCCCATAGCCCCATCCCTCGTTGCTCGCTGCGAACATGTAGGTCGTCTGCGGATAAAGCTGGGTGAGGTACTCCACGTAGCGGTCGTTGGCGTCGAAGCCCGTGGTCGCAAGGTCCCCGCCAAAGGTCCAGCTGTTGCTGATGACGTCCGCCTCGTCGCCCGTGCCCGGGATGCCGTCGTAACCGCGGCCGGCGAACTCGAGGGCGACGTTGCCGCCGGCGAAGTTCGCGCCGATGAGCTTGGCGTCCTCGGCCGTGCCGAAGACGTCGAAGATCCCGAAGAAGTTGTCAAAGGGTTTCCCGGCGGCGGCGGAGGCCGTGCTCGTGCCGTGGAAATCCCCGGCGTTGAACTCGCCGTAGAAGAGGGCGATATCCCCGTTCTCGGGGATGAAGTTCTTCATGCCCTGCTCCGAGGACAGCGTCGGGCTGTACGGGAGGGGCGTCCCGGTCCGGTAGTTCACCGCCACGACGTCGCTGGCGGCCAGCGCGTAGGGGTTGAAGGTGTCGTTGGCCAGGTCGTACTGCCAGAGGTTGATGATTCCGGCCCCCAGGTCCATGTCGAAGCCGATGATCATGTCCGCGCTGTTGTCCATCCAGTAGATCGGGTTCCCGTTCAGGGTCACCGTCGGCCATGTGTAGGTCACGGCCGCGCCGACGGGGACGATGTCGATCGCGACGTTCTGGGCCGAGAGGTTGAGGGAGGTCTCGCCGCCAACGGCGGTGAGGGAGTCGGCCACCGGTGTCGAGGGGTCCGGCATCCAGTAGAGGATTCCGCTGGAGAGATCGGCGTACCCGTCGCCCGTGATGTCCTGCCAGGCCGTCGGGTCCGCCTTCGTGACCGCCTTCTCATCGGCGAAGTTGTGGTCGTCGTCCACGTCGACGAAGATCGTGTCGTAGACGCCCGGGGTGTTCAGGTCGACCAGGAGCAGACCGACGCGCTCGCCCCAGAGGTTGGTGAGCTTGTCGTCCGGCGAGACGCCGAGGTGATAGGTGCCGCTGAGGCTCATCTGGGCGGCGCCGACATTGTAGTTGCGGTTGATCCGGGCCGTCAGGCCCAGGTCCGGCGCGACCCGCTTCGTCCAGCCACCTAGGCCGTGCCAGTACGGCAGGAAGCCGAAGTCTGCGGGCACGTAGTTGCTCAGGGGTGCCGCGTCCGAGGGCGTGGTATCGACGAGGGCCGCGGTCGTTGTGTTCGCCGCGTACATCTCGACCAGGATGGAATAGGCATCGTTGTTGCTCGGCTTTGGCCCGAACATCTCGGCGAAGTTGTTCAAGGGGTCGTAGGCGAACTCCCCGCCGAGGTCCGTCTGGAGGAGAGCGGGCCCCGCCCAACCGGAAGCATCGTTCCAAACATAGACCTCGGGTTCTGTTCCGCCGGCCGGCGTCCAGGCGACGACCATCTCCGGGAAGTCCGTCGCGGAGGTGACGCCGCCATAAATCGGGTCGGTCATCCCGCCCGCGTTGTAGTCGTAGTCCGCGTCCACGACCTCGTTCGGTCCGAGGGCCGTGGTGAAGGCAATCGTCCCCGCCGCGTAGTTGATCGCGTAGTTCGCGGGCGCCCAGACGGCGCCGTCGAGGTACACCGTCTCGGTCCCCGGGATGAGGTTCATCTGGGAGAACGCGCCGCCGGAAATGGTGGCGCTGGAGTACATGTAGTCCGCGTACAGGTCGTGGTTCGGGTACAGCGTGTCCATGAAGGTGAGGACGTGCGTCCCCGGCGCGTAGGTGTAGTCCACGCCCTCGACGAAGGGGGTGCCGATCGCCGGGTCAGGGTCGTCGAAGTAGACGTAGAGGCTCCCCGCCGTCACGACATCGGTCGGGCCGATGGAGAGGGTGGTGGTCGTCTCCCACGCCGTCCCGCCGATCAGGAGGTCCGTCATGGGGATGTTGTTGTCCGCCAAGACGTCGTACCCCGTCGTTTGGCCGGCCGTGTCCACATTGATGACATACTGGGTCTGGCCGTCGATGTACGGGACCGTGTTGAACGCGAAGAAGTGCCCGACGAGATCGAGGTTGGTGTCCCAGCCGCCGGCCACGTAGAGGTCCGTGACGTCCTCGCCGCCGTTCGCGCCTTCCACGGGGTCGGAGGCCCGGAGGTGCGTGGCGGTCCATTCCGTCGCGGCCCCATCCACGGTCGCGTCGAGGGGGGTGCCGACGAGACCGGTCTCATACGCCGTGTCGGCGTACCAGGTGGCCTCCCCGAAGGAGTACCCAATCGGGTAGGGGTTCGCGCCAGCGTCCCACTGCCCGAAGTACGTCTGAAGAGAGCCTGCATCCATCATGATCGGCCAGCCGAACCAGGGGCTGGAGGGATCCGTGACCGTCGCCCACTTCTGTGTCGGCGACGCCGAGAAGCTCGGGTGCCCGAAGTCCGTGCCCGTGTCGAGGACCATGAGGTTGACGCTCGAGCCGGTGTAGCCGAGGTTCGCCTTGACCTCCGCGGAACCGGTGACCTGCACGGTGCCATAGTCCATCGGCCTCTGCTCGATCGGTCCGCCGTTCGCGATGATGCCGTCCTTGGCCATCTGTCGGACCCGCTGCTGCAGCGTGGGGCGGATCGTGGCCCAGTCCGCCATCTCCTGCGGGTCGCCGGGGTCGGTGAGCAGGAGCGGCTGGAGCGCCTTCCCGATCGAGACGGTCGAGGGCAGCTTCGCGATGGCGATCAGGGCCGACTGCGACACCTTGAGGTCGCGGGCGATGATGTAGTCGAGGTCCTTCCCCGTCGAGCGCGGAGCGACGGCGTGGGTGAGTGCCGACTCCTCGGAGATCGGAGCGATCGCCCCGAGGGCGAGCGCGGCATTACGCGCCTCGCCGAAGTTCGTGGTCATGATCCGGATCGATTCGACGCCTCCCTTCTGCGGGCTCTTCGCGGCCTCGCGCAGGGCGGGCTCGATCTTGGCGAGCGCCCGCTCGAAATCGTCCCCGGTCACGGTCGCCTGGCCCCCTCCAAGGGGGTTCCAGGGGCTAGCACCGCCGACCGGCGCGGCCGTCTGACCCGACGTGGCAGCGGCGTTCTTGCTCAGCAAGAGCGCTCCACCGGTCGCGAGCAGCAGCACGACGATCAGCACACTCAGAGTCCTCTGGCCAACGTTGGCTCTCATCCGACTACCTCCTCACTGGCGTAAGGGTTAGCGGTCGATGGGGAGCCCCGTATAAGTATTCTCTTGAAGGCGGGTCGAATGGTTTTTCCAAGTGCAATGGAGGTTGCCGGAGGCCTTCCGTTATTCACCTTTGCGGAGGACCTCGTCGAACCAATCGAGTCGAAGCAGAGAGGATTCCCGACGTCGCTGGAGCACGTCGCGAGTGGCCTTCTCCAGACCGCCGGAGTATTCGATCCCATGATCCACTTCGACGAGGACGAGGGGTTCGGGCGGTGCGGCGCCGAGGTCGACCGTCCGCGTCCCCTGGAGCGCCTCGACGACCTCCGTTTCCGTTGCAGTCCCCTGTTCGAGGGCGAGCAACGCCGCGACGATTCGCCGGACCATGTTCCAGAGGAAGCCCTGGGCCTGGACCTCGATGGCGGTGAACTCCCCCCTGGGACGCACGATGATCTGGTCGATGGATCGGACCGATTCCTCAGCCTCTCGAGAGAAACTCCGGAAGTCGTGCACCCCGACGAACAGGGCGGCGTGGCGGCGAAGTCCCTCGAGGTCGTGTTTGCCGGAGAGTTGGTACCTGTACGTACGGTAGAGTGCGTGGCGGGGATCGAAATCCGGACCGACCTCGGCGTACCCGGTGGCGGTGACGTCCCGGGCGACCGAGTTGAAGGCCCCCACGATGCCGGATGGCGGGAATGCGGTGTCGATCGCCACGACGTTCCCGAGCGCGCTCACCCCCGCATCGGTGCGGCTCGCGAACATGAACCGAGAGGACGCGAGGTCGGCGATAGCACCGATCTTCTGCAGGGCGTACTCTGTCTCGCCCTCGACCGTGCGAAGACCCGGCTGGCGCGCCGACCCGTGGAAGAGCGTCCCGTCGTAGGCGATCCGCAGGGCCACGCGCACAGCCTGCCCTATGTACCCATCATATATGGGACCGCCGTTCGGCGGGGACGATGGCCACTATCCGCGTCGTCCTCGTCGAGACGAAGTACGAGGGGAACCTCGGGTTCGTCGCGCGGGCGATGGCGAACTTCGGGTTGACCGACCTCGTCCTCGTGAAGCCGCCAAAGATCGCGGACGAGGCGCGCCGGCGGGCGATGCACGGACTGGACATCCTGGAATCCGCCAGGGTCGTCGACACGCTCGAGATGGCGGTGAAGGGCTGCGGCCTGGTGGCGGGGACGACCGGGATCGACGCGAAGAATGAGAAACGGTTCACACGCCTGGCCATCCCGCCTCGGGAGTTTGCCGAACGTGCGCGCTCGTTCAATGGTCGGATCGCGCTCGTCTTTGGACGGGAGGACTACGGCCTCTTCGATGAGGAGATCGAGGACTTCGACGTCCTCGTGACGATCCCCGCCAACCCGAAGTACCCCGTCCTCAACCTCTCGCACGCCGCCGCCATCCTGTTCTACGAGGTCCAGCCGGGGCCGACCCGCCGCGTCTCGACGACGACGGAGTTCGAGCGCGAGAAGCTTCACGGGGCCTTCGCGGACCTGCTGCGCTCCACGCAGTACCCACCGCACAAATTCGACCGCACGCGCGTGATGTTCCGGCGCCTCGTGGGCCGGGCGATGCCGACGAAGTGGGAGTTCCACGCGATGATGGGCGTCTACGCCCGCGCGGTCAAGCGCATCCGGCGGCTCGAAGCAAGGAAGTAAGTCGTCGCCGCCACGCAGACGGTGAGGTAGTCCTAGCCGCCGATGCCCAGACTCTTGTCCGTCCTCGCCATGCTCGCCTTCCCGTCCTTCTCCAGGCTGAGCATGGCTCGGATGCAGTCAACGTTCTCGGGGACGACGTCGGACTCCTGGTGCACCGCCTGGAAGTAGTAGAGCTGGCGGCCTTGGACATGGACGCCGTCCTCCCAGACCGCGATCTCGTAGAGGTCGGAGCGGTTGCGCGACAGGTCCCGGGCGAGCTCCATGATCTGCGCCGTGCTCTTCACGCCGTCCCCGCCACGGAAGAATTTGATTCGCGGCACTCGCCGCCACACATCGAGGACCTGCTCCGTCGTCGACTCGCGCTTCAGCTCGACGGAGATCGCATGGAGGTGCATGATCGTCGTCGGGACCTTCACCGCAATCGTGTGGATGTTGAGCTTAGGAAGCACGGACTGCACATCGGGGCCGTGATGCGAGGGCATCTCAAGCTCCGGCTCGATGGCATTGATCGGGCCCTTCTTCGAGTCGCCGGGGTCCGCGGCGCGACGCACCATCACCGCCAACACCTTCTCGATGCCGACGTGCGCGTCGAGCGGATGGAGCGTGCGGATCAGCCCGGTCGTGTTGCAGGAGGGCACGCGGACGTACTTCGCCCCGAGGCACTCGCCGTAGTTCGCGGCGGCGTTGAAGGAGAGGTTCGTGAGGGAGTGCTCCTCCCCGCCCTGCCAGATCGCCTTCACGTTGTGCTTCTCGTAGAAGGGCTTATAGTTGCTCTCCTCCGGAGTACAGTCCACCACGAGATCGGAGATCTTGAGCAGGTCTTCGAGAGTACCGCGGACCTTCAGCCCCGCCTTCTCGAACTTCGGGACGAACTCCGCGCTGGCGGCGTAGAGCGGGAAGCCGCGGCTCACCGCCATCTTCGCCTCGTAGTTCGGCTTCGTCTTCGTGACGCCGGCGATCTCCATGTCCGGCTGCATCTTCACCGCGTCCGCGACGCGCTTCCCGATCGTGCCGTACCCGTTGATCGCGATCCTGGCGGGCATCCTGAGGCCTCGCGCGGGAGAGGGCGGTGGCGCTAATAACCCTTAGTCACTACGAGGAGGCGGCCGAAGTGATGCCGTTCTGGACGACATCCTTATATGGGTTGAAGTAGATACATGAAGTAGATACCATGCAGGCCCGGTTGCGACGATGGGGCAACAGCCTCGCCGTCAGGATACCCAAACAAGTGGCTGCCCGTCTGAGGGTCTCCGAGGACGATGTCGTGTCCATCCAGCTGGTCAGGTCTCCGCGCCGGAGCCGCGGGATGGACCTCGCCAGCCTTCCGACCTTCCCAGATCCCGATCCCAAAGCGAGTGTGAACCATGACCGGTACCTCTACGGTCGGCGCCCTGCGGGTCGTTGACACGAGCTTCCTCTACGCCCTGTTCTCCGGGACCGACGCGTTCCATGAGAGGGCACTGCGGGAGGCGAAACAATACGATTCGGTGTTGCTCCCTCCAGAGATCCTGTCCGAAACCGTGGCGCTCATCCACTACCGCCAGGGCTTCGAGGCCGCCAGGAACGCTGGCCAGTGGATCTCGGCCCAGAGAGCGTTTCGGATTCCCGCCAGCGACGAGAGCTTCGCGTGGGTCCCTTGGAGGGTCTTCCGCACGTGGCGGGGCAAGCTCAGCTATCCCGACGCGGTTGTCGTGGCCTGGTGTCGTCAGCTCCGAGGCGCTCCCTTGGCCTTCGACGACACGATCGAGTTGGCGGTGAAATCGTCCACGGTGCCGAAGGAGTAGGAGACCGGAGTCACATGGGCCGCATGGATTGGCGGTGAGTACGGCAGGACGTTGTTGTTAGGCTCTTCCTCAGGCGACGAGCTTCTCCACGGACCTCTGCCAAGCCTGAGCGGTGGTGTGGATTGCGCGGCCGACGAAGCGCTCCCGCGCCGCGCGCAGGTACGGGAGCTTCCGCACGGCCAGCTTGTACTCCGCGAACCGCCCCGTGTCGATCTCCTTCTGCGTCGTGTAGAGCGGCTCTCTGAAGAAGTTGAGAAGGATCATGGCCCGCGAGACCGTTTTGGCGGTGTCGGAGAACGCCTCTGCGTCCGTCCCGCCCTCCGGGCAGCGGTAGACGTAGGTGGCGAAGCCCTTCGTGCCCGCCACGACCTCCACCGCCACGAACCGCTTCACGCCGGCCTCGAGTCCTGCGAGGAACCAGAAGAGGTAGTCGCGTTCGACCTCCGGCTTCTCCGCCTCGGCAGTCTCGCCCTCCGTGGGCGTCTCCGGGGGCTCTTCCGTGGCCTCGGCCTCCTGAGGCGACTCCGCCTGCTTCTCCAGTTCGGTGAGGCGACGCAGCCCGAACCAAAGCTGGTCCCCTGCCTGCTTCCTCAGGTAAGTGTAGGACTCCTCGGTCTTGGGGCTGGTCGCGATAATCTTCTCGATCCGATCCCAGAGCCACGGGACGGCGGTGACGAGGTCCGTCTTCCCCGCGGCCATTCCACGGAGCAGAGTCGGCGTGAGCGCCATGGACTGCGCGAACTCGAGCGCGGGGAACACCTCCGCGAGCAGGCTCGCGGTCTCCTCCTCCGCCTTCCGCCGCGTGGCCTCCACGGCGCGATGAAATCGGCCGAGGTCGCCCGGGTCGCACCCGTAGAGGATGGCCGCGGACTCCGGGGTGGCGCAGGCCAGGCGATAGTCCGGCGACATCGTGACGGTCGAGAGATCCTGGATTCCCATCTGGAACGGGTCACCGCCAAACGGCATCCCAACAAGCCCCGTGGGGTACATCTGGACGAGGGCCTCCTGCTCGTCACCGCCCTCGAAGCGGACCTTGCACTCCAGGGAATCCGTCGGGTCGCCCTCGGAGAACCGGAGGAGCCGGGACCACCGCAGACCGCGCAGGCGGGAGAAGTGGAGGAACAGCGGGCGGACGAGGGAGCCGTCCATGCCGCCGATCTGGAGCCTCCCCTCCGGATGCAGCCCGACCTCGACGGTGCGGCCGTGGAGGTGGATCGACTCGACCTCCTCGTAGGCGATGCGGCTCGTCTTGACGCCCTTGATCAGGAGGAAGGCGTCGTCCAGGTGGATCTCGCATGACCCCTCGGACACCGTGCGCCCTCCCAGGGTGACGACATGGTCCCCGCGGTAGTCCCGCATCACGACGGGGGCCATCGGCTCACAGCTTCGTGCCGCACTCGGCGCAGAAGCCCGCGGTCATCGCGTTCTGCTTGTTGCACTTCGAGCAGGTCTTGAACGCGAGAGATCCACCGCAGTTCTGGCAGAACTTGCCGGCGCCGGCGGGCTTGCCGCAGGTGGGGCACAGGGTCATCTTGTCCGAGCTGTCCCCGTCGTAGAGCGTCTGGCCCTTCACGTGCTCCCGCATCTGGTCGACGCGGGTCTGCGCCTTCGCCGCCTGGGTCTCCGTGACGAGCGACGGGGCATCAGCGGTGCAGAGGCCGGCCTCGCCGTTCCAGTCGTCCGCGCACACGTACCGCTTGCACTTCGGGCACTTCTGGAAGTGGACCTTGGCCTCGTTCACGGCCTGCATGAACCCGTTGTCGTGCTCCTTGTGCCAGTCCGCCGACATGTGCTGGAACTGGCTGGCCTGCTGCGCGACGCTCCCGCCCGTATGGATGGCCGAGCCCCCGAGACCGCCGATGAGCCCGCCGCCGATCGCCGAGGCGCCGCCGCCGAGGAACCCGAGCATGCGCGACTTGTTCGCGCTCTTGGACGGGATGAACTGCGTCTTGAACCCACTGCCGCAGATGTCACAGTGGAAGTTCCACTGGAATCCCTTCTCCGCGCTGAGATCGTCGACGTTCTTCGGGTGGTCCATCAGGGCCATGGCGTTCTCCCCGGGGAAGAGAGGGCTTCGGGGCTTTTAAACTGCTCGGGGACCGCTCAGAACAACCCGACCTTGAACCCCTTGGACTTCCAGAAGTCCTTGAGACCCGTCCCGCACCGGTTGCAGCCCTTCTCGACGGGGGTGACGACGGCGGCGCACGTGGGGCAACGGTAGCGGGCGACGGTGCCGCATTGCCCACAGGCATCCACGTCCGGCCCGATCGGCGCGTTGCACTTCGCGCACGCGACCGTCACCCGCTTCCCGCACTTGTTGCACATCTCCCAGTCGGCTTGGAGGGGAGCGACGCAGTGGGGGCAGACCATCTGGTGGGGGTGCGGCTTTGTGCAGAAGGGGCAGAAGGCGGAATTCGCCTCGACGAGCTTCCCGCAGAAGCGGCAGGGGGTCTTGTACCCGGGCATGCAGCGGGGATGCAGCGGGAGTTCTATAGACTATCCGTCCCGCCGGGGCGAGCGAATGTCTCGGTTGGCGGCAGCAAAAGGGGAAAGGTGGCGGGGGCGACAAAGCCCCCGCCTGAGGTGCTAACCGAGTAGCCACGTCAGTTTCTGGTGCTTCTGGACGAACTTGGTGCTCTCCAGCCAGCGGTCGATCCCCAGGAAGCGCCCGGGGGCCAGGAAGAACACCATTGCGAAGACGACGAGGTAGAAGGTCCGGACGTCGACGATCGGGTTGTCGGTGGGCTTGTCCGCAATCGGCCACATCGCTAGGGTGAACAGGGTCATCATCGTGATCCCGCTCAGCGATGCGAACCGGACCAGGACCCCGAGGATCAGCGCGACCCCGATCAGCAGCTCGCCGGAGACGACGAGGTACTCGACCGTCCAGTTCCCCGACATGCCGTTGAAGAAGTCCTTGAACGGGCTGCCTGCGACCGAGGGCCCGCTCAGGAACCCCTTCGTCGCCATCGCGCCGCCCGTCTCCGTGATGATCTTCTGGATGCCGCCCCAGAGGAACACGAACCCCAGGGCCAGGCGTCCGAAGAAGATCGCCCAGGTCTTTCCCGCCTTCCACTCGGTCCCCAGGAACATCTGGAGCCAGTCTCTCTGCAGCCTCACCGTCGGTGTGGCCATCCGTTTCACCTCGGTCCGGCGAGGGGACGGGGGCGACAAGAGGGTCGTGAATATACTCAATATATTTTCTGCACACGAAGCATTACTGAGTACATCCTCGACAGGCCGGGCGGCCTCCGGGGCTCAGGAGGACGCACCGTAGAGCTCCCGGCGGACGCGGGGGACCAGGGCCGCGATCACCGCCATCTCCGTGAGCTGGGTGCGGTCGAGCCTCCCCCTCGTCAGATACCCGATTGCGCCCTGCTTGCTCCCGATATCCGAGACGCCGGTGAGCTTCTCCATCGCCTCCTCCACCGTGCGCCCGAGCTGCACATCGTTCGCCACCGCCGGAGGGTACGCGAACCCGGGCCCGTGGCCCAGGGTCACCCGTCCGGCCTTGTCCACGACGGCGCACCACTGCACGTCCAGCCAGTGGCCGGAGGTCTCGTTCCAGGTGAGCCCCGCCTCGATGCCGATGCCGAAATCCGCGCTCCCGATCGCAGAGCGGGCGCGGTGGATCGCGCCCGTGACCGTCTCCTTCTCCATGGGCTGGGCGCCGACCCCGGAGTCCACGGCGACCGCGGCGACCGTCGGCCGCCGGTAGAACCGCTTGAGGACCGAGCGCGCGGCGGTGACCTTCACCGGGTTCTCGGAGCCGACGTGGAAGCGGAGGGGGCGCAGCATCCTGCCGTGGCGGTCGATCTCCTTCGCCCGGATCCGGCGGGAGGCGATGGGGCAGTCGTCCTCGGCCAGGACCATGGGGACCGCGACAACGCGCAGCGGCATGTGGCCCTCCCGGATCCGGAGCGCGTTGATGCGCTCGGCGACCTCGACACGGTCCGCGCTCACGACGATCGCCTCCAGGGTGTCATCGTAGGCCGCCGGCCCGAACTCCTCGGTCAACCGGTCGACCGTGTGAGAAGTCCAGCCTTTCTCCTTCAGGAGGGCTAGGAGAGCGCGCTTGCGCGTCGCGAACGCCGTGACCTTCCTCCGCCCACGCTTCGCGAGCGCCCCGTCGGTCACCCCGATGAAGACGTGCTCGGCGATCTCGAACGCCTTCCCCAGAAGGGCCTCGTGACCGTCATGGAGGACATCGAACGTCCCGCCCATGCACGCGCGCACGGTCGCCGCGATGCCCCGCGGGCTTATGAGCCCTCACCCTGCGAGGGCGGCGTCTTCGGGGCGTCGTCGTCCACCGGCGGCTCCGAGTCCTCCGCGGGCCTCTCCGGTTCCTCCTTTTCCTTCCGTCGGGCGAAGAGGAGGAAGAGCGCGAGGATGACCGCGATGGCAAGGAACAGGAGGACGATCGCCCGGGCGTCGACCGAGGGCTGGGACACCGACCGCACCTCGAGGAGGATCGCGAGGTCCGTCGAGTTCGTTCCATCGACGTCCCGGGTCCACGCCCGGATCAGGTAGACGCCGGGGGCGAGGTCCTGATCGGCGGTGAACGTCAGGTTTCCGGTGAGCTCGAACGGCCCTTCCAGCGCCACGCCGCTCCGCTCCAGGACGACCCAGTGCGTCACCGCCGATTCCCTGTCGGACCCCGCCATGAGGCGGACCGTCGGGCGCGCATTCGTCGTGGTGATGTTCGCGCCATCGGGGGAGGTCGGAGGCAGCGGCGGGTTGTTCTCGACCGTGACGTTCAACCAGCGGGGCACGGCGGAGGCGTTGTCGCCATCGGTGGCGGTGACGCGGAGGGCCCAGACCCCGAGGGAGAACGTCAGGAGCGGCTCGAAGGTGCCCGTGTATCCCGCTCCGCTCGCCGGCGTGAGGAAGACGTAGGTCGAGGACCAGTTGAGGCCGTCGCCGCTGTAATCCACCGCCACGGAGAGGTTCGCCTTCGGGGTGAAGTCGTCCGTCACGGAGAAGGTGAGATCCAGGACGGCGCCGCGGCGGACCGTGGAGGCGCTCGCCGTGAACGAGCCGATCACGGGGGCGGCGTTCACCGCCTGGAATTCCCGGGCCCCGGACCAGGGGCCGGCGAACCCGAAAGCGGTGACACCACGGACACGCCAGTAGTAGGTGCCGAGCGAGCGGAGGTCTACGCTCGCCGGGGAGGTCGCGACCTGATCGGCGACGATGGCGGTGAAGGAAGGGTCCGTGGCCAGCTGCAGCTGGAAGATGTCCGCGGAGTAGTTCACCGGGGCTGGGGACCAGGTGAAGGCGACGGGGCCGCGGGAGGTGCTGCTGGCGTTCGCGGGAGCATCGAGGATTGGCGCCGGCGCCAGAGGCTCGACGAGATCGTGCGTCTGGTTCGCCGCAAGCCCGTAGAACTCTTGGAAGACCCCGTTCGGCCACTGCACCCGCGTGACATTCACCGTGCCATTCCAGGCCCCCAGGCCGAAGAGCAACCGGCGTTCGCTATCAGAAGCGTACGAGCCGCCCGACTTCACAAGGAGACCCTGGGTGAGCCCGTTGAAGTCCAACCGCACGGAGGCCCCAAAAGCGTCGCGCGTGCTCTGCGTTCCGCGGAGCCGGAACGCGATCCAGGAGTTCGAGACGTTGTTCGCGTTCTCGAAGAGCCGGCCGTTCTTCTCCTGGTGGGTCACGTACAGGTCGGGGTCCCCGTCGCTGTCGTAGTCCGCCACAGCGACACCGCGGCCGTCCCCCGTGTCGTTCACTCCTTGGGAAGAGGCATAATCGATGAAGTCGATCGCGCCGCCCTCATTGTGAAGGAGGACGTCCGGCTGGGAGGTCGTGCCGTTCCCGTTCGCCAGGAAGAGGTCAGGCCGGCGGTCCCGGTCATAGTCCAGGGACGCGACGCCCCAGGTGCGGCAAACCAGGCAGGAGGCCCAAGGGTTGAACCGCCCCGTCCCGACGATGTTGTGGTACAGGACGTCACCGCCATCGCCCCCGACGTACAGGTCCCAATACCCGTCACCGTCGTAGTCCCCGACATCGACTCCCGTCGCATTGCCCGTCCTGGGGACGAAGAAGGCGGTCGACGTGACGTCGGTGAACGTGCCGTTGCCATTGTTCCTGTAGAGGACCTTTCCGCCGTCCCCGCCCACATAGAGGTCGGACCACCCGCCGCGGGTGTAGTCGAACCACAGGCAGGTCGTGGACTGGGGGAGACCGGGCACCCCCGCGGTGGCCGTGGCGTTGGTGAAGGTCCCGTTGCCCTCGTTCCGAAGGAGACGGTCGGGACGGCCGGGGGCGTAGTCCAACGCGTAGACGTCTGCCCACCCGTCAAGATCGTAGTCTCCCCAGCAAGAGCCCGTGCCCTGGACAACCAGGCCTGCGCCCGAGGTCGCGCTCACGTCGGTGAACGACGTCCCGTTGCCCTCGTTGCGGTAGAGCTTGTTCCCCGTGTCCCAGTTCGTGACATAGAGGTCCTGGTCGCCATCGTTGTCGAAGTCCGCCCAGGTCGCGCCGATCCCCACCCCCGTGGGGTCGAGGAGGTTGAGCGTCGGGGCCTGGTCGGTGAACGTCCCATCCCCGTTGTTGCGATAGAGCGAGTTCGGGCCGTCGTTCGGCACGAAGAGGTCCGGGTCACCGTCGTTGTCGTAGTCCCCCCAGGCGGCGCCGTGGCCATGAGGCAGGGTCTGGGCCCCTGGCGTGCCCACTCCGGCGGCGGCGGTGACGTCGTTGAAGACGGCGGTGACGGCCGGGAGGAGGCTGGCGGCGATCAGGAGGGGGACGATCCAGAGAAGACGGGCTGTTCGCATGGCGACCAGGCTGCGGGACCGGGGAGTTCGTCAAAAAGCTTGGCCGCTCGTTACTATTGGTTCACGTGGTTTTCCGGACCGCCAAAGGTTTCACGTTGCTTTCGGCGGTGACCGGCGCAAGGCACTTATCGATTGCGCTATGCTTATATACATCATCGGGCTAGGCAGCCCTGCGAGTCCGAGGCCAATGAAACGACTCGGTATTGTGGAGAACCTGTCGTACGACGGGACCGTCCTCGTCCGGTCCGAATTCGCCCCGCCGCTGGGCGCCCCGGTGATGGACAAGCGCGAGAAGCACCTCGGGTCCGTCGTGAAGGTCTTCGGCCCGGTCCAGCAGCCGTTCACCGCCATCCGCCCCGCCCAGGCGCCCGCCCTGGGCCTCGTGGGCACTGACGTGTATATGCAGGAGCGAACCCCGCATGCCCAGCAAAAAGATCGAGGAAACCGAAGAAGTCACTAGATGCCCGGAATGCAACAGCGGCCACCTCACGCTGGATTACGAGCGCGGCGAGCTCACGTGCGAGGAGTGCGGGCTCGTCCTGGACGACCAGATGATCGACCAGGGACCGGAGTGGCGGGCCTTCGACGTCGAGCAGGGCGAGAAGCGCGCGCGCACCGGGGCACCGATGACCTTCACGATCCATGACAAGGGTCTGTCGACGACGATCGGCTGGAAGAACAAGGACTCCTACGGGAAGTCCGTCCCGACGCGCAACCGCGCGCAGCTCTACCGCCTGCGGAAGTGGCAGCGCCGCATCCGCGTGAGCAACGCGACGGAGCGCAACCTGGCATTCGCGCTCGGCGAGCTGGACCGGATGGCGAGCGGCATGGGCCTGCCTCGCAACGTGCGAGAGACCGCCGCCGTGGTCTACCGGAAGGCGGTGAACAAGAACCTCATCCGCGGACGGTCCATCGAGGGCGTCGTCGCCGCCAGCCTCTATGCGGCATGCCGCCAGTGCAACGTGCCGAGGACGCTCGACGAGATCGCGAACTCTTCGCGTGTCGGTCGGAAGGAGATCGGCCGCACGTATCGGTTCATGACGCGGGAGCTGAAGCTCAAGCTCATGCCGACGCACCCGCAGGACTACGTGTCGCGATTCTGCTCGGAACTCAAGCTGAGCGGCGACGTGCAGACGAAGTCCATCGAGATCCTCAAGGAGGCCGCGGACAGGGAACTGACGAGCGGGCGCGGGCCCACCGGCGTGGCGGCGGCGGCGATCTACATCTCGTCGATCATCCAGAACGAACGGCGGACGCAGCGCGAGGTCGCCGATGTGGCGGGGGTGACCGAGGTCACCATCCGCAACCGTTACAAGGAACTCACGGACAAGCTCGGCATCAAGATCGAGCTGTAGGATCGAAACACAAGTTCGGCAAATCCCGCAGCATCACGGGAGCGTCAGCGTGCCGCGCATCACGGGCAGGACTCTCCCCGCCACGCGCACCTCCGCCGGCCTGCCGCCGTCGGTGGCCACGGAGACCTCGATGCGGCTCGGGTGGTGGACCTCGGCGCCCTGCGCGATGACGAGCCAGTCCTTGAGCGGAAACCGGCCGTTCCCGGCAAGGAACGCGCCGCAGGCGCCGGCCGCGCTCCCCGTCGCGGGATCTTCCGCGATCCCGTGCTGCGGGAAGAAGCCGCGCGCGTGGATGTCCGACCCGTTGCCCTGCCACGCGAAGACGTACGCCCCGGCATCGGGGCCGATGCGACCCAGGAAGTTCCGAAGGGCGTTCATGTCCGGGCGGAGGTTCCGGAGGAGGTCGGCAGAAGCGAGGGGGATCTGCAGGGAGGGCGCGCCCGTGGAGACGACCTGTGGGAGGAGGCCGGTGGCGGTGATGTCCTTGGGCGTGACGCCGAGCGCCCGGGCGAGCATGTCCATGTTCTTGAGATGACCGCCGAGCTTGGGGGCGCCCTGGACCATCACGACGCGCTCGACCATCCCGCCGCTCACCGTGAGTTCGAGAGGAAGGACGCCGATGCCGACCTCCTGGCTCGCCCGCACCACGCCGTCGTGCATCGGGACGATGCCCTCCATGGCGGCGACGTACGCGGTCCCGAGGGAGGGATGCCCCGCGAAGGGGATCTCGCCGCCGGGCGTGAAGATGCGGTTGCGGTAATCGGCGCCCGGAGCGGACGACGGGAGGATGAACGTGGTCTCGGAGAGGTTCATCTCCCGCGCGATCTTCAGCATCTCGGCGTCGGTGAGGCCTTGCGCGCGGGGGAACACCGCCAGCGGGTTGCCCTCAAGCGGATGGTCTGCGAACACGTCGACCCGCCAGAAGTCGTACGTGCGCACAAGCCAGCACCACACTCTTGGCGGTATTTCAACGCTTTGTCCCCAGATGCACAGAGGCGCACGTTCCGGGGGCCTGGCTCGGACACCCGACGGTCACACTGAACTACTCGGCCGGCATGCCATGCCCATGACAGAGAGCCTCACGATCCTCCTCGGAGACGCGGAGAGATCCCTCCTGGACGACCTCGTGCGCCGCGGGCTGTTCGACTCCCGCGAGGAGGCGGTGAAGACCGCGATCGTGAACCTGGGCATCGAGCACGGCCTCGGGGACCGCGCGCGCGAGCGCCGGGAGCGCTCCAGGTAGGGCAACTCTCCCACCGCCGACCGCGGAAGCGGGAAATACGGTCACCGCCATCGGAGCGTCCTTGGGCTCGAAGCACGAGGCCTTCCGCATCGAAGACCCGAGGCTGGCCGAGCGCGTCCAGCACTTCCCCGAGTCCGTCATCCGCGAGATGACGCGCATCGCCCTGCAGCACGGCGCCATCAACCTCGCGCAGGGCTTCCCGGACTTCGACCCGCCCGAAGAGGTGCGCGACGCCGCCAAGCGCGCCATCGACGAGGGACGCAACCAGTACGCCATCACGTGGGGCACGAGCGGGCTCCGCTCGGCCATCGCGGACAAGGCGAAACGGTTCAACGGGATCGAGTGCGACCCTGAGAAGAACGTGGTCGTGACCTGCGGAAGCACCGAGGCCATGATGGCGGCGTTGCTCTCCATCATCAATCCGGGAGACGAGGCGATCGTCTTCGAGCCGTTCTACGAGAACTATGGACCTGATGCGATCGTCAGCGGGGCGAAGGCGCGATACGTCCCCATGACCCCGCCGGAGTGGCGGTTCGACGAGGAGGCGCTGAAGCAGGCGTTCACCGCCAAGACGAAGGCCCTCATCCTCAACACGCCGAACAACCCGACGGGACACGTCTCCACGGCGGTGGAGCTGAAGGTCATCGCGGACCTCTGCACGGACCACGACGTCGTGGCGGTGACCGACGAGATCTACGAGCACATCGTCTTCGACAAGCGGAAGCACGTGAGCCTCGCGACCATCGGGGACATGGCGGAGCGCACGATCACGATCAACGCGCTCTCGAAGACGTACTCCGCGACGGGGTGGCGGGTGGGCTGGTGCATCGCGCCCGAGACGCTCACGGCGGGGATCCGGAGGACGCACGACTTCCTCACGGTGGGGGCCCCTCATCCGTTCCAGATCGCCGGCGAGGTCGCTCTCCATCTCCCCGACTCGTACTACGACGAACTGCGCGCGATGTACGAGCGGAACCGGGACTACTTCTGCGGGGCGCTGACCGACCTCGACCTCACCTTCACCCGGCCGGAGGCCGCGTATTACGTCCTCGTGGACTTCTCCGAGATCTCCGAAGAGGACGACTGGACCTTCGCGATGCGGCTCACGAAGGAGTGCCACGTCGCGTCCGTCCCCGGCTCCTCGTTCTACGCCGACCCCGAGGACGGGCGGTCCAAGGTGCGGTTCATGTTCTCGAAGAAGCCGGAGACGCTCGCGGAGGCGGTTCGGCGCCTTCAGAAGATGGCGCCGGAATCGTAAGGTTGCCTATCCCACTGGCCGCCACCCTGAACGCACGACGACGAGATAATAGACCAGACCCACTCCGCCGAGGAAGATTACCAGGCTGATCCAGAAGCCGATATCGAAGGGGTTCTTCCCGATCGTCCTGCTCACGAAGTAATGCACGAATGGTGACGAGAGCGAGAAGATCGCCGCGAGGGTCTCCTGAATGGTGATGGCTTCGAGAACCTCCCGCAGCGTGACCGGGCGTTGGGGACGGGTTCCCTCGGGCTTGTATCCCGCTGCATCCCAACGCTGCTCCTGATAGATCTTCCCATACGGCCCGAGCGGAGCTCCCTGCACATGGTGGACAGAGGATGGTTGACCCTTGAGCTTTCCGGCAATTCATAGACCGCGGCAGCGGAACCTTGATGAGCGTCGCGGGGCTCGCCGTTCTTCGGAGTCCCATGTCAGGGTCAGGGGATGCCGACCTCCTCCTTCTTGATGCGGAGATCTGGACGGGCGACGCTACTTCACCGCGCGCAAGGGCCCTCGCCGCCAAGGATGGCGTTCTGATCACGGTGGGAACAAACGACCAGGCCGAGCGATGGAGGGGCACCGCAACGGATGTCCTCGAGCTGGACGGGGCCTTCGTCTGCCCGGGGTTCATCGACGCGCACGCGCACCTCGCCCAGCTCGCGGGGAGCCTGTTCTGGCTGCGGCTGGACGGGCGGAGTCGCGCGGAGGTCCTGGACCGGGTCCGGCGAGCGCGGGCCAACCAAGAGTGGATCGTCGGGCGAGGTTGGGACGAGAGCACCTGGAGGGATCGGCGGTATCTCGGACGCCACGAGCTGGACACGGCGTCCGGGAAGACGCCTGTGGTCCTTGTTCGGGTCGACGGACACATGCTCTCCTGCAACACCGCGGCCCTCGAGCGCCTTCGCGTTCCGAAGAAGACGCGGGGATTCGAGTCTGGCGGTGACGGGACCGCGACGGGAGTCCTCAAGGAGGAAGCGGCCGAGGCCGCGCTGGCACGACTTCGCCCCACCGCCAACGACATCCTGGCGGGGATCCCGAAGGCGATCCGGCGATTGCACCGCCTCGGCATCACCTCCGTCCACGACATGGTCACCGCCAACGGTCTCCAGGCCTGGGTCCAATGGAGGGGGTCCGGACGCACCGGCATCCGGGTCTCGGCGTTCCTCGAAACGCACTCGGTACAAGAGAAGACCGCGTTGAGAGGAGAGCCGCTCGGAGACAAGGAGTGGCTGCGCTTTGGCGGTGTGAAGGTGTACAGCGACGGGTCTCTCGGCGCGCGCACGGCCGCGCTGGACCGGCCGTACGCCGATGACCGCCGGGCGCGGGGCTTCCTGATCCACTCTCCCGTCGCTCTGAAGAGGCTGGCCGCACGCGCGCACTCCCGCGGACATCCGCTCGCGGTCCACGCCATCGGAGACCGCGCCAACCTTGTGGTGGCACGGACCCTCGCCGCCCTCGGCGCACGCCGTCACCGCCATCGCATCGAGCACTTCGAGCTGCCGACGTGGGAGACGATGAGGATCGTGAAGTCCAGTGGGATCATCGCCTCGATGCAGCCGAACTTCGCGGGACGCTGGTCAGCCCCGGGCCAGCTGTACGAGGCCCGTCTCGGCGAACGGTTCCGGGGGAACAACCCGTTCCGGGAGATCCTCGACCGCCGGATCCCACTCTGCTTCGGGTCCGACGGGATGCCGTACGGGCCGCTCTACGGGATGCATTCGGCGGTGAACGCCCCCTTCGAGTCGCAGAGGATCACCGCCGAAGAGGCGCTGCGGGCGTACACCGCCGGCGGGGCGTTCGCCTCTCATGAGGAGCGGAGAAAGGGGACCCTGGGGGTGGGGAAGCTCGCGGACCTGGTGGTCCTGGATCGCAGCCCCCTAAAGCATCCCAAAGAGATCCGTCGCCTGAAGGTCCTCGCGACCATCGTCGGCGGGCGCGTGGCGTACCTCCGGCCCGGAAAGCCTTAACGGCCGCCAGCATTGCCGCCGTGTGCCCGGTGCCGTGATCCTCGACCTGTACGGGGTCCTCGTCGACCCCGACGAGACGAAACGGCAGTACCGGCGCAGGCTCGCCGCCATCCTGCGACGCGACTACGGCGGTGACGAGGGGGAGTGGGCGCGTGCGTACGATGCCGCTCACGGGGCATCCACCGTGGCGGTCTCCCGTCGAGGCTCCGTGACGAACGACTACGATGCATCTCTTCGCGCCGCCGACGAACTCTGGCTGGACACCTTGTTCCGTGCGGTCCTGCGACGACGGCCCGACGGGGAGGCGAGGGTAATCGTCGGTCGTCTGGAGGAAGAGGTGTTCAACGGGCTCGACGCCTCCTACCCCGGGACCGTCGGGCTCCTTGCCGAACTGGAAGGCATGGGGGTGGAACTCTGTGTCGCGACGGGGGCCCGGCTCGCGCAGGCGCGACAGGCGCTGCGCGCGGGGGGCCTTCACCGCCACGTCCACTCGATCCTCAGCGCCGAGATGGCAGGGTCGCGCAAGTCGGACGATGCGTTCTGGTCGCAGGCGTTCTCCTCCCTGAGAAGATCGCCCCCGGACTGTGTCGTCGTCGACGACAAGGTGGACTACCTCGCCCCGGCCGCGCGCGCGGGGGCGTACGCCGTGTGGCTTCACCGCCACGGGATGTCCTGGAACTCGCCGCGCTTCAAACTCGCCGCCACGCTGGAGGGCTTGCAGGGCCTCCCGGCGTTCCTCCGTCGCGTCGGCGTTTGACGACAGTGGTGTGAACTCAACGCTTCTCGAACTCCAGTCGTTTCCGTGCAAAGTCGAGGAGGAGGGTCCAACCTGATCTCTCCATGAAGTCATGACCTAGGAGACTCGGTGCGGGCGCCAGGGACTTCCCTTTCTTGGATGGGATTCGGTATACCTGCAACCCCTCGGGAAACGCCACGGACTCTACCTTGCCGTCGTCGAATTCGAGATACAGGAAGCACGCTTCCAAGACCTTGCGCGTCTCCGCCACGCCGCCAATACCCGCGACAGCGCGGTCCGCCTGAGGGAGCGAATCGAAGTCAATCCCCATCTCTCGGGCGTCCGACCATGAAAGGAAAGTCCGCGACGAACCCGTATCGACGACGAACGTCAGGCGATGGCTGACATGTCGCCCGGGACAGTGGAAGACCACCGGGGCTAGAAGGAGCCCCTGCGCCAAACGCAAGGGTGAGCGTGCCATAGCAACTCCTTCTCAGATTCCAAGAGACAGGCGGAGGGGCGGATCAGAATGTCCAGACGTAGCCGGGCGGTGCGACGAACCGGATGCGTACGTCTTGGTCGCCGGGGTGCGCGCGAACCCGTACGAGGAGCGTCTCGAAGTCCTCGTCGGAATCGATGACCCGACGGTCTAGGACGGCGATGTAACGGGAAGAGAATTCCTGCTGGAGATGCTCGAGCGACTCGGAGAACCACTCGATCTCGGCACGTTCGCGGCGAATGTCGTCGGCGATTTCGGCTTGGCTGAGACTCATTTCTTCCCTCCTGACAGGACCTTCCGGCACTAAGTAGGTTTCGACCTGAGGCCTCCATATGGCCCCGAGAAGGACAGGGCACTCCCCCCTCATGAAACCCTTAGCAACGGTTCAGGGGAAAGTAGGGGTCATCCCTCGCGACATTCACGGACGCACACGCTTGGGGTGCACGTAGGCTATTTCCTGCCCGTATGCCACACCAGGAGCCCGAACACGCCTGGCAACAAGGGAACCACTATTACATGACACTCCCTTCTCCACAGAGTGAATCTGGAATGCTAAGCAAGAGCAAGGTCTCCAAGGGATACAAGACCGTCGTTCCCTCTGCGGTGCGCGACTCCTACCGCGTCGAGCCCGGGGACTTCCTGGAGTGGATCCCCGGCGAGGACGGAGTGACCGTCCGCTTCCGGAAACGGCAGCGGCTCGGCGACCTCGCGGGAATCGGTGGCCGCTCCTCCGACGCGGTCGCGGTGAAGAAGCGCGTCCAACGTGGCGGGGAATGAGGCTGTTCACGACCGCACCGTCGACCCTGCGGTGAGTAAGGCCTTCAGGGTCTCACTCGCTCGAGATGCACATACGCAATCTCCCGCCCACAAGCCGCCAACAACAGCTGCTTCCGCACCCCATGCGCGAGGCGCACCGCGCGGCTCACCTCGGGCCAACCGCCGCGGTAGTCGGACGGGAGCGAGTGGATGAGGAACTTCGCGTGGCTGCGGTCCGGATCGCCCTCGTACGCGCGGAAGTGCGTCCCGTACTTGAAGCCGGTCTTGACCAGGATGCCGCGCGTCCGGAGATCCCGGTACACGCGGAGCCGGAGATCGAAATCCTCCTGGACGCGGCGCGCGCGGCGGAGCACCTCCGCCAGCGGCACGCGACGCTCTTGACGCGCGCTTTGCACGCGCAGCATCTTCTTCTCCATGAGGTAGGCCGTCTCCAGGAGCGAGAGCTGCAACCGCTTCCCCCCGATCTTCCCGAAGTGCCCCGCCTTCGACAGGGCCTCGGCCTCGGCGGTATCGAGGACGACCGCGCGGTCGGCGAGCAGATGAGCTTCCGCCGGGGCCCCGAGTGATGCGACCGTCCCCTTCGGCTCGATGACGCGCGCCGCATAGTAGGTGAGGTCGGACTCCTCGTCGACGACGCCCAGGAGCAGCGACTTCCTCACCGCCAAGACCCTCTCTAGGAGGGCGAGGACGTCGGCCAGGACGAACGGCGAGCGCTCGCTCACCGCCGAGATCCAGGTCTTCGTCGGCGTGCGTCCGGGACCCCCGCCGCGCGGATGTACGTGGAAGTCGATCGGCGACGAACCCTCCTCCACCACATACCCGCGCTGACGCAGATCCCGGAAGACGACGTACCGCACCTCGAAACCCGGCTGATGGCGGTCCGCCCACCGGAGGAGGTCCTTGAACGTGACGGGCTCACCGCGGCGGTGGACGACGAGGCGCCCGCCCTCGGCGAGGTAGCACGTCTCCAGGGGCGAGAGTCGGAGCGACTGGCCCACGGTCACTCCGAAGAACCCCTTGTTCCGGAGCGTCGAGGCCTCCCCCGCGTCCGCGACGAAGACCGCGTCCGCGCGCAGCTCGCCGGAGGCCGGGGACGACGGCGGTGACGGGGATTCCGGGGCCTCGAAGTCCTCGTCCTCTCCCATGGCGTCCCGGGTATCCGATCACTGCTTATATAGAAGCCCCGGCATATTTCACGGGAGATGGACCGAGAGACCCTCATCATTTCAATCCGCCAGGACCTGGAGCGCACAGGCTTCTTCGTCAGCGAGCCGCACCTCTTCCGCGGGCAGTCGTTCGACCTCGTCGCGCGCCGCGACGACACGCTCCTCGTCGTGAAGGTCCTGCTCAACGTCGACGCGTTCGGGCGCGAGGCGGCGGAGGAGTTGAAGCTCGTCGCGATGACGCTGAAGGCCTCGCCGGTCCTCGTCGGGCACCGCTCCGGCGGCGGCGACCTGGAGGTGGGCGTCATGTACTCGCGGTTCGGCGTCCCCATCGTCTCCCCGGACACCCTGAAGGAGTTCCTCGACGAGGGCGTCCTCCCCTACCTGTTCTCGGCGCCTGGCGGCTTGTACGTGCGGCTCGACGTGGCGGCGTTGCAGCGGCTCCGCACGGAGCGGGCGATCTCCCTGGGAACGCTCGCGGAGATCGGCGGCGTCTCCCGGCGGACGATCCAGATGTACCTCGAGGGCATGGCGGCGAACGCGGAGATCGCGAACCGCCTCGAGGAGTTCCTCGGGACGCCGCTCGTCCTCCCGGTGGATCCGTTCCTGCGCCCGCCGGACAAGGCCGAGGTCCCGTCCTCCTGGGAGCTCTTCGAGCGCTTCGAGAAGCAAATCTTCCGGAAGCTCGTGACGCTCGGCTTCGATGTCCTTCCGACGGCCCACTCACCGTTCGAGGGCTTCGCGTCGGAGCCCGATGGCGGGCTCTACCTCACTGGCGTGGGGAACGCGGGCGAGGACGTTGGCGAGAAGGCGACGGTGATCGCCGCGATCTCCCGCGTCGCGGAGCGGGACTTCGTCATCTTCATGGAGCGTCGCCGCTCCTCCTTCCCGGTGCGCGGCACGCCGGTCATCGACCGAGAGGACCTCCGGCGCCTGAAGGACCGCGAGGACCTGGAGGACATGATCCAGGAGCGCAAGACCTCGCAGGAAACGAAGTGAGATGGAGCGCGTCGAGCTCTCCGGATCCAACGTCCACTTCCTCGGCGTCGTCCGCGGCCCGCTGAGCGAGGGCGAGCGCGTCAGTAAGGCGGTCCACGAGATCCATCCCGGCGCCGTGGCGGTGTCGCTGGGCCTGGAGCTCCTCCAGGGACTCGAGGCGTGGGACGGAACGCCTGGGGAGCCCGCGTCTCCGGAGGAGGAGGTCTACGCGGAGGGGATGGCGCGGTTCGGGGCGGTTCAGAAGCCGCCGCCCTGCTTCGTCGAGGCCCTCCGGGCCGCCGCGGAGATCGGGGCGAAGTGCGTCCCCTTGGACATGGATGATGTCGCCTACACGAACGCGTTCACAGAGAACATCAGCACGTGGGAGATGATGCGTCAGGGCTCGTTCGCGGAGAAGAAGCTGTCTCGTTGGAACTTCACCGCAGAGACGCCGCAGTCCTTCGCCCTCGAGTTCGATTCCCTTCTCCGCCGCCGCAAGGGCTACCAGCGGCTCGAAGCCGCGCGTGAGACGCACATCGCCGAGTGCCTCCGCGCGCTCGCGGGGAGGCACAAGACCCTGCTGGCCGTCGTGGAGATCGAACGCGCGGGCGGCGTGCTCGACCGCCTACGCGCCACCCGGTAGCCTACCGCCCGACCTTGTCCGACTTGTCCGCGTCCCCGAGGTCGACGTCGTAGATGTTCACGGTCAGGTCGTCGACGGTGCGCGGCGCGTCCCAGGCCGTGCCGTCGCCGCCCTGGTTCCGGTAGTAGTAGATCTCGCCGTACTGCGTCCCCGAGCCGGTGGCCACGACGACGTCGTCGTCGTTCGCCCCGTTGCCGTCAGCGTCCACGTCACCGGCACCGAGCGCGGTCCCGGTGTGCCCGCCGGGAAGGGCCTTCGTCGCCAGCAGGGTCCCTGTCCCGGTGTAGATGTACAGGTTCGCGCCGGAGATCGCGACGATCTCCAGCCCGGACTGCGCGCTCGTGATCCCTGCGAACTTCACGCCGACGACCGACCCGCCAGGGCTGACGAGGAGCGAGGGGGCGGCGAGGCCGGCGCCAGTCCCCGCCAGGAGGTAGATCTTGCCATTGGCCGTCCCGACCACGGCATCCCACTTCCCGTCCGCGTTCCGGTCATCCGCGTCGATGGACTTGATGTCCGTGCCCGCGATCGTGTGGTCGGATCCGGAGCTCCCTGAGGACGTCTGGACCTCGATGTACATGCGGTCGACGTTCACCGTGTCCAGGACCGTGGAGCCGACGGTGCGGTCCTTGTCCGTGACGCGGATCCAGACCACCGCACCCCCCAGGGTGTTGGGCATCTGGATGGACTGCGAGGAGTCGGAGGTCGAGGTGATGTTCGTCAGCGGGCCGTAGGTGCCGGTCTGGCCCGTGGTCGAGTACTCGAACCGGAAGTCGTCGCCCTCGGTGTTGGCGGTGTGGTGCCCCTCGAGGTTGAAGAAGTAGGCGCTGTTCGCGCGGTTCGGGAGCTGCTGGATGCGCCAGTAGTGGTCGAGGGCGCTCGACTGGCCGGACGACGAGGACCAATCGAGGTAGACGTTGTCGAAGCCGCCGGCGCTGTCCGTCCCGCTCCCGCCGGCGCTGTGGAGGACCCGGAGGGCGACCTTGAGATAGTACGTCCCCGCCCCCGTGATCTTGCTGCTCACATCGCGGTTGGTCACGGTGGTCCACGCGTTCGCGCTGTTCTGCTGGACCGTCCAGACCTCTTGTCCGACCACGGGGGCGCCCGCGGTCGTGTCGACGAAGACGTAGAAGTTGGCCTGGCTCGCTTTCGAACCGAAGGCCGTCAGGTGCCAGTCGAAGTCCACCGCGGCGGTGAACGGAGAGGAGCCGGTCACGGTGAACGGCTGGAACCAGTAGCCCGAGACCCAGTTGTTGCTCGAGAACTGGGATCGGAGTTCGCCGTAGTACCCGGGGTTGCCGCTCGAGGAGACGCAGTTCTGCTGCGCCTTGGCCCCCGTCTCCCAGTCGGCCGCCTGCCAGGAGGCGCACGAGGAGTCGAAGGCCGCGTTCGCGGTGTTCCCGCTCTGCGCGGACTGGTTGAGGACCACCTCCTTCAGGCCTTCCCGCACGTCGTTCGAGGTGAAGGTGTCCGTGTAGGAGTTCGTCCGCGTCCCGTTCCCGGTCACCTCGTACTCCGCGTACCACTGGTCGGTCTGGGCCGACGTCGAGAACGCGCCGAAGCCGTCCGCGTTCAGGTAGTAGGTGATCTGCCCGCCGTCCCGGGCCACGGCGATGTCGATGTCCTCGTCGCCGTCAAAGTCGCCTGTGGTGATCTGGTTGACCCGCCCCGTCCGGGTGAGGTCCACGTTCACGCGCGTCCACGAGCCGTCGTTCTTGTAGTACCAGACACCGCCATTGTCCGCGCCGACGACGACCTCCTTGATGCCGTCCTTCGTGAGGTCGGCGATGTCCAGGTCCGTCGCCGTGACCGCCCCGACGCCCTGGATGGGGTACCGCGTCCAGATCGTGTTCTGGTTCGAGTCGACGTCTCGACGGTACCAGTAGACCCAGTGCTCCCCGTTCGAGATCGTCTCGGACTCGGCGATGTCCAGGTCCGTGTCCGTGTCCAGGTTGCCGAACTTCACCGCGCTGACGAAGGGGGAGGCCGGAGGGGCCGGGCCGGTCTCGACGCGGTCCTTGCGCCACCGGTCCACGCCGTTGAGATTCTCGTAGTAGTAGGAGATGTCGTGGGTGCCCCAGGCGGAGTTGGAGACGTCATGGCTCCCGTCCACGATGTCGAGCTTGTAGATCGGGGCGCTCACCTGGATGACGATGGAGATGGGGGCGTTGTACGCCTCGTTGCTGTCCCGGATGTTCAGGACGGAGAGGGCGTAGTTCTGGACGCCCTCCACCCAGGGGTCCTGGTTGGCCTGCGACAGGTCGATCATGAACCGGTACTGCGGCGGGCTGCCGCTGATCCCGATGATGACCGTCCCGGCGGTGCACACCCCGTTGACGGCGCACAGCGGCGAGTTCGCTTCGCGCCCGTTCGCGGGCGCCTTGTTCACCTGCTGGCCACCGACGTAGTCGCTGATGACGACGTTCCCGAGGGTCACCGTGCTCGCGGTCGGGTCGGTCGTGGACATGTTCACGCCGACGTAGACCTTCCCCGTACTGGTGAAGGTCTCCGAATAGGTGGTGAATCCGGAATCGCTGTAGGTGGCGACATCGGGGTAGTTCACCGTGTACCCGGAGTTGCTGGTGATGCGGATCTGGTCGGTCGCCTTGAAGTACTTCGACTCCGGCGGGTTGAGCAGGGGCAGCGTGCCCTTGATCTCGAGGGTGAGCGAGTACTGCGTGAAGAAGTACTGGAGCAGCGGGCTGCGCTGCGGGGACACGGCGAAGTTCGTCTGCGTCGCCGTGTTCAGCTGGTAGCGGTGGACGTACAGGTTGTAGCCATTCGTCTCGTTATCGAAGAGGAACGCGTCCGTGGAGGAGGGGGTGGTCGTCTTCGTCATCTGCTTGTTCGTGCCGTAGATGACGTCCCGCGTGGACTGCGTCGGAGCGAAGGGGTCGAACATCTCGAAGTTGTTCAGGATGCCGGGCTTGTCCGGGTCCTGGATGCGGGCCGTCAGGATCGCCACGACGACCTCCTGGCTCTCCGTGAACGTCCGGTAGGGCACCGCGCTCTTCCAGTTCCGGTCCCACTCACCCACGCCGGTCCCGCCGCGGAAGATGTTGTAGCAGGAGTCGCCGCTGCAGATGAAGTTCGTCGGGCGGCCGCTCTGGGTGGTTTGGTTGCCCGTGTCCGTCTGGTCGTCCGGACCGAGGAGGACCTCGAGGGCGAACCAGGACACGGTCGAATGCCCGCGGGCGTCAGACGCGTTCAGGCGAACGGCCCCCCGGTCCCAGGCGATCGACGGCGGTGTCCATTGGTTCGCCGACGTGTACACGCCGTCCCTGGAAATGACATCCCCGTGCGTCCCGTCGTCGTACATGCGCACGGGCGTGCTGCTGAGGAAGGCCATGATCACGTAGACGGAGGTCGTCTTGAGGTCGCCGTCCAGGTCGGCGACGCTCGCCAGCACGCGGAAGGGTGCCCCGGAGACCGGCGTGTCGATGGAGAGCGTCGAGGGCGTGCGGTCCGCCCACTTGTTCGTGAAGACCGGCGGCCGGTCCCCCTGGGTGGCGGTGAGGCTCTGGTCCCAGAGGAGGAGGTTCTTCTCGACGTCGATGATGATCACGACGACGATGTCCGACTGCGAGATGCTCCCGTTCCTGTAGTTCCACCGTTCCCCCGTCTCCCAGTTCTTGTCCGACCCGTCGATGAGACCGTAGTTCGTCCCGCGGGTCTCCAATCTGGCGGTGTTCGTCTGCGATCCGCTCGTCACCCGAAGGACGACCTTCGCCTTCAGATACTGCAGGGTGTCCCCGCCCTTGTGGACGATGGTGATGTTCGCCACCGGGCTGCCGCCGGAGGAGTCGAAGGACAGGCGGCCCTCGAAGTCGAGCCGCGTGGCCGACTTCGGCGTGGGGAACGAGTTCACCCAGATGATGATCCCGGCGAACAGGACCACGGTCATGGTCAGGATGAGCATGGTGCCGATGATCTCGCTGACTCCGGTCTTGTCGTCGCGGCGGCGGACTCTGACGGGGTGGTGCATGTTCTCCGACCTCGGAAGGGGTGTCGATGCCGGCTGACGATATATAAAGGTTCCATGGTAGTCACCGAATCTTCCACAACCTCCGTGTCGGAACGGCGGAAGGTCCCCTGTTCTCACCGCCGGGAACGGCGGTAGGTACCGCGCACGGTTAAGTAAGCCGCGGCGGTTGGCAAGCCTCGTGATCCTCACCGCCGCCGAACGCGTGCTGGCCCACCTCAGCGCCTACTGGAACATCCAGGAGCCGCGGGCGGAGATGACGCAGGAGGGCCTTGGGACGGCGGTGAACCTGCGGCGTTCGCACGTCCCCCGCGTCGTCAAGGCGCTCATCCGCGACGGGTTCCTCGAGGAGCGCCAGGGGCGCATCAAGGGTCGGGGGAGGAGGGTCCGGATCTACAGCCTGACCCCCGCCGGCCTCTCCCGGGCCAGGGAGATCGTGCGGGGGATCGAGGCCGAGGAGATCCCCGTAGGCCAGGACAGGATGACCGTGGGGGAGTACTGCCGCCTGCACGGCCTCGCCCCGCTCGACGTGGTCCAGTCCCTGTTCTCCCGCGGGACGCTGCCCGGACCCGAGCGCGAGGAAGCGGAGTTCCTGGGGCGGGAACGGGAGCTGTCCGCCCTGGTCGCGTGGTTCAAGGGCCCGGTGCCCACCATGGTGGTCTATGGCGGTGGTGGGATGGGGAAGACCACGCTCGCCCGCACGTTCCTGAGCAAGGTCGTGACCCGCTTCTACTGGCGGGACGTCCGGGGAAGGCCGGCACGGGAGCTCGTCGCCGGACTGGCCGACCATCTCGCCACGCAGCACCGCACCGCCACGCGGGACGGGCTGGAGGAGTCCCTGGAGCGGGGGATCGAGGGCCTGCACTTCGACCTGCGCGGGAACTCGCTCCTCCTCGTGCTGGACGGGTATGGCGAGGCGGAGCAAGCGGTGGTCGAGGCGGTCCGGACGCTCCTGGACGCCGTGCACCTCTCCGGGGCGGCGAAGCTGCTGGTCCTCGCGGACGAGGGCACGCCGTCCTACTGTCGCCTCTACGACCGCGCGGCCCTGGAGCACAAGGAGGTCGAGGAGATCCACCTGAAGGGGCTTCCCCTCGAGGCCGCGAAGACGATGCTGGGGAACCCCGCCATCCCCGCCGAGGCGCTCAAGCGCATCTACCTCCTCACCAAGGGGACACCGCTGTACCTCCGCCTCGTCCGGGACGGCGACACGGAAGGGCTCCTGCGCCGCTCGCGCTTCACGCGGGCCGAGGCGAACCTCCTCGTGTTCTCGCGCGGGGTGACGTGACCGCCATCACCTTTATCCCCGGACCCCCATCGCTTCGGGGATGTTCGCCGTCTACGACGTGAAGCCCGCGGACCGCGCCCAGATCGACGCCGCGCTGAAGGACGACCGGGTCTCCCGCCAGTCCATCGCGGTCCGGGACGCGGCGGCGCTCGGGCTCCAAGGGGGCACGCTCGTGCTCATCGAGGGCGAGGAGACGGCGGTGCGCCACTCCCACGAGCTGTTCGCGTTCGCTACGAGGCTGGAGGGCTCCAAGGCCGACGATGCCCGCCAGCGGTTCAAGGCGCAGGACGAGGATGTCGCGTCCGGCGTGGGCCTTATCTTCGGCGGCTGACGGAACCGTTCCGGAATCTTCAAGAGCGCGGGCAAGCTTGGACGAGCCCCCATGCCATGCCCCTCGTGCGGCCAGGAGTTGCTGGGGGCCTTCTGTTCGCAGTGCGGGGCCCCGGCCCCCGTGGCCCCCGCCGTGTCCCCGCCCCAACCTCGTTGTGTGCGTTGCGGCGCCCCGGTCCTCGGTCGCTTCTGCAACGCCTGCGGGACGCCCCAGGACCTCGCCCCGCCGCCGATGGTCCCGGCCTACGCGCCCTATGCCCCGTACCCCTACTACCCGGCGTACCCGCCGACGGCCCCGAGCGACGGCCTCCGGAGCCTGGCGAGCATCGGCTGGAGCCTCAACCTGATCGTCTTCTCCCTGGCCGCGACGATCTCCCTCGCCACGCTCCTGATCGTGTCCTCGACCCAGATCGTGCCGGGTGTCCTGACCATGGGCCCCCTGGACTGCGGCCTCGGGCCGTGCGCCGCCCCCCTCTACGTCCTCCTTCCCGCCTGGCCGTTCATCCATCTCGTCGCCCGCCTCGCGGACCCGGCCCTGTTCCTGGGGTACTTTGTCTTCCTCTTCGTGATGATCCTGGCGGCGTACCTGGCCCACGCCTGGGACGCCCGGCGCCTCGCCGCCACGCTGCGCCTCCCCCTCAGCGACTTCACCGGGCGGTTCCGGACGAAGTCCTCCTGGGCCACGGTCGGGCAGCTGTGGATGGCGACGCTCTTCCTGCAGTTCGCGCTGGCCCTCCTGCTCAACGCGCCGGACGACCTGCCGACCTCCCCGTCCTACCCTTCGTGGTACGGGGAGTACTTCCTTCTGCAACAGGCCTCAGTCCACGAGGAGCTCGTGACGCGCGTGATGTTCATCGGCATCCCGATGGCCTTCGTCGCCCTCGCGTTGGCGGCGAGGGAAGGCCGCGGGGGCGTGTGGAAGGCCTTCCTGAAGATCCTGGGCGGCGGGGTCGATCGGGACGCGCCTCGGCCGGTGTTGGCGATGGCGCTCTTCACGCTCGCCTTCTCCTCCGTGCTGTTCGGCCTCGCGCATGTCCCCGCCTGGGGCCCCTGGAAGTTCGGGCCGACGCTCTTCGCCGGTCTCGCCATGGGGTACGTGTTCCTCCGCCACGGCCTCGCGGCGGCGATCCTCTTCCACTTCGTGAACGACTACTTCGTCGCCTCGATCCTCCTCGTGCAGGACAACCTCGCCGGGGTCCTCCTGCTCGGGCTCCTCCTCCTGGTCATCCTCGCGATCGGGGCGGTCTTCTTCATCCTCTACCTGGTCTACTCGATCAATCTCCTCACCGCCGTCCTCCGCCGCCTCGGGGTGGTTGCCCCCCGGCCGGAACCGGTCCCCCAGGCCTACGCCCCGCCGGTGTACGCGCCTCCGCCGTTCTCTCTGTACCCGCCACCATCGTACCCGCCGGCATACCCGCCGCCGTACGTCTATCCGGGCACGTATGGGCCGCCCCCGGTCGCCGCGGCCCCGCCACCGCCGGATCCGACCCGCCGCCCCTTCTTCGTCTGCCCGCGCTGCGCCTCTACGAGCGCGAGCTACGCGAACGGGCGGTTCACGTGCTCGAAGTGCGGGACCATCGTCTAGGCTTTGAGACGCTTCCCCACGGTGGATTCGGCGACATCGTCGATGAGCGCGTCCAGGTCCGCGTCCTCCACGAGGACCTCGATGTCCCCCAGCGGCGAGCCGGCCGAGAAGGACACGCGTCCCGCGAACGCCGCCTGCTTGTTCAGCCGGAAGCGGAGGACATCCTCGACGCGGCCCTTGATCAGTTCGCCGCGGGCCGTGTCCCGGATGCGCTGGTCCCGGATGCGCTGGCGCAGGATCTCCAGGGAACCGGTCACCGCGCGCATCTCGCCTTCGGCCTCCTCCACGTGCGCATCCGGGAAGAGGTTCAGGAGCGCGGTGCGGACCTTCTCCGGGTCCTCGGTGGCCTTCCGGGGGCACCGCGCGATCACACGCACGGTCCGGCCAACCGCGGCGACTACATACGCCCTCGTCTAGGGGAAACGCTCATAACCACGACCTCGCTTAAGCGGGGCGGATGCACTTCTTAGACGAACTCGCGAAGCGCGGCATGCTCCTCGACCCCGCGGCCGCTCGTTACCTGGAGGCGAAGGAGGACCCCCTGAACTTCCTGGCGCGTCTCCCCATGGACCTCGACGCGACCCTCGTCCTCACGCTGGAGGCGATCCAGGACGCCGAGCGCATCGGCCGGGACGCCGGGGCCGCCGCGCGGCCGCCGGTCGCCGCCGCGCTCCTGATGCCGGCACCCGCCCTGGAGCCCACGCCGGAGCTCTCCATCGTGCCGCCGAAGGCCGTGGCGCGCCAGGTCTCCCCCGCCGAGGAGTTCGCGGACGACCTGAAGGTGCTCCGCGACGTCACCGGGAACTCCACCTGCCACGGCAGCGTCGAGGACTTCACGCGCGTCTTCCGCAACCGTCTCCAGGCGATCTCGGGCATGCTGCGCCAGCGCCGCGAGCTCTCCGCGACCGTCACGCTCGAGAGGGGCAAGTCGCTCCTCCGGGAGTTCGCGTTCACCGCCATCGTGAGCGACGTGCGCACGACGCGGAACGGGCATCGGATGCTCTCGGTCGAGGACGACACCGCCACGGCGGACCTCCTGATCCCGAACAGCTCCCCCGCCTTCCAGGAGACCTTCCTGGAGGACGAGGTCATCGGCGCGGTCGCGCGAGGCGGGGACAAGGGCTTTCTGATCGCCGACGCGATCTTCCGCCCCGACGTCCCGAACGGGCGGCCGCCCCGGACGATCGCGGAGGACTTCATCGTCGGGTTCCTCAGCGACGTGCACGTGGGGAGCAAGAAGTTCCTCGACGAGCAATGGGGGGCCTTCACGAACTGGGCCTCGGGCAACGAGCCGCTCGCGCGCGCGATGAAGTACCTCGTGGTCAGCGGGGACGTCGTCGACGGGATCGGCATCTATCCGCGGCAGGACGAGGAGCTGGCGGTGGACGACATCTACGCGCAATACGAGGAGCTGGCGAAGCGCCTCACCGCTCTCCCGGACCACCTCCGCGTGATCATGCTCCCCGGCAACCACGACGCGGTGCGGCCCGCGGAACCGCAGCCCACGTTCCCCCAGAGCGTGCGGAAGCTCTTCGACTCGCAGATCACCTTCCTGGGGAACCCGAGCCTGTTCTCGCTCCACGGCCTCAAAGTCCTCGCGTATCACGGCCGCTCTATGGACGACTGGGTGTCCGGGCTTCCTGGCATGTCGTATCACCGGCCGCTCGACGTGATGCGGGAGATGCTCCGCCGCCGGCACCTGGCCCCGATGTACGGCGGGAAGACGCCGATTGCCCCGGAGGCGGAGGACTATCTCGTCATCAACGACGTCCCGGACATCTTCGTCACGGGCCACGTGCACAGCGTCGGCGTCGGCGAGTACCACGGCGTGCACATGATCAACGCGTCGACCTGGCAGGCGCAGACCTCCTTCCAGAAGATGCACAACGTGCAGCCGTCACCGGCGTGCGTCCCACTCCTCAACGTGCACACGGGCCGCGCGACCGTGCAGTCGTTCTAGGATGCCGCAGCGACCTCTATCCTCGCCAGAAGGGCTAAGAGCGTAGATTGCGCTCAGGTCAGGGAAGCGGTCAGCCGATGTCTCGAAACGAGTTCCCCAGGAGGCTTGAAATGATCATCGTGGGCATGATGATCTCGGTGCCGTTGCTCGTTGCTGAAACGCGCGCCGGACAGCTTGGGTGGGGAAGCCCCGTCCTTGTCGGAAGGGGAGAGGGCGGCGATGCTTGGGCGCCCCAGATCGCCATGGACCGAAGTGGCAACTCTGTCGTGGCGTGGACACAGGAGGTCGGAACACGGGGGACCGTTTGGGCAAACAGATACGAGTCAGGAGCTGGGTGGGGGAGGCCGTCTTTGATTGGAGACGACAGCGCCCGCGACTTTGGACTCCCCCGCGTGGCAATCAGCGAAAGTGGAGACGCCATTGCGGTGTGGGAAGCCTTTACGGACGACGTTCTGGGCCGCAGCGTGTGGGAAAGCCGCTATGTTGCCGGCCAAGGCTGGACGACAGCATCCCCAGTTCCAGGAGCTTCCGAGAATTCCCAGGAAGCGCAGGTCGGGATGGGTCCGAATGGCACCGCTCTCGTGGTGTGGGAGGCGATCCTCCTCGGGGTTGGATCGAATCGGTTCGTTCCCGGCACAGGGTGGTCGGACCCGACCCTGATCAGCCCGGATGACGAACAGCAGTATGGTCAGCGACTGTCCATCAATGATCGGGGCGATGGGGTCGCAGTATGGGTGAGACGCGGGAACGAGACTGAGATCTGGGCGAACTCGTTCGTCGCCGATTCAGGTTGGAGCAATGCCTCTGCGGTCGGGGCTGCCGACAGCTCGTCCTTTCCAGAATTGGCGGTTGCTCCCGATGGATCTGCCGTGGCGGTCTGGTCTACGGGGCATCGCCCCACGTTCCTATGGGCGTCTGAGTTCAGTCCTGGTGTCGGCTGGGGGAACGCGACGATCCTCCAGCAAGACACGGATGGTGGCAGCCAGTTCCCTGCCGTGGCGATGGATGGGCTGGGGAGAGGCACCGTGGTGTGGGCGCACTCAGGCCTTTGGTCGAGCCGGTACGTCCCAGGTGATGGGTGGCAGGCGACCGTTCAACTAGATTCCAGACCCACGGGTGACGCGGTGGTCGTGGCCGATCCTAGCGGGAACGCGATGGCGGTCTGGAGCCCCAGTGGCGAGGCCGTGCGGACCTCCAGGTTTGACGCGGCTACGGGCTGGGCCAACTCAACCCCCCTCGATGGTGTGGGCTCCGACGGCTTCGCGCGCTCCATGGGCATCGCGTCGGCGAAGAATGGGGACGTGCGGATCGTCTGGCGGCAGCGTGAGCAGGGCGTAGGAACGTTCGACGATTGGACCGACATTTGGTCGGACAAGTACACCGCGTCCGACGCGACGGATACAACACCGCCTTTGATTGGCGAGGTTTCCGTTCTGCCGGGGGAGCAGGGGAGCACCTTCGTGGTCCGTGTTCCGGTCCAGGACGAGGGCGGCGTTGAAAGTGTAATCCTCTACTATCAGCCGGATGGAAGTCAAGACTCCTTCGAAGCGGGGATGATCCTTGCGGAAGCCGGCGTCTACGAGGTGGGGCTCCCGCAGATGATGGCCGATGGCGGTTTCACGTACCGCATCGTCGCGGTGGATGCCGCCGGAAACGAAGGGCAGTCCCGCGAACTTGTCTATCGACCCGACCGCCCCATGTCCGCCCAGACTCAGACCCTCCTGCTCATGACGGCCGTGGCCATCGCGGTGGTCGTCGCCCTCGTCATCCTCTCCCGTAGGAGATTGGGTGGACCAGGTGAGGCCTCTCCTCCCCGCCAATCCGAGTAGTCCCTCAGATCCCTGACGGGGCGGACCTCGCCAGCTGTCAGGTTAATGTGTCCGGCGCCTCATGGCCCCTCGTGCGCATCGCCGCCGCCAGCGACGTCCATGGACACGAGTTCCTGGACCCCTACCTCCGGGGACTGAAGGCCCTCCCGGCGGTGGAGGCCTTGCTTTTGGCGGGGGACCTCACCGACCGGAACGACCTCGATGACTTCGGCCGCGTGATCGACGCGACGCTTCAGCAGATCTCCTGCCCGGTGATTGCGGTCTTCGGGAACAACGAGTGGGCGACGCACCATGCCGATTACCGCCAACGGGCCGGGGTCACGTTCCTCGAGGACGAAGCGCACCTCCTCGAGAGTGGCGGGGAACGCCTTCGGATCGTCGGGAGCACGGGGACCCTGGACCAGCCGACAGGATGGCAGCGAAGGAACCTCCCGAGCATCGAGCGGGAGTACCGCGATCGCGAGGCGAGGATCGAGGCGCTCCTCAGCGACCCCGCCCCGACGGTGCTCCTCACGCACTACCCGCCCACGCACGCGACGATGGGGGCGGAGAAGCCGGAATGGCGGTCACAACTGGGGAGTCTGCGCCTGGAGGCCGCGGTGCGGCGCCGGCGTCCTTTGGCGGTGATCCACGGGCACGTGCACAAGGGCGTGGCGCGCGGCGAGATCGGCGACGGGCAGGCGACGCTCGAAGGCCCGCAACCCGCCATCCCCGTGTTCAACGTCGCGCTCCCAGTGACCCGCGGCGTCACGCTGCTGGAGTGGCGGGGCGGAATGTTCTCCTCAGAGATTAAATAACCCGGCACGGATGGGCGGGTTCCCCATGGAGACCCCGGTGCGGCCGCCGCCGAAGCACAGCGAGTGGTACTACCTCGCGCGCGACGTCGGGATCGCCGTCCTCGCGGTCGCCCTCGGGTTCGGCGGCGTCGTCCTGTACACGCAGACCTGGCCGCCGATGGTCGTCATCGAGTCGTCCTCGATGCAGCACAGCGACACGGAGTCCTACGTCGGGGTCATCGACACGGGGGACCTCGTCCTGGTGCAGAAGGCGGCGACGAAGGCGGACATCCAGACCTGGGTCGAGGGGCGGAACACCGGCTACCAGACCTACGGGGACTACGGCGACGTCCTCATCTTCCACCGCACGCTCGGCGCGGGGCGCCTCGAGGGCGACCCGCCGATCATCCATCGTGCGATCCTCTACCTGGAGTGGAACGCCGCCGCCGGCGGCTACGACGTCCCCGCCCTCGCAGGCCCGGGCAATGTCGGGAAGTGGTCGTGCGGCATGGGTTGCAACGTCTCGAACGGCCCGTACGGCCTGACCGGCTCGCTCCAGCTCTTCCAGACGAGCCCGCGGCACGACCGGCTGATGAGCCTGGAACTCGGGAGCATCCGATCGGCGAGCGCCACCTGGAGCCCCACGGGCGAGCCCTACTCGGGGTACATCACGATGGGCGACCACAACGGCGGTCCCGATGGCGGTGCTCGCGGTCCGCTGTGGCCGCAGGGGGCGATCGTCGGCAAGGCCCGGGGCGAGATCCCCTGGTTCGGCCTGATCAAGCTGAGCCTGCCGGTGTTGAACAAGGACACGAGCTGCTGCCCGTATTGGGGCTGCGTCTCCCCGTCGTGCTATGCGACGCGGAACTCCTGGGACGCCCTCGTCATCACGATCGTGGCGGCCCTGTCCCTGCCCGTGTTCCTCGACCTCGTCCTCGCGTGGCGGGAACGCCGGAAGGCCGCCAAGGAACCCGCCGAGAGGGAGAATCCCCCTCTCGAAGAACCCCAGAAGAAATCCGCCGACTAGAAGATCGTCGTCTGGTTGCGCGGGCGATACCGCCGGAGTTCGACGAGAGTCTCGTCGTTGTCGAGCACGCGGCGCACGTCCGCCGCCGGGACCGAGGACATGATCTCCTTCGTCCGTCCCCCGCGGCCGTAGGACTTCACGCGCGCGTTGACCAGGCCGAGCATGTCGAGCTCGTCGATGAGGTCGGTGACGCGGCGCTGCGTGAGCGGGGAGAGCCCCGTGCGCACCGCCAGCTCGCGGTACCGGGAGTAGACCTCGCCCGTCGTCATCTTCGCGGCGCCCTTCTCCTCGTTGATGAGCACCGCCAAGAGGACGATCTTGGACTGCGAGGGCAGCTGCTTCACCGCCTCCGTGACCGTATCCATCTCGATCTTGTCCTTCGCCCGGTGCACATGGTACTCCGTGATGCGGTCCCCGCCGGTCCGCTCCGAGATCTCGGCGGCGACGCGCAGGAGGTCGAGGGCGCGACGCGCGTCCCCGTGCTCGGACGCCGCCACGGCCCCGATGAGGGGGAGGACGCCCTCGCCGACGACGCCCGCGGGGAACGCGATCTCGGCGCGCTGCGCGAGGATGTCCCGCAGCTCCTCGGCGTTGTACGGCGCGAAGACCATCTTCTCGTCGCTCAGCCGGGAACGCACGCGAGGGTCGAGGTTGTCCGTGAACTTCAGGTCGTTCGAGATCCCGATGACGGAGAGGCGGGACTGGCGCAGGTCGTCGTTGACCTTCGTGAGCTGGTACAGGATGTCGTCCCCGTTCTTGAGGACGATCTTGTCGATCTCGTCGAGGACGATGATGACGATGCGCCGTTCCGCGTCCAGTCTCTCCAGGAGCATCGAATAGACGCGGTCCGTGGAGAGGCCGGTGAAGGGGATCTGCCGCTCCGCGTCCTCGACGAACCGGTTGCCCACGGACTGCAGCACGCCGTACGGCGTGTCGACGATCTCGCAGTTCAGGTACACGTAGGTGACCTTGCCCGCCTCGTCGACCTTTCGCAGCTCGTTCTCCAGGTACTTCACGACGGCGGTCTTCCCCGTCCCGGTCTTCCCGAAGATGAGGACGTTGCTCGGGCGCGCGCCGCGCAGGGCGGTGACGAGGATCTGCGCGAGCTGGTCGATCTGCTTCTCCCGGTGCGGCAGAGTGGCGGGGATGTAGGACGGCCGCAGGACCTCGCGATCGCCTTTGAAGATAGGGCGCGCCTGGAGATATCGTTCGAACACATTCTCCGCGACGTGGGCTTCCGCTTGCTGCTGGAGCATGAATGACTCCCCCCTTGGGGAATAAAGTCAGACCCGTCCTCACCCGCTGAGGCCAGGCAGGCGCGGGAATCCCAGGTGAGTATATTAGGCTATCCTCCGAAGGAGGGAAGTGTCCGTCGGCGAGGGCTCATGCCGGGAGGAACCAGGAGAGAAGCGCGACGACGGCGACGCCGGCCATGATGGAGAGCGCGACGTACCCGGACTGCGCGCGGTGCTGAAGTTCCGGGACGAGATCGGCGGCGGAGACGTAGAGGAACGTGCCCGCGGAGAACCCGAGGCCCAGCGGCACGAGCCAGGCGCCGGCACTGATGAACGCGAGACCGATCGCGATCCCGATCGGAGTGTCGATGGCGGTGGCGAGGACGAAGAGCGCGGCGCTCCGGCCCCTGCGTCCGGAGCTCAGGGCCAGGGTGAGCGCGGCGAAGCTGTCGGGGACCTGATGGAGGAGGATCGCGAGGCCGATGACCAGTCCCGCTTGAGCGCTGGCGGTGAACGCGAGGGGGATCACGATGCCGTCGACGAGGCCGTGCACCGCCAACGCGCCCAGCGCGAGGGTGCCGAACGGCTGGATGCGGCGCCCCTCCTCCTCGTGGAAGTGGACGCCGCGGGAGACGAGGACGCGGTGCGCGACGAAGAGCGCGACGAAGGCGATGGCGGTCGCGAGGGCAGGGAGGCGGACGTCGATCCCGGCGGCCTCGGCGAGCGTGTGCGCCTCGGGAAGGATGTCGAAGAGCGCGATCGCCAGGAGCAGTCCGGCCGAGAAGCCGAGCATCCCGTGGAGGACGCGGTCGCTGATGCGACGCTTGGTGAGCGGGACGAGGGCGAGCACGACCGGGGTGAAGAAGGTCACTGCGGCCCAGGTGAGCAGGAGCCCGACGTCCGCTGCCATCCCCGTTCGCACGGACAGTCCTTATTTAACTGTTCCCCCGTCCTTAATAAACTCCAAGTAGGCGAAGGGCCTTCCTTAGTACCATGACGATCGTGAGCCTGTCCCTGAAGGAGGAGATGCTGCGGCGGTTCGACGACTCGGCGCGGGCGAAAGGGTACGGGACGCGGTCCGAGGCGTTCCGCGAGGCCCTGCGCGAGTTCATCTCGAGCACGGAGTGGCGGTTGAGCGGCGGGGCGAACACCGTCGTCCTCTCCATCCTGTACTCGAAGGACATGCCACGCACGGACCTGACGACCCTGCAGCACCGCTACGGAGAGATCCGGACGATGCTGCACACGCACCTCGATGAAGTGAACTGTCTCGAAGTGGTGGTGGCGGGCGGCGAGAGTGCGCGACTTCGGGAGTTGATTGATCGTGTCCGCAAGATCAAGGGCGTGAAGCAGATCAAGTTCATCTCGACCGTGGCGAACGTGTGAGGGCGAGGACGCTCGTCTCGCGGGGCGCTGTTTTGCCCAACTGGGCAAGATCCTTCCGGTGACCCGACCACAGTTTGCTCAACTGGGCAAACTTTCCTAGCCGGACATGGGCGGTTTGCTCAACTGGGCAAACCCTCGCGGTGCGTCACTCCCGCCAATCGAGCCCGATGGTGCGCGCGCCGACCTTGGGGATGAGCGGCGTCCTCCGCTTGTGCGCCCCGGCCGCGACCCTCGCCGCGACGCGGACCACGGCCTTCACCGCCACATGCGCCCGATCCGCGATCTCCCGCGGCGTGAGATGCAGCTCGATCCCATGGAGCACCCGGTCCAGGTCCTCGTACCGGATCCCGAGCTCGCCCTCGTCCGTCTGCCCGGGCCAGAGGCCCGCCGTCGGCGGCTTCTGGAGAATGCGGCGCGGCACCCCGAGGGCCACCGCCATCGCCCGTACCTGGGTCTTGTAGAGATCCCCGATGGGGAGGAGGTCCGCAGCACCGTCGCCAAACTTGGTGAAGTACCCCATGAGGAGTTCCGACTTGTTCCCTGTCCCGACGACGAGCCGCTTCTCCTTCCCGGCGCGGTGGTAGAGGAGGATCATCCGGACCCGGGCCTTGAGGTTCCCCAGGAGGATCCGGTCTTTGGCGGTGACGCCGAGCCCGGTGGCGAGCGCCCGCACGTAGGGATCGATGGGCCTCTCCTCGAAAGCGATGCCGAGCTTCGCCGCCCAGTCGCGAGCATCGCGGCGGTGACCGGCGCCCGTGCCCCGATCGGGGAGCGAGATCCCGAGGACCTTCGGCGGTCCGACGGCCCGGGCACAGAGCGCCGCGACGACCGAGGAATCGAGCCCGCCGCTCATCCCGAGCACGACGCCGCGCCGGCCGCTGTCCTTCACGTGGTGGCGGAGGAACGAGGTGAGGAGGGGGATGTGGTCGTCCCGGAACTTCGGGGTCAGGTCCACGCGGTCGGCGACGGGCGGGCGCCTCATTATCTTTATGGAGGCGGCACGGGTTGCCCTCGGGCATGGACGCCGCCGAGGCCGTGTTCCACTACATCGACGAGTACTCGCGCATGGCGGAGGCGTATGACGCGAACGTCCGCCCGCGGTTCGAGCCGGTCGCGCGGCGCCTCGTCGACACCCTCGATCCACGCCCCGGAGAGCCGGTCCTCGAGATCGCCGCCGGGACCGGGAACGCGACCCTGCTGATCGCCCCTCGCGTCCTGCCCGGCGGGAGCGTCACCGCCATCGATGCGGCGAACGGACAGCTCGAGGTCGCGCGGCGCCGCGCCTCGGAATCGGGGATCTCGAACGTGCGCTTCGAGATGATGGACGCGACCTCGCTCGCGTACCCGAGGCACGCGTTCGCCGCCGCCGTCTCCTCCTTCGGCATCCCGATCGCGCGGTGGCGCGAGGCCTTCTCGGAGGCCCACCGGGTCCTCGGGGAAGGCGGACGCTTCGTCTTCTCGGAGTGGGAGGGGACCATGGCCTGGGCGACCGCGTTCAGCGAGGCGCAGAAGCCGCACCGGACGTCGACACCCTCCGCACGCCTCGCGCAGCTCCGGGAGGCGGTCCTCCTCCTGCGCGGCTCGAAGGACCGCGAGGAGCTCGGGGACGCGGGGGCCGTGCGCCTCGCGCTCGAACGCTCCGGCTTCTCCGAGGTGCGCGTCCTCCGCGAGACCTTCCATCCGCGCTTCGAGGACCTCGACGCGCTCCTCCGCTTCCGGCACTCCTGGGGGTACGACGAGATGGAGTGGCGGGAGATGGGGGCGGACGCGCGGGCCGCGTTCCGCGCGGACCTGGAGAAACGGGTGGGCGCGCTCGGGGGCCCCGGCGGTCTCGTGTTCAACGTCTTCTTCGTCTCCGCGCGCAGGGCCTAGGCCCTTTCCGCATCCCTAAATAGGCCCGGCCGGTTGAAACGGCGATGGACAAGGTCATGGTGCGCTCGCGCGACGCGCACAAGGTCTACAACTCCGGGGTCGAGGAGGTGCACGCGCTGCGTGGCGTGAACCTGGAGGTCGTCCAGGGCGAGATGGTGGCGATCATGGGCCCGTCCGGCTGCGGGAAGACGACACTCCTGAACTGCTTCTCCGGGCTCGACGACCTGACCACTGGCGAGGTCGAGGTGGAGGGCGTGCCGCTTTCCCGGATGGGCGACAGCGAACGCACGCAGTACCGCGCGCGACGCATGGGGTTCATCTTCCAGTCCTACAACCTCATCCCGGTCCTCACCGCCGTCGAGAACGTGGAACTGCCGCTCCTGGTGAGCGCGCACCGGCCCCGGGAGGCGCGGAAGCGTGCCGAGGAGATCCTCGGGCAGCTCGGGCTGGGCGACCGCCTCCGGCACAAACCCTCCGAGCTCAGCGCGGGGCAGCAGCAGCGCGTGGCGATCGCGCGCGCCCTCGTGAACACCCCCGCGATCGTCTGGGCCGACGAGCCGACGGGGAACCTCGACGCGGAGAACTCCACGCAGATCCTGGCCCTCCTGCGCGACCTGAACCGCACGAACCGCCAGACCTTCGTCATCGTCACGCACGACGAGGCCATCGGGAGCCGGTCGGACCGTGTGCTGCTGATGCGGAACGGGGAGATCGTGTCCGAGCGGCGGAACACCTGAGGGCGCATGCGCGACCTTCTCCTGATCGGGGTGGCCGCCGCGGCGCTCCTCGCCGTGAGCGTCGTCGCGGTGGCGGCGCGCCCGTTCCTCGGTCGCCTCGCCCTTCGCAACATGGTCCGGCGGCGTTCCCGCCTCGTCATCGTGGTCTTCGGGCTCATGATCGGGACCGCGATCATCACCTCCTCGCTCGTCGTCGGGGACACCCTAGAGCACATCTTCACGAAAGACGTGTACGAGCGCCTCGACCGCGTGGACGAGTACGTCGTGAAGCAGAGCTTCTCCGCCTTCGGCGACCCGGAGTTCCGGCCCTTCCCGCAGACGTACTTCGACCGGGTGAGGGACAGTCTGGTCCAGAACGGATCCCCGGTCGACGGGGTCGCGCCGGGACTGCTGCGGTTCGTCCCCGTCCGGGACCTCGACTCGGGCCGCGGGCACCCGTCGATCTGGATCGCGGGATTCGACGACACGTACGAGGACGCGTTCGGGCCCCTCCTGCTCCGGGACGGCACCCCCGCCCCGCTGGCCCGCCTGCTCCCCGGCGAGGCCTACGTGAACGAACGTGCGGCGCACGAGCTCGGGGCCGACCTCGGGGACCGTCTGGAGATCGTGGCCGGCCCGACGCTCCCGGTGCTCCGCGTGCGGGACATCGTCCAGAACGTGGGCAAGGCGAACTGGGAGCGTCGCCCTCAGATCTTCCTCTCGCTGGCCGAGGCGCAGGCCACGCTCACCACCGCCAACCTCCTCTCCTTGAACTGGACGGGCCAGATCAACATCATCCGCGTGAGCAATGTCGGCGACGTCGCCACCGGCGTGGAACACTCGGACCGCGTGGAGTCGGACCTCTCGCGCGCGGTCGTCCTGAACGCCCTGCCGGTCGATGTCGTGGCGGCGAAGCAGGACGGCCTCCGGGAGGCGCGCGCGATCTCCGAGGAGGTCACCTCGATCTTCCTCGTCATGGGCGGGTTCACGATCTTCGCAGGCGTGCTCCTCATCGTCAACATCTTCGCGATGCTCACGGAGGAGCGGAAGGGGGAGATGGGCGTCGCCCGTGCGGTCGGGATGCAGCGGGGCCACGTCCTCCTCGCCTTCCTCATCGAGGGGACGATGTATTCGACCATCGCGGCGGCGGTGGGCGCCTTGGCGGGGCTCGGCCTGGGGTTCCTGATCATCTACGCCTTCGGGGTCATCTTCCCGCCGCCGGAGCCCGGGCTGATCCTGGAGTTCCACTTCGACCCCGCGTCCGTCGTCTTCGCGTTCTGCGCCGGGGTGGCGACGAGCTTCGCCTCCGTGCTCGCCGCCTCCGTGCGCGCCGCCTACCTCAACATCGTGCGCGCCATACGCGACACCGCCGAGCCCCCGGTCCAGGGCCGGCCCGCCCTCCTCGCCCTCGGGGCGCTGATCACCGCCGCCGGCGCGGGGAGCTTCCTCTTCGGATTGTCGTGGGACAACGGGCTCGGGAAGATCGGCGGCCCGCCTCTGATGTTCCTCGGCCTCGCCACCTTGGCCCTGTTCTGGACCCAGCCGCGTTTCCCGTTCACCGCCGCGGGCGCCGCCATGCTCTACTGGGTCCTCTGGCCGCCGATCGACACCGTGAACGAGGGAGGCGATGACACGTTCATCCTCCTGATCCTGACGGGGCTCCTCCTGGTCTTCGCCGCCGTCCTCATCGTCCTGTTCAACATGTCCGACGCCCTGAAGGCGTTCGACGCGACCCTGGGCCGGCGCCGCGGCCACCCCGTCCTGAAGACCGCGGTCTCCTACCCGATGCAGCGCAAGTTCCGCACGGGCATGACCTTCGCCATGTTCTCCCTGATCATCTTCACGGTGACGATCGTGTCCATGATCCAAGGGATGCAGGCGGCGAACCTCCCGCGCATCCTGGACACGCAGACCGGCGGCTTCGACATCGTGGGATACACCCCCACCGAGATCCCCGGGTTCCGGCAGGAGCTCGCCAACCGCAGCGTCCCGGAGTCCAGCTTCAATGACGGGTACAACGGGACCGCGACCGCCATCGTCGCGACGCCGTTGATGAGGCGGGCCGGGGACCTCACGGACCACACGGGGGTGTTCCTCTTCGGCGTCGACAACTACCTCGTGCGGCAGAACTCCTTCGCCTTCACCCGACACGCGGAGTCCGTGCGGGATGAGAACGGCACCGTCGTCCCCCTGCGGGATGCCGCCGACGTCTGGCTGGCGACGTACCTCACGACACGGGAGGGGAACAACACCGTCTACTATGCGGTCGTGGACCGGAGCGCGTCCAGCGACGCGTTCTCGAACGTCTCGGGGGCGTTCCGGGTCGACGTGGGACAGCGCGTCGTCGCGTCGCAGAACAACCGCACGGTCACGCTCGAGATCATCGGCGTCCTGGAGCAGAGCCTGACCCAGGGGATCTTCACGAGCCGCGCCGCCGTCGCGGACGGCCTCAACGTCACCCGCGCCCCGGCGTTCTACTTCTTCGACCTCGCGGTGGGGGTGGACGCCTCGGAGGTCTCGGAGGAGTTACGCTCCGCGTTCCTCGCCGAGGGAATGGTCACGGTGAACCTCCGCGATTCGATCGCCCAGGTCTTCAACACGTTCACCCAGGTGCTCACCCTCATGCAGGCGTACCTGGCGCTCGGCCTGCTTGTCGGCATCGCGGGCCTCGCGATCATCATGATCCGCGCCGTGGTGGAGCGGCGTCAGCAGATCGGGGCGCTGCGCGCCATCGGCTTCACGCGGCGCATGATCGCCCGCACGTTCCTCGTGGAGATCGCGTTCATCTCGGTGTTGGGGACGCTCATCGGGATGGTGCTTGGCGTCGCGCTGGCCTACCGGATCCATGTCGTCTACTTCGCGAACCTCGTCGAGTTCTCCATCCCGTACCTGCAGCTCGCGGGGATCGTCGTCGCCTCCCTCCTCGCCACGTTGCTGTTCACGATTTGGCCGGCGCTCCGTGCCGCGCGCATCCCGCCGGCGGAGGCCCTGCGCTACATCGAGTGAGCCCCGGATTCATTAGGCCGGGCGCGTTCGCAATCCCCGGTGGAACAGCTTCTCTGGTACCTCCTGGCGGGGACGCGCGGCGGGCTCAACCGGATCCGGATCCTGGACGCCCTCCTGGAGCGGCCGTACAACGCTCACCAGCTCTCGGAGAAGCTCGGACTGGACTACCGCACGATGCGGCACCACCTCGACCTCCTGACGAAGAACAACGTGCTCGCGCGTCCGACGGGGGACGCCTACGGGTCGCTCTACTTCCTGTCGGGCATCATGAAGACGCACCTCGGGGTCTTCGAGACGATCAAGGCCGCGGCGCTGAAGGAGTCCGCGGCGATTCTGGCAAAGCGAGATAACACCCAGGGAGGGTAGGAGCGGACGAGCATGGCGGAGATGATGATGCTGGCGGCGGTGGGCGTGGCGGTCGTGGACGCGATCTTGGCGGCGGTGCTCCTCGTGCTGTACTCCCGCAACTTCTCGAAGGTGCGCGCCCCGTTCACCGTCGGGCTGCTCATGGTCGCGGGGCTCCTCCTCCTCCAGAACCTGCTGGCGGTGTACGCCTACATGACGATGATGGAGTCCTTCCCGTCGGCGATGGCGCCCTACACCCTGGGGATCAACCTCTTCGAGGGCCTCGCCCTGGCGGTGATGCTCTACTCCGCCTGGCAATAGGGTGAGATTCGGGCCTGACTCTGGGCAATTGAGAACCCCGGCCCCGGACTCTTCACCCGGGGAAACGGATGATCCGAGGAGTCGTCGTCCTGATGTGCCTGGGCCTGTTCCTGCTGCCGATGTTCGGCAGAGGCGCGGCCGTCGCCCGAGATGTGGATGTGTCGCTGAGCTTCGCCGGCCTCGAACCGCTGGCCACGGAGCACTACGAGGGTTGGCTCGTGGTGGGCGGGGTGCCGGTTTCGACCGGGAAGTTCACCGTTGCGGCGGGCGGGGCGATCCAGGACCTCGCGGGGAACCCGAAGTCGACGTTCAGGGTACCTGGAGTGGACCTGACCGTGACGACAAAGTTCGTGCTCTCCATCGAGCCCGCCGGGGACACCGACGCGGTCCCCGCCGCCGTCAAGCCCTTGGCGGGGGACCTCAACCCTTCGAAGTCCGCGGCGACGCTCACCGCCAATCTCGGCAAGGCGTTCACCGGGGTCTCCGGGAAGTACATCCTCGCGACCCCGACCGACGGGGCCGGGACGAACGAATGGGGCGGCGTGTGGTTCCTGGATCCCACGGGTCCGACGATGGCCCCCGGTCTCGCGCTTCCGAACCTCGCCGGCACCGACTGGACGTATGAGGGGTGGGTCGTGATCGGCGGTAAGCCGGTCACCACCGGCCGTTTCGACCGCGTCGACGCCGCCGATGGGAACGCGCCCTTCAGCGGGAGCATGACGGCGCCGCCGTTCCCGGGTGAGGATTTCCTCCTGAACGCGCCCACGGGCCTGACCTTCCCGCCGAGCCTCAACAGTTCCAAGGTGGTCGTCTCCATCGAGCCGCGCGTCGACGCCGACCCAGGCCCGTTCCAGTTCAAGCCGTTGGTGGGAGACACGCCGGCCGCCGCGACGATCATGACGCCCTACATCCTCGGTTCGTCCGCGCTCGCGACCGGGGCCGTGGCGATCAGCCCGGTGCCCGTGGCCGCCCAGGCCGCCGCCGCAGACCTGACCCCGTGGATCGTCGTCCTCCTCGTCATTGTCGTGGCCGCCGTCGCCGTCCTGATGAGCCGGAGGCGCGCGTGACCGCAGGCTTTTAACGCCGGCCCCTCTCCTCCCGCCCGCGATGGGCGAGCCGCGCCTCCAGGAGAAGCAGTGGGAACCGGCCCTCGAGGAAGCAATCCTCCAAGGCTGGCGGGACGCCGGGCTCTACCGGTTTGACCGCCAGTCGACCCACCCCTTCTTCGTCATCGACAACCCGCCGCCCTACCCGAGCGGCTCGTGGCACATCGGCGCTGTCGCACACTATTCCCTCATCGACATGGTCGCGCGGTACGAGCGCATGGCGGGGAAGGAGGTCCTGTACCCCTGGGGATTGGACCGGAACGGCATCAACATCGAGCTGACTGTGGAGAAGGCCACGAAGAAACCGCTCCACCGCTGGGACCGCGAGGAGTTCATCGACCGCTGCCGCCAGGAGATCCAGCCGTACTCCGACCAGCTCACCGCCCTCGCGCGGCGCGTCGGCCTCTCCTGCGACTTCGAGAACCAATCTTACATGACGGACTCGCCCGAGTACCGGCGGATCACGCAAGCGGTGTTCATCGATCTGTTCAACCGCGGCCTGGTCTACACCGGCACGCGGCCGGCCTTCTATTGCACCGGGTGCGGGACCTCCATCGCGGAGGCGGACATCGAATACCGCGAGGACTCGGGCCTGCTGGACACGATCGCGTTCCCCCTGGTGGATGGCGGTGAGATCCTCATCGCGACGACGCGGCCGGAGCTGCTGTGCTCCTGCCAGACGGTCATCGTGCATCCAGAGGACGAGCGGTTCACCGCAATGCAGGGGAGGAAGGTGAAGCTCCCGATCTTCGACCGCGAGGTCGAGGTGCGCGCGCATCCGTCGGCGAAGATGGAGTTCGGCACAGGGGCGGCGATGATCTGCTCCTACGGGGACACCACGGACATCCAGCTCTTCCGCGAACTCGGACTCAAGGAGATCCAGGGCATCGGGACGGACGGGCGGATGACCGCCGCGGCGGGCGCCTATTCCGGGCTCAAGGTGAAGGAGGCCCGAGTGCGGATCATCGAGGACCTCCGGGCGAGCGGAACTCTGAGGAAGGAAGAGACGGTCGTGCACAAGACCCCGGTCTGCGAGCGCTCGAAGACCCCGATCGAGTTCATCCCCATGGAGGACCTGTACCTTAAGCAGGTCGAGGCGCTGCCGAAGCTGCGGGAGCGCGCCGACGCGATGGCGTTCTACCCGCCACGGTCGAAGCAACTCCTCCTGAACTGGATGGACTCCGTGACCATCGATTGGCCGATCTCCCGCCGGCGGTTCTTCCACACGGAGATCCCCCTCTGGTACTGCACGTCCTGCTCGAAGGCGATCACGCCGCCGCCCGGGCCGTACTACCGTCCCTGGAAGGAGCCACCGCCATTCTCGACATGCCCGCACTGCGGCGGCTCCGGGTTCCGCGGCGAGGAGCGCGTGTTCGACACCTGGATGGACTCCTCGAACTCGAACCTCGTGGCGACGCTGTTTCTGCAGGACGAGGCTTTCTTCAAGGCGAACTTCCCGACGCACCTCCGCCCCCAGGGGCGGGACATCGTCCGCAACTGGCTCTACTACACGACTCTGAAGTCGCATTACGTCATGGACCGCGAGCCGTTCCGGAAGGTGTTCATCACCGGGATGGGGCTGGACAAGCACGGTCGGGCGATGCACAAGTCCACGGGGAACGTCATCGAGCCGGGGCCGATCCTCGCGAAGCATGGGGCCGATGCGTTCCGGTTCTGGGCCGCGAGCGAGACGAACGTCGGGGACGACTTCCGCATCGACGAGGAGAAGATCGCCGGGGCGAAGAAGTTCCTGAACAAGCTCTGGAACGTCGCCCGGTTCATCTCCAGCTTCGAGGAGCCGCCGGAGCCGGCGGAGCTGCGGCCGGCGGACCGATGGATCCTCGGGGAACTGAACGCCTTGGCGGTGACCTGCTGGGCGGGCTACCAGGAGTACAATTTCTTCGACCCCGCGAACCGCTGCCGGGAATTCCTCTGGAACGTGTTCGCTGCCCACTACATGGAGATGGTGAAGTCCCGCGCGTACCAGGGAGATGCGGCCGCGGTCTGGACGCTGCACGCCTGCCTACGCCACCTCCTCCGGTTCCTCGCGCCGATCTCCCCGTTCGTGACCGACAAGGTGTGGTCCGCCCTCTATGGCGGCAGCGTTCACCGCCAATCCATGCCGGAAGCCCGCGATGACTGGAAGACGGACCTCCCCGGCCTGACCGAGGCGGTCATCGCGTTCAACTCCGCGACCTGGAAGGCGAAGAAGGAGGCTGGGAAGAGCCTCAACGAGCCCGTGACCGGGGTTTCGGTGCCCGCCGAGCTCGAGCCCTTCCGCTCGGAGCTCGCCGCCATGCATAAGCTTCAGTAACTCACCGGCACGAAGGCCCCTCTGCCATCTCAAGACCGAGGTGAACGAGAGCGCCAGGCGATCATAGTCGTTGAGCACCTTAGAGAAGACGATTCGACCCGGCGTGACCTTGATGCGCAGCGGGACCTCACCTGCCCCTGGTTCGGCCATGGGCACGACGACGGCCGACTTACCCATACCCGTTCAGGGGGGGTGGGTGAATCGACGCGCGGACAGTTCATCCTGAACCCGACGTCCTCTTGGCTAGCTGCCTCGATCCAGGGATGGACGCGAATGCCGCCTCGCTCCTCTGGGCCTCCTCCCCCTGTGACAGGGAACGGAAGTCAGAAATACTACGAGAACGCTATGAAAATACCATGGAATCCACCCTGACCATGAAGTTCCGGGGGGCCGAGGCCGAGCTCCTGGAGCACCTTGTGCGCTCCGGCCTCTATGCTACCAAGACGGAGGCGATCCGCGCGGCGCTAGTCCACCACGGCACGGACCTGGGGCTCCTGCGGGCGCGCGACCTCTGGGCCGCCATCAATCGGACGCCGAGGCGGCGCGTGACCGACGAACGGCTGCGAGCCGACGTCCGCAAGGCGAAGGATGACGCCTAGAGCCCTGCTCGACTCGAACGTCTTCCTCTTCGCGTTCGAGAGGCCGAGGTCCAACTCGGAGAAGATCGTCAGCCGGGCGGTCGACGGGGCCTTCAAGGGGACGGTGACCGACCGTATCGTACGCGAGGTCATCCGATACTTCCGTCGTCACTATGACAAGGACCTGTCGTCGAAGTATCGCGGGCTCATCCTGACGACATGCGAGCTCGCCCTCGAAGAAGATTGGCCGGCGAGGCCCTCTGAGGTCGCGCTCGTGGGTCGGAAAGACGCCGGGGCCCTGGCGGCCGCGCGCGGCCTGGGCATCCCCCGGCTCGTCTCGACGGACTCGGATTTCGAAGGGGTCCCGGAGTGGCGGAGGCCTCGGGAGTTCGTCCTGGAGCAGGGATGGCGCCCGCGGCCGGGGACCGAGTAAACCCAGACTCCGGCACCGATGGGGGGTCGGGCGAGAATAGATCGACGAAACCCCAGCGGCATCCGGCGGCGTGCGGCCGGTTCGAAAAAGTTAGGCTCCCCGGAGGGAAACCAGGTGAAACCCCCGGGGGACACGACGAGGAGGGGTCAACGCGACTACTGCTTGGCCTCCGGCACCGGCTCGACGGCGGGCTGCCCGCGTCTGGTCCCCGGGCTGGCGGATGCGGCTGCGGAGGCGCTGGAGGTTCCTCGCCGCCGGGCTCCCCTTCCCCAGGGCGCCGACGAGGACGTCCGTGAAGCCGGAGAGGGTCCGGTAGAGGTCGTCGAAGGCCTCGTTCACCTGGGGGGTCATCTCGACGAGCTCGCGCTTGAGGGCCTCCCGCTTCGCGTTCAGCTGGGCGGCCTTCGGGGCCTTCGCCACCGCGATCGCCCGCATCTCGCCAATGTGGATTCCCATTCCCATACGGTGTATTCCCTTTCACATGCGGGGTGTTCACAGCCACTCGCGCGATAAGCCGCACGGGACCTCCTTGACGGCGGAGCCCGTTCAGCCGGCGAAGGTTCTTTTGCGGGCATGAGGTGTCTCAAGGGATGGCGCTCACCCTCGGCGACCCCGTGATCTCCTTCACCCTGAGGGGTGTCGACGGCAAGATGCACACGCAAGAGGAAGACCGCGAGGCGCCCGTGCTCGTCGTCGCCTGGTGGTGCAACCACTGCCCCTCCGTGCAGGCCTGGGAGCAACGGACCATCGACCTCGCCAAGGCCTACGCGAGCAAGGGCGTGCGCTTCGTGGTGATCAACTCGAACGACCCCGTGGAGTACCCGACCGACGACTTCACCCACATGGCTGAGCGCGCGAAGTCCAAAGGCTATCCCTTCCCGTACCTCTACGACGAGAGCCAGGAGCTGGCGAAGCGGTACGGGGCGACGCGCACCCCCGAGTTCTTCGTCTTCGACACGCGGCGGATGCTCCGATACCACGGCAAGCTGGACGACAACCGGGATGATCCGAGAGGTGTGCAGCACCCATACCTCCGGGATGCCCTGGAGTCGCTTTTGGCGGGGAAGACCCCGGAGCTCCCGGAGACCCCGCCGCAGGGCTGCAGCGTGAAGTGGAAGCAGACCTGAGCGTGGCCGTTCCCGGACGGCTCGCGGTTGGGTGCTGAGATTCAGAACACGCATTCGTGAACTATGTACCAAGGGAACAGGGGGTCCGGAGGTCATCTCCCGGGGATGGAGCAGATTCCCGCCCTCGTAACGGCGACGAATATCCTCTTGACCATTGCGTTGTTGGGAACCCTCCTCCTCGCGATCCGGATCGGCCGGAGGTTCGGGATCGACGTTGTCACCGCAGTGCTCTACCTCCGCAAGAAGGCCTCGATGAGAGCGGCGGGGGGGATCGTCGTGGGCACAGGCCTCTTCTTCCTCGCCCAATCCCTTGAGTTCTTCGCCCCCGATCTCCATACCGCGACCGAGACCCTCGGGCTCGCGTTCATTGTCGCCGGGTCGGCCGGGTTCGTGGCGATCCTACGATTCTCGACGCGCAAGACTCCGGTCGTGACGCTTCGGCTGGGAGAGATGCCCGAGTGACCGGTCCTCCTCTGGCCAAGTCATCCGTCGGCGAGGTCCTCAAGACCCTGTTCCGAGGAGCGCTCCGAGGGGACCCCGACATCGTCTCCCTCGCCTTGGGGGACCGACACGGTCTCCCCGTGGTGGATGCCGTGCGCGGCAACGCTTCTGCGATGGCGCTCACCGCCGCCGCCGCGATGTCCCTCCAATCGGGGATGAGTGCCGCGACGACCGTGGGACTCAAGCCCGCGATACGCATCCACATCCACGCCGAGGACGGTGAGCTCATCCTGTACGCGCTCGGCAAATCGGGTTACGCGCTGATCGCTCAGATGAGACCGGGCGCGAATCTCGGACTGGCCTGGATGGTCCTCGAACGTCTCGGAGGGCAGCTCCTCCGAATCCTGTCGGACGAGTTCGGAGCCGACTTTGCCGCCGAACCGCACGCTCGGCTCGAAAGTGCTGGACCGGCCGGGGCCGAGCTGCAAACGCCATAGCCGCCGGCCTCGTCTCGAATCCTCGGCAGGGCCCCGGGCCGCCACTGGACGATGCCGGGAGTCCAGGACCACGCGTCGCGCAACCGTGGCCGGGTGCGGGAGAGGTCGTTCACGACCTACGCCGGCCTCGCGATGTACCGCACGATGTCCCCGCGGGTCAGCATCCCCACGATGACGCCCTTCTCCACGATCGGGACGCGGTTCACGTCGTGCGTGATCATCAGCGCGACGATCTCCTCCAGCGTGTTCCCGGGAGACCCGGTCACCACCTTCGTCGTCATCGCCTGGCTGACCATGGCGGAGCGCAGGTGGTCGAGCATCTCCTTGACGACCGGGTGCCCGCGTTCGGCGAGCATGACGAGGAGCGCGAGACTGTGCGCCGTCGTCGCCATGTAGCGCCCCGCCAACTCCGAGTCCACGAGGCGCTTCAGGTGCCGCAGGATGTCCGTCTCGCTGAGGACGCCGACGAGCTTCCCGTGCCCGTCCACGACCGGGGCGCCGGAGAACCCCGCCAGGGTCAACTTCAGCGAGGCCTCCTGGAGGGTGTCCGAGGGAGCGAGGGTCATGACCTCGGTGGACATGATGCCACGCGCCAGCACGCCCGGGCATCCGTGACTCGTCTTATCATGGTTTGGGTGGATCGACGGCGCAGGGTCCGTCGTACCCGGGATTACCGCCGCTTGATGACGACGGTCAGGATGTCGTGGTCCTGGAGGATGTGGTCCAGGCCGACGGTCTGGCCGGGGAACCGGGCGGACTTCCCCCACACCATCGCGTACCTGAACTTCTTGCGGAACTCCCGGTGAAGCGTGTCGCATACCATCCCCACGGTGGAGGAACCCTTCACGATGAGGGGCTCGACCAGGTCGGCCTCCTTCCCCTGGGGCTTCATGTAGACGCGGATGAAGTTGAGCGACTCGTAGATCGTCTTGCGGAGGAGATCCAGGTTGCTCTTCTTCTCCGCGGAGATCGCGACCACCGTCCACCCGGTAAGACGTTTGGACAGCTCGGCCATGTAGGCCTTGTCGACGAGATCGACCTTGTTGACGACGACGAGGGCCTTCACGTACGTCCGGTTCCCCGCCAGCACGTCGATGAGGCGGTCCTGGGTGACGTCCTCGCGGACGACCACGTCCGCGTTCACGTGCCACTCCCGCACCAGGTCCACGATCTGGTCCTCCGTCATGTGCGTGAGCTTGGTCGTGGCGTTGACCCGGACCCCGCCACGGGAGGACTTCGCGATCACGACCTCGGCGGGGCTCTCGTTCAGCCGGATGCCCGACTGATAGAGCTCGTCGGCCAGCACTGCGGTGTTCGTCTCGAACACGTCGATCATGAGGAGGACGACGTCGCAGGAGCGGGCGACCGCGAGCACCTCCCGGCCGCGCCCCCGACCCTTCGACGCGCCGCGAATGAGCCCGGGCATGTCGAGGATCTGGATCTTCGCGCCCTCGTACTCCATGAGACCGGGGATGACGTCGAGCGTCGTGAAGTCGTAGGCCCCGACCTCGCTCACCGCGTCGGTGATCCGGTTGAGGAGAGTGGACTTCCCGACGGAGGGGAAGCCGACGAGGCCGACCGTCGCGTTGCCGCTCTTGCGGACGCTGTATCCTACGCCGCCACCGCCGGACTTCGCCTGCCGCTTCTGGACCTCGTCCTTCAGGCGGGCGATCTTGGCCTTCAGCTTCCCGAGGTGGTGCATCGTCGCCTTGTTGACCTGCGTCTTGGCCATCTCGACTTCGATGGCCTTGATCTGGTCCTCGATGTTCGGCATCTTCCGGCGGTCCGATTTGGCGGGAGGCTAAGGAGGTTGTGCCCCGGTCGCCGCCGCGAGGGGGAGCCGGCGCAGGTCGCGCGAGGCGATGGGGATCGTCGTCATGGCGGTGAGTTCACCGCCGGGAGTGCGCAGGAGGAGGTTGGTCTCGACGAAATCGAACTGCCAGCGCACGATGTCTCCGAGCTTGACGAGGGGTTCGAGGACGCCGGGGCGCGGGTTCACCAGTGATCCGGAGAGCCAGCCGCCGAAGTTGCCGCGGGAGTCCGTCGGTCGCGCGGAGGCCTTGATCTCCGTGACCGCCGAGCCCACCATGGCGAAGAGCCAGATGTCCTTGAGGACGACGGCGTAGGGGATCTCCCCGAGGGAGACGGAGAGCTCCAGCGGTCCCGTCCCCACCGAGGATTGTTTCGTGCCGCACTTCAGACAGTACACGGCCTCCGGGGGAAGGACGGTGCCGCAGGAGGGGCAGGTCACGGGGCGGCGATGCCCCGCCGCGGAAATAACGTTTCCCCTACAGCTTCGGCAGGACGAGCTCCCGTTCCGTCGGGTAGGGCGCCTTGACCGAGGTCGTTTCCTTGCCCTTCGTCTTCCAGAAGATGGCGGCGATCTCGTTGACGGACTTCAGCAGGTCCTCGGCGGCCTGCAGGTTGTACTCCTGACGCGCCTTCGACGCGGCCTTCATCGCCTTGAACACGAGGTCGTGGAGCTGCGGGTGCTGGGCCACGTGCTCGGGCTTGAAGTAGTCACCCCACAGGACGCGGATCTCGTGCTTCGCGATCTCGGCGTGCTGCTCCTTCGTGGCGGTGTACCGCGCCATCTTGTGCTCGGCCTCGGTCTCCGGCGGCGGGGACTTCGCGAGGTCCGCCATGAGCATGTTCATGCGGATGACCGTGTGCGCCGCCATCTGCGCGTGGTGCGGATCGTAGATGCCGCAGGGGATGTCGCAGTGCGCCGTCGCCATCACTCCGGGGAACCGGGCCTTCAGTCCGAGCAGCAGGATCTTCTCGATCATGTTCGATGTCCTCCTCTGAGGGAGTGCGGGACACGCTGCCTCCTGAAATACTTGACCCCCGCGGTGGCGTAGATTGTGCCGGCGCGCCTGTCACGTGCCGTCGAACCCGGCGCTGTCCGCGGTCAGGACGCGGAGGAGGTCCGCTCGGGTGATGATGCCCACCACCTTCCCGCGCTCGACGATCGGGACGCGGTTGATGTCGTGACGGATCATGAGGGCGACGACCTCCTCGACCGTGTCGGCGGGGATGGCAGTGATGACCTTCCGCTTCATCGCCTCGGCGACGCGACTGGAACGGACATGCTCGAGGAGCGCGCTCACCATCGGGTGCCCGCGTTCGGCCAGGAACGACAGCAGGGACAGCGCGTGGCCCGTCGTCGTCAGGTAGCGGCCGGAGATCTCCTTCTCGGCGAGTTCCTTCAGACGACTGAGGATGTCCGACTCGCTGAGAATCCCGACGAGGCGGCCGGCCTCGTCCACGACCGGAGCGCCGGAGATCCCGCGCTCGGCCATCTTCAGGATGGCCTCCTCGAGGGTGTCGGTCGGCCTCAGGGAGAGGACGTCCCGGGTCATTAGGGCCCGTGCCAGCATCGACCATCCTCGGCGTCGGCCCCTCATAAACGTGTCCCGCGTGGTACCGGGCGCGCCGCTTCGCCCACACGCGCGCCGCTTCGCTCACACGGACGAGAACGACCGGTGCGGCCTTCGTCCGCTCCGGCAAACCTTCGACCGGGGGGACAGACGGTAGGTCCCACGGAACTCTTTTCCCCCCCTCCCGGCTACGGGCGGCGTGAGGAACCCGTGGGACTGGGGGTCTTGGGTTACGCCGCACGGTCCGTCGTGCGGAACCGCCGCGCGTCCGCGTCCGCGCTGATCGGAATCGCCCTCGGCGTGGCGGTCGCGACAGCGCCGTGGGTGGCCCTCGACTCGACGCTCCAGGGGATATACGACTCTTACCTGGACGCGCTCCCATTCGACGCAGAGGCCTTCGGATCCCCCGAGTCGGTGGACGAGGCCGCCACTGCTCTCGCCTCGATCGACCACGTGCGCGAAGCGGAGCCAGTCGTGTATGTCTTCGCCCGCCTCAACGCCTCGGCAACGGGTGTCCCGGGGAACCTGACGGACACCTACGTCCAATTCGTCCGGCCTACATTCTCCGCCGTGGCCGACTCTCTCGGTTTCACATGGACCCAACCGCCCGTGCCCGGTGGTGTGCTCGTCGACGGGAGATTGCGGGATGCCGGGCTGGGTCCTGGAGACACCCTCGTGTTCGAACACCGCGTCCCGATCTACGACAACAATGGAACGCAAATCGGCGAGGACGTGTTCACGGGGAACCTCACGGTGGGCGGGTCCTGGGAGAACGGGGAGGGCTTCTTGGGGGGCATCCTCGCCTCGGAGGCGGACCGCCCACGATTCTTCTCTGACCTTAACGTCACCTACGAGGCCTCGGGCACCATTTACGTTTGGATCGACCGCGAAGCGGTCCTGGATGCGTTCGACACCGCGGGCTCCACGGCGCGGCTGCGGCGTCTGGAGAACTTGGCGGGGGCGAACCTCGGACCGTACGGCTATTACTTTCAATGGGCCCGGCCCTCCGGGGTGCCGTCCCTCGGCGAGCTTCCCGCCTGGATCGAGGGCGGGACACTCATCCTCCGGCTGTTCTTCCTCGCGTTCGCGATCCCCACGCTCGCGATGTCCTATCTCCTCGCGAAGGTCGGTTTCGACATCGGCCTCGCGCGCCGCCGAAGGGAACTCGCCGTCCTGCGCGCACGGGGGATCACGGTCAGCCGCGTACGCCTCCTGCTGCTCACGGAGGCGATTCTCCTCTCGCTCCCTGCCGCCATCCTCGGCATCCTCCTCGCCCTTGGCCTTAGCCGCCTGTTCACCGTTCCGATCGCCGGCATCCTGCCGACGTCCCCAACCTTCGCGATTTCGGCGGGAAGCGTCGGCCTCGGGGTCGGAATCGCCGCACTCCTGGCGGTCGGTGCGTCCAGGCGCGCGGTCCACCTGGTCGCGACGGAGGATCTCGTGCGATCGTTGAAGTCCTTCCACGCCGACGAGGTCGCGATCCCCTATCGCGCGTCGCGGGACTTCTTGGTGGCGGGGGTCGGGGCCGCCGGATTCCTTCTGATTCTCGCGTTCGGAGCGACGAAAGGGGGGCCGCTCTCCATCCTCACGTTCATCCTGGGCTTTGCCACCGCGATCCTCGCGCCGATGGCGCCCTTCTTCCTCGTGATCGGGGTCACGCGGTACCTGACGCGCGGCACGACTCGGCCGTATCGGGCCCTCGCGCTCCTTCTCCGACGGTCCCTGGGGGAACTGTACATCCTCGTCGACCGGAACCTCGCGCGTTCGCCCCGGCGCTCCTCGAACACCGCCATGATCGTGACGTTCGCGGTCGCGTTCGTCTTCGCCGTGCAGATCTTCGCGGCAAGCTCCAACGCGTACCGCGAGGAGGGCATCCTGCGGTCCACTCCCTCGGACATCGTCGTCGACGCGTACGGCTATCCGGGTATCGTGAACGACACGACGCAAGCCGCGGTCCGCTCCGTCCCGGGCGTGGACTCGGTCACAGGGGCCGTCCCATTGTACTCGGAGCAGGGCTCGACGGTCTTCTTCGACGCCGCCACGTACCTGGAGACCGTCCCCTGGATCGAAGCGAGGCATGTGGGCGGTATCGATCCCTCGGACCTGATGCGCGACCTCGCTGACGGAGAGGGGTTCCTTGCGAACTCGGCCTTCCACCAACGCTTCGGCCTGGAGCCGGGGGACCTGGCGAGGTTTGTCGTCCACCCCCCCGATGGGATCGGGTATGTGAACGCCACTCTTCGCGCGATCGTCCCGCCGCTCCCGCTCCCAGGGGTGGACGGCGAGTCTGAGCCAATCTCGTACCTGGACCTCTCCGCGCTCCCTCCGGACTACAACGCGTCGGCGGTCTCCACCGCCACGTACCTGATCTCACTGGCGCCGGGAACGGACAGTCGCGTGGCCGCCGCAGCGATCTCCAAGGTCCTCGGAGGGGCCGTCAACGTCCGCACACAAGACGAGGCGCGCCGGATGGAGGCCGCGAACCCGGTCGCCTCCGCGGTGTTCGGATACCTGAGCTCGCAGGGGCAGATTGCCGTCGGCCTGCTCGTCGTGGCGGTAGGGCTCCTCGTGTACTCCGCCGCAGTCGAGCGTCGGGACGAGCTTGCGACCCTCGTCGCACGAGGCGCGGGGACCCGGTCGGTCGGACGCCTCGTGATGGCCGAGGGCATCGTCGTGTCCCTGCTCGGCCTGCTCCTCGGGGTCGTCGCGGGACTCGTCACGGCGGGCACGTTCCTTGCTCTGATCTCAAGCGTCGTATCTCCGCCGGTGCCCTTCGTCGTTCCTCTCGCGGTCGTCATCCCCCTTGTCGGGGTCGTCCTCGGCGTATGGCTGGCGAGCTTCCTGGGGGCCCTCACGATCCAACGCATGGACGTCGCGCGCGTGCTGAAACTGCGAGGTGGATAGGATGTCGGACATCGTCGTCGCGGACCTGATCCGCGTCTACAGGATGGGCAAACTGGAAGTGATCGCGCTGCGGGGCCTCGACGCCACGTTCCCGGGAGGCAAGGTGACCTGGCTCCGCGGGCCGTCCGGGTGCGGGAAGACGACGCTCTTGAACGTCGTCGGCGGTGTGGACCGCCCGACGGCGGGGTCGATCACGATCGACGGGACGAACCTCTCGCACCTCTCCGATACAGAGCTCGTGGCGTACCGGCGCGACACCGTCGGTTTCGTGTTCCAGTTCTTCAACCTCGTCCCCGTCCTGACCGCCGCGGAGAACGTGGAGCTCCCGATGCGGCTGGCGGGGACTCGAGGCAAGGACCGGGGTGCTCGCGTCAAGGAGCTCCTCAAGGCAGTAGGTCTCGGGGGAAAGGCGGACCGGAGACCCGACGAACTCAGCGGCGGGGAACAGCAACGCATCGCTGTGGCGGTGGCCCTGGCCAACGATCCGCCGATCCTCTTGGCGGACGAGCCTACCGGGGAGCTCGACTCCGAGAACGCCGTCACCGTACTCGACCTGTTCAGGATGGCGAGCCGCGAACGGAAGAAGACCGTCCTCGTCGTCAGCCACGACCCGCATGCGTCCGCGATTGCGGACCTCACGGTGGACATGGCGGACGGCCGGATCGTTCCTCACGGCTGACCCGGGCCATCCCCCTTCCTACGGGGGCCAGAAGATCGTGTGGTCCTCGGGGCCGGTCACCGCGAGGATGCCGAGCGACCCCTTGTCGATCGTACGGCTGAGGGAGTGGTCGACGAGGACGTAGTTCCCGGGGATCTCGACCTTGAACTCCACCACCGTCGCGCCGCCGGGCGGGACGAGCACCGTCTGCACGCTCTGCAGCGGCGGCGAGAGGAGGTCGGCGAGGTTGTAGACACGGTCGAAGATCTCCCCGATGACGTGGAAGGAGGAGACGAGGTTCGGGCCGCCGACGCCAAAGAAGATCCGGACGGTCTGGTTCACGTTGGCGGTGAGCGCGTTCGCGCCGGTGAGCGCCCGGTACCGCCCGTTGAACACGACGTAGGTGGGGTTCTCCGCGGCAAGCCGCTCCCCGTCGAAGGCCTGGTGGCCCGCGTTCCCGTGCTCGTACTTCGTGTAGATGTCCCCCTGCATCACGTAGAACTCCTTGTCCACGGGCGGGAGGCCGCCGACGGGCTCAACGAGGATGAGGCCGTACATCCCCGAGGAGATGTGCGTCGGGATGTGGGGCGAGGCGCAGTGGTAGACGAACAAGCCCGCGGTGAGCGGCCTGAACTGGAAGCCCGAGGTCTGGCCGGGAGGCGTCATCGTGGCGACCATCCCGCCGCCGGGGCCGGTCACCGCGTGGAAGTCCACGGAGTGGTCCATCGTGCTCGTCCCGGGGTTGCTGAAGTGGACCACCACCGTGTCGCCGACCATCACGCGGAAGAAGGGGCCGGGCACGGTCCCGTTGTAGGTCCAGTAGGAGAACGTGGTGCCCGGCTCGATCTCCGCCACGACCTCGCGCACCCCGAGGAAGATGTCGACCGTGGCGGGCGTGGCGCGGGTAAGCGGCGGCGGGAGGTCGGTTGCGCGGTGCGCGATCTCCGAGACGTCCGTCGTCTTCGCCGGGGGCATCGCCGGTCCGCCGGCGCCGACGATGAACGTGCCCTTCATGCCGGCCTCCTTGTGGCCCGGGATGGTGCAGAAGTACTCGAAGTTCCCCGCGGTGTCGGCGGTGAACTCGGCGCTTCCTCGCGCGCCCGCTCCCGCGAGGTCCTGGATCTGGACCGCGTACTGCTCGAGGTACCAGTTGTGCGTGCTCGCCTCTCCGTTCGACACGGTGACCTGGACCTTGTCTCCTTGCTTGACCCGAAGGTCAGGGTTCTTGAGACCGTCGATTGTCCCGCCGATGCCCCTGAACCCAGCGAGGAACGCCTTCAGCTCGAAGGTCGCATCGAACGTGTCCCCGCCGCCCGGGGGCGCTGAGGAGGCCGGACGGAGGAGGGAGATGACGGAGCCCCCGATGACACCGCCAACGAGGGCGATCACGACGAGGACGACGAGCAGGCCCGCGGTCAGCGTCGCCGGCCGGGGGCCCTCGTCCCGGTAGTCCCCTGGCTGGTACATTCGTTCGTCCCAACTCGCCGGTCTTCCCTTGAACGCCATCGCGAACCGCCTCTGCGCGTGCCGGAAGGGGGGTGGGGGAGAAAAGGCATTGCCCCGTACCGGTACGGTCACCGCGGGACGGCGAGGCGGCCCTGGAAGTACGCGTGGACGATCTTCGACTCCCCGGACCGGAGGGTCTCCGAGAGCGTGGACTTCGAGACGCCCAACTTCTTCGCGAGGGACGTGAGGTTGATGCGCTTGGGGAACTCGAAGAACCCGAGGCGGAAGGCGAGCTTGATGATCTTCTCCTGGCGCTCCGTGAGGAGGGACGAAGCCTTCGCGCTGCGGATCGAGACGACCTCCGGATCCAACTCGCGCTCCCGCAGCGCCTTCACCAGGACTTCGATGGACGAGCGTCTCGCGGCGAGGAGATTCCACTCCAGCCGTCCCACCGTTGTGGCGGACGCGTCGGCGAGGAAGCACTCGGAATCGGAGACGAGCTGGCAGGCGTGGCAGTCCCGCACCTGCATCGTCGCGAGGATCTTCCCCTTCTTCGGCACGATCGCCTCCATGTCAATCACGCCCGGGCTGCGGCGGACGGCCTCTGCGACCGACGCCGGGTCGGCCACGCCGGGATCGATCTCGACGAGGGTCCGCAGGGTGTTGCGGTCGAGGGACTTCTGCTCGACGATGTTGACCGACGCGCCGAACTCGTCGGTGAGCCGGGTCGCCCAGCTGCAGGGCAGCGAGACGCGAAGGACGGCCTCGATCATGGCGGTGGCCGCCGGAGCGGGCGGCCGCGGATGAATCTCGCGGTTTCGCTCAGGAGGCCCGCCGGAGTTTCTCCAGCCGGCGGTGGCCGAGGAGGGCCGCGCCAAAGGCCCCCGCGTAACCAGAGTCCGGCGAGACGTTCACGCGACGCCCGAGACGGGCCTCGAGGGCCTTCACCATCCCGGCGTTCACGGACAGGCCGCCGGTGAGCGTGACCTCGTCCTCCACGCCGACCTGGCGGAGAAGCGCGATGACCCGGTCCGCGATCGACGCATGCGCCCCGGCGAGGATGTCCTCCATCTTCCGGCCCTCCGTGACGTGGTTGATCACCTCGGACTCCGCGATCACCGCGCAGATGCTCGAGATGGGCGTCGGGTCCGTCGCCTTGACGGAGAGATCGCCGATCTCCTCGAGACGCACCTCCAGCCCGCGGCTCACGCGTTCGAGGAAGCGCCCCGCCCCGGCCGCGCACCGGTCGTTCATCTTGAACTTCCGGACGCGACCGCGTTCGTCGCAATGGATCGCCCGCGAGGACTGGGCGCCGATGTCGAGGACGCATCGGGTGGCGGGGAAGAGGAACAGCGCGCCGCGGGCATGGCAGGTGATCTCTGTGATCTGGATGTCCCGGCCCGGGTACTGGTAGCGGCCGTACCCCGTCGCGGCCACATAGGCGACATCGCTCCTCTGCAAGCCTGCCGCGGACAGGGCGGCCGCCTCGGCCGCAGCGGCGGCGTCCGAGAGGTTCGTCCCCGTCTTCACCGTGACCTGGGCGAGGATGGTCCGGGCGTCCTCCAGAATCACCGCCTTGGTCCCCCCCGCGCCGATGTCGATCCCGAGCGTGCGCATCTCAGTGGCCTCCGTGGGCATTCGCAGCGTTCTCCTTCGGCTCCGCGATTGGGGGCGCGGTACCGTGACGGACGCGCTCCAGGGAGAACATCGCCGCGCCGAGGGCGCCGACGAACTGCGACATCGGGTTCACGTTGATCCGGGTGTTCAGTCTCGCCGCCAAAGCGTGGACCATGCCCGCGTTCCGCGAGACCCCGCCGGTGAAGGTGACCTCGTCCTCGATCCCGACGCGGCGCAGCAGGGCGACGCTGCGTCCCGCGATCGCGTTGTGCACGCCGCCGAGGATGTCCTCCACCTTCTCCCCCTTCGCCAGATGCGAGACGATCTCCGACTCCACGAACACCGTGCACACGTTCGTGATCTTCAGCGGGGCGGTGGAGCGGAGGGAGACATCGCCGATCGCATCGAGGCCTAGGTCGAGGACGGTCGCGGCGGCCTCCAGGAAGCGTCCGGTCCCCGCGGCGCACTTGTCGTTCATGCAGAAGTCGAGGACGTCGCCGTTCGGGCTCACCTTGATCGCCTTCGTGTCCTGCCCGCCGATGTCCACGATGGTCCGCGTGGCGGGGAAGAGGGCGTTCGCGCCCTTCGCGTGGCAGGAGATCTCCGTAACCTGGGCGTGGCCGAACGGCACCTTGTACCGCCCGTAGCCCGTGCCGATCACGTAGGCCACGTCGTACTCCTCGACGCCCGCCGTCTTGCAGGCCTCCGAGAACACGCGCTCCGCCGCGCGGACGACGTTCGCGCCCGTGGGGCAGATTCCCGTGCCCACGATCTTCCCGTTCCCGTCCAGGAGGACGGCTTTCGTGGCGGTCGAGCCCACATCCACTCCGGCGACGTGCGTCATGCGTTCACCAACCTCTGGTGCTCCAGGGATTCGAAGAAGGCGTCGATGCGGTTGCGCAGCTGGGCCTCCTGGAAGTAACGGGGGTCGGCCAAGTCCGACTCGACCATGAGCGTCGGGACGCCAAGTTCGTGGATGAAGCGCTCCCGGAGGTCCGCCTGGCCCACGGAGAACGAACGACACGACTTCACGGAGTGGATGACCAGCGCGTCGGCTCCGTAATGGTCGACGTACCGCTTGACCAGGTCCGAGCGCATCGGCCAGTTCCAGTTCGTGTAGCAGTTGATCGTGTACTCCGCGATGCTGCGCAGGGGGCGGGCGGGGTCGTGGCGGATGCCCTGGTCGTACAGCCCGCCGACCTTCGAGTAGGTGCTCGCGACGGCGGTGACGCCCCACTTCTTGAAGAGCTCCCAGAACGCGCGGAAGTGCGGCCACGGCGGCGGCCCCTCGAAGATGACGCGGAACTTCTCCTCGGGCACCGGCCCCACGCGCTCCTCGACGCGCCGCTCCATCTCCTCGAGAAGGGCCTGGTAGTAGGTGACGCAGTCCTCCGTCCCCCGGAGGATGTTGATTGGCGCCATGTAGAACACCGCCTCGAAGTACGAGTCGAACGGCGAGGGGCGGGAGCGCGCCAGCTCCAGGATCTTCGCCCACAGGTCCTCCGCGGCCCGGGAACGGGCGAGGAGGTCCCGGAGGCGGCCGGGGTCGGAGGGAACCCCGGAGATCCGTTCGCACACCGCCGACAGTTCCCGGAGCTGGGCCACGACGTAGTCGACGTCCTCCGGGGAGACGCCATCGCCGCGCACGTAGGGGATGTCGAGCAGGAAAAGCTCCGCGCCGTAGAACTCGGCGAGCGCCTCGAACCACTTGATGAACGTGTTGCACCCGGAGTAGTTGCACACCAGCAGGTCCGGTTTCGGGATCTGGCCCATGGGGTGCTGGCGGTCCTTGAGCATGAGGCCGATGTCGTTCTTGACGTAGCCGCAGACGTCCGACGAGTAGCCCTTGTCCTCGGCGGCGAGGATGAGGTCCCCCGCCACTTTCTTGATGCCGCACTGGAGGGCGTTGATCTCCGGGTACACGGGCAGGAACCCGTAGGCCGAGGTGATCTCGACGACGTTCCCCGGGATGAAGAGGTAGGCGACGGGCGTCTTCGTCTCCTTGGCGGCGGACAGCGCGCCGTAGTACCGGCCCAGCATCTCCTTCTGCAGGTCCTTCGCCGCGTCCTGGGAAACAAGGTTCTCGCTCATGATCCCCTCAATCGAACAGGACCGACTCCACGAACGTCTCCACCTGGGTGCGCGCCTGCTCGAACGTGCTCATCTTCTCCTCGTACTCGAGATGCAGGTACGGGATGTTCGCCGCCTCCAGGGCCTCCTTGTAAAGCACGTAGTCGTAGAGCGCGGGCTCGCAGAACTTGGCGGTGCAGAAGAGCACGCCGTCCAGCTTCAAGGCGCGGACACGCTCCATGAGGTCCCGGTGCCGCGGCCGCGACCCGTGGTGCCGCGCCGAGGAGGCGCGCGAGCCCCGGAGGTAGGCATCGACCAGGGCGTCCAGGGGCCGCCCGTCCTCCGCGATCGCGTGACTGTAGGAGCGTTGTCCCTGGACAAGGTCGTCCTCCAGGATGAAGCATCCCGCCGACTCGAGCGTCCGGAGGAGCTCCAGCGGGGGCTGCTCGCAGAACGCCCCGAGGAGGACGGTCCGGATCCCGTCGCGGGGGCGGGAGGGCGTGCCCCGCACCGACTGCAGGGCCCGGCTCAAGATCTCGAGGTGCTCCTCCTTCGGGACGACCGTACCGATCCGGAGCAGGAGGTACCAGTCGGTCATGGAGAGCCGCCACGGCTCGGCCGTACGAATCGCCGCGAGTTGGTCAAGCATCTCCCGACCGCGGTTGTACAGAGCGATGCTCTCCTCGAGCCGAGAGTCCTCGAGGGGGACGCCGGAGAGCCCCGCCACCGAGGCGGAGAGCCGTCGGTACTCCGCGCGGAGATGCGCGGGGGCGGCCGGCGAGTCGACGTTCTGAGGCAGGTGGAGATACTCCACCATCATCTTCGGGAAGTTCCGCGTCCACACTCCCGAGAGGTTGCGCGCGACGTCGCAGATGTTCGAGAAGACCATCCCGTCGAGCATGCCGAGCTTCTTCGTGAGCCCGAGTTCCAGGGTGCTGCGGGTGATCGAACAGACGAACGACTGGAGGCGGGAGTCGGCATGGTCGATCTCGACCTTCCCCCAGCCGCCGAAGAGCGAGACCGGAAGGACGTCCTGGGCGTGGAGGATCTCCGCCGGCAGGTGGACGGGGAAATGGCCGATCGCCTTGCCGCCGGAGCGCTCTTTCCAGGCCTGGACGGCGCCCAGGCCCAGGTCCTCCAACCGGGACTCGGCATCCATCGCTATGCCCTGCGGGACGTCTCTGGACATCATGTGACCGCACTATGGTCATAGTGTAGCTGCATTATAATGATTCCGCCCGTAGAAACGGGAGGGCGGGGATACGTGCGGTATCTTTTTGGAGGGGGCGGGCCTTCCGAGGCCGTGGGCACCGACCCCGAGACCGTCGCCCTGTCCATCACGGAGCACCGGGCGACGCTGACGCTCCGCCGCCCCCCGCTGAACATCCTCGACGTCGCGACCCTGGAGGCGTTCCGCACCCGCCTCGGCGAGGCCGCGGCCCGTCCTGACCTCCGGGTCCTCGTCCTGCGCGCCGAGGGGAAGGCGTTCTCGGCCGGGGTGGACATCGCGGACCACACCGCGGACCGCGTCGAGCGCATGATCCTGGCGGTCCACGGGGCCATCGACGGGCTCCTCACCTTCCCCGCACCGGTCGTGGCTGCGGTGCATGGGGCGTGCCTCGGCGGTGGGCTGGAGCTCGCGCTCGCCTGCGACCTCGCCTACGCCGCCGAGGGGGCGACCTTCGGCCAGCCGGAGATCGAGGTCGGGGTCTACCCGCCGTTCGCCATCGCGGCCCTCCCGAGGATCGTCGGGGAACGGCGAGCGAGGGAGATCACCCTCCTGGGCCGCCGGTTCACCGCCGCCGAGGCCAAGGCCTGGGGCCTGGTGAACGACGCGTTCCCCGTGGCCGAGTTCCCCGCCGCGGTCGAGAAGATCCTCGCGACCCTTGAGTCGCACAGCGCGGCGGTGTCCCGCCTCGCGAAGCGCGCCTTCGGTGAGGCGTCCCGACGCCCGTTCGACGACGCGTGGACGGAGATCGACCGAATTTACCTGGAGGAGCTGATGAAACTCGACGACGCCCGCGAAGGGCTCCAGGCGTTCCTGGAGAAGCGCGCACCGCGCTGGAGGGACCGCTGACGATGCGCGCCGCGGTCCTGCTGGCCGGGGCGAAGACCCTCGTCCTCGAAGACCGGCCCCTCCCGGAACCGGACCCGGGAGAGGTCCTCGTTCGCGTCGCCGCCTGCGGCATCTGCCGAACGGACCTGCATTACCTCCACGGCACGCCGACGTTCCGCAAGCCGCCGATCGTCCTCGGGCACGAGATCAGCGGACGGGTCGAGCGGGTGGGCGCGGGGGTCACCGGGTGGCCCGAGGGAGAGCGCGTCCTGGTGCCCCCCGTGATCCCCTGCGGCGAGTGCGCGTACTGCCGCGCGGGCCGGGGGACGTTATGCTCCTCCCAAGTCATGCTGGGGAACCACCGCGACGGCGGTTTCGCGGAGGCCGTCACGGTCCCCTCCAAGGCGCTATTCCGGCTGCCGGAGTCCATCCCGCTGAAGGAGGGCTGCATCATCTCGGACGCGATCTCCACCCCCTATCACGCCGTGGTGAACCGCGCGGAGGTGCGGCCGGGGCAATGGGTCGCCGTGTTCGGCTGCGGCGGCGTCGGGCTCGCCGCGGTGCGGATCGCCGTGCTGGCGGGGGCGAACGTGGTCGCGGTCGACGTCATCCCCCGGAAGCTGGAACTGGCGAGGGCGCTGGGCGCCGTGGAGACGGTGGATGCGAAGGTGGCCGGGGACGTGCCGAAGGCCTTGCGGAAGCTCACCGGCGGCGGCCCGGACACGGCCCTCGAGGTCATCGGGAACCCGGCGACGATCGCGCAGGCCTTCGCCTCGGTGCGCTGGGGCGGGCGCGTCGTGGTCGTCGGATACACGGACGCCGACGTGGCGGTGAACATGGGCCGCGTCATGTTCCGGGAGATCGAGATCCGCGGCAGCCTGGGGTGCGGCCTCCAGGACTTCCCGAAGGTGATCGAGCTCGTCCGCTCCGGACAGATTCCCCTGGAGAAGTTCGTCACCCATCGGTTCCCTCTGGAGCGCGTGAACGACGGCCTCCGCCTCCTGGAGTCCGGAGACCCGACCCTGGTCCGCGGCATCGCGGTCCCGTGAAGATACGTACTTCGCGCACGACACCGTTATAGGCGTTTTCGGTCCTCCTAAATCCGGGACCATGCCCAGCCCGCTCGCGGAGGCGCCCGCCCCCTCGGAGTGCGTCGTCGTGAGGCTCGACGCCGCCGGGGGCCTTGGCCGGGAGCTCCGGGCCCTCGGGCTCGTCCCGGGCACCGTGGTCCGCGTCCTGCGGCGGGGGCGCGGCCATGTCCTCGTGGCGATCGAGGACGCCCGCTACTCCCTCGGCGAGGATGTCGCGCGCACCGTCGTCGTCCGGCGGCGGTGACATGCCCTCGTGCCACGGCAGCGCGCCGAAATCCTTGGGCCCGTGCGACGCCACCGTCGCGCTGGCGGGGAACCCCAACGTCGGCAAGTCCTCGCTCTTCAACGCCCTCACCGGGGCGCGGGCGCTCGTGGCGAACTACCCGGGGAAGACCGTCGAGCTCGAGTGGGGGGTCATCGAGAGCGGACGCCGGCGCATCGGTGTCGTGGACCTCCCGGGGGCCTACAGCCTGGAGGGCTTGACGGAGGACCAACGGATCGCCGCCGAGGTCATCCGCAACAACGAGGTCGACGCGGTCCTCGTGGTCCTCGACGCGTCGAACCTGGCGCGCAACCTGTATCTCGGCCTCGAGGTGCTCGCGACGGGGCTCCCCACGGCCTTTGCCCTGAACCTCGTGGACCAGGCGGACGCGCGGGGGAAGCCGGTCGATGTTGCCGCGCTGTCCCGTGAACTCGGGGCGCCGGTGGTGCGCACGGCGGGACACCGTGGGGACGGCGCCCGCGAGGCCTTGGCGGCAACGCTTGCGGCGATGGAGGCCCCGCGCTCTCCAGGGTCCGGCTCCCGAACCGAGCCGGAGGATCTGCACCGCCGGGCGCGGGAGATCGCCGCCAACGTCACGGGCTCAACCGCCATCGGAGCGACCGAGTCTGCGCTGTGGCGGTGGACGACGACCCCCTCCACGGGTGTCGCCCTGCTCCTCGCGGTCCTCCTCGGCATCTTCTCTTTCGTGTACTTCGTCGGAGGGTTCCTCTCCACGGCCTTCTCCTCCGGATGGAGCGCCGCGGTCTCCCCCGTGCTCCAGGCGGCGAGCTACGGAGCCCTCGGCAACGGCCCGGCGGCGCGCGTCCTCCTCTGGGGCATCGACTCGGGCATCAACGCGACCCTCGCGGTCGGGATCCCGTACGTGATCCCGTTCTACCTCCTGCTCGGCTTCCTGGAGGATTCCGGGTACATGAACGCCGCCGCGGTGCTGACCCACCGCATCATGACGAAGCTGGGCCTCCACGGCCGGGCCACGATCCCCTTGATCTCCGGGTTGGGCTGCAACGTTCCGGCGGTGATCGGGACGCGCGTCCTGTCGAGCGGCCGCGAGCGGTTCATCGCGTGCACCCTGATCTCGATGGTCCCCTGCTCGGCGCGAACCGCCGTCGTCTTCGGCGCCGTCGGGCTGTACCTCGGGCCGCTCCCCGCGCTGGCCATCTTCGGCATCACGCTCCTGGTCACCCTGGGCACCGGGATCGCCCTGAACCGGCTGGTTCCCGGCCGCCCGCCGCCGTTCCTGCTCGAGCTCTTCCCCTTCCGTTGGCCGACGCCGAGGAATGTGGCGTTCAAGACCTGGCACCGCACGAAGCACTTCCTCCTCGCGGCCGTCCCGGTGGTGATCGTCGGGAGCTTCCTTCTCGGAGCGCTGTACGAGACCGGCGCGATGTGGGCCCTGACCGGCCCCTTGGACCCGGTCGTCGTCGGGCTCCTCGGTCTCCCTCCCGTGGCGGGGCTCGCCCTCGTGTTCGGGTTCCTCCGGAAGGAGCTCGCGCTCCAACTGCTCGTGGCCCTGGCGATCATGCAGTACGGCGGGAGCGCCGCCACCTTGACCAGCTTCCTCACGCCGACCCAGCTCTTCACCTACGCCCTCGTGACCGCGCTCTACGTGCCCTGCATCGCGAGCGTCGCCGCCATCGGTCGCGAGCTCGGATGGAGGAAGGCTCTCCTGATCTCCGCCATCACGGTCGTCCTCGCCCTCGCGGCGGGGGCGCTCGTCGCCCACGTCCGCGCGTTCTGGTGACGCGCCCCCCGTTCGCCTGGACGATTTCGTCCCCGTCCCGGACCTGCTGATCCTGCAAGGAACCCTCAACCGATGACGAGGAGGGCTAGGACCGGGCGGTGGACTTCCGCTCCGCGAGGACCCTCAGGCTCTCCCGGATCGTCTCCTCGATGCGGGCCGGGTCTGGCGTGTCAGGATAGACCTCCTGGGCCGTCCTCAGGTATCCCGCCAGGTGGGCGCGGTGGACCGCCTCGCGGCCGGCCGGCGTCCGCGCCAGGACCGTGACGAAGCCGCTGCCCGCCCCGGCCTGCCCCACGGATATGTCGCCGAACCTCGCGCCCGTGTCGAAGCACTGGCGGCAGTTCGCCGGCGCGTTCTGGAGCGCCTCTTCCAGGCCGACGGCGCGCGACTCTCCCTGCACCGTGCTCACGGTCACCTTCTCCCCGAAGCGGACGTTCGCGATGTCCCCCAGGGGGATACCCGAGGCCTCCTCGAGGCGGCGGAGCGCTTGGGCGTTCGTCGGGAGGTTCGTAAAGCAGAGGAGTCCAATGACGTATTTCAGGCGGCGGGCGAGATCGAGCCCCAGGTGCCGGATGCGCGCCAGGGTGTAGGCCTCGCACGGGAGCGCGACCACGGCCCACGCACCGCCGTCGGGGTCGAGGGCGTCCAGCGCCCGAAGGGACGCGAGGATTGCAAGGTTCGCGACGCGACCGCGGTCGATGCGGATCGTCGTCGTCTTGCCGACGCGGTTCCCCACGGCGTCGAGGAGTTCCTCGGGGGTCCGGGCGACGATGTGGGAGTCCTGCCAGGCCCCGCGCATGCCCGGGATCACCACGCCGGAGACGTCCCCGCTCTCCAGGAGATGGAGGGCGAGGCTCGTCACGACGCCGCCGGAGGGGCTGACCTGGCGCACGCGCCAGAGCCCCGTCGTCATCCATCCGGCCTCCAGGACAGTACCGACCGGGTCCTCGCCCGCGGCGCGGACGAGCTCCGCATCGACAGGGGAGGTGGACCAGGCCCATCCCGAAGCGCAGTCAGAGCACAGGGCGGCGTCCACGAGGATCTCCTCGGCGTCCCCCTGGGACGGGCGTCGCCCGCAGAGGAGGCACAGATCGGCCGCTCGCACGTCGGCGGTGTCGGCTTGCACCTGGTTCGTCATGACCTCATCCAGGGTCGAGTAGTCGCATAAGTACTCATAACGCGTCCCTTCGTACAATACGTACTGCGGCGTCGGGAGCGGCCACCCTCCATCGCCCGCCCCCCTCGGCAGGATTATCACCGGCCGGGGGCTGCCCCCGCCATTCCCCGCCACGCCAGCGTCGATCTCACCTCGCACTGCGATCTCCGATGCGCGCACTGCTACTACTACAGGACTCCGCAGGAAGGCGACGATCTTTCCGACACCGTGTTCCTGGAGGAACTTCGTCATTGGCAGGCGATCGAGCGCGCCGAGTCGATGCTGTGGCTCGGCGGGGAGCCCTTGATCCGGACGGGACTCCTGCGCGAGGGCCTGAGCCTCTTCCGGCGCAACGCCGTGTTCACGAACGGCCTTCGGGCCGTGCCCCGCGACCTGGGCTGCGGCGTCCTCGTCTCGTTGGACGGCCCACGGGAGACGAATGACGCGCTGCGAGGGCCGGGGACGTGGGACCGGGTCACCGCCAATCTGGCGGCAATGGACCGGCCCGTCGTGCACTGCACGATCACCGCCAAGAACCCGAACATCGCCGGACCCTTGCTGGAGTCCTTGGACGGCCTCGTCGGCGGCGTGATCTTCGGCCTCTACACCCCGCGGCGCGGCGAGGATTCGGAGCACGTGCTCAGCGTGGAGGCGCGTCACGAGTCCGTGGCGACGCTCCGGGGCCTCGGGGCCTCCTGGGACGGTCTGCTCCTCAACACGGCGGGGATGCTTGACTCCATGGACTCGGATTCGGCGGAGTGGCGGTCCGCATGCCCCTACCGGGGGGGCCAGGCGGTCGCCCTCGACCACCGCCTCCAAGAGAAACGGCCGTGCAGCTATGGCCGGGGCGCGGACTGCGAGCGCTGCGGTTGCGTCGCCACACACCTGCGCGCCGCGGCGAAGCGCGGGGACCCGAAGGCCCTGGCGATCCTGCGAGCCGTCTTCTCAACCGGCGTATAGATCCGTCGGAGCACGGCCTTCCAACGCGGGCCGAGCCCCTTGGGCCCGCCCTCCACCTTCTTCCCCGGCGCTCCGGCGGACGCACGCTGCCGAGCTAGAGAGCAGCGCCGCAATTTCCGCAGTGCGTGAATTTGGCGGGGAGGCCCTTCGCCCCGCACGCCGGGCAGTCCTTCGCGTATGGCCCCCAGACGAACTCCGGGGCCCCGCCGCGAGCCGCCTCCTCTCGGAGCTCTCGGTACCGCGGAGGCCGCTTCTCCACGAAGGCCCGCATCCCTTCCAGGGGTTCCTGCGTCGCGAAGTGCAGGGAGAGCCAGTCCTTCGCGTGGCCGATCGTCATGTGCCAGGAGAGGTCCTTCCAGAAATTCACCTGCTGCTTCGCGTACCGCAGGCACTCGGGGAACTTGTCGATGAGCGCGTCGGCGTACTCCTTCACCGCCGAATCGAGCTGGGCGCGGGGGACGACACGGTTGACCAGACCCCACTCCAGCGCCTTCGCCGCCGGGACCTTCTCGCACAGGAACAGCATCTCGCGGGCGCGTCGGTCGCCGATCAGGAGGGGCAGCCACTGCGTCGCGCCGCCAGCCGCCACGCTCCCGACCTTCGTCCCCACTTGCATGAAGTAGGCGTCCTCCACCGCCACGGAGAGGTCGCAGGCCATGTGGAACTCGTTCCCGCCGCCGGCGACGATGCCGTTCACCCGCGCGATCGTCGGCTTCCCGCAGCCGCGGAGGAGGTCGTGGGCGGCCTGGAACTCCGTCATGTACTTCCAGTACTCCCGCGGGCGCTTCGTGTAGACGTCGGCGTACTCCTTCACGTCCCCGCCGGTGCAGAAGGCCTTCTCGCCAGCGCCCGTGAGAACGATCACCGCCACGGCGTCGTCGTACGTCGCGTCGCGGAACGCGAGCTGCATCTCGCGCAGCGTCTCCGTCGAGTACGCGTTGTGGACCTCGGGGCGGTTGATGACGACCGTGGCGACGAGGTCTCTCTTCGTATAGAGAATCTCCTGGAACGAGAAGTCGGCGGCATCCTTCGGTGACAGAGCGCCCATGTGCGCGGGATGGAAGGCCTCGCTATTTCACGGTTTGCGATGAGAACAATCCTAGCGCCAGAACGTCCCCTTGTAGAACACGCTCGCAGGGCACCCCGTGCACAGATCCTCCCTGTAGTGGCCGCAGGTGGAGCAGGTGAAACCGCACACGGTGCGGTCGCACACCCCCGCCTCCACCGCCACGGGCTGCACGATCGGTCGCTCGCTCCGGACGATGACCTGCAGGTCGGCCTCCTGGACAGAGGCCATTCTCCGGATGTGGACATCCACGATCGACTGCAGGTTCCCAGCTCCCTCCCCCGCGAAGAGCATGGTGAGGTTCGTGCGCCCGGTCGTCTGGTACGCATTCAGGAGGAGAGGGCACTTCGAGAATGACCGGAGCACCAGATCCGGGTCCGTGGTGAGGATGTCCACCTTTCCCACCGTCAATCCACTCTGAAGCAAATCGATACCTGCCATGATCCTGAGGTGTCCCTTCTCCCGGAGCTTCTTGACGCGCGCAGACACGGAGGGCTGGCTCAGCCCGACCTGGCTGGCAATCTCCCGATGAGACGTCTCGGGACTGTCCTGAAGGAGCTGCACGATCTTTCGGTCCGTCTCGTCAAGGGTCATGCACCCCCCCTTATCGTTGAGAGGCAAGACGTCTTTCTCTATACTATACTGATAACTCGCAGGGGGTGACCAAGTGCCCGTCGATATGTAGCCCATTCAGGTGAACAGGATGGCTGAGTCCCCGGAGACCGAGATCGCGAACGCGGAAGAGAGGCGGAAAGTCGGCAAGTCACGATGGAAGCTCCTTGCTGTGCTCGTCGCAGGAATGCTCCTCGGGGCGGTCCTCACATACGCGCTCGTGCGCGTCCCATCACCGGTCGGTTCAGGGCAGGCGGGGGAGGGGCCGCGGCTACGTGAGTTCTTCATCTCCTCAGGGGTCACGACGTGGCAGATCGCGTCCGGCGTGACAATCGATGCTTGGGCCTACAACGCGACCGTCCCCGGACCCACGATCCGGGTCACCGAGGGAGACACGGTGCGCGTCACCTTCACGAACAACCACGTCCTCCCGCACTCCATCCACTTCCACGGCATCCGGGACGATGCGATGGACGGCATGGAGCCGGTGAACCAAAGCCAGACCCGCGTCTACGAGTTCATCGCCAGGCCTGCCGGCACATGGCTCTACCACTGCCACGTCGCGCCGGTGAGCGACCACATGCGGATGGGGTTGTATGGCGCCTTCATCATCGACCCGCTGGCAAAGCGGGCGACCGCTCACGAGGAGGTCCTCGTCCTCAGCGAGTGGAGCACCACGGGTGACATGGAGCCGGAGTTCCATGTCTTCAACGGGGTTGTGAACCGATACGTGGACGCGCCACTCCAGGTGAACTTGGGGGAGCTCGTTCGGTTCCACCTCCTGAACCTCGGGTTTGAGTTCCACACGTTCCACCTGCACGCGAACGTGTACACCGTCTATCCCTCCGGGACCGGGGGCGGGGCTTACGTGACGGACACCTACACGCTCGGGCCCGGGGAGACCGCCATGATCGAGTTCACCTACGAGTATCCCGGGACCTACCCGTTCCACTGCCACGTCGTCCCCCATGCCGAGATGGGGATGCTGGGCCTCCTGCAGGTGACCTAGGGAGCCGAGTCCCGTCTCGCTCGGTAGGGGCGGCGGGCGAGGGTAATCCTCGGGGACGTCGCACTCGGAGCATGCGTGGGTGGTCTCTGGCCTCAGAGGAGCTTCACGGTCGCCTCGGACCGGGGCGCGGGACGGTCCTCGGGAACGCAAGGCCGCACTCCGTTTCGCGCCGTCCTTCCTCGGGGCGGTCTTCGGCGCACGGTGGATGTCCGTTGCGGAGTGGCAGAACGCGGTGTCGTGACCTGCAGCGATCGCACTGGCGAATCGTGCCTCCGGACTCAAATCACGTCGTAGCGCGCGGCGTAGCGGGGAAGGAACCCACGGGACCCGTCGTTCACGCATTCCTCTCGGACGAAGAGGCCGCAGGTGTGGCAGCAGGCGAGGGCGAAGCAATCCTCGCGCCCGCTGCAGTCGTTCGCGCATCCGGGCATGGCAGGTCCTCCTCACGGCACCCCCCTTCCCCCGTTTCTCCCCGCGGTATGTAGAGTACGGCTGACCGCCTCACGATCTAGGTCGTGGAGGCCTCGGCGGCCCGGACTGGAGAGACGACGGCTGTCGCCCCGAGCGGGGGGGCGAGCAGCCAGACGACGCCGACGGCCGCGAGGAGGACCTCGTACGAGGAGCCGAGGCGGAGGCCGGCGAGGACGAGGAGAAGCAACCCGACCGATCTCCCCCGCAGGCCTTCTGCGCGGAGCCGGTCCGCGAAGACATAGACCAACGCCGCCACGGCGGCGGCGTAGAGGGGGATCGGCAGGTGGAGCGAGAGGGAGGAGCCCCACATGACGATCAGCGGGAACATCGAGGACCGCGAGACCAGGAGGAAGACCGCGGCGGCGACCCCGGCCAGGGCCAGGGGGATCTTCGCGCGCCGACACCCGAGCGCCCAGGGGGACACGAGGGCAACGGCAAGGGCGGCGATCTCTGCCGAGGTCAGGAGGACCGCGGACCCGGGCGCCCCCGCCACCGAGAGCAGGGCGACCCCCACCAGCGAGGCATAGAGCCCGGCGAGCCCGGCCAGGAACGCCCTCCGCGGCCACGCCGCAGCCTGCCATTCCCGGACCGCCAAGACCAGGAGCGGGGCCAGGAGGGCCGAGACGTGTACCGCCGAGAACCCCGGGAGCGAGGTGAGCACTGGCGCCCCGAGCGACAGGGCGAGGACCCCCAGGAGCAATGAGGCGAGTCTCGGGTCGCGCTCCCAGGACCGCCACACCGCCACCGCGAGGAGAAGCGCGGCGAGGAGGAAGGCGAGGTTGTACGCGACGACACCCGCGGTCAGCGCCCCGCCCAGGACGAGCTCGCGCCCGGAGCCGGCGGGGAAGGCGGGTCCCGCGCGAATCAGCAGACCCAGGAGGAGGAAGGCGGCGGTCGCCGCCACCGCCAGGGCCGGGGCAAGCCCTTCGAGTGCTTCAGGGAGCCCCCGCAGGAGCGCTCGCACAGCTGAGTTCGGCGACGCCCTCCGCGGAGACGGTTCGTTCTCGTTCATGGATCTCCTGGCCGAGTTGGCGGGAATCGTGAAGGACGAGTTCGCGAAGCGTGGCCAGGGCGGCGGTGAGCAGGCGGGATCGCGACCCCAGGTCGGCCTGGTACAGCCCCAGCCAGGTCCCGAAGTGATCGGCGAGGAAGGAACCGCGGGCCTTCCGGCACAGCTCCGCTTCTTCCAGGAGGCCGGAGGCGGTGGCGATGGCCTGCTTCAGGGCGAGCACCCCGACGAACTCGGACTCCACCGCCAGATGATCGCCGCGCTCGCCCTCCGAACACAGCCCGAAGGCGGTGTAGAAGCCGGCGATGTCGGCGAGGTCTGTCGTCTTGGTGAACGGGTGGGTGTACACCGTCTCGTACGCCGGGCAGCCTCCGGTGAGGAGAAGGGCGCTGCGTTCCCGAATCGTATCTTGCGGACTCCCTCGGGCGGCCTCGTACGCGGCCAGCAACTCCTGGGCTCGAGGCTGGAGCGCCGCGATGTTGGCGGTGGACTCGGCGTCCCGCCACGACTCCGGCCACTCCTCGTCGAAGACGAAGTCATCGCGGAAGACGGCCCCGGCGAGGGCGTACAGCCTCCCGAGGGCCAGGGTCCCCGCCCACGGGGGTGCGCCGTCGTCACTTCCCGGGGGCATCGCGCTTCGTCACCTCCACCGTCTTCTTGTCCGGGGCGCGCTCGGGCTCGGCCTTGCGCCGAAGGCGGCCGGTGGCGAGGACCACGAGCACGGCCATGACCAGGAAGAGGAAGAGCCCGGTCGCCACCCAGAAGAGGATCCCCGATTCCCCAGGCATCTTCAATGAGGTCCAGGAAGAGACGGACTTCCGACCCCCGACATCTCCGCTCGCCCCGTCCCACACCGCGAAGGCGAGAATCGTCCCGTCCGTGATCGGCACGTCGTCGCCGTCCGTGCCGGCGAGGGGGCGCGAGATGATCACCTTCCACGACGACCCGGTGTACGTCCCGAAACCCACAGCGTCCTGGCTCTCCTGCGTGGCCAAGGTCCCGAAGCCCTCGGCGACGCCCTCCTCCACGGAGGTGACCTTCAACGGGTCGGAGAACGGGTTCCCCACCTTCCATCCCGGGAGGTACAGGCGGGAGTCGTTCAGGAAGGACGTGGGCGTGTGGTACGGCGGCCCGCCGATCGCACCGGGGTAGTAGTCGACCCAGAAGTTCGGGTAGGCGTGCTCGAGGTCGCGGAAGCCCTCCTCGACGTCGGCCTGCCAGTCCGCCTTCCATTGCGTCACGTGCAGCGCCTTCCCCGGGCCGCCCATGCAGAGGAACGGCGTGGCGTCCGCGGGGCCGTAGAGGATGGCGACGGCGTCGCGGAACTCCTGGTCGCGCGTCGTCCGGTTGTTCTTCGTGGCGTCGTTCCAGGTGATCAGGAACGCCGCGTGGGTCTTGTTGGCGAGGACGCGGACCTGGAGGGTCGGGACGGAGGGGGTTGTGCGGATCGGGGCCACGGCGTTCTGCGCGGAGATCGCGACGTCCACGGGCGTCGCCCGATCCCACGCCGCGGCCGAGACATCCGTCACCGGGAGCGCGCCGTCCACCCTTGCGGCCTCAATCGACGTCTCGGCGGCCGCGGTGGTCCCGAGGATGCCCGCGAGTTGTCCCGCCGCCAAGGCCATTGACACCGCCAAAATCACCGCCAGAATCCAGCGCTTCATCTTCCCACCCCTCATGTGATGTTGTGCCGGTACGCCCCCCGAGCGGTGTCATTGTACGGCCGGACGATCGTCTTCTCCTGGAGAGGGACACGGACGACCTCGGTGCCGGCCGTGTCGTAGCCGACGGCCTCGTCGCCGTCCAGCCGGAAGCGCTTCAGGAGGACCGGCGTGCTCACGCTGAGGAGCAGGATCGCGCGGACCTCGGGCTCGAGACCCTCGCGGGCCCGCTTGTAGACCTCGACCGCCGCCTCCGCTCCGGGCCCGAACATCTGGCGGAGGAACTTGAGGTCGACGTGGATGGGCGGGATGTAGTACACGTTCGGCTCCAGGCCGAGGTGCGGATAGAGGGGCAGAGCGACCTTCTTCACGTGGACGAGGTAGTCGATGGGGTTCTCCGGGTCCGCCTTGTCCGGGGTGCTGATCGCCCCGACCATCCGGATCTTCCCAATGCAGTTCCGCATGCACCGCGGGATGATGCCCTTCTCCATGGCCGGGTAGCAGAAGATGCACTTCTCGGAGACCCGCGTGACGTGGTTGAACATCGGGCGCTTGTACGGGCACGCCTTCACACACTCGCGGTACCCGCGGCACCGCTGCTGGTCGATGAGGACGATGCCGTCCTCGTGGCGCTTGTAGATCGCCTTGCGCGGGCAGGCGGCGATGCAGCCCGGGTACGTGCAGTGGTTGCAGATGCGCGCGAGGTAGAACTGCCAGACCTGGTGCGGGATCTTCATGTGAGACTGGGCGTCCGTGATCCCCGCGTTCGTCTCGTCCTCTCCGCGGTTCGGGTGGCTCCAGTCGCGGTCCTCCGGGCGCCACCCGAGGACCCGCTCGCCGGCCGGCGCCTTCTCGAAAATCGTCGGACCGCGGGAGACCGGCGTCGGCCCGGTGACGTCCCAGGCCTGCGTCCCGATGGAGTCGAGGATGCGGATGTCCCAGCCCATCGGGAAGGAGCCCCAGGGCTTCGTCTCGACGTTGTTCCAGAACATGTACTCCTGGCCCTTCCCCGAGGTCCAGGTCGTCTTGCAGGCCATCGTGCACGTCTGGCACCCGATGCACTTGTTGATGTCGAACACGGCCGAGATCTGCCGCTGCGGGCGCGACTCCTCATAGGGGTACTGCATCTTCCGTCCGATCTGCCAGTTGAACACTTCGGGCATCGTCTATCCTCCATACTCGCCGTTGAGGTACTTCAGCACGGCCGCGGTCTCGTACGTGGGGCGGAAGCCCTCCGCGGCGGGGCGCCACAGGCCCGTCCCGCCCAGTCCCCCGGCCTCCGCGCGGGAGATCTTGACGAACGACTCCTTTGGTGCACCGACGGCGCCGTGGACGTCGGTCTCGAACCCCTTCCCGATGAGCTGCCCGTAGTACGCCTTGCGCACCAGGGAGTCGGTCATCAGCGTGGGCTTGTGCCAGGCCCGCGTGACGCTCTGGTGCGAGCCGTAGCGGTACATCGCCTGGTAGCCTGTCCTCGGGCTCTTCGCCAGGCCGTCCGCGCGGGTCTCGTGCCCCTCGACGCTCCCGTGCGTCGCGATGTGCATGTGGAACCATGCCCGCGCGGTGCGGCGCGGCATGTTGTGGTAGTAGCGGGCGCGGACGAGCCAGTGGAAGATGCGGTAGTCCTCCGGCTTGCCCTGCCACCCGCGGAAGGGACGGTCGGCGGGGTCGCCTTCCACCCAGATGTAGTCCCCGTCCTCGACCCCGAGCGCCTTGGCGTCCGCGGGGTTCATGTCGACATACCCCTCGCCGACGTACGGCGTGCGTTTGTCGAACCGGTAGAAGTCCCCGAACGGGCCGAAGTAGACGATCGAGATGTCCTGCGACGCCGCCATGGAGTGGCAGGCGTGGCGGTACTTCGGCGTGTAGAGGATGAAGTTGTATTGTGCGTCGGCGGCGTTGAGCGGGTGCTTCGTCGTCTTCAGGGCCGTCCACGGCATCACGAGGTTGCGGACCTGCCGGACCTCCGCCGGGATGTACTGCGGGTCGGTGGGGTCGATCCCCCAGTCGATGAGCTGTTTCGGCGCGATGGCGGGGTGGGGCTTCGCGACGATCGTCGCCGGTTCGTAGTATGTGGAGTCCACCGTCTCCCGCCAGACGGGGAGGTTCTCCCCGGCATCGAGGAACTCGGTCTCCTCCCGGTAGAACTCCATGCGCCCGGTCTTCGTGTACCATGGCTTGCTCTCGTTGATCTGCTCCCATCCGACGATGCGCGGGCTCGTCCGCGTCAGCGTGTAGAACGGGATCCCCTGGCGGCAACTGTCGAGGAGGGCCTGGAAGTCGTACCCGCGCGTCGCCGTGCTGTGGTCGAGGACCCGCTGGATGTACTTCTCGTGCTGCCCGTCGATCACGTGCCTCCAGTAGTCCCCGAACCGTGCGTCGCCGGTCAGCGTGCCGAGCTCCTGCGCCACCGCGGCGGGCATCTCGAGGTCGTCGCGGAGATCGAACGGGTACGCAATCGGCGTGGGGACGATGGTCTGGAGGAAGGGGTTCGTGCAGGACCCGTAGATGTCCGCGAACTTCCGTTCGATCCAGGACGGCACGCCGAGGACGATGTCGGAGTACTCACAGGTCGCCGTCCAGAACCACTCGTTCACCGTGATGCACTCGATCTTGGGGAGCGTGTTCATGATCACGTCATGCGCCCACTTCGCGTTCCCGAGGATCGAGTTCGTGTTGAGCCACCAGGTGGTCTTGGTGGGCGTGGGCATGTGCGTGCTCCCGGTGAACAGCTTGTTCCCGAGGCGCAGCGGGCGGTCCCCGTAGTTGTACCAGTGCGCGGACTCGCCCTTCCAGTACGCCTTGACCTTGGAGGGTTGCGTCGTGTCCAGGGTGATGTTGAACGGGTCCTCGGACATCCACATCGGAAGGGCGGAGAAGACCTCCGCCTTGTAGTTCCCCGCGTACGAACCGACTTCCCCGCCGAACCGTCCCTCGTTCCCGGTGAGCGAGGCGAGCAAGAAGATCGCGCGATCCTTGAGGTCCGCGTTCCAGTAGTGGTTCGGGCCCATCCCCGTGGTGAAGAGGACCTTGCCCCGGTTGGCGGGGTCGCCAAGGAGGGCCGCGAACGACTCGATCGCGGCGGTCAGCGCGGCGGAGGACTCGGGGCCGGGGTTCGTGCTGCAGATCTCGGCCGCGGCGGCGGGATCGAAGTTGTCCATCACATACTGCTTGACGAGATCGAAGACGGGGCGGGCCTTCACGACGGTCGTCCCATCGGCCAGCGTGACATCGAACTCGCCCTCCAGGGCGGCGTCGTAGCCCCCGGCGTCGAACTGCGTCCCCACCTGGTCGCGCGTGATCGCACGCGGGCCGACCGCCGTGCGGTCCCAGACGACGAAGTCCCCCCACTCGTTGCGCAACGCCTCGGGGACGAGCGGCGTCCCCTGTTGCTCCGCCACGGGCATCGGGTCCGTGGGCTTCAGGACCGTGATGTAGTTCTGGAGGGTCCCGAGCGTGTATCCAGGAGTGACATCCGAGGCCCGGAGCATCTGCCGCGTGTCCATCCGGACGAGGAACGGCAGGTCGGTGAACCGCCGCGCATAGTCCGCGTCGTAGAGGCCATCGCGGAGGAGGACATGCACGCAGGCCAGGGCAAGCGCCGTGTCCGTGGCGGGGCGGATGACGATCACTTCGTCGGCCTTGTTGCTGGACGACTGGTACTCCGTCGCGATCGTGACGACCTGCGCGCCCCGAAGACGCGCCTCGGAGATCCAGTGGCCGTCGGGCATCTTCGTCGCGATCCAGTTCATGCCCCAGAGCGTGATCACGTTCGCGAACTCGGCGGTGTACAGGTCGAAGTCGCTCGTCTTCGTTCCCGTCACCATGGGGTGGCCCGGCGGCAGGTCCGTGTGCCAGGCGTAGTTGTCCCAGCCCCGGCCGCCATAGGCCTCGGCGGGGGTCACGCCGCGGACGTTCGCGTCGAGGAGCGCGAGCATCCCCGCGAACCGGTACGAGGAGGTGAATCGCACCGCAGAGAGGAACGGCATCCCGGCGCGGAACTTCATCGTCCGCGTGCCGGCCTCATGCAAGGCGTCGACCATGGCAGGGTCGTACCCCTGGTCGAGGAGGCGCTGCCCCCCGGCCGCCCCGCTGTACGTCTCGGCGACGTTCTTGTACACCCGCGCCATCATCGCGAACACGTCCGCATAGGGCACCTTGACGAAGGGCTCCTTCCCGCGACCCTCGTAGTAGGACCGCGGCGGGAGGCCGTTCGCATCGCGCGGCATCCCGGCGTCCACCCAGTCCTTGAACCCCTGGCGCACGAACGCGCCTTTGACACGACGGTCGCTGTAGAAGCGCCGCAAGTAGGCATGCCCCGACGGGCAGATCCGCGGGTCCCACCGCGCGGTGCACGTGTTCCCGTAGAGGTCCGTGGCCTTGCCGTACCCGTAGGAGGGGTCGATGAACTTCACGACGCCGTTCTTCGAGTGCGCCTTGAGGAGGCACCCGTGCGTGTCGTTCGGGGCGCAGAGGTAGTGGAACGGGGCGTCGTTCGTCCGGTCCACCCCATAGAGGTCGCGGTACACGTCCTCCCAGTCCCGGTTCGGGTACGAGGCGAGCGGGTTGAGGGCGGGGTCGATGGGGCGGAGATGGTGCCCTGCGAAGACGATGTTCGGGAGCGCCGTGGCCGCGATGCCGGCGGCGACGGCCGGGGGGAGGAGCTTCACGAGATCGCGGCGGGTGAGGCGGCGCAGGGGTTCGGGATCCTCGCCCACCGCTCATCCCTCCCGGGAGTAGGCGACGGTCTCCTCATGGGAACGCAGCATCTGGGCCTTGCGCTTCTCCCAGGCGATGGGTTCAGGGGCGCCGTCCCGACGTCCTTCCTCTTCGGGCAGGGTGTCCTTCGGCGGGGAGGACGCGGACGCGACGCGGGGAGCGCTGGCGGCGACCGCGGCACCTGCCCCGGAGAGCGCGACGAGGGACAGGAAGCGGCGGCGGGTCAACGCCATCGGCCCGGGGGCCGACTCTTCGGCGACCATGCAGGCCGCACCCCCGCCGATGTGAGTAAGCATTCTCCCGAACTCGTTCGGGGCGCGCGGCCATACGTATTGTAAATGCTGCGACTCGACAATCCCGAACCTGTTCGGCCTCCTCCATGCTCGAGGCGACGCTGCGACTCGAGGTCCCGGGGTGCTGGACCGCGCGGTTCGGGGAGAACGGGACCCGAGTGAGGATCGTCGACAGGAAGGTCGTGTCCGGCCGCATCAAGAACCTCTTCGAGGTCGAGCGAGGCGGGAGGAAGGAGGACTGGCCAGCGGTGATCGCCGACCTCTCCTCGATGGACGGGGTCGCTCACGTCGAGGCGGTGTCCAACGACCCCGAGCGGCTCCTCGGGATTGTGGAGTGCCGCGGCTGCACATCCTGTCGCGCTTTCCTGTCCTCGGAATGCTTCGTGACCGGCGTGCTGTCTCGCGAGGGGGGCATGGACTGGACCCTGCGGTTCGAGGACCGGGCGAAGTTGGCCGCCCTCGTCGAGGACCTGAAGCGACGCAGGGTCCCCGCCTCGGTCATGCGTGTCGTCACGCTCCGTGGGGCGTCGACGCTCACGGCGAGGCAGGGAGAGGTCCTCCGCGTCGCGATGGACATGGGGTACTTCGAGTTCCCGAAACGGGTCGGGATCGAGGACGTGGCCAACCGGCTCGGGGTCTCCAAGAGCACGGCGTCGGAGACGTTACACCGGGCCGAGGAGAAGGTCCTGCAGTCGTTCCTTGAGCGCCCAGCGTGACCGCGGTGGCGGCCGCCGAACCCTTTCGGGGATAGGATTACGCGGAGGGCCGCGCCTCTCGGACCCGTGCGAAACATCACCGCCGGCATGGCGATGGCCCGGTCCTTCCCGCGGATCAGGGCCGATCAGACCTTGGACGAGGCGGTGGGGATCCTCGTCGCCGAGGGAGGACGCGCCGGGACCGTGGTCGATGCCAACGGAGGACTGCTGGGGACCATCGGTCGACGGGAGATCTTGCGGGCGCTGAGCGAGCGGACCGGCCGCTTCTACACGGAGGGCGAACTGGAGTTCGCCCACCTGCGCGTCGAGGCGTTCGACTCGACGGCGCTCCGCCATGTGTGGCGCGAGTTCTGGACCACCCCGGTGAGCCAGGTGATGCGCCGTCAGGTCCCCACCGTCACGGCGGACCAAGAGGTGTTCGGGGCCGTCTCGCCGCTCCGGGCCGACTCAGGGGACCTGGTGGTGGTCCTGGAAGGCCGAGTGCCGGTGGGCGTGATCGGGGTCGACCAGTTGCTCGCGGCCTTGAGGCCGAACGCCGAACAGGTTCGGGGCAAACCCAATGCGACCGCGGCCCCTACGGCCTCGCCGGTATAAGCATGCAAGGACTCGAGTGGATCGTGATCCTCGTGATCGTGGCCGTCCTCTTCATGTTCGGCCCGAAGAAGATCCCGGAGCTGATGCGCGGCATGGGCCGGGCCATGGGCGAGTTCCGCCGCGGCCGCCTCGAGATCGAGAACGAAATCAAGAGGGACTTCCAGTAAGGCAGGTCAACCCTTCTCGATGACGTCCCGCACCCAGGACAAGGCCGCCACCGTGCTCGGCAGCCCGACGGTGGGCATCGCGAGGAGGGCGGCATGGAGGATCTCTTCCGGAGGGACCCCGGCCTCCAGGGCCTTCCGCGCATGGGAATGCACCGCGCCCTCGAGCCGTGCGCCGATCGAGATGGAGAGCTTCACGAGGGCCCGCGTCCGGTCATCGAGGGGTCCGGCCGCGTGCACGGCCTCGCCGAGACCCTCATAGGCCTTCCCGACCTTGGGGTATTCCTCCATCAGCCACGTGTACGCGCCAGGCAGTTTCGTCCGCTTCGCCATGGTGACGCCTCCGGGAGAGAACGGGCTCACCGGTTGAGCCTTTTGCCCCGGAACCGCGTCAAGGCGACGACCACGGCGACCAGGGACAGCAGAACGACGAACTCCGGGCCCGGGGTCTTCGCGTTGGGATCCTTGACCACCAGCGTGCCCTTCATCGTCTCGTGGCCGACGAACTTGCAGCGGTACTCGAAGGAACCCGCCGTGCTGGCGGTGAAGTTGGCCCACACCATTGAGCCCCCGGTGATGTTGTACCGGTGGATGTTGTATCCGTCGATATGGAAGTCGTGGAGGACAAGCGTGTCGTTGTTGTAGAGGACGATCTTCACGTTGTCGTTGAGGTTCACGTCGATGCGTGCGGGCGTGAGGGCGATGTTCTTGTACTCGATGACAAAGGTGCGGTCGGCGGCCGCGGCGTTGCCCGACACGAGCAGGAGCACCGCGAGGGCAATCACGCTGGCGATGGCTTTCATGAAGGCACGATGAGGCGCTCGGGCTCTTAAGGTTCGCCCGAACCCGTTCGGCGGGTCACAGGGCGTGGAGCACGTCGTGACGGGTGAGGATGCCGACGAGGCGGCCGCCGTCCACGACCGGCAGGCGGTTGATCTTCCGCTCCCGCATGATCTGGGCCGCGGTCTCCACCGAGGCGTCGGGGGTGATCAGGGCCGGTTCGGCGGTCATGACGTCGCCGACGGACGCGGTGTTGAGCCGCTCCCGCATCGCCTTCAGACGCGTCTCGGTGAGGCCTTTGGGATCGAGGACCAGGTCGATGAGGTGGCCCGGGGTGTCGATCTCGAGGGCGCGGGCGACGTCCTTCTCGCTGAGGACGCCCACGACCTTCCCGCGGCCGACCACGGGGACGCCGGAGATGTGAAAACGCCGCATCACGCGCGCCGCTTCCAGGACGCTCGTCGTCTCCTCGACGGAGACCACATCCTTCGTCATCGCGTGGCGGACCTCGAGGGCCTTCACGCCCGACTCAAGGGCGGCGCCCCATATCAAGCCCGTGTAACGACGCTTGGGAACGGGGACAGACCCGCCCAAGTACGTACTATACGTACGAAGTCATGGTTATCGGCGGCCTCGTAGGGATGCGCATGGAGCAGGAAGTACGCAAGGTCCAGCGTTTGGGGTATTCGAGTTTGGGGATCTCCCTCCCCAAGGACTGGGCGCGCGCGGTCGGCCTGTCGCCCGGCTCGGTGATCTCCGTCCTGCGTGACGGGGACGCGGGGTTGAAGCTGATGGTCGGCGCGCACACCAAGACTCCGGAGCCGCCGTGCGAGATCGAGGCGGAGGCCGCGGCCGGCCAGGACGGGCTCATCCGCCAGATCACCGGGGCCTACATCGCGGGCCGGGGGACCATCCGGATCAAGTCGAAGACGGAACTGACAGCGGCGCAGCTGCGCGAGACCCACGAGGCCGTGCGCGGCCTCAGCGGGCTCACGATCGTGGCCCAGGGGCCGCGGTTCGTCCAGATCGAGAACTTCGCGGAACCGTCACGGTTCCCGATTGATGGGCTGCTCCGCCGCCTTCATTATCTCACCTCGCGCATGGGGCGCCTGGCGTTCTCCCAGCTCGAGCGGGCGATGGAGCCTGGCACGGAGGAGATCGCGAAGCTCGAGGAGGAGGTCGACCGCATCTATTGGGTGCTCTCCCGGCAGCTCCTCCTCGCCTCGACCGATCGCGGGGCGGCGACGCGCAGCGGGATAGAGCGCGGGCAGGACATCGTCAGTCATCGGTTGATGGCGCTCACCCTGGAGAACGTCGGGGACCTCTGGATGGAGATGTCGGAGGCCGCGGCGATCCTGGGCCCTCGTGCCGTCAAGGACCTGCCCCAGCGGCTCGCCGCCGTGCGCCAGGATCTGGAGCGTCAGGGCGAGGCGGCGGTCACCAGCGTCTTCTCTTCGAACGTCAAGATGGCCAACGAAGCCCTTGACCTCGAACCCACGATCGTGGCGGCGGTGAAGGCGCTCTACATGGAGCTGCCGGTGGGAGGCCCCGCACGGACAATCCAAGGCTGTTCCTCGTGCCTGGCACGCCGCGCCGTCCTCCGGCCCCTGGGCCAGGTGGCGAAGCTGTACGGTACCCTCGCCCACCTGACAATCAACCGCAGCCTCGAGCCGGCCTGAGCCCACGAGATACGTGTGATACGTAGCACGGTCTCATGAGGGACATCCGCCGTGCGACCCCCGACGGCGGTATCCCGTTCGTACGACCCTCGCCTCGTGGACACCCCTCTGAAACACCGGGGCCGCCGCCACTTTCCCATCCGATTCGTACCTACGGTACGCACCAGGGGTTTTCAGGGGAACACAACGGATGTGTGGCCATGCGCCGAAAGACCCGAAGCCGGCATGCCCGGCGACCCGCCCGGATCCTGCTCCCACGGATTGCCGTCCCCACGCTCTGATTGCCAGCGCGCTGGAGGACGGGGGCCGCACCAACGAGGAGCCGAGTAGGAATGAAACTCAGACACTGCACCATCTGCGGAGCGGCGACGAAGCCGGCCAACCTGCGGTCGCACATGGCCAAGGTCCACCCCGGCGCGGACCTGCCGAAGGACCTGCCGAAACCCGAGGAACACGCGACCCGGAGGCTTCGCGCAGGTCGGAAGCGGCGTGAAGTCTACGCGTACGCCTCGTTCGCGATCGTCGTCCTCGCACTCGTGGTCGTCGGCATCCTCTGGTCCGGATCGTCCGGGCCGTCGCCGGGCACTCCGGCGCCCGCATTTTCTCTCCGGGACACGACCGGGGCCGTCGTCTCGTTGGAGGGCCTGCGCGGTCAGTTCGTACTCCTGGACCTGATGTCCACTTCCTGCCCCGTCTGTCAGCGCACGACGACGCAGACCCTGGTGCCGCTCCACACGACGCAGGGGCAGAGGGTCCATTTCCTCTCCGTGGACATGAACCGCGAGGGCAACTCGGTGGCCCAGGGCAACCAGCGCATCGAGACGTTCTGTGCACAGTATGGGGCGACGTGGCAGTATGCCTTGGACACCGACGGGGTCCGAGACAAGTACGCGGTGTATGCTTCGGGGGGCGGGACGCCGACGACCCTTCTGATCGATCGCGAGGGGAAGATCCTCTACCGCCACGTGGGGTTCGAGAGCCTTCCCGAGCTCACGGAGACGTTGGACAGGTTCGTGAGCGGATGAGGGGGGTCCGCGCCTACGTGGTGCCGGTGCCCCTGCTGGCGATCGCGGGGGTGGGGATCTCCGCCTTCCTCCTGGCGAACCACTATCAGGTGGTCAGCGCCGCGTTCTGCAGCATCGCCTCATGGTCGGATTGCGACCGCGTGAACGCCTCGGCGTGGTCGGAGATCGCCGGCGTGCCGGTAGCGGCGCTCGGCCTGATCGGCTTCTCGGTCATCGCGGCGCTGGCCCTCGAGCTTCGCTTGCGGGAGGTGCCACGATTCCGGCCGTGGCATCTGTTCGCCGTCGCCCTGGGAGGGGCCGCCTTCGGGACCTACCTCACGCTGGTGGAAGTCATGGTCCTCGGGCTGTTCTGTCTCCTCTGCCTCGCGTCCTTCCTCTTGGGCATCGCGATCCTGGCCTTCGCAGTCCTGGCTATCCTGGCGGAGCGACGCGAACTCGTGAGGAAGGCCGCGCTCGGCAGCTCCACCCAGGACCCGCCCTGAGCGGGGAGTACTTATGGAAGGCCTAAGTGGAGACCCTTCCCTTGATGGAAGGTGGAACCCCGTCGACTCGGCGCAGCCCTCTTCCTCGGCGTGGCCGTCGTCGTGCTCGCCGTGGTGTTCTTCCTTTTCGGCACGGGGGAGGGGATGGGGGGCATGATGGGCGGGGGCATGGCCCTGTTCATGCTGGGCGGCGTCCTGGCCACCGTGCTCGTCGTGGTGGCGGTGATTCTTCTCCTCCTTCCTCGCGACCGCCCGGCACCCCCCGCGCCATACGCGCCCCCTCCCGCGGTCCCTGCGGATGGCCACCCCCCCGTGGCCTTGGAAGTCCCACCCCCCGCCGCACTGGACCCGGTGTCGGAGCGGCGGCTCGTCGCCGGGCTCCCGGAAGACCAACGACGGCTTTACGTCCGCATCCATGAGTCGGGGGGCGCCGTCCTCCAGAGAGACATCGTCCGTTGGGATCTGTTCTCCCCGGCGAAGGTGACCCGCCTCCTCGACCGTATGGAGGCCCGCGGCCTGGTCGTGCGAGAGCGGCAAGGGATGACCAACCGGGTCCGGCTCGTGAGTCCTCCGAAGCAGCCCGCCTGAACCCGCCCCGCGACCGCTGCGAAGCCGGGGTTGCCGCCAGGTTCCTGCCCTGAATGAAATCGGTTTCACTGGGAATGGCGGAACGGTTATCCGCTCTTCCAGCCCAGGGGGGGTCGGTGGTTACCGAGATGCAGACACTGATGGTCGTAGCCCTCGCCGCCGGCCTCCTCGGCCTGGGCGGAGCAACCGCGCTCGTGGCCCAGAACGCACCCATGGGTCCCGGATCGGGGATGCATTCCGGGCATTACCCGCCGGACGGGCCCGACATGGGATTGAACGACTCATCCATGACGCAAGGCTGTCACTGCTGCGGGATGGCCAGGGGATCGCATGCGGATCACGGCCCCTGAGGTTACCGCCACCTCCCCCGGGGAGATAGGTACTGTCCATATTGAGGTTATTTCCCGTGGGGAATGCATAGGAGCCCCTCCATGAGCCGAAGAGGCCGAGGGAGAGGTTGTCCTGTCTGCGGCTCGGCGGTGAAACCCGAGAAACTCCGTCGTCACATGACCCGCGTCCACGGGACCGGTCCGGTGGCGGCGACCCCCCGACCTGCCGCGCCCGCGCGCCGCCTCCATAGCTCGTCCCGCGTCTCGATGCGCCGGATCGGGATCCCCGTCCTGGCGGTGATCGTGATCGTCGTCATCGCCTTCCTTTACACCCAGATGCCGCGTGCCGTCGCCTTCGTGGACCACGCGTACTACGACATGGGGGACGTACCCCAGACGACCCGGAGCCACACGTTCACCCTGGAGAACCGGGGGAACGCGCCCCTCGGAATCGACGGGGCAACGACCTCCTGCGGCTGCACGACCGTGCAGATCTCCACCCTGGGCGGCACCAGCCCACCCTTCGGCATGCCGGGCCATGGTGCCCCGGTCTCCTGGAGCGGGCGGGTCGAGCCGGGGGAGACCGCCGAGGTCCGCGTCATCTACGACTCGACGGCGATGTCGGGGTACTACGAAGGGACGCGGGACGCGTTCGTGAACACGGGGGCGGGGGAGTTGAGGTACGTGATCCAGGTGCACGAGGTGCCGTGAGGGCTTGCCGTGACGCATTGCCACGAGGGGGCCCTCCCCGAAACACCGGTTGAGGATGCAGGCCCTAAGGCGGAAGACAGCGGGCCACCTCCGAGAATCCGAGGCGAGCGGCGGATGGCCCTCGCGATGGTCCTGGCGATCACAGGTCTGGTCCTTACGGGGGCCGTGGCCGGTTTCTTCCTTCCGGTGCCCGGGCCGGAACGCGCCCTCCCGGACGGGGCGACGGTGTATTACAACGCCGCCTGCGGTGACTGCGGCCCGTATATGGCCATGGAGCTGAAGCCCGTCCTCGACGCCGCGGGGATTCCCCTGGTCGCCCAGAAGGACTACATCAACCAGCCCCAGTACCGGGCCGAGCTGAACGACCTCTCGCGGGACCTGGGGATTCCGTATTCCCTCCGCGGCCACCTCATGGCGTTCGTCAAGGTCGGGAGCCGCCTCCTGGTGCTCTCGGGGCACGTCCCCGCGACCGTGACCGCCGACGCCCTCGCGAATGCTCCGACCGACCGGTTCCCCCGCCTGCTCCTCAAGGTGAGCGACGGGGATATGACCGCCGTGACCTTCTACAGCGCCTGGGCGTTCATCGGGACCCCGTGGACGGCCGAGGTCCAGGAGCCGCTCCGGGTCTACCTGGACTCCACGCCCGCCAGCGGGACGGGGGAGCGGGAGTCTCCGGGCTACCTCCTCCCCCTCGTCCTCGGCGCCGGCTTCGTGGACGGGCTCAACCCATGCGCCTTCGCGGTGCTCCTCTTCTTCATCGCTCTCCTCTACGTGCTCCGCCGGCCGCGTCTTGAAGTGGTGGGGGTGGGCACCGTCTACATCTACGCGATCTTCGCGGTCTACTTCCTCATCGGCATCGGGCTCATCGGGGCCTTCGTGATCAGCGGCGACCCGCATTTCATGGCGCGCGCGGGGAGCCTCCTCCTGTTCGTCATCGGGGGGTTGACGCTGGCCAACGCCTTCTTCCCGAAAGTCCCGCTGCCGTTCAAGATGCCCACGCGGGTCTGGGATCGCGTCAAGCCCTGGATGCAGCGGGCGACCATTCCGGCGGCGGGGGTGTCCGGGCTCCTCGTCGGCCTCTGCACGTTCCCGTGCTCCGGGGGAATCTACGTGGCGGTCGTGGGGCTGATCGCCTCGCACACCGCCTATCTGGAGGGCCTGGGGTACCTCCTCCTGTACAACTTCATGTTCGTCCTCCCCCTGGTCATCCTCCTCGTCGTGGTCTCGAACAAACGGCTCGCCCAACGGATGGCCACCTGGGAGCGGACGAACCAGAAGGCGGTGCGGGTCGCCGCCGCCTTGCTGATGCTCCTCTTCGCGGGGCTCGTCTTCCTGGCGGTTTTGTAAGAGAAGGGGGCTCGCACCCGCCCACGGGTCACTGCGCGACGAGCAGGGTCTTCTTGCCGAGGAGTTCGGTCAGGTCGGCGACGATGGCCGCCGCGGACTCGGCGGCAGGCGGCGCGTCGACATAGGCCCCTTGGATCGACCGGAGGTACCCGGCCTTCGTGGCGGCGAGGAGCGCGTTGCGTCCGGCGGGGGTGCGCGCCAGGACCGTGCTGAATCCCGCGGGGCCGACGCCCACCGAGATGTCCGCGTGTTTGGCGGTGATGTCCAGGCACGCCCGGCAGTTCGGCGGGGCGGCGGGGAGCGCCTGCTCCCACTCCAGGGCCCGCGACTCGCCGTCCTCGTTCGTCAGGGTAACGCCCTCCCCGAACCGGACGGAGGAGATCGATCCGAGGCGGATGCCCGCCGCGGTCGCCAGGCGCTCGACCCCGAACGCGTTGGACGGGAGGTTCATGAGGCAGAAGAGACCGATCACGAGGCGGATCCGGTTCGCGGGCAGCACGCCCGCCAGCCGCATCCGCGCGATCGTGTAGGCCTCGCACGGGAGCGCGACGACGGCGAGGTCCCCAGAGCGAGGATTCGCCGCGTGGAGTTCACGGAGGGAAGCGAGGATGGAGAGGTTCGCCACACGGCCCTCGTTCACACGAATGGTCGACGCCTTCCCGACCCGGTTGCCGGTGGCGGCCAAGAGTTCCTCCGGCGTCGTCACGAGCTGCCTCGCCGTGCCCCAGACCCCCCCGGCCGCAGGGACGACGACCCCGGAGATCGCCCGGGTCTCGAGCAGATGCGTCAAGAGGCTCGTCACGACCCCCGAGGCGCTCACCGCGCGGACGCGCCACAGGCCGGTCGCGTACACGCCGGCCTCTGCGATCGTGCCCAGCCGCCCCGGACCCGCCCGGGCCTCGATCTCCGCGTCCGCCGAGACCAGCTGGGGACACAACGCGAGGCAGCTCCGACACTCGGTGCACAGGGACGAATCGATCGTGATTCCCGCCGGGCCTACGTCGACCGCGTCGCCTTCGGCGGCACATTGGGTGGCGCAGGCCCCGCACAGGGTGCACTCATCGCGGGACACGACTTCGTCCACAAGCCGATCGTGGGGTCGGCGGGATTCGGCCATGCGGGCACGTATGTCATAGGGTCACATGAGGGACTAGAACGTATTACAGTTATCCGGCCGCCCGGTGAGCGGGCGCGACCGACGAAGTCCAGCCTCCCGGGACCTGGGCCCTGATTCCGTGTCCTGAGACCGCAAGGGAATTGCGAGTACTTACATGACCCATATTACGCTTCCCGGGCCTGCTGGGCGCATGGCGGTGAAGCGCGATGTCCTGGTCATCGGCGCCGGTCTGGCGGGGATGCGCGCCGCCCTCGAGGCGAAGGCCCGCGGCGCCCAGGTGACGGTGCTCTCCAAGGTCCACCCCGTCCGCTCCCACAGCGGCGCCGCCCAGGGCGGGATCAACGCCGCCATCCGGCCGGAGGACAACTGGGAGAACCACTGGTTCGACGTCGTCAAGGGCTCGGACTACCTCTGCGACCAGGACGCCGCCGAGATCCTCTGCAAGGAGGCCGCCGAGAACATCTACGAGCTCGACCGGATGGGCTGCCTCTGGACGCGGGACGAGAAGGGGAACATCGCGCAGCGGCCGTTCGGCGGGCAGGGGTATGCGCGCACCTGCTACATCGCCGACATGACCGGCCACTTCATCCAGCACACGCTCTACGAACAGATGATCAAGAACGACATCGAGGTGTTCGAGGAGTGGTACGCGGTGAGCCTCGTCACCGCCAACGGGCACTGCACCGGCGCGGTGGCGCTCTCCATCCTGGAAGGGCGCCTGGAGTACTTCCAGGCGAAGGCCACCATCCTCGCCACCGGCGGCTACGCGCGCACCTACCGCACGACGAGCAACGCGATCGCGAACACGGGGGACGGGGTGGCCATGGCGTTCCGCGCGGGGGCGCCCCTGGAGGACATGGAGTTCATGCAGTTCCATCCCACCGGCCTCTACGGCGTCGGCATCCTGGTCACGGAGGGCGCCCGCGGCGAGGGCGCGTACCTGCTGAACGGGCAGGGCGAGCGGTTCATGAAGCGCTACGCCCCGGAGAAGATGGAACTCGCCCCCCGGGACATCACGTCCCGCGCGATCCAGACGGAGATCGACGAGGGGCGCGGCATCGACGGGAAGCCGTGCGTCCACCTCGACCTCCGGCATCTCGGCGAGAAGAGGATACTCGAGCGGCTTCCCCAGATCACGAGCCTGGCGAAGAGCTTCGTCGGCGTCGACCCGGTGAAGGCCCCCATCCCCATCCAGCCCACGGCGCACTACTCCATGGGCGGCGTGGCCACGGACATCGACGGCCAGTCCCCCATGCCCGGCCTCTTCGCGGCGGGGGAGTGCGCGTGCGTGTCGGTGCACGGGGCCAACCGCCTTGGCGGCAACTCGCTCCTGGAGACGGTCGTCTACGGACGCCGCGCCGGGAGGGCCGCGGCGGCGTTCTCGAAGAAGGCCACGGCAGCGGATGGCGGTGACGAGACGCTACGGCGGGAAGAGGCGTTCATCTCCGGTCTCCTGAAACGCGAGGCGGGGGAAAGCGTCGCTCGCCTGCGGACCGAACTCGGAGACACGATGACCGCCAAGGTGGGGATCTTCCGGAACGGCCCGGACATGGCCGCGGCGGTGCAGAAGATCCGGGAGCTCAAGAAGCGGTATTCCGGGATCCTGGTCGGCAATGGGGACCGGGTGTTCAACGTCGCCCTGATCGAGGCGCTGGAGCTCGGGAGCCTCCTGGACGTCGCAGAGTGCATCGCCATCGGGGCCGTCACCCGCACCGAGTCGCGCGGCGCCCACTCCCGGCGCGACCACCTGACGCGCGACGACGCGAACTGGCTCAAGCACTCCCGGTTCCGCAAGCAGGGCGACGAGGTCGCCCTGGAGTACCGCCCGGTCCGAATCACGAAATTCCCACCCCAGGAGAGGAAGTACTGATGGTCGAGGCCAAGGTCAAGGTGTTCCGGAAGTCGACTAAGGATCCGAAGGCGCACTTGGACGTGTTCCACGTCGACGTGCGACCGGCGCAGACCGTCCTGGACGTGCTCCACTCGGTCCTTTACGAGAAGGATCCGACGCTGTCCTTCCGGCGGTCCTGCCGATCCGCGATCTGCGGCTCCTGCGCGATGCGGATCAACGGGCGCTCCCGCCTCGCCTGCAACACCCAGGCGCTGGAGCTCGTCGAGCGGGACGGCCACCTGCTCATCGAGCCGCTGAAGAACCTCCGGGTCGTCAAGGACCTCGCCGTCGACATGAGCGGCTTCTGGAAGCCGCTGAAGGCCGTGAAGCCCTCGTTGATCGAGCCGAAGGACCCCCCGAAGGTCTCGAAACCGATTCCCGGGAGGGAGTTCGACAATCTCAAGATCGTCGGGGACTGCATCATGTGCAGCGCCTGCCTCAGCGAGTGCACGGTGAAGGAGGTGGACTCGAGCTATCTCGGCCCGGCGGCGCTCGCGAAGGCCTACCGGTTCGTCGGCGACCCTCGCGACGCCGCCACGAAGTCCCGCCTCGAACTCTATTCCCGGCACGGCGGCATCTGGGACTGCGACACGTGCCTCATGTGCAACGAGGTCTGCCCGATGGGGGTCAAGCCCCTCGACGCGATCCTCCGCATGCGCGAGGCGGCGATCGAGCATGGGCTCGTCGACAACTCTGGGGCCCGGCACGCGCTGGCCTTCGCCGCGACCGTCGAACGGACGGGCAGGCTCAACGAGGCCCGGACCGCCATCGGTTCGCTCGGCTCCGGGTTCTTCGCGCCCGGGAACCTCTCCATCACCGCGCGCGCGTTCCTCAAGGGAAAGAGGCCGAGGCTGACGTCGCACCGCCTCAAGGGACACAAGGACGTGATGCGGCTGATCGAGATTGTGAAGGCGCCGCGGCGGTCCCCGTAGAGAATCCCGACTATCGGCGCAGCAGCTCGAAGGCCCGCCGGGGCTTGCAGTCAGGGCAGAGGTCGAGACTCATCGGGAGGCTCATGCGGGAGGCGATTCGGGCCACCATCTCCTTCGGGGCCACGCGGTTTCCACAGGCGGCGCAGAGTACCCAGGCGTCCTCCTTGAGGATCTCCAGGCGGCCGGCGGCCTCCGTGTCCACGCCCAGCCGTACGGTGACGGCGTGCTCCGGGCAGACGTCCCTGCACAGGCCACAGCCGTCGCAGGAGGCGTGATCGAACGCGAGGCGCGCCGACCCATCGGCGGTCTCCTCGATCCGGAGCGCACCGGAGGGACATCGCTCGGCGCAAAGGCGGCACATCGTGCACCGGTCGGCGGCGACCCCGACGAGCGCGGCCCCGCGCCCGGGCAGCGCGAAGCATCCCGAGGAAATCACTTCCGCCGCCGTCTCTGGGAGCGTGGCGGCCAACGGAGGCGTCGGGACCCCCGACCTCCCGGCGGGAGGGACCCGCGTGACGTCGAGATCCCACGTCGAGATCAGACCGGGACGGCCGATTCCATTGAGGAATGCGCCTGCAACCGCGAAGCCGTGTAGGCCTCTAGCACAGCAATCTCCCGCCTGGACGGACACAATCTGAGAGAAGCCCTTGGCGAGGAGGCGCAGGATCTCCATCGGTCGGAGAGAACCGAGTGACGGGAGCTCGAGCACCCGCCATCGCGTTGAATCGAGCACGCCGTCTGGGAGCCGTCGCATCGAATCCGCGCAGCCCACGAGGAGGGAGAGACCCGGGCCGTCCGCGAGCGTCTCCACCTCGCGTTCCACGATCGGGAAGTCACCTCCAGCGAGACCGAGGGCTCCCCGGGGACAGGCGGGCAGGCAGGCGGCGCACGAGACGCACTTTGTTGGGTCGAGCCGCGGCGGTGAACCCGCGGTGAACGCCGAGGTCGGGCAGGCGCGGACGCACAGGTCGCAACCCGGTCGGCATCGTCCCGCGTCCACCTGGGGGACCACTTCCGAGTAGCGATGGAGGGGATTCAGGAAGAACCGGCGGGGGACATGGCCCCTGAACCGGCTGGTCTCCCGCAGCGGGGCGCCGTCCAGCCGGGGGGTCTGGGCCAAGCGCGAGACGGCGGCACGCACGTGCGGAACGATCGCCGCCGTGGGATCCCGGAACAGGCGGCCGGACTCCAGGACCCGCAGACGCAAGGGATGGACGCCCGCACCGAGGGCTGCATCGGCCAGGCGGATCTGGCTCTCCGGGTCTGGCCCGCCAAGGAGGATCACCGAGGTCGAAGTCCCTCCGCCCGGGAAGAGCGTCTTGGGCCCATGATCGCACAGGGAGCGATCCCATCGCAGCTCGACCCCCGGGCCGAAGGAGACCGAGGCGAGGGAGGGCGGGAAGCCGCAGTGGCCGCACGCGAGGACGACGACCGCCATTCAATCCGGCCCCTTCGACGGCGCGATTCCGGCGGCGAGGACCGCCGCCCGGACGAGACCGGTGTACGGGCTCTCGGGCGCAGCCGCCTCGAGGCGAGCCAAGAGGGAGGGGAGCCATCGCGCGAGGTGGCCTTCGGCGAATCGACGGGCCTCCCGGGCCAAGCGACGTGATCCCTCCAGGTCCCCCACGAGCGCCGCACCGACAACTCTGCTCTCGAGAAGCGCCAAGAACTCGATCTCGACGCTGACGTGGTCCGGGGGGATGCGCAGTCCCACCGGCAACTCCACGTCCGCCCGTCGGAACCTCGCGCGCATCTCCGCCGCGGCGGGACCCTCGAGGCTCCCGTGGCGGTACACGGACTCGAACGGAGCGGCCGGGGGTTTCATCGGTCCGTAGAAAAGACGGTGATACTCGCGCTCCATCGACATCCCTGCCGCGCGCCCGACGGCCGTCTCGATCTCGTCGCGGACCTCTCCCGCGGTAATCTGCCGCAACCGCTGGAGCGTGCCGGAGAGTGCCGCGGGATCCGTCGGCGGCCGGAGGGCGGCGGAAATCAGGGCCAGGATCTCGCAACCCAAGGCGCGGTCGTCCTTCACGTACAGGGAGGCCGACAGGTCCTCACGTGGCATCGCTCTTTCCGGGATCATGAGAGGGAAGGGATTGGCCCGGTGGGGGTTTCTCGGCACCGTTGAGACGCTTGTAGGCCTCCCCGACCGGGAACAGTTTCGTCGCCAGGGCAAGGAGAAGGACGCCGAGGGCGTAGACGCCGAGGACGAGCAGGATCTCCCCCACGGTCGGCACGGCGGCCCGGACGGTCCCCGGAAGGTTGGGGAACAGGAGCGGAGCCTCCACGATCAGGTAGCGTTCGAGGAACACCCCGATGACGATCAGCGCGGACGCCACCCCCACGCCCTTCCGGGTCCGCGTGCGCTGTGGGACCAGGATGGCGAGCGGGACGATGAACCCGCACAGGAGGAGGCCCCAGAAGAGCGGAGCATACGCGCCTGACGTGATGAACGTCCACACCCCCCGCTCGGCGGGCTCCGTGCCGTAGAAGACCACCGTCCATTCCATCAAGAGCAGATAGGCCAGGATGGGGAGGAGCATCGCCAGGATACGCCCGAGCTCCTCCACGACGCCGGGCTCGACGGGCAGCCTCACGCGCTTCCCCGCCACGACGATGACCAGCGCCACGAGGGCAATCCCGGAGATGATGGCGGAGATGACGAACAAGGGAGGCATGAGCGCCGTGTTGTACCCGGGCTTGGCGCTGACGACCGCGAAGATGAGGCCCGTGACGGAGTGCAGGACGACCGCCAGGGGGAGGACGAAAAAGGAGATCCGGCGGACCACCCGCTCGTCCCGCGCGAGGGCGGCCGGGGAGACGTCCTGGTTCCCCAGGGTCATCCAGCGGTAGAGCCACTGGAGCCGGCCCGGGGCCTTCGACATGGACACGAGTTCGCGACGCACCCCGTAGTACAGATAGGCCAGACAGACGGCAAGGTACGTCGTCAGGACGATCACGGTCCAGACGAGAGGCGATTCGATCCGGCCATACAGGAGGAGGTTCACGGCGCGCTCCGGCCTCCCGAGATCGAAGAAGATGAACACGGGCACGAGGACGATGCTGATGACCGCGAGGAGCTCCGCGAACGTGGCGATCGACTTGAACCGCTTGATGTTCAGGATGTGCACCAGGGAGGCGATGATGACGCCGCCGGCGCTCAGGCCGATGAAGGTCACGTAGTTCACGACGAGCAGGCCCCACGCGACGCGGTTCGAGGTCCCCGCGTCGACGCCCTCCTGCAGCTCGGTCCACCGGAGAAAGGCGGCGACGGCGAGCGCGGCCGAGGCCAGGACGACGATGCCGAGGAACGGCCAGTCGGTGCGACGGCGCGGCGGGGCGACTTCCTTGGTCTCCATGTTCATCCCTCCGCGAGGTAGTAGACCTGGGGCCGTGTGCCGAGTTCCTCGAGGAGCCGGAAGCTGCGCTTGTCGCGGGCGAGTTTGGCGGCTTCGCTCGTCGGGTCGTCCAGGTCCCCGAACGAGATGGCGAACGCGGGGCATGTCTGGGCGCAGGCGGTCATGGTGCCACCGACGCGGTCCGAGCCGATGGGGGAGCCCTCGACCTTGGCGCGCTCGACGCGATGGATGCAGAGCGTGCACTTCTCGACGACCCCGAGCGGGCGGGGAGTAGGCCCGACGAGCCAGCCGGACGAGTCCCTCATGATATCCGGGTTCATCCGGCCCTCCAGGGCGTCCGGTTCGGGGGCGGTCCAGTTGAAGTACCGCGCGCCGTACGGACAGGCGACCATGCAGTAGCGGCACCCGATGCACCGGTCGTACCGCACGAGGACGCGTCCGTCCTTGTCCTTGTAGGTGGCCTCGACCGGGCACACGGACACGCACGGCGGGTTCTCACAGTGCATGCAGGGCCGGGGGAAGGCCTTCAACGTGAGGTCGGGATAGGTCCCCCGGACCTCCGAGAAGAACTGGTTCCAGTAGATGGCCCGGTCTCGAACGACACGCTCCTCGCTTCCGGCGGTCACGACATTGTTCTCGATGCGGCAGGCGACGACGCAGGCCTCGCACGCCGTGCACTTGTCCAGGTCGATCACGAGACCCCAGCGGACCACCTCAACCACCCCCCGCGGGAGAGACGCGTACCCGTGTCATCGAGAAGGCGGCGAGCCCGCCCAGGAGGTCGTACTGGTTCGCGAGGATCTCGTTAGGGTTCAACCCGGCCTTGCCCTTGGCCAGTCGTCCATACGCGGTGTGTCCCAGTTCGAACGGGATGCACACGGTGTCGGGCCGGACGCCCTCATGGACATGCGCGCGAAGGCGGATCCGCCGCGGGTTCCCCTGCGCGTCGCGCACGGCCGACTCGATCCACATGAGGTCCCCCTCTCGGATCCCCGCGGATCGCGCAGCGTCCGGATGGATCTCCGCCCACGTGTCCCAGTTCGTCATCCCGGGGAGATGGGGGATGACCGTCTCTCGCAGGAGGGGCGCGTTCGCCCCACGGCCCTCGGCATGGACCATCAGCTTGTACGTCACGAGATGGAGCGGGTACGTCGCCTCGTCACCGACATAGCGCGGGGGCTCGTAGTGCGGCATGAAGACTCGGTCGCCGCGGGCTGAGATCTTCAGGTCCTCGAGCATCTCCTCGAGCTTGGCCTCGACCAGCGAGTCGGGTGGCGGGTCCTGTTCCTTCTCCGCCTCGAGTTCCGCGAGGTGTTCGAGTTTGTCATGAAGCATCTCGGACCAGAATCCGAAGCGCCCGGAGGGCGTCGCGAACGTGGAGGTCCAGTCCTCGAAGGCGAACGGCGGCTTCGACCAGACGCCCTCCCGGCTCAGGGCATCCCAGAAGTCATCGAAGGTCGCCAGCGAGCTCACCGGGATGTCCCCGACCTTCCCGCCACTGCTGTAGACCCCCTGGTACCGGGCCTTCAGGTACTCGGTGAAGTCGGCCCAGTCGAACGAGGACGCCACCGTCCCGCCGAGGCGCTTGGCGAGGGCGATCAGAACGTCCGCGGTGTTCCTGGTGTTGAACACCGGATCGACCACGGGCTGGCGCATCGCCGCAACGGGGTATCCGAGACTCGGGTAGATGACATCATCGTGCCAGCGTTCCAGATAAGTGCAGTCGGGGAGGACGAGGTCCGCTTGGGACGTCGTCTCGTCCATAAACGGCGAGAAGGTCATGACGAAGGGAATCTTGCGGAACGCCTCCGCCCACCGTCCGTTGTCCGGCGTGGAGAACCGGGGGTTGGTGTAGTAGCAGAGGAGGGCCTTCGCGCTGTACGGGGGCTGCAGGACCCGGCCTCCCGGGTCGGCCTTGCCCAGGACGAAGTCGGGCACGCCCTGGTACACTTTGGCCGCCAGGGGATAGTACTTCGTGCCGCGGAAGTCGAAGGGCGGCTGCTTCCCGCCGGCGTCGGCAATGGAGTCCTTCGTGACGGCAGGGACCCCGGAGAAGGCGGGGTCCTTCTGCCGGATCGGCCCGCCGAGGCGACCGAGGGAGCCAACGAGCGCGTTCAGGGCGTGGATGGCCATCCGGTTGAACACGCCATTGGTCTGCATGCTCGCCCCCCGCTCGCCGGCGGCGATGGCGGGCTGGGTTGTCGCGAACTCCCGGGCGACTCGCTCGATGACCTCCACCGGCACTCCGGTGATTGTCGAGACCGCCGCGGGGGCGTAGTCCTGGAGCACGACGGTCTTCCAGCCCACATGGTCCTCGCCGTCGGCGTCCGTCCAGTCCTCGAGACCGAGGGTGTGGTCGGCGACGAACTGGGCGTCGTAGAGGTTGTCCCGGAGGATCACGTGGGCGATCCCCAGGGCGAGGGCCCCGTCGGTGCCGGGCTTGATCGGGATCCACTCGTCCGCCTTTGCGGCGCTGATGGAATAGCGGACGTCCACCTGGACGATCTTGCCCCGGACCGGGCGCCCCCGCCGCATCGTTCCGTGCGCGCGCAGGAGGCGGGTGGTCGGCCTCCAGGCCTCGATGAACCCGCCCCCGAAGCAGAGGAGGTAGTTCGTGTTGTCCCAATCGTAGCCGGAGTAGGCTTTCCAGCCCTGCGTCACGAAGTGGGCCTGCTGCGAGCCGTCCGCGCAGATGCTGCTGTGCCCGATGTGGTTCGGGGTCCCGTAGGCGGCGCAGAAGCGGTCCAGGAACCCGCCCATCTGCCCGCGGTTCCTCCCGCTCAGGAGGAGGAGCTGGTGCGGGCCCTCGCCCGGGACGGTGCTCTCCCGGATTGTCCGGAGGACGCCCGCGGCGACATCCAAGGCGTTGTTCCACTGCTCCTCGGGTGTCGAGCCGGGGACCGGGATGAAGTCCTCAGGGGCACGTTCTCGGGTCGTCGCGGCGAGGTACGCCGCGAGGCTCCCGGCCTGGAAGGCCTGCCAGAGCTCCTCCCGCACGTACGGCTGCTTGATCCGGTCGGGGTCGTACAAGATCTGGAGCCCAATCTGCCCCTTCGGGCAAAGCCGGCCGAGGTTGATCGGGTGCTTCGGATTGCCCTCGATCTTCACCGCGCGACCGTCGACGACCCGGACGAGGATGCCGCAACCGGCGGGGCACTGGAGGCAGACACTGGGGATGCGCGACTCGGTCCCGCTCCCAGGGGAGTACCCCGTCACCGACGCGGGCTGAAGGAGGGAATTGAATCCGCCGAAACGGAACACCAGATATCCGCCCACACCCGCCGCTGCGCCGACCTTGATGGCATCTCGTCGCGTCAGTCTCACGGTCGCACCTCTGGGATTGCGGATCCCAGGCGGCGTCAGAGGTCCGGGTCTCTAATACTACCAGGTATAGTTGGACAAAGACGATACGTACAAGGTCGATATATCGGCCGAGCCGGCGGGGCTCAGTCCCACTTCTCGGCGCGTACGAGGTCAAAGCCCAGTTCGTTGCAGAGCTTCGTGTTCTCCTCGATCATCTGGGCGAGACCGCAGATGTAGGCGTGCATCCCGAGACCGGAAGGCAGCCTCGCCCGAACGAGGTTCTGCACGTAGCCCTTGTTCCCCGTCCAGTCATCGGCTGGCCGGGAGATCGTGATCTCGTAGTGGAAGTTCGGGTGCTGCTCCGCGAGCTTCTCGAACTCGTGCTGGTAAATGATGTCCTCGATGTACCGAAGGCCATGGAAGAGGTAGACGGGCTTGTCCATGCCCTTGTGGAAGATGTGCTCGATCATCCCGCGGAACGGCGCGACGCCGGTGCCCGTGGCGATGAACACCGTCGGCTGCTCCACCGGCTCGTGGAGGATGAACCCGCCGAGGGGCGCGATGGCGCCGAGCTTCGTCCCCGGGGCGATATGGTGGAGGTGGTTCGACATGAACCCGCCCTCCACGACCTTGATCGCGAGTTCCAGGAACTCCTTGTTGTGCGGCGGGGAGGCGATGCTGTACGGCCGGGAGATCTTCCGCCCTTCCTTCTCCGCGAACAGGCTGATGAACTGCCCGGGATGGAAGTCGAAGGTCTGCGGCTCGTTCTCGAACGTGAAGCGGATGAGGTAGGTCTCGGGGAACTTCTTCGCGACGTCGAAGACCTCCTTCACGATGGCGGTGCGCTTCGAGCCGCGGAACTTGATGACCGGTGCCTTCGCCTTCACACTCGCGGGGGCGGTGGCCGTGTGGTTCTCCGGCGACGCGGAGGGCCGCTGGGAGCTGATCATCTGGGTCGTGCCAGCTTCGAACGGCTAATAAACGTTGCGACCTCGCTTGCTCAGAATCATGCCAACGAGCGTGGACGGAGGGCCAAGAAAGGGTCCCACAGCCTGGACATCCGTCACTTCCGCTCGCGGAGGTACAGGCCGTCGTAGAGGCCCCCCGCCATGACCCCGCCGAGCACGGGGCCGACCCAGTACAGGAGGTGGTTGGCCCAGAGGCCCACACCGCCACCGGTGCTGTTCACGCCAGCGGCGAACGCAATCAGCGTCGGCCCGAAGGACCGCGCGGGGTTCATCGCGGCGCCCGTGAGCGCGCCTCCCATGAGGATGTCGAAGACGATAGTGAGCCCGATGGCGAGGCCCGCGACTGCGCCCCACGCGCCCCGCTTGTCCACCCCAGTGCCCATCACGGCCATGACCAGGAAGAAGGTGAGGATCGCCTCGACGAGGATGACCTGTCCCTCGTTCAAGAGGGGGCTCGGCTCCGGGTTGCCGATGTTCGTGCCGCCCCACTGAGCCGGGTCCGGGTAGATTGCGATGAGGGCGGCGGCGGCGAGGGCGGCGGAGAGGACCTGGGCCGCGATGTACTTCACCGCGAGGTCGGGGTCGATCTTCCGGGCGGTGAGGATCCCCAGGGTCACGGCCGGGTTGAAATGGCCCCCGGTGATGTGACCGAACGTCGTGACCATCACGGCAATCGTGAGGCCGTGGGCCAGGGCGATGGCGACCCGCGTCCCCCCGGCGTCCAACGATCCCTGGAGGGAGAGGATGGTGCCCGCGCCGACGAAGACAAGGGCGAACGTCCCGACCCCTTCGGCGATCACCTTCTGCCGCCACGTATATTCCATGGAAGCTCCGGACATTCCCGCACCATCGGAAGGTCGTTATAAGAGCCTTGTCACCGGGGGCCCGTCGCCCCCTCTGCGGCGGGGGCATCAGTCTGCGCGGAGGGACCGCCGCGGACGCCCGGACGAGTCGAAGAACCGCCGCGAGAAAGCCAGGGACACGTCCACGAGGCCGATCATGACGGGTACCTCGATTAGGGGGCCCACTACGGCGGCGAAGGCCTGGCCAGATCCGATGCCGAACACCGCCACGGCGACGGCGATGGCGAGCTCGAAGTTGTTGCTCGCGGCGGTGAAGGAGAGGGTCGCGGTCTGGGGGTAGGGCACCCCGAGCCTCCAGCTGAGGAAGAAGGAGACGAGGAACATCGTAACGAAATAGAGGAGGAGGGGGAGGGCGATCCGGACCACGTCGAGCGGGAGCTGGACGATGTAGTTCCCCTTGAGCGAGAACATGACGACAATCGTGAACAGGAGGGCGATCAGGGCCAGCGGGCTGATCCTTGGAACAAACCGGGCCGCATACCAGGGGCGACCCTTCGCCCGAATCAGGGCGAAGCGCGTGGCCACACCCGCTGCGAACGGGATGCCGAGGTAAATGCCGACGCTGACGGCGACCTCCTGGACGGACACGTGGACCTCGGTCGAGGAGACCCCGAGCCAGCCCGGGAGCACCGTGATGAAGGCGTAGGCATAGACGGAGTAGAGCAGGATCTGGAAGACAGAGTTCAGAGCAACGAGGGCAGCCGCCTGCTCGTTATCACCCTGGGCGAGGGCGTTCCACACGATCACCATGGCGATGCAACGAGCGAGGCCGATCAGGATCAGCCCGGCCATGTAGTCCGGACGGTCGCGGAGGAAGACGACGGCGAGGGCGAACATGAGGACCGGCCCTATGGCCCAGTTCTGCACGAGGGAGAGCGCCAGCACCTTCCGTTCCCGGAACACGCGGCCCATCTCCTCGTAACGCACGCGGGCGAGGGGCGGATACATCATCACGATCAGCCCGACGGCGATGGGGATTGAGGTCGTCCCGATGGAGAGCCGGTTCAGCGCATCCGCCGCGCCGGGAACGACGTACCCGAGGGCAATTCCGAGGGCCATGGCCGCGAAAATCCACAGCGTCAGGAGGCGGTTCGACAGGGACAACCTGGCTTTCCGCGCCACGGTCCCGGACGAGGGGACGGCCCCTCATTATCTTTGAGAATTGAACGAGGGGAGCCTCACGCGATGTAGCTTGCCGAGCCGTGGTCGAACCCGCGCACGAACTCCAGCTGCAGGTCCTCCGGCTGCCAGGCGGCGTCCGGGTAGACGAGGTTCGGGAAGAAGCGCGCGGTGTCCTCCGCGATCTGCGTGACGAGGTGCTCCGCCCCGAACAGGCGGAGGGAGATCGCGTACGCCTTCTCGCGGCACGCGCGCTCGTCGACGAAGCCCGAGGCGTGCAGGTACTCGTGCAACAGGACGTGGAATGTGTAGGCCTTGTAGAGCTCCGGCCGCGTCTCCTGGATGCGAAGCAGCGGGACCTTGTTCATCACGATGATGTTCGTGGCGATCGGGTAGAAGGCGCCGATGAAGCCCTGCGGGTGGTTGCCCAGGTCGGCCAGGGCGAGCATCAGGCCGCCGCGGGAGTAGCCGATCTCGTCGCCGGCGGCGAGCTTCACGACCTCGAAGACCCCGGCGATGTCCCGGGCGGTGTCCAGGCGTTGCGAGTAGTCCATGGTCCCTCATCATGCACCGCCCGCGCTTTGAAGCTTCGTGGGTCGTTGCACGGGGGCGTTCCGGTCGTGTTACCTGTACGCCTCCGGAGGGTCGTCCCGGAAGGCGCTGCTCTTCCCCATGAGAGTCGGCTGCGGCATCCGGGTGCGGAAAGTGGGGAACGCCCAGTACATGATCTACTGGTACTACGAGCGGGAGTGGGGCCGGAGCGTGAAGCACGAGAAGTTCCTCGGGCGCATCGACGACCCCGCGGCGCGCGCGGAGGGCGTGCAGGAGATGCTCCAGTACCTCCTGCGGTGCCGGCGCGAGCTGGACGACCGCATCGCGGCGGTGGCGGAGGACCTGCAGGGGACGGCGGCGGCCCTAGGGGAAGGGGTTGAACCCCTGGTACCCGGCGAGTAGGGCGACGCCGTAGAGGATGCTCAGCACCGCCACGGTCACGGCGATCGCGGAGCGCACCTTCTCCGCGTCCCAGCGGCGCATCGGGAAGGTCACCGCCCACGCGAAGATCGTCATCCCGGCGACGACGCCGAGGCTGAAGAGCAGGACGCCGAAGAGAAGGACCGAGAGCGAGGTGACCAGGAGGACGGGGAGGAGCAGGATCAGGAGCTCGTCGTTGCTCGCGAGCCCATGCAGGATGCCGATGCCCACCATGACCCCGTGCTCCCCGTAGCGACGTCGGAGGTGGGCGTGGTGGTGCTCGTGCTTCTCCCCGGCGTGGTCGTGCGTGTGGCGGTGGACGCGCGACCGCCACCAGCTCCGGACCTTCGGATGCTCCCAGGCGAGGACGAGGACGCCGATGACGATGAGCATCACCGCCACGCCGGTCTCGAGGAACGAGAGGTCGAGCGCGACGGCCCGGGCGGAGAGGAAGAGCAGGGTCGTGATGACCGCCGCGGTGGCCATGTGCCCCGCCGCCCAGGAGAGGCCGAGCAGGATCACGCGCCTCGTGTCCTTCGGGACGCGGGTGATCACCGCCGTGACCGCGACGAGGTGATCGGCGTCGTACGCGTGCTTGAAGCCGAGGGCGAAGGCGACCGCGATGAACAACAGGAGGTCCATGCGTCCTCCGTCCGGGTGGGAAAGGGGGGGCGCTCCCTTGAACCTAGCGCGTTCGTCATGTCGATAGGCCTTTATGGCGGGGACCGGCTCCGCGGCGCAGGATGAGCGGTCGGGGCTCCGGGGGTTTGGCGGTGAGTCTGATCGTCCTCTCGCTGACCGCGCTCCTACCGCCGCCGGCCACAGGACCAGCGCCCTCTTCCTTCATCTTCACCGCCGCGGGAGACCACGCGACGGGCGGGGACTTCGCCGCCAGCCTCTCGCGTCTCGGCGTCTCCGGGAGCGACTTCTACCTCGCCCTGGGAGACCTGCGGTACGGCGCGTCCTCCGAGCAGGCGTGGTGCGGGGTGTTCAAGGCCTCCTTCAACGACATCGAGATCCTCGCGGGGAACCACGAGACCGGGGAGGACCCCTCGGACGGGAACATCGACAAGTTCGAGCAGTACTGCCCGTACACGCTCTCGCCGCCGCCAACGGGCGTCTACGGCGAGGAGTACGTCTTCGACTATCCCGCGTCGGCCCCGCTCGCGCGGTTCATCCTCCTCTCGCCCGGGATCGCGTTCAAGGGGCGGCAGTACTGGTCGTACTCCACCGGCGACGCGCACTACGCCTTCGCGCGGGACGCCATCGACGGGGCGCGCGCGGCGGGGATCCCCTGGGTCATCGTGGGGATGCACAAGATCTGCATTGCGGCGCACACGTATGGCTGCGAGATCGGCACGGACCTCTGGAACCTCCTCCTCGACCGCAAGGTGGACCTCGTCCTGCAGGGACACGCGCACACCTATCAGCGCACGCATCAGCTCGCGCTCGACCCGGCCAGCTGCGCGGCCATGGCGACGGACACGTACAATCCCGCCTGCGTGAAGGACGATGGCGGCGACGGGCTGTACTACAAAGGCCGCGGGTCCGTGGCGGTGATCGACGGGAACTTCGGCGCCGCGCTGTATCCGGTGGAGCCGGACGACCCGGAGGCGCCCTACTTCGCGACGCTCATGGGCACGAACACGAGCGGATACGGGTGGGGCTTCACGCGGTACACGATCACGGCGGACCGCCTCGACGCGCAGACGGACTTCAGCGGCGCGTACCAGGACTCCTTCTCCATCGTGTCGGCCCCGGCGCCGCCCTCGCCGACGGCCGTGGACGCGCGTCTCACGAACTCGGCTCGCGACGTGGCGGTGCAATGGACCCCCGCGTTCCCGGAGACGCTGGTCGACCACTACGAGGTTTGGCGCGGGGTCACGTACAGTCCGCAACATCTCGGCTACACGAAGGTCTCCCCGGATCTCCCGTTGGGAACGATCTCCTGGAACGATGTCGGTGGCGGTGATGCCGCCACTTCCTTCTTCTATTCCGTTCGGTCGGTCATTTGGACGGGCCTCGCCGCCGATTCTCCGGGCCAAGCCGCCAAACTGTATCGGTCCCTCCCGGCTGCAGGGCCCTACCTCGTCAGCTTCCCCCTCCTCTCGTCCTCGGACAAGACCGCCGACCGCCTCCAGGGGGTCATGTCGTGGTCGATCGCGCGGACGTACGTCACCGCCGATGCCCGAGACCCCTGGAAGTCTTCCGTGCTCGGGAGGCCCGCGGGGGACCTGCGGACCGTGTCCTCCGCCGAAGGGGTCTGGGTGACCGTCACCGCCGCCGGAGACTTGCGCATGGCCGGAAGAGTGCCTTGCTCGGTCAGCGTGGCCCTCGTGCCCGGCTGGAACCTAGTGGCGTACGGGGGCATGGGTCCGACGACCACGGCCACCGCCATGGCGGGGATGTCACCGCCGTACGTCGAGGGGTACGACGCCGCCACGGGTCCCTACCATCTCCGCCGCCTCTCCTCCGCCTCCTCGCTCGAACCCGCCACGGCATACTGGATCCGGTCGGGCTCCGCGCAGACATGGACGGTCACGAACGATCCGAGTCCCGCGTGCCAGTAAGGCATCCCCGCCAGTCCGGACGAAAACGGAAATAGCGACCTTCCCTTGCGGCGGCCCGTGGGCCTCCTCTACCGCTTCGCCTCGCAATGGGTGGCGGGCGAAGACCTCGGACCGGCGCTGGACCGCATCGCCGAGCGGAACGGGCGGGGGATGGGGGCGATCCTGAACGTCCTGGGAGAACACCACACCTCCAAATCACAGGTCGAGGGCGCCGTGCAAGAATACCTCCGGGTCGTGCAGGCGATCAGGTCCCGCGGGCTGGACGCCTGCCTCTCCATCAAGCTCACGCAACTCGGGCTGCTGATCGACGAGCGGTACTGCCTGGAACAGTCGTTCCGCGTACTCGAGGCGGCGCGCGGCAACGGCATCTTCCTGTGGCTGGACATGGAGTCTTCTGCGTACACGGACGCGACGCTCCGAGTCTACCGCGCGCTCTTCGCCGCATACTCCGCGACCGGGGTCTGTCTGCAGGCGAACCTGCGGCGCACACGGAAGGACCTCGAAGAGGCCGTGGCGCTTGGGGGCCGCGTGCGGCTGGTGAAGGGGGCCTATCGAGAGAGAGCGGCAGGCTTCGGGAGCCGGGCCGAGGTCGATGCGAACACCCTCGCCCTCACGAAGCGCCTGTTCGAGACCAGCCAGGGATTCGCGATCGGGAGCCACGACGGCAAGGCCGTCGACGCGGCGCTCGAGATGGCCAAGGCGCATCCCTGCCGTTTCGAGTTCCAGTTCCTTCTCGGGGTACGGGAGCCGTTGAAGCGGGAGTTAGTGCGCAAGGGCTTCCGTGTGGTGGAGTACGTTCCGTACGGGCCGAACTGGCTGCCGTACTTCACGCGTCGGCTGCGGGAGCGGCCGCGGAACATCCTCACCATGGTACGGTCTCTCCTGAGTGGTTGAGCAGAAGCGCGACCGGAGAACTCACCAGTCTCACCGATAGACCTTGTCGTGGTGCTCAAAATCCACGAGGGTGACCACATTCGCCGCCTCGTCGATCTCGTAGGTCAGGACGAACGGGCCGATGTGCACCCGGCGGAGGCCCTGCATCGGGGCCCGGAGGGGCTTGAAGGCGCGGGGGTCCTCGAGGATCTGCGCCACCTTTCGCTCGATCGCCCGCAACCGTTCCGGGTCACGTCGGGCGAGCTTCTTCAGCGTGCGGTCGAGGCTTTCTTTGACCGCGAGGCCATACATGCCTACTCCGAGTCGTATCTCTTCCCGAAGTCGGGAACTCGGACCGCCCTCTGCCGCCGGAGGCGCCGGAGCTTCCGCACGTACTCCGGCCGCAACTCGGGCTCCAGGAGCTCGCGCGCATACTCCTGGACGACCTTGTCGACGGCGTCCGACTTCGTGCGCAGGCCGTACTTCGCCTTGACGACGTTCAGGACGCGGTTGGTCTCCTCGGACAGCGTCACGAGCCCCTTGACGGCCATGGACTTAGGAAGGCTAATTCGGCCTTATCTACCTGCCGGCGCCACCAGGGTGCGCCGAGGCCGAAGCCGCGGATGTGCGAACCGCTGCGCCGTAGAAGACGCCCCCACGGCCCGAACTGGCTGCCGCGGCCGCGGAAGATCCTCACGATGGTGCGTTCGCGCCTGAGCGGATAGACCATCTTGGCAGCCTCCTTGCGTCGCATGTTACATGTACGGGAAAGGTCGTACGGGTACCCCGCCCTGCCTGAGAACGAGGCCGTGGGACACGTATACGCTGAGGTGACCTTCCACGGCCGGAACGGGACGGTCGAGCAACGCCGGCTGATGATCGACACCGGCGCGACCTTCACGTGGATCCCGAGCAGCCTCGCGGAGGCCCTCGGCGTGGAACGACGCTGGTCGCGGCCTTTTCGGCTGGCGAACGGGGAACTGGGGGACAGGTGGACCGGCGAGATCGAGGTCGAGATCCTCGGACGTCGCGCGACGACCATCGTCGTGTTCGGCGAGGAGAAGACACCGGGGCTCCTCGGCGTGTACACCCTAGAAGGACTGCTCCTTGAGGTCAATCCCATCGACCACGTCCTTCGCCCTTGGCCGGCGGCCTTCGCCTACGGCGTCGTGCCGATGAGTGCGGCCGAGGTCAGCGGATAGGCCTTCCGGGGAGACGCGGCCCCGGCGCTCGTAATCCGTGTCGTGCCCAACCTTCAAGCGTTTGGCGGTAGTCTCAGCGGCGAGGCGCATGACCGACAACCCCTACTTCACCCCGGAGTTCTTCACGTTCTTCCGGGACCTCGCCAAGAACAACGACCGCGACTGGTTCGCCGCCAACAAGGAGCGCTACGAGGGGGTCGTCGTGGCCCCGAGCCTCCAATTCGTCCGGGACGCCGGCCTGCAGCTGAAGAAGATCAGCCCATACCTCGTCGCGGACGCGAAGCCTTTCGGCGGTTCGCTCTCTCGAATCTACCGGGACACCCGCTTCTCGCGGGACAAGAGCCCCTACAAGACCCACGTCGGGATCCACTTCTGGCACGGCAAGGCCCAGGGGCCCGAGCACATGGCACCCGGCCTCATGCTCCACCTCGAGGTGGGTGGAAGCGGGGCGTATTCCGGGTCGTGGCACCCGGACCCCTCCGTACTGAAGAAGATCCGGACGCGGATAGTGACGGAGCCGGAGGCCTGGAAGCAGGTCTTGAAGGCCCGCCTCGACCTGGAGGGGGAGTCGGTCTCGCGGCCGCCGCCGGGCTTCGACCCCGAGCACCCCCTGATCCGGGACCTGAAGCGGAAGGACTTCGTCGCCTCGCGGGTGTTCCGGGACGCCGAGGTGACGCGACCCGACTTCCTCGAGGCCTTCGTGAAGGCGTGCCAGGGCATGGACCCGCTGAACCGCTTCCTGGCGGACGCCGTCGGCCTGCCGTGGTGAGCGGGGACGTCTGCGGCGGGTGAGATCCCATCGACGCGGTCATCGCCGGGTCGGGATCGTTCATCTCCGGCGTGTCGATGCCGTAGAGTCGGTACCGCTGCCGGAACGTGATGCGGAGACCCAGGTCCGTGTCCAGGCCCAGCGTGTCCCCTCCACCACGCTCACGACCCTGCCTTTGCTACTCGAGGAAGACCCGCTAAGGGAGCGGGATTAGTCGCCCCGCCCCAGACCGCCGGCGACGGAGCAACCTATTTGTACACGAGTTCACGTATCGTACACGATGAGCGGGACCGTCTCGGTACGCTTGGACAAGAAGGCCTTGGACGAGATCGAAGTCCTGTCCAAGCAGCTCAAGTCGGATCGGTCCGAGGCCGTGCGGCGGGCCCTCGACCGCGGCCTCGAAGCCATGCGCCTGGAACGGGTGCTCGCCTCCCTCCGCGAGGGGGCGATCTCCAAGGGCCGCGCGGCGGAAGTCCTGGGGATCAGCATCTATGAGCTCCTTGACCTCGTGGAGCGGCACGAGATCCCGTACGGCTACTCGGCTGATGACCTCCATGCCGACCTCCGGCGCCTCGGACGCCGACGATGATCGTCTCGGACTCCGCGCCCCTGATCTCCCTCTCCCGCATCGGGCGCCTGGAACTCCTGAGGACCCTGCACGGCACGGTCGCGATCCCCCCGGCGGTGCATCGCGAGGTCGTCACCGAGGGCAAGCGACGCGGGCGTCCGGACGCCCTGGCCGTGGAGGCCGTGGTCGGGAAGTGGATCGAGGTGCGCCGCCTCCCCCCTCGTTTCGCGCGGAGCGCCGAGGCGCTCCGGACCCAGGGGCGCCTGGGCCGTGGGGAGGCCGAATCCATCGCGCTCGCCGTGGCCCTCCGGGCACCCCTCCTCATGGACGACCGGGCCGCGGTCGCTGTCGCACGCCGCCACGGAGTGGCGACCTCCTGGTCCACCTCGCTTGTCCTGGCGGCCGTGGTCGGCGGGAAGCTCCGCCGGGACGAGGGTCGCCGGATCGTGGAGGACCTCGTGGCCGCGGGGCACCACATCGCGCCGGGCGTCCTCGTCGAACTCCTGAGGGAGCTGTCCGGGTAGACTTCGCGGGAGGTTGCCGTTCGCCGGGCACGCCCCCATCTCGGCTGCACGCCCTCCACGGTGACTCGAAACCATGGCCGGGAGGAAGAGGTGCCCGCGAAGTCCGAGACGACTCAGACGGTCATCGGGAGCTCCTCTCCGGCCACCGAAGCCGATGGATCAACCGGCCCAACGCGACCCCGAGCACACGCATGCAGCGCGCCCGTCTGGAAAGGTTGATAGTGGGAGAAGCTCCTCGCTCTTGTCATGCAGGCTCTCCGGAAGCGAGGCGATCCCGCCACCCTGATCGAGGTGCTGCGCGCCCTCGGGCCGGACGAGGCCCTGGCCACGGCGATCGATGCGGTCGACGAGGGCAACCGCAAGGCGCTCCGGATGGGATGACGTGGTCCTGCTCGATACGACCTTCCTTTCCGACCTCATCCGGGCCCGGCCGGAGGCGGTGAAGGCCCTCGCGGAGATGCAGGCGCGCGGGGAGCGCCTGGCCACGACGGCCATCAACCTCGCCGAGTTGTACACGGGAGCGATGCGGACCCCCGATCCTGTGAAGCGGGTGGCGGTCGTGGAGCGGATCGCGGAAGCGCTAGTCTTGTACGATTTCAACGCCCGGGCCGCCAAGACCTTCGGCGAACTGGAGTCCCGCCTTCTCGACGAGGGTTCGCCGGTCCCCGCGAAGGACCTGCTGATCGCTGCAGCCGGCCTTTCCCATGGCGAGCACGAGGTGTTGACCCGGAACGCGAAGGACTTCGCCCGAATCCCAGGGATCACTGTCCGCACGCACTGACGCCCTGAGCGGCGCTCCTGAGGCAGCCAGTCGTCTCCTGCCCCTACAGAGTGACGGAAACGATCATCGAGGTAAGGCCGCCGTCATCATCCTCGACGCTCACCACGAGCAGGTAGGGGCCCGTGAGCGTGTAGGCGTGCGTTGCGGTGGCCGTGGCCGTGATAGGGTTCACGTCCGGGCTCGGGAACGGGTCGGGGCCCGTGCCGTCATTGAACACCGTGGCGGTGAAACTCCCGCCATCCCCGAAGTCGACCGTGGCGATGAGGTCGTCGCTCCCGGGGTCGCTCCCCGCCACCTCGAAGGTGATCGGCTTCCCGACGAGGAGCGGCCGGAGGTCATCCAGGGTCCAGGTCCACGTGCCCGGATGCTGCACGTTGAACGTGTGGTGGAGGCGGACCGTGCTGCCGTCCGCGAAGGTGAGGTCCACCCACACGGGGTTCGCGCCGTTCCGCTGCCCGTTCACGGGATCGTCGTCCGGGGTGTAGGTGAGGGTGATGGCCGTGTCGCCCAGGAGGTCGATCCTCCCGCCGGCCAGGGTGGCGGTCTGGCGGTCCGGGGAGCCGGGCGTCCGGACGACGCAGGCGCTGCCGGAGACACCGCCATTCTGGGACAGCTCCAGGCACACGTCGTGGAACTTCTCCCCCGCCACACGGAGGGTGAGGTCGGCGGCGGCGTAGACCTGGACGTCGTCGATCGCGGGGGCGACGTTGGACACGAGGACCGCGGCGGTGGCGGTGACCGCGTGCGTGCCGTCCGAGACCTCGACGGTGGCGAGGCCGGCGTAGTCGTCGCCCCAGACCCGAGTGGCGGCGGGGTCGGAGGAGGCGGGCGTGTCCCAGGTGCCGTCGGAGTCGAAGTCCCAGCGGTAGGTCAGGGGGTCGCCGTCGGGGTCCGTGGAGGCGGAAGCGTCGAAGGTGAGCGGGGAGCCCTCCGGACCGACGTACGCCCCGCCGGCGTCGGCGACCGGAGGTTGGTTGTCGCTGAGGATCGTGACCGTGAGCGTGTCCGTGCCGACGCCTCCCTTGAGGTCGGTAACGGTGAGGGTGACCGTGTAGACGCCTGGGGCGGCGTAGGAGTGGTTGGCGGTCTTGCCGCTGGCGTTCGTGCCGTCGCCGAAGTCCCAGGCGTAGTCGAGGCGGACGGTGTAGACCTCGTGGGTGGTCTTCTCCGAACGTTTGTACACGTTCCCATGCCCGCCAATGACGTGCAAGCTGTCCCCCACGGCAACGATGGCCGCTTCGTCGCGCCCCGTGGGCATCGGCTCGCGGAAGGCCCATGTGCCGTTCACGGGGTCGAACTCCTCGTTGAAGGTGTAGCTGTCGTCAGGGAACCCATCCCCCTGCCCACCGATTGCGTAGATGCGGTCATGGAGGACGGCGACGCTCATGTCGAAAAGCGGCTTAATCATCCCGGGGCCGAGGCTCCACGCGTCCGTCGCGGGCTCGTAGATTGAGAGGCTCGGGTCGTATGGGGAGCCGCCGACCCGGTAGAACTTGCCCGCGCGTGCCACTTGGCGGTCACCTGTCTTTCCCACGAAACCCCCACCATACGGGTAGGGGGACAGCTTCAACCAAGAATCGGTCGGTGGGTCGTAGGCGCATAGTGCCTCCGTCCCGTCCCCCGCCGAATAGACGCGGCTTCCCAGGAGGGCGCCGGACCATGCATCGAAACAGGCGATCTTGGCGCGCGCCGACCAAGTATCATGGATGGGATCGTAGAGGAAGGTGTCCCCTGTCTGTGTCCCATGGAGGATCTTGCCTCCGAAGGTCAGTATCCCCTCTGGGAGGGACACCGCGACGACAGCGTACCCGCCAGGTCCCGGGAAGGGAGAACGCTTCTGCCATAGCTGGCTAGTCAGATTGTAGCGCCACGTCGTATTCAGGTCCATTCCATGCATCGCCCCAGCGGACCCTGTCTCGCCTCCGAAAATGAAAGTCCCCCCACCCCAGACTGCACCCGAGGAGTCAATCGAACGGGTGGGGACGGGGAGGGGCGGGGCCAAAGACCACACGCCTGTCCGATCCACATCGTATGATGAAGAACCGTCGAAGGCGAGGGGCTCGCCGACCCGGGCGAACCGATTGCCTCCCGCCTCGGCAAAGGGGGGGACGTTCCCGCCCGCTCGGATGGTCTCCCCTGCCCCGTTCTCCGCGGGAGCGGGGGTCGTGACAAGAGGCTCCGAATACACTAGCGTCCATGCCGCGGGAAATCCCACCAGGACAAGGAGTGCCAACACGACGAGGCCGCTACGCCACGTAACGGATCACCTCTCCGATGACGACCCAGGGGGGGGCGCGATCGTCTGGATTCCGCGCGTCCCCCCAACGACCAGAGACGCGCTCCCGAGCGAGCGCCAGACGCTCGCCGTGCCCTCGCGCTTCGACGGTAGTCGCTGGCAGGGGTCGAGTGCGATGGCATAGGAGGCGGGGTCGGGGTTGAAGCGGTAGATCGAGTCGTGGGCTCTGTAGTCAGTGGTCGGGCAGGGCAGCACGTACTCGGCAACCGCCGGGGTGCAGAGGAACGAGCCCCCGAACACGAAGACCCGCTTCGCCGCGGCGTCATACGAGGCGGATATCTTCCAGGCGGGCACGGACTCCACGTCTTGGCCCACATCGTAACGGTTCGCTAACGTCCGGGGACTCGTGGGGGCCACGGTCTGCGCCTGGGTGAAGAGGGCGAAAGCGTTGCCGCTTGCGTCCATGGCAACGGCGGGATCCGCTGAGGTCCCGGAGGTGCCACCGTCGTAATCCACGGTGAACCCTGTGCGCCATCCTGACGCGGGGTCGTATCGCGCCGCCCACACCGCCTGACGCGAACCCTCCGACTCGGTCCAGGCGAGAGTCGCCTGCCCCCCAGCATTCATCGCGAGACGGGGCAGGTCGCTGTTGTACGTGTGAAGCTCGGTCACGAGGCTCGCCGCGGACTGCCAGCTCCCGCCCGAATAACGATTCGCGAACAGCTGAGTGACGCTGCCCACGAGTTGCCGCATGGCCACGATCGCGTTGCCATTGCCATCACCGGCGACCCGCGGAGCGCTGACATCCCCGTTGGAGGGCACGTTGCTGTCCACGATCACGGGAGCGCTCCAGGCCCCACTAGCGTAACGGCTCGCATAACCTCGGTACTTCGCGGAGTCCCACTGGACCCACGTCGCGACCCCGTTCGCATTGCCGTCGACGGCGACGCGAGGTTCCCGCGCGTTCAAGACGCTGGACTCGAGAGAGGCGGTCGCGCCCCATGTCGACCCATCGAACCGTTTCGCGTAGACGCTGTAATGCTCTCCGGCCACGCCATCCCACTGCCGCCAGATGGCAAACGGGGATCCCGCAGAGTGCACGGCGAGGTCGGGCCGCAGGGCCCCGAGTAGTGCGCCAGAGTCGAGTGCGACCGGGGTGCCCCAGGCGCCGGCGGAGTAGCGGTTCGCGAAGACGCGCCCTATGCTGTCGTCGTACCGTTGCCAGACGACGATGGCGTTCCCACTCGCATCGACCCCGACCTTCGGGTAGCGGGCCGGTCCCGTCAATGACTCGACCAGAGTCGGTGCGCCCCAGGAGGCACCGTTCCACCGACTGGAGTAGATGCTGTCGTAGGTACCGTCGAACTGCTGCCAAACGGCGAAGGCGACACTTCCCGCGGCGGCGACGTGGGGGTTGGCGGCTACACCAGGCAGATTATCGAGGGTCGTGCCGGACGCGTCCCAGACCTTTGTCACGGCGTTCCACTTCTTCGCCATGATGTCGTACGGGAAGGGAGAGCTTGCGCCCAATTGCCTCCACACCGCCAAGGCGTTACCCGAGGCGTCGAACGCGACCTCGGGGGTGAATGCCGTGCCGAGCCCGGAGAGGGATTTCGCGTTGTCCCACCCAGACACGGTTGGGATACGGGAGACAATCGAGACTCCACCGGGTGGCGAAGGATCGAAGCGAATGATCTCCCGGGCCTTTACATCGGCCGTGTGGGGCACCGGAGCCCCGCGCACGATGAACGCTGCGTCCGCGGAGCCGAGGATGCCGGACACCCAGACCGCGGCGCCATGGAGCAAGGGGGCGGGAAGGCAGAGTGATGACGAAAGGCAGAGGTTCTGCAGGGACGCCCCGGGCAGGAGGGGGTCAAATGTTTGCGTGTCGATCCGCAAGATGTCCGTGGTCACTCCAGGGTTGTAGGGATAGCCGGAGAACTCTTGGACGACCGTGCTCCCGCCAAAGATGTAGATGTACCGGATTCCATCGTAGACGGCGCTCGCGCCGTAACGCTTGAACGACGCGGTGGTTGCGCCGCAGTCCGTGCGCACCTTGTCCACGGGGTCGGTGGGAATGTAAATGGTGATGCAGTCAGAGATTACGCCGCCAGTCTTCAGCCCCCAGAAAACGAAGGCGCGATCGTTCCACCACACGGCGGGCATCCAAGCCTTGCCCGACTCGGCCTCCAAGTGGTCGAGCGTGTTCTCAATCGCGTTGACACTCGTGATCCGGAGTATGTTCGTGGTGTATAGGTCCTGCGGCGGTAGGTAGCCGTTGGCCCACCCGCCAAAGATGTACGCGTTCTTGTTCGGCTCCAAGGCCATCCCAAAGCCCGAGGTCAACGGATATTGCGATTCGATGATCTTTCCCACCACGCCCGATTCTGCAGGATCGTCGATGCTCTGGCGGTACATGGGGCTGGAATAGGTGCCGTCGTAGTCGTTCCACCCGAGGTGGAGGCGGATGACGCGGTACTCCGGCGGAGCGTCTCGGATCTCGTCGGCGGCAAGGAAGGGCAGGGAGGAAATCATGGAGCCGGAGGTCAGGGCGGTAGGTCCGGACCATGTGGCGGCGTTGTTCTCACTCCACACGAAGTGGATGTCGCCGTCCCCCGAGGCAAGGTCGTTCGTGTAGGCGACGCCGATGATGCAGTGGCCGCAGGCCGCCACGGTGGGTTCGCGCGCCCCAACCGAGCCCAAGGCAATCGGGAGCGCCTGGTCCATCTCCCAGGTGTTGCCGAGGTCCGAGCTGCGCGAGAATTGCACGCGCGGAATCGGCCCCTGGTAGTCCTCCCAGACCACGTACAGGTACTTCCCGTCGGCGTGGGCGAGTGAAGGGGTCAGGCGGTTCGCCGTTGGGTCGCTGTCCTTGACATCATTGGGAGTGAGCGCCCCTGAGGGGCAGAGGGCCTCGGTGCTCTTGACGGCGAAGATGTCGGCGAATCCGCCTGACGGTTGGCGTTGATAGACAATGTTCTTGATGCGGTCGTCACCCAAGCCGCGGTCTACCGTCAGATCCGGAAAGAGGTCGTCCCGGTACTCGTTCCCGTTGGTGATCTTCATGCGGCACTCGACGCCGCCCATGGTGTTGACGGCGGCGAGCCACAGTCGGTAGCCCCAACCACCATCCACATGCGCGTACGTCACATAGGCGTACACCCCCGCCGATGTGGCCTCCGCGACCACGCGGGGGGTCCGGGCATCGGCGAGGGGGAAGTCCGACTGCACGGAGAAGACCGTCCCCCAGGTCCCAAGGTCCCCGCCGCTTGGACTGATCGTCATGAGTATTTCGCCCGGGATGAACAGGTCCCGCTTTTCGTTCCACACGACATAGACCCAGGTGTTCCCGGTCCGATCCCTCCAGACATCAACGTCCGGATCGGAAACCACGCCGGTGATGGTGAGGGGTCTGCCGACCTCGATGGGGAAGCTCCAGACCCCAGCCGCCCGCTTCGTGAAAAACACCTTGGCGTAAGAGACGGCCGCGGCGGGGGTGACGTAGACTTCGTAGACATCCTCGTCGTCAACGGCGAGCCTCCGCTGGGTCGCGCCGGCGATGTAACCCGGGGAAGGATCCGTGTCTTCCGCGGGGCTCCAGTCGCTCCAAGCGGCGCGCCCTTGAACGGCGAACCCCAGGAGCAGGACTACAAGCGCCACGCCCAGCGCCAGGGCCCGGCTACCTGCCGGACCCCCCCCGGGTTTCTTGGAGAGACCCCTAATCCTCTGGATCGCCGAACGCCCGCCTTCGCCGCCACGTCCCCGGATGCTGTGCAGGTACATCGCCGCTCCCCGTCCCGGGAAGCGTGGAACGGATAGATATAGATTCCCTAGTACTCCCGCCGTTCTCACGCTCGGTCGGTCTCTCAGGACAGGCGTCCCGGGGCCGGTGCAGAGGCTCGATCGCTCCCGTTCGAATGCGGTCACCGCCGAACGTGCGAAACAATCCGAAAGAGGTCGGAAGACATGGTCTTGTCTGTGGCGTGATGAAATTATGGTTTCCATAAGTTCAGCCGGTTGCGCGCAAGGCGTATGGAGGGATGCAGACTCGCCCCGATGAAGCGCTCAGCGGTGAGACCACTCCGGCCAACGGTATCGGTGGATCAACCGGCCCAACGCCGCCTTGACGACGCTCGCCAACAAAGCGACGAGCACGATCGCCGCCAACGTGGCAAGGAACATGAAGCAGGACTCGGAGAGCAGCGCGGATCGGGACACGAACTCGATGTCCATGGGGACCTCGGCCGCCTATGGCCAGCCTGCAGGCTTCAAGAGACCGGTCCACCGGTTTGTGGCTCGGTGGGCGAGAGGTGATTACCGCCGAGCGCATCCGGGAGGCGTGAAGCCCGACGCGTTCCGCAAGGCGTTCGCGATCCTGCGGCGGCGGTATCCCGTCCGGAACTGGGCTCGGGGCCGGAACCCCTTCGACGTCCTCCTCTCCATCATCGTGTCGCAGAACAGCACCGACTTGGTCACCGCGCGTGTGATGGCGGACCTGCGGCGGCGCGGAGCCGTGACCGCCGACTCGGTGCTGCGGATGCCGGAGGCGACCCTTATCGAGATCCTCCGACCGGCGGGACTCTCCCGACAGAAGGTGCCCCGGATCCGCGCGGTGGCTCGCGAGGTGAAGAGACGATTTGGCGGTGATCTGCACCGCCTTGAGGAAATGGACACCGCCACAGCGAGGGAGATCCTGATGGCCTTGCCTGGCGTGGGTCCCAAGACCGCCGACGTCTGGCTCGCCATGGTCGCCCGGCGGGACACGATGCCCGTGGACACGCACATCCACCGCCTCGCGCGGCGGTGGCGGCTGGCGCCTTCGGAGAAGTACGAGGACGTCACCGCTGCCTTCAAGGAACTCATCCCGTCGCGCTCCCGGTTCCTTGGGCACCTCGTCCTCATCGAGTTCGGTCGTGACATCTGCCACGCCCGCCGCCCGGAGTGCGGACGATGCCCCGTCTACCGCCACTGCGATGCCGAAGACAAGCGCCCCCGGTGACCGCCACCGCCAAGTAGGTTTCAAGTATATATTTTGCGTCCAGGAACTTACACACTACGTATGCCTTCCCGTGCCCACGGGGGGCCGGTGAGAACCGTGTTCGGCGAACTGTACCAGAAAGAGAAGCCGGGACTGATGCTGGGAATGGCCACGATCGCGGCGGTGCTCGTCATCGCCCTCGTCGTTGCCATCACCGGGCCGGTCAACGCCCTGTTGGGGGAAAGCGCATGGGCCGCCGTGTCCGCCATCCACGGCATGACGTCCCTGCTCTTCGTGATCGCCGCCACGATGGCCCTGTACCTGGCCTGGCGGCTGCACTGGGGGAAGCTGAAGGCCTTCCAGGACCTGAAGATCCTGACGACCATCGCCGCCGTCCTCGCCGCGGCGACCATCACGTTCGGGAACTGGATCTACATCGCGTACCGGGCGCCGACGGGGCCCCGGACGTACTTCCTGGAGAACTCGCCGGACATCCACGCGGTGTTCTTCGAGTTCAAGGAGTTCGCGGCCCTGTTCACGCTGCCGCTCTTCGTCGTCGCGGCGTGGGCGCTGTGGAACTACGGTCCCAAGATCCTGGAGAACAAGGAGCAGCGCGCGGCGGTCTCCGTGATGATCGCCCTGGGGTGGATGTTCCTCATGATCGTGTTCATGCTCGGGGCGGCCATCACCAAGCTCCGGGGGGTGTGAACCATGGCAATGGCAACCGTGACCAAGAAGGCGTTCCTGCAGTTCCCGAAGTTCGAGGCGAACGGGCCGCTCGTGGCGGCCATGCTGGCCATCGTGACCGGGCTGCTCGTCATGGCCTTCGTGAACATCGGGACGGACATGAGCGCGGGCTTCAAGGACACCGTGCATGGGATCGGCAAGGCCTGGATCCCGAACGCGCAGGGCATCGGACCCTACTCGGGCAAGGAGACCCTGATGCTGCTCGGGTGGCTGGGCAGCTGGCCCCTCTACCACCTCCTGCTGCGGCGGCGGGAGTTGAACCTCAAGGTGTGGTTCCTCGTCTTCGTCGTGGGCGTGGCGGTGGCCGCCCTGCTGGTGTGGCCCCCCGTGACGGTGCCGATCGCCAACGCGCTCGCAGGCAGATAGAACGGTCTCACCGGCCCCGGCGCCCCTCCTCGGACGCCGGGGCTCCGACTTAGCTGTGAGGCCTAGATAGTGCCCCGACCGGCGAGGTTTTTCGACTTTTCCGGTGAGCTTCTCCGTTATCCGGATTAGTGGTGCCTCCGGCAACGTCGATGGACACGGCAATAGTTCGCGCCTGTGTGGCCCAGGTCGTCCGACTAACGCAACGCGCACGAGATGCCCTGCCGCTCGCCCGTCCCACCGCGCACAGGCCCGCCACGTCGCCCTGGCGGAGGGGTTGCAGAGGGTGCGAAATAATATCCGTGCTCTACACCACTCCGTTGCCACCGACGGACATATATACCCCCCAGGGCAACACTTTCCCTGCTTTCCTCGGAGGGGCGCGCTAGTGAGTCCTGAGAGGGAGGACACACCGAACAAGGAGGTGAACAAGAGATGGGACTGCCCACTGACACCGAGGTCTTCGGGTTCTCCGAGAACGGCCGGGGGACCTTCGCCCGCGTCCGCGCTGCCCTGAGCCTGGCGGGCGTGGACGTCGACAAGGCCCTCGCCCTCATGGAGGCGCTCCACGAAGAGGCGTCCGCCGCGAACGTCCAGCAGGAGGCACTGAAGGAGCAGCTCACAGCGCAGACGGCCCACACGCGAGGGCTGATCCGCAAGCTGTACCTCACCGTGTCCGGCTACCTGGACATGGCCATGGCCGCCGTCGGCAAGTCGAGCCCGGAGGCGAAGGCCCTCCAGCGGGTCCGCAGCCGGATCCGGAGGCCCGACGCCCCGGAGGCCGAGTCTACCCTCGCTCCGAACCCGCCGGCGTAGGCGCGGAGCGGGTCAGGGGGCCCTTCGGGGCCCCCACCTTTCACACCCCCTTCTTGCTCGATTCACGGCCACGCGTGTGCCACGAGAGTTCCCCCGTCGGCGGGGGCGGTTCCCCTGTCGACGATTGTATTTCGCCGGCCAGCGAAACCTCTTCGCCATTTGGCGGTGTGGATTCGCCAGGTGGCGAAGCCTTGATCCCGCTCGGGGAACCGCCCTCGCCGGCCGGCGAACGGTCGACGCCCGTCGGGGAAAGGGATTGCCCCGGTCGGCGACGGTCCTTCGCCGGGGGGCGACGTGTCGGCGCCGACGAGCGAAGGCTCTTCGTCACCTGGCGACGACGATTCTCCACTTGGGGGAGGCCTGAATCCAGTCGGTGAACGGGGTTCCCTGCCTCTCGGCGAGGGCTCCCCAGCTGTCGTCGGACCGTGGCCGGCTGGGGAACCGAATCTCCCGATCCTCGAGTCCATTTCCCGCAGGGTATTCTGGTAGGCGGCCGTTGGAATGGAACCGCGGAGATCTGCCTCAAGTCCCGCGGCGGGACGGTCGACGGGTGGCTCATCGTCCGGCAGGGTGCCAAGCCCCTCTTCACCGACAGACTAAAGGACGCGACGGGCGAGATCGCCTTGACGCCGTCGGACGCGCCGTACACCTTCGTGCTCCGCAAGGGCACGCAGGAGGACGTCGTCCTGACCGTCAAGGACCTCCTCGAGACCGACGTCCCGACCGTCCTGGAGAGCACCCAGCTCGGCATCAAGCTGGTCGCGACCGTCGAGGACCCGCAGCCGGAACCCAACCCGGGACCTGGCTAAGTCTACGACCCCTCAGCGAGGGGGCCTGAAGCCCCCCGCACCTTTTTTTTTTCCCTGGCGTCCTTTCACATATGAGGCTTCGTAAGTCTGTTTTTCGGAACCACGTGCCCCACTCCATTGGAAACACCGCTGAGGGAAGTTCGCCGAATGATTCACCCACCTCCCCCTCGCACGCTTAAATACCAACTTGGCGATTCCCGGCCCGTGGTTCCCATGACTCGGAGGAAAATCGCGACGATGGCGCTTGTGTGCATGATGATGGCGACGATGATGATCTCCCTTGGCCGGGTCACCGCCAACCCTCCCGGCGGAGACCAGCCCACGGGCGGACAGCCCGGGGTTCCGGGCCCGTTCCCCACGGCGGGGCCTCCCGGACCGCGGCCCGACGCGAACCCCTCCGTGCGCGAAGCTCCCCCTCTTGCCAACCTGCGGGTCCGGTCCCTGCGGGCCGATCGGGAAAATGTCACGGTCGGGAACCTTGTGACGTTCCGTGCCGAGGTCGAAAACGTGGGGTACCGTCTCGCGCGCACCGCCAACGTCACGATTTACGCTCCCGTGGGCGGCATCGGGACCGCGGTGGATTGGCAGGAGGTTGACCTGTGGTATTTCGAGGGGGTGGTCTGGATGACGTGGAGCCCTCCCGCCCCGGGGACCTACGTCGTCCGCGCCTATGCGGACGCCGACTTCGCCGTCCCGGAGACAAACGAGACGGACAACGAGGCGTCCATGACCCTCACCGTCGTCGCCACGGGCACCGCGGGCGCGCCCGACCTTCGTGTCACGGAAACGAGCCTGGGCGTGCCCTCCGCACCGTTCGCAGGCTCTTCGGTCAACCTGCGGGTCCGGGTGAGAAACGTGGGAACCGCTGTGGCGGTCAACGTTACCGTCCACGTCCTGGACCGCCAGGACGACCAGGCTCCCATGGACGTGGGCGTCTACGTGATCCCCTCGATCGCGGCAGGCGGGGCGGACACGCACGTGCTCCCCTGGACATTCGCCGGCGACGGCCCGCACCGCGTGATCACGGTCGTCGACGAGAACGGGGTCATCCGGGAGCTCCGCGAGGACAACAACGTCGCGAGCACCGGGATACACGTTCGGAACGCGGCGCAGTCGGCATGCAGCCCCGGGAACCTCGGCGAGCACACCGTCCCCTTCGGCGTCACCGAGACCTATACGAACTGCGTCGTCCAGGTGGCGAACCTCACGGTGTTCGGTACCTTCCGCCTGACCGGCACTGCGCTCTTGCTCGTCGGGAAGTACTACCTGCCGCGGGACTCCATCGGGCTGCCCGCGCCCAACGGGACCGTGGGGGACGCGCATGAGATCCGCGTGCGCGCGGGAGGCTCGTTCCTGGTTGAGGGGACGTCCTTCCAGGGGGCCACCGTCACCGGGGCGATGTCCCCGTACGCCTTCAAGTTCCAGGCGGACGTCGGGAGCGCCGTGGAGTGGACGCACGCGCGCGCCTACTTCCCCTGGGGGCCGCCCGGGGTCGTCCTCCAGTCGTGTACCCCGGTCGTCTCGTCCGAGGACTGCGACATGCAGTGGCCGGGAGGGCTCGTCGTCCGGACCTCTTCGTTCGCCTTCTTTGACAGCGTCGTGGCCTACGGCAGGTCGCACGGGCTCTACCTGGAATCCACTCCGGGCGGCCCGGCCTGCGCCATCTGCGGCATCACGATCATCGGAGGCACCTTCCGGGACAATCAGGGGGCGGGGATTGCCCTCGTCGCGGGCGGAGACTTCCCGCCGATTGACCGCCAGCTCGAGGTGGCGGTCGAGAACTCCACCCTTCTCCGGAACAAGGCCGGCCTCTTCCAGTTCGGCCGCTCTGCGGGGAGCCTCGCTCACGCCTGGATGAACTTCACCATGGCCCAGGAGAATGTCCTGGGCGTAGAGTCGGACAAGCGTTCGTTGTTCGATGCGTTGACCGACACGTTCGAGCACAACACGCTGGCCAGCGTCCGACTGATGAGCCTCGACGGCGAAACCCGCGTGGATGTCTTGCAAGAGACCCTCCTGGCTTCTCTTCCTGAGGAGTTCGGTCTGTACGCCTGGCGGGCGTCTCCGATCGTCCTTCTGAATGAATTCCGTGTCGACGGCTCGGCCCCTCTTCTCGATCCCGGGGTTCGCGCCGACATCGTGCTCGATTCCTCGATCTGGGTTCCGGAACCCCAGGGGTGGTGCTGCGGCGCGCCCTGGGTGTCGCAGAACGACTTCACCCACCAAGCGAGCGGGTGGCGCGATTACGTCGCCGTCGTTCACGACACCCGGGTGCGCGCGGAGGGAAACTCCGTTCGCATGGCCAAGTTCGGCTCGGTGTACTGTCTGCACTCCACCTGTGATGTCGAGGGGAATCAGTTCGGCTTCTCCGCGGGGCCGAGCCCCGGCCTCATCTGCCAGGGAGTGGCGGCCGTGGCGAACTCGACCCTCACGCTGGAAGACAACACCTTCGAGCACTCGGGCTGCGGCTGGGACCTCTGGAGCGTCCTTGTGCGCAACTCGACGGCCTGGATGCAGTCGAACCCGTTGGTGCTGGGTTTGACGGTCGCGTGGGATAGCTCCGCCCTGGACATCCGGAACAACGGCCCGACGGGGGGCATCTGGATCGAACGGTGCCCGGGCGCGAACATCCTCGACAACGTGATCCACGGCAAGACCACCCTGACCGCGAGCTCCGACGTCCAGTTCCTGCGGAACACGGTCAGCGAATCGACCTGGGGCATCGAGCTGGACGACTCCAGCCGCAACGTGCTCATCGAGGGGAACGACATGACCAGTTCCGTGTTCTATCCGCCGGGACAGCCCCCCAATCAGCTACAAGCGGACAAGGCGCACATTGCGGTCTACACGAACTCCTCCGCAACGATCGTGAGAAACGTCCTGCGGAAGGGCGCCTGGGGCATCTCCCTGGATGACATCCGGCCGAACAACGTGCCGCTCTGGCGGGGCACCTACGCCTACATCGAGGGCAACTGGATCGAGGACAACGGCTTCGTGGGGATCGGCGTGGACGCCACGACGCGGGCCGACATCGTGGGGAACTCCCTGAACCGGAGCAACGGATGGGCCATCCAGGTGGAGTCGGGGAACGAGACCGTCGGGAACACCGTGATCGGGAACTGGGTGAACGACACCTACGGCTACAACCGGGGCGGTTGCGACTGGACCGCCCTCTGGCTCTCGTCGGAGAACTTTGGAGCGGGGCACTGGGGCTCCGTGGAGGTCGCCTGGAACCGCATCCTCCGCACGAACGGCACGGGCATCCGCTACTGCGAGCAGAAGAACGTTTATATCCACAACAACACGATAGACAACACGGGGAGCAACCACAACGTGACCGGCATCACCCTCCAGGGGTTCCCGCTCGACGGCGTCGGCATTCCCGCCCGCGTGGAGAACAACACGGTCCGAGGCTTCTACTACGGCGTCTGGGTGAAACACTCCAGCGCCCTCGACCCCGCGAAACCCGGCCACGAGCTCGGCCGGAACACGATCGAGGACAACACGGAGGGTGTCCAGATCGGCTGGGGCGATGCGGCTAACGCGTACTCCTGGGCCCAGCTCCGCAACAACGTCATCCGGGACAACGGGATCGGCGTCAACGTGAGCTCGGCCCTCTTCGGGAGTGATCTGTACGTCGGCCGCGCCACGCTGCGGGGGAACATCCTCACCAACAACACGGTCGCCGGCGTGCTCGTCCGGTCCTTCGTGGAAGCCGACCACGCGGTCCGAGCGCCGTGGGCGGACCTCGCGGGGAACACGGTGAACGGCAGCCCCTACGGCCTCTATCTCCGCGGGTCGGTCATGCCCACGGCCGGCGTGTACTCCGTCTGGGCGGACCTGCACGACAACAACACGGTCGCGAACAACACCTACGGCGTCTGGATCCACGGGCCGACCGTGGACCTCGTCCAGTTCCGCCTGTGGTGGAATGACGTGCGCGACAACACCAACCAGGGCGTGCACGTGGAGGGGGACCCTGGCGGCGGCGTGTACTTCCACGCGGAGTGCAACTGGTGGAACAGCGCGGGGGGACCGTACGATCTCAGCCCAGGACTACCCGATCAGAATAACAATCCGACGGGCCAGCCCGTCTCCGACTACTTCCACTACCGCGATGAGGTCCCCCCGCCTCCGCCGCAGGCCCAACGGTGGTGGTTGGACAGCCCCGCCTCGATTGAAACGGAGTGCACGCCTGCTCCCTGAGGAACATCAATGAAAACGATCGTCGGGGTCCTGCTCGCAATCGTCGTGGGGTCGGTTGCTCTCTCCACCTCTCCCGGCAACGCATCGGCACCGCCTCCAGCGGCGTCAACCGGATGGACCCTCGAGCCTGTCGGCTTCCACGGGGGAAGCGCCCCGCCAGACATCGGCCTCGACTCCCACGGTGTACCACAAATCCTGTTCTGCCCGCCAGGAGAAAGCCGCTACGCGGTGCGGGGAGCCAACGGCTGGACCAACGAGCTGTTCTCAACTTACGGTGGCGGGGGCGTGTGCGGGAACTTGGCCGTGGGTCCCGGGGATGTCCCCCACGTCACAACACCCTTCACCGCCGCCATCGGCTGTCCCGCTTACGGAGTCCGCCGGAACATCACGTGGGATCTCTCCTGCTTCCCTGGTGGGGTGATGGACGCCGTGGACTCCCTCGGTCGTCCTCACGCGGTCACCTACTGGACGATCACCGCCACGCGCTACGACCTACGCCACCTGTGGCGGGAGGCCAACGGTACGTGGCAGTTCGAGACCGCGGAGGCGAACGCTCTCGGCGCCTTTCCTTCTCTCCGTTGGTACTCGATGGTCCTCGACGCCGCGGACAATCCCCGCGTCCTCTACTACGACTCCGTGCGCGGCGATGTCCGCTACGCCTTCCGCGACGCCTCTGGTTGGCATGTCGAGGTCGTGGAGCACGCAGGCTTCATTGGTCGTGTCGGTCGCGGCGGGCAGCTCGCCCTTCGGTCGGGAAGTCTCCCCGTCGCCATCTACGGCACCGGCCTCGGCCCCAAGGACCTTCGCTATGCCGTGCGCGGTCCCACGGGATGGACTTCGGAGGTCGTTGACGACTCCGCGACGTTCCTGGTTCACCCTACGTTGTCGCTGGCAGCCGACGTGCCGTGCGTGGCTTACGAGTGGATCCAGGAGATTGACGCTTCCCTCGTCAGGTGGGATCAAGACCTTCTGTTCCGCTGCCGCGGACCGGCGGGCTGGTCCCGGGAAGTCGTCCTTGACGGGATAGTAGACGGAGCCACCACAGATGCGCTATTCGCCCAATTCCCCGACCTCAAGATGGACCGATGCGGAAACCCCCAACTCGCCTTCTACAAGTCGTGGACGAAGGGAATTGCTGACTTGGGCTCCGGCGTCTACTACGCCACGAAGGGAGACTGCCCGACGACCACCGCCAACGTCACCCTCCGCGTGGAGCCCCGCACCCTGAACCTGAAGTCGAAAGGGCAGTGGGTGAATGCCCAGATCACCGTCAACGGCGCCACCGCCGCCGACGTGGACCTCGCCTCCCTCCGCTTGAACGGCGTCCCCGCCGCCCGCACCTGGACCTGGGGGTCCACGATCACCGCCAAGTTCGACCGAGGGAGGTTGGAGGGCACCCTGGCCCCCGGCAACGCCGTCTCCGTGACCCTCACCGGGACCTGGAGAGACGGCGGGACCTTCACCGCCACCGACACGATCCGAGTGATCCGGCCGGGAAGGTGACGGGCGCGGGGTTCCTGTTCGCATCCGTACAGGAATCCAAACGGGGAAAGGGGGAAGGGAAGCCGTTGTCAGGCGTGAACAGAATCCCGTACTAGATTCGGAACGGTTGGCGACTGACCCCGATCATGAACCATCCAAAAAGAGAAGTAGTGGCTTGGCCCCTGCGACCCATATGGAGGAGAGAGGCCACATCAACGAGGGTGGGGCGCTTGCTAGATACGATAGACAGCGTGAGCCGGCCATGATCGCCATCGTGGCCATCCTGTTCTCCAGTTTGGTCGCCTGGACCCCTTTCACGACCCCGGAGGCAACGGCCTCCGCTCCCCACGCCCCCATTCTCATCAATGGCAACGTGAACTTCACGGCTGCCAATGGCGTCACCCGCGGGAGTGGAACCTCGCAGGACCCCTATGTCATCGAGGGTTGGTCGATCGACGCCCTCTCCTCGAACGGGATCCAGATTCGCGACACGGACGCATTTTTCCTTATCCGTTACACCACGGTGACTCGGTACCCTTTGAACAGCTGTTGTTCCGGCGTCAGCCTTCTTAACGTGACCCATGGGCGGCTAGAATCGATGGGGGTAGACTTTGATTCCTTTGGAATCCTCGTTCAAGCGAGCCGGGATGTTAGCGTATCCAGCACCTCCGTCGGTGCCTATAAGGTGGACGGCGTACGCGTAACTGACTCCGCAGGCGTGGTTCTCAGGAACAACACGGTCACAGGAGGAGATGGCTCTGTCGGTCTCCGCATCCTGAACTCGTCGAATGTCACACTTGACGGGAACCGGATAGAGTTCAATTACAATCATGGAATCCTTCTAGTCTCATCTTTCGACTTCGTCGTGAGCGACAACCACGTCTCCATGACGCCGTTTTACGATATCGCCGTCGTCTCTTCGAGTCGCGCTACCATCACCGGGAACGTTATCTCCGGTGCTGGCCTATCAAGTGGAGGCGGGGGGTTCTCACTCCTTGATTCGGGTGACCTCGTGCTCAGCAACAACACCGTATCGGAAGAGGCGTCGGGGATTGTAGTTAGCAGTGCCTGGAACGCTACCCTAGCCGACAATGCCATCGAAGGAAGCCGCGCGTATGGTTTGAACCTGGGCTACCTACAGGTCAGCGCCGTTGTCGGGAACAATGTCTCGGGTACGACAGGGGCGGGTATCGCGTGCTGGTGCCAGAACGTGACAATCCGGTCGAACACAGTTGAAGGCAATCAAGTCGGTCTCGAGCTCACCAGTTCCACAGGCGTCCGGGTACATCACAACCGAATCCTGAACAACGGGGTCCAAGCCCGTGACACCACGGGCTCGAACGCATGGGACGATGGGTACCCGAGCGGCGGGAACTACTGGTCAGACTACACCGGCCCGGACGATTGCAGCGGCCCCCTCCAGGACGTTTGCCCCGCGCCCGACGGACTCGGGGATGTCCCACGGGTCATTGACACCGACACCCAAGACCGATATCCCATCGTCGGGAGCCCTGGCGTCCCCACCCCCGAGATCGTGGAGGCTTCCCTTTCCGGAGTCGGAGGGTCGGACCTGATCCTCATTTGGCGGCGGGCGTGGGATGAGGGTCTCCCCGATGGCACCCTTGACTACCGGATCACGAAGGCGACGAACCTGGGCGGCCCTTATGCGGAGATTGCCTCCATCACCGCAAACGGTTCCCTGGCGTACGTCTATGTGTGCCCGGGCTGCGGTCACGTCCTTGCCGACACGAACCTCACTTTCTATCGTGTCCGGTCGGTCAATGACCAGGGGCGGGTGGCCGACAGCAATTCCGCCGCTCGCTATGCCCGGGCCGTCATCCAGGGTTGGAACCTGCTGAGCATACCCTTAGACCAAACGGACTACTCGACCGCTTCCGTGCTCCAGACCCTCGACTACGCGGCGGTGCGAACCTATGATGCGGGGGACCTCAATCCGTGGAGGGGCTGGCACAGCGCCAAGGCGAATTCGCCATTGATGCTCGACCTCGGCGCGGCTCTGTGGGTGGATGTCACCACGTCGGGGCAGTACACACTGGCCGGCCTCGTTGAGGATAGTCCGACGTTCGCGCTCCTCCCAGGCTGGAATCTCCTGGGTTACGCGTCCTTCGGGAACGAGAGCCGAGACGTGAGTTTGGCGTCCTTGGCGGGGGTCGGGACGGTGGAGACCTTCGACTTCGCCGTCATCGATCCGTACGGACTTCGAACGGTTCCCGGCAGCGAGACCCTGATCTTCGGGGAGGCCTACTGGATTCGCATCGATTCCGGCGGTGGGATGTGGATCCAAGACTGACTTGACTCAATGGTAAGCGGGAGTTGCGGGGTCGGCCCGAAGACCGCCGATGTCTGGCTCGCCATGGTCGCCCGCCGGCCCACGATGCCCGTGGACACCCACATCCACCGCCTCGCGCGGCGGTGGCGGTTGGCCCCTTCGGAGGAGTACGAGGACGTCACCGCCGCCCTCAAGGAACTCATCCGACCCCGCTCGCGGTTCCTCGGGCACCTCGTCCTGATCGAGTTCGGGCGGGACATCTGCCACGCACGGAGACCCGCATGTGACCGCTGTCCCGTCTACGACCTGTGCGACGCGGAGGACCGCCGACCGCGTCAATGACCTGATCGCTCCGGGAATCACGCCGATCCGTCGCGGAGACGCTCGATGCGGGCCTGGACCTCTTGGTTGACCTGGGCCAAGACCTTCTCCTGGTCCTGCCGGAACTTGCGAAGGTCACGGAGGACTCTCTTCACGTCTGTCGGCGGCGTAGTCATCGAACTCGTCACCCGTAACAGGTAACCCGGAGGCACTCAAAAGCGTTCCTGGCCCCGTTCGGAGGACCGCCCGGGAGGGACAGGGCGTAAACCCTTTCCCGCGCGAGCCGATCTCCCTCGTTCTCCCCAGCGAGCCCGCAAGGGCGATGAAGCCGCTACCGAGGCCGGCCTTCGGGTAGACCTTCCAACGGGACAGGGAGGGACACCTGGGGAGCCTCCCTGTCCACACCCCTCCGAACGTTTATCTCGGTCTCCCCGATGCGCGAGGCCAGCAGTCCATGCTCAAGCATGACGTCGTCGTCATCGGCGGCGGCTTGGCGGGGGCGTCCGCGGCGCTCGAGGCGAGGGCGCGAGGGGCGGACGTCGCCATCGTGACCAAGCTCCACCCCGCACGCTCGCACAGCGTCGCCGCCATGGGCGGGATCAACGCCGCCTTGGAAGAGGGCGACTCCTGGGAGGGCCACGCCTTCGACACGGTCAAGGGAAGCGACTACCTCGCCGACCAGGACGCCACGGAGATCGTCTGCAAGCTCGCGAAGGAGACGGTGCTCCGCCTCGATCACTGGGGAACCCCCTTCTCCCGCAATGAGGCCGGGAAGATGGCGAACCGGCCCTTTGGCGGCATGGGCATGCCCCGCGCGTACTTCGCGGGGGACCGCACCGGCCTCGCCCTGATGCAGACCTCGCTCGAACAGCTGTTCAAGGAGAAGGCGACGGTCTACGAGGAGTACATGGCGGTGGACCTCATCGTCCACCAGAACACGTTCCACGGCGTCGTCGCGCTCAACGTGCGCACGGGCGAAATCGTCGAGGTCGCCGCCAAGGCCGGCGTCGTCTGCACCGGCCCCGCGGGTCGCACGTACTCGAACACGACGAACGCCCTCACGTGCACGGGGGACGGCCTCGCCATGGTCTACCGCGCCGGCGGCGCCCTGAAGGACATGGAGTTCGTCCAGTTCCACCCCACGACCCTCCACGGCCCGAACGTCCTGATCACGGAGGCGGCGCGTGGCGACGGCGGCATCCTCCTGAACGCGAAGGGCGAGCGCTTCATGACCAAGTACGCCCCGAAGCTCCTCGACCTCGCCCCGAGGGACATCACCTCGCGCGCGATCCAGACGGAGGTGAACGAGGGCCGCGGCCACCCCGGCGGCTACGTGGACCTGGACCTGACCATGATGGGCGAGGCGAGGATCCGCGAGCGCCTCCCGGAGGTCTGGGAGTTCGCCGAGAAGTTCGCCGGCGTGAACCCCGCCAAGCAGCCCATCCCCATCGAGCCCGGGCAACACTACATCATGGGCGGCATCGCCACCGACTCGCAGGGCGCGACGACGATCCAGGGGCTCTGGGCCGCCGGGGAGTGCGCCTGCGTCAGCGTGCACGGGGCGAACCGCCTCGGCGGGAACGCCCTCCTGGAATGCCTCGTCTACGGGAAGATCACCGGGGCCAACGCCGGGGAGTACGCGAAGAAGCAGCCGGGGGCCTCGGGGACGACCGGCGCCGGGCAGCTCGCCGAGAAGAAGATCGACCGGCTCCTGAAGACGGCGGGAGGGGAGAACGCGGAGCTCCTGAAGCGCGAGATGGGGACGGCGATGACCGCGGGCGTCGGCGTGTTCCGCGACGAGGCGGGGATGATGGCGGCGCTGACGGCGGTCCGCGAGATCAAGAAACGATACCGCAACGTCTCCGTCGGCGACTCCGGGAAGCAGTTCAACTACGCCCTCATGGAGGCCCTCGAGGTCGAGAACCTCATCGACCTCGCCGAGACGATTGCGAGCGCCGCCCTCCTGCGCCAGGAGAGCCGCGGCGCCCACTCCCGCATCGACCACCCGAAGCGCGACGACGCGGCCTGGCTCAAGCACTCGATCGCCCACCGCCGCGGCGACGAGATCCAGATCACCTACGAGCCCGTGCGCATCACGATGTTCGAGCCGAAGGAGCGGACCTACTGATGTCGAAGGTCAAGATCTTCCGGTTCGACCCCGCGAAGGACAAGAAGCCGCATCTCCAGGTCTGGGACCAGGAGGTGCCGAAGGGGAAGACCGTGCTGGACATCCTCCAGGACATCCACTACTTCCGGGACCCGACGCTCGCCTACCGCCGCTCCTGCAACTCCGCGATCTGCGGCTCGTGCGGCATGCGGATCAACGGGCAGGCGCGCCTGGCCTGCAACACGCAGGCGAGCGCGATGGTCACCGAGTTCGGGGAGCTCCGCATCGAGCCCCTGGGGAACCTGAAGCCGATCAAGGACCTCGTCGTGGACATGGGCCCCTTCTGGAAATCCATCACCGACGTCCGGCCGTTCCTCCAGCACCAGGGGAAGGCCCCGGCGGGGATCTACCCGGTCACGAAGGCGCAGATGGACTTCACGAAGATCGCCCGCGACTGCATCTTCTGCGGCTCGTGCCTCAGCGACTGCACCTCGCGCGAGGCGAACCCGGACTACCTCGGCCCCGCCGCCCTCGCGAAGGCCTTCAAGTTCGCGGGAGATGTGCGGGACGACGCGACGAAGAGCCGCCTCGCGATGTACTCCCAGCCGAACGGCATCTGGGACTGCGACACTTGCCTCTACTGCAACGAGGTCTGCCCCATGGGCGTCAAGCCCATGGATGCCATCCTCCACATGCGCGAGATGGCCATCGAGGAAGGTCTCGTACATACCCAAGGAGCAAGGCATGCCCTCGCCTTCTACGACACCGTGATGAAGGGCGGCAAGGTGAACGAGGCGTTCACGGCGGTGAACTCGCTCGGGCGGAAGATGGTCAACGGGAACGTGGCGCGGATCTTCATGATGGGCGGGCTCACCGGGAAGCGCCCGACCGTCTTCAAGCACAAGCTCACGGGCATGGCCGAAGTGCGGAAGCTCAGGCGGCTCGTGGAAGAGGAACAGAAGGTGAAGGTGCATGGCTAAGTACGCGTATTTCCCCGGATGCGTCGGACAGGACTCCTGCAAGGAGCTCGACATGTCCACGAAGCAGATCTCCCAGGTCCTCGGACTCGACCTCGTCGAGATGGAGGACGCGACCTGCTGCGGCGCCGGCTTCGTGCAGGACGTGAACTACGATCTGGCCACCGTGCTCAACGCGCGCACGTTCGCGATGGCCGAGGCGCAGGGCCTCGACATCCTCACCGTGTGCTCGACCTGCCAGTACAACCTGAGCAAGGCGAACTTCGAGCTCGCCAAGTCGCCGGAGAAGCTCGCGGCGGCGAACAAGCACCTCGCCGAGGTGGGCCTGCGATACAACGGCACGGTGAAGATCAAGCACCTCCTCCAGGTCCTCACGGAGGACGTCGGCCTCGACACGATCCGCAACCACGTGCGCGCGGACCTCGGGGAGTTGAACGTCGGCGCGTTCTACGGCTGCCAGCTCCTCCGCCCCTCCGAGATCCTCGGCTGGGAGAACCCCGACAACCCGGAGACCTTCGAGAACCTCATCCTCGCCCTCGGCGGCAAGCCGGTGTACTACAAGGGCCGCTCGAAGTGCTGCGGCTTCCCCATCACGTTCGTCAACGAGAAGGCCTCGATGACCATGAATTACAACAACATGGCCGAGGCGATCGGCAAGGGCGCCGACGCCATCGCGACCTCCTGCCCGCTGTGCCACATCAACCTGGACATGTACCAGAAGAAGGCGGAGCAGGTCGGCGGCGGGCGCCTGGACCTCCCGATCCTCCACCTGCCCCAGCTCGTCGGCCTGGCGTTCGGCATCTCCGCGAAGAACCTGGGGATGAAGCGGCACTTCGCGTCGACGGACGCGGTGGCGGACCGTGTCGGCCGGAAGGAAGAGGCACCCGCGGCGCACTGATCCCTACGTCCGGGGCGGGTCGTCGTAGCTGCCGTGGCGCACCCGGTACACGAGCCAGCGGACGAAGATCAGGATCAGGACGAAGGCCCCGAGGGCGATGAACCAAAGCCAGGAATCGCCATACGCAGGACGTTGAGTGACCGCCCCGCCACGGCCAATCGTCGCCAGGCCCTCCATCCCCGAGGACCGGTGCCCGGGGACGCCGCAGTAGTACGGCGACGAGGAGTCCACCTCGGGGACGAAGACTATCCAACGGTGGGTGCCCTTGGTGAAGGCTTCCTTGATGCCCACCTTGGCATCCTCCCCCAGGAGGAAATTGTGCGCCTCCGTGCCGTTGTTCCAGACGCGGAGGTACGCGGTCTTGCCCCTCGGCAGGCGAAGCGCGCTCGGGTGGATCGCGCGATTGGAGGGTCCTTTGTCGAAGAGCTCGATGTCGAAGACCTGGCTCAGGTCCGTGCGGATGCGCGCGGTCCCGGAACCCCCGTTCGTGCTCGTAACCGCCGCGCCGACCGACCAGTCCACCGTGAAGTTCAGCCAGGACTCGTTGCCCGCGGAGATGGGGCCGGTGCTCATGGACCACGGCGCGCCGAACGTGAGGTCCCACGATTGGGTCCCGTTGTTGACCACCCGCAAGAGGACCGACTCCTGGATGTCGGCGGCGAGGTCCGCCACCGCCGTCCCGTTGGCGTCGCGGAGGGCGATAGCGGTATCGGAGAGCGTGGCGGTGTAGGCCGTCCCCGCCGGCGGCAATGGCGGTGGGCCCCACATCCGGGACTCCGACGCGTTGAACACGACGACCTTCAGGAGCATCGCGGAGTGCGCGAGGCCGCAGAACTCGGCGCACTGGCCCGAGTACACGCCCTCGCGTTCGGCATGCAACCACTGGACGTTCGTGTACCCGGGGACGGCGTCCATCTTCACGCCGAAGGAGGGCGCGTAGAACGAATGGATGACGTCCTTGGAACCGATTAGCAGCTTCACGAGACTCCCTTCGCGCACCCAGAGCTCCGTCGTCGACGTCGTGTTGTCCGGGTACGTGAACGACCATTGCCACTGCTGCCCGGTCACGTGGACGACGAAGGTCTCCTGGAGGTCCGGGTTGTCCGTCATCTGCAAGGCCTGGAAGGACAGGATCCCGATGGTGACGAGGATCGCGACGGGGATGGCGGTCCACCAGAACTCGAGATTGCTGTCGTGGGTCTTGGGGTCGGGGACCCGATGGTCGATGCGGCCGGGTCCGGCGCGGAACTTCCAGACCGCGTAGATGAGGAGGGAGAAGACGAAGAGGCCGATGCCCAGGCCGAGGATCGAGATGATCACGGTCAGGGTCGCGAGATGGTCCTGGACCGAGTTCGCGGAGGGGGGGAAGAGGGGCGGGCCGTACACGACCGCGAGGAACAGCGCCAGCGCGCCCAGGATAAACGAGCCTACGGCGACCCTCGCCCAGTTCACGGGGCCGCCGAACGGGAGACTCGTTAAATATCTTTGGCGGGGGCGGGGGAGAGGTAGATAAGCGAGGCGGGGGTTCGAGCGTGTGATGCGCCTCGCCCCCGTCCTGCTCTTCCTGGTCTTCCTGCTTCCGCTGATGCCACCGGCGGCGGCGCACGGAGCCCACCATGTCACCCCGTTCAGCGCCCTCCTGCCGCCGCGCGCCTCGCAGGACGTCGTCCTCGATTACGAGGGCGGTCCTCTGCACGCCGGATGGATGCTCATCGTCGTCACCCGCACCACGAGCAATGGGACGAGCCCGACCGTCCAGCTCCTCGCCCCGGTGGGCGGACCGGGGGTCTCGTGGACACTGCCCGCGAACGGTCCCTTCCGCTACACGACCGCCGTCCCGGAGACGGGGGTCTACTCCCTGAGGCTCACCAACCCGAGCGCCGGGGACATCGTGCGGATCGATCTCTTCTTCGACCAGTCGTGCAGCTGCACGGGCAAGATCCTCCTGGCCCAGTTCGACCTCGCGACGGTCGTCTTCAACTACGACCTCACCGCCGGACAGCGCGTGCAGGTCCTCCTCAACGAGCCGAAGGCCGCCGAGACGCGCGTGACCCTCGCGACGCGGACGGGGGGCGGGGCCTCCTGGCCCGCCGACTTCGACGTGATCAAGGTCTCCGAGGTCGCGACCCCGGTGACCGTGGGGTCCGGGACGGTCGGCGTGCACGAGTTCGTGTTCACCGCCGCGGAGGCGCAGACCTACTACTTCGTCGTCGAGGCGAAGCGCTACATCCCCGCCAACTACACCTCGGAGGTCGACCTCGGCGTGGCCCCGGAGATCCACTACCTCCCCGCGGACGGCCAACAGGAGGGCACCCCCCTCCTGCTCCCGATCCTCGCGGTCGTCGTCGTGGGGGTCGGGGCGCTCGTGTGGGCCCTCCTGCGTCGGCGCGACAAACCCTTAAAGGAAGACCCGCTACCGCGACGCCGCAGACGGCGGTGATCCACGAGTGGCCGAGGCCTCGACAGCCCAGGGCAGCATCGCGGGCGCGGAAGAGGTGCATCACTCCAGCATCTGGCCGTTCGTCATCGCGATGGCGGCGCTCTTCGGCTTCGCCGGCGTCGTCTTCAATCTCCTGATCAGCGTCTTCGGTTTCGTCCTCCTCTGGGTCGGCGTCGGCGGCTGGCTCCTCCAGGACCGCCACATGAGGTTCGGGGCGCCGGACGAGCCGACCGAGTCCTTCCCGTTCACCGCCATCTCGATCCGGAAGCTCGGCATCTGGATCTTCCTCGCCTCCGAGGTCATGTTCTTCACCGCCCTCATCGGGAACTCCTTTGCGCTGCGCGTGCGCTCGGAGACCCTGGGCATCGGCTGGGCCGCGCCCGGACAGGTCCTGAACGTCCCGCTCACCGCCATCAACACGTTCATCCTGATCGCGAGCAGCTTCACCATGGTGGAGGCCCTGCGCGCCGCGGAGCGAGGGAACCAGTCGCAGCTGAAGATGTTCCTCCTCGCGACCTTCCTGCTCGGCGCGATCTTCGTTGGTATCCAGGCCTACGAGTACAACAAACTGTTCTTCGGGGAGGGGCTGCGGCCGTGGGGTGTTGACAGCGCGCAGCTGTACGCGTCGCTGCACAACGGCGAATCCGTGCCCCTGTGGTGGCACACCTTCGGCACGACCTTCTTCGTCCAGACCGGGTTCCACGGCGCGCACGTGACCGGCGGCGTCATCGCCCTCGGGTTCCTCACGGGGAAGGCGTTCAAGGGCGGGTACACCGCCAAGGACCACGAGGGCATCGAGCTCGTCGGGCTGTACTGGCACCTCGTCGACGTCGTGTGGATCTTCCTGTTCACCATCGTGTACCTGGTGTGAGCGCATGAGCGAGACCGTGGCGGGGACGAAAACGATTCGGCGGCGCGAGACCGGTCATGAGCGGCCCTATGTGCTGGTCGTCCTGATCCTGGGGGCGATCACCGCTGGCGAGATCCTCTTCTTCACGCCGGTCGACATCGTCCCGGAGCAGTTCAGGATCCTCGGGCTCCTCTCGTCGACGCAACGGGTCCTGGCGCTTATGGGCTTCGCGGCGGTGAAGGCGGGCCTCGTGGCGGCGTACTACATGCACCTGAAGTACGAGTCGAAGTGGATCAAGATCATCCCCATCCTGCCGCTCCTGGGCGTCCTCGCCCTCGTGCTCTCCGTCGCCTTCCGGTAAGGGAGGGACGGCCCGGGTCCTGAGGCAAACTATTTAGGACGCCTGCCGATAGTCGCGCCCGCGCCGCAGGGGTTCCTCCACTTGGCCTATCCAGTCTCTGGGGAGGCGGTCCGCCCGACCGTCCCCGCCTATCCATCGATCTGGCGCTGGTTCTCGACGGTGAACCACAAGGAGATCGGCGTCCTCTACATGGTCACGGGGTTCGGGTTCTTCTTCCTCGGCGGGACGCTCGCGATGTTCATGCGGGCGGAGCTCGCGGAACCGGGGCAGCAGATCATCGGTCCGCTGCTCTACAACCGGTTCTTCTCGACGCACGGCACGACGATGATCTTCCTCTTCATCATCCCGGTGCTCACGGGCTTCGGGAACTACCTCGTCCCCCTGATGATCGGGGCGAAGGACATGGCGTACCCGCGCATCAACGCCCTCGGGTTCTGGCTCCTGCCCCCGGCGGGGTTCCTCATCTGGCTCGGCTCGGCGCCGATCGGCTGGACGGGGTACGCGCCGATCACGCAGAACCAGTACACCCCCGGTCCGGACGTGAACCTCTGGATCGTCGGGCTGATTATCGTCGGGACCTCCTCGATCCTCGGAGCGGCGAACTTCCTCGTCACGATCTTCAAGATGCGCGCGCCCGGGATGACGTTCCGGAAGATGCCGCTCTTCGTCTGGGGCGTATTCGTGACGCAGGCGATGATCGTCCTAGCGACCCCGGTCCTGGCGGGGGCGTTGACGATGCTGCTCATCGACCGCCTGCTGGGGACCTGCTTCTTCCCCGGCGTCGTCACGGCCTGCGCGGGAGCGGCCACGGATGTGGTCCTCTGGCAGCACCTCTTCTGGTTCTACTCGCATCCGGCGGTGTACATCATGGTCCTGCCGGCGATGGGCGTGATCTCCGAGGTCATCCCCGCCTTCTCCGGGAAGCCGATCTTCGGGTACAAGGCCATCGCGTACTCCTCCGTCGCGATCGGCTTCATGGGCTTCGGGGTGTGGGTGCACCACATGTACACCACGGGGCTGAGCACGGGCCTGCGGGTGCCCTTCATGCTCGCGACGATCGCCATCGCCGTGCCTTCCGGGGTGAAGATCTTCAACTGGGTGGCGACGATGTGGAAGGGGCGCATCCAGCTCGAGGCCCCGATGCTGTTCGCCCTCGGGTTCCTCGCGCTCTTCACCATCGGCGGCATCAGCGGGGTGTACAACGCGAGCATCCCCATCGACTACCAGCTCCAGGATACGTACTGGGTGGTCGCGCACCTGCACTACGTGCTGTTCGGCGGGAGCGTCATGGGGGCTTTCGCCGGGGCGTACTTCTGGTACCCGCTCATCACGAAGCGGATGTACAACCGGAGCCTCGGGTGGATCCACTTCATCCTGACCGTGGTGGGGATGAACCTCACGTTCTTCACGCAGCACTACCTCGGCCTCATGGGGATGCCGCGGCGGATCGCGGACTATGCGCCGCAGCTCGGCTCGCTGAACCTGCTCTCCACTGTCGGCGCCGCGATCCTGGGAATCGGGCAGATCTTCTTCGCCTACAACTTCATCGTGAGCCGCTACCGCGGCCCCGTGGTCGCGAACCCGATGCTGACCTACGGGAACCCGCCGGACGCGGAGGCCTCGCCGAGGTGACCTCGTGCGCCTCGATGCGGCGACCGTGCGACCGACGTTCCGGTACGTGGCGCTCCTCACCGCCATCCTCGGCTACGTGGCGATCGTCCTCGGCGGGTACGTGACATCGTCGCGGAGCGGGTTCGGCTGCGGGACGCACTGGCCGGACTGCAACGGCGGCTGGGCGCCCGTCCTCGGTACCGCCGAGGAGGCGATCGAGTACACGCATCGCATCGGGGCCGGGGTCGTCGGGGTCCTCATGTGGGTTGTCATGATCCTCGCGTGGTGGACGCAGCGTGCGGACCGGAAGATCCTCCTCTTCACGTCGCTCGCGTTCTTCACGCTCGGGGCGCAGGTCCTCGTGGGGGTGTGGATCGTGACGTTGGCGGCCAGCCTCGACCTGCTGGTGGCGCTTCACCTCGGGCTCGCGTCCGCGTTCTTCGCCTTCATCGTCGTCACCGCGGTCCTCGCCTTCCGTTCGCCGCCAAAGGCGACGCCGACCCCGGCCCCCGCACCGCTCTCGACGACGGAACCTCGCTCGCTCGGGGACGCCGCCAAGGACTACGCGCGCCTCCTGAAGCCCGGCATCCTCTCCCTCCTCGTCGTGACCTCGATGACCGCCATGGTGGTCGCCGGCGGGAATCACATCACCGCCACGGTCTTCCTGGCCACGGTCACCGGGGGGGCCCTTTTCGCCGGCGCCGCCGGGGCGATGAACCATCTCCTGGAGCGGGACCTGGATTCCCACATGGCCCGGACACGGACCAGGCCGATTCCCGCTTCGAGGATCACCGCCAACCGCGCCCTGGTGTTCGCCCTCGTCCTCGCCGCCGTCGCGTTCGTGGAGATGTGGGCGTTCGTGAACTTCCTCGCCGCCGCGCTGGCCCTGGGCGGCCTGGCATTCTACATCCTGATCTACACGACCTGGCTGAAGCCCTCCACGTCGCAGAACATAGTCATCGGCGGTGCGGCGGGGGCCTTCCCCGCCCTCGTCGGGTGGGCGGCGGTGACCGGGGACATCGCGCTGCCGGCGGTGCTTCTCGGACTGCTCGTGTTCCTCTGGACGCCGCCACACTTCTGGGCGCTTGCCATCGTCTACCGCACCGATTACAGCCTCGCGAGGGTCCCGATGCTCCCGGTGATCAGCGTGGCGCGCACGAAACGCCAAATGCTCGCCTACACAGCCCTCCTCGTGGCGGTGTCGTGGCTCCTGGTCCCGCTCGGGGTCCTCGGATCCTTCTACGCTGCCGTGGCGGTAATGCTCGGGGTCCTGTTCCTCGGGGTCGTGCTCGTGGCGGTGAGGACGGAGCGCGTGGCGGCGATGTCCCGCGTGTTCCACGTCTCCATCTACTACCTCCTGATCCTGTTCACCGCCATGATCGCGGACCGGCTGCTACTGTGAGGGAGAGGACGACCGCCGACTGGCGGTGAGGAAGGAGCGACATCGCCGGGACGAATCCGATAACCCCGGAGTCAAGGGGAAGACCCGGGAGGTAGGAGTCTACCGGCGGCGACCCGGGAACCACCAGCTGTAGCTCCGATGGTCCACGATCTCCAGGACCACGACGAAACGTTCGCCCCTATTCTTCAAGATGGTGTACAATAGCCGCCAGAAGGCCGGCAGATCCTCCACGTACAGGTTCTGAACTTGGTAGCGGGAAACAAGCGTGGCGGGGATAGCTGACTTCCGAACGACTTCACCATGGAGACAATCCTCGACAAGGAGCGTTCGAAACGAACGCACCCGACGAACGATCGACGAAGCCTCCGCATCGGTGCGGGACTCGAGCCCCGCGAGCGCGTTCGCAGCGCTCTCGGAGACCATGACCTCCTTCGCCTTGAGACCTGTCACAGACGCCGGCCTCGGAGGATCGCCTCAAGGGCAGGACCCTCGGCCTGGGGCACCCACACCAGGCCCTTGCTCCCCTCCGCGATGCTGCCATCCTGAGCGAGGAAGGCAATCCCGGCATTGAGGCTCGGTCGGGTCGTGGAGTGCCCCCAGGACGCGAGGATGGAGAGGAGTCGGTTCCGGCTTAGGGGCTCCTCGGCGGTCGAGAGGGCGCTCCGGATGTACTCCAAGGTTTCCAGGGTCGGGTTCGCGCCAGGTTTCGCGTGTTTGGGACGCGGCGCCTTCACAGGTACGACCATGGCCATGCCCAGTAGACATATGCGTACAGTATATGTATCCCTTTACCCCCAAGGCGGGGAAGGACCCCCCTCGGGAGGCCGGGCTCCGGCCCCCCCATTCACCTAGACACGCCGAGGGAATCCGTTCGCACTCAACCTTCAAGAGGAACATGGGGTTGCCAGTACGATTCCCATGGCAACCTTGCCCTCTCCCGCCAACGGTCACGTCATCTCCGTCTCCGGCGACGCCCTCAAGGTCCCGAACGACCCGATCCTCCCGCTCATCGAGGGCGACGGCATCGGCCCGGACGTCACGAAGGCGGCCACGCGCGTCCTCTCCGCGGCGGTGAAGCAGGTCTACGGCGGGAAGCGGGAACTCCTCTGGTGGCCGGTACCCGCGGGGGAACGAGCGCAGAAGGAGCACGGCGAACTCCTCCCGAAAGCGACCCTGGACGCGATCCGCACGCACCACGTCGCTCTCAAGGGCCCGCTCACGACGCCCGTCGGCGGCGGCTTCCGGTCCCTGAACGTGACCCTCCGTCAGGAGCTCGACCTCTACGCGAACACGCGGCCGGTCTACTGGATCCCGGGCGTCCCCAGCCCCGTGAAGCATCCGGAGAAGATGGACATCATCATCTTCCGCGAGGCGACGGAGGATGTGTACGCGGGGATCGAATGGGCGCGAGGAAGCGAGCCGGCGAAGAAACTCATCGCGATCATGGAGAAGGACTTCGGCGTGAAGATTCGCGAGGACAGCGGCATCGGCCTCAAGCCGATCTCCGAGTTCAAGACGAAGCGCCTCGTGCGCAAGGCGATCGCGTACGCCATCAGCCACAAGAAGCGCTCCGTGACCCTCGTCCACAAGGGGAACATCATGAAGTACACGGAGGGCGCGTTCCGGGACTGGGGCTACGAACTCGCGCGCGAGGAGTTCCCCACCCAGACGGTGACCTGGAAGGAGGTCACGCAGAACCACGGCGGGAAGACGCCGCCGGGGAAGGTCCTCATCCAGGACGTCATCGCCGACAACATGCTCCAGCAGATCCTCACGCGCACGGACGAATACGACGTCATCGCGACGATGAACCTCAACGGCGACTACCTCAGCGATTCCGCCGCCGCGCAGATCGGTGGTCTCGGCGTCGCGCCCGGGGCGAACATCGGGGACCATCACGGCCTCTTCGAGCCGGTCCACGGGAGCGCGCCGAAGTACGCGGGGCTGGACAAGGTGAACCCCACCGCCGAGATCCTGGCCGGCGTCATGATGCTCGAGCACCTCGAGTGGAACGAGGCCGCCGTGGCGGTGAAGGAGGCGGTAAAGAAGACGATCGCCGCCAAGGTGGTGACCTACGACCTCGCGCGGCAGATGGAAGGGGCGAAGGAAGTGAAGTGCTCCGCGTACGCGGACGCGGTGATTGCGAACCTCGACCGATGATGCGTGCAGCACTCAGGAGGTATCCTGCCGCCGCGGTTCGCAGCCCGCGAGCCTTTAAGTGAATCCCCCACTTCAACGGGCGGATGGCGGCAATCTCCTACCTCGAGGCGCTCCTGGCCGTGAACGCCGTCGTCATCTGCATCGCCCTCTTCGTGTTCAAGCTCCTCGGCAAGGTCATCCTGATCCGCCTCGGGAAGAAGGAGAACCGCTGGGACAACCTGCCGCGGCGTGTCAAGAGTTTCCTCCTCGGCGGGCTGCTGCAGGTGAAGGTCGGGCGCCAGTGGTACGCCTACGTCCTGCACTTCTTCATCTTCTGGGCGTTCGTGATCCTCGGGGCCTCCGTCGTCGAGATCACCGGGCAGGGCTTCGTCCAGGGGTTCCTCGGCGGGGAGAGTTTCCACGTCCCGACCTTCGGCATCCCCAGCCTGTTCACCGCCACGCAGTTATCTGCGGCCCTCTACTTTCTGCAGGACATCATCGCGCTGCTCGGGTTCATCGGCGTCGTGATGGGGCTGTTCCGCCGGCTCATCCTCCGCCCGAAGAAGCTCATGCATGAGGGTGCGGGCGCCGGCGTGATCATCCTCCTCGCCATCGGCGGCATCGTGACCTCTCTCCTCCTCTACAACGCGACCGGCATCGCGCTCGGGGTGGACGAGGAGTTCCGCGGGGCCCGCCCGGTGTCCTCCTGGCTCGCGTCCTGGGGATGGTTCGGCGGGGAAGCGCAGTACCACCTCTGGTGGTGGGTGCACGTCCTCCTGCTCTTCGGCTTCCTCGCGTACGTCCCGTTCTCGAAGCACACGCACATCATCTTCGCGATGGTCAACTCCTTCTTCGTCGACCTCAAGCCGAAGGGGGCGCTGGAGAAGATCGACCTCGAGAAGACGGAGAAGTTCGGCGTGAACCGCGTCGAGGACCTCTCCTGGCGGGACCTGCTCGACGCCTACGCGTGCACGGAGTGCGGACGGTGCACGGAGGCCTGCCCCGCGAACGCGACGGGGAAGTCGCTCAACCCGATGCTGATCATCACGAACATGCGCGACACGCTGCTGGCCCAGGGCGACGCCATCGCCCACGGGAAGACCGCCGAGCTCCCCGGGATGCTGGAGACCGTGCACGCCTCCGACGCAATCTGGGCCTGCACGACGTGCTACGCGTGCCAGTACGAGTGCCCCGTGTACAACGAGCACCTCCCGAAGATCATCGCGATGCGGCGGCACATGGTCCTCATGGAGGGGAACATGCCCGCCGAGGCGATGCAGCCGATGCGGAACATCGAGACGAACTACAATCCCTGGGGCATCGCGTGGGACCAGCGCGCGAAGTGGGCGGAGGGCATGGGCGTCCCGGTCCTGGGCGAGGATGGCGGTGATCCGGAGTACCTCTTCTGGGTGGGATGCGCGGGCTCGTTCGACGACCGCAACCGCCGGGTCGTGCAGGCGTTCGCCCGCGTGATGAAGAAGGCCGGCGTCTCCTTCGCCATCCTGGGGAAGGAGGAGAAGTGCACGGGCGACCCTGCCCGGCGCATCGGGAACGAGTACCTCTTCCAGACGCTCGCGAAGGAGAACATCGCGACGATGAAGAAGCGAAAGGTGCGGAAGGTCGTGACCGCGTGCCCTCACTGCTTCAACACGATCAAGAACGAGTACCCGCAGTTCGGCGGGGACTTCAAGGTCATCCACCACACGCAGATGCTGGCGGAGCTCATGGACCGCGGCCGGATCCGGGCGACGAAGGCCCTGCGCGAAGCGGTGACGTACCACGACGCCTGCTACCTGTCGCGGTACAACGGGATCATCCAGGAGCCGCGGGACGTGCTGCTGAAGCTCGGCGTGATCAACGTGGAGATGGAGCAGCACGGGGACCGCGGGTTCTGCTGCGGCGCCGGCGGGGCGCGGATGTGGATGGAGGAGACGGTGGGCGAGAAGGTAAACCACCGCCGATTGTCTCATGTCGAGAAGACCGGGGCGAAGACGGTGGCGAGCGCCTGTCCCTACTGCCTGATCATGTTCGACGACGCGGCGAAGACGAAGAACCGCGAGGACATCCGGCGGCAGGACATCGTGGAGCTGCTGGAGCAGGCCGCGGCTTGAAAAGCGAGTACGACGATTATCCAACCGCCAGACCTCTTTGCCTGTGAAGCATGGCGGTGGCAAGGACAGGGTCAGAGCTCTAAGGCTTGCGAAGAATGAGAACGTTTTCAGGTAGCGGCTCGGCGTGTGCCGTGGACCTCCGGTCCCTCCAGAGTTGGATGTCTGTAACGTGGAATCCTGCGCGCTTCGAGAGCTTCCCCAGGATCTTCGCCGTCTCGATACGTACGCGTTTGAAGCTCTGGGAGTCGCCAACCACGTAAGCCGCCTTTCCTCCCCGCTTCAGTACACGGTAGGCAGCCTCCAGGTGCAGACTCATCCCGCCGAAATACTCCCCTACCAGACGGGGGTACTGCTTAACGAAGCCGCTGGTGTCCCCGTCGGCGCGGGCCCGCCGGACAATCTCGTCCATGATATCGACGACCTCAGGAACGTCAAGAACCCGCTCCGTCTCACTGTCAGAGGCATAGATCTGGCGGGTGCTAGCGCGAACCATCTGCTCTTTCACCGCTCGGGACTCTTCCAGGCTTGCCACGAAGTCTAGGAACGCACTCTCGAGGCGAACTTGCCGCGTATAGTCCTTGTCGACCGGGTACGGTGGTGAAGTGATGATGGCGGTGATGCTCTTGGACTCTATCTTGTCCAGTTCTCTGGAGTCGCCCTGGAGCACAGTCGTCGGAGGCGCCAGGGTGGGATCGAGCTTCTGCAGATCCTCAAGCATCTCTGCACTCCGTCTCCGGAACGTTTCAAAAACGGCGGCGTCCGTCTTAGGCTTCGTCAGTCCGATCTCGGGGCCGAAATCCACGTTGGCGCTCGTCACAAAGGTTGTCGCAAGAGCGAGCCTGAGCAGGTCGCGAGTCTCACGCGGTTGAACCATCTCGATGCGCTTTCTCAAGGCGAGGCACTTGGCCAGGGGCAGCGGGCTGACGTATTCGGCAGTTACGAGGCCTGGGTAGTCCACTCCCGCCACCACAGATTTAGCTTCCTTGGGTCCAAGTTCAAGGCTCGAGCGGGCGACGAAGGTGTCCTTCAACTCCTCCAAGACCGCCCTTCGCTGGGCCTGAACCTCTTCCTTATCAAGGTCCCAGGTGGTTTTTACATGGGACGCGAAAACGAAGAACGGATGTGCGTCCACTCCTATGGCCGGGATGCCTAGAAACTTGGCCTCGACACAGGTCGTCCCGCAACCGACAAAGGGATCCAACAGGACTGCATCCTTGTGCAGACCAAAATCCCGCGCTTGGCCGCGAACATAATGGTCGGGGTACGCGAGGACGAAACGGTACCAGCGGTGAACCGCCCCATTCTCCAGCTTCTGGATCCGCGAGGGTGGAAGAGCGCTCGCTTGCTGCACTTGGGAGCGTATCGCGACCTCGCTAATGCCTCTTTCGGGGGTGGTGCTCATGTACGATTCTAACGGTAGCAACGTAAAGAACGTATTTAACCGTTGTCCCGGTTGCATCACTGACCACCTTGAGGGAGAGAAAGCTCGCGGCAGACGAGGACGACTCTCTGAACCTGGTTGCCAAGTGCCTCGCTGGAAGACGCTTGGAGATCCTGCGTTGCATCGCCCGAAAGCGGCAAAGCCTCGAGGAAATCGCCCAAGAGACTGGAGTCCATAGGGGGTTCCTGACGGAGACGATCAACCTGCTCCTGAGCCAGCAGATCATTCGAATCGCCCGTGAAGGCAGGCGCAAGATTCCCGAGCTGGCCATCGACCGACTTGTAATCAGCCTCCGCGAAGGGTGATCTTTGGCCAAAGGGCGTGATCGGTACGACAAGGTCGCAGTGGCCCTCTTTCGAAGTCTCTACCGCCCGGGCGAGGAGTCGGTTCGCTTCACGAGGGCTCAACTCTTGACGTGCGCGGCAAGCGTAGGAGTCGTGATCAAGAATCTCGGCGACTTCGCGTACTATTATGGCAAACGCCACGCCCTTCCAGGTGTGGTCGTGCGCGCAGGTTTCGTTGGCGTCGCCGTCGTGGGCCACAGCGCCTATGCGTTTGTCCGATCTGACGTCATCGATGTTCCACAGAACTTGCCGGAACAGGAAGTGCGTATTGCCCTCCCCAGGCAAGTGCGACGGTTCATCACGGACGATGAACAAGGGGTGCTCGTCAGGGTGAGAGGGTCCAATCTGCTGGGAGATCTGCTCGGGGAGCGAGTGTTTCATCTGCAAAGCCACCTTCGGACCGAGAGCAAAGATCTGGGACAAGTCGAGATCGATGACGTTTACGTCACCGAGAAAACAGAACGCATCTGCACCGTCGAGGCTGCCGAACCGACGGCGAAGCTCATCCGCAGTCAGATTCGCCGACAGGTGGCCGGAGCGAGGAGAAGGTTTGGGGTGAGTGCGGACAAGGTCGTCGCGGTAGCAATCCAGATTCTCGGACCCGGCAAGATCGCTGCTTTGCGCCTCGACGGGGACTTCGCGGTCACCAAGGGAAAGGTCTATCGGTTCAAGGAGGTAACACGACTGACCAAGCGAGATTCTGCGGGTTAGGGTCAAGCTCACAACTATTCGGAGTGCGACCGAGAACGACCTTACGTTGCGCTACATGTATAACCGGAGAATCCCCGGTGGCACGCACCGGCAACGCCTTCCCACCGTGCATACCGGGGGGGGGTAACGTTGAAACCCCAGACCCCTCTTGAGGGTGGGGAGCACATGGGTGAACATAGGACGTTCTACGGAGAGATTCCTGGTCGGTGGATCGCGGACCCTGGCAGGGTCCGAGAAATCCTTGACACCTATTCGGGAGAGCCGATCTCGGGCCAGGATTCTGCCTATCGCTACCCGGACCCTTTCACCTGGGCTTGCCAGGACGGAGGCCTGAGTATCCTAGCCAGGACGAAGGATTGGGAGAGCTGGGTCGAGGAGTCCCTCAAGGCAATCGCCCCGCACATCAGGGGACAGCACGAGATCCAAGTGGAGGGCGAGGAGGGCGACCATTGGCTCTTGGTTCTCCGGGGTGGGAGGCTCTACGAACAGGAACTGGTCCACACGAGAACGGGTCGATCTCGGATCTGGGGTGAGACACCGCCAAATCGTCCCAGGGACTGAAGCGAATCACCCTCCGAACGCCCACGCTGGCCAGTCTCCTACCGTCTCGGCGACTCTTGCCGCGGGATGCGCGCGGGCCTTCTCCCCAGACATCTCGAAGTCACGCGCGGCAGATGACCCTCTGGATCGGGCCGAGGTTCTCATCTTCGACGACAACTCGCTCGATGCCCTCGGAGGTGACCGACACCGCCAAAGTGAGGCCGTAGATTACCGCCCATTCGGCTTCGCCGCACTCGGGGCATGAGGGGATCTCCGGGGGGCTCTCTGTGGCGGGGGGGGTTCCTTGACACTGAAGTCTCTGTGTGGGGCACGAGGCCCGGAACCACCTCACGTCGGATTGAGCTCTCCCCCAGCAGTTCGCGGTTCCCCGCGACGACCTCCAGGCCTGGAACTCCAAGTTCGCGGCCTGGAACTCCCTCCGGGAGCCTCCGCCGGGGCTCCCCGACCTCCGAACTCACGGTTCGGAACGCAGAACTCCGAGTTCGGGTCGAGGAACCCGCCGCGGGAGACCGCGAACTCCCTCTGGAAGGCCCCGAACCCCCGCTGGAGGCGCCCGCCTGGGCTCCCCGAGCTGCGAAGAGAGAGTTCCGGACCCCGAACTCTCACCGGGAAGGGCCGAACTCGCGGCAGGAAGCCTCCCGAGGCCTAGAATCGGACGTCAGACGACAGAGAAGGACGTTTCAAGTGTTACCTGTACGGTGGTCACTTGATGGGTTCCGGCCGCCAATAGTCCCCTGCAGCCCCCGAAAAGGGCTACAGGAAAACGAAAACATGACAACGACGCAGACAGAGACCATCGGCAAGAACAACCGCGTCCTGAAGGCCCTCGACGAGCACGTCGAGGTCTTCACGGCGGGGAACCTGAACGTGGAATCGATGCGAGCGAACCTGGGCGGGCTCATCGAGCAGCTCGTGGCGGCGGACGCCCACCAGGAGGCCCTGAAGGCCCAGACCCAGGCGGCGACCCAGACGGTCGAGGCCCTGGTCCGTCGCGTGGAAGTGACCGGATCGAGCTACCTGGACATGATGATCGGCTCGGTCCAGAAGGACACCCCGCTGGCGGCGACCCTGCGGACGATCCGGAGCAAGATCCGGAGGCCCGCGCCCGCCGCTCAGGTCCCGGCGGTCCAGCCGAACCCGCAGGCGGTCGCCTGAGACAGACGATTACGGCAGGCCGGGCTTGTCCCCCTCTCCGGGCTCCTTCCCCCGGCCTGCCCCTCTTTTTTCCGCAGATTCCATCTTGCGCTCTTCGGAGAGCCCGTGGCTAGGGGCCGACCGTCGGATGCACATGCTGCCCGCTCCCGACCCTCTCAGCACACGGCCACGCCGAACTCCCGCTCGATCTCCGCCGCGAAGCTACGGAAGTCCGCGTCGGCAGAGAATATCTGGATCTGCCCGAAGCCCGGCAAGGGGCCCGCGGCAAGGAGCGCCGCTTCCGCCAGCAGACGCAGGTCGTTGGCCTCGGGGAGCAGGGGTCGTTCCCGGTCCGCCACCCCACGCCGCCGGAGGATTCCCCTTTTCCGCTCCGGGTTCTGGCGCACCTTGCGCATCGTGATGGCCCGGAGGCGATCCCCGAACCTCTCGTAGAACTCGCGGACGCGCGAGATGTCCCGTCCACGCGCCGGGGGGACCGGCCCCGCGACCCTCTCCACTTCCAAGGGCTGCAGGAACTCACCAAGGTGGTCCAGGACCTCCGTGAGGGCCGCCACCGCCTCCTCGGTCTTCCGGAGGGCCCGATGTTGGAGGAGAACCGCGCGGAGCTCGCGGCGGACCGCCGGAGTCACCGCCATCCGGGCCTCCCGAGGTTTCCTGGAGAGCGTCTCGAACTTCTCCGACATCTTCGTGTCGGAGAGTTCTTGCAGTTCCTCCCGGTGGCCAGCGGTCTCCAGGACCCGGGACAGGAGGACGTTCGTGTCGCAGAGGACGAGGGCCGGATACCGCCCTCGGGAGAACCTCGACTTCACACGAACCGGCATCCTCGCCTCCAGCTGATCCAGCCGCCGTTCAAACTCGTCGCGATATTCGGAGGGCCTTCTTCCCGCCAGGACCGACAGCGCTTCGAGTTCGGCCTCGGCGTCCCCGGCCGCGAGGGCATGACCCACCAGCGAGTGGAGGAGGGTCTCATCGTCGTAGAGCTGGGCCGCCTTTCGAAGGTCCCCCTGGGCCTCGGCGAGCAACCCCAGCGCGTTCCGTTCGCCGCCCAGCCTGGGCGGTTCACCGGGTTCCATCGAGTCGACCAGCGCCTTCACCGCCGTCCGCGCCTCCTCGAAGTGGCCCAGGCGAGCCTCGCACCGCGCCAAGGCGGCGAGGACCCCCGGCGAGGGGGACATCCCGCGGTACAGGCCGACTGCGCGGGCGAATTCCCCCGATGCCTCCAGGGCTCGAGACAAGAGGTGCTGCACCTCCCAGTCGCGAAACTCGGGATGGATCCGCTCCAGGTGAGTCACGGCCCTCTTCCAATCCTCCGCACGCGTGGCCTCACGGCCCGCCTCCCGGTCCCGTTGGGCCTCGGCGGCCCTCGATTGGAACTCGGCTGCCGCGAGCTGTTCGACAATCCGCCCGGCCAAGACGTCTCCAGGACTTGCCCGGAGGACCGCCTCGGCCAGCGGCCTGAGGGCCTCCGCGGATGCGGACTCCGAAGCGATCCGAAGTCCCTCGATCAAGAGCGCGGGTGCGGTTTCGGCCCCACCAAGGCGGCGCAGAATGGCCAGCGCCCGCCGACCGCGACCGGCGTCAAAGAACGACCGTGCGGCCAAGACCAGGCAGGCGGGATCGGTCGCCCCGAGTCCCTCGTACAGCGCCGCCGCCTCGGCATGGCGCCCGAGGGAGAGAAGTGCTTCGGCGAAGCGCAGCGTGGACTCCGACCCCAATGGGGCGACCTCCCGCGCGAGACGGAACAGAGGCACACCCTTCCTGGCATGACCTTCCCGGACCTCGCGGAGCGCCTCCTCCGCCAGCGCCTGCGAGAGGGCGGCGTCACGAGAACCGCGGCGCGCGGCGTCTGTCACCCGCAGGAGCCAGGAGCTGTCCGAGAGGCGTATGGCGAGATGGGCCAGGCGCTCCCTCCCTTCGAGTTCGAGGCCATCCTCCTGGACGAGGTCAAGGAGCGCCGCATGCTCGGCCGCATCGTCACCGACCGCGCGGGCGACCCGGGCCCTCTTGGCCTGGGCGTCGATGCGCCGAAGCCGAACTTCCCGCTGCTCCGATTCCAGGATCTCGTCCATGAGGTCTTGAGCGGACGTGTTCCACGGGTCCTCGGGACCCGACGCGACCGGGTCGAGAAGCCTCCGCGCCTCGGCGGGGGCCTTCCGGAGCAGGGAGAGCCGGGCCCGATAGACTGCCGTGGTCGCCGCCACGCGAGATCCCGCCGATTCCCAGGCCGATGGGTCCAACGCGGGGAAGGACGCCATGTTCGCCAGAAGCGAGTCCGTGCGTGCGGCGAGCTCTTCCCGCCATTCTCCCTTTTTCGCGAGGAACGAGAGGACTTGGATCCCGGCAACCCCGAGCAGCAGCGCCACCTCACGCGAGTCCGGCGGCTTCTCGAACATGGGCAAGGACAGACGAACAAGCGCATCGGTGCTCTCGATCCTCCGATCGCCCGATCTCATGTTCCGCTTCCCCTTCCCCATGCAGTGCTCACACAGGAAGGGCGGCGGTGGCGTTCGGGGCTCGGGCTCCAGATCCTGAACCTCCCAGAGGACCACCTGGGCCTTGTGGAATTCCCCGTCCAGCAGGAGTTGTGCCGCCGTGCAGACACCCTGGTTGAGGAGCTTCTTCCCGAACCGCTCAGTGGCGATTGGGGCGAAGACCTGGGGCATGTCCTTCAGAGACTTCCGGAGATGGCGATGCACCCCCTCCCAGTCGACGCCCTCGAGGAGTGTCTCGGCCTGTTTGAGCGTCTTCTCGCGATGGGGGTTCGGCGATCCTTCCTCTGCCTTGACCCGCTCCACGCTCAGGAGCAGGATCTTCAGCGCGATTGCCCGGTAGGGGGGGCTGAGGCGCGGGTTGGCCAGGGCCCGCACAGCCTTGTTCATCGCGCGCTCCCAGGCGCCCGCGTGCACGGCGGTGATCGCGAGCCCGACGATGTCACGGATCAGCCGGAAGCTTCTCTCGGCCGTGTCGATGTCGCCGTGCACTAGCGCTAAGTAGCCACGGCCTTGGTTCTTGTCTAGCCGGTCTTGGTCCATCGGGTCTCCTCGCCGGAGGAACTCTGGAGTTGACCGCCAGGGGAAAGCCCTTGCGGCGCGGTTCTCCGCTGGGAACCTCAAGTGGGAAGACCCCGGTTCCCCTCCGTTGGAGGCCCTGGAGATTCGGATCGTGTTCAAGGACGCGGCGAAGACGAAGAACCGCGAGGACATCCGGCGGCAGGACATCTTGGGGTTGCTGGAGCAAGCGGCGGGGTGAGGGTAGCCGACCGTCGACGGGACGCCAGATTCGCGACTATGGAAGATTGAACATCGGCGGTAGTTATTTCTGTGCAGCGGAGCCTTCGGCGGTGGGTCCAGAATGAGGGTTCAGGCCCCTGCGGGAGTCATCCGTGAAGAGCGGTCGGCCGAACGCTCGGCGCCGCGTGGCCTCGTTCGCATTGGCATCACCGCCATTCTGCTCCTCGCGGTCCTCCCCGTCGCCTTCCTTCCGCCGTCCGCGGACGTGAGGGCCAGCAATCCCACCTTCGAACCGAACGTCCTCGTCGACGACTCGCCGGCGGTCGTCGGGACGCCGGACATCGCCGCCGCCCGGGATGCGTCGCTCCACGTGGTCTGGGCCGACCGCCGCGCCGGCGGGTTCAATGACGACATCTACTACTCCCGCTCCGTGGACAGCGGGACCACATGGGGTCCCTCGGTCCGGGTCGACACCGAACCGACGGGGCGGCGCGCATGGAACCCGGTCGTGGCGGTGTCGCGGGACACGCCGCCCTGCGTGTACGTCCTCTGGCGGCAGCAGACCCTGCTCGGCAACGAGATCCAGTCCCGCGCCTCCCCGGACGGCGGCGTCTCCTGGGACCCGGTGGTGCGCGTCGACGGCGGGCCATCGAACGTCTCCGCGTTCTACCCCTCCGTGGCCGTCGACGACGGCGGGAAGGTCTACGCGGCGTGGGAGGACCGGAGGAACTACGCCGACCCCTACCAGGTGTTCTTCTCCGTCTCGACCGACCGCGGGGCGAGCTGGGCGCCAAGCCTCCAGGTGAGCGCCGCGGACTACACGACCAGCGGGGAGCGTGCGCTCCGGCCCACCGTCGCCGCCAGCGTGGCGGACAGGGTGGCGATCTCCTGGGACTACGAGTCGACGACCCGCTTCGGGGTCCAGGTCGCGTTCTCCCCGGACGCCGGATCGTCCTGGGCGCGGTACACCGCGCGCCTCGTCGACCTCGGGGTCGGAAGCGTCACCGGTTCCGATCTCACCGCGGCGCCGGACGGGGAGCTCGACCTCATGTGGAAGGAGGTCGCGAGCAGCCCCACCCTGACGAGCGTCCAGTTCTCTCGGTCCACCGCCGGCGGCGCCGCCTGGTCCGCCCCGGTCCGTGTGGATGACGCCAACCCCACGCCGAACGCGAACCCCGGAGCGCCGAGCGTGGCGGCCGCCGCCGGCAGGATCTACGGCGTCTGGGCGGACACGCGCCTGCCCGGGGACGCGGGGGTGTACGCCTCCGGCTCCGACGACAGCGGGCAGACCTGGGGGGATGGGATCGCGAACACCGATTCGCGCGTCGACGATGACCTGTCGCCGGCGGACCAGCTCTATCCCTCCACGGCGGGGGGCCTCTTCGGCCTGTACGCGGTCTGGGAGGACGGCCGGAACAACGCGACGGACCACGACATCTACTTCGCTCGCTTCGTCGTTTCCGAGGTCCTGATCACGGAGATCCGGGACGCGCCGGACGTGGAGGAGTACGTCGAGATCGTCAATTTCGGCGGGCTCGATCGGGACATCACCGGGTGGACGCTCGTGATCGACGCTTCGACGACAATCGACCTCAGCGCGCTCGGCGTCGTCCCCGCCATGGCCCACCGGACGATCGGACGGCCGGGCTCGGGAGCGGACCTGACGCACGCGCTCTTCGCGCTCCCGAATCAGGGAGGAACCCTGGCTCTCAGCGACCCGGGCGGAGTCGTGGACTCCGTCGGCTACGGGCAGCGAGGCGTCGCCCCGGACCCGCTCCCCGCCGCGGGCGAGTCCACCGCGCGATGCTACGGCAACACGGGGTATCGGAACCAGTGGGCAGGGGACCCCACGGGCACCCCGAAGGCGGCGAACGACGGGCCGTGCGTGGACACCGCCCCCACCCTCGTCCTGAACGAGGTGCACTTCACCGCCACGAACCCCGCCAACCGGTTCATCGAGCTGTTCTACCTCGGGTCCGTCCCGCTCAATGTCGGCGGGCACACTTTGGCGGTGAACGGCGCCTACACGATCCTCGGCGGCTTCACACTCACGCCCGCGAACCCCTTCTACTTCGTGACCCCGGCCTCGGCGCCAGCGCTCTTCAGCGCGCTCCTGACTGGGGGCGACAACGTCTACCTTTACGGACCCAGCGGCGTGCTGCTCGACATGGTCGGCTGGGACACGCCGAAGGTCATCGACACGAGCCTGTGCCGCGTCCCGAACGGCTTCGGCACCCACCAGGCCTTCAACGACACCACGGCGGCCTCCTCGGGCTGGCAGTCGGGCTGCGCTCCGTCCCTCCCCGTCGTCACGATCGCGTCGCCACAGACCGTCTACAGCGAGCTCGGGAAGACCGTCCGCTTCCAGCTCACGGTGAGGAACCGGGGGATCGACCCCGACGTGATCGACGTCACGAACACGAGCGCCCCCAACGGCTGGCCCGTCCGGACGCTGAACGCCGCCGGCACCGCTCCGCTCCTGGACACGGACCTCGATGGCGTCCCGGACACCGGCCCGCTCAACTGGCAGCAGACCGCCATGATCACGCTGCTCGTCTCGGTCCCGACGACCACCCCCGCGGCCCCCAACGAGTTCATCGACGTGACCGCGCGGTCCTCGACCTACGCGCTCGGGGCCGACACGGCGCGTCTCACGATCCTCCTGTATTCCTACTTGGCGACGGACCGGACGCTCGTCCCCTCGACGGTCGACCTCCTCGGCACCGGCGGGCAGGAGTACGCCACGATGACGCTCACGACGACCGCACTCGGCAACCCCTACCCGCGCCCCGTGACCCAGGACGTCGTCCTGATGATCGACTCGTCGGGGAGCATGGGGGGGAACGACCCACGGAACGACCGGCTCACGGCGGCGAAGTACTACATCGACCAACTCTCGGTCCCGGACCGCGTGAGCATCGTCGACTTCGACAGCATCTGCACCTGGACCGGGCCGGACCACCACCTCGATAGCCCCGGCCACGACGGGCTGCCGGACTACGCCGACCCGAAGGCGGACGTCGACACAATCGACAGCAACGGCGGGACGGACATCCTCTGCGCGGTCCAGTCCCTCAACCAGGAGTTCGTGAGCCGCGGCGACCCTACGCACGTGTGGATGGGGATCCTCCTCACGGATGGGGATGGCGGCGATCCCAACCTGATCCTCCAGGAGGCCAACGTCTCCGCGCTCCTCAACATCACGGTCTTCACCATCGGCCTCGGCGGGGGGCCGAACGTCGGGCTCCTCCAGGGGATCGCGGACGAGACGGGCGGGCAGTACTACCCCGCGCCCGACCCGAGTTACTTGCTGAGCATCTACCAGTCCATCCACGACGCGATGGCGAACGTCACCGCCATCGACCCGCGCAGCCTGTCGCTGCCCTACTCCATGATCGAGGAGCACTTGCCGCCGTACGTGCAGGCGGTCGCCGGGTCCTTCACGCTCCCGCCGGGATCGATCGAGACCGTCCCGGACCCGGACTACGTCCTCGCCGGCGGCTCGATCCTTCAGTGGAACGTCAGCCAGGTGCGTCTCGGAGAGACGTGGTCGATCTCGTACCTGGTCACCTGTTCGTTGCCGGGGACGCACCCCGTGTCCGCCTATCCCGACGCCCGCGTCGCCTACGTGAACTGGAACAGCACGCTCATCCTCACCCCCTTCCCGGACCGCCCGATCACGTGCGTCGGGCCCCCGATCTCGCCACCCACGAACGTCACGACACGATGGATCGGCGGGGTGGGCAATCCGGTCCAGGTCAGCTGGACCCCACCGGCGATCCTGCCGGACCATTATCTGATCTACCGGGTGGCGGGGGACCCTCGCGGCTTCACGGACTTCTCCCCCGCCGCGGCGGTAAGGAGCGTCGGCGGGTCGACGACCTCGTGGACGGACAACCTCCCCGCAGGTCCGGGACAGTACTACTACCTCCTTCGCGCCTCTGACGCGTCGCAGCTCGTCCTGAGCCCGACGACGAACACGGCGGGCGTGTACCTCGGGACGCTCGCCACCGGCCGGACCCTCGTCTCCCGTCCCCTGGAGTACTTCCCGTGGGTGGACTACTCCGGATCGGAGGCGGACACCGTGGGGGAGTACCGCACGCTCTTCGGCGCCTCCGAGGTCCTCTACCTCGCCACCGCGACCCCGTGGCTCCCCGTCCCCGGCGCCGGTGATGCGGCCCACGTCCTCCCGGTCGGCGAGGCCATGATCGTCGTGCGCTCTTCCCCGGGCCTCTTCGTGTTCACCGGCCTGCCCGGCTCGATGATCCGGTTCGACGAGGACGCGTACGCGGGATACGATCCGGCAGCCGCCGGGGTCCGCAGCCTCACCGCCACGGTCGTGGGCGACAGCGTGCGCCTCCAGTTCGTGCGTCCTCCGTCGATGAGCGCCGGCGTCGGTGCCTACCAGGTCTACTACGCGACGAGCCGCGCAGGGCTCTTCGCCTCGGGGACGGCGCTCGGGGTCACGGACCTGTCGCCGACGGTGACGGTCGTGCACGCGAACGCGCTCGCGCTCTTCCCCGAGCTCTACTACTGGGTCGTGCCCGTCGACGGGAGCCCGGGGGCGTCGAGCTACAGCGTCGGCGTGTGGTCGGCGACGTATTCGGGGTCGCACGCCATCGGACTTCCTCTGGCACCCTTCTTCCCCTCTCGGACGGTGGCCTGGTACGCCGCCGACATCCCCCGAACCCTCGGGATCCTCTGGATGAACGGGGCCGGGGAGTGGATCCCGCACTTCGCGCCCATGCCCGTCGGGGTGTACGACGCGCCGTTCATGCTCGCGTCCGGAGCCGAGCTCGCAGTGACCGGCCCGCCGGGCGTCCGATACGCCTTCGTGGGCTATTGAGCACAGGTCCATGGAGTCAAGGCGATCCCTTGGACGCCCCCGCCGCATCGTCATCCACCAGATACAGTCCATCGCGGGCCATGTGGGCCCTCAGGCACTCCGGGCTGCAGAACGTCTGGTAGGAAGCCGGCCCGACCAGCAGCATGCGGGCCTCGTGCGGGAGGATCTGTGCGCCGCACCGCGTGCACAGGGTGAGGGACTCCGTGCGGTAGGAAGCGCCGGAGTGCCCGCAGACGGGACAGGCGATGTTGCCCGCCATCACTCGTCCTCCTCGGCGGCCTCGGCCTCCAGGTACTCGAACCAGGAGTCCATGCACTTGAGGGAGCAGAGGGGGAAGGTGTCGCGGTCCTCGTCGACCAGGAGGAGGTACTCCTTCGGGAGCTCACCGTGGCAGAAGGTGCACTCCGTCACCGCGGGACTGGCCTTCTCCTGCCCGCAGTAGGGACACTTCAGGCTCGGCGTAGGTTCTCCTCGCCGCCATCTCCGCGGCGCCGGGCAGGAGGTTCTCTTCCGCGGAAATACGTTGTCCCGTGGCTATCAACGGGGGACGCCCATCTGGGTTCACCGCAGCGCATCGCACTTTGCCGCCATCTCGAAGTCCCAGTCCGTGAGCCCGCCGACGTCGTGCGTCGACCACTTGATCGTGACGTACGCCCAGACATTGGTCAGGTCCGGGTGGTGGTCCTTCGCCTCCGCCGCCGCGAAGACGCGGTTCATGAACGCCACGGCCTCGAGGAAGCTGTCGAAGGTGTACTTCTTCGCGAGGAAGACGCCGTCGCGCTTCCATCCCTTCAGCGTGCGCATCCGCTTCCGGATCGCCGCTTCCGTCAGCTTCCTTCGGGCCATGCCGCCACGACAGAGGATAGACTGGGTGAAAAGGTCTTCGCCCGGCTGTTCTCAGTCCTGGGGAACCCCACCAAGCCTTCAAGAGGCTGCACCCGAGAGTGCGCGCGAAATGCAGTCCCAGGTCCCCTACGGTCAGCCGTACGTCGTCACGAGCGGCGGGATGTCGTCGACCATGGTCGGCGGCATCGTGCTCATCGTCGTCGGCATCGTCTTCTTCATCGTCGGGGCCCTTTCGCTTCTGGTCCTCCGGAGCTTCCTGAGCCCCTTCCTCTCGATCGGGATGGTCATGCTCCTCATCGGCGTCAGCCTGCTCGCCCAGGGCGGGCTCTCCGGCCGCCGGATGCTCCCCCCGCCCCCGCCGATCCAGCAACCCATGGTCCCCGCGGGGATGCAGGGGCCCGTGAGCCTCAATTGCCCGAACTGCGGCGGCACCCCCGGCGCCGTCGACCGCTTCGGCATCGCGACCTGCGCGAATTGCCAAAGCCGGTTCCTGGTGCGGTGAGCGGGGGCGAGGCAATGGGTTCGACGATCCAGCTGGAGCTGCCCCGGAACTCCTACTTCACGGGCGAGGTCCTCGAGGGGAACGTCGTCCTGCAGCTGGACAAATCGGCGGAGGCCCGGGGCCTGACCCTGGAGTTCCTGGGCCGCGAGGCGACGCAGATCACCCGCCACGCTGGGAAACACAGCCACACCTACCGCTCGCAATTCGACCATGTCGCGTGGGGGCTGACCCTGCTCCAGCCCGGCCCGGTCAACCAGGGTCAGTACCGGTTCCCGTTCCGCTTCCAGATCCCGGAGAACGCCTTGCCTTCCTATCGGGGCCCACACGCGGAGGTCCGGTACACGCTGACCGCGCGCCTCGACATCCCCTGGTGGCCCGACGCCGTCGCGACCGCCGAGGTCTTCGTCTTCTTCGCCCGGCAGAGCATCCGCGAGTTCTCCAAGCCCGTCCGCTTCGTCTCCGCCGGGCCTCACCATGAGTTCCTCGTCGAGCTGGATGACGAGCGGTACTTCGCACGGGAGCTCATCGCCTGCCGCATCACCATCACGCGCCTGCACGACCTGAGCATCCGGAAGGTGTACGTGCATCTCACGGCGGGAGAGTGGGCGCGGGCGCAGTCCACGGAGGAGACGACCGAGAATCGCTCCGCCCCGATCAACTTCCCAGCGCAAGGTCTCCAGATCGGCGTGCCCTTCGCGTTCGAGATCCCCATCCCGTCGGGCATCCAATCCAGCTACCGCGGCGTCTACTCGTACTGCACCTACCTGATCGAGGTCGGCCTCGACGTGCCCTGGGCCACGGACATCGTGGCCAAGGCGCCGATCGTCATCGTAGGCTGAGTGGGATTCAGGGTCGCACCGCGGCGGCGATTAACGAGCGCCCCCGGGAGGCCCAGGGTGGGAACCGGGAGAACCCCGACTTGTGCCGGAGTCCGAAGACGGTGTGTCCCCGGAGGAAGGGGAAGAGCGTGCGGACCGATGTGACCCGGAAGCCTCCGGCGGTGAGGATCTCCCCCAGGGACGTGGAGTCGAAGATCCGGACGTGCGTCGGGTCGTCGAAGATCCGGGGGTCCGGGTACCGGGCGTTGGGTGTCAGCACGATGAGGCGGCCGCCCGGGCGGATCACCCGATGCCACTCCTTCACCGCCATTCCCGGATCGTGAAGATGTTCGATGAGGTGCTGCGTCAGGAGTCGGTCGAGGGCATGGTCCTTGAAAGGCAGATGGGTCGCGCTGGCTTGGACGAACGCGTCTTTGGCCGTGATCCCCTTGGCAGCGACGACGACCTCCCGAGACGCGTCCAGTCCCACCGCCATGGACCCTTTGCCCATCGCGGCGGTGACCAGCGCCCCGTTCCCGCAACCCACATCGAGGACCCGGAGTCCCGGCCCGCACGACGCGGCGGCGAGGATCTCTTCGACCTCGGCCCGGAAGAAGGGGCTCTCCGCATGGCTCGAGAGGGCCGCGGGGTCCCGCATCAAGGGGGAACGGGTCAGCCCACGACCTCCTTCATCACCGCCAGCAAGCGCGTGGCGACGGACTTCCAGGAGTACTGCTCCTCTGCGAGGCGGCGTCCGCGCTTCCCCATGGCCTCCAGGGCGGGCGGGTCGTGGAGCATCTCGAGGATCGTCCGGGAGACCTCCCGCGGGTCCCGCGGGTTCACGAGCGCCCCGCACTCGAAGGTCTCGAGGATGTCGAAGCCCGCCGTCCTCGTCGCGACGACGGGGCAGCCACAGGCCAGGTACTCGTAGAGCTTCAAGGGAGAGAACCCGTACTTCTCGGAATAGCGTTCCGCGTCGATGAGGGAGACGCAAACGTCGCTGGCGGTGATGTGCTCCGGGACGCGCTCGTGGTCGACGCGCCCGGTGAAGCGGAAGTTCGCCGCCAATCTCGCGGCCATCACCCTCGCTTCCAACTCCGCTCGCTGCGGCCCGTCCCCGACGATAAGGAAGAGCGCGTCAGGATGCGCGCGCACGATGGCGGGCGCTGCCTCGATGAGATACTGGAGGCCGTGCCAGGGATAGAGGGTGCCGACGAACCCGATGACCGGGGCGTTGGCGGGGAGGTGGAGCGCCTTTTTGGCGGCGGTCCGGTCCCCCGGCCGGAACGCCTCGGTGTCCGCCGCGTTCGGGAGGATGACCACCTTCTCCCCAGGGATGTCGTACCGGGCCTGCAAGAGCGTCGCGATCCCGGGGGTCACCGCCACGACCCGGGACGCCCTCGCATAGAGCGACTTGCGGAGGCGGGACTTCACTGCCTTCACCGCCTTCGAGCCCTTCGCGAACCGCCCCAGCGCGGCGATCTCCACGTCGGGCAGCCCGTTCACCTCGACGAGGAACGGGAGGCGGGTGGCGCGGCTCACCGCGGCGGCGATCTTCGGGGAGTAGCGGCGCTCGTAGATCACCTGAGCCTTGACCTCGGCGGCGATCTTCCGGCAGGCGAGGGCGACCTGGACATCGCCTTTGGCGGTGATGGAGTGAATGCGGACCCCCGCTTTCTGGAGTCCCTCGTGGGACTGCCTCTTTCCTTCGATGGAGGGGACGACGAGATCCACCGAGGCGCCGATGGCCGTGAGCGCCCGAGTGGCCTCGTGGACATGGATGGCGTCGCCGGAGACCTCGTCAAGGCGGATGTCCAGCGCGAGGTAGAGGATTCGCACGTCGTGGACGGAGGGGCGGCGTGGTCTTAACCGTTGGCCAGTGGGAAGCGGTAACCGCACAACTCCCCCCTGGAACGGCCCTTCCTCAGGCGCCGGTGTACGCGATGCCTTTAAGTGCTATGATAACTACTGCAGTGATATGCGCTACAGGACCGTGAATGTCCGCCCGGCTACCTACGAACGTCTCAAGATGTACCAGATCGGAGGCCGGAGCTTCAGCGATGTCCTGGACTCGTTGATGGAAACGGTCGAACCGGACGAGTTCTACAAGCGGGCCATCCGCATCCACCGACGCCGGATGCGAGAGGTCGAGAAGGGGGACTGGCTACCTGTAGCCGAGCTGGATAAGGTGGACCGGGGCGAATGACGTCGAAGGATGGCCAGATACGAGCTCCGGTTCAGCCGGGCGTTCATCCGAGAACTCCGTCGATTGCGGCGTAGCGGACAGAGCGGTCTCGAAGAGAGAATCAGCCGGTCGGTCCGCGCCCTGGCGGAAGACCCGTTCACGCCGCGGCCGGGGGTTGACATCGCCCGCCTCCGGTTACCGGGGGAGCGCCTTTTCCGCCTCCGTGTCGGAGAGTACCGGGTTCTCTACGAGGTCGAACTCGGGCAGCGCGTCATCACTGTCACTTCGGTGTTCCATAGAGGGAAAGGGTATGACCTCGGGTGACGAATCCTCTATGCTCCGCTCTTGAGCTCCTTCATGACGGCCGGCAGGACCTGGAGCACGTCCCCGACGACGCCCACGTGCGCGACTTCGAAGATCGGGGCAGTCGGGTCTGTGTTGATCGCGATGATGAACGCGCTGTCCTTCATCCCCGCCACATGCTGCATCGCCCCGCTGATCCCGCACGCCACGTAGAGCTTCGGCCGCACGCTCTTCCCGCTCTGCCCCACCTGCCGCGTCTTCGGCAGCCAGTCCGAGTCCGTGAGCGGGCGCGACGCCCCGACGACGCCGCCGAGCATCTTCGCGAACTCCTCGATGAGCTTGAGGTTCTCCTTCTTCTGGATGCCGCGCCCCGCGCTGACGACAATGTCCGCGGCGGCGATGTCGATGTCCTGCACCTGCGGTGCCTCGATCGCGAGGAACCTCCTCCGGATCTTGGCGGGGTCGATCGTGGCTTCGATACGCTTCACGCTTCCCCCCGCGGCGGGCTCGGCAGGCTTCCAGGCGGCGGGGCGGAACGTGAGGATGGCGGGGGCGTCCCCGCCAAGTTCGAGTTGCATCAGGACCTTGTCGTTGAGGATCTTCCTGGACAGGAGGAGCTTCGCGCCGTCGAGATCGACGTCGACACACCCCTGCACGAGCGGGCGACCCAGCTCCGTCGCCAAGCGAGGCGCCAGATCGAACCCCGTGGCGGTGTGCCCGAGGAGGACCAGCCGCGGACTCACCGCCGCTACGATCGCCGTCAGGGCCTGCGCGTACCCGTCGGGCGTGAAGTCCTTCAGGTGAGGGCTCTCGACCTGGAGCACCTCCACGCCGAAGGAGGCCAGAGACTGCGCTTGGGCATCGACCCCGCTTCCAAGCACGGCCACGATGACTTTGCCGCCGCTCTTCACCGCCAACTCGCGCGCCCGCCGGACCGCCTCGGCGGCGGTGGACAGGAGCTTCCCGTCGCGGTGCTCCGCCACGATGAGGATGTCGCCGCCCATCTCACGCCCCCCGGTAGAAGCCCTTCTCCCGCAGCAGCGTCGCCACGGCCTTCGCGACGTCCTCCACCTTCCCGGTGATCATCTCCGCGCGACCCTTGGCCTCGGGCGGCGAGACACTGCGCACGCGGAGCGAGTATCCGGCGGCGAACGCATCCCAGGACGCGGCGCCCAGGTCCTTTGCCTGAAGTTCCTTGATCGTCGCCTTCGCCGCGCGCATGATGGCGGGGAGCGGGGCGAACCGCGGCGTGTTCATCCCGTACTGCACGGTCACGACAGCGGGGAGCGGGAGGGAACAGACCTCGTTGATGCCACCCTCCAGTTCCCGCCAGACCTTCGCTTCCTTACCCTGGATTTCAATCTTCGTGACCACGGACGCGTGCGGATGCCCGAGCGTCCCCGCCAGGAGACCGCCGGTCTCGGAGTACGCGTAGTCGTCGGACTGCACGCCGGTGAGGATGAGGTCGTGGGGGATCGCCTTCACCGCCGCGGCGAGCATCCGCGAGACCTGCATCGGGTCCACCGCCGCAGGGTCGTCGTACGCCACGCGCACGGCCTCGTCGGCGCCCTTCGCCATCGCCTCGCGCAGCATTTGGACGGTCCGCGGCGGGCCGACGGTGATGGCGGTGACCTTCCCGCCGTGCTTCTCCTTGATCCGCACCGCCTCCTCGAGCGCGAACTCGTCGGTCGAGTTCGTCTTGAACGTCACGCCCTCGCGCACGATGTCCTTGCCGTCGGCGGCGATGCGGAACTGGAGGTCCGGGTTGGGGATCTGCTTGAGGCAGACGATGACGTTCATGGGCTCCCTGGCGGGCGCCGAAGGGGGGAGGCCTTATGCGGTTTTCGACCGTGTGTATGGAGACAGGGGCCGTTGATAACCGTCCGATAGTTTTTATTAGGGGTGGACAGGTGAACGGCGCGATGGGACTATCCATGAGGATGCCACCGCTCCTGCTTGTCCTCGTCGTTCTGGCGACCGCCCTGGGTCCGATCGCCGCCGCTTCGGACGACCCGCCGCAGGTCCTGCCGGGTCGGCCGGTGAAGGATAAGGTCCTTTACCTGCAGACCTCCGACATCGCGAAGAACGTGGGCGGGATCTCCACACGGAACTTCCTCGCGACGACGCCGGGGACCCTGGGCCAGTCGCTCCAGTCCAACCACCGCTTCATCGCCGAATGGTACCTCTACCCGGAGCTCGCCGGGGTCGTTGCGCTGAACGGGATGGCCTCCCTCGTCATCTGGTACCACTCCACGGACTGCTGCCCCGGAGGGACGCCCTCGTGGGACGTCTTCTTCGACCGCGTCGCCGCGGACGGGACCCTGACGGGCATCGCGTCGGTCCTCGCGGGGAGCGTCACGCCCGACACCCTCGCGTACGAGGAGAAGACAATCACCTTCGCCGTCAGCACGGTCGCGAGCCCTCTGCAACCGGGCGAGTCACTGCGCCTCCGGATCAACGTCGGCGGGAACTCGGCGAACGACTACTTCATCGCCTGGGGCGACGCGACGTACGACTCACGCCTCGTCCTGCCGACCGAGGACTACCTCCGCGTCGTCCCCCAGGTCGAGGGCGGGATCTACACGACGGACTCCCTGGACCAACCGCGCGTGAACTTCGACCCGACCTCCGCGAACAAGGACATGACGTTCTACGCGACCGTCACGGATCCCTTCGGCGGCTACGATGTACGACAGGTGAATCTCACCGTGCGCGATCCCTCGAATGCGATCATCCCCGGATTGGACGCGGTGGCCATGACGCGGTTCTCGGGGTTCTTCAATTCCTTCGCTCTCGTGTTCCGGACCGCCTGGAACTACTCGGGACAGCCGAACGGCCTCTACTCCATCCAGGTCGATGCGGTGGACCAGACCGGGTACCAGGAGTTCACCGCCACCGGCAGCTACGGCGTGCACCTCGAGACGGATGTCGCGGCGACGTTCAGCATCGGCCTGCCGCCGCTCTCCGTGTGGGTGCGGGTCTGGAACGAGGCGAACGCGACGGTGTCCGGCGCTACCGTGGAGGCGCGGCTCGGTCCCGGGGTGGCCGACTCGGTGGTGACCGACACCAGCGGTCTCGGGGAACTCCGTCTCTTCGGCGGGACGTACGTCCTCGCGGTCGTCTGGACCGCGGTCGACGTCTTCACCGACGCCTTCGTCATCACCGCCAGCAACAACGCCTCGACCCCGATGGAGCTCCGGGCCCTCATCGTCTCGCCGACGTTCTACATCGTCGACGGGCGGGGAATCGCCCTTGAGCAGGCGGCGGTGTACATCCGCCATCCGAACGGCACGGCGGACCTGGACGCGCGCGTGACGGACGCGAACGGGCAGGTGGCCCTCACCCTCGTCGCCGGCGGCGATTACCGCGTCTCCGTCCAATGGCGGGGGAAGACCGTGGCGGACACCGGCGTGGCGGTGAACCGGAGCACCGTGTACACGGTCCGAGCGGCGGTGTACTACATCGACTTCCAGGCGCGCGACCAGACGGGCCTCCCCGTCCCGGACGCCTTCATCGAGGTCATCGACCCCGTCTACTCCCTCTTGATCGACACGCAGATCACGGACGCGGGCGGGGACGCGGTCTCGCGCGTGCCCGGGGGGGACTTCAGTGTCAGCGTCTCCTACTTCGGATCGTCCGTCTTCGGTCCGACGGCCCTGGCGGTGACCGATGACACCCTGATGGTGCTCACTCTCCAGGTGTACGACGTCTCCCTCACGATCGTCGACGCCGCCAACGTCACGCTCGAGGGGGCCTCGGTCACCGTGACCTCGCCGGCGCTCACGAAGGCGGCGAACACCGGGGTGTCCGGCCGCGTGTCGTTCAAGCTCTCGGCGGGGACCTATGAGGTCATCGTGGTGTGGCGGACGGTCGAGGTCTTCCGCGAGGAACGCACAGTGAGCGCCACGGCCTCCTCCTTCAGAATCATCTCGGCGGTGTACCACCTGACCGTCACGACGGTGGACCGGGACGACAAGGCGATCGTCGGGGCCTTCGTCACCGCCGCGTCCGGCAACGAGACCTGGGCGGCGGACTTCACCGACTCTGCCGGGACCGTGGACTTCCGCTTGCCGCAGGGGACGTACGAGCTCTCCGCGCGGTACATCGCGACGATCGGATTCACCGACGTGGACACGGAGGAGTCCGCGACGGCGTCGCTGAACGCCTCAAGGTCGATGACCATCGAGTTCTCGCGCCTCCCGCTCGGGGCCTTCGAGCAGGTCGCCACCGGCGTCATCCTCCTCATCATCATCCTGTTCCTCATCCTCCTGTACATCCTCTGGAAGCTGTACCGCAAGTCGAAGGGCGAGGACGAGAAGCCGACCGAGAAGCCCGGCGAGGAGACCCCCAGGGAAACGCCGCTGGAGGGAGATTCAGGGCCGAAGGCCCCGGAGACCGTGGAGAAGCCGCTCGAGGAGCAGACCCTGGAGGAGACACCATGAAGGCCGGCATCACCGCCATCGCGGTCCTCCTCCTGGCCGCAACGCTGCTCCTGCCCGCGTACGAGGCGCCGCCCAGCGTCCCGAAGACCAAGGTCTTCTACCTGCACACCGCCACGCAGGACCTCGGCGCCGGCGCCGTCCCCATCCTGAACACCACCATCGGCACGCCGTCCCAGGAAGGAGAAGACCTCTGGGTCGCCGCGAGCCACGCGGTCTCCTGGTCCCTCTACCCACGCCTGGTCGGGCCGGTGACCCTACGGGGGGACGTGACCCTACGCTTCTGGATGAGCCAGTCCAACACGAGCGGACCGGGAACGACGGACAACACGCTGACGATGACCCTGGTCGAGATCGGGCCAGGAGGCGCGCCCGTCGGCGCCACCATCGCGACGGGGACAGTCACCGAGCAGGTCACCACGCACTACTCCGAGTACTTCGTCACCGGGAACGTGGCGGGGACCCGGACGATCCCCACCGGGAATAGCCTCCAGGTCACTATCGATTCCGCGAGCTCTAACAGCGTCACGAAGCAGCTCGCCTGGGGCAGCCCGAGGTTCCGCTCGCGCCTCGAGCTCACCCTGGACAACTACCTGAACATCGACGCGGCCTTCGCCACCGACTCCGGAGGGATGACGCCGCCGTACTTCGACGAGAACCAGGACATCCACATCGTCGCGACGCTGAACGACCCGATCGGGACGTACGACGTGCGCTGGGTCAACGTGACCATCGTGGCGCCGGACGGCAGCGTCGCGCGCGACCGCGTGCCGATGACCCTGACCCTCAGCGGCCCCGCGACGCCCCTCTCCACCTGGGAGTACGTGTTCTCCGGCGCCTCGAAGCCCCGGGGCACGTACACCGCCACCGTCGAGGCCGTGGACAACACCGGATACTACTACCGTTTCCCCGATCGCCCGGGGGACCTCACCTTCGGCGGGCACCTGGAGACGGTGACCTTCACCTTCCTCATCGGCCAACCGGTCTGGGTCAACGTCCTCGTCGTCGATGACGCGAACGCTTCCCTGCCCGGCGCCACCGTGGAGTTCCTCGACCTCGGCGTCCTCCAGGCGACCGCGCAGACCGGGGCGAACGGGACCGCAAACGTGACGCTTCCGGGCACCGGCGCGTACACGGCCCGGGTCTGGTGGCAGGGGATTCTCGTCTACGACGCGCCGCAGTCCGTCGCGGGGAACGTGAGCGGGGCGACGCCTCTCGTGTTCTCCGTGGCGGTGTACCGGACGACCCTGGAGGTCGTGGACGTCGCATTCGACGGCATCGCCGGGGCCGCCGTCTTCGTCGGGCACCCGAACGGGACGTCGACCCTCGTCCCCTACAACACGGACTCCAGCGGCCGCGTCGTCATCGCGCGAACACCCGGCGGCCGGTACGAGCTGCGCGTCGTGTGGCGGGGGATCGAGGTCTTCTCCGGCGGCATCGACGTGGCCAGCAGCGCGGTCTGGCGGTTGGACGCCTCGGTGTACTACTTCAGCGTGCAGGCCCGGGACACCCGGGGCCTGGCGGTGGAGAACGTTCAGGCCCTCTTCACCGACCCTGGCCGAGGCCTCGTCGTCGAGTCGATCGCGACCGGACTCGATGGCGACGCCGTGGCGCGACTTCCCGCCGGGACCTACGACCTCGACGCCTTCTGGTCCGGGCGGCGCGTGGCCAACCTCACCGGGCTCGTGCTCGCGACGAACCGTACGGAACCGATCCCCCTCAGCGTCTACTACGTGACCGTCCGCGTCGTCGACTCGCAGGACAAGACAGTGCTCGGCGCCTTCGTCGCCCTCGAGTCCCCGGGGTACACCGCCAGCGGGATCACGGACGCCTCCGGCCGCGTCGTCGACCTGCGCGTCCCGGCGGGGGATTTCCTCCTGAACGTCACGTGGCAGGGCGTCGTCGTGCACAGCGCCACGGTCACCGCCACTCCCGAGGGCACGATCAACGCCTCCGTCCGCATCTACTACCTCACCGTGCGCACCGAGGATGCCTCCGGGAACGACCTGCCGGAGGTCTTCCTCTCCCTGTCGCGCGGCAACGAGGTCGTGGCGGCGGCGACGACGAACGCGCAGGGGGAAGCGGTGTTCCGCCTGCCCTTCGGCGACTACGGGATCGACGGGCGGCTCGTGACGACGTACGGCCTGAGCGGCGTCGACCAGAGCGAGCAGACGAACAAGACGCTCGGGACGGATGACACCGCCACGCTGAGGTTCGCCGCCTTCCCCATCCCGATCTACACGACGATCCTGTTCTGGCTCGTCATCCTGGCGCTCCTCCTCGTCCTTCTCATCCTCTGGCTGTACCTGAAGCAACGAAAGCGGCAGCGCGAGGCCGAGCGCGAACATGGCGACGACACGGCGCACAAGGCCCCCGCCGGATCCGTTCCGGCCAAGGGCGAAGAGACCCCGGTGATCGAGAGCGCACCGCCCGCGGTCGAGATGACGGCGACACCGGAGGTCCTGCCCTCCTCGGAGACCTCCGAGGGCGAACCGGATCCGGCCGGGACTCCGGACACGATCGAAGCGCTTGCTGTCGAAGCGGAGACACCGGGATCACCGCCAACCGCCGAATCCGCTCCAGAGACGCCCGTCTCACCGGAACTGGTCCCGGAACCCGCGGTCCCCGCCGTCCCCGAGACCGCCGCGACTTTGCCGGCGTCCGGCACGATGGCCGTCCTGCTGAGCTACAAGGCCACGTCCGGGACGCTCTGCGTGGAGTGCAAGGGGGGCATCGCCGAGGGCGAGGACGTCGTGCAGTGCTCGAACTGCGACGCGACGCTCGACATCGTGTGCGGGGGGGAGGTATCGACCTGCCCCCGCTGCGGCGCGACGTTCGAGACCGTGTGACCTACGGGTAGATGCCCCGGTACTTGTAGGCCTCAGCGACCCTGGCGATCGCGACCATGTAGGCCGCGCCGCGCAGGTCCACCTTCTCCTTCGTCGACATCTCCCAGACGCGGTTGAATGCCCCGACCATGTTCGTCTCGAGGCGCGAGCGCACTTCCTCTTCCGACCAGAAGTACCCGCCGATGTTCTGCACCCACTCGAAGTAAGAGACGGTGACGCCGCCGCCGTTCGCGAGGATGTCCGGGATCACGTGGATCCCGCGCTTGTGCAGGATGTCGTCCGCCTCGGGGGTCGTCGGGCCGTTCGCGGCCTCGGCGACGATCTTCGCGCGGATGTTCTTCGCGTTCTTCGTGGTAATCTGGTTCTCCAGAGCGGCGGGGACGAGGATGTCCACCTCCAGCTCCAGGAGGTCTTCGTTGGAGATCGGCTTGCTGCCGGGGAAGCCGACGACGCTGCCGGTCTTCTCCTTGTGCGAGAGGACCTTCAGGGGGTCGAGGCCGCCGGGGTTGTAGATGCCGCCCTGCGAGTCGCTGACGGCGACGATCTTGCAGCCGAGCTCCCCGGCGAACAGGCGGGCGGAGTGGTAGCCAGCGTTCCCGTAGCCCTGGACCGCCACCGTCGCGCCCTTCGTGTTCAGCTTCATCTGCTTCGCGCACTCGCGCGCCGTGTACATGACGCCGCGGGCCGTCGCCTCGTCGCGGCCCTTCGAGCCGCCGATGGCAAGGGGCTTGCCCGTGACGACTGCGGGGACGGAGTAGCCCTTGTTCATGCTGATCGTGTCCATGATCCAGGCCATCGTCTGTCCGTCCGTGTAGACGTCCGGCGCGGGGATGTCCTTCTCCGGCCCGATGATCATCGAGATGGAGTTGGCGTAGCGGCGCGTCATGCGCTCAAGTTCGCCGCGCGAGAGCTTCTTGGGGTCGACGATGACGCCGCCCTTCGCCCCGCCGTACGGCAGGCCCATGACGGAGCACTTCCAGGTCATCCAGCAGGCGAGGGCGCGCACCTCGTCGAGGGACACCTGCGGGTGGTAGCGGATCCCGCCCTTGAAGGGGCCGAGGGCGTCGTCGTACTGGACGCGGTAGCCCGTGAACACCCTCACGGAGCCGTCGTCCATCTTGACGGGAAAGTTCACCGTGAGCTCTCGGTTCGGGGACTTGAGGACCTCAAGGAGGCCCGCGTCCAGGCCCAGGCGCTTTCCGACACGGTCGATCTGCTTCCGGGCGATCTCGAAGGGGTTCAGCGTCTCCCCGTTCTGGTTCGGCATGTTCTCATCTCTCCTCTCGATGCGATGGGCTATCGGGAGTGTCCATGGATGACCTCTTGGAAGGGATAAAGGTTGTCTGCGAGCTAGTCAAATGCTAGCAGAGCGCAATTGAAGGGGTGGTCGGTCGCTCTTGGCGCTCCAAAAAGCTCATTCCCCAGCCCCCGCCATCCCCCGGGACGTGGCAATCGCGAATGAGTTCCGTCTGAGGACGCCCTGGCCAGTGACCGCGCCGCCGGAACAGATGCTCGCGAAGCTGAAGGCCTTCGCGGAAGCGGAGCATGCCCGGATCGACTCGGTCACCGCCGATCACATCGCCCTGCGCCTGCAGTCCGGCATGAACCCCCTGATAGCCTACCGTCTCTATGCCCGCGTGGACGGCTCGGCCGTGGACGCAGTGCTGGAAAACACGGACGACCCCATGCACTCCACGGACATCTTCGCGGTGTGGATGACGGCGCACCACTTCCTCAGTGCTCTGGAGAAGGCCTTCGCCGCCACGCATTGATTCATGTTATCATGATAACATATTCATGGGAGTTCGTGGAATCTCAGCGATAGTCCTCCGGGATCGCGACGTTCCGCAGCGGCTCGTCGCGGAGGTACCGCGAGACGTTCTCCAAGGCCTGGGTCAGCACATGCTCAGGTGTTTCGTCGGGAGGGGGGACGGCCGGCTACCGGGCGCCGAACGCCTCGAACTCCGCGAGCACCCCGCGGGGCACGGGGTTCTCATAGACGAGGCCGACCCTTTCGCAGAGTTTACGGAAGTCCGTATCGCACGTAAGGAGCGCGTCCGCGCCCTGCTCGAGCGCCAGGGCGAGGTACAGCGTGTCGTAGACGTCGTGTTTGAGTTCGCGGGAGAGCGCGTACGCCCGGAGGTAGGTCTCCCGCCGAAGCGGCGCGTAGTGGACATTCCGGTGCTCGAGGAAGCTCTCCACGGCGCGGTCGGTCTCGACGGCGGGGATCCGCCACGCGTGGGCAAGGATCGAGCGGGCTCGGAGCGGGATGACGTCCGGGATGACCAGGCGGTAGGCCCCCTCCAGCCCGGCCTGGATCGCCGGATTGACGAAGGGCCAGCCCGGGTGGTTCTCCACGAGGAAGATGGCGACGGCGTTCAGATCGACAATCTTACTCGTCACCGCCAAAGCTGGCCTCCCCGGACTTGAAGAACGCCTCGCGTCCCCACCGGCGTTTGGCCTTCACGGTGTACTGCTTGCGCGCGACGGGGCGCAACCGGACCTCGCTCCCCACGACCTCGAGGACCAGGTCGTCGTCGGCGGCGAGGCCGAGCCGCAAGCGCCACTCCTTGGGGATTGTCACACGGCCCCGGCGGTCCAGCGTGACGGTGTGCATGCCCACTCCATAGACCCACCCTCACTATAAATATGTCGTGGGCATAATCAGTGGGCATACCCCAGCCCTCAGAGCGGCAAGACTCCCGCCGGGACTCCGGCTCGTGACGCCGTTGGTATTCGCGCAGTCTCAGCGGTAGTCCTCGGGGATCACGACATTTCGCAGCGGTTCGTCGCGCAGATACCGAGAGACATTCTCCAGGGCCAGGGTCAGCACGTGCTCGGAGTTCGTCGGGACGTTCGAGGCCACGTGCGGCGTCATGAGGACGTTGGGCAGCTCGTGGAACGGTTGCGTGTACGGCCGCTCACCCTCCGCCTTCGGGTACTGCCACCAAACATCCAGCGCGGCGGTGAACCGCGGATGGTTCCGGAGGTGGGCGTGCAAGGCGGCCTCGTCGATGACCTTGCCACGCGAGACGTTCACGAGGACCGCGTCCTCCTTCATGCGCCCGAGGAAGGCGGCGTCGATCAGCCCGTTCGTGGCCTTCGTGAGGGGAAGGAGGCAGACGAGGAAGTCCGATTCGGCGGCGATGCGACTGAGGTCTGCCGGATCTATGATCTCATCGAGGAACTCGTCCCCAAGAGCGCGGCGGTTCAGGCCGAGCGTGAGCATGCCGAGGCCCCGCGCGCGCTTGGCGATCTCTCGTCCAATATGGCCGTACCCGAGGAGACCCAGGGTCGACCCGCGTATCATTTTCGACTTCTCTTCTTGCCGGAAGAAGCCGTCGCGGATGGCGGCATCATGCTCGGTCAGGCGCTTCGCCGCCGCCAGCAGGAACGCGACGGCATGCTCTGCGACCGCCTCCGCCTGCGCCCCCGCGTTCGAGCAGATCACCGCCTCCGGGCGGATGTCTGACCAGGGAAGATGATCCACGCCAGCGAGGAGGCACTGGACGAACTCGAGGCGCCGCATCTCGCGGATCGCGCCCTCGGGCAGCTCGTGCCGCCAGCCACGAAGGAGGAGGATCTCGGCGGTCGGCAGCTCCTCGGCGAAGCCCGGGTCCTGGAGGTGGACGACGCGCGCGATCCCCGCCAGCGACACGGAGATCTGCCGCCGCGCCTCCACCGAGGTCGGGAAGGCCACCGCCACGGTCTTCTTCATCGACGGAGGCGAGCGTCGCCGCGGTATTTGAGCTCCAAGGCCTTTTCCGCGCCGCGAGAATCCGCCGCCGATGGACCGCCTGGAGGACCTGCTGCGCGAGCGCCTCCGGGTGCCAGACGTCCGGGCCCTCGTAGCCCTCGCGGAGGAGACCGCGATCGCCCTGGGTTTTCAGGAAGCCTCGCCGAACGAGGAGGCCGCCGATCGGTTCTTCGACCCAGGGTTCTACGACGCGTTCGCGATGGCGGTGATCGACTCGGCGGTGAATGACGACCTCAAGGCTCGTGTCGCGGACCTCGCGTTCGACCTCGTCCAACTCCCGGGTACCGAGCGCGAGGCGTTCGCGGTGACGCAGGCGATCCCGCCGCACCTCCCGCGGTTCGCTGCCTTCCTGGCGGGGGCGGGGCGCGGGACCTCGCAGCATCTCCTCGAGTTGGTCTACGGGCTGTACCTGCGGGCCTTCCCCGCCGCAGCACTGGCCGAGGCTGGCGCGGGGCCGCTCTTCGAGGTCTCCCGCATCCCGGACGCGACGGACTCGCACCGCCAGCTCTACGCCCTGCTGCTCGCGACGTACCCGGGCCTCGGGGACGCCACCGCCATCGCGTTGTTCCTGACCTTCGCCCGATCCGACCTGGACGTGACCCTCCGCTTCCGGATCGCACGGTCCCTCGAGAGCGAGGCCGACCTCCAAAGGAACCTGGGGGACACCGTGCGCTCCAATGACCTCGGCGAGGTCGACTTCACCGCGTTCCGGTATGCGCTGCCGAAGGCCTTGCAGGAGGCGGCGGTGCGCTGGCGGCTGTCGATGCACCGGGTGTGAACGTCTCTGTTCATGTTATCATGATAACAGGAAACTAGCGTACCCGCGTTCGATGCCGACGGACGACTGAGAGAGGTCGGGACGACGGTTGGACAACCTATCTTCACCGGGCGTCGCGACGCTTCGGCCCTGCCCTTTGCCGCCTCTGCCCCACGTACACCGCAGACGCGATGCCGGTCACGACGATGACGATCCCGACGATGAGGAGGAAGAGTGTCGGGGCCTCGTCAGCGACCACCATCCCTTGCGCGAGGGAAGCGGAGGGCGCGACACCGGAGGAAGGCGCCGGGGCATCGCACATTCCAGCGCGGTAGCCTCCCACGGTTCGCAGGACTTCCTCCGGAGCCGGTTCCACCCGGAGCCCGGTCAGCTCGCTCTGCACGACCCGCCGAAGGAGGTTGTCCAGGTCGGTGACGACATAGCATCGGATGGACGGTTCCCCGTGGGGGTTTCCCAGACCTGAGTCGTCCGTAAGGAAGAGGTAACGGCCTTGGGTCAGCACCGCTGCGGCCCGGAAGAACTGCTCTCCCATCGGGTCGGTGGCGATGTCGCTGGCACCGAGAGGGTAGATCCGGATGCCGGCGTTGCGCCCCTGATGGACCAGGTCGAGGGCCGCGGCCATCCGTTCGGGATAGGGAGGGGCGTCCCCCACGAGCAACAACACTTGGGACGCATCGTAGCCACGCCAGTCCGCACTCAAGGCGTCTCGGAGCCCGTCCTCCACCGCCTCCGGCCAGTCGTGATTCCCCTGAGAAGCCATCTCGCCGAGCCATTCCTGCATCGTGTCCAGCGAGGAGGTGAAGCCATAGGGTCGGGTGATGAACTCCGGCCCGCTCCGGTCGCGGTACGCCGTGAGCCCGAAGCGAATCTCCACCCCCGGGCTCTCGTCGAGGATTCGTGCGGCGATGGCCTGGAACTCCTCTTTGAGGTACCCGATCTCGTCCCCCATGCTCCCCGTGGTGTCGAGGACCACCATGAGGTCCAAGGCCTGCGGTGCGTGGGCTTGCCCGGGCAGGACCACGGCATACTCACGCTCCGGCCCCAAGGCGCCCGTATCGAGCTCGGAGATCGTGGTCATCGAGCCGTCCGGTGCCTGGACCTTAAGGGTCAGGATCGCGTTGCCCTGGAAGCCGTCAAGGGCGGGGAAGAGACGAAGTACGCCATCGGCCCCGGCCACCAAAGACGCCGCGTCCCTGCGCCCGGACGCGGTAATGGAGACCTTTGCGTGGCTGAACGGCCGGCCCGACGAGTCGCTGATGCGGATCGTGATCCGATCAGAGAGATCGAGGAGGGGAAGCCCTGCGGCGTCGATGAAGTCCAGGTAGTCGTCGAAGTTCAGGTGGTCGTCCACATCCCCCGCCGTCAGCTGCCCCGCCAAGGCGGAGGACGAGACGAGAAGCAGTCCCAGCGCGAGTCCGAACACGTTCCACATCCATCGCATCCATGTCACCGGGGAGGGTATGGTCGGTCCGTGGATATTCCGAGATTGGAACACCTCTTGGAGGGAAGATGAGGGTGCGACACCGCGGACGAATCTCCAACAGGTGTTCCAAACTGCTTTCATAACCCCGTCGAGCATGACGGAGAAGAGCGTCGAGGGCCGTGCCCTGGTCTCGGACCCCGACGACAATGGCGAAGGACATGAAGAGACGGTTCATCGTGGCCTCGGTCCTGCTCGTCCTCCTCCTCTCCGCGGTCGGTACGGCGAATGCCGCCACGGTGGAGTGGCATGTCCTGGACGCGGAGTCAGCCGAGGGCATCGCGAATGCGACGGTGGCGGTGTACCGCTCCGGGGAGACCGTTCCGTTCCTCACCGGCCTCACGGACGCGAACGGCACCTTCCGCACGGGGAACCTGTCTGCGGGGACCTACCGATTCGTCGTCACCGCCGCGGGTTACTCCCGGGAATCCCGGACCCTCAGCCTCGCCGAGAACAACACGGACACCGCCGACTGGCCTCTGCATCCGCCGTACCCCGCGGCGAGCGACGGAACGCCGGTCGTCTTCCTCTTCATCCCATTCCTGATCACCGCCGCCCTCCTCGGCGCCCTCCTCTTCTTCCGGATCCAACGCAACGATCTGCTCCAGCACGTCGTGCGACAGCGTGTCTACGAGTTCATCCAAGCGAACCCGGGCAAGCACTATCGGGCGATCCTCGACGCCTTGGATCTCGGGATGGGGGCGCTCACGTATCACCTCAACACGCTCGAGCGCGGCGGGTACGTCGTCTCGAAGCAGGACGGCATGTACCGTCGGTTCTATCTGGCGGGGAAGCGCGCAGAGGCCACGTTCTTCCTCACCGCCATCCAGCAGCGGATCGTCCTCGCCCTGAAGGAGAACGCGGGGATCTCCCAGGTGCGCCTCGCGGACTCCCTCGCCATCTCCGCGTCGCTGGTGAACTACCACCTCCACGTCCTCGCCGATGCGGGGCTCGTTCGACTCGAGCCACATGGACGGGAGACCGGGTGCTTCCTCGTGGAGGCCGCGGCGGCGCCGTTGTGAGGAGAGGATGCGAGTGACCGCAACCAGTCTCCGACCCATACTGCAGGTTCGCCCTCCCTTCTCTATTCATGTTATCATGAGTACATGAATTAGTCGCTCCCAGCACCGAACGATCTGGATGCCACGCCGGTACGGCCTGGGTTCGAAGGGCCTTCAGATGAAGGCGTAGATGTTCGCAGGGAGGTTGCCCTTCACGATCTCCTCCTCGAACTCCTCCAGCATGAGGATGCGGTCGTAGGTCGAGGGGTGCGTGGCGAACAGGTGGTTCGCGCGGCCCCAGGAAAACCGGCGCTCGTCCTTCACCGCCTTGTCCAGCTCGAAGCGATCGAGCTGTCCGTCGCGGTCGATGTCGTACTTCGCCATCTTCTCCCGCAGGTTGTGGTAGTCGTTCGCCGCCTTCACGGGATCGCCGATGTAGAACGCGCGGAGGCCCGTCGGCTCCGCCCGGTTGCGCACGAGGGAGAGGCCGAAGGAGATCTTCGTGAGCGCGGAGGCGAGGAGGTGCGGGTCGCGCGTGGCGGCGGCGCTGTACGCGTCCGCGTAGTACTCCCGCGTCCTCGACAGGTACCGCACAAGGAGCTGGCTCACCAGGTAGATCGTGTAGGAGACCGCCGCGATGAGGAACGCGACGAGGAGGACCTGGCCCTTGCCCTTGGAGCTCCGCCCCTTCCCCGAGGCGCGAAGCACCTCGAAGCCGACGCGGGCGACCAGGTAGGAGAGCAGCGGGACCGCCGACACCCAGGTCATGAGGATCACATCGCGGTGGCGCAGGTGCCCCACCTCGTGGGCGATCACCGCGCGGATCTCGTCCTGGTTCAGCGTCTCGAGGAGCCCCCGCGTCACGACGAGCTCCGACGACGCGAGGGAGCGCCCGAAGACGAAGGCGTTCGGGTTCGGGTCCTCGACGACCCAGACCTGGGGCATCGGCACGGCGGCCTGGCGGACCGTCTCCTCGACCACACCGTGCAACCAGGGGTTCGTCTTCGGGTTGACCGGGATCTTGTCCCCCAGGGACCGGCGGACGGCGGCGGGCCCGAGGTACCATTGCAGGAGGAGAAAGAGGAACGCGAGCGGGAACAGCACGAGGAGCCCCCCGGGGTACGCGTGCAACGTGAAGACGAGGTCGAGGATCGTCAGGAGCGCGAGCAGGAGTGCGGCGAGGAAGGCATAGACCAGGACGACCGTGGCCGTGCCGTCGCGGCGAAGCGCGGTCAGGGAACCCATACCGGCGCCTATAAGGGCGCTGCGAATCATCCTTTGCGGTGGTTCCCCCGCCTTGACGAAACTCGTGGACGCCCTCACGTGCGGGAAATGCGGCGCGCCGCTCCCGATGAAGACGGGGGAGGTCCTGCTCGCCTGCCCGTACTGCGGCAGCGTCCTGCGCCTCGGGGGCGCGCCCTTCGTCCTCCGCCACTCCCTTCTGCGCGCGGCGGTGATCGACCGGCCGGCGGCGGAGGCGGTCCTCCGCGGTTGGATGGCCGGCGGCTTCGTGAAGCCCGGGGACCTCGCCCGGCATTCCACAATCACGTCCCTCGAGGCGGTGTACCTCCCCTTCTTCGTGTTCGAGGTCCACGCGAGCACGCGGTACGCGGGCCTGCTCACGCGTACCGGCGGCGAGCTGCGGCGCGAGGGGGCGCTCGTCCGTGACTACTTCTGGAAGATCCTCGGCCGCCGCTCCGGGGACTTCCCCGTAAGGGAGTACAAGTTACCGCTGGCCCACAAGATCCCCTTCGAAACGGCGGCGATGATCGCGGGGGCCCAGTTCCTCCACGCGGAGATCGACGAGGTCGAGGCGGGGACGCTGGCCCGGGAGCAGGTGATGGAGCAGCAGCGGACGCTCCTCCACGACGTGATCGACGTCGTCGAGACGGCAGACACGGAGGTCACGTGGAAGGACCCGGAGTTCCTCCACGCGCCGTTCTGGACCGGGAGCTATGGGTACAGGGACAAGTCTTACGCGGTGATCCTGGACGCTGCCGCCGGCGAGGTCGTGCGAGGCGACATCCCGCCGCCCACCGGGGGACTCGGGGAGATGTTCTTCGGCCGGTGAGGGTGGAGTGTCGCACCAACGCGTCTGCGAACTCACCGCCCGATAATCACAAACCTGGTCGGGGACGAGACGGTCATCTGATAGCCGATTCCGAGGCGGATGGCGGTGTCAAAGACCCCGGCCGGCATCGCTCGGAAGTGAGGCGTCCATTCGTCGCCCTCTAAGAAGAGGACTCCGAGAGCGCCTGACACGGTATCCGCCAACGAGGCCGCTGTGAGGTTCACGTCGGACCGCAGGGGAAGGCCAAACGCCCGCGATCCGTCAAACGCGAGGGCCGATACCCCAACACTGTAGGTCGAGGCCCCGGGCCCGAGGCTCGCGCTGACGGGGACCACCCAGTAGAAGAGTTCCGGACCCACGAGCAGAGCATTGGCATGGGTGACCGTCGCCGTCGGCCCCGTTGGCGCCATCAGATTCCCCCCGAGCCGTTGCGCGGAGCCGTAATGGAGACCGGCCCGGGTCGTGGAGAACCAGACCTCGTAGAAGTCCACCCCCGGGACGATCCCGGCGGGCTGGAGGAAAGTGAGAAGGACGTCGTCGCCGCTCGCCACCGCGGTCAGGCTCCTCGCGTCTCCAGCCGGCCGGAAGCCGCCGGAGGCGTACTCGTCGTACCGGATCATGGAACCCGGAAGGCCGGTGAAGACGTAGCGCCCGGCCTGCGAAGTCTCCACGAGATAGCCCTGACCGGTCTCGAGAATTCGGTCTGAATCGCCGCCTCCCGGGACCGCGAGCCAACCGCTGGACGGGTCGAGGTAGGAAAGACGGTCCGCCTGGAAGGCGGTCCTATACTCAGCAATCGTATCCAGCTCAGGGCCGGAGTAATCGACCCAGGGGAAGTAACCCAAAGGACGCGCGATGGCATTCGTGCCGTTCCGGAGGTCGGCCGCAAAGACTCCGGCGGTGTTTGTCGTCGAGGAGATGTCGGAGCCGAGACCGAATACCACTGCGCGGAGCAGGTAGTACCGCTCCTCCGGGAAGGTGAGGGGTTCCGTGTCCATCCACGTTACTTCAGTACCTGCCACGGCATCATAGGCGCCCGCGAAGCCGAGATCGGCGAAGTCCATGGGGGTCGGGGCCCGGAACACGAGGTACATGCTTGGCGGGGGGTAGGCCGAAGGCTGCCACCGGAGGCCCACGGTCACGTTCCCGTCCCAGACGGTGGTCAGCTCCCGCGGGGGCAGGACGGGCGGGGTTCCCGCAGGGGTCCGGATTAGGAGGGCATCATACCAACCCAGGCTGGTGTCAATCGCGTCGGGCGTGGTCGCAAAGTCAGCTGATTCTGTCATTCCCGTGACAAGCACGTCACCATTGGCCCCCACCGCGACATCGATGCCCCATTCGGTCGCCGATCCAACAATGTACGAGGAGAAGACAAGACCACCTGCCGGGGTGAGCCGGGCGATTATCCCATCCCAGGCTCCGCTCGAGTGGACAGGGTAGGGAGCGTCCGAGGTGACCGGGAAGGTCGCGGAGATCGTGTAGCCCGTGACAACGACGTCGCCGGAAGGGTGGATCGCAATCGAGGAGCCCGAATCCGTCCAGTTGCCCCCGAGAAAAGTCGAGTACATCATGCCGTCGCCGGTGGCCGTCAGGTGGGATATGTACAGGTCGTCGAAGTTGTCTCGCGTCGGCTGATACGCGTTGGCTGTGACAGGGAAGCTCCCGGAACCGGTGTCGCCGACCACCCAGACGCTATCGTCGGCGCCGAGCGCGATACCATGCCCGAACTCCTCACCACCTCCCCCGAGGAACGAGGAGAACAACAGACCCGTCCCCGTCGTGTTCAGCTTAGTGACGAAGGCGTCGTAGTAGCCGTTCCAGACCTCATCATAGGCGCCTGTGGTCACGGGGAAGTCGCCGAGGGTGTAGCCCGTCCACCCCGTCACCACGGCGTTCCCCCCAGAATCCACGGCAATGGAAACGCCCACGTCGAAGTCGGCCCCGCCCAGGTACGTGGAATAGACCAGCAATCCTGCGGGGTCGAGCTTCGCGACGTAGGCATCGTAGAGCGTGTTATACGTCCTGTCGAAAGCGCCGGGCGTGGTGGGGAAATCGTCGGACTCGGTGAAGCCGGTCACGAAGACGGAGCCCGTGTCCTCGAGGGCGAGCGAGACGCCATAGTCGTTCTCGGCCGATCCGCCGAGGAAGGTGGAGTAGACGAGCGCGCTGCCGTTCGGGTCCAGCTTCGTGATGAAGGCGTCCCAACCGCCGTTGTGCGTCCGGTCGTAGGCCCCCGGGGTCGTTGGAAAATCCGCGGAGCCTGTGCGGCCGGTGAAGTAGGCGTTGCCGTCCCCGTCGACCGATATCGAGGCTCCCTCCTCTGCGTAAATGGAGGTCCCTCCCAGGTACGTGGCGTAGACGAGAGCCGAGCCGTCGGGCGTGATCTTCGCGACGAAGACATCGGTGCCGGATGACAACGTCCTGTCGAACGCTCCAGGTGTTGCGGGAAAGTCTGACGAAGTCGTCGTTCCAACTATGTAGGAATAGTCCCGAGCATCGACCGCCACGCCAAATCCCTCTTCCCCAGAGGCCCCGCCGAGGAAGCTGGCATACAGCCAAGGGTCGATTACCAGGGTCTGTCGTGGATCCCAGCCCTGGCACGAGAAACCATAGGCTTGGGGCCCCCGCTGCTCGAAGTCACAGGCGACCTCGCCCCCGTCGGGCTGGAACGAAAACGGCGGCGAGTCCCTTACGTCCCCGAGGGGGGTGCGCAGGACCATGGCTCGACCGAGTGGGACAATCTCTTCGAGTCCCTCGTAGGCGAGCACGATTTGCCGAGGGTCTGCGCCGGGAGCGATGTGGAACTCGTACTTGAGCGAGCCGCCGGAGATCGTGTAAACGAGATCAACGCCCTGGTAGAGGCCCTCGAAGACGAGGGTGTCGAAACTCCTGACGCCAGTGATCCACTTGGTCGAATCGGAACCGAAGAGGAAGTTGGTGAAGAACCCGACCTCCCCATGTCCTGCGGGTGAGACGGCCTTGGCCCCGACGAAGCTCACGCGGTAGGCGGCGCCGCGCGCGGGAGTCGTGTCCAGCGGTGGCGCGGTGTCAAGACGACGGTCTGGGAACCGGGAAGGACTGGCCCTGGGCTCCCGCAGCACGAATAGGACACCGTCGTCCAGGAAGGCGACCGAGGGGTTCCCCGAGGCATAGAAGCGGACGCCCCCGGCGACCTGGCCGAGGTTCTCCAGGAAATGGTCCCCGAGGGAGGCGGTCCCGGGGCGGGAAGGGGAGGGTACCGCTTCATGCCCTCCCGTCACCTTCTGAGGGGTCTCGGTCTGCGGGGGGGTCGAATGCGCCGCGCCGAACCCTAGGACAATGAGCAAGACCAGGGACAGGGAAATGCAGAACCGAGGCCGCCCATGGAACTCAATTGGGCGCCCCAACGCTACCATCGACCTACCCCACACACCACAAACGGAATCTCCCTTAATAAACCGACTCCAGCCCGCCCCCGGTGTGGGGCGGTGCTTCCGAGGGTCCCGTGGGTCCGTTCGTGAATCCCGTGCCCTACTTCTTGCCCTTCCAGATCGGGACGATGCGCTTGATCTCGTCCATGACCCACTGGGCCGCGGCGAACGCCTCCTGGCGGTGGGGGCTGCTGGCGGCGATTGCGACGGCGTCCTCGCCGAGCTTCATTGTCCCGCGGCGGTGGACGATGCTCATGGCGGTGAGTCCGAACTTCTCCACCGCCAAATCGCGCAGCTCCGTGAGCTTCTTCGCCGCCATCGACTCGTAGACCTCATACTCGAGCGAGGTGACCCCGGGGTCCGAGCGGACGCTGCCCAGGAAGAGGACGAGCCCACCCGCGGCGTTGTCCCGGACGCTCGCCAGCACCTCCTCGGTGTCGATTGGATCGTCCTGGAGGCGGACGAACGATCCAGCGCCGCCACTCACCGGCGGCATCAACGCAATCTCGTCGCCGTCCTTCAGTGTCACCGCCAAATCCACGAACTCCTGGTTCACCGCCACGAGCATCGAGTCCTCGAACCCCTTGAGGCGCGGGTACGTCTGTCCCACGTGGGACAGCAGGCCCTGCAGCGTCGTGCCCGCCGGCAGCTCCAGGTCGATCTCCTTCCGCCCCGTGACCTCACGGTAGGTCGCGAAGAGGCGCACGCGGACCTTCACGCGCGGGAAGACCGTGGCGCTTCGCTTAAGGGTTCCTTGGCGCGCTGCGGCCTTCCCTGGTTCATGTTATCGTGATAACATAATTACAGGAGGGCGAACGCCGCCATTCGAAACCAGGCCCCTCCGGAATCAAATAGAAGGACCGGAATCCGCCCGCCATGGCGTCTCGCCGGGCCGACCCGGACCTGGTGGAGTATCTTGGCAGAATCCTCCTGCGCCACCGCCTGCGCATCGGCGCCTTCCTCGGCATCCTCCTCCTCGGGACCCTCGCGACCCTGAACACGACAATCGCTCCGGGGGGCGATCCGGCGAACGCACGACGCATGGGCGCACCCGAGGCGCTCTACCACACCCTGAAGCTCTTCCTCGTGCAGGCGGAGGGGCTCTCGGGGAACGACCTGGCGGGGTACGTCCTCTGGGCGATCTACTTCATCGCCCCCGCCGTCTCCGTCGGCCTCGTCGCCCAGGCGCTCGAGGCGGTCATCCATAGCCCCGCGCGGCAGATCCGCCGGCTCCGGGGCCACGTCATCGTGGCGGGGATGGGGCGGCTCGGCTCCGCCGCCCTGGAGTCGTTCCGCGCGAAGGGGCGACCCGTCGTCGCCATCGACCGCGACCATGACAACGAGATCATCGCGCACCTGCGCGTCGAGCACCAGCCCTACGTCCTCGGCGACCTGACCTCGACCGCGATCCTCGACCGCGCGAACGTCGCGCAGGCGCGGCAGTTCCTCGCGGTGTCCGGGGACGACATGGCGAACATCGACGGGGCGACTCTGGCGAAGCGCCTCAGCGGCGGGGCCTGCGACTCCGTCGCGCAGATCACCGACCCCTTCCTCCTGACCAACGTCCAGGGCCTGCTCGAGGAGCACGGCATCCGCGTGTTCAACCCCTACGAGGTGGCGGCACGACAGGTAGCGGTCCGCGTCCGGGAGAAGCTGGCGACGCGTACGGGGCGGACGGCGGTGGTGGTGGCGGGCTTCGGGAAGTTCGGGAAGATGGTCGCGCGCGAGTTGCTCACCGCCAACGGCACGAAGGGTCGACGCGACCCCGTCGACCTCCTCGTCGTCGACCGGCTCCCCGGGATGGACCGGGAGTGGCGGTCGTTCGCCGTGATGCACGGCCTTCCTCGCGACGGGCTGCGCACCATGGTCGCCGACGTCCGCGACCCAGAGTTCTGGGAGCGCATGGCAGCGGAGCTCCGGCATGAGTTCAGCGTCGTCGTAATCGCCACGGACAACGACTCGAGCAACGTCACCACGGCCCTGCTCGTGCAGCGCCACCTGGAAGGCGAGGTGTTCCTGATCACCCGTCTCTTCCGCAGCGTCGCCGCCGTGGAGAAGGATGTCCATGGAATCGGGAGCCTGGTCTTCTCCGAGGTCGCCCTGGAGGCCTTGATGGCAGAGGCGGACCAGGCGAAGTAGAAGGAGCGTGGCGTTCCCATGAGGGGTCGGCCCTCCTGCGGCGAGTATTATTATGTTATCATAGGTACATGATTACACGACCAGCGGTGACCAACATCCCTTTTGGCGTCCGGCCAATGACTGAGGCGGCATCCCGGGCAACCCTTAATCGCCCGCCGACTCTTGCGCGACGGGATGGCGCGCACCTGTGCCCGTTGCCTGAGAAGATTCACCGGCATTCCCGCCCTCCGACTGCATTGGTGCACCAGCGATGGGTTCTACGTGTGTGGCAAGTGCATGAGGACCGACTGCCGGTCAGCCCATCGTGAAAGACTCCAAGAGGAGTACAACCCCTCGATCGTCTTCCTTGGCTTCGCCGTCCTCTTCACCGCGCCGGTGCTCGGCATCTTCCTCGGCCACATCTCCGCAGAGCTGACCGTATCATACTGGCAGCACGCCCCGATCACGAGTTTGAATGCCCTGGAAGAAGGAGGCACGTTCAAAGTGCTGGGGGTAGCGTCCGATGGAGACGGCGTGGTCCTGGGGGGGCAAGAGTACTCTTCGAGATCCCGGAATGGGCTTGTGAGCTGGCACTGGGTCTGGAACGACACAGATGAATTCCTCCTGGAGGACTCGACAGGACAGATCACCGTGACCTCACGCCGCTGGTGGATGGTTGAGGACGCACCCCACTACGCGACGAACGCGGATCACGCCTTTGGCACCGAGTACCTCACGGGCGACTCGATCTATGTGCTCGGCACGGTGCACACCGACACCGATGGGACCCGCAAACTGGAGGCACTCATCGTGAGCCCCGCTGAGGAGAGGCCAGCCCCGTCCTCTTCGGCTCTCCCCGCGATGGCGTTCGGAATGGGAGGGGTCATCGTAGCGTGGATCGCGATGCTCGAGGTCTTCCGTAGAAGGAAGGCGCAAAGTGAACGAAGCCACGACGGCCGTGAAGCCCGGCCAGTCGAGTGGGAGCAACCGTTCGACCCATCCCTCCCCTGGCGATCGAACCATTGGATGGGTGACCAGTTCGGACTGGCGATGCTGGGGCTCACTCTCTTGCTTGCCGCTTTGTTGAGTTGGACGGCCGTGGTTGATCCTGCGCACGGCCGCGAGTCGCTAATCGTGGTTGAGATGTTCGGCACCATGACCCCGGCCTTCGGCCTCGTTGTCGTGCTCGACCGCGTTGCAAACCCACCGCCTCCAAAGTTCGTTGCCCTCGGGCGTGACGGAGTCCACTTCTGGTTCGCCTCGCCGCAGGACCGGTACGCCCAGGTATCTTTCGTCGCTTGGCCCGAGATTGTTGAGATTCGGCGAGCTCGAGGCAAGCAAAGGCCATGGACACTGTATCGGGCGCCCGGTACGTCGATCCGGTTGCGACTCTCCCTCGGCAATCTTCGAAGGCTACGCGACTCGGTCAAGGTCAGAAGCCGATGATTTATGTTCTCATGATAACATAATCAGAGACCCCCGCCCCATCATTTCCGCTGGACGCCCGCGCGCGCCCACCCCTTATATCCGCGCCTGGGCGTCAGGGCCTCGTGGACGTCCTCCTCGTCAGCCTCACGGATCGCATGGACGAGATGCGGGACCTCGTCAGCTCGGCGGGGTACACGATCCTGGGAGAGGTCGTCCAGCACAAACCCATGGACCCCCGGACCTTCGTGGGGAAGGGGAAGCTCGAGGAGCTCAAGCAGATCGTCCAGGAGATGTCCCTCGGCGCCGTCGTCTTCCACGGCGACATCCGCCCGAAGCAGCATTACAACCTCGAGAAGGAGCTCGGCGTCCAGGTCTTCGACCGCACGCGCGTGATCCTCGAGATCTTCGTGCAACGCGCCCAGATCCACGAGGCGAAGCTGCAGGTCGAGCTCGCGATGCTCCACTACGAGGTCCCCATCCTCAAGGAGTGGATCCACCATGGCGTCACCGGCGAGCGCCCAGGGTTCATGGCCGGCGGGGAGTACCGCGTCGACGCCTACTACGAGACCGTGAAGCGCCGCATCAAGAAGATCCGCGACGAGCTCGAAGGCGTGCGCACCGAGCGCGAGCGGCGGCGGGAGCGCCGCCAGCACATCGGCTTCCACCTCGTGAGCATCGCCGGCTACGCGAACGCGGGGAAGTCCTCGCTCCTGAACGCGCTCACGGGGGCGCACGTCCTCGTCGATGCCCGCATGTTCTCGACGCTGCAGACGACCACCCGCGCCGTGCCCGGACACCGCCAACGAGTCCTCCTCACCGACACGGTCGGCTTCATCAGCGAGGTGCCCCTCTGGCTCATCGAGGCCTTCCACACCACGCTCGAGGAGATCTACGAGTCCGACCTCATCCTCCTCGTCCTCGACGGCGGCGAACATGAGGAGGAGTTCGTGCGGAAGCTGCGGCTCGCGGCGCGGACCTTGCTGCCCCGGGCAAGCCCCGCGAACATCCTCCCCGTGATCAGCAAGGGGGACCGGATGACCCAGGCCGATCTCGCGCGGTGCACCGCCATCCTCGAGACCTCCGAGTTCACGCATCCCCCCATCGTCGTCTCTTCCACGACCGGCGACGGCATGGACGCCTTGCGCCTGGCGATCGCGGAGCGCTTCCGGTTCCCCCTCCTCCTCGAGATCGCGGTCCGCCAAGACCCCGAGGGCGCTGGGTTCCTCTCCTGGCTTCACGACCGGACCGAGGTCGAGAGCATCGATCACGTGGGGGGGCAGGTCCGCGTCCGCCTTCGGTGCCGCACCGAGGACCTGGGCAGGATCCAGGAACGCGCGGCGGAGGTCCTGGTCGTCCCGGAGATCACGGGAGATCGAGTTCCTTCATCTTCCGGTTCATCTTGATCTCGTACGCCCGCGGCAGGATGAACGCGAGGCGCTGGATCTCCTCGCGGTTCCGGAGGAACTTCTGCTTGCTCGTCGTGTCGAGCAGCTTCCGGAACTCCCGGCGCTTCCGGATGCTGTCCCAGGTGTAGTACCCGCCACCGAAGAGGAGGAGCAGGCCCAGGAACCCCGTCCAGATCACCCACCCGCCGACGGCCTTGTGCAGGTCGGTGAATGGCGGAGCGCCGTAGAAGAAGGCCTGGGTGATCGCCTCGATCATGGCGAAGAGCGCGACAACGAAAAGCATGAGGCTCACCTCGAGCCGCGCCTCCCGCAGGAAGAGCTCCTTGATCGCTCCCACGACCCACCGGAAGAGGAGGGTCGTTTAAAGACTTGTGAAGGCCCAAGGTACTGTCCCATCCAGTAGAACCGCATTGGAGGAGCGCTCTCTTCCTCTCTGTTCATATACTTATGATAACATAAACACAACCGACCTCACCCTTTTCTCGCCGGTCGCCGTCCGGGCGTTCCGATGGACCCTCTGCGGACGCCCCTTCACTCCTGGCACGCTCGGCACGGCGCGACCCTCGTGCCGTTCGGCGGTTGGGAGATGCCCCTCCAGTACGAGGGGATTGTCCAGGAGCATCTGGCGGTGCGTCAGGCCGCGGGGCTCTTCGACGTCAGTCACATGGGCAAGCTCCTGATCCGGGGAGAGGGGGCCGTGGCGGCGGTGGAGCGCGTCTCCACGAACGATCTCCCGGCGAAGTCCGGCCGCGCGCGCTACACGCACCTCCTGGACGAACGGGGTCGGATCCTCGACGACGTCATCTTCACGGTGCTCAACGAACGCGAGGTCTTCGCGGTGTGCAACGCCGGGCCGCGCGCGCGGATCGTGGACTGGCTCGGCCGTCACCTGCGCGGGCTCGAGGTCGTCGACCTCACCGCCGAGTTCCTCTGCCTGGCCCTGCAGGGTCCGAAGGCCCTGGCCATCGCCGACTCGGTCCTCCAGGGAGCTCCTGGTCAGAAGAAGCCGTTCTGGGGGGCCTGGACGGGGTGGAGAGGTTCCTCCGTTGCACCGGAAACGGTGGGGTGGGAGCGTTCTGGCGAGGTCCTTCTTCGGGGGGGCGTCTCCGCCGGCCCCTTCCTGATGACGCGCACGGGATACACCGGGGAGGAAGGCCTCGAGATCTTCCCGCCGCGGTCGATGGCGGTGGAGGTCTGGGACGGGCTGCTCGCGGCGGGGGCCGCGCAGGGCCTGCGGCCGGTCGGCCTCGGGGCGCGCGACACGTTGCGTCTCGAGAAAGGGTACCTGCTCTCCGGGCAGGACTTCGACGGCGCACGCAGCTCCCTTGAGGCGAACTGCGAGTGGCTGGTGAAGTGGGATCACGAGTTCCTCGGGAAGGCGGCGCTCGTCGAGCAGAAGACTCTCGGCACGCACGATCGTCTCCTGGGGATCCTCGTAGAGGACCGCGGGGTACCGCGCCATGGGTCGGAGGTCGTGCACGACGGTCGGATCGTCGGCTCGCTGACGAGCGGGACGATGTCCCCGACCCTTCGCCAGGGCATCGGTCTCGCCTACCTGCCGCACTCCGTCGCGGTCGTCGGGACCGCCGTCGCGGTGCGCGTGCGGGGCCGCGACCTCGCCGCCACGGTTGTGAAACCGCCGTTCTTGTAATCGCGAAGTGCACACCTACGTTCATAGGAAATCCCTGGAGGGAGGATGCTTGTGAAGTGCCTATGTGGTAACAGTCCTGCTGTACGACAGGCTAGCAAGTGGTAACGAAGCACGTTCAGAAAGCCGTATATGGACCGTGGTCTTGTGGCCGGCCTACCCTCAGCGGAACGGCACGCGCGGAAGTGGTCCTGGATGGTTGAGACTTTGGCATACGGAACGGCATCAACGGCAAATGGTGAGCCCGAGCCCCGGCTGACGCCCAACGCCCTGGCGGTCCTCGAGAAGCGCTACCTGAACAAGGACGACTCCGGGAAGGCGATCGAGACGCCCCAGGAGCTGTTCTGGCGCGTCGCCTGGAACCTCGCGCAGGCTGAGAAGAAGTACGGGGCGGACGAGGCGAAGGTCCTCGACACCGCCCGCCAGTTCTATCGGCTGATGGCCGAGCTCGATTTTCTCCCGAACTCCCCGACGCTGATGAACGCAGGGCTGCCGCTGCAGCAGCTGAGTGCCTGTTTCGCCGCAGGGACCCCTGTGACGACCTCGACCGGGCCGAAGCCGATCGAGCAGATCCAGGAGGGCGAGCTCGTTCTGACCCATCAGGGTCGCTGGCGGCGCGTGACCCAGACGATGCAGCGTACGTCGACCCTGCTGCGTGTCAGAGTCCACAAGCTGCCGCCCATGCTCGTCACGGAGGAACACCCCTTTCTCACTCCGGACGGCTGGGTCCCCGCGGGGGACCTCCAGGGACGGAGGGTCCGGGTCGGCTCACCGCAGCCCCAGGTGCCGGTATCGACAATCCACTTTGAGGGAGAGATCGACGGAGACTTGGTGTTCGCGAGGAAGTCCGGGACGTCGGCGATGTCTGTTGCCCGCCACGCCGTGCAGGGGACGCGGAGCCTCCAGATCAAGCCGATTCGGGCGAGCCTCACCTTGGATGAGGATGTCGGGTGGCTCCTCGGGATGTATCTCGCCGAGGGGTGCGCCGACCCATCGAAGTACCTGTTGCGCTTCACCCTCGGACTCCATGAAGGAGAGAGGGCGCAGCGGCTCGTCATGCTGCTGGTGCAACACTTCGGCGTGAGCGCGGAGATCGTGTTCACGGTCGATGCGCCGACGTCCTGGCTCACGGTCCGGGCGAATAGCAAGCTCCTCTCCCAGTGGCTCATCGGGGCGTTCGGGACCGGCTTCGACCGCAAGCACCTGCCCGAGTGGGTCTGGTCCGCGCCCGAGGCGTTCCGCGCTGGCCTGCTCCGCGGCGTCGCCGACGGGGACGGCACGCGAGTGAACACGAACCAGACCCGGGTCACCCTCTCGAACGAGGGCCTCGTCCGTGAGCTCTTCCAGGTGGCCGTGGGATTGGGCGAGGCGCCGAGCCTTCGTCCGGAAACGATGCCCAAGCTGGCCACGACGCGCCCCTGGTCCATGACCTTCGGCGGCAAGCCGATGTACGTCTCCGACGGGGCCTACCTCGTCGAGTCCGTAGAGTCCGTCGAGGGAGAGCACACCGTGTACAACCTCGAGGTGGAAGAGGACCACACCTACGTCGCGAACCAAGTCGTCGTCCACAATTGTTTCGTCTTACCTGTTGAGGACAGTCTCACCGGGATCTTCGATACGCTCAAGCACCAGGCCCTGATCCACCAAAGCGGAGGAGGAACCGGTTTCTCCTTCTCCCGCCTCCGCCCGAAGGGCGACACGGTGCGGAGCACGATGGGCGTGGCCTCCGGCCCCGTCTCCTTCATGAAGATCTTCGACGCCGCCACCCAGACCGTGAAACAGGGAGGAAAACGAAGGGGAGCTAACATGGGCATCCTCCGTGTCGACCACCCGGACATCCTCGACTTCATCACCTGCAAGGACGACCTCTCCCAGGTCACGAACTTCAACATCTCCGTGGCGGTGACGGACAAGTTCATGGAGGCGGTGAAGGCCGGCGGTGCCTACGACCTCATCAACCCGCGCACGAAGAAGGTCGCCGGACAGAAGGATGCCCGCGAGGTCTTCGACAAAATCGCCTTCCAAGCCTGGAAGAACGGGGAGCCGGGCCTCTTCTTCCTCGACATCACGAACGCGACGAACCCCTGCCCGCACATCGCCGACTTCGAGGCGACGAACCCCTGTGTGACGGGGGACACCCTGATTTCGACCGAGAACGGTCTAACACCGATGTCCCATCTCGCGGAACGCTTCGGCAACGGCGGCATCAGCATCGTGACGGATCGTCGTGTCGCTGCTGAAGTGGTGGTCCAGTCCGGAGGCCTTCTCCTGGCCTCAGCGGATGTGGCAGCGAACGGGACGCGCTTGTCGCCCATCGCCCGCGCTTGGCCCTCCGGGGTCAAACCCACATGGACACTTCGGCTCAAATCCGGCCTGGAGCTCACACTGACCGCCGACCACCGCGTCCGGACGACCGAGGGGTGGATGCCCGCGACCGATCTCATTCCCGGCCAGCATCGTCTCCTGGTTCAGTCTGGACAGGGCGCGTTCCGATCCGAAGCCCCACTTCCGTTTGTACCCACGAACGTCCGGATTGGCGGGAACGGTCGAACGACCGTGCACGCGTTGCCCTCGAGATGGTCCCGCGACCTAGGCCTCGCCCTCGGTTGGCTCGTCGGAGATGGATGGCTGAGATCTGGGGACAAGAACTGTCGGGTCGGCTTCACATTCGCGGAGCCGGACCGCCCAATCCTGGAGCGACTCCAGCCAGTCCTCGACGGATGGTACGGCAAAGCGATCCGGGCCGTCCCTCGGGAGAACGGGGTGACCCACCTGTCGTACCACTCTCGTTCCTTCGTCGACTTCTTCGAGCGGCTCGGGGTCAAGCCGGTCGGCGCCGCGGAGAAAGAGGTCCCCATGGCCCTATTCGAGGCCACGCGAGACGCCGTGGTCGGATTCCTCCAGGGATTGTTCACGGCGGACGGCACAGTGCGGGATAACCCCAAGTCGAACAGCTCGTGGGTGGCACTGACCTCCAAGAGCCGCAAACTTCTCCAGGGGACCCAGCTTCTCCTGCTGAATCTGGGAATCAGATCCCAGATCCTGGACCGGAGCCGACCTGCGCGGGAAACCAGCTTCCGCTACACCGCGAAGGATGGCACCGCCCGCCGATACATGTCGGACGGAGTGCTCTATGAGCTGGAGATCTTTGGGGAAAGTCGTGAGCGTTTCCGTACCGAGGTGGGGTTCCTGGGGATGAAACAGGAGCGGCTCGGCTCGGTCCGGTTCCAAGGCTTCTACCAGCAGAAGTACGAGGACCTGCTCGTCGCCAAGGAATACGCCGGAGATCAAGAGGTCTACGACCTGACGGAGCCTTCCTCTCATTCGATGATCTGCAACGGCATTGTTTCCCATCAATGTGGTGAACAGCCCCTTTTGCCCTACGAGTCCTGCAACCTCGGTTCCCTGAACCTCGACCGTTTCGTCACCGCCGGGAAGAGACCGGAGGTCGACTGGAAGCGCCTCGAGACCGCCGTCCGTGGTTGCGTGCGCCTCCTGGACAACGTGATCGACCAGAACGCCTACCCCGTGAAGGAGATCGAGGACATCACGATGAAGACGCGGAAGATCGGCCTCGGGGTCATGGGCTTCGCGCGCCTCCTGTTCCGCCTCGGCATCCGGTACGACTCGGAGGCCGGCGTCGACATGGGCCGCAAGGTGATGAAGTTCGTCCGGGAGAAGGGGTACGACGAGTCCCAGGTCCTCGCGAAGGAGAAGGGCCCCTACCCGGCCTGGGCGGGTTCCCGCCACCACAAGATGGGCCTGCTCATGCGGAACTCGTACGTCACGACGGTGGCGCCGACAGGGACGCTGAGCATGATCGCCGACACGTCCGGGGGCTGCGAGCCGGAGTTCTCCCTCATCTGGTACAAGAACGTCATGGACGGGACGCACCTGCCCTACGTCCTCGACCACTTCATCGAGGTCGCGAAGGCGGAGGGCTGGTGGAAGGGGGACCTCCTGGACAAGATCCTGAAGAACCACGGGTCCGCGCGCGGCGTCCCCGAGGTGCCGAAGAAGTGGCAGGACGTCTTCACGGTCTCCTTCGACGTCTCCCCGGAGTGGCACGTGCGGATGCAAGCGGCGTTCCAGGAGTCGTCCGATTCGGCGGTGAGCAAGACGATCAACCTGCCCTCGGACGCGACGGCGGAGGATGTGAAGAAGGCCTATCTCTTGGCGTTCGAACTCAAGTGCAAGGGCATCACGGTCTACCGGGATGGCTCGCGCAACGACCAGGTCCTCAATGTCGGCGTGAGCGAGAAGGGCAAGGGCGGGGCGGAGACGAAGAAGGTCGAAGTTCCCCAAATCGCGGCTGTGATGAAGCCCCGCCCGCGGCCGGACGTGATCACGGGCCGGACGCAGAAGATCATGACCGGGTACGGCGCACTCTACGTGACGATCAATGAGGACGACAAGGGGCTCTTCGAGGTCTTCGCGCAGACGGGGCGCGGCGGCGGGTACACCGCCTCCTTCACCGAGGGCATCGCGCGCCTCGTCAGCCTGTGCCTGCGCAGCGGGGTCCCCGCCGAGGAGATCATCGACCAGCTCGAGGGCATCCGGTCGCCGCGGCTCGTCATCGACCAGCGGGAGCGCGTGTTCAGCATCCCCGACGCGATCGCGAAGGCGCTCAAGCGGCACCTGGGGGCCTCGCCCGCCGGCGTGCAGGTCAGCGTCGACTCGTTCGCGAACGGCGACACGCCGACGAACGGCCACGTCGAGATGGACGACGAGCTCGAGAAGGAGTCGCTGAACGCGATCGTCAAGCACGGGCTGAACCCGGAGTGCCCGGAGTGCCAGCGCGTCCTCACCTACGAGGAGGGCTGCGTGAAGTGCCTCTCTTGTGGGTATAGCGAGTGCTAAGGCACGACAGGACGCGGAACTACCCGCGACCCGCCTCGTTGAGGCGGTGGTGGAGTTCTGCGGAAAGGTAGTATCCTTCCGAGAGGAGGCGGCGAAGGGCCGCCTCGAAGGCCTCCTGCGTCAACCCGCCAGACCGACGCTCCCTCAGGAGGAGGAAGGGCACGCTGACGGGGCGAAGGCCCAGGTACTTGGCAACGGCAATGGCCGCGCGGTCGTCGATGACGACCTCGTCCGCCTTCTGCTGGACCGCGAGCGCGAGCGTGGCGGTCTCTCCAGGGTCGAGGTTCCACTCCGTCCGGACCTTCCGCACCTTGACGATACGGAGCCGGCGGCCTTCCACGAGTCGGCGGACCTCGAGGGCCTCGGAATGCCCACTGGTGATCCCCCGCTCGATCTCCGCGATGACCTCCGGGGGGACCACGACCTCGGAGTACTGCTCCAAGAGGTCGAGGCGCGCGAGCCGTGTCATGTAGATCAAGGGCGAGGCGTTGACCGCCGCCTTCATTCCAGTTCCTCGATGAGGGACTCGAGATGGCTTTCGTCGGTCTGGAAGCGCAAGCCCCGCCGTCGTAGCTCGTCGAGGAACTCCCACAGGCCCAGGCCCGCGTCGGACGCCGCACGCCAGGCGCTGCATTCCCCGCGCTGGAAGCGGTCCACGGCGTCCCCGAGAAGGATCTCGCGGAGGCCCCCATCGATCGCCTGACGGAGGAGCGTCGCTCGGTCCTGCTTCCGGCGCTTCGCGATCCGGTCGATCTGGCGGAGGGCCTCCTCCGGCAGCCTGAGGGTCGTCACGGGCACGTAGAATACAATCGACTACATCGTATTTAAACGGTTGGAGGTACCCGAAGGGCAATCGTTACGCGCTCGCGCGGATGGAAGTCCGGCTCTCAGATGACGAGCTTCCCGCCCTCGACGATCGTCTTGTCCCCGACCTTGAGCGTGGCGTTCGCGACGAGGTCGTAGAAGCCCCAGCTGCTCTTGTTCGTCCCGCCGAGCCCGCGGTTGTCCCCGATCCCCAGCGTCACGACGCCGGCCGCGAACTGGCTCGACAGGAACCCCGGCTTGAGCTTCCGGTTCAGCCCGATGGAAAGCGACCCGAGCCGGTCCTTGTCCCCGGTCCCCGCCGCGTACTGCTCCGTGACCAGGTTCGCGCTCTTCTTCCCCGAGATTTCGGTGACCCGGCCGTTCTCGAACGTGAAGGACAGTCCCTCGACAAGCTTGCCCTGCAGGGGGATCGGCAGATCGCCGACGAATGTGCCGGAGACGCTGTCCTCGGCCGGAGCGATCGTGACGGAACCGGCCGGCAGCGTCGCGTCGTTCGCGCCTGCCATGATGTCCGCGTCGTCGATGATCCCATCGTTCACCTGCGCCTCGCGCCGCGCGAGCTGGAAGCGGAGGTTCGTCCCGTTCGGCGCGGTGATGCGCACGCCCTGCGGGAGCGCGAGGAGGGCGCCGAGGCGCTGTCCGGAGGTCTGCAGGTCCGCGTGTTTGACCTTGAGCCCGTCCTCGAAGGTCTTCCGCCAGGTGTTGTAGTTGAAGCCGTACGTCTTGGCGCGCTCGCGCGTGATCGTCCCCAGCGGCACGTAGAGGCTGCGCGTCTTCTTCTGCAGGCTCTTCTCGTAGTGCGCGACCTCGCCCTCGTTGTAGGCGTTCCACTTCGAGGCGGGAATCCTGCGCATCCCGCTCGGGTCCTTCGGGCCGCCGAGGTAGATGTTGGCGGTGGCGTACTCAGTGAGCCCGAGGCAGTGCGGGCTCGCGACCTTGAGCTGATCCTCCGAGAGGTGCTTGAACTGCGCGTAGAAGAATTCGTCCGTGTCGAGGAGCATCAGGGGCTCCGCGCCGGCCTTGTAGAGCTCCGCCGCGATCTCGTTGGCGGTGTCAATCGTGTGCGGGTAGGTCGAGACCGTGACGGCCTCCCCGGGCTTCGCTCGCAGGCACTCGCTCACAATCGTCTTCGCGATGGATGGCATTGGTCCGACTCCCCGGCGGGCCAATGGCATCGAGGTGATTAAGTCGTTCCGGTCCCCGCCGTGATTCCTGTTCGCATGATTACAGGAATGCTGCGCGCTCGGTCAGGGGGATGGCTAGCTCCCGACGAGGAACGGCCCCTGGTCCCCGACGAGGATCCAGGCGAAGCCTCCCACCGGGCCGTGCGGGCGGAGCACGAACTCCCCGCCGCGTCGACTGAGGCGGGGGAGGCCCCGATGACCGGCCAGGTCCCTTGCCCCGCCTGCCGTTCTCCGAACCTGGTGGCGCGATCGCGGTGCCGCGTGTGCGGTTCGCGCATGGAAGAGATCCCGATTGAGGCGCCGCAGCGCTCCGACTCCCCCGCGGAGGTCGATTGGGGCGCGATCCGGAACGCCGTACGCCCGAGCGGGCGCGGACGGCGGAAGAGGACCTAGACCTGTGTGTTCATGTTATCATGATAACATAATCTCAGGCAGACTCCTCCAGAAGGCGGCGCCAAGGATTATGGCAGCCCGGGCCAGTGGCAGCCTCGTGCTCGGCGGCGATCCAGAGCCCTGGCTGAGGTTGGAAGGGGACACGGGCGGCGTCCTGTACGTCGCCTGCCCCATGAGCCAGGTCCTGTGCTCCGAGGAAGTGCTTCGCGCGTTGCATGAGGACCTGGAGAGGTTGTGCGGCGATGCGCCGGCCGGAAGGAGATTCCACCGGGACGCCGAGCCTCCGACCGAGAACGCGTTCATCATTCGGCGGATGGTCCTCTGCGACAAGGTCCGGATTACCGAGCTTCTCGTGAAGGCGGGCGTCTCGGATCGGATCGTCGAGGTGCTCGCAGGTCGCCGGGAACGCTTTGCATCTCCGGAGGAGTGGGACCTCGTCAAAGCCCGGGTGGATGCGGTCCGGGGATAGCGGCGAGAAGGATCAAGAGACCTTGACCCTCTTCAGGACTTCGACGTACCGGTCCCCATCGAACCGCCACGAGAGCGACTCGGGGTCGAACAGCCGCCAGTCCACCTGGCAATAGGTCGGCTGGAAGAGCGCGAGCGTCGCTTCGCGGTCCTGGAGCGCGGTGACCGGCGCCTCCGCGCCGCGGTGGAACTCCTGGACGATCCGGAGCACGGGGAGGATCTGGCCGCTCGGGAGGAAGCAGCGCACGTGGCACCAGCCCTCCGGGCCGAGGCCGGGGTTCAGCGCGGTGACGATGGAGCGCTGCGAGGCCTGCACGGCGGCCTCGATCATCGCGTCCGACTCCGTCCGGATGAAGAAGCTCAGGAAGGCGGCGTCCCGGAGGCGAGGCCAGTCGAAGAACACACGTGGTTGCAGGAAGACCTCGTCGAAGTCCTCGAGGAGGGCGTTCCACTGCTCCTGAATCATCCGAAGGGCCGACCCTGGGTGCTCCGCCGCCGCGCGCAAGACCTTCGACCCGTACTTCCGGATGTGATCCTCCCCCGACTCCTGGATCGCCTTCCAGACGTGCTGCGAGGAGTAGTGCCGCCAGATGTGCTCGACGACGATGGGGATGACGAGGGGGGAGGCGGCGATCTTCTCGTGGAGGCGCACTTCAAAGCGATCCTTGAGATTGCGCCGCAGCAGGGCGGCGAAGTAGCTGTTGTCGACCGGCCCCCGAATCTCTGCGCGTCCGTCGGCGGTAATTGTCTGGTGGAAGGGCGAGTAGATCGTGTGCGAATTCTTCGACCGCAGGATCTCCACGCGCTCGAGGAGGCCGAGATCCCGCGCCGCCTCCCAGTACTCCTCGAAGGCGCGCAGGGCGGGGCCGGGGACCCAGTAGCTCTGGCTCACGAACTGCCGCCCGTCCCCCATGCCGACGTCGACGTTGAACGAGGCCGCGTAGGGCAGGACGCCGAAGACGGTCGGGTTCCGCACCCCGTGGACACGCACGAGGACGTCCTGGAGGCCGAGGACGTTCGCCTTGGGGTAGGGGTAGTAGACGAAGCCGCCGTGGGCGCGGAGGAAGGCGAACCAGCGCTGCACGGTGCGCGGGGTGATGGCTTCCCCCTCCAGGCGGAAGCCGCGGGCGATGTCTCGTGGGAGGAGCCAGGCTTGCTTCCTGGTGAGGAAGCTGAGGAGCTGGAGGAGCGGCGGGTCGTAGAGCTGCAAACACGGCCGACACCGGGGAGGGGGGGCTTAAAGCCTCGGCGACAGGGAGGGAGTCGGCGGTGTCGCCGCCGCTATATAAGAGGGCCTGGCGATGCGCCGCATCATGTCCGGAAACGGGACGAACGGCGTTTGGGAGGCGGCGGTGCTGGTGAGTCTGATCCTCGGGATGGCGATGGCGGGGGCGCTCTGGAATGGAGGCGGAGGGGCGCCCTTGGGGAGAACCCCTTGCCCCTTCCAGAGTCCGACCAGTGGGTTGGCGAGCATTGATTCTCCTCGAGTCCTCAACCCCTGTCCTGGATGGGAGTGGGTTAAGACGTATGGCACAGCGAGCTGGGACGAGTCGACAAGTCTTGCCCCGACATCGGACGGTGGCGCGGTGCTTCTGACATACACGACCGGCCCGAACGGGACCGGTCTGGGCGCCAGGAGTACTGTTCTCCGACTCGACCAGAACGGCACGGTGCTGTGGCAGGAGCAGTTGCCCTTGGCGGTTGGGCACGGGGGCTCCATCAAGCAGACGAGCGACGGAGGGTTCGTCGTCGCGCACCCAACTAACGTCTTTGGCTCCTTCGACGTGCTCGTCTACAGGCTCGACGCTCTTGGACAAATCGCGTGGCAGAAGACCTATGGGGGATCCGGCATCGACTGGCCTTCCAGTATTGCTCAGACCTCGGATGGAGGATACATCATCGGCGCGGACACCACATCGTTTGGCGCGGGTGGGAAGGATTTGTGGCTTCTCCGGCTCGACCCTTCAGGGGGAGTGATCTGGCAGAAGACGGTTGGCGGGGCGGGGGATGACGACCTCGCAGACATGCGCCCGACAGCCGATGGGGGGTTCGTTGCTGTTGGCCAAACCACAGACTCCCACTCCGCCGCGTTCGTCGTACGGCTGGACTCCGGCGGGAACGAAGTTTGGCAGAAGACCATCCAACCCGGGAACAACCCTGGAGTGATCATGTCAGTCGCACCGACGGTAGACGGAGGTTTCGTCGTCCACCTGGGTACTGGTGGGAAATGGTACGTGACCAAGTTGTCTGGAACCGGCAATATTGTCTGGCAGAAAATCTACGGCGACATCTCCGGCACAGGTTCCATCGCGCCAACCGCGGACGGAGGATTCGTACTGTCGGCGACGGTGGGTTCGTTGGGAAGCCTGAATCTGGAGGTACTGAGGATTGACGCCAATGGAAATCGATTGTGGCAGCGAACCTATGGCGGCTCGTTGGACGACTGGTCCTGCCACCCGCAGTGTATCCATGAGGCTTCGGATGGGAACTTCCTCGTCGCCGGCTATACCAAGTCCTTCGGGGCGGGCGATTTTGACGCCTGGTTGCTGCGATTGTTCACGAACGGGGCCATCTCGAGCAGCTGCACGCCGGGGTTCGGTACCTCGAATAATTCTCCGGTCGTGTCGAACTCCAAACTGAAGATTGCTCCGGCGACCTTTGCCTCTTCTTCTGCTGCTGGAATCTCCAAGGTCACGACAGACACCGTCCGAGTGGGAGATCACGTGGTGACCACTCAGTGTAGCGCCTGAACTTCCAGTTGAGGGACGGTGACGAAGGAGAGAGATCATGAGAGACTCGAGAAGGACCGGAACGATGGCCAAGCGCGTGGGGATTGTGATCGGGGTCGTGTTGTTGGCTGCGCTCGCCACCGCAGGGGCGCCGGTGGGAAGGGCCACGGGAAGCGGAGCGTACGCGGCAGTAAATCTGCACACGACGGACCGGTTCTTACTCGACATTAATGACATGGGACAGATCCTTAGCTACGATTGCCTCATCACTACTACCGGCATGCCGTCTTGCGACACGCAGCTCGCAGACGGCAACACACCCCTCAATGTACCTCTGGGGGTCAGCGCCCCCGCCATAGACAACTACATCAACACTTGGGGGGAGGTCTCTGGCACTTCGGCCTCCATTGCGCCAGGGTTTTCGCGCGCCGCCACGTGGACTTCCTCGGGCGGGACAGTCCCCGCCGGAAGCCTGGGAGGGGACAACTCATGGGGGGGGCTGATCAATGAAGCGGGCTGGACCGCAGGCGACAGCGAGACAACTTCCGGCAGTGGCCTTCCCTACCAAGCGTACGTCTCGGTCCCTGCGGTGAGCATGTCCTCGTGGCCACCCCTCCCTCCTGTCACACCCGGGGTGTATGACCTCGGGCACGCGCTCGGCGTGTACTGCAGTAGCGTTTCCTGGGGGGGCCTGAACGAGAGAGGACAGGTTGTCGGCATCACGGGTGATACCACCAACGGCTGCTACGGGTTTCTGCCCTGGGACCCCGTCGTGCCCGCCTTCTGGCAGTTCCTCCCTGACGGCAGCCTCACAGGGAACTTCCTGAACCTCGCGCCTGGCTGGTCATTGGTAGGGGGTAACGGAGGCAGTCTGCTCATCAACAACCGGGGCCAGGTCCTGAGCGTGGGCGTCGATCTCTCCGGCAATCTTGGAATCTTGCTCTGGGAACACCCGGAGGACCCAAGTATTCCGCCGGCCGATATCGGCATCCCACCGACTTCCGGTGATGTGGTGCGGGTGAGTGTCGACGTCGTGGACGGCACCACCTCAAACTGCGAGGTTAGTCTGCCGTGCGTCTTCATGAACGACCGTGGGCAGGTACTGGCGACCTTCCCAGTCAGGAACAACATGTTTGATGCCGCGGGCTTGCAAGGCCTGATAGCGGAACCTTGGTTATGGGATCCATCGACGGGTAGATGGTCCCCGATTACGCCCCAGCCCAGCTGCGCTTGGGATCCGACAGGGAATCCCTATTGCGACTTCTCCATGGCCTACGCCATCAACAACGCTGGACAAGTGGGTGGTGAGAACGACCACTGGGGGTACGACCCTAATGTTGCGGGAAACGTTGTGAAGTCCACCGGAGGCTTTGTGTGGACCGCTGCCGGGGGACAGCAAACTCTTCCCTCCTGCCCAACAGGGTGCACCATCCACCCCCGCATCATCAACGACCTAGGACAAGTCGCAGGACAAACCCTTGTAGGTTTCCCGTACACTTTTGGAGGCGACCTACGCTGGCAAAGGGACTACGACAGCATCGCGGACTCTATCGACACGCAGCCCGATAACACTAACAATTGCCCTGTGCCTTCCTTCTTCAACCCGTGCCAGTTCGATGACCGCCCCAACGGAGGGACGACCTATGGCGAAGTTGTCGCCGACCACGGAAACAGAATCGCAGTCGTTGACGTCCCGACGGGATTGTATCCCGGGAGCGATGGGGTGAAGATTGTCAATCTCGGCGACGCGGTGAATCCGGACTTGACCTACAAAGTCTGTAACTTCCCATACACGATTCACGGAAGGGGGCTGAGCATGCCGCATTGCAGCACCTTGGACCTTGCTGTTGGAGCCGGCGAGTGGACGATTGATGTCCCGGGGCACCCCATCGTGGTCACGGCCGGTGCGGCCGTCTCAGTCGACGAGGCGGGCCCAGGTGCTCTGTCAATCACGGTCGACCCCGCAAGCGTCGCGACGGTCCTCGTCGGCCAGACGTCCGTCGGGCCGGGGCAGACGGTCGTCATCCAGACGAATTTCCCGCCCTCCGTCGCAATCACGGGCCCGCCCTCCGGCACGGTGGCCGCGGTCGGCGCCCCCGTCACGTTCACGGGCACCTTCACAGATGACACCGGGGACACGCACACCGCCGTCTGGGACTTCGGTTCGGGCCCGGTCCAGGGCACCGTGACCGAGGGAACCGGCGGCGGCACCGTGAGCGACACCGTCGTCTTCGCCTCTGCGGGAGTCTACCCGGTGAGCCCGACGGTCACGGACAACGGTGGCCTCAGCGGGTCCGCCTCGACCGTGGGGGACCTTCCCGCCTTCGTCGTCGTCTACGACCCCGCGGCGGGCTACGTGACCGGCGGCGGGTGGATCCAGTCCCCGCTGGGTGCCTACATCCCCAATCCCGCTTTGACCGGCAAGGCCACGTTCGGGTTCGTGTCGAAGTACCAGAAGGGGGCTACGATCCCCACCGGCCAGACGGAGTTCCAGTTCAAGGCGGGGGCCCTGAACTTCAAGAGCGCCGCCTACGAGTGGCTCGTCGTCTCCGGGTGCCGGGCCCAGTACAAGGGCCGGGGGACAATCAACGGCGCCGGGGACTATGGGTTCCTCCTCACCGCCATCGACGGGCAGTTGAACGGCGGGGGCGGGATGGACAAGTTCCGGATGAAAATCTGGGACCGGACCACAGGCCTGATCGTCTACGACAACCAGCTCGGCGCGGACGACTACGGGGACGCCGCCACCGCGATCGGCGGCGGGAGCATCGTGATCCACAGGGGGTGAGACAGGGAGGGGCCAAATGGCCAAGGAAGCCCTCACCGGATCTCGCTTATTTGACGGAACCTCGCCTCGGGGGATTTCGGGCGGGAGGGCCCTCCTCAACGCGTGGGGGGCTGAGCAAGAACTTGTAGGCCGGAACGAGCTCGATGGTCCGCCCGTCCACGCGACGGGTCTCCTCGAGGTCCGTGGTGACGATATAGCCCTTGGGCACCCGGAACCGCTCCATGAAGGCAAGGAGTCCGTGCAGCTCCACCTTGCCCGACTTGACCTCGACAGGTATTGGCGGCGTCCCCGGAAGCACGACGTCTACCTCGTTCTTGTAGGGATCCCGCCAAAAGTACTCGGCCCGAAGCTGGGTGACGATGAGCCACTCGAGCGTCCGCGCCCGAGAGAGTTCGTCCGAGGCGAACGGGAGATTTGCGGAGAGCACCGCCGGATAGTACTTCTTCAACCGACGCTCCTGCTTCCTCCGGCCCGGAGCGTAGTTGTACAGCTTCCGCACCAAGAACGCCTTCTCGAGATACGACAGGTAGGTGGAGAGGGTGTTGCGAGACACGCCGAGCTCCCCCGCCAGGCCGGAGACCTCCACGAGCTGCCCCGGCTCGTCCGTGAGGAGGTTGAGGAGGGACTCGAGCAGGGAGACGTTCCGGATGCGGAGCACAGTCGGCAGGTCGCGGTAGAGGACCCTCACCACGATGCTCTCGCGCGCGAAGCTCCGGACCAGGGGACGGTCCGCCCCGATCAACTCGGGGAACCCCATCGTGCCCGCGAACGCTGTGAGCGCGCGCCTCAGTTCAGGGCGATAAAGGGCGACCGGCTCGCGGGGGATGTCGCGAAAGCCCAGGTACTCCCGGAAACTGAGGGGATGGACCTGGAGCTCCAGGAGGCGTCCCGCGAGGCTCTCCCGGGACCCTTTCCGGATGAACAGGGACTCCGAGCCCGACACGACGAACTTGGCCTGTTTGCCCAGGAGGTCGTAGAGCGCCTTGAGCTGGGTCTCCCACCCGTTGAGCTTCTGGATCTCGTCGAGGAGAAAGATCGTGCGGCTCCCGGGGGGCGGGGCTCCGCTCACCTCTTCAGCCGCCCGTCGAAGCTCTCGCAGGTCGACGGCTGGGAACTCGTCGAAGGAGAAGAAGACGACCTGCCGCGGGTCCGTGCCGTCCCGGAGGATCTCCTCGGCCAGCCGGAGCAGCAGGGTGGTCTTCCCGACGCGTCGGAGGCCGGTGAGGGACACGGCGAAGCGGTGGGGGAGGAGACGGCGGAGCTCCTGGAACACCTCACGCTCCTTGTACTCGACGTGGAAGGCGCCCTTCCACCACGGGTTGAGGTCCCTCAGGGCCGTCTCAAGATTCGTCATGTACACCATGCACACTATCGATTCTGTGCACTGTATACAATGCGTAGACTCTCTTAACCCTTCCGCCGCGGCTTGTCAGGACACCGCGTCTTCTCCGAATGGCGGCGTCGGGACGGACGCGTTCCGCATCAAGATGGGGGACCGGGAGCGTCGTCTAGGACAACCCGTTCGGCGTGGACCAGTACGGGGACTCCGCCCCTGCGATTCGGCGGCGGAAGCGTGGTGATCCACTGGGGTTCCCGAGGGCACCCGGCCTAATCCTGTTATCATGGTAACATGAATCAAGACCAAGCGTTATGCGGCGAATCCCCTTCCGAGCGTCTGGATGGCCCGCATGGTGGACATCGGCGCGAAGCCGGATGTCGAACGCCGCGCCACCGCCACCGGAGAGATTCTCCTGAAGCCCGCCACCGTCGCCGCCATCCGCGCGGGGAAGGTCGAGAAGGGCGACCCGATCCACACCGCCGAGGTGGCGGGGATCCAGGCGATCAAGCGCACCGCCGACGCCCTCCCGCACTGCCATCCCATCCCGCTGACGCATGCGGCGGTCCACCTGAAGATCCTGAAGAGCGGGGTGCGTTGCACCACCGAGGTGGCGGCGATCTACAAGACCGGGGTCGAGATGGAGGCGTTGCATGGGTGCGCCATCGCGCTCCTCACCGTGTGGGACATGGTGAAGTCGCTGGAGAAGGACGGGAAGGGGCAGTACCCGTTCACCGCCCTCCGTGACCTCAAGGTCACCGCCAAGGAGAAAGGCTGATGCCGCTGCAGGGCTCGGCGGCGGCGCACGAGCACAAGGAGCACGCCCCCGCCAGCGCGCGCTGCGGCGTCCTGACCGTGAGTGATTCGCGGACGCGGGCCACGGACGAGACCGGTCAGGTCCTCCGCTCTGGCCTGGAGAAGGCCGGGCACCAGGTCGTCTACTATGTGATCGTGCCGGATGTCATCGGTGCGATCCGTTCCGGCGTTCGAAGGGCCCAAGGACCGGGACACCGCTGCGAGGTCCTCGTCATCAATGGCGGCACGGGGATGACGAGACGGGATGTCACCATCGAGGCTGTCCGTCCGTTGCTTGACAAGGAGATGCCGGGGTTCGGCGAGCTCTTCCGTCAGATATCCTACAAGAGTATTGGAAGCCCGGCGTGGCTGTCGCGCGCCTTGGCGGGGACGCACAAGGGCATGCTCGTCGCCTGTCTCCCAGGATCGCCGCAGGCCGCGGTGCCGGCGCTGAAGGCCCTCCTCCTCCCGGAGATCGGGCACATCGTGGGCATGCTGCGGCGGTGAGCGAAGGCGCGAGCACCGCTATCCGACCCCTTCGCGACGCCGCGGTGGGTGGCGGACGTGCCCCGGTCCTTCCGCAGACCCTGGTTCGTGGCCGGCGGTCGGGCGATCTAGGATCAGGCCTCGGCGCGGGTGCGGTCGGGCGTAGGGGCCTCGGGCAGCTTCTCCGGCGCCTTCTCCCCCGCCACGTAGAGCTGGAGGTACGGCACCAGCGCCTCCATGATCCGGTTCTCCGCCTTCCGCAGGTGCTCCTCGTACGTCGAGCGACTGATCCCAAGGGCGGCGGCGATGTTCTCCGTCGTGACCTTCCGCGGAGAGGTGTAGTATCCATGGCGGTGGGCCTTGAGGAGCGCGTCGATCTGCTTCTGCGTCATCTCCCCGAAGAGGCCGTTGACCCAGACGCTCGTCGGGAGGACCTGGAGGGTGAGCTCCCGCTTCCGGATCAGCTCCGTGGGGCCGCGCTTCCCGAACTCCTTGAAGAGCCCCCGCGTCGCGTCGACGTCGAACGTGAGGACGCGGAAGTAGCCCCAGCCGTCCTTGTACACATGCGGCGGTGCGTCCGTGAACTGAAACTTCTCCCAGACGTTCCAGGGGCTGTCGTGGTTCCCGCACGTGCACTTCAGGAGGAGGATGCGGGTCTCCCCCGAATCCATCCACTGGTCCACGATCCGACCGGCCTTCTTCACGTCCCTCTCGATGCCCTTCAGCGTCTCCGGATCCTGCGACGGGATCGAGAGCATCTCCCGGTTCCAGTTGCACCACATCGAGATCGGCACGCCCGGGTACCGCCCGGAGAGGCGGATGAACGGGTAGTCGTACTGCGCGCGGAAGGTCACTTCCCAGAGGCTCATGACCCGTCCAATGGCGGGTCGGGAGTATCAAGATAGGCCCGTCCTATGACGGCTTGCCCCGCCGGCTCAAATCCCATCGGCGCCCGCGGCCTTGTCCTCGGCATGCACGAGTATCTCGCGATGCGGCTGGTGAAAAGAACGGTGCGGCGGGACGCGCTGCGCGACTACACCCGGGCGGAGTTCGGCGCCGACGCCCCGTGGGCCCTGGCGGAGATCGTCCGGGTCCGCGATTCCCGTCGCCGCCCTCGCCGGGGAAGAAGGGTTCAAGAGGCCCCGAGAGTTCCGCCGGCGTGGCCTTCGACCCCATCCACGTGACGCTCCGCATCCTCCATATCGTCTCCGGCGTCTTCTGGGTCGGCGCGATCGCCTACAGCGTTCTGGTCCTCGGCCGCGTGCTCCCCCGCGTCGACCCGCCGGTGCGCAAGCAGCTGATGAAGCAACTGCTGCCGGTGGCCCTGAAGTACATCCCGATCACCGCCACCTCCACGATCACGTTCGGGATCCTTATGTACCTCTACCTCACCAACTTCGACCTCTCGACCATGCTCGGGATCCTGCGCTTCCAGATCCTCTTCGCGGCGATGCTCATCACTCTCGGGATGTTCACCTTCGGCATGCTGATCGGCTTCCGGACAGGGCTGAAGATCAAGGCGCACCTGGACGAGGAGAAGTGCGAGCACATGCCCCTGGTCGGCGCCCTTCAGAAGCGGTTCGCGCTGAGCAATCTCGTGGTCTTCGTGATCGGGGTCACGGTCGTGGCCTTGATGGCCATCGCCGTCGCGTCGTAGCCGCAGAATTGGCGGTGAAGCCTCGCGGTCACCCAGATGGGCATTCCACAGTCTTAACCGCCGGGCTCCCTTCTTCTTCCTGTGACCTGGCGTCCTCTCGCCCTCGCGATTGCGCTCGTCCTGCCGACCCTCCTCCTGGTCTCGCCGCGTACCGCGGTGGCTGGGACGCCGCCATCGGGATTCTCCGACACGCTGCTCGCCTCGGGGATGAACACGCCGCTCTCCCTCGACTGGCTCCCCGACGGGAGTGGGCGCGCGGTGATCGTGGAGATGGGCGGGGCGATCCTTGCCTGGGACGCTCCCTCGGTCTACGCGATGCACACGATGCTCGAGATCAGCACGGGGAGCGAGCGGGGGCTTCTCGACGTGGCGGTGGATCCCGGCTACCCGACGAGGCCCTACGTCTACGTGCATTACACCAACCTGGCCCCGCCGGCCGTCCAGGTCGCGCGCTTCAACATGACGGACGTCGGCGGCATCCTCGACATCGACCCGGCGACGAAGCTCGTCCTCCTAGACGACATGCCCGACACCGCCTTCAACCACAACGGCGGCACGCTGCGCTTCGGGCCGGACGGGTACCTTTACATCAGCGTGGGCGACGACGCGACGGGGTGCAACGCGCAGGACCTCACCATCCTGGCGGGGAAGATCCTCCGCATCCGCGTCGACGACTCCATCGACCCCGCGAACCGCGCCACGCTCGCCCCGCCCACCAATCCCTTCTTCTTGGACTCGAACAGCAACGCGAAGTTGGTCTGGGCCTACGGGCTCCGCAACCCCTTCCGGTTCGGGATCAACCCGCGGGACGGGCGCGTGTTCATCGGGGACGTGGGACAGAACACCTGGGAGGAGGTGGATGCCGTGAACAGTTCCGGGCTCAACTTCGGCTGGCCGTACTGGGAGGGCGAGGTCCGCTACCAGCTGACGCTCTGCCCCGGGGACCTCTCGCTCCCACCGAGCGTTGGCCCGATCTACGTTTACCTGAACGGCGCCGGCAGCGCGGCGGTGATCGGGGCCACCGTGTACACGGGCGCGACGTTCGGCCTCGACGCGAGCTTCCCCCCGGCCTACACGGACGACTTCTTCTTCATGGAGTACTACACCGGCTGGCTCCGCGTCCTGCGGGAGGTGGTGCCGGGGACGTTCTCTCTCGTGCCCGGCGTGACCGCCACGAACTGGGGGACCGGCTACGCCTTCGTCGCGGACATGATCCCGGGCGCGGACGGGGCGCTGTACTTCCTCACCGGCGGCGGGGAGCTCCGGCGCCTCGCGTTCCTCCCGGCGACGCCGACGGCGCCCACGGGGCTCGACGCGACGCTCGCGAACGGCGATGCGGACGTCGTCCTCACCTGGACGCTCTGGAACCCCGAGGCCAACGTGGACCACTACGAGGTGTTTCGGTCGAGCACATACGATCCGTCGCGGACCGGGTACGCCAAGGTCTCCATCGACCTGTCCCTGCCCGCCGGCTCCACCACATGGACAGACGTCGGCGCCGCCGCCACCTCCGGGAACGCGTTCTACTTCGTCCGGGCCGCGGGTCCGAACGGCGAGAGCAACTTCACCGCCGGCCAGGTGGCCAAGTTCACCCGCCCGTTGCCGGCGGAGGCGGCCCTGCTCTCCGTCCCGGTGATCACCGGATCGACGCGCATCCAGGACCACTTCCACGGAACGATCGGATGGTCGAGCGCCTGGACGCACCTGGCCTCTGATGCCGCCGACCCCTGGAAGCACTTCGACGCGGGCCGCGGGGACCTCACGGACGTCGATTCCCGCCAGGGCGTCTGGGTCCAGGTCGTGGGGAGCGGGGATTACCGGGTCGCGGGGCGTGTGCCGTGCACGACCGCGGTCACGCTGCGCGTCGGGTGGAACCTCGTCGGGTTCCCCGCGATACGCCCCCAGACCGTCGCCGCCGCCACCGCGGGGCTCTCCGCGTCCGTTACGATCGAGGCCTATGATGCCGCCACCGGCCCCTACTTCCTCCGCCGCCTTTCGCCCACGGACCTCCTCGGCCCCACCGAGGGCCTGTGGGTGCAGGCCTGTGGGTGCACTCTCCCACAGACCAAGTCTGGATCACCGCCAACGACCCGTCACCAGGCTGCGCGTGATCCCCCGGGGACAAGGGTTTTTGGCGGTCACCGTCGTCCCCGGAGCGTGCGGCCGCTGAAGTCGCTCATCTCCCTGGAGGAGGCCCTCCGGCTCTGCCTCGATTCCGTCACCGCCATTTCACGCACCGAGACGATCCCGGTGCTCGAGGCCGCAGGGCGCGTCACCGCCACGGACGCGGTCAGCCGCATCCACGTGCCGCTGGTCGACCGCGCGGCCATGGATGGTTACGCGGTGCGTGCGAAGGACACGTACGGAGCCGGGAAGTTCCGGCCGAAGGTGCTGGGGTGCATCGAGACGCTCTACGCGGACACCGTCCCGAAGAAGCGCGTCGGCCCCGGACAGTGCGTGCAAGTCGCCACGGGGTCCTCCATCCCGAAGGGCGCGGACGGCGTCGTCATGGTGGAGCACACGGAGAGCGATGGCGGGAAGGTGCAGGTCCTGGAGCCGGTGCACCCCGGAGAGCACATCTCCCGCCAGGGGGAGGACATCCGGAAAGGGGAGGCGGTGATCCGCCGCGGCGAGCGACTTACCCCCGCGAAGATCGGCGCCCTCACCGCCATCGGCCTGGATCGCGTGGCGGTGTACGTGAGGCCCCGCGTCGCCATCCTCGCCACGGGGGATGAGGTACTCCCGCCGGGCAAGAAGATCCGGCCCGGCCAGGTCTACGACATCAACTCCTACACGCTGGCGGCGGTCGTCGACCAGAATGGCGGTGAACCGGTGCGACGACCCGGAGTGGCGGACACCATGCCTGCCCTCCGCGCGGCGCTGCGTTCAGCGGTGAAGGAGGACCTCGTCGTCTTCTCCGGCGGCTCGTCCGTCGGGGAGAAGGACATGATCATGGACGTCCTCCAGGACATGGGGGAGCTACTCTTCCATGGCATCGCGGTGAAGCCGGGGAAGCCGACGGCGCTCGGGAAGATCGGGAAGACCGCGGTGCTCGGGATGCCCGGGTACCCGACCTCGTGTCTTTCGAACGCGTACATGATCCTTGCGCCGATGCTGCGGAAGATGGCGCGGTTGCCGCCAGAACCGCAGAAGGTCGTCGAGCTCCCGCTCGCGCGGAAGATCGTGAGCGTCGTCGGCCGCGTCGAGTTCCACACCGTCCGCGTCGAGGACGGGACGGCCGTGCCCGCGTACAAGGAGTCCGGAGCGATCACGAGCATGGCCCACGCGGATGGGTACATCGAGATCCCCGCCAACGTGGACCTGGTCGACAAGGGGGAAACCGTTAAGGTCTTCCTCTTCTAGTCGGGAACGTGCGCAAAATCAAGGCAAAGAAACGGAAGAAGCCGAAGGTGCTCGGCCTGCTCAAAGGCGTCGTTCCGTACGAATCCTTTGACCGTCACAACCTCTAAGGAGTGGCCATCTCCGCCTGTGGGCCGCGAAACAACTCAAGCGGGAACCTGCAGCGAGGTCGCGAACAGCTGAGTCACCGCCTCCTTGTACGCGTCCCCACCCTTTCGGAACGTCTCCCCATGGCCGGCTCCTGGAATTACGAGCTTCTCCTTTCGCCCCTGCGCCCGCTCGTAGAGCACGTTCAGGTCATCCGGATCGATGAGGCGGTCCGCGTCGCCGTGGATCAGCAGGAGAGGCACCGAGATCTTCCCCACCTCGTCCATCGGCCGGACCGCCTTGGCGGCGAACCCTGTGAACGGCCGCCAGAACGCGAGGGTGAGCTTCCCCACGAGGGCCACGATCCGGAGGCGCTTCCGGAGATGCATCATGATCCTCTCCAGGGAGGCGGGGCAGCTGTCGAGGACGACCGCCGCCAGTCCATCCACCTGAGGCGCCGCGTACGCCGCCGCCGCGGCCCCCATGGAGAGCCCGAACAGGCCGAACCGGCGGAACCCCTGCGCCCGCAGGTACTCGAACGCCCCGAGGACGTCGCGGGCCTCCTTCGGGCCGATCGACACGGAATCGGCCTCCGACTCCCCGTGGCCCCGAAAGTCGAAGAGGAGCACGGGGTAGCCCTCGAGGTTGAGGAGGCGACCCACTCCGAGGAGGTTCTCCTTGTACGCGCCGATGCCGTGGCAGACCACGATGGCGGCGTCCTTCCCCGGCGTCCCTTCCAGGAGGAGCCCACGGAGCTTCTTCCCGTCCGTGCTCGGGAACTCGACCGACCGGTGCTGCAGGCCCTCCAGGAGCTTCAGCTCCGGACCAGGCTTTCGCCGCTTCGGGTGCGTTATGAGGTACGCGAAGAACACGGAGCCGCCGAGGATCACAAGGGCGACCGTGAGGACGACGGCCACCACGATCCACAGCAGGAGGTCGACCACGCCGCGTCGAGGGGGCGCGCTCTCAAGCCCTTTTGGTCCTCGAAGACCGGGCCGTTCCGCGACTACCCGTGGACGACCTTGACGTGGGTCGGCATCGTCTCGGAGTGGAACGCCTTGCCGCACTTTGGGCAGTCCGCCCAGACGACGCCCCCGTCGTTCCCGCGGCGGTTCACCGCGTCGACGACGCGCTCCATCTCGGCGGCGATCTGCGGGGCCTCGGCGACGGACTTGTGGAACTTCTTGATGTCCGTGGGGAGGTCGATGTGGACGTCGATCTCGGCCTCGCGCGGGATCTCCTGCTGGGCGTAGGTGTCGACCTTGACGTGGAACCGGCGCTCGCCCGCCAGGCCCCGGTGCCCGGTGATCTCGAACGGCTGGCGTCGGACCGTGTAGCCTAGGGACTGGAGGACACCGATGAGAACCGCGGCGGTCACCCGCTTGGGAACCTGCCCCTTCAAAGCGACCGTCTCATAGACGAGCGGGCGGGGTATTAGCCTTGTGGGTGGCCTCCCGAGCCGCCACGTGCGGAACCGGAGCCCCTCCGCCATCACTTCGTGTCGTAATCCACCGCGCACGGGACGATCTCATAGCCCAGCGGACAGGTGAGCCGCGCGCCGAACTCCACGATCCGCACGCGGTCCCCGCGGGCGATTCCCTGCGGGTGGCACGTCGCAAAGTTCACGCAATCGTGCCGGTCGCAATCGAGCGGCTCGTAGGTGAGGGAACTGCCGGCGATGGCAGCGCGGGACCACCATGACATCGGCGGCGCGGCCGGCTCGGCCTCGATGGCGGCGACGAGGTCGGCGGTGAGGGGGCAGGGGTGGCGAACACTGCGGACGGCGGTGACGCGGTAGCGCCGACCCACCTCCTGGTTGAGGCAGGCGCCCTTCACGCGGCACTCCTGGCATTCCGGCATGGGGCCGCGATAGACGTAGTGGTTCCCCGCCTTGGCCTGCGGGGCATGGAGCAGCGTGACCTGGGCCAATTCACCCTCGGTCTCTCTGAAGGCAGCGAGACGGTTAAGGTTTCCAGAGGGGCTGTGTCTACGCGCTCTAGAGGACCTTCGTCGTCCGCGCCAGGCGCTCCGCCGCCTCGTACGTCAGGCCGGCGTCCCCGAGGATGGTGTAGCGCTCCGGGGCGATCTCGTGCGCGCCGATGAGCGCCTCGAGGATCTCCTCGTCCGCGACCCCGAGCGCGTGCGCCGTCGTCGGCGCCCCGATGGTGAGGAGCGCGTTCCGGATGGCCTCCCAGTTCCCGCCGTGGAGGTACATCATGAGGATCGTCCCGACCCCGCATTGCTCCCCGTGCAGGGCCGGCTTTTTCGCAATCTGGTCGAGGGCGTGCGAGAATTTGTGCTCGCTCCCGCTCGCCGGCCGCGAGGACCCCGCGATCGACATCGCGACCCCGGAGGACACGAGCGCTTTCGCGACGAGCCACGCGCTCTCCTCCAGACGCGGCTTGATGTGATGGGCGGACTGGATGAGGAGGTTGGCGGTCATCTCGCTGAGGGCGGCGGCGTAGGAGGAGTAGTATTCGTTCCGCAGGTTGTGCGCCAGGAGCCAGTCCTTCACCGCCACGGCGTTCGAGATGATGTCCCCGCACCCGGCGGCGAGCAACCGGTACGGCGACTCCGCGATGATCTTCGTGTCGAGTACGACGGCGATCGGCGTGTGGGCCGTCAGGGTCACGCGCTTCCCGCCCTTCGTGATCGACGCGCGCGACGACACGACGCCGTCGTGCGACGCCGCCGTCGGGACGCTGACGAAGTGCATGCCCTCTTCGTAGCTGGCGAGCTTCGCGACGTCGATACTCTTCCCGCCGCCGACGCCGAGAGCGAAGTCGCAGTCCTTTGCGCGGAGGATCGCCCGGGCCTCGCCGACCGCCTCGATCGTGGCGTCCGGGATGAGGTAGGTCTCGACGTGGATGCTCTTCTCCCCGAGCCGCTGGAGCACCGTCTCGCCCGCCACCTTCATCGTGATCGGGTCGGCGACGAGGAGCGCGCGGCGCCCCAGCTTGAGGCGGTGGCAGATGTCGCCGACCTCGAGGAGCGCGTCGTGACCGAGCGCCACGGTCCTCGGGAGCTCCATGCTCTTGGACTTCGCGAAGGGTTCCGTCTCGATGGTCGCCACTGAGAATCCTCCGTCGGGACGGCGGCTAGGGAGGGAGGCGGGCTTAAACATAGCGTCGGCCCCCCGTTGGCGGTGATTCCCTCCGGGGAACGCTTTAATACGGCCGCGAGGCTCATTCGCGACCGATGCGGCTTTCGGCCGGCGTGCCCCTGGCCTGGGGGCTCGCCGTCGTCGGGGACATGGCCGTGGACGGGGCGCGCGGCGAGCAGGAGTTCCTCGCCGCCAACGCGCTGTGTGACCAGCGGCGGTTCGAGGAGGCCGTGGCGCTCTACGACCGCGCCGTCGCCGCCGGATACGCGGACGAGATCGTCTGGAACAACAAGGGCGTCGCCCTCGACTCGCTCGCGCGGCACACCGAGGCGCTCGAATGCTACAAGCGCGCGCTGAAGGCGAACGAGCGGTACGAGGTCGCCTGGTACAACATGGGGAACGCCTACTTCCACTCCGGGAAGCACCGCGAGGCCGTGGATTGCTACGACCGCGCCCTCGAGATCAACCCCGCCTATCGCATCGCGCAGTACGACAAGGGCCTCGCCCTCGCACAGATGGGGCAGACGCGGGCGGCCCTCGATGCCTACTCGCGCCTCACGGAGACCGACGCGGACAACCCGGTCGCGTGGCTGCGTCGCGGGCTGCTGCTTGAGGAGCTCGGGAAGTATCAGGGCGCCGTCGACTCCTACCGCCACGCGCTCGATCTGAAGAAGGACTTCGAGGACGCGTGGAACGGGCTGGGGAACGCGCTCTACTCCCTGGAGCGGTACGAGGAGGCGATCGACGCCTACGACAAGGTCCTCGCCCTCAACCCGCGCAACGAGGAGGCGGAGAACAACAAGGGCTTCACGTTCTTCATGCTCGGGATGCACGACGACGCAATCCGCTGCTACGACAAGGCCCTCGCGCTCAACCCCCGATACAAGCACGCCTGGTACAACAAGGGCTACACCTACCATGGCATCGACCGCCTCGAGGACGCCATCGTCTGCTACGACCACGCGCTCGACCTCGACCGCACCGACGAGGTCCTCTGGAACAACCTGGGGAACGCACTCTACAACCTCGGTCGGTACGAGGAGTCCCTCCCGTACTTCTTCAAGGCGATCGAGGTCAACAAGACGTACGAGATCGCGTGGAACAACATCGGGAACGCGCTGGACAAGATGGGGCGGCACCTCTCCTCCGTCGAGTTCCACGACCGGTCCCTCCAGATCAAGCCGGACTTCGACTACGCGCTGTACGCCAAGGGCCATGCGCTGAGCAAGCAGGGGCGGCACGAGGAGGGCCTGGAGCTGGTGACGCAGGCCCTCGAGCTCAACCCGAACTACGACCACGCGTGGTTCGCGAAGGCGGAGATCCTCCGCGCCCTCGGGCGTCAGGACGAGGCGCAGGAGGCGCTGAACAACGCGCTCATCCTCAACCCCGCGTACGACGAGGCGTGGATCGAGCGCTCGGAGATCATGTACGATCTCGGGCGTCCTGAAGAGGCCGAGCACTGCCAGCGCGAGGCGCTGCGGACGTACGATTACACGATCGAGTCCGACCCCGCCAACGTCGGCGTGCGACTCGCGAAGGCGCGCCTCCTCCTGAAGCTCGTACGCGAACCCGAGGCCGAGGCGGTCCTCGCCGCCGCCGTCTCGGGGGACACGACCGGGGAGGCCGTGCGCCTCCTCGCGGAGCTCGCGCTGCGCCGCGGGGATTTGGAGGCCGCGCTCGGCCGCGTCAACAACGCGCTGCAGGGCTCGCCGGGGGACCGCCGCGCGTGGCACGTGAAGGGTCAGGCGCTCCTCGCCGCCGGCCGCCCGGAGGAGGCGGTGACCGCGCTCGTCCGCGCGCAGCGATTGCGTCCGACCCTGGAGACGGCCCTGGAGCTCGCGAAAGCGCACACCGCCCTTGGGCAGGGGGAGGCGGCGCTCTCGGCGCTCGAGGTCGAGGACGTCCCGTGGACGTTCCGCGCTCAGATCCTGCATCGGGCCGGACGGACGGAGGAGTCGTTGAAGGCGTATGCCGAGGCGGAGGCCGCGGGCGAGGAGCCCGCGGAGGTCGCGTTCGGCCGGGCCCAGGCCTTCTTCACGATGGGTCGTCGCCGGGCGGCGCTCTCGGCGCTCGATGCGGCGATCGGACGGGACCCCCACCGGGAGGAGTTCTGGCTGGAGAAGGGCCGCCTCCTGCTTGCGGAGGACCGGCCGGAGAAGGCCCTCAAGGCGGTGGAGCGCGCGCTGGAGATCGATGCGAAGTACGTCGAGGCGCAGGCGATGAGGACCAAGGTCCTGGAGAAGCTCGGCCGTCCCGAGGAGGCCCGCGCGTCGCACGCGTAGGTCGCCGAAGCCGCGTCGGACCGCGAATGGGCCGGGAAGCTACAAATACGGCCCGGCGATGGTTTCAACCCGTGGCGAAGAAGCCCGCCGCAAAGACGGTGAAACGTGGATCGAGCCCCGTCTCCTCCCGCCAGGTCGCGTCCCCGGGGAACCCCCTCCAGGACCTCCTGAAACAGATGGAAGCGGCCCCTACGCCCGCCCCGACCGCGCCCGACGACGCGGCGGCGATCGAGGAGGCCGACGAGGCGTTCGGCAAGGCCTTGCACCTCAATGTGAAGAAGGCGTTGCGGCAGGAGGCCCCGGCCGAGTCCGCGGGCGCCGGTCTCTCCTTGTGCCCGAATTGCGGGGCGTTCGTCGATGGGAAAGCGGAAGCGTGCGACCGTTGCGGCGTCGTTCTGCTCGGTGACGACGGGGAGGTCCCCGCCCCTTCGACGACGGTGGAGACGACGCTGGAAGAGGCAGGCGAGGTCCCCCCGCCAAAGGCCTCGCGATCGAAGAAGGGCAAGCGGCGGTGATGCGATGCTGAAACTGCGTCACCTCGCGCGCCTGCGTCGCAAGGAGGTGCGGGACCTCAAGGACCGGCTCACCGCCAATTTCGGGTGCGAGGCGTTCCCCGACGAGGACCTCGTGGAGGGCGCGGAGGTCGGCGACGGGAAGACGGCCCTGATCGTCGGGGGGCGCATCGTCGGCCTCGTCGTGATCGGCGAGCCCGTGCTCACGGTCCGCGGCATGCTCCTCTGGCCCGTGTCGAAGCGGTGGGTCACAGTCGACATGGGGGCGGTGCCGTTCGTGTACAACGGGGCGGACATCATGGCCCCGGGGATCGTGGACGCGGAGCGCACCATCGCCGTCGGGGACCTCGTCTGGGTCCGCGACGAGAAGAACCTGCGTCCACTCGCGGTCGGCTCGACCCTGATGACCGGGGAGGAGATGGCGGTGGCGGAGAAGGGGAAGGCCATCCGCGCGCTGCACCATGTCGGGGACGACCTGTGGAAGTATGGGGACGTGGAGCCTGCGCCTCCGAAGCCGGAGGACGAGGCAAAGCCTTAGGCCCCCGCGGGATTCCCCTCCCGATGCGACGCCCCCGGCTCCCCTTGGACGAGATCATCCTTGGCGACTGTCTCGAAGGGATGCGGCGGCTGCCGGACGCCTGCGTCGACCTCGCCTTCGCCGATCCGCCCTTCAACCTCGGGAAGAAGTACGGCGTGTACGACGACCGCCGCGAGGTGCGCGAGTACTTCGACTGGTGCGCCGCGTGGCTGGCGGAGATGGCCCGGGTCCTGAAGCCGACCGGATCGCTCTTTGTCTATAACATCCCTCGGTCCCTCACGCGGTATGCCGCCATCCTCGATGCGATCCCTGCCGTGCGGTTCCGCCACTGGATCGCCTGGGAGGGGCGGAGCATGCCACTGGGCAAGACGCTGCAGCCGACGCACTACGGCATCCTATGGTACGTGCGGTCTGATGCCTTCAAGTACTTCGACGTCCGTGGTCATCATGCCACCTGCCGCAAGTGTGGTGCGATCTTGAAGGACTATGGTGGAAAGAAGGATGACATGCATCCTTTCGGTCCACTCATCGGTGATGTGTGGACTGATATACACCGAATCAAGCACAACTTGCGCCGCGACCCACACCCTTGTCAACTTCCCGTTCCGTTGGTAGAGCGCCTCCTTCTAATGACTACAAATCCCGGGGACACAGTCATCGACCCATTCATGGGGACTGGGACCACCGCGGTTGCAGCGAAACGTCTGGGTAGACACTTTTTGGGCTTCGACATCGACCCGAAGTACGTCCATCTCGGGCTCGAAAAAGCTGCGCGGGAGAAGGAAACAACAATCCGTGGTGCTCACGTATCCTATTACTTGGGCAGGCTCGTGACCGTCAGGGACGAGGACTACTCCTTGGTGGAACCAGTCCTAGAAAGACGCCAGATTCATGTACGTAGAGAACATACTGTAGATCATGCACTGCCTCACGTGAAGCTACCCCTCCAATTGGAACGCCTTCCGTTCAACCGGATGTCATACCGTGTAAATCGAAGATAGTCCAAAAGTTTCTGGCCCGATGTCCTGGAGAAAAAGATTGACGATTAGTCGGAGTCTTGATTCGAGGCGTGGCGACCTACGGACGCTAAAGCCGTGGCACGCTGGCGAAACCTCATCGAGACATCGCTCATCTCCTCTCGTCGAATCTGGCGAAGACTCTCGAGGGCATCGCCAAAACTGGGTCCAAGGTCAACGGTTGCCCCAAGGCCAACCCCCTCCGTCGAGAGCGGGTTGTGACCAACTGGTGCAGGGTAGATAATCTCTGCGTCTGCGCGGATGACTTTGAACAGGAAAGTTCCGACCGCTTGCATTTTGCTCCCAGTTGGCGCTATGACTACTCTGTGCGTGAGCCCCTTCGCCTCGTATGCATCCAGGAGGCGATAGACCGTAGGCCGGTAATCATGGATCATTGTCGCGTCGAATTCCTTGTTAAGAAATGAAGACGACTGATATACGTTCCTGTTCACTTCTTTGATTGCATCTCTCCACCAGGGTTCCGAATCTGTTCCCGGCCCCAACAGCAGAATACTTTCGGGCGTGAGTTCATCGATAGCCTCCGTGATCAGTTCCGAGTCGAAATTTGGAAATGCGATGAGGAAGACCGGCTGTTCTGTGGAGCGCGCGCTTGAAAGCCATGGCGATGTTAGAACATACGGGGCCCCCCCGCGGAGAATGAATGGTTCGAACTGGCCGCTAGGGCTCTCTGAACTCGCCTTGAATTCTGTCTCAGTTGGATGATAAACCGCAGGTCGAAAGTACGTAATGATGACTCGTCTCGGCGTTCTTCGAGCAGCCCAGAGGATTCCAAGGATAAGAAACTTCGACATCCCGGAGATGTCCACAATGACATCGCCGCCCGATTTCTCGACCTTCCTCCAGAGTGTTTCGAGCGCCAAGTAGGAGGAGGAACTGAATCGTTTGAACTCGAACGAGTAAGGGTCGATCGTACTCTGAGTGACCGCCCGAGCCATGCGCGCCATCTCAGCAACGCGGTTTGGTCCTGAGGCAGGGTTGTATGAGATTAGGAAGGCGCGGTTGAGCTTTTTGGATTGTTGCGCAAGCCACTCGAGGGTCGAAAGAGCACGATCCTCGAATCCTGTCGCGCCTAGGAATGTCGAACGGTCGGGGATTGTCGCGTGGGTGATCTCTATCGGGGCCGGAAGAGCCACTCGGCCTATTCGTCCAGCAGTACTTGGTGGCCCCATTTGAAGGTCCTCCTTCTCTTGGTACACATGTGCCTCTCCCACTTGGCTGGGTCTGTGAGCATGAGCAGGAACTCCCCTATGGACAGGCCGACGTTATCGCGCTGGCTGAATGTCAGTCGGAACTTCGGCAGCAGCAGGCGACGGAGGTGGAGCCGAGGCACCACAGCCCCGCTTCGGCTCTTGCCCCGGACGTCTCGAATCAAGAGGCCGTATTGAAGGAGCTGAGAATAGATGATCTCGAGCTCAGGGGTGGGAAACTCGATTGGGTCTTTGACTTCAATGCGACAGGGTTGTTTCGGCGGGTTTCCTTTGACGTTTCGTGAGTTCAGGTTCTGTACTTCCCAATGGGCCACTGTTCCGATTGCCTGGACGATTCTCTGGAGGTGAACTCCTAAGTCGAATGTTCCTTCTTGAACTTCATCCTGCACCGATCCGACGGACTGTAAGAAATTCCAGACCCGTTTACGGATTTCCGGATCATCGAATCTGACCTTGGCTACTCTCTCAAGGAAATGACCCCCAAGCCGCCTTATTGCGGTGTCTTGAACTTCCGGAATCAGGGGAATCGTCGTCGAAGGAGTCCTGAAGAGCTCTGCACCCCCCGCTTGGGCAACTATGTCACGCAGGAGCAGAAGCATCTGTGCCACATCTCCGGTACACATGTCCACGAGCGTGTTGAAGCCCCAATACTGGGTATACTGTTGCGTGTCCTTTTTTCCAGTGCGCAAGGCTCTTGCCATGTCCGTGTAAGAGACTGTACTCTTACCGAGGATATTTTTGATGTCCTTGAAGTACCATCCTTCAGTCAGGCTTAGGCGAGCGTTGACGATGTCGGCCAAAAGTCGCTCCCTTCGCTGGTGGGTCGCAGGGTCGACAAAGCGACTGCCAAGGTCAATAAGTTCGTATTCACGACCCTCTTCGAATTGTGCTCCATCTGAATCAGTTAGGAGTACGCTGACGACACTTTCGGTTGAAATCTTGAAATAGAGATTTGGATTGCGCTGGAAGACGACCCGGTTGACGCTCCTTTGTAGTTGAGGCCGCATCTTCGGTAACGAGTAGTCATCAACAAAGATATAGAACGGTCGACCTCTGATGTGCTGTATTTCAGTGGTGAGGGTTGAGCAAAGAGAGGTGAGGAAGTCAAGCGGAAGGGGTGCGTCAAGGTGGACTGATCCTACTCCTAGGGAAAGTCGTTTCCGAAGCGCTACTCTCGTGTTTTGGAGGAACCGTGAGATATGTCCTAGTACCAAAGTTCCAGCGGGTGGGTAGGAGAAGGATGGGAAATGGTCAGTTACGAACCGCTGAATCTCTCCACTCTGATGTGGAGGTATGAAGCTCTTGTCGTGCTCCTCTAAGGGCCCCAGTGACATCGAATATCTGGGCAGCGATCGCGACATTGAAGTAGTGGACAGTCACTTTTCTGAAATTCTCGTTATCTTCATCATCGTATGGGAAGGCATATCGCAGGTCGGCTCCGGCTTGATAGTAGATTCCAAGAAACTCACCGAGATTTCGAGGTCCCACTTGGCCGGCGATTACCTGGTCTCGCAGACTTAAATTGCGGAATACTGTGGTCTTTCCGCATCCTCGTGGGCCGGTGAAGATGATGTTGCTTTTTGACACTAGGTCTGGGTAGGCGAGGAACTCTTTTGAGAAGAGCCGAGTCAATAGCTGTGGGGTATCTCCCATTTGCTCGCAACTCAGGTAGTCGAACGGATCAGCGAGTGTGGGAGGTGAGGAAGGCTGAAGGGCTTTCTTTGCTCTGATTCGAACGTCTTCTATCAGTTCACGAAGGTCCGCTGGGTCCGCGAAGAGTGGAACGGTAGGGTCTATCTCATCAAGTCGTCTCCTGAATGAGTTTGACAAATTGCGGTAGACGTATTGGTCTTCCGGCGAGAGATCAGCTGGATCAAGTATTTCAAGGCACTCTGTCATGACCGCTGCCAACGACTCAAGGTCGTTACGTGGTGTGAGGCCGTTGATTGAGCTACCGATGCCAAAGTCGGTGACTAGAACTCGTCGCTGTGGAGGATCGAAGCGGCGATCTATGTCCGAGATCATGATGTTTCCGCTGTGGAGATCGCCATGGCTCCAATCTTATGTCTACGGCGCGAACCGCATGAATGGTAGAGAGGATCACATCCACAAGGTTCTCTATGACGGGGAGGGTGATAATCTGGGGTTCCTCATGGAGAACCTTTTTGAGTGCCCTTCCATGAACGAATTCGTATAGTATGTATGCAAGGTCGTCTTCTTCTCCACTGCTTTTGTACTGGACGACTCCGGGCAGTCCGACGAGCCGGCCCGCCTTCATCGCTTCCATTTGCCATCCCGGTTTCAGGCGACGTTTCGGAAGGACCTTACATGCGGCTTCGTTTCCAACCGAGTCCGTCGCATAGAAGACTTCTCCATGTTTGCCGCGGTCCACGAATTCCTTCAGCGTATAGCCTCCGAGCTGGCGGCCCAGAACCGCCGCGTGGCTAGGATTTTCTTCGGGCAGAGTACGGTCACCCTATCTTTTGCGGGATTTGCCTTGCGTTAGAGGCTTCATCCTCATAACTCTTTGGTGAGCCCTTTCGGGGCCTGGTGATTCACGAGCCGGACGCCAATCCACCACTGAAGGACTGGTTGGCGCAAGCGCTATCGCCCGTCCTTGATGAACGTCCCGTTGTGGTACTCGTCGACGGCCTTCTCGAGCTCCCAGCGGTTGTTCATCACGATCGGGCCCCACCACGCGACGGGTTCCTTCAGCGGTCGGCCGGAGATGAAGAGGAACCGCATCGCCCGGTCCCCGGCGGTGACGTGCACTCGGTCCCCATCCTGCATCAGGACGAGGTGCTCGGAGTCGACGCGTTCCCCCTCCTCCTCGAAGGTGCCCTGGCCCTGGAGGAGATACGCGAACGCGCGGTGGCCCGGGGTCACGGGATGATCGAAGACGGATCCTGCGTCCAGACGGACGTCCAGGTACTCCGGTTCCACGACAATGTCCCGGACCGGGCCCTTCACACCGCCGACCTCGCCGCAGACGACCCGGACGCGGACGCCCTTCTTGAGCTCGACCTCGGGGATCCGCGCCTGCTGGACCTCCTGGTAGCGCGGCCCCATCATCTTCTCCTTGGCGGGGAGGTTCACCCAGAGCTGGAACCCGCCCATCTTCCCGTCGACGGGCTTCGGCATCTCCTGGTGGATGATCCCGCTCCCGGCGGTCATCCACTGCACGTCGCCCGGGCCGATGACGCCGGCGTTCCCCATCGAGTCCTCGTGATCCACGCGCCCGTCGAGCATGTACGTGACCGTCTCGATGCCGCGGTGCGGGTGCCAGGGGAACCCCGCCACGAACTCCGCCGGGTTCTCGGATCGGAAGTCGTCGAGGAGTAGGAAGGGGTCGAGGCGGGGGACCTGTTGGTGGCCGAAGGCGCGTCGCAAGTGGACGCCGGCGCCCTCGATCGTCTCGCGGGCGGGGAGGATCTCTTCGACGGATCGTTCTCTCGTTTCTGACATGTCACCCTCTTGACTCCGCGGCACTATTTCGTTCTTGGGTCACGCCCACACGCCCTTCCGTAACGGCGCCGAGCTTGGCGAGGTGTCATGGCATGGAGAGGAACAAAGGCTCGAACGCTTTCGCGAGGGCCCAGCGGATCTGCTCAGCCCGAGAGAACTGGTCATTCCGGCGAACCGTGATTGTGAGGATAGTCTCGAGTCGGCCCCGCCACCCCCCCGTGATCGCAGCAACAGCGAGGTGCGTTTCGCCTTCCAGTTCGAGGAGGAAATGGTCGAGGGCCTCGAGATCAATCCCTGGGGTGCCAACGCTTCTTGATCGAAAGGACACCCCCGCCTCCCGCAGGAATCCTTCCAGGAGACTGAGTACCTCCGTCGGCCGTCGTGGAATGCGAAGCGTCCAGATCTCTGGGTGAACTAAGTTGCCTCCCCGACGGATCCTCCGTGCGAGGAGCGTCATGGTAACCCAATAAAGGCATAGGAACCCAGCTGGGAGGGCGGCCACCCAGGTTCGTCCCACTCCAAATCCAGCGAACACGATAGAGACGATCAAGAGCACGAACAGGAAGGAGGAACTCACCGACCGGGCCATGCTATAGTCCTGGTAGTCCCATTCGACGCGTGCCAGAAGTGAAGGCATCGCATTCCTAACGAAAAGGGTAACGGACGAGCCACACTGCCCGGGCCTCGCCTGCGTTCGCAGATTTGCTACAACGTTATAGCAAATAACACCAAGCCTCTCATGCTTCGACCCAGATTCTCTCGCGCCGGTACGGCACGCCGAGCCGCCCGAGCAGGCGGGTGAGCTCCTCGGCCTCCTCCTCGCGCATCATCCAGACGGACTGCCCGAGCCGCTCCACGCCGGGCCTGTGGATCAGTCCCTCATAGCGATACCGTTTCTTGCCGCCTTTCGTCGAGGCCGTGACATGCCGCCCGAAGAGGAACTGGTGGATCATGCTGCACGCCGTCCGACGCCGGGCCGCGGAATCGTACGAGACCAGAATCCTGGGGGCCGCGGTCACGGTCTCGAGTGTCTCGTCTTTCATGTTTGCTACAACTTTATAGCAAAGATGAACCTTTCGGTGGGGTCGGTGAATGAGGCGAAGGAGGCCAGTTCCCTCCAGACCCACGAACTACTGATCACCACGCGCCGCCCAGGCACCCCGACATTTGCTACAACGTTAGAGCAAATCCAGGGTGGGGCGTTCCCTGCTTTGAGAATCGAGTTTGAGACGCGAGACCCATCCATCTCCCGGCGGGAGGCCGCTCATCACCGCCATGATGCCGGGCCGAGCGTCGTTCGTCGCCGCCATCCTCTTCCTCATCGTCGCCGCCACCCTCCCGCTCACCTCGGGCCTCTCCCCGATCTCCGTCGCAACCGCACCAGCTCCGCCCACGGCCCTGGCCGCCGCGATCGTGGCCGACGGGATGGACGTTCGCGTGAGCTGGCAGGTCGTGCCCGGGGAGGCCGACGTGGATCACTACGAGGTCTGGCGGTCGGCGGTCTACAGCGCCTCGGGTTCCGGCTACGCGACCGTCTCGGGGCCGATGCCCCTCGGGTCCACGACCTGGACGGATGTTGGCGCATCGTCGTCGCCAGGTCAGTACTTCTACCGGGTCCTCGCGGTCGCCGTGGATGGCAGCGCCTCGGCCGTCGGCGGTCAGGCGGCGGTGTACGTCAAGACCCTCGGTACGGGACCGGCGCTCGTCTCCGTGCCCGTGATCACGCCCTCCCCGTACCTCGTCGACCATTTCCGCGGTACCCTCCAGTGGTCCTCCGCGCGGCGCCATGACCCTTCGGACGCGAGCCCCTGGAGAGCCTTCGAGCGCGCGAAGGCCGGCACGATCCAATCCGCGTCGAACCGGTTCTGGACGACGGACCGGACCCAGGGGGTCTGGGTGGACGTGGACTTCCCGGGCGACGTTCGCGTGGCGGGCATCGTTCCGTGCGTCACCGCCATCGCCCTCCGCTCCGGCTGGAACCTCGTCGGGTTCCCGGGAGCGAACCCCGCGGCCCTCGCCACCGCCACCGCCGGACTGGCGGGGCCCCTCCGCGTCGAGGGGTTCCGCGCGACGGCCTCGCCGTACTTCCTCCGCACGGTCGGTGCCGCCGACCTCTTGCGACCGATGGAAGGATATTGGGTGCACTCGCCGTCCGACCAGGTGTGGACGATCCTGAACGACGCCGACCCCGGCTGCGTCGGATCCGGCGGCATGGCCCTCCCCGGTCTCCCTTACCCCGAGCCCGCCTCCCAGCAGTATGAGCCCATCGGCCTCTGGTTCCGGACGATCGTGGATGTGTGCGTCTCCCGCGAGGACATCGGGGACGCGTACTTCGTCGCCGCCGTCGTCAAGAAGGAGAGCTGGTTCGACGCCTCGCTCTACAACGCCGCCGAGCGCGCGGCGTACGAGAGCGGGCAGCCGACGTGGCATGGCGAGTACTACGGGAAGGGGCTGACCCAGATCACTGGCCCGTGGATCGCCGGGACACCCCTCCCGAACCAGACGGACTGGCAGTACAACATGCCGCCGGAGGCGGTGTGGGCGGAGGCGCCGGTCCTCACGGACGCGTACGACGGGGCGCAGAACCTGGCCCGGGGCTGCTGGTACCTCGGCGCTCTTCTGGACCATTTCGGCGGGGACCAATACAAGGCGGCAACGGCGTACCGCTGGGGCTGGCAGGGGATCGACCAGGGCTGGGGATACCCGTGGGATTCGCCGTACACCAACCCGTACGTCAGCGAGGTGTTCCAGTTCAAGGCGGAGTACCTGGCCGATGTCGGGTTGGCACCCTAAGCGCTGATCGTCGAACGCGCTCCGTCAAGTATTCGTATCGCCCAAGGGATGTCGTCTCATGACTTCACGGGTCACCCACGTCCGGCTCGCGTCCGAGGACATCGCCATCATCGACGAGGCCGTGTTGAGCGGGCGGTTCCTCCACCGGAGTGACTTCCTTCGGAGCGCGGTGCGGCTCCAGATTCACTACCTCGCGAGACAGTGGCTAAGGGAGACCAGGACCCGCCCGACCCCGCTCCCCAAGCTCCTCGCGTCCCTTCGCGCTTCCCGGAGAGCGGTCTACCTGGAGCTCTTCACGCCCAGTACGGCTTCTTCAGGTGCTTATAGGCAGACAGCACGGCGGTGACCGCCTCGCCCGCCCCCGTGACGACACGCATGTCCTTCCCCGGGTAGGACACGATGTCCCCGCATGCGAAGATCCCCGGCACGGACGTCCGCATGTCCGCCGTCACCTTGATCCGCCGGTCGTGCTCGACCTTCACGCCCCACCGCCGCACCATGTCCAGGTTCGGCGCGAAGCCCACTTGGACGACCGCCTCGTCGACGTCGAGGATCGACTTGTCCAGCGTCTGGTTGTCGTAGATCACGGCCTGCTTGAGGTGCGTGTCCCCAAGGAACTCCGTGACCTCGCCGTTGAGGACGATGTGGATGGGCAGGCGCTCGACCGCGCGCAGGTGCTTCTCCATGGCGCGTAGGTGGTCGCGGCGGTGGACGATGGTGACCTCCTTCGCCTGGGCGACGAGGGTGAGCGCGGCCTCGAGAGCGGAGTCCCCGCCGCCGATGATCAGGATGCGCTTCTTGCGGAACGCGCGGCGGTCCTTGATGTGGTAGTGGATGCCCTTGCCCTCCAGCTCCGCCTCGCCGGGCACCTCGATCCGCCCGTACTCGAAGAGACCCATGCCGAGGGCGAGGATCACCGTGCGCGCCTCGCAAGAGCCCTTCGAGGTCTTGATTCGGAAGCCGTTCTTGGTCGGCTTGATGTCCTGCACGCTCTCGTGCTCGTGCAGCTTGACACCGGCCTCGCGCGCGTGCTCCGCGAAGTTCCGCCCGAGCTCCTCCGCCTCGACCCCGAGCAGGCCCGGGTAGTCGTAGACCGACTTCGTGGGGTAGAGGAACGTGAGTTGACCGCCTAGGCCGCCGGCCTCGAACAGCACCGTGGAGAGGTTGCGGAGGCAACAGTAGATCCCCGCGGTGAGGCCGGCCGGGCCGCCGCCGACGATGGCGACGTCCACGATGGCGGGGCCTTTGGCGGGCATGAGGGAACTGCGTTAGTTTCAGGGTCTATTTGAGTCTTCGGCCGCGAGAGTCCTGACGGAACTTCTCCAAGACTCCGACCCTCAATCCGTCGCGATGAGGTCTGGCCAGAGGTCCGCGATACTTTTAAGCCGCGCCCCCGCCTACGCCGCTTCTAGGATGGGATAGACATGTCCTTCGTGAAGAAACCCCTGAAGAGATTGCTGGAAGGGAGCTCCGCCTCCGAGACCGACTCCTACATCGACCTCGGCGAGATCGCCTTCGAAGAAGAGGGCGCTTCCCTCGGCGAGCCCGCGCGCGCGATGGTGAAGGTCGCGGAGATCTACCGCGCCGAGGACGTGAACGACCTGACGACGCACGTCTACAGCGGGAACCTGCTGTTCATCGACTTCAGCGCGCTCGCGAACGATGAGCTCGCGATGAAGATCGCGACGGCGCAGCTCAAGGACATGGCCCGCGACACCGGCGGCGACGTCGCCGCCGTCGGGAAGAACATGCTCCTCGCCACCCCTGCCGGGATCAAGATCGACCGGAACAAGATCAAGGGCTCCTACTAGGCCGGGGCCCGGCCGTCAGTCGCCCGCCCGCGATCTGCAGGCGGAGCGGGTCTCTGGAATGCGCGGTGTGCCGCATCTTCGCGCAGCGCACGAGCAGCTCGACCTTCCCGGTGTCATCGGCGAACGTCAGCTCGATCGTCCCGTCCGCCAGGAAGTCCTCGTGGTAGGGAAACGCGATCTCCTCGTCCTCCGTCTCGCACACGAGGAACGCGGTCACGTCCAGGCCCTTGAGGAAGGCGAAGAACTCGAAGAGCTCGCGCCGGGGCGTCTCCATCGAGGACAAGGAGTAGAGGGAGTTCAGCGGATCGATCACGAGGATGCCGAGCGGGCCCTTCTCCAGGCGCCGCGTCAGGTAGTCCCGGAGCACCGAGAACCAGTCCTTCGTGTCGTGCGCGGCCTCGTGCTCCAAGCGCATGCGGCCGACGTCGACGACGAACTCCCCCGGCGGCCCGAGGCCGAGGCGCTCCGCCGTCCGGGCCAGGCTCTCCCGCGACTCCTCCAGGGAGAGGTACAATCCCGGGGTGCCCTCGGCCCGGTGCCGGGCGAGCATCTGGAGACAGAGCGTCGTCTTCAGTGATCCGCTCGGTCCGGCGACGAGGACGACGTGGCCCCGGGGCACGCCGCCCTCCATCGCCTCGTCGAGGCCCTCGACGAATATGCGGACGCGACCGGCGCCGGGACGGACCTCCCTCACGTTCCCCGCCAGGTTCGCGAGCATGGCCTTGACCTCGCGGAGCTCCTGCCGGAGCTGGGCCACCTCCGTCGGCAGGTCCGGTTTCTCCGCCAGGGAACGCCTCCTTCCGTGTGGAATTCAACGCTCTGGCTATATAAGCTCACCAAGAAACTGTCGCAGCCCTGACCGCGGTCCCCGCCATGACGGGGTACGCAACCTACTAATACCACGACCTAGAGATAAGGAGGGCCGAGGCCCGAGACCGATGTCGATCAAAACCAACATGGACCTGGGAGTCGCGGGGACCGTCACCGTCGACGATTTGACGCGCGCGATCAAGAACTCCATCGACCGCACCGGCATGCCGGAGGACCAGGCGCGCCTGATGGCGACGCACGTGCTGAACTTCTTCGGGTACTCCGAGCGCATCATCGACAACGTCCTCGAACCGGAGGACCGCGACGCGTTCTACATGCTCGAGGACTCGGGCATCCTCACGACCGAGCGAGAGGAGACGACGCTCTACGACGGGCGCGAGTGGCGCATCCACTACTGGATGTTCAAGAAGGACAAGATCGCGGAGCTGTCCGAGGCGCAGAGGGCGAAGGAGGAGGCGAACCGGGATTCCTCCGTGTACGACCGATTGATCGAGGACGTCTGGACGACGCACCGTGTCCTGCCGGCGGCGCCGGCGCCCCCGGACGCGGAACCCCCCGCCGAGCCATAGGCCGTGCGGCTCTTCCGAAGCCATCGCTCAGAGATAGAGCGCCTGCACGGCTCCCCCGTATCTCCGGATTAGGTCCACCGCCAACGACAAGGGAATCCAGGCCTTCCCGTCGCGGAACGGGTACGCCGGGCCCCAGCCCTCGGCCTGCCGCAGCACCGCCACCGCCACGGGGTCGGTGAGGTACGCCTCGGAGTCCGCGTCGGCGGTGAAGTGCACGGTGATCGGGAGGGGCACCGACCGCTGCTCCGGGGTCGCGGCGGCGGCGAGCCGATCCAGGCCGGCCCGGTCCAGATGGAACGTCTCCCCGTCCCTCGTCACCAGCGTGGGTTCCGCCTCGGCGAGGAGGGCCGCGAGGGTCCGTCTCCGGGTCACGGTTCCGGAGTTCAGCTTCCGGTACTCCATTTCGACCCAATGCTCCTCGGGCCGCCACGGCGCCTCCATCGCTCCCCGCCACCCCGGTCCGGACTCATGAGGCCTTGCCCCGAACCCTCTTAACCGCCGTTCGCCTGCGTTCTCCAGATGGCGGTCCCGTGCACGGCCTGCCGCACCGAGAACCCGGAGGGCAGCGCCTACTGCCACGCGTGCGGCACCCCGATCGTCGCGCTCCCGCCCGGCCCGCCGTCCACCTCCCCACAGATGGTCCAACGGGACCTGCGGCGCACGAAGATGGGTCTCTACCTCCTCGCCCTCGCGTTCCTCCTCGCGTGGCTCCCCGCCGTCGGCCTCGTCGGTCTGCTCTTCCTCGCCCCGGGCGGGTTCCTCGTCCTGGCGGGAAGAAGAGCGTTCGGGGAGCGGCACACCTCCCGCGCGATCTGGAGCCTCGTCACCTTCGTCCTGGCGGTCCTGGGCACGCTCTCCCTCCTCCTGGTCCTTGCGGCGACCCTCGCGACCAGCCGGCCGAGCGTCGACCTCGCCTCGGTCCGGACTACCCTGGCGTCGTTCCTTTGGGGGAACGTGGTCGCGACGGGCCTCTACGCGGTCTCGGCGGTCCTCCTCCTCTCGGACCTCATGCCCGCGGGCGGCAAGATCCTCCTGTTCCTCGCCCTCGGTCTGGCGGTGGCGGGTTCGGCGGTGGCGGCGATCGACGGCCAGGCCCTCCTCGGCACCGAATTCGTCGGACAGGCTCCGTCGGACCAGCTCGGGGCGCTGGTCGCGGACCTCATGGCGGCCCTCCCCATCGTCTACGCGTTCCCCGGGGCGCTGGCGTTCGCCGCCGCATGCGTCCTGCCGACGGTCCTCGTGGCGCGCGGGGAGCTGCCCCGGGTGGAGACGGCCCCGCGGATGGGCTCCCCGCCATTCACCGACCTCCCCCCTCGCGCCTAATAGGCCCCGGTCCTGGTCCCCCGCGTCGGATGCAGTTCCCGTACCCCCTCCGGAGGCCGCAGGCGGCCATCGTCGACGCGGTCCGCGGCGGGATCGAGAGGGGAGGCCACATCATCCTGGAATCCGGGACCGGGACGGGGAAGACGGTGGCGGCGGTGTACGCCGCCCTCGCCGAGGCCGAGGCGCGGAACCTCCGCGTCCTGTACCTCACGCGCACGAACGCCCAGCAGACCCAGGTCCTCCTTGAGACGAGACGGAGCGGGGGCCGGGGGATCGGGCTGCAAGGGCGGGCCCACCTCTGCGGGCTGCTCCGTGACGACGCGGAGTTCGCGCACGCGACGTGGGACGAGCTCTCGGGCGGGTGTCGCGAGCGGAAGTCGCGCGAGCTGCGTGGCGAGCAGGGCTGCCGGTTCTACGCCGGCCTCCTCGCCGCCGATCTCGAGAAGGAGCGGGCGTGGGTGCTCGATCAGGTCCCCGCGCCGGAGGAGTTCCGGCGGGTGATGGAGCATCGCGGAATCTGCGCCTACGAGTTCAACAAGCTCCTTGCCGCCGACGCCCCGCTGATCGCCGCTCCGTACGTCTACTTCTTCCTCACGCCGCTCCGCAACGCCCTCCTCACCTGGATGAACCGCCCGGTAGAGGACCTCGTCGTGATCGTCGACGAGGCGCACAACCTCCCCGAGTACGCGCGGTCCCTCGGCTCCGCGCGCCTCACGAGACACGCCCTCGAGCAGTGCATGAAGGAGATCGAGGAGCTGGGGGACCCCGAGGTCCTGGAGGGCGTCACGGTCCGCGACATCTGTGACCTCCTCGGGCGGACACTGGCCGGGTTCGTGAAGGAGTACGTCACGGACGAGGACGGTCTGCTCCCGCCGTTCGCGCTGGAGGAGGCGCTCCTGAGCGCCTATCAGACGACCACGACGAAGCTCCGGCTCCTCGCCGAGAACCTGATCGTGCACGGCGAGCTGATTCGCGAGGTGCGCAAGCGCCAGGGCAAGCGGCCGCGATCGCACCTCTATGGCCTCGGCGGCTTCCTCCTCTCCTGGCTGCAGGCCGAGGGCGACGAGTTCGCGAAGCTGGTTGTCGGCGGTAATTCCCCGGCTCTCGAGGCGTACTGCCTCGACCCGGAACGCGTCACCGCTGTCCTCCGCCGCACGCACGCCTCGATCCACATGTCCGGAACTCTCCGGCCATTGGACCAGTACCGCGACGCGATCGGCCTTCCCGCCGAGACGACCCTCCTCGAGATCCCCACCCCGTTCCCGCCGGAGAACCGCCGCATCGTCCATGTCGACGACGTGACGACGAAGCACGAGGTCTACGCGCGCGACCCGGAGATGCGCGAACGCATGCGCGAGCACGTCGTCGCGGCCTGCAACGCCACCGGCCGCAACACGGTCGTCTTCTTCCCGTCGCACGCGGTCCTCGCGACCTTCCTGGACCTCCGCCCACAGATCTCCCGGACGGTGTACGTGGAGGGCCCGGACCTCGGTCAGGGCGAGCTGATGGACACGCTCGCGCGCTTCAAGGGCTCCCGCGGCGTGCTGTTCGCGGTGGCGGGCGGGCGTGTCAGTGAGGGGATGGATTTCCCGGACCGGGAGCTGGAGGTGGCGGTAATTGTTGGTATCCCCTACCCGAAACCGTCCGCGCGACTTCGGGCGCTCGAGCACTTCGGGGAGGTGAAGTTCGGGGACGGGTGGCGGTACGCCGTGGACGCGCCGACGCAGCGGCGGTTGCTCCAGTGCCTCGGCCGCCTCATCCGGTCCGAGACGGACCGCGGCGTGGCGGCGATCCTGGACTCCCGGGCGGGGCGCTACGGGCAGGCGCTTCGGGGCGTGGACCGGGTCGAGGACGTCGCCGAGGCCGTGGCAGGGTTCTTCGGGGATCCGGAGACCCCCCCGCCGCTCCCCCGGCCCTCCCGGAGCCGGCGTCGGGTGACGAACAGCTTATAGTCCCCCGCGGCCATCCTCAACGTCCCGCCGTCCCCCCGGCGGGTATCGCGGGGAGTCTTGCAGTGGCGAAGGGAACGCGGAAGCGATCAAAGTCGAAGCCGGGCACCGAGGTCCCGGAGGGCGACCGCGCCGGGGACATCGCGCCCTCGCTCGAGCCTTTGGCGGTGGACATCCCCGCCCACTCTCCCGGGTCCGAAGAGGTTCCGCCGGTGAAGGTTGAGGGACCGGCCCGGAGTGCGCCGGCCGTGGACGTGGAGGCCCTACAGCAGGAGATGGAGGTGCTCGCCGCCGCCCTGCCCGTGGACGAGCGCGGGGTGTGGCGCGCGCGCCTGGAGTCGATCGACCGGCGGCGGCAGGACGGCAAGGTCGCGCGCGAGGAGGTCTACCGCCTGCGACGGGACATGGACGCGCGTCTGTTTGAGCTCGAGCTCCTCGACCACATCTTCCCCCGGCGGCACGTCTCGGGGAAGGCCGCCCCGCCCCCGCGGTACGTCATGGTCCTCGACCTCCAGGGCCAGGTCCTCGCCTCGCGGGGGGATGCCGCCAATCCGGACTTCGGGCTAATCAGCAAGGCCCTCCAGCTCACGGTCCCCCGCCTCGCTCCGGGGACGCACATCCTCTCGCACAAGGTCGGCGGCGTCGGCATTGTCATCGGGGCGCACGGCGTCGTGGCGGCGACGTTCGAGGAGCGGCCGACGGCGACGAGCCTGGGGGCGCTGACGCAGACCCTGAAAGCGCTCGAAGAGAAGGACGCGAACGCGTTGGCGGCGACGACGGACGAGGAACGCAAGGTCATCGACCGTTACGCGGAGGACTGCCTCCGCCTGCTGCAGGAACCCCCGGTCGCTCCGGCGGCGCTGATCGCGCAGGCCGCGGCGGACATGGAACCACCGGTCTAGCTCATTCGCGGATGATCGGCTTCGCCGCGAATCGGTTGTTCTGGTGGATCAGGGCGAGCCACCCGTGCGGGTGCTTCGTCTTCCGCATCTTCACGATCCGGATGCGCACCTGGACCTCGGCGTCGCCCTGCTCGTGCTGGTTGAGCAGGATCACGCCGTCCGACAGGAAGTCCTCGTCGTACGCCGCCAATTTCCCCGTCCCGTGCGGCCGCTCGCTGATCAGGAACGTCGTCGCCCCGAGGCCCTTGAGGAACCCGAAGAAGTGGAACAGCTCGCGGCGCTGGTTCGACATCGGGTTCAGGGCGTAGAGCGCGAAGAGCGAGTCCACCGCCACCATGTCGAACTTGTTCGCCTTCACGCGCTGCGAGATGTACTTCTGGAGGATGTCCATCCAGTTCTTCTGCAGCTCCTCCTCGCGGTGCTCGAGGCGGATCTTCGAGACGTCGAGGATGAAGAGGTCCATGTTGTCGATCCCCGTCATCCCGAGGTGCTCCATCGCGTCCTTCAGATGCTCGTGCCCCTCCTCGAGGGTGATGTAGAGCCCCTTCATGCCGGCCTTGACGTTCTCGTAGAAGATCGAGAAGGTGAGCGAGGTCTTGTACGTCCCCGGCGTCCCCGTGACGAGGACGATGGCGCCCTTGGGGATCCCGCCCTGGAGCGCCTCGTCGAGGCCTTCGACATGGGTGGGTAGGCGCTCCATGGGAAGCGTCGCATCTGACGCCCCCTAATAAAGGGTTTGGCGCCCCGTTCTCCCCGGGGAGCTTTTAACCGGCGGCGGGGCTTGCCGCGGCGGTGCTGCCGCAGGACCTTCTTGTGCCGTTCGTGTTCACCCTGCCGGCGTACGTGGCGAACCCTCTGGCGGTGCTCTGGGGCCGCGGTGGGTCGCCGATGGACTCCGGGAAGACCTGGTCGGATGGACGCCGCGTCCTCGGGGACGGGAAGACGTGGCGGGGGTTCTTCGGCGGGGCGATGAGCGGGTTCGCCCTCGGCGTAATCATCGCCGCCATCGTGGGCAGCGGGAGCGTGCCCCCGCCCCCGGTCTGGGAGCCCATCCACATCCTCCTCGCCTCCGCGGCGCTCGCGTTCGGGGCGCTCTCCGGTGACGTGATCGCCGCGTTCGTGAAGCGCCGCCGGGGACTGGAGCGCGGCGCGAAGGCGCCGGGGCTGGACCAGTACGACTTCCTGATCGGGGCCTTCCTCTTCGTCGCGATCGTGGAGCCCGCGTTCTTCACCGCCACGTACCTCGAAGGCGACCGCGTCTGGGGGCTCCTCCTCGTCATCCTTATCACCCCGCTCCTGCATCGCGCGGTGAACCTCATCGGCTTCGCGATGGGGAAGAAGAAGGAGCCTTGGTGATGGACCGCACCGCGTTCGCGAAAGCCCTCCTCGACTGCGGCGCCGTGCAGTTCGGGACCTTCACGCTCGCCTCCGGAAAGACCTCGGACTGGTACTGCGACATCAAGCGCGCGGTGACGCGGCCGGAGCTGCTGCGGCACATCGCGAAGGGGATGGCGCCGCACGCGCCGGGGCATGCGCGGATCGCTGGCGTGGAGCTCGGGGCCGTCCCGATCGCCGCCGCCGTGTCGCTGGAAACCGGGCTCCCCTATCTCATGGTGCGCAAGGCGGCGAAGGAACACGGGACACGCAAGGACTTCGAGGGGGAGCTGACGGCGGGGGACCGCGTGCTCTTCGTCGAGGACGTCGTCACGACGGCGGGGACTCTCGCGCGGAGCATCGAGGGGTTGCGGGCGGCCGGTGCCGTCGTCGACGATGCCGTGGCGGTGGTCGACCGGGAGGAAGGGGGGCGGGAGGCGCTCCAGGCGATCGGCGTGCGCCTGTCCTCGTTGCTCACCGCCAACGACCTCCGGGCGACGAGAAGCGGTGCCGGCAGTCTTAAGTAAGCCCGGTCGGGATGAACGAGCCATGCGCCGCGTCCTAGCCCTGGGGCTCCTGGTCCTTCTCACCGTCCAACTCCCGCCCCCCGCCAAGGCCGCGGCCGACTGGACGTTCATGGCGTACATGTCGGCGGACAACGACCTGGAGGCCGCCGGCGTCGACGACTTCGAGGAGATGGCGCTCGTCGGCGGCACCGCGGCGGTGAACGTCGTTGTGCAGTTCGACCGCAGCGACCTGAACGGGCCCGCGGACGGGGGCACGCGCGCGTACGGGAACTGGGAGGACACCCGCCGCTTCCTCGTCACACAGGGGATGACGCCCGACCCCGGCAACGAACAGTCGGTCCTCGGCGAGGTGAACATGGGCGATCCCGCCGCCCTCGTCGACTTCGTGCTCTGGGCGACCAGCCAGTTCCCCGCCGAACATTACTTCCTCGATCTCTGGGACCACGGCCTGGGGTGGGAGGGAATCATGGTCGACCGTACGAGCGGCGACTACCTGACGACCGCAGAGCTGCGCCTGGCCCTCGACGAGATCACGCTGCTGCTCGGCCGCCGCATCGACATCGTCGGCAACGACGCGTGCCGCATGACCGTGGAGATCATGTACGAGCTGCGCGCCTACGTCGACCTCTTCATCGGGTCCGAGAAGGACACGCCCCTGGAGGGCTGGCCCTACGACCGCTTCCTCCAGAGGCTCACCGCCGCTCCGGGCGCCTCACCGTCAGAGATCGCGATGGCGCTCGCGGACGAGTACTACGCGTCGTACGCGGGCCTTCCCGTCGGGTACTCGGTCACCCTGTCCGTCGTCTCGTCGGCGGCCCTCCCCCCCGTCGCGGAGGCGCTCGGCGCGCTCGCCGACGAGCTGATCTCGTACCTCCCCTTCTTCACCGCCGAGATCCACACCGCGCGGGACCGCACCGAGCACTACGAGTACAACCAGGTCTGTTGCGGCGACGACTACGACCTCTTCCACTTCACGGAGAACCTCGACGCCGCGGTCGGCGGCCCCCGCCTCGCCCGCCGCACGGCGGACCTCCGCACCGCCATCGGGGACGCGGTGGTGTACGAGCGGCACTACGACCACCCGAACGCGGTGAACAACGTGCCCGCCAAGAACGCCCACGGGCTCTCCATCTACTTCCCGCAGACCTTCCCCGGCTTCGTCTACCAGAATCTCCTGATGGCGGACAACACGTCCTGGGACGAGATGCTCTCCGCCTTCGGCGGCGGGCCGAGGATCACGCGGGGGCTCACTGCCACGGCGGTGTCCGCCGACACCGACTCGGACGGCCTTCAGGACCGCATCGAGCTCGCGGCCACCCCGGCGGTGAACGGTACGCTCTCCTTCGCCGTAGAGGGGCCAGACTTCCTCCAGATCCGGGACCTTCCGGCGGTGAGCGGGCAATCCACCACTGATGTCTTCCTGCCCGCGTCCGCCGGGGCCTACGAGACCGCCATCTACCTCTTCGAGGGCGGGAAACTCCGGAACCTCGTCGCTCCCGCCGACGTCGTCATTGAGGCAGACCGCCGGTTCCTCGGCGAGGTGACCCTGAACGGCACCGGGGCCGTCGGGACCGCCACCCTGCGCAACCTCCGAACGAGCCAGGAGATCCGTCAGGTCCTCGTCACCGGCGATTTCACCTTCCGCGTCACCTACCCGACCTGGATCACAGACGGGGACGAGCTTCTCCTGACCATCGAGACGGGGGGCCGCGTCCTGTCCTACACCCTGGTCCCGGACCTCCGCCAGGAGAACCACACGATGCGGATCGTCGTGCCTCCGGCGACCGGCTACCTGCGCGGGTTCGAGTCGACGTCGTTCCTCTTCGGGATCGGACTCGGTGGTCTGATCGGGGCGCTCGCCGCGCTCGGCATCCCCTTCCTCCTACGCTCCTGGCGCCTCCGGAAGCTCCGGTGAGCTGTCGACGTGGTACCCGACGCCGATTCGCGCGAGGCTCTCCCCCGCCACGGGCAGGGCGGCATCGACGTGGACCGTGCGAAGGTCCGCTAGGACCTTCTCCTCCGTGTACCCGAACGGCGCGAACAGCGTCTCCGCGGACCGCGCGAGGAGCTTCAGGTACTCCTCCACGTCCGGCCGCTCGTCCCCCTGGAGGAACTCCGCCACCCGCACCTTTGCCTCCGGGTCACGCGAGGACTGCTTCAGGATCACGAAGCGCACGTACTCCCCGGGGTGCACGTCGAAACCCCGCATCTTCAGTTGCTTCAGCGCCGCCACGACGTTCGTGAACACGCTGTACTCCTCGACCTCCCGCGTCACGGACTTCGTGAGGACGAGGTCGTGGACGGGGACGAGGCCCTCGCGCAGCGCCACCGCCGCCGCGCGAAGAACGTCCAGCGCCCTCGGGATACGTTCGAGGAACGCTCGCGCGTCCCCCGCCTTCGCCAGCTCCTCGAGCATCGCTGTCTGCACGTGGATCACCAGGCCGCAGGTGTCGTGCTTCCGCAGCTCGATGCCGCGGAGCTTCATCTCTCCGTCCTGGAACAGCCCGTAGTAGCGGTTCAGGGCGCCGACGCCGGTCGTCTTGGCGGGGAGGAACACGACCCACTTGTACGTGCCCTCGACGTCGAGCGGGATACCAATGGCGGTGGAGATGTGCTCCACGACGCGTTGCGGGGGATCGCTTCTGGCGGTGGACCGGAGCCACAGTGAGTCCACGATGCCATGGAGCACCTCGTAGCCGTGCGACTCCGCGATCTCCATGGAGCGCAGCATGGTCTCGCGCGCGTAGGCGTTGATCGCCTCGTGGCACTCGATGCGGCCGAACCGCGCGTTCTTGTAACCTGTGTATCCGAAACAGGTGACCAACAACCACTTCAGAATCGTGTCGCGCGCCTCGAAGAGTCCCCGCCGCGGTCCCGGTGTCTTCTTCATCTTCTTGAAGTACCGCTTCCGCTCAATCACCGGCTGCAGCACACGCCCGATCAACCCCTTCTCGCGGACACAGGTGTGGTACGCGAGCTCCGGGACGCGCAGCCCGTCCTCTTTGCAACACGCGCAGTCCAGCGTCTCCGGCGAGATATTGTACTTCGCCATGATGTTCGGGTAGAGGGAGGCGAAGTCGACCTCGAGGATGTTCTCATGGAGGCCGACGGCGGGCTCGAAGGTGAAGCCGCCGCGGTCCCCGAGCAGCAGGTCCTCCGCCGTCTTGAACTCCTCCGGGCGGTTCTTCTTCCAGAGGACGAGAACGCCGTCCCGAGTCGCCTGGTTCACCTGCATGGCGGTGATCGCCGTGCCCGGCGTGAGCCGCGACTGCTCCTGGGGCACGAGACACGACAGCCGCGACAGCTCCGCCAGCCCCGCCAGGTCCGCCTCGCGGTACGCGAAGTGCCCGCGGTCCAGATGGATGCGCCCGCGGAACAGGTACTGCGCGGGCTTGTAGACGATCTTCCCGTAGGTGAAGTAGGACTTTCCCTTCTTCGGCCGGACCGGGTCCGGGTCGCGCCCGAGCTGCAGCGTCATGCCGCGCGCCTCGGCCTTCCCCGCCAAGTACGGGATGACGAAGGCGTCCCCGCCGTCCGTGAGGAGGACGTCCGGATCCTGCTGGCGGATCTCGGCGGTGATCTTCTCCATGATCTCGCCCTCCGTCCCGCCCACCGCCGCCTCGCCCACACGAGCGCCGCGCAGGGAGTCCTGGAGGCGGGGGATGCCCGCGGGGGCGTCGACGTCGAGCTCGAGCGCGACGGCCTTCAACGGCGGTAACTCGTAGTCCAGCGCGAACGGCTCCTCGGCGGCCCGCCACTGTCCGTCGAGATGGTCGACAAGGCCCATCGGGAAGATGCGGTGCTGGAGGAAGTAGCGCTGGGAGAGGCGCAGGTCAACGTTGAAGAGCTGGAAGTCATGGTACTTCCCGTTGCTGTCGATGGACCGTGCTACGTCCTGGAGGTCCGAATACCGCCGCGGGACGATCTCGAGGACGGGGACCTTCTCCCGCCGTTCGAGGCTGATACGGCGGCGGGCGAGGCGGGTCTCCTGCACCCCGTCGAGGACAGCGAGGCGCTCGCGGAACTCCCTCAGCTCCTCCAGCGGGGCGTGGACGAAGAAGGAGGGCCGGTACGTCGTGTCCTCGATGCGGTGCGCCTTCCCGCGCGACCAGAGCCAGAGGACGAGGCTGTCCTTCTCATGGTCCGCGTAGGCGTCGAAGATCCAGCCCTGCACTAGGTGATTCTCCCCTTGAAGAAGAGACTCGGTTCAGGGGCAATAGCCGTGAGGGGGGGAGAGGAGTGAAAGTGCCTTCTCAATGTCCGCGGACGGGGAGCAGGCCGATTCGTTCGAAGTCCTCGACGTTCGCGGTGGCGATGGAATCGCACCCCCCGACACGAGCGGTGGCGGCAATGAGGAGGTCCATCACACCGGCCGGCTCACCCTTCCGGTAGAGTTCCGCCTGGCGGCGGGCCGCTGTCGTGACCGCTTCCGTGGAGATCGGGAGGGCCTCGATAGTGGCGAGCACCACGTCCAGGCGCTCCAGGTACGCCTCCCGCCGCTTCCCCGCGTCCTCCCGGAGAATCCCGAGCAGGGTCTCGAACCGGTTGAGTTCCGTCGTCACCAAGATGTCTCCGCGCCCCCTCCAATCCTCGATCTGCTTCCGAGCCTCCGGCCGCTCTCGGACCAACGGCGAGAGAAAGGTCGTGTCGACGCAGACTCTGGCCATGGATCCTACCTCGCGAGGGGGCGACCTCGGTTGCCGTGGCGTCGGATCTCCTTGAGTCGGCGGTCGAGGTCCGGTGAGTCCTCGACGGGGAGCTGGCGCAGTTTCTCCAACATCTCTCCCAGGGAGGGGCGCTTGGTGACGAGTCGGAAGATCACGTCGGAATAGCTTTCGCCATCCCGTTTTTCCCGGTCGAGGATGTGGACGACCTCGGCTCGGAGGGCCACATTCTTCGCCGCCATGGTATTCATGTTCATATGCATATGAGTATTAGAGCCTTCCGCCCCCAAGGGTCTCAGATTATGGCGGTGCTTCCCCCGTCTCGCGGATCAGCCACTCTCGCACCGCCGCACGCAAGGCCGCTGCGAGGCTGAGCCCTTCCCTCCTGGCCTTTCGTTCGAACATCTTGTATGAGGTTGAATCGAGGGACACGCGGACCCTGATTTTCTTGGCCGGGTGTCGCCGTACGGCTTTTCCTCTCATCTTGCCTCCGAGGGTACCGGCGGTGAGGCAGAGGCGCTCATCGGTGTCTTGTCGCGCAGCCGCTCCACCTCCCGCTGCAGCTCGATCAGCATCCCCAGAAGCGCCGTCTCCACGGGGTCGAGGTGCGCGCAGTACCCCGCCGCGCTCGCGTGCTGCCGCGCCCCGTTCACGACCTTGTCGAAGAGCGCGCGGTCCTCCTCGCGCAGCGCCCGGCGGTAGTCCTGCCAGCGGGAGAGGATCCCCTCCAGGTGCATGCGGTAGGTCGGGACGGTGCGGCCCATGAGCGTCCATGAAGGAGGGGGGCTTGAAGGTAGGAGGGGGAGGTCGGTGAAAGTGGCCGCAAGGGTCAAGGTCGCGGGCCGCACTTTCACCGCCATGGACATCGAGGCGGAACGGCAGGAGCTCGTCCGCCGGATTCGCCGCCACGGCAGGCTCGCGGGGGACGCCTGGCTGCAGAAGTACGCCGGCTCGCCGCTCCCCGTGCTCAGGCTCAAGACACCGGTGCACCGCGAGATCCTAGGGAAGTTCCACATCGGTCACCGCGACCTCGCAATCCGCGACGTGAACCGACTGGCGGCTTCCCTCTGGAAACATGCGGAGTACTACGAGGAGCGGACGGCGGCGGTCGAACTCCTCCTCCGCTATCACCGCCATCTCGACGGCGCCTCCTGGCGGCTCGCGGATTCCTGGGTCGACGCGGCGACCGGGTGGGCGCTGAGCGACGCGCTCTCGATGGGGCCGATTGCGCGGATGGTCTCTCGCGAACCGTCGCGGTTCCGCGAGGTCCTGCAGTGGACGAAGGCGAAGAGCTTCTGGCGGCGACGCGCCTCGGCCTACGCCCTCCGAGACTTGGTGCGGTCTCGTGATCTGGACCTCCCGCTCTCGCTCCTCCAGCGGCTGCTGCACGACGAGGAGTTCTGGGTGCAGCGGGCGGTGGGTACCTGGCTGCGGGAATCGTGGAAGGTGGATGCCCGCCGGGTCGAGACGTTCCTCCGTGAGCATGCGAGAGGGCTGCCCCGGGTGACAATCACGGTCGCGACGGAGCGTGCCGCGAAGTCCTTCCGAGAAGAGCTTCGCCGCCAAGCCGCCGCCCCTCGCCGCCGACGCAGCCGATGACGGCGCCCCCTTCGGGGACTAGCCGACGATCGGCGTGACACGGAGCATGTCGTCGAAGAGGAGCGCCTGGATGCGCGTCTCATGGCGCGCGCCCCGCATCTTCACGACACGCAGACGCCGTTGGACCTCGAACTCGCCGCGTTTCTCCAGGTGCAGGTGGAGGATGCCGTCCGCGAGGTACTCCTCCCGGTGCTTCGAGAACCGGTCCGTGGTGGACTCCCGCGGCAGTTCCCCGATGACCAGGACGGTCGTGTCCAGGCCCCGGAGCCACTGCACGAGTTCGTAGAACTCCTGGCGGTGGTTCTCCCACCGCCCCAGGATCTCCAGGGAGTCCAGCGAGTCGAGCGCAAGGAGGGCGTACGGGAACGTCGCCTTGATCGACTTCGTGTACATCTTGAAGAACTCCATCCAGGCGCGGTCCGGCCGCTGCTCCATCTTCTCGCGGAGGAGGCTGAGGTCCAGGATCGTCAAGGTCTCCCGGACGGCCTCCCGGTCCATCCCGAGGCTCGCCATCTGCGCGGCGAGGCTGTCGCGCCCTTGCTCGAGCGAGACGTACAGGCCCGGCCTTCCTTGCAGGGCGTTCGCGTGCAGGATGGCGTAGCACAGGGACGACTTCATCGTCCCCGGGGGCCCCGTGACGAGGGTCACGCTGCCTGCCGGCAATCCGCCGCCGATCACGCCGTCGAGTCCTTCCACCTGAGTCCGGATGCGTTTCATTGTCTGCCTCCCGAGATCTGGATCAACTTGTGCTCAAGAAGGTCGGCCTTGTCCTCCAGGCTCACCGTGCCGGGGCCGTCCACGGCCTCTTCCAGGAGGGCCGCCGTGGAGCGGATGCGCTCCAGGAGGGCGGCGACCTCCCCTGTGGAGAGGGAGCGCGTGTCGAGGTCGAGCTGCGCGAGCTCGCGCGCGAGCATGAACCGGCCGACCTCCCCGTAGACCTCCACGAATGCCCGTTCGACCGCCGGGAGGACCTCGCGCTCCTCGATCGTGGCGGGGACGCGTCTGGGCGCAAGGGGCTCACGGAGCGCGCGGCGGCTCGGCCAGTCCCCCTGTCCCAGGGATTCGAGGCTCTGTCGGCGGAACGATTGCAGCGCAGTCGTGACGGACCCCACGCCCTCCTCCATCCCGCCGAGGACGGTCGGGTCCAGAGACACCCGCCCCATGGCGCTGAGGGACTCCGCGAGCGACGCCTCCAGTCCCGGGACGTCCCAGAGGTCGAGGTCCTCCCGCCGCCGGTGGACGTGGTCGCAGTACCCATCGAGGAGGTACTCTTCGCCGCCGAGCGTGGACCGGACGAGGAAGGCGACCTCGTCCTCGACATTGGGGAGGCCCAGGAGCGTGAACCCGGCGCGCCGGAGCTGCTCCGTCTCCGGGGGCACGAGCAGGTGCGCGGAGACGATGACCGTGGTCCCGGACGTGCGCGCCGTCCGCCGCAGAGAAGAGAGGACCGCACGGGCCTCTTCCATCCCGGCCACCGCCACGATCTCGGGGAGGTCCTCCAAGTAGATCACGCCGCCGCGGGCACTCCGGGCGAACTCCCGGACGGTGGCGAGGAATCTGAGCACGGCATAGCGGTCCGTCGCCAGGGCGCCGCCGTCCACCTCGATGCGGTATCGTGCCTGGATGGCCTCGGCGTTCCGGGAGACGAGCAGTCCGGGTTGCCCCCCAAGCACCAGGGAGGCGAACAAGGCGCGGGCGTACTTCGGCCGTTTCTCCTGCAGGATTGTGAAGGTGCCGCGCTCCATCCGATACGACGGCTCGACCCCCCGGGGTTTCGTGCGAGGATGACGGAGGGGGAGTCCGTCCGTGGAACGCACCGCCCACAGCTGGAGCGCGACGATGGCGGGGGCGCCCCAGACGTACCCCTGGAGGTCGGGGAGGCGGAGCGCTCCCAGCTCGAAGGTAAGGATCGGGCCGGTGACGACGAGCAGGATGGCGGCGAAGAGCATCGCGTACGCCTGTGTCCGGAGCATCGGCAGCCGGATCCAGGCGGAGATGGGCTCTGCGACGGCGAGCCCGTAACAGGCCGCGAAGAGGACGTTCATCGGGAATGTGGCGTAGAGGGCCTCCATCGTCGCGCCGGAGCGCAACGCGAAGTACGACACGCCGATACCGCCGAGGAAGAGGGCCGCCACGACGGGGAGCTTCTTGACCGGTGAGTCTTCGAGGTAGGCGTACGTCACGTACACCAGCATGGGGTGGGCAAGGACCGTTGCGACGAGGATGGCGGGGCCGAGGCCCGAGGACGGATCGAGCCGGGAGATGGCCGTGGCCAGGAGAGACGCGGCGAGCAAGGAAGCGAGGACCGCGACGACGAGACCCACCGGCCGCCGTCGCTTCGTGGCGGCGAGGACGCCCACGCCGGCCGTGACCAGCCCGATCGCGATCATGGAATACTCGAAGAGGACCATCTTCACTCTCCGACCGGTTCGAGTTGGACCAGGGAGACGATCTCGTCGGGGTCCCAGCGCCCCGCCCCCTTCGCCTCCTGGATGAACGCCGCCAAGCCACGATGCCCCGCCTCCTGCGCCTCCCGTTCCGTCAGGTCCCCCGCGAGCATGCGGTACGTTCGCTGCACGCGGACGTGACCGGCCACTCCCCCGTGGGCGTACACGGCGCGCGCCAGGCTCCCAGATGGCGGTGTCAGGGTCGGCACGGGGCAGATGAGGAGCGTCATCCCTCCGCTCCGCAGGCGTTCACCTGCGCGGGGATCGACCTGGATCTCCTTGGCGCCTCGTGCTCCGACCGGTCGGCGGGAGAACGCAAGGCGGACGGCGGCGACGATGAGGACGACCGCGAGGCTCCCGATCAACAGGAGCGGACCCAGGCCCACCTGATAGAACTCCGCGTGGAACCAGAATCCCGCCACCAGGACCATGGCGATCAGGAAGAGCAGGCCGTACCGGACCGCCGCCTCACGCCAGCGCCCCATGTTCTCACGCGATGGCCTTCGCCACCTCGAACCGGCCGTTCTCGAAGACGAGCGTGAAGAAGTCCGGGCTGTGCGCGCTGGAGCGCATCTTGACGCACTGCACGCGCCGTTGGAAATCGAGGTCGCTGACGCGCTCGTTCTTCAGGGAGAAGATGGCGTCCGCAAGGAACTCCTCGCTGAAGTCCCCTGGCGACGGGTCCGGCCAGGATTCGGAGACGAGGAAGCTCGTGATCCCGAGGCCGCGCAGCCACCGGAAGAAGTCGAACGTCTGCGAGCGCCGGTCCTCGAACTCCAGGATATGCCCGAGGGCGTCCCAGGAGTCGATGGCGAAGAGCTCGAACGGGTGCTTTTGGCGGAGCTGCTCCACCTTCCGCTGGAGGACCCCGGCGAAGCCGCCGTTTCCACCATTGGATCCCGTAGACTGGTCGCGGAGTTTCTCCAGGTATTCGCGCCCGCGGCTCAGGTCCAGGACCGGGAGCGCACGGGTGACGCTCTCGGGCTCAAGACCGAGTGTCCGCATCTGCGCGTAGAAGCTCTCCGCGCCCTGTTCCACGGTCGCGTAAAGGCCGGTCCGTCCCCGGCGCGCGTTCTCGTAGAGGATGTAGTAGGCGAGGGACGACTTCATGGTCCCCGTGCCGCCGCGGAGGAGCACGACGGAGCCCTGGGGGATCCCGCCGCCGAGGAGGTCATCATAGCCCTGCACGAAGGTCCCGATGCGGCCGTTGTTCGCCGTCCCGCCGTTCCCGGTCATGTTAGTCACCAATCGCGCCGGTCACGGAGAAGCGCCCATCGTCGAAGACGAGGGCGTAGTGCCCCGTCTTGTGGTGGCAGGCGCGCATCTTCACGACCCGGATGCGGCGCTGCATCTCGAGGTCGTTCACGGGGTGCATCTTCAGGTAGATGATGCCGTCCGCGAGGAACTCCTCCTCATGGGGGGCGTGGCGCTCCAGCCCTGCCAGGGTGCCGTCGCGCGGGGCCTCGGCGAGGAGGATGGCGGTGGTGCCCATGTCCCGGAGCCATTGGAAGAGATCGAAGAGCGCGCGTCGGCGGTCCTCGAACCGAGCGAGAACACAGAGAGCGTCCAGGGAATCGAGGACGACGACCTCGGCGCCGCCGACCTCCCGCCAGTCCTTCACGGCCCACTTCAGGTAGTCAATCCAGACGTCGTGCCCGCCCTTGCCCACGGTCTTCTGGACCTCGCCGAGGTCGAGCACCCGCACGTGCTCGTAGGCGGCGGTGGTGTCGAACCCCATCGAACGCATCTGTCGGTCCAGGCTGCTCCGGCTCTGCTCAAGGCTGATGTAGAGGGAGGGGGTGGCCTTGGCCATCGCATTGTTGTAGAGGATCGAGTAGGACAGAGAGGACTTCATGGTCCCCGGGAGCCCGGCGAGAAGGACAACGTCCCCGGTCGGAATGCCGCCCCCCAGAATCTCGTCGAACCCGTCGATCCGCGTCGACAGCTTGGCGACCTCAAGGGAGAGCATAGGCGACCTCCTTGGACTGGGGTACCGCGGCGCGGAGGCATTCCTCGATCTCCTGCGCGACCCGCCCGCCAGTGAGCAGGACAAGGCCGATGTTCGCGTCCTTCCTCAGGAGGGTGACGAGGAGGGCCTCTTCCCCCGCCCCGGTCGCCAGCATGACCCCGTCGGACCCGTAGACCAGGACCTGGTCGAACCCGCCCAGGCCGAGCTCGGTGGTCGACATCTCCCCCGTGCCGACGATGGCTGCGGTCATCGCTGCGAACTTCCGGGTATCCACCTGGGTCGGGAGACGGTGCTCGATGATGACCCCGTCGCGCCGCACGATGGCGGAGGCGGTGACCTCTGGGAGGCCGCGCATCTCCTCGAGGATCCTCGCCAGCCGCGCATGGACCTCCGGGGTGTCCATCTCAGACCCCCATGATCTGTTCGGCCAAGACGAGCATCGCCTCGCGCACTCCCGTCCCGTCCGTGGCGATGGTCCTCAGGACCGGCGTCGTTGCATCGAGGCCCAGGGCCTCCCGGATCTCGGTCTCGGAGAGGGCCTGCGGCAGGTCCGCCTTGTTCGCGAGGACGACGCGGGGGGTGTCGGGGCTGAAGAGGCCGAGGAGGTGCCGGGCCCGGGGAAGGTCCTCCGGGCGCGACCCGTCGAGAACGAGGAACAGTCCCGTGATCTCCTGAGCGAAGATTCGGAAGAGGAACTCGAAGCGCTCCTGCCCTGGAGTACCGATGACCTCGGCCTCGATGCCGGACATGTCCACGTTCCCGTAGTCGAACGCCACGGTCGTGCCCATCTTGTCGATGCTAAGGCTCTTCCCGCATAGGGCGCGGACGACGGTGGACTTCCCGGCATCTCCCGGGCCGATGACGAGGATGCGCGGGAAGTAGATGCTCAGCCCCGCCATGTCCCGGAACGTGTACGGGATCCACGCGGTGTGCAGCCCGCCCTCGCGTTGGTCAGCGATCCGGAGGAAGTTCTGGATCACGCCGGCGCGGACGCGGGACTGGAACTCCACGACGTAGTCGCAGAGCCCCTGCACCTGCTGGATCTCCTCCTCGCCGTAGGTCCAGTTGATGAAGAGGAACGCGACGGCCGCGCCGCAGCTTTGCCCCGTCTCAATGATCTTGCGCCACTCGGAAAGGATGGCCTCCCGGGGGAAGCGGTCGGCGAGGAACTCCAGGGAATCGATCACGACCCGGGCGGGCCGGGTCTCCTGGATCGCGCGGCGGATCGTGGCGGCGATCTCCTTGAGGTCATCGAGATTGCGAATGACGTACTTGCCGTCCCCCTCGATGAGCAGTTGGGCCGAGGTCGCATCCACGACGACGAGGTTGTCCTGGTCCGCGGACCCGTACCGGGAGATCTCGCGGGCGGCGAGCTGAGGGGCCCGGTAGAAGTCGACGTAGAGGCACCGCTCCCCTTCCCGGAGTCCCGTGGCGGTGAAGTGCTCGGCGAAGACGCGCTTCTCGGTCGGGGTACGGGAGAAGAAGAGGAGCGTCGAGGGTCGGTCGAAACCGCCGCCAAGGCGCTCGTCGATGAGCTGGATGCCGGTCTTCACACGCCCCGTGGTCAGAGCAGCAGCCTCGGCCATCTAGGCCACTCCCGTCAAGACAAGGGCGTTGGTCTCCGGGATTGGACGCCATTGCGTGTCGACCTTGAGCCCCCGGAGGTGGTGAGGTCGCATCTCCCGTCCCATCTGTTCGGTGAACCGCAGCTCGATGACGCCATCGCTCAGGCTCCGGAGCAGGTTCATGGTCGTGGTCTCGTGGACACCGTCGTGCACAGCATAGGCGACGAACCCCATTGTCGTCTTCACGCGCGAGGTCACGATCTGGAAGAACTTCGCGATCGCCTGCGGGGAGTTGTGGAGGAAGAGGGTCGAGATGGTGTAGAAGAGGATACGGACCGGCGGCCCGAGCTCCTGGGCCGCCTTCTGGATGGCCATGCTCAGCCCCTCCAGGTTCGAGTAGGACGACACCGTGAGCGTCCGGACCTGGGTCTCGGGGGGTGCCCCTTGGGCCGAGAAGCAATCGATGAAGAGGAAGGGCTGGCCGGTGTTGGCGGCGTCGAGCCCGAGAATCTGACCCCTCTCCCGAATCTCCTTGGGGGAGAGGTCAAGGGTCACGAAGGCCACGCGCTCTCCGCGGCTGAGCCAGAGGCGGGCGAGATCGATGAAGTACTCGAACTTACCGACCCCCGGCGGCCCGGAGACTAGGATGGAATAGTGTTCTGGGAATTCTGCGACCGTTCCCTGGAGGTCCACGCCCGTTGAACCCACACCATGATTAAAAGAAGTCTGTTCACCGTTCCAATTCTGATAAGGAAACAGCGCGCTAGGTGTAGGCAAGATTCCTCGTCGGTCCCTCCTCGGTTTCCACCCCTTGCCCGCCGAGTTTATGGTTTCCATAAGAATGCAAGGCTAAGGATAGAAAACGTCCGAGCGGAGTCGTTCTTATGATTTCCATAAATTCTCAAGCGGTCTGAAGTTCTCGTTACTGAAGTAGGGAAGCGGTCCGAGCCCTTTATGAGCCCCTTTTCGGCATGAGAGAAGGTCATGAAGCAGGCATCTCTCTTGGCTCTGCTCGTGGCGGCGACGGTGATGAGCGTGTCCGCAGCGGTGGTCCGCGCGGACGTATGGGGAACAGCGGACGTCGATCCGAACCAGGCTTGGTCGGCCAACGGCGACGCCTATGTCTCTCCACGGTCTCCGTTCCCGGAGACGTTGACGCGCCTCTTGCCTCTGGAGCACCGCGCCTATGGATCGTACACGATCTCCCGTTCGCAGTATCCGCTCGGCCTTGTAATCGTGTTCATCCCAGGATCGTTGTCGAGCGAATCCCGTCCTCTCCCAATCCAAGGCGGAAGCGGGGCGAGCATTTCGTACGACCCGGACACCCATCAAGACATGCCCGACGGTGTCGTTCTCTGGTTCCTCAGCTGAGCCCGGCAAGCGCTTGCCGGGCCTCTTCTTCTTTCTCAGACGCTCCAAGGTGCCTGAAGGACTTCAGGGCCTTCTCCAACAGTTCACGCGCAGGCCCAGTCTTTCCCTGCCGCGCCTTGCTGCGTCCGCGATGCAGCTCCGCCTCGGCCAGATTGAATGGATGACCTAGCCGCTCGAATCCGGCGGCCGCCATGCGAAAGTGCATCTCGCTCTTCGCCCAGTGTTCGCGTGCCTCTTCGAGCACCCCGAGGTGAAGGTGAGCGCTGGCGAGCATGCGGGGTTCATCCACTTGCTCGAAGATTCCGATGGCCTGCCCAAGCGCAACCTCCGCCTTCCGGAACTTCTTCGTGTTGACGTAGATCGCGGCTGCGTTGGTCAGCGCGTACCCATGCATCCTCGGATCGGACAACCTCTCCGCGATCTTGATCGCCCGTTCGTGCCATCGGAGCGCCTTGCGCTGGCTCTGCGAGAAGAGCATCGCTCCCAGAGACGTATAGGCCCCAGGGAGTTCCGACGCGCCCTCGTCCCCGCCCGACTCGAAGATTTCGATGGCCTCTTCGCAGATCCGGGCAGCCTTCTCCGCCTGGCCCATGTCGTTCATGAGGCGCGCGACCCCGAGCCTCGCTTTGGCCAGCAGCACCTTGTCGCCGGCCTTCCGGGCGAGACTGGAGGCCTCTTCGAAGTACCCCTGGCTCTGGGGATAGGACCCGCGCCGTTCGTGAAGGCAGCCGCGAAGACGCTGTGCATCGGAGGCGATTCCCAGTTCTCCCGCTCGCATCGCCGCGTGGAACGCCAGCTCCAGGATCTCGGGCGCCTTCGGGTCATCCTGCTTCTGCAACACCCTCCCCATGGCGAGATAGGCTCGCCCCAAGGTGCCGCTGTCCCCCTCCCCCTTCGCGAGTCGAGCGGCCTGCTTCGCCGTCTTGTACGCGGTCTTCCAATCGCCCCGGAGGAACGCGACTTCCGAGAGGGAGATGCGAAGGTGGATCGCCAAGGGCGAATCGTTCCCGGCGTCGTCCTCGGCCTCCTCGATCTGCCCCAGGTACCCCGTCAAGGTCGCCTCCACCTCGGCCTCGACCGGGAGCAGCGCCTGCGCGACCCGCTCGCCCTTGCTGGTAAGCCCGAAGACGACCCGGTTCTCTACCTCCCGCTGGCTGCGTTCGAAGATGAACCCGAGCTCGAGGAGCCGGCGGATCGCCGAGTAGGCGACGGGGGGGCTGAACCGCACGTCCCGGATGATGGCCGAGATCGACCGGATGCCCGCGCTCTGAAGGTACATCAGGAGGTCGAGCGTCCCGATGGGTCGTTGCAGGAGGGCAAGGACGCGGGACCGCCCGGTCACGGAGGGGGAACGCCTCCCCGGGGTATGAGGTTAGCGGTGGCCTTCGGGTCGGCGGGCCTAGACGCCGAGGACCTCTTCGAGTTCGCGTGCACAGCGCCGGGACTCCAGCCAGACAAGGCCGACGCTCCCGGTCTTGTCGAGGACGCAGAAGAGGCCGAGCTGGCCTTGCCCAAGGGCGTGGATGACGATCGTCGAGGTCGCCCCCTCGATCATGATGGTCTCCAGGCCCTCGGCGGTGAGGTTCCGCAGCACGCTGGAGCAGGACTGGAGGGCCAGGGTGGTCATGGCGGTGACCTCGAGCACCTTGGCGCCGCCCGGGAGTTCGCTGGCGACCGGCAGTCCCGCGTGGTCGGCGATTGCGACCCCCCGCACCCCGGGCAGGCTGCTCAGGCGCTGGAGGATCCCCCCGATCCGCGCCGCCGGCCCCTCCTCCGTCAGGCGCGGGGAGCCGACCTCTAGCGGGGCGGCAGGCCAATTCTTTGGGCCACTTCGCTTTTCCATGGCTTCACCAGCAGGTAACACTGAACGAAGGCGGCCACGGTCAGGGCGTACCAGAGGACGCTCACCGCCAGGAAGTACTCGGGCGGGAGGGACCACTGGAGCTGCCCCGGCGCGACCAGGAGGACCAGCGTGATCGTGGAGAGCGCGAAGAGATAGAACGCCCGCATCACGAACCGCGCGCCAAGGAACATCCGCGCCTTGAGGAGGGTCGCCCCGAGGCGGCGGCTGTGCACATAGGTCGGGGCGATCAGGCCGGCCATTGACGTCCCGCCCGCGGCGGTCACCGCCAAGAGGGCCTCGGCCCCCAACGGCGCGAGCAGGCTCATGGGGGGGTCGCAGCCGCCATGCCCCCATAAAGGCCGCCTCGTCGTTATCATGGAGGGAACTCGCTTTCGAGCCGCATAGCTGCGTCACGCCGTCCCCGACCGTTCTGCCCGCGGCAGCATTATATCCCCGCCGCCGTTCCATCCGGCGGTGACCCCGTGGCCACGATGAAATGGAGCATTGACGCGGACTACTTCACGTTCTGCAACTGCGACTACGGCTGCCCGTGCAACTTCAACGCCCGGCCGACCCAAGGGAACTGCCGCGGTGCCGGTGTCTGGGCGATCACCAAGGGGCACTTCGGCACGACCGACCTTGCCGGAGCGAAGGCCGCGCTCTTCTACTGGTTCCCCGGTCTCATCGAGCAGGGCAATGGCACCGCCCGAGGCTACATCGACCGGAAGGCCACCGCCCCCCAACAAGCGGCCCTGGAGACAATCTTCTCGGGCAAGGCTGGCGGCGGCATCTTCGAGATCTTCCACGGCCTGACCTCGAAGTGGTACCCCACGATCGTCACCGACATCTCGTTCACGGTCAAGGGCGAGGGGAAGGCCTGGATGAAGGTCGCGGACCTGATGGAAGGCGAGTGCGATCTCCTCTCCTACCCTGACGGCTCGGTCATCAAGCCCACCTTCACCTTGCCGCATGGCATCGAGTTCAAGACCGGGCTGGCGACGAACGCGAAGTGGTGGGTCAAGGACGAGGACATGCTCGCCCGCTACGAGAACGTGTACGGGGCGATCTCGAAGGTCCGCTTCGACGAGACCGGGTGCATCGGCTGAGCGTACGTTGATTACCGCCACGACGTTCCGGCCCCCATGGACGTTCTTGGCCGCCTGAAGGAGCTCGGCCTCACGCTGCCGCCACCGCCGAAGCCCGTCGCCAGCTACATCCCTCTCGTGCACTCCGGCAACCTGGTCTTCGTGAGCGGCCTGGTCCCCCATGTGGACGGAAAGCCCCTGGCCGCCGGGCTGGCCGGGAAGGACGTGTCGACGGAACAGGCGAACAAGGCGGCGCAGTACACCGCGCTGCTGTCGCTCTCCCTGCTCCAGGCGAACGGTTATCTCGATCGGATCAAGCGCGTCGTGCGCCTCACGGGGTATGTCGCCTCGGCGGCGAACTACACGGACCAGCCCAAGGTGATCAACGGAGCCTCGGACCTGCTGGTGAGCGTGCTCGGGGACGCGGGCCGGCACGCGCGCACCGCCGTCGGGGTCACCGCGCTCCCGCTGAACTCCACCGTCGAGGTCGAGTTCGTCTACGAGGTCACGTAAGAACGGCCTTATGGTTGTCCGCGATGACGAGGGCGTGGCCCTTGAGACCCTCATCGCTATTGGGGCGGGCATTCTCCTCGGCCTCTCCATCGCCGCGCCACCGGGCCCGATGAACGCCCTCATCGCGACCAATACTGTCCGCCGATCGCGTTTGGCGGGGCACCTGACCGGATTCGGCGCGATGACCTCGGACGGGATCTTCCTGGCGGTGACGCTCGCGGTCGGCGGCGTCATCCCCGTATCCCCCGGGGTGCGCATCCTCCTGTATCTCGCGGGCGCAATCGTGATGTTCTTCCTGGCAGTGAAGACGTACCCGGCGCTCCGGGGGGACCTGACGATCAGGAAGGACGCCTCCGACCAAAGGATGCATTCCTATGTCCAAGGCCTCCTCCTCGGGCTCACGAACCCGTTCCAGATCCTCTGGTGGCTCACCGCCGGCCTCGCCTTCATGCGCGGGATCGGCCCGGCGGTGGCCGTGGGCTTCTTCCTCGGGATCCTCACCTGGATCCTCCTCTTCCCCGCCACGATCGACCTCGCGAACCGCCGATGGCGGGGGACGTACCGTGTCGTCCTCCTACTTTCCCTCCTCGTCCTCGTCGCCTTCGGGACCTTTCTGGCGGTGAGCGCCGTGCTGGTCCCGTGACCGCTCCGCGTCTCGGATCACCTGGGGAAGATGAGATGATCTGGGCGGGTGAAGGCCACGGCCATACCCGATTGCGAAGACGAGGTTCTACAGTTCGGCAATCGCCTCGCCCAAGGCACCGAGGGCCATTGACCGCAGGTATTACTCATGGTCATAGGTATTACGGAAGCTTATTGTAATGCTCTGCCCTATCTGGGAGGCATGGCCGCGACCTCGGTCCGGGTGACGTCGAAGGGACAGGCGACGATTCCCAAGAGCATCCGACGAAAGCTGCAGATCGAGCCCGGAGGTCGGGTGACGTACGTGGAGGAGGGGGATCGCGTGTACCTGTCCCGCGTGCCAACCCCGGCAGAGATGGAGGGGCGCTTCCGTCGAGCCTTTCCAGAGGGCGCCGCCAGGGGCCTCCGGGCCGAGCGAAACCGGGACCTCGCGACCGATCTCCGCCTCGAACGAAGGCTCCTTCGCCGGTCCAAGGTACGCTGATGCTCGTCTTCGACGCCGAGCCGCTGTTGGCCTTTTTCACAGGAGAAGCCGAGGCGCCTGCCGTCCGTCGCCTGCTGGACCGCGTTCACCAGGGGAAGGAGGAGGGAGGCGTCTGCACGGTCAACCTTGCGGAGGCGTTCTACTTCCTCCATCGTCGTTCGGAGCAAGACGCCGAGAGCGCCGTCACGGCCCTCGGGGAGTGGGGTCTGGTCTTCCATCCCGCCGATGCGGTGTGGAAGGAGGCCGCGAAACTGAAGGCCGACCATGCCATCCCTCTCGGGGACGCTTACGCCGCCGCCACGGCGCTCTCGCTGAAGGCTGAACTGGTCTGCGGAGCCGATTCGCCCTTCGACAAGATCGCGGGCGTTCGACTGCGCCGGATCTGAATCATCGCCCTACCACCCCATGAACAGGTGCTCCGACTCCTTGACCTCGCGCAAGGCGAAGTCGACCGGCAGCCCCATCACCCCGGCCTCGAAGTCCTCGAGCGTCGTCTGACCCGCCGGCACCGGTTTGTAGATCTCGCGCCGGTAGTCGTCCAGGTCCGTGATCACCACCGCGTCCTTCCCCTGCTGGAACCGCAGGCGCCGGTCCGCCCCGTCGTACAGGATGCGGCGGATGCCCTTGCGCCGCTGCAGCTTCGACGGCCCCGCATTCGTCACGAGCGTCACGAGGTCCTCACGCGCCGCGATCTCCCGCACGCGCCGCATGCTCTGCAGGAAGAGCTGGTGGGCCTCGATGGCGGGGACGTCCTCGTCGAGGTAGAGCTCCGGGAAGCAGGAGAGGATCAGCAGGCCCGCCCCCGTGTCCTCCACCTTCCGCCGCGCCACGTCGAGGACGAGCGAGGCCATCTGGTAGCAGGTGAACGCCCGCGCGACGTTGACCAGGGGGAGGAGGTCCCCCCGCGCGAGCCCGACGCGCTTCCCGAGGTTCACCATGCCGTGCGGGTCGACGGAGTTCCCGCCGTCGAGGAAGACGACCTCGCTCCCGTGCTCCTGCACGTTGCGCACGCACAGGAGGGACTGGAGCGTGTACACGAAAGTGCTGCCGCTGTCGATCAGCGTGACCTCCCCGGAGCGGAAGGGGCCGAGCGCGCGGTCCAGGACCGGGATGCCGGTCGTCAGGGTGCGCGTGCCGCGCGTCTCCAGCTGGACCTCGAGGACGTTCTCCGGGCTCGGCAGCGTGATGGCCATGGACCTTCCCCCGGTCGTGGAGAGGACGGGGGGCATATGGCGGTGAGCGGGGGAGGGGAGTGAAAGTGCGGCAATCGAAGTCTCCATGGCGGTGATGTCACCAAAGGTGAACCAGCAAGGGTAAGTCGTTGGTCCTTGTCGCCATCGCCCTGTCCCTCTTTTCCGTCCGTGGCGCTCGGACACGGCGACGAAGGTGATCAGGCCGGCATCGTGCGTGGCTTGCGCGGGCTTCGCCGCGCCAGCGCGTACTGGACGACGGTGCCCAGGAGGAACACGGCCCCGAGCGCCACCGCCGCGTACAGCTGTCGTTGCCCGGGGTCCCCGGTCGGGTCGTTGAGGATCAGGAACACGCCGGCCGCGACGAGCACTCCGCCGATCAGGGCGGTGAGGATCTTCATCAGCTCGTCGACGAAATAGTAGACGATGGCGAAGGCGACGACCATGACGAGGAGCGCGACCATCACCCGTCCGTCCTGGGCGCGCGCGAGCATCACCGGGTCGGCGTTCACCGGGGCCGGCTGGGCGAGGAAGGCGATCACCGCCGCGATGAACCCGACGAAGAAGGCGAGCGTCGCGTTCGGCGCGTAGGAGAGCATCACGGACCCCAGGATGGCGCCGATGAGGCCGAGGACCGCGGCGAGGTACGGTTCGGTCGAGACCGACCCCCCGATGATGTACCCGGCCGACCCGCCGATGATTCCGCCGAGGATCGAGGTCGCGCGGTTCAACGCGGTCTTCCCGAAGAAGGCGAGGGCGAGGCCACAGATCGAGAGGACGACGCCGAGGATGAGGAGGGCGATGGGATCGAGGGCGGTGACCGCCACGGCCGTTCGAATCCGGAACGGCGCTTAAATCCTTTGGCCCGCGGTTGCCCCGGGCGGACTACGGCTTCGCCGCGTCGCGCTCGGCGGCGAGGAACTCCCCGAACTGTTTCTCCAGCGCCCGGCGCTTCTTGAGGTAGACCTCCTCGTCGAGGGTTCCCGCAGAGAGGTTGTTGTCGATGATGGCGAGGGACGTCCGGAACTCGTCCATCTTTGCTTGGCGGTAACTCACGAGGACCTCGCTCAGGCGGTCAAGCAGGCTTCCTCCCGCCGCGCTCACCGCGTAAATCACTTTGGGCCGGCCCTCCGTAGGAAAGATCGCGGAGCGGTCGACCAACCCCTTCTCCAGGAGGGAGAGGAGATGCTTGTCCACGGACTGCCGGCTCACCTTGAGTCGCCGCGCGAGGTCGTCCGGATGGTCGACGCCCTTCCGGAGGAGCTCGCAGATCGTGAGGCGCGCCGGGGAGGCGAGGACCTCCAGGACCTCGATGTCGACCTCGTGGATGTCCCGCAAAAGCGATGGCGGGTATTTTAACCATGAGGTTGACGTTATCTCACTGGAAGGGGCACTTGACCAATCCGCGCCTGACGTCAACAATAATTATCTTCAGGATTGGATAAATAGGTAGGCGTCCATTGGTCCTCTCAAGGTGAGACCGATGTGGCCTCTGCGGACGAAGAAGACGACGCGCAAGGAAGAGACGAAGAACGCACAGGACCTCTTGGCGGGCAACCGTCTGGTCGTGTTGGCGCTCGTGACGCAGTCCTGGCGGTGAAGAGGATGGGCCGGAAGAGGGACATCCTGGACCGCCTCGCGGAACGTCTCGCCCGCGGGGAGCTCAGCGAGAAGACGTACCTCGAGATCAAGGGACGATACGAGAAGGAGGGGTTCCCCGACGAGGAGCCCGAGCCCCAGGAGCGCGAGTTCACGCTCGACATCGGGCAGATCATCCGGCGGGCCGTGGCGGGGATCCCCCCCACCCCTCCCGTCCCGCCGGTCCCCGGGTTCCACTTCCGCCACGGCGGACACGCGGGCCACCCCAGCGTCCAGGTGAGCACGGGCGACTACCGCGCGGAGGAGTACGTCGTCACCGGCGTCGGCGCCGTGGACGGCAACGTGAACGCGAAGAGGATCAACGTCGTCGGCGTCTGCAAGGTCGACGGCGACTGCGTCGCAGACGACTACCAGGTCACCGGGACCTGCAAGGTCCAGGGGAACCTCTCCGCGAAGTCGGCGGTGTGCAACGGCGTGCTCAAGGTCGAGGGCGACTGCATCGCGGAGACCTACACGAACCGCGGGATGTCGAAGGTGGAGGGCAACCTCAGCGCCAGCGCGGAGCTGAGCAACTCCGGCGTCCTGAAGGTGAGCGGGGACCTCCTGGGCAAGGGGATCGCCAACTCGGGAACGTGCAAGGTGGACGGGGACATCCGCAGCGAGAGCGACATCGTGCACTCCGGTGTGCTGAGGGTCGGCGGGGATGTCCATGGCAAGTCGTTCCAGTCGTCCGGGGTCTTCGACATCTCGGGCATGCTGCACGCGGACAAGATCAGCATCGAGGTCTCCGAGGACTCGCGGGCGGAGGAGCTCGAGGGCCAGGAGATCCGCGTGGTCGCGCGTGGCCGGGGCCTCCTCGAGGTCGAGTCCGTTCGGGGCAAGACCGTGCATCTGGAGGCCACCCTGGCGGAGCACGTCGAGGGCGACGATGTCGTAATCGGCCCCGCCTGCCGCATCGAGGAGGTCGTCGCGAAGACCCTCCGGGTCCACGAGAGCTCCGAGGTCAAGGAGAAGCACGTGGGTGCAGCGGCGTGAGTTCCCCCTACAGGAAGGAGGAAGGAGCCGCGGTCTCCACAGGCGGTCACGCGCGAACCTGACAAAGGCCTTTCCGCCCTCGTTCGTTCGCTCCTGCATGCCTTCCCTGAGGTGTGAGCGCCATGTGCAGGAACATCCGGACGCTGTCTAACTTCGAACCGCCCGCGACCGACGAGGAGATCCGCGATGCCTCCCTCCAGTTCGTGAGGAAACTCGCCGGGTTCCCCAGGCCCTCGAAGGTCAACGCCGCCGCGTTCGACCGGGCGGTCGACGAAGTGGCAGTCGCGTCACGGCGCCTGCTGGACTCTCTCACGATCGCCGCCGAGCCACGCAATCGCGAGATCGAGGCCGCGCGCGCCCATGCCCGAGCGACGGTGCGCTTCGGGCGCCTTCCGGCCCCCAAGAGATAGTGGCCGGACGAGGCCTGGTCTCCGCCCACCTTTGCCGGGGGTCTTCACGCCTTCCAGTCGATGATGGTCTCGGGCCACTTCGTCGGGACGTTCTTGAGGTCGCTGAAGTCGATCCCCGTGGTCTCCTTCATCGCCTGGAAGAGCCAGCGGTCGACCTCGGTCGGGTGCTTCACCGAGTGGAGGATGGCGTCGACGGGGTTCGGGGCCTCCCAGTAGGCGATGACGAAGTCGCCCTTGGGCGTCTGGTTGATCCACCACTCTTCGGTGACCAGACCGGCCGCTTGGCTCGCCGCCTGGTACTCCTGGCGCTTCGGACCGGAAAGGGTCTTCGCGACCTCCCGTGTCTTCTGCGTCTTGCCCGGCAGGATCGGGAACGCGGATGCGAGGTGGGTGACGCGGCCCGCCGGGGGCGAGCGCAGGTCGAAGATCTTCTCCGGGCGCGGTCCGGACAGGGGCTTGTTGAAGTCCAGACCGTTCTGCTCGAGGACCTTTTTCTTGAAGTAGACGTCGAACGGATCGGTCGAGGCCGCCAGGGCCTTGAGCGTCTTCTCCGGGTCATCCATGCCGAGCCGGGGGATGATGATCACGGACCCGTCCGGGTTCACCTGGTGCCAGACCTGCTCCGAAGTCCACCCCAGACGCTTCCTCGACGCCACGTGCTCCTTCTGCCGAGTGCTGACGAGCTCTTTCCCAAACTGCCGGTTCGCTTCCGTCTGCCCGGGAAGCACGGGGGCTACGAACATCAGGACGGCCATCGTGTTCACCTACGGACCGCGAATCGGGTCTGCGGGATAAGGAATGGGGTGCGGTCAGGGAGCCTTCCGGTGCTACCTGTGGAGATTCCGGGCATCGGACTCCCGGAAGCGTGATGTAGGCGGGGCGGCCATCCGACCCTGAGGACAAACGATGGCCCACGCACATGAACACGCCGCGCCGAAAATCCAAGTGATTCACGCGACCGCTCCAACGTGCTGGTGGTCCTGGGGGTACGAGGCCCTCTTCAACCGCCTGCCGCTGGTCTATGGGGACCAGATCGACGTCCAGGTCATGACGGGGTGCGTCTACGCGAACCTGGAGGAGTATCTGAAGGCCTACCAGCTGGACGAGAAGGGATTCCAGGCATGGGCCGCGGAGGGCGGTCAGCTCATGGGCGTCCCGATCCGCACGGACTACCGCCTCGCGACGCTGCCGAAGAGCGTGTTCCCCGCCACCCTGGCAACGCTCGCCGCCCAACGACAGGGGCCGAAGGCGACGCGGTTCTACCGCGCCCTCCTGCGCCGCTTCGTCGTCGAGGGCCAGGACGTCACGCGGAACGATGTGCTCCTCGCCGCCGCCCAGGAAGCGGGGTTGGACGCCGCGCGGTTCCAGAAGGACGTCGCGGACCAGGCCGGGCTGCAGAAGGCGTACCAGGAGCAGATGCACGCGATGCACGGCGCCCCGGTGGGGTTCTACAACGTGGCGGTGAGCGACGGCGGTCGCCGCATGGTCGTGATCGAGCACGCCTTCGATCCGCGCGAGGTGGAGGAGGCGATCGACTGGCTCTCCGGCGGGAAGCTCCGGAAGACCCAGCCCACCGACGTGCTCGGGTACCTGAGGCATCACGGACCGGCGCCACTGAGCGAGATCCAGCGGGCGTTCAGCTGGACTGCCGAGGCGGCGATGCAGAAGGTCACCGCCCTGGAGAAGTCCGGGGACGCGAGAATGGTGACGCTCGCCGGCGGTTCGCACTGGCAGGCGGCCCGCTGAACCGGGTCGCGGGGACAAGGTGAAGAGGCGCCGACCCATCCCCCCTCGTGCCCTACACGCCGTTCCACGTGCTTCCGGTCTGGCCGCTCTGGAAGCGCTGGCCACAGCGGCTGGACTTCATCGCGCTCACGGTCGGTTGTGTGATCCCCGACCTCTTCGAACCCGTGTTCTTCTTCGCCTGGGGGGACTCCTACTGGCTGCAGCGGAGTCTCTCTCACTCCCTTCTCGGTGCCGTGACGTACGACCTGGCTTTGGCAGTCCTTGGCATCCTCCTCGCTCGGCGCCTGCTCTCCTGGCTGGATCGGATCCATCCTTCGACGCTTTGGCGGTGGTATGGCGGTCTGGACTTCCGGACACCCCGCGCGTGGTCCGTCGTGATCGCGTCCGCCGTCGTTGGCACAGTGTCGCACGTCCTGTTGGACCTCCCTTTCCATCACGACAACCCGCTGTTCTTCCCATTCGGCGAGACGATTCACAACGATCGGGATCTCGACCTTCTGTTGCCTTACCCCCTCGCCCACATTCTGGTCGCCCTCCTCTTCCTCGTCCTCCTCTATGTGCATTGGTGGCGTCCGGCCCACCGGCAAACCGCCAAATAGCCGCCGCCGGATGCTAAGGCCCCATGAAGGTCACCATCCTCGACGGGTACGTGGACGAGCCGAGCAACTTCGGCGTCCCGCCCTTCCTCTCGCCCTACCCGCGGTACCTCGCCGGAGCGGTCATGGACGCGGGCCACACCTGGGACTACGCGACGATCGAGCAGGTGCGCAACGGGCGCCCGCTGAAGGGGAACCTGTTGGCGGTGATCTCCGGCCCCATCGTCCCCGGGAAGTACCTGCGCTCCCTCCCGATGAGCGAGAAGGAGATGCTCCATCACGTCGGCCGCTTCGACGGTGAGGCCGTCCTCGGCGGGCCGCTCGCTCGGTTCCGCGCGTACGACGAGCGCCTTCTCGAGGTCTTCGACGGCATCGCGATCCGCGACGTCGACTCGGCGGTGTACGACCACCTGACCAAGGGCGACTTCTCGCACCGCGACAGGACCCCGGAGGAGTGGGACCGCTGGGCGGTCGGCGGCGCTGGGGTCGCGAAGCGGCATCCTGACTTTCCGCAACCGCTCATCGCGGAGCTCGACACCAGCAAGGGATGCGTCCGGTACGTCAATGGCGGCTGCTCGTTCTGCATCGAACCCGAATACGGAAAGCCGAGGTTCCGGCCGGTGGAGGGCGTCCTCGCGGAGGTGCGCGCGCTCGGGGATCTCGGCGTGGTGAACTTCCGCCTCGGTGGTCAGGCGGACTTCTTCTCGTATCTCGCGGACGGGGTGGGGAAGTCACTCACGCCGCGGCCGAACCTGAAGGCCCTCGAGGCGCTCCTCCGGGGCATCCGGGAGGCGGTGCCGGACCTGAAGGTCCTCCACACGGACAACGGCGACCCCGCGATGATCGTCGCGCATCCGGAGGAATCCGTCGCCGCCATGCGTCTCCTCATGACGTACGCGACCCCCGGCACCTCGCTCTCCTTCGGCCTCGAGTCCGCCGATCCGGTGGTGCATGAGGAGAACAACCTGAACGTCACCGCCGAGGAGTGCCTGGAGGCCATCCGCCTCGTAAACCAGGTCGGGCGTGCCCGCGGCGGGAACGGGATGCCCTGGCTGCTCCCCGGTCTCAACTTCGTCTCGGGCCTGCGCGGCGAAACGGAGGAGACCTTCGAGCACAACCGCCGGTTCCTGCAGAAGATCCTCGACGAGGACCTCTGGGTGAGGCGGATCAATCTCCGGCAGGTGAGCCCGGTTCGCACGGAGTTCCCGGACACCGGCCTCCATGCCGCGTTCCGGAAGTTCAAGGAGTGGGTGCGACAGGAGATCGACCACGAGATGCTGCAACGCGTCGTCCCCTTGGATACGGTTCTCCGCGAGGTCTACACCGAGGTACGCGAGGGGAAGGTCACGTTCGGACGCCAGGTCGGGACGTACGGCCTGCTCGTCGGCATCCCGTATGAGCTCCCGCTCGGGAGGTTCGTCGACGTCAAGGTGACGGACCACGGGCAGAGGAGCATCACCGCCATCGAGTACCCCTTGGATGTGAACCGCGCGACCCTGAAGGCGCTCACCGCCATCCCCGGGATCGGAGCGAAGCGCGCAGCGAGGTTGGTGCGCTCCAGGCCGTTCCGGGACCTCGGCCAATTCACCGCCGCACTGGACGACCCCGCCACGGCAGCTCGGGCAGCCGAGTTCGTTACCGTGGACGTAGTCTCGCAATAGTGCCCGCCCCAAGGCGGTGGACTCCTCTCTGGGGCGTCCTCCATGGAAGGGCCCACCCGTGGTTGAACAACCCTGCTAGCCGAGGCATTAGTTTCCGTTCCATCCGAGCTTCTCAGGCAGGCGTGTCTTCGGCACATAGTCGAGCGACGACTCTGCTAGGGCGTGCTGCTCCCCCTTGTGGTTCGGTCATCAGCCCACCTCCTTCTTATCGAGACACTGCGTTGCAGGGACTGTGCGCAGTGCCGCCGAAATCGAGGCCCGAATCCAGACTTGGCGAGTCGCCAAAGCGCAATTCTACCCCGACGAGGAATGGGTCGAATGGTTCGATGCCTTCATCCACCTGCTCGAGTCCTGCCAGGAACGGCCCTCCCTGCCTAAGAAGACAGAATTGCGGTCTCGACTCCGACCAGGACACTTGAAGGTTGACCGCAAGCGAAACGCCGACTACATGGCACAACGCCTGCAGGAAGAACTGGGCTGGGCCACAGGCGCTAACGATGTGGGGGCCTTCAAGCAGTTCGTCTGGGAGACACTCCTGATGGAGCTCCACGATGCGGAGTGCACCATGAAGGACGATGAGGATATCCTCCTGGAAGGTACAGGCGACCCCCCTGATTTCGTCCATAAAGGACGCTCGTTCCGGTTCTGGCTGCGACTAAAGCACGGACGGTACCGAGACGAACGAACCTCCAACTCGCCGATCGAGATAGTCTGGATTCTATATGGAGGATTGGACACGGGGGTGTACGTTCTCTCCGCGCAGGACAACACCCTCTCGGGATTGCTCACCTTCTCAGGTGACGACTTCGAGTTCAGGATGTGGAATCACCGGGTGCCGTGACGCAGGGTAGACACCCGCCTCTTAGGGCGACCGGAACCCTGAAAGGCGCACGAGTACTGGCGATGTGATGATGAAGAGCCTTCGGTGGCGGGAAAGGCGCAATCGCATCGCTGTCGGTGTCCATGGCCGCACGGCTGGCGGCCAGGCCCGGCGGGTCATTAACCTCGATGTCCTTGTCGTCGCGAAGGAGAAGACGGCGTTCGACGACGCCGCGGTGGGGAACCGGGCTCTGGAGTTCGTCAGCGTCGGGGGCTGAGCGGACGTGGAGCCGATCGAGGTCACCCCGAAGGATGTGGAGGCGGCCCTCCCGATCGTGCATCAGGTCGCACGGAAAACTCCGGTGCTGCCGGTCTCCACCGCCGAAGGCGAGGTGTTGTTGAAGCTGGAGAACCTCCAGAACCTGGGCGTCTTCAAGATCCGGGGAATCTGGAACCGACTGTCGCGGCTCTCGGAGGCCGAGAGGGGACGCGGCGTCTCCACCATCAGCTCCGGGAACCACGGGCTCTCCTTGGCGTGGGCGGCGAAGCAGCTCGGCCTGTCCTGCGTCGTGCATGTCCCGGAGGGCGCGGCCCCCCAAAAAGTGGCGGCGATCAAGGCCTATGGCGCCGAGTGCCTACCGATGCCGCGCGCGGAGCTCGTCCGCGCCCATCTGGAGGAGACGTACCGGGACTGGCCGTCCACGTTCATCCATCCGTTCGCCCACGCGCACACCGTCGCCGGGGCGGGTACGGCCGGCTGGGAGATCGCCGAGCAGGCGCCGGAGATTCGCACAGTCCTCGTCCCTGTCGGCGGGGGCGGGTTGGCCTCCGGCGTCGCCGTGGCGGTGAAGGGCCTTCTTCCCCATGCTCAGGTGCTCGGCGTGCAGGCCGAGGGCGCCGCCTCCCTGCCCGAGGCCCTCCGGACGCATGCGCCGTCGCGCGTGGAGGCACCGAAGACGGTCGCGGACGGCATCCAGATCGGTCTCGTCCTTCCCTCCATGGTCGGGTTGCTCACCCGCCATCTCGATGGATGCCTCTTGGTCAACGACCGGGAGATCCTCGCCGCCATGCGCCATCTCGCCCTCGCGGCCAAGGTCGTCGCCGAGCCCTCCGGGGCCGCAGCGTTCGCCGCCTGGCGGCGACATCATGAGTCGCTGAAAGGCCCGGTGGCGGTGATCGTCTCTGGCGGGAACGTGAACTCGGCGGAGCTGGCCGATTCCCTCGGGAACTCCGAGGGGTGAGACGACCAGGTCGAGGGATCGGATGGCCGCGTTCGTTATCAGTCCATGGACTGGGAAGTTCCGGGTTTAAGGCCGGCTTCGCGCGCTCCCCCTCGATTCCCTTGGTGGTGAGTCGATGGACCTGAAAGTGCTGCTGGTGGCGATCGTGATGATGACGACCTCTCTCGTGGCTGTTGCGACCCCTCCCGCGCGGGCCGCGGCCCCTTCCGGTTGGGAGCCGGCCCAGACCGTGGATGAAGTGCCAGGTGGAGTCGGCAGCCCCTCGATTGCGATGGATCCCTGGGGGAACGCCCTCGCGGCCTGGAACCAATGGGATGGCGCCTCGGTCAGCGTGTATGCCAGTCGTTACGACAATGGCGTGGGCTGGTGGAGCGCGACCCTCCTCGAGAACCAGAGCGGGAACGCGGAGGAGGTCGCCGTCGCCATGGACAGTGGCGGTAATGCCTGGGTCGTCTGGACGCTGTGGGACGGGACGGAGACGAACGTGTCCGCCCGGCGCTACTCCTACAGCGACGGCTGGGCACCGGTGCAGACCATCGACGACCTCGGGAACAGCGGCGAGGCCGATGATCCCCGGATCGTCATGAACGGTGCCGGCGACGGCGTCCTCGCGTGGCGGCAGTTCGACGGCGTGGGCAACCGGTTGTACGCAAGCGTCTCTCAGGCAGGGGGCGACTGGTCGCAGTTCATGGACGTCTCCGGACCCGCAGAGGCCACGAACCATCAGGTAGCGATTGACGGTTCCGGAAATGCCATGGTCACCTGGCTGTATGACACCCTCGGGTTGCAAGGTGGTGACGTGTATGCCAACTACTTTGTCAACGATCCCAACACTCCTTTCTGGACCGGACCGCAGATGATCAGCGAGGGGACTGGGACCAGCCAGACCCCCGTCGTCGCCGCGTACTCTGGGCGCGCCCTGATCGTCTGGACCGAGGAAGACCTGGGTAGCATACCGAGCGTGTTCAGCAGGTCCTTCGACGCCGTGGCGGGATGGGACATCGTCGCCCTCCTGGAATCGTCCTCCGATTACGCTGGGAGACCGGCTCTGGCCCTGGATAGTGTGGGGACAGGGCTCGCGATGTGGGATGCCGATGGCCCTCTCGGCTACAGCGTCCTGGCGCGCCCTGTCAGCGCGGGGACTTGGGGGACGACAGTCATCGTCGACACGTCGACTGATGGCAGTGCATTCTCCCCGCAGGTCGGTATCGATGCATCGGGGAATGCGGTCGCGATCTGGTACCAGTCTGGACTCTCCTCAGACCTCTATTCCAGCCGCTACTGGAAGGGGGTGGGCTGGGGTGTGCCGGCCTTGATCGAGTCGAACGATGTCGGCTCGGTGAATGACGCGCACATTGCGGTGACCACGGGAATGGCGCGCGCCGTCTGGCGGCAAGCGGGCGACCTCTGGTCCACCCGGTTCGAGGCCATGGATACCGACACCGACGGTCTGGAGGATGGGTTGGAGGCGGTCTACGGGAGCGATTGGGCCGAGCGCGACACCGACGCGGACGGACTCGCGGACGGGGCCGAGACGCAGGCAGGCACGAGCCCCACGGACCCCGACTCGGATAACGATGGCCTCTCCGACGGCACCGAGGTCTACGCGTCCGGTTCAGATCCCCTTAGCGTCGATACCGATGCCGCCGGACTGCCGGACGGATGGGAGTACCTCAATGGGATGGACCCGACGAATCCACTGGACGAATCTGGAGACCTCGATGGCGATGGCCTCTCCAATGCCGCTGAGTACGCGGCGGGGACGGACCCGAGAGATGACGACACCGACGGGGACGGGGTCACCGACCTGCTGGACGACTTCCCCACGAACCCGATGGAGTACGTCGACACAGACGGCGACGGCGTCGGGAACTACCTCGACCCGGACGATGACGGGGACGGCTGGGCGGACGACCTCGAGGCGATGGCGGGAAGCGATCCCGCCGATCCTCTTTCGACGCCTTCTGACCAGGACGGCGATGGGGTGGCGGACATCTTCGACCCCGACTACGCCCCCGACAACGACGGCGACGGCTTTCCGAACTCGGACGATGCCTTCCCGAACGACCCGACCGAATGGCGGGACATGGACGGGGATGGCGTCGGCGACAATCTGGACAACGACCGTGACGGGGACACCGTGGACAACGGCGCCGATGCCTTCCCGATGAACCCGAACGAATGGTCTGACACAGACTCGGACGGCATCGGGAACAATGCGGACTGGGACGACGACGAGGACGGTTGGGGCGATCAGATCGAGCTGCAGGCCGGTGCTGACCCGCTCAACCCAGCTTCGATACCGATGGACTCCGACTCGGACGGCTCTCCTGACGTGTGGGACGTCGACGATGACAACGACGGGTATGCGGACGAGAACGACGCGTTCGACACCGACCCCACCGAATGGATGGACACCGACGGCGACGGCCTCGGCAACAACGCCGACCCGGACGACGACAACGACGCGATTCCGGACACCTCGGACCCGCAGCCCATGGTGCCGTCACAAGCGGTCTCCGTCACCGTTCCACCGCCGGAGCCGGACTTCGACCGCGACGGAGTGAATGACACCGCCGACATGGACGACGACGCCGATGGCGTGGCGGATGTCAGCGACCCCCTCCCTTTCAACGGCAACGAGTGGGTGGACACCGACTCGGACGGCATCGGGAACAACGCGGACACGGACGATGACGGCGACGGCTGGTCCGACGCGGTCGAGGCCGCGGCGGGGAGCAACCCCCTCGTCTCCAGCTCGCATCCCGCCGACCTCGACGCCGATGGCATCGCGGACATCTACGACCCGGACATCGATGGCGACGGGGCCGCCAACACGGCGGATTACGACCCCTTCGATCCCCTGGTCACCTCGCCCCCGGTCATTCTCGACTATGACGGGGATGGCACTGCGGACGCCTCCGACACCGACGACGACAACGACGGGACGCCGGATGCGACGGACGAGTGGCCGTTGAACTCGAACGAGTGGCTCGATACCGACTCGGACGGGATCGGGAACAATGCAGACCCGGACGATGACGCCGACGGTTGGGCCGACTCTGTCGAGGCCACCGTGCAGACCAATCCGCTCCTTGCGAGCTCGGCCCCCGTCGACGCCAACTCCAACGGCGTGCCGGACGTTCTCGAGGCTCCGGCGAGCGCGGCGAGCGACCTTGATGGCGATGGGACGGCGGATGCGTTGGACCCCGACATCGATGGAGATGGCACCGTGAACGCTCTGGACAAGTGTACTCGGGACGCGACCGACGTCTTCGACGCGGACAACGACCGGATCTGTGACAACGCGGACCAGGACGACGACAATGACGGCACGTTTGACGCGCAGGACGCCTTCCCTACCGATCCGTCGCGGTCGCAAGTGACGATCGTTGCCTCTTCAGGGGGCTTCGACATGCAGGTCCTTCTCCTCGTGGCGGTGCTCGCCGTCCTCGGGGTCATCGCCGCCTTCCAGGCCGTCCTCATCCGCCGGATGACCGTGGCGAAACCGCCGATCCCGGAGCAGCCGCGGGAGAGGGACGACGAATCCTTCTGAGGGCGCGGGGTCGCAGGCTTCTTACCGCCAACCGCCCGTGCCCGGCCATGGACGCGCCCTCCATCCCCTATCGGCCCGACCGGCTCCCGGAGGCGAAGATGCTCGCACAGGCCCGGGCCTTCCGGGACCTTCTGGCGGGCCGCCGCTCCGTCCGGCGGTTCTCTCCGGAGCCGTTCCCGCGCGAAGTGCTCGAGACCTGTCTCGAAGCGGCGGGGTCCGCACCGAGCGGGGCGAACAAACAACCGTGGACGTTCGTCGTCGTCTCCGACCCGGCGGTGAAACGGCAGATCCGCGAGGCCGCGGAGGAGGCGGAGCGGCGGTTCTACGAGACGCTCGCCCCGGAGGAATGGCTGCGGGACCTCGCGCCCCTCGGGACGGATTGGGTGAAGGAGCATCTCACGGACGCCCCCTACCTGGTCGTCGTCTTCGCGCAGGACTATGGGCTCGACGCGTCGGGGAACCGCAAGAAGCACTACTACGTGAACGAGTCCGTCGGGATCGCCGTCGGGTTCTTCCTGGCGGCGGTGAGGGACGCCGGGCTCTGCGCTCTCACGCACACGCCGGCGCCGATGGGGTTCCTCAAGAAGGTGCTCGGGCGCCCGGAGAACGAACGCGCGTACGTCCTCATCCCCGTGGGGTACGCCGCCGAGGATGCCCGGGTCCCCGATCTTCGCAGGAAGGCCCCGGCCGAATCCACCCTGTGGATCTAGACCCCATGAAGGCCCTCCCGGCCCGGTGTCACTGCACGACCAAGGTCACGGCATCCGAAAAGGTCCCAAGGAGTTGGCCCGAACTCAGGTACCCGATCACGCGAACCTGGTAGGTCCCCGGAGGCGGGGTGGCGGGGATGGTGAGCGTGATGCTGGCCCCACCTCTACTCAGCTCGGCGGAGGGGAGGGCCGCCACCGGGGTCTCCTTTTCGAAGAACGCAAACCCGGTGTCCAGGGTCACTCTCACCGTGAAGTCGGCATTGGGGCTTGCGGTGGCGATCCCGCGGGTGACCTCCATCTCCACAAGGAACGCGCCGCTGGCCTTCTCATGCTCCAGGCTCAGTAGCGAAAACCGAGGGCCTTTCTGGGCCCCGACAGCATTCCCCAACGCCATCCCCAGGATCCCCAGCGTCAGCAGTACAACCAAAGTCTTCATGTGAACCCCCCAGAGGTCAACGTTCCCTGAAGGGCGATTGGAGTCATAATCGTTTCTCTGGCTGGCGTCTTCCTCGGTGTCGGAATGTACGTTAGTGGCCGACCGTGCGGTTCTTCGGGGCAGGGTTTTGGTCCGCCTCCGCCCGTGGCGGCGCGCCACGGGCTCACTTCTTCTTCGTCCGGTACGCGTCCCAGATCACCGAGCGCCACCAGAACTCCTCGGGGAACAGGGCCGGTCTCTCGATCCACCGCCACGCGTTCTTCCCGTACCATCGAGAGGCGGAGAGGATCAGCGATCGGTTCGCGGCCTCGATCCTGGAGTACTTCACCGCCAACGATGCCGGGTCCAGAGGGAAGCCTAACGCGCGCGTCGCGCGCATCGTGAAGTCTTCCGCCTCGCGCGGCCAGAGGACCTGAGCGACGAACTGCCAGGGCTGGAGGCCCTTGAAACCGCGGACGGTGCGCATCTTCCGGAACATCCCGACGGTCCGGCGGTGGGCATCGCAGGCGTCTTTGCACCAGGACTGGAGGACATGGTCGTAGGCGCGGGGGCGGTGCCCCCGGAGCGCTCGAATCGCTGCGGCGGACTTGCGCAACTCCCGCCGCTTGTCGCTCACGTCCCCGCCGATGGACTCCAGACGCTGGAGCTGGAAGTCGCACATGCCGTAGACGCGGACGGGCGTGACGAGTTCGGCGGTGTGGAACCGGCCGGGGTGCTTCGCGCGACCGTCCCCCGCCCAGCGTCGCCGGGCAAGAAGGGCGATCTCTCGCAAGCTCGGTCCCCCCCGCTTCCCTCCACGACGGGGGTACCCGAAGAGGATGTCGTCGAGGGATTCCCCGAGTTCGGCCTCCAGGGACTTCCGGGGCATCGCCAGCGGAACCCCGGGCCACGGAAAAAGACTCGCCCCCCCGGGGGGGACCTTTCGTAAGCTTCGACCACAAGTTCGATATGGGGCCTGGTGAACCTCTCCGGGACCGTGTCCGACCGCCCGCCCCGGGTTCCAGCGTTGACCGCGTTGCTCCTCTTGACGCTCTTCTCCGCGACCTGGGCCACGGGCTTCGCCGCCGACCGGGGCACTCGTCCGACCCTCCTCCCTCGCTCCCCGATCCTCATCTTCAGCAACGCCGGGTTCACTGCCGCGAACGGCGTGATCGGGGGCAGCGGGACGTTCACCGACCCCTACGTCATCGCCGGGTGGGACATCGACGCGACGCTGAAACACGGGATCGACATCCAATACACGACGGCGCACTTCACGATCCGCGACGTGTACGTGCACTCGACGCCATCGACGCTGAACTTCACCGGCATCCGTATGGACGCCGTGGAGAACGCGCGCGTGGAGAACGTGACCCTGGAGGACACCCTCTACGGGATCTGGGGGCAGTCGGTGACGAACCTCACGATCGCCCGGAGCGTGGTCTCACGGACTGGGAACGACGGGGTCTACCTCACCGGCGCGACGAACCTGACGATCCGGGACAACGTGATCCAAGACTCCGGCGTTCTGAACACGATCCCGGGGACCTTCCAGTGGAATGGGATTACCCTGAACACGACGCGGATCGTGACGATCTCCGGGAACACTCTGGTCGGCAACGACCACTTCGGCCTCAATGCCGACGACATCCGGGACCTCACGGTGACGGACAACGTGCTCGACGCGAACTGGGGGGGCACGAGCGTCTGGGTCGGGTTCGATGTGCGCCTCGCGAGGAACGCCGTGACGAACCAGGCCGGGTACGGGTTCGACTTCCTTGGAGCGCACAACGTCACCGTGGAGGACGACTCGGCGACGAACACCCTGATCGGCGTGCTCTTCAACGGGATCCTGGGCGACCCCCTCCTGCAGAACGAGGACGTGACGATCCGGCGCAACGTGTTCTCCGGGAACTGGGAGGGTATGCTCCTGGACTCCATGGTGGCGCCGCAGGTCCACGACAACGTCATGCGGGGGAGCTTGAACCCGGCCATGACCGTGGAGCTGACCGCCGGCGGCCTGTTCACGGGGAACGTCGTCGAGGCGACGCAATGGAACGGCGTCTGGCTCTACCAGGCGAACCGCACGACCTGGCTCCGGAACGACTTCGCGGGGGCGGTGAACTTCGGGTTCCACGCCCTGGACTCCCACGACAATACGTTCGTCGAGAACCGCGTCGCGGGCAACGGCATCGGCGTGGCCCTGGAGGGTTCGACGGGCTGGCTTCTCCACCACAACCTCTTCGAGGGGAATGCGCTGCAGGCTCAGGACGACCTCGGTGCGGCGAACGTCTGGGACGACGGCTACCCGAGCGGCGGGAACTGGTGGTCGGACTACGGCGGCGTGGACATGTGCAGCGGGCCGCTGCAGAACGTCTGCCCGAACCCGGACTCCATCGGCGACACGCCGTACGTGATCGATGCGGACAGCCGCGACCGTTACCCGCTGTGGACGCCCGCGCCGATCCCCCCGTCCGCCTCCTTCACCGCCACGCCCGCCGTCGGGAACATCACGACGGTCTTCGCCTTCGACGCGAACGCCTCCTGGGACGCCAACGAGCCGGCAGTGAACCTCCTCGTCGAGTGGGATTGGGAGGACGACGGGACGTGGGACACCGCGCCGGTGACGAACAAGAACGCCACGCACGCGTACGCGGCACCCGGGATGTACACCGTGCGCCTCCGGGTCCGCGACAGCACGGCCCTCACGAACGAAACGACGCGCCAGGTGGTGGTTGAGAACCTCGCGCCGACGGCGGCCTTCACGGTCACCCCGGGCTCCGGAGACGTCACCACCTCATTCACCGCCGACGCGTCGAACTCCACCGACTTAGAGGACCCCTTGGCCGTCCTCGAGGTCCGGTGGGACTGGGAGGACGATGGCGCGTGGGACACGCCGTGGTCCGTGACGAAGACCGCTACCCACACGTTCCCCGCGGTCGGGGCGTTCACGACGCGGCTCCAGGTGAGGGACTCCGGCGGTCTGGTCGACGAAGCCACGCGAAGCGTCAGTCTGAACAACACCGCACCGACCGCGGACCTGCAGGCCTCCCCGGCGGCGGGCGGGCTCGTGACCGCGTTCTCTTTCAATGCTTCCGCGTCCGCCGATCTGGAAGACCCCGCGGCCCTCGAGGTCCGATGGGACTGGGAGGACGACGCGGTGTGGGACACGGGGTGGTCGGCGGGCCTCACCGCCAATCATGCCTACGGGGTGGCGGGCGGCTTCGTCGCGCGCGTCGAGGTGCGTGACACCGGCGGACTCGCGGACACGGCCACCACGACGGTCGAGGTCTTCCCGGCCCCCATCACGGTGCTCCAGATCGGTTCACCGAACGTGACGCTCGCGGACCCCTACGTGACCTCTTCGACCCCGCTGGCTCTGGCGGTGACGGATCTTGGGGGCGGCGTCGTCCGAACGGAGTACCGGATCGACGGCGGTACTTGGTTGGACTTCGCGGTGAGCGGACCCTTCTCGCTCCTCATGGACGGCCTCCATCTTCTGGAGTGGCGCAGCGAGGACGCGGTCGGGAACGTCGAGGAGACCCGGGCCATGTCGCTCGTCGTCGACGACTCGCCGCCGGTTCTCGTCCTCGGTGGCGGCACTCCCGTGTACACCGCCGGGGACACCTGGGTCACCTCGTCGACCCCCATCACAATCGACTCGCAGGACTCGGGGAACCCCGCGGTAGGTCTCGCTACCGTCGAGTACCGAACGTGGCTCGGCACCTGGTCGCCCTGGATCTTCGGTCCCGCCGCCTTCTCGCTGTCCGGGGAAGGCCTGCACTACATCGAGTACTCCGCCCTCGATCTCCTCGGCAACCTGGCGGTGGGAAACACGTCCCTCGTGGTCGACGACACGCCGCCGACGACGCTCCTCGCGGTGGGCGCCCCGAACGTCGTTGCGGGCTCCACGTTCGTCACCTCGGCCACACCGCTCAGCCTCTCCTCGACCGACGGGGGGGCCACCCCGGTGGGCCTCGCCGGCATCGAGTTTCACGTCGACGCGGGGTCATGGCAACCCTACACGCTCCCCTTCACGATGGCGGGAGAAGGGACGCACACGGTCGGGTTCCGCGGGACGGATCTCCTCGGGAACCTGGAGGCCGAACGCTCTCTGTCCTTCACGGTCGATGACACGCCGCCGGTCACGACGCTCGCTCCCACGGCGGGGACGTTCAACGAGAGCACTTCGTTCACGCTCACGGCCACGGACTCCGGCAGCGGGGTGGCGGTCATCCAATGGAGGGTCAACGGGTCGGCCTGGGCCAACTACACCGGGGCCTTCCGGTTGCCGGGGGGGAACCACACCGTGCGATTCCGCTCCGTGGACGAGCTCGGGAACGCGGAGGCGGAGGTCTCGATGGCGGTGACCGTCTCGGCACCGGGGATTCCGCCGGAGGTCTGGCCGGATTTCAACTACAAGCCCATCGTGGCCGCGGTGTTCGCCATGATCCTACTCGCGGTAGGATACTGGTTGCTGGTTCGGCGAAGGGAGCGAACCGATTCGCGGCGGTGGCGGGAGTTCCTCAGGATCGCGGTGCCCTTCGGCGCGGTGGAGGCGACGACGGGCGTCCTGTCGGCGGTGACGGGACTGCTCGCAATCCCGCCGCTGCTCGGCCTAGGCACCCTCGTGGATGTGACGATCCTGGGTCTCGGGCTCGCAGCGATCGGACTCAGGGCCCGGCGATTGGCGATGTCTTCTCCAGAAGCGGCGCAGCCCGCTCCGGTCGAGTGAACCACGACTCCTCTATCGCTTGAACAGCTCGCCCGCCGCACGCTTCGCGATGTCCTCCATGCGACCCGCGTCCAGGCGCCGCCCGCCGATGACGTGGTCCTCGATGTTCTCGGCGGTGTACTCCAGGACGTTGAGCACGGTCGGGATGCGGATGGCGTCGCCGATCACCGCCACGACCTGCGGGGGGATCGTCCGAACGATGTTCTCCCACAGGCCGCGGTCCGCGACGCCGCTCAGCGCGTGCTCCAGGTCCTTGGGGTCCTTCAGGGAGAGCACGAACCGGTTCGCGAGCTGCGACGTCACCTCGTCCGAGATCCGCGAGGGCCGCTGGTCGACCAGGGCGAGGATGAGGTTGAACTTCCGCGTCTCCCGCGCGAGCCGCCCGAAGATCGTGTGGTGCGCCACCTCCGGCCCGAGGAACTTGTGCGCCTCCTCGAGGAAAAGGGTGAGCCGCGGCAGGTCCTCGTTCCGCTCCGTGTACGCCTCGAAGAGCCGGCGGGAGACGATGTTCGCCACGAAGAGATAGAAGAACGCGTCCGTGCCATAGTCCCCGAAGTCGAGGATGACCGACTGCCCGGCCTTGATCCGCTCCATCATGAGCCCGAAGGCGTCCTTGCCCTCGTGCAGGAACGGCATGCGCTTCAGGCGGGTCATGCGCCGCTTGAGGCCCATGAGGGACATCTCGTGCGCCTGGTCCTCGCCGAGATCGGCGACCGTGACCTCGTCGACGGCGGTGATGAGGTCGGTCTTTCCCCGCCGCCACTTGTCGATGGCGTACAGCGTGTCGACCATCCCCGGGCTCAGGTCCTGGAGGGCGACGAGGACGTCGGAGGGTTCGATCTCTCGGGGGTCCAGCACGAAGGGCACGGCCTCCGCGTTCTTGTTGTCCAGGGAGAAGATGGACACCTTCTCCGGGAAGAAGAACTTCAACCCCTTCGAGCCATCCGCCTTCGAGTAGCTCCCGTACTCCGAATGCATGTCGAAGAGGAGAAGGCGGCTCGCGTCGGTGGCGAGGGTCGCGAGGCAGATCAGCTTGTTCAGCACGCTCTTCCCCGCTCCAGTGCGGCCGAAGAGGGCGAACGGCTTCGAGTTGAGGCGGTCGAGGTCGATGTGGATGTGGAAGTCCTCGACGCCGTGGATCGTCCCCAGGGGCGCCGACTTCTCGGACCGTTCGTAGATGAGCTCGACGTCCGCCTTCGTCGCGTGGCGGCATTCGGAGAAGTACGGCGGGATCGTCTGCGGCTCCATGACCTTGCCGTCGTCCCTCCTGATTCGCTGGATCTGCCGCAGCTTCGCCTTCGAGTAGAAGATGGGACCGTTGAAGCCCTCCGCTCCGGTCGGGCCGATGGGGGCGACGATCTCGGACAGTGCGCTCCCCGCCAGCTCGTCGGCGATGTCGCTCTCCTCGTTGAAGATGTCCTCGACCAGGCAGAAGTAGTCGAATGTCGGACCCTGCACGATGGCCGGATAGCCGACCTCCAGGTCCTCGGGGTTCGCCGTCGCCAGCTTCGCGATGAGCCCGTCGCGCACGCTCCCCGCCACGATCTCGCCGATCTTCTCCGTCATCGCCGGTCCCCCGTGAGGCGGTCCAGGTATTCGTGGAAGGCGGATTTCCTTTTGCCCTCGACCCTCGTCAGCCCGTTGACCACCTCGCGGAGGTCCATGCCGAGGTCGCGGGCCGTGTGCAGGAGCATCTGCTCGTACAGGGGCTGGAAGTGCCGCACGGTCACCGCCATCCGGTGCGCCTCCATGAGCGGGAGCGGGTAGCCGAGGGAGTGGCGGGCGCGGCAGTAGGCGGCGACCCTCGCGATGGCCCGTGCCGGGTCCTCCCGCTGCGTCCCCACATCCACCCGGAACCACTTCGACGCGTTCGGGTGGAGCCGCGCGTAGTAGACGTCCCCATGGAGCAGTCCCTTCTGCCGCTCCGCGAGGTCGGGAGGGCGCACGTACGCGCAGCCGTCCGTCTCGTGCTGGCGGCGACGCAGCAGGTCCTCGTCGCGCACGGGCGACCCATAGGCGTGGAGATCCGAGTCCTTGGAAACGCCGACGAGCAGGTGGTCGTTCTTCTCGCACGTCTGCACGATCTCCGCCATGAGGTCGTTCTCCTTCGGGAAGGAGGAGAGGCCGCCGTCGATGGCGACGATGAGGCCCGTGTGGTCCTTCGCCGCCTGGAGGGTGAGCTTCATCTCCTCCCAGTGCCGGAACTCGTTGACCATCTCGTTGTGCTGCGCGGTCCGCCCCTGGGTCATCTCGAAGATCTTCTGGTGCTCGTTCGACTGCGTGCGCACGAAGTCCTCGCGCGTGCTCACCGCCACGATGCGGTGGTCGAGGTGCTGCGCGCGCTTCGCGTAGCCGCCGTCGAGGCCGTAGCGGATCGAGCCGACCGTGAGGACCGCCAACCACCACGAGGAGAGGTTGAGGAGGAAACTGTAGGAGCCGTCCACCGCTACGAGATCCGGCGTCTCCGTGGCCGGCGAGAAGGTGTGGAACTCGAGCGGGACCCGGGAGAATGCCTCCGGGGCGGACTGCTGGGTCGAGACGCGGGTCAGCTCGCCCGCCAGCTCCTCCTTCACCGCCATTCTCGCGCGCATCCGTGGCCGGCGCTTATTAGCTTTCGGGGGGGGTGGGTGTCGTGGACCCTGAATATGGCAAACCCGCCGAATCCATCCGGTGCTCCTTTGAGAAAGGTGCCGGAAGCCCTAAGTACCGGCCTTCCCCGTGAATTCAATCATGGTCGGAAGTCGCGTCGCCTCGCGTGCGCTGGTACTGCTTGTGGCCGTCCTCGGCCCCGCCCTGCTCCTCTCCGGGAGCGGTGCAGCCTGGTCTGCATCGATCACCTCGATCACCGCGACCGGCCAGGCCGGCGGCTTGAACACCATCACGGTCCAGGTCCAGAACACGGACACGGTGACGATCGGCCTCTACTCCCTCTACGTCCGCTTCGACTGGGAAGCCAGCGGCACCCACCACTACCTCCACCAGTCCGCCACCCCCACCGCCATCCCCTTCGGCACCGCGGCCTACTACACGGGGACCGTGGACATCCCGACGGGGACGGCCATCGGGGACCACACGATCACGATCGTCGCGGAGGGAGCTCAGCTGAGCGGGACGTCCTGGGTCGGGTCGCATACGCACACACGGACCGGGACATTCGCGATCATCCCGGGCACGCCGTCGCCGGTGCCGGGGAGCCTCCCCCTCGGCCTCGTCGCCGCCATCGGAGCCGTGATCGCCATCGTGTTCGTCGTGCTCCTGGTGATCTACATGCTCTCCCAGCGGCAGCGCCCCGTCGCCGCGGCGGCAGGAATGGCGTACACGCCCTCCCCCGTGTCGCCCGCGCCCGCCCCGGTGGCGGCGTCCCCTGCCCAGACGGCGGTCGTGGAGCCCCTCCCAGCGATTTCCTCGGCCGCCCCGAAGTGCCCGAAGTGCGGCAGCCCCGGAGGCGGCGCGTTCTGCGGCGCCTGCGGGAACCCGTTCGCCTGAACCGCCACTACTGCCTCGCCGCCACCAGTTCCCGCCACAAGGCCACGTAGGCCTCCACCGACTTCCGCATCGAGAAGCGCTCCACCGCCACCGCGCGCGCCGACTCCTGGAGGGCGCGGCGTCTTGCCGGGTCTCCCGCCATCGTGACGATCCACTTCGCCGCCTCATCGGCCGTGCCGACGATCGCGCCCGCCCGCCCGGGAGGCACGGCCTCCTCGCTTCCGGGGACGGGTGTCGTGAGCACGGGCATGCCGAGGGCGAGCGCCTCGGCCCAGACGAGTGGTGGCGCGGCGGTGGTGCGGGCATCGAGGAGCGGGGAGAAGAGGACGTCCGCCGCCAGGCTCGCCGCCAGGAATGCCGAGGGCGTGTGGAAGACCTGGAGGCCCGGCCGTTCCAGATTCGCGAACGATGGCTGGAAGTGCTCCTCCTTGAAGCAGAAGAGGAAGCGCAGCCCTTCCCGCACATGCTCGAGCGCCCGGGCGGCGGCCTCGATGGAGAACTCGAGCTCGGGCCTATCGCTCTGCTGCGTGAAGCCCGTCCACAGGATGACGAAATCGTCGTTCCGCACCCCGAGCGAGTGCCGGGACATCCGCACGATCTCGTGCGTTCGCGGCGCGAAGCGGTTCGTGTCTACGCCCCAGCGGATCGTCCGGAGGCGGTCGGCGGGGAACCCGAGTTCCCGGAGGCGCGCGGCGTAGGCGTCCGAGAGCGGCACGATCGTGTCGAAGGGGCGGAAGCTCGTCTTGAGCGCCAGGTCGTACAGCATGCGGTTGCGCTGGTACGTGGGGGCGGAGATCGTGATGGGGATGCCGGAGCAGGCGATGCGGGCGACCGCCATCCCCGGCCCGAAGTTGTCCGCGAAGTGGATGACGTCCGGGCGGAACTCCCGGCGGCGACGCCGGATCGCGCGGAACAGCCGGGGGAGGCTGATCGTCTTGCTCGCGTAGTTGTTCGTGCCGGTCAGGAAGCGGTGGTCGGCGTTGAACCGCGTCGCCCCCCCGAACACCACGGGGATGGGCCGGACCCAGTGGATGGGGAAGTCGCTGATCGCCTCGACCTCGTCCAGCGCCACCGAGAGCACGTCGACCGCGTGCCCCGTGTTGCGGAGCTCATGGATCACGTCCAGCCAGTAGTTCTTGTCCCCGCCGTGCCGGAAGGGGAGGATCCGCGACCCCACGAGGAGCACGCGGAGCGGGTCGGCCACGGGGGGCGGAGGCGGGAGGGGCTATTTGGATTCCCCGGGCGCGGTGGCGGTGCTCGATAAGGACAACCGCCTTAAACCGACCTGGCGGTTGAGTGAGGCCATGCTGAAGGCGGGGACGATGGCGCCCTCGGTCGAGAGCGTCGACCAGGACGGGAACCCCTTCCGCCTCGCCGACCTCCGGGGCCAGTGGGTGGTCCTATACTTCTATCCTGCCGACGAGACCTACGGGTGCACGCGGGAAGCATGCGCGTTCCGAGACAACCTGTCCGAACTCTCCAAGGAAGGCGCCGTCGTGGTCGGAGTCTCCGTGCAGGACGAGCATTCCCATCTCCGGTTCGCGCAGCACCACGGCCTCACCTTCAAGCTCGTCGCCGACTCGGGCAAGCGGGTGACGCGCGCGTACGATGTCCTCGGGATCCTCGGCGTCGCGAAGCGCGTGACGTACCTCATCGACCCGGAGGGGAAGATCCGCGACGTCTACCGGTCCGAGACCCGGCCGGAGAGCCATGTCGCCTACGTGAGGAACCGGTTGCAACAGCTACGCCATGATCGCCCTGCAACATGACGCGGTGACCGCCCGCGTCCGAGGTTGTGACGAGGAGTACCGAGGGAACCGCACCGAACTAGCTACTCCGAGACTCAGTTATGGGCAGAACATAACGGTCACTGGCCGCGCCTGCTCTGAGGGCCTCTTACTGGCGCCGGTCGACAGGGGACCACTCCAGAAACATGAAATAGCTCCTTCTCGGATGGCCGGGATGACACGCATGACCCGAAGGAGGCGGCGCCTGGGCTGGGTACTCGCAGTCCTTGCCTCTCTCGCTGTCCCCGCAGGTATGGTCCTGCTCTCCTCAGAGGGTCGTGCGTTCACCCCGCGGGCCCCGATTCTCATCAACGGCAATGCAGACTTCATTCCCGCCAACGGGGTCACGGGCGGAAGCGGGACCCCTCTCGACCCCTATGTCCTCGAGGGATGGCAGATCAACGCCTCGGGCGTCGACGCGCTCGTCGTGCGAAACACCGACGCATACGTCGTAGTGCGGAATGTTCTGATTCTCGTCGCGGACAACTCGAGTCGAGGAGTCTACTTCGACAACGTGACCCACGCCTCGGTACAGACTGCGAGCGTAACCGCCAGTTCTGTGGCGGTCCAGGCCTATTCGTCTTCAGACGTAACGATTCGCGATTCGACACTTCACGGAACGGCCGTCGGTTCTGTAAGCCTCAGCCGCACAGTTGGGGCAAACCTGACGAACAACGACCTCGGGAGTGGAGGGGTGGTCCTATTCGGGGATTCGCCGGATCACTTCCGGTCGCACACCATCGCCGAGGACAACCTCGTGAATGGAAAGCCCGTGCGTTATCACCGTGACTCCTCGGGCCTGACAATCGACGGAGTTCCCACTGGTCAGTTGCTCGTCGTCAACTGCACCGGGTTTCTTGGAACCAATCTCACGATTACGAGTACATCGCGCGCCGTTCAGTTCGCGTACGTTGACGGTGCGACGCTGACCTCAAGTGCACTCACGAACAACACCCTTGCCGGCCTCTCGGTCCTCTCGTCCGCCAACGTCACCGCCAGCGGCAATCAAATCCTCCGCAACGTGCTTGGAATTGAAGTTGGGTCGACTTCAAACATCACTTTGAGCAACAACCAAGTCCTGGACAACGTCGGGTGGGTAGGGAACGCGGGGCGAGGGATCTTCATCGCCGATTCGAGTGCCATTGTGGACGGCAACAACGTGTCCGGGAATGGGTACGGGTTGGAAGTCAACAGCCCGAACTCGACGGTGTCCAACAACGTGGTGTCCGGCAACCAGCAATTCGGAATCGGGCTAGGGGGGACATTGAATGTCGTGGTCCGCAACAACACAGTCTCGGGAAACCGGTGGAACGGAATCGATGTCGGATACAGCGTCAACATCACCTTGGCGGACAACACCCTCCTCCTAGATGGAATCGTCCTGCGCGGTTCAGAGGTCCAGCACTACGCCTCCCACACGTTGACCGGGAACACCGCCAATGGCTTGCCTGTTCTGTACTACCGTAACTGTTTCGGTGCAACGCTTGATGCCATCCCTGCTGGCCAGGTGTTGGTGGCGGACTGTCGGAACGTCCGGATTGCGAACCTGACGATCACAGGGACTGACGTCGCGGTCGAGCTGGCGTTCGTGGACAGGGCACAGGTGGAGGGAAACAACCTCACGGGGAACACGGGGGAGGGCATCTACATCACTTACTCGACAAACGAGACAGTTCTTCAGAACCTTCTCGATGCGAACGCCAACAACGCGATCCGTGTCGAGCGCTCGTACGAAGTGGAGATCCGGTCCAACGACATCGAGTCGAATTACCAGGGGCTGTGGGCGTGGAGCTGTGGTAATCTCCGGGTTCGCCAGAACACGATTCGCGGGCAGTCGATGGATGGGGCGGTCGTCATAGGGTGTCCCGACCTGGTAGTCGCCGACAACCAGATTACTGCGAATGGTCGAAACGGCCTCCTCTGTGGGAGCTGCACAAACATGACGGTGTACGGCAACGAGATTCGTTCGTCCTTCCTCAGTGGCTTGGACGTACGTTTCTCAAGCGGGCTCATCGTCGCGAACAATATCTCGGACAATGGCCGGGGAATCCTTCTTGCGGCCGCGGATGGTATCGCCGTCCACCACAACAATTTCCGGGGAACCGGACTCGCGGCTGAGGACTGGGGAGCGGCCGCCTGGGACGATGGGTTTCCGTCAGGAGGCAACTATTGGAGCGACTACGGGGGAACGGATCAATGTACGGGCCCCCTTCAGGACGTGTGTCCGTCCCCAGACGGCCTGGGCGACGTGCCGCGTGTCCTCGATGCCAACAGCCGCGATGGGTACCCGCTGTTGACCAGCCTTCCCTCTCTAAGAATCGCGCCGCCCCGGATCATACGCGCATTTCTCGACGGTCCAAGTCTCCGGAATCTGACGTTGGAGTGGACCCCATCGGTCAACGAGGGCCTCCCCGGTCCCCCCGTCTCCTACGAAGTGGTCCAGTCCGGCTCCGTTTCTGGGCCGTTCTCCCCTATCGCCACCGTGCCCTCCAATGGGTCTGCGCTCTACACGTTCACCTGCCTGGATTGCGGGCATGTTCTCGGAGATTTCAACCTTTCCTTCTTTCGGGTTCGCGCGATGGAGGGTGCCTCGTTCATGGAGAGCAACACCGCCGCGCGGTACAGCGTTGCTGTTTCCTCCGGATCGAATCTCCTCTCCGTGCCTCTCGCCCAAAGCAATCTCTCCGTAGCCTATGTCCTGCGTCCCGTGACCTACAGAACGGTGCGCGCTTACATTGCGACTGATGCTCTGGATCCTTGGAAATCGTCCCCTGCCGGCCGGCTCTCGGATCTAGAGTCGCTTGGCTTTGGAGCTGGGTTTTGGGCGGACGTCCTTTCTGCCGGCCAGTACACCCTGGCAGGACTTGTCGTAGAGAACCCCACGGTCACCTTGAGTGCAGGCTGGAACCTAGTCTCCTTCGCGTCTTTCGTTCGACGGAGCTGGGAATCAAGTCTGGCTGGCATTGCGGGGGTGGCTCGTGTCGAGACCTTCGATCGCGCCTCGGTGGACCTCTACCGCTTGCGCGTCCTTAGTCCAGGTGAATTGCTTCTTCCCGGAGAGGCCTATTGGATTTTCATGTCGGCCGGAGGCGAGCTCTGGTTGCAGGGATGACCGTTCGGTCTGCGATTCTTCGCGTTTCTCACGAGACAATCCGCGACCGCCCGTCGGCGGTCATCTCCACGCGCACGCGCCCCTCGAAGCGGTCTGCGACCTCCGCGAGGTGCGTGATGAGGACGACGCGCTCGAAGAACCGCCCCATCGCGAAGAGCTTCTGAACGAAGAGGTCCCGGGCGCCCTCCGTGTCGAGCGACCCGAGCTCGCCCTCGTCGATGAAGAGCGTCCGCATGCGTCCGTAGGTCCGACCGGCCTGCGGCAGGCTCGCGAGCTCCTTCGCGATGGCGAAGCGCAGCGCCGCGTTGATCTGCGTGCGCTCCCCGCCGCTGAACTCGACGACGTCGTGCCACTGCCCGTCGACGCCGCGCACGGAGATCCGGATGCCATGGCCCTTGCCCTCCTCGTACGTCTCCAGGCGCACGGAATCGAATCGCCCCTCCGTCATCTCCCCGAGGTTGATGGAGGCCTCGCGGGCGAGGGACGGGAGGAGCGCGTGGATCGCGTACATCGTGAGCCCTTTCTTGTGAAAGACCTGGTCCTTGAGGACGTGGAAGACCTCGCGGTGCACGAGCATGCCCTCCAGGTCCTTTTGGGAGGCCTCGAGCTTCACCGCGTCCCGCTCGAGCTCCTCGATCTGCATGCGGAGGCGGCGCGTGTCCCCCTCCATCTTCCCGACGGCGGCGATCTTCGAGTCCTTCTCCCGGCGGGAGGTCTCCAACTGGCGTCGGGCCTCGGCGTACTCCCGGTCCCGAAGCTCCAGGGCCGCGATCTCGGGGAGGATGGCGGTGATCGATCCCCGCACTTCCTCCAGGTCCTGCTGGAGCGACCCGAGCAAGGAGGCGGCATCGGCGGAGCGCTGGAGGTCCCGGCGGAGACGCTCGAGTTCCTCGCGCTTCGCGCGTTTGGCGGGGACGATGGCGCGGAGGTCCTTGAGCCGGGCGCGCTTCTCCTCTGTGAACCCGAGCAGCGCCTCCTGCTGGTAGATCGACCGGCCCTCCAGGTCCAGTTCGGTCATCTTCGCGAGGTGCCCGTCGGTCTCCTTGCGCAGGTCCTCCTTGTGCGTCAGGATCTGGGCCTTCAGCTCGGCGACCACGAAGGAGTCCTTGTTGATCGCTTTCGTCTGCTCGCGCGCGCAGGAGAGCTCTGGTCCCGTGGCCTCCCGCTCCCGCTTTAGCTCGGTGACGATCGTCCCTCGCTCCGCGAGCCAGACCAGTTCTTTCTCGATGCGCGCGAGGCGTTCCTCGAGGCGCCCTTCCCCCCGCAGCACCTCGAAGGCCTGGTCGATCGGCACCGTGTTGGCGATTCCCGCCAAACGTTTCTCCACCGTGAACAGGTTGTCCGAGATCCGGCGGACCTGGCGGTCATGCTGCTCGTTGAGGGACTTGCGTGACTGGTCGAGGCCCTCGCGCTTCCCGCCGAGCAGCTGGACCTTCCCCTGCAGTTCGACGAGGGCCTCCGCCTCGACCGCGAGGGCGTCGAGGTCGGCGGTCTCCTTCTCCAGGGCGTCGGCGGTCGCGCGATGGCGCTGGGCGTCGGCGGCGAGCCGCGTCGCCTCCTCGATCTTGGTGGTGAGCGTCTTCGCACGCTTCCCGAGCTCCTCCCCCGCGGTCTTCCGGGCCAGGTAGGTCTCGTGCACCGTCTCCAGGTCCCGGAGGCGCAGCTCGATGGCGTCCATCTTCGCCTGAAGAAGGCCCAGGTCCGTCCGGTTGCTCTCCAGCAGGCGTTCGGACATCTCGAGGGTCTCTCGGGCCTGTGGCAGCCGGTCCAAGGCCTCGCGGCGCGTGAGGATCTCCTGCTCCTTCGTCTTCACCGCCAGGTCCGCCTCGTTGAAGCGCTCGCGCGCAAGCTCCTGCGCGCGGTCGAACGTCTCCAGGCGGAAGAGCTTCGAGAACACCGCCAGCCGCGCCGCCCCGGTGGCCTCGCCGAGCCCCCGCATCTCCTCCTGGCGCACGAAGGTGGAGTTCCGGAAGCCCTCATAGTCGAGGCCGACGATGTTCGTGATCGAGGCCTCCAGCTCGCGGATCTGCCCTTGGAGCTTGTGCTCCCCCCGCCAGACCTCCAGGTAGGACTTCCCCTTGCCGTCCCGCCCGCGCTTCACCGCGTGCGTCAGCCCGCGCTGTCGGAACGTCACGCGCACGTGCCCGCCCGGCTGGCACACCTGCTCCAGGGTCACGCCGCTGTCCGTGCGTGTCGTCCGGCCGTAGAGGGCGAACGTGATCGCGTCCAGGAGGGAGGTCTTGCCGCTCCCGGTCCGCCCGGTGATCACCGTGAACGGCGCCGTGAGCCGCACCTCCTGGGCATCGAGGTACCGCATGAACCCGGAGATCTCGATGGCGTCCAGGACAAAGCCGCCGGCGGGCGCGTCCGTTTCCTCCCTCGGAAGCGCCTCTCCCGCCGCCACGTGCGCCGCCGCCATCAGCCTAGCACCTCCTTGAGCACCGCCGTGCCCTCCTTCGCGATGGCCTCGCGGTGCGGGTGCTCGCGGAAGTTCGCCGCCACGAAGCCCTCGAAGAGCGCGACGGGGTCGAGGAGGAACGTCTCGTCCGTCCGCGCGACCTCGTGCTGCCGCGCGTTCCAGTAGATCTCGGCGTTGAAGGATTCGGAGAGCCGGGAGTCGATCTCCCGCTCGTCCACGGAGAGGCGCTGCCCTTCGTTGGCGGTGATCCGGAGGCGCACGAGGGCGCCGGCCAGGTCCCCCCGGAGCGCCTGGAGAATCGCCTCCGTCGGGTTCGCCTCGGCGGTGACGTCGACCTCGATCAGCCGCATCGGCCTGGCGGGGAGCTCCTCGAACCGCCACGACTTCCTCGCCACGTCCAGGGTCACGAACCCCTTCGCGTCGCCGCGCTCGCCCCAGTCGATGCGCTCCGGCGCCCCGGTGTAGATCACGCGCGCGTCGATCGCCTGATGGAAGTGCACGTGGCCAAACACCGCCAGATCGACTTTCCGGGGGATCAGCTCGAGCTCGAACTCCAGGTCGTGCGGCACGATCTCGACGTTCGTCTTCGAGTGGACCTGCGCTCGCGTGACCCAGAAGTGCCCGAACAGGAGGAGGAAGTCCACGTCGAGCTTCGCGGCCTCGGCAGCGAGGGACTCCTTGAGGATCTCCTTCGCCTGCGCGTGCATCTGCTCGCGAGGCACGTCCTCGCCGAGACGCTCGCGCACCAGGTCGAGCAGGTCCTCGGGGTGGATGTAGGGGAGGAGGAGCATCCCCACACGCTTACCGTGGATCTCCACGACCCGGGTGTCCGGCTTCTTCACGACGGTCACGTGCGGGTAGCCTCGGAAGTCGTCGAGGCTCGTCGACTTCGACTCGGCCCGGGGCAGATCATGATTGCCGCCGAGGATGATCACCGGGATGCCCGCTTTCCCGAGCGGCTCGATCACGTCCTTGCGGACGAGCTCGCGGAACACGGGGAGGACGTTCGGGCGGTCGAAGAGGTCGCCGAGGACGCAGAACAGGGAGGCCTTCTCGCGGATCGCGAACTCCGCCGCCTTCGCGAAGTTGCGGTGGAGATCGAGCGCCCGCTCCGATATTCCGGTCACGGGGTCGATGCGGAACCCGAAGCCGATGCCCTCGTGGACGTCCCCCACGCAGACGATGTCGTGCATCTCGGAATCGGAACCGGTCGAGGTAGATAAGGGGGGAGGGGGGAAGGGTGAACGAGCCCGCCGCACGAGCCGCCTCGGCGGCGTTGGCGGTAGTGCATTCGGCGCTACATGTAGCAACCTTGCTTCATGCCTCCCCGGGACCTTGTCCCTCTCACCCGATGTGAACAGGAAGTCTTATCATGTCTATAGACACTACCTATAGTGTGCAGCCGAAAGTGAAGACGATTGCGCTTGACCCGGAGACCTACGAGCTGTTGCGCCGCCAGAAGCGGCAGGACGAGAGCTTCAACGATCTTGTCGCTCGTCTCGTCCGGAAACGTCGTCCGTTGGCTGACCTGGCGGGCGCTTGGAAGGACATGCCCCAGGAGGACTTCGAGAAGATCCGGGAAGCCATTCGGCGGGGACGCGAGTTGGATGTGGAGCGGTTCCGCGAGCTCATGAAGCGGTGGGGGTGACCCTGTGCGGTGCCTCGACGCGACATTCCTGATCGACCTCGTCCGCGGGGACCCGGGGGCCCGCGAGCGTGCGGAGGAGTGGGACCGGACCGGGGAGCCGCTCAGCATCGCCGCCCCCGCCCTGGCCGAAGTGCTTCAGGGGGCCTACTTCCGCGGCGGCCCCTCCCTGAGGGTCCTCCTGGACCGTCTCTCGGGGGTCGAGGTCCTGGCGACCGATGCCACCGTGGCCGAGGAGGCGGGACGCCTGGGGGCGGATCTTCTCCGCAAGGGCACGGCCGTGGCCGGGGTGGACCTCTTGATCGCCGCCACGGTGAGAGGCAGCCAACAGATTCTCGTCACCCGGGACCGGACCTTCTCTCAGGTGCCGGGTCTTGTGGTGGAGAGCTATTGAAGGGGAGTGGTGTGGCGACGCTGTCTCGCCCATCGGATCATGATGCTTCCGATTCGGCGAGCCGCGATGGTCAGCCCTTCGACCAGACTCCTGCCGCCCATGTCTCTCCTCAACGACTGCGGCGCGACGACCCGTCGCACCCCCTCGGCAAGCCGTACCACGTCTTCGTATCCACCTTCGCGATTGTCAGCACCCATTCCGAGTCGAGGGAACTGGCCCATCGAGTCGGGTTCCTCAAGGCTGGAACTTAAACCCTCCACACCCTTTCGGAGCCGATGCAGTCCTGGCATGTTGGGGTAAGCCCCTGGATTATCCAGGATGGGAATTACGGTGACTTCCATCTTGGCCAGTTATCAGACTTCGCATTAGAATTCTACGCGCCCGAGCTCCGCGCCTCGCCCAAAGGATCTCCCTCCGCTCTGTACATGGGAGCCGGCAAGTATCAGATCAGCGCTAAAGTTCTCAAAGCTACCAAGCCCATGGTTCTAGACTTCGGAATCAAGGCTTATAGCGATCAGAACTCTCCGTTACCCAAGACATCAATGGCAGAGGGAGCGTTGTACTTGGGAATCGACTCCTACAGTTATTTCGAGTACCACGCACTTAGGCCCACGGTCCCTAGTCTCATCTACAGATGGAAGATTGAGGAGATTCAGAAGCAGACAGCTCCTCTAATCCAACGGGGCCAGATCTTGGTGGAAGATGAGACCAGGCTCGTGACGACCCCCGTACAGAAGACGGATGCATGGCACGACGAGGAAGTGGGGCTATCCGTCCACTACGTACTCGTGTGCACGTTGCAGAGCTCGACGGCGCGGAGGGTTCGGCGTCTCAGGAACCTGTGACAGGCGAAGGAGTCGCTGGAATGAGATCCTCCCCTGTTCCACTCTCCGCTTCGTGCAACCTTAATGCTGCAGACCTTCATCCGGACGCGTGCCCCTCCTCCACCATTGCGGCTCCGGGGAGCCGAACCATCCGATCGGTTACGTCGTCGGCTGCGGCGGCGCAGGGTGCCATGCCCTCCACTCCGTCCCGCATCTCTCACGCTTCGAGCCCGTGGCGGTGAACGACCTCCCGCACCCCTCGATGGCGGGGATCCCGAAGCGCCTCATGATCAGCAAGGAAGGGCTGCGCGGCCTCGCCGAGGTGGACGACTCCGTCCTCCGGGAGCTACGGAGCGAGGGCGAGAAGCGGCTCGCGGACCTCCTCGGTCGCCCCGACCTCGTCTTCGTCGTCGCCGGTCTTGGCGGCGAGATGGGCTCCTGGGCCTCGAACGTCGCGGTCCGCGTCGCGCGTCGCATCGGGGCCGCGACCTTCGCGGTGGTGAACCTACCCTTCAGTGCGGAAGGCCCGGGACGGCAGGCGAACGCGCGCGAGGCCCTCAAGCTCCTCCAGACGCGCGCGGACGGGATCGCCACGTTCCCCAACGAGGCGATGTCGAAGATCGCGCCGAACCTGCCCTTCGGGAAGGCGTTCGAGGTCCTCGGGCACTTCATGGCGCAGCCGATGGCGATGGTCTCGGCGGTGCTGACGCTCTCGGACCTCTCCCTCTTGAGACGGTCCCTGAGGCGGGCGGGCGAGATCCGTTTCGGGGCCGGGGAGTCCTCCGTACTCGATCACCCGGAGACGTTGGCCCTCGAGGAGGCGTTCCGATCGCCCTGGATCGACCGTCCCCTGGAGCGGTCCACCGTCGCCCTCCTCGTCGTGGAGGGGGACCTGGGCCCTCGGCAGGTGGAGGGTTTGGCGGCGACCTGTGCGACGCGACTTCCCGCCGCGGACGTGTTCGTCGGCGCGGTGCATCGCGAGGGACGCGAGGTCTCCGTGCGCCTGCTCGCCGGTTTCGTCTGATCTGAAGACGCGTCTCCCCAACCGGGGAAACCCGGCGATGGAGAGGCCGCCTGCCCCCTCGCAGATCGTCTCGCTTTTTCCCCAACCGGATAAACAGGTCTCGGTGAGTGCGGGTGGCAAGCGCCCCGTTTCGGGAAGATCCAGGCGAGAGGATTAAGGCCCCGGGGACCATGCCCCAGCCGATGATCAAGGAGGTCGGCGCGATCACCGCCAAAGTCGGCGACGTGCTGCCGGACATCGCCTTGCCTTCCACGCGCGGGCGGCCGCTCAGCCCCGCCGAGTTCCGCGGAAAGCACCACGTCGTCCTGTACTTCTTCCCGAAGAACGACTCTCCGTACGCCGAGCTCGCCGGCTGCACGACGGAGGCGCAGGCCTTCCGTGACGTGATCGAGCCGCTACGAGCGATGAGCACCCAGGTCATCGGCGTCTCCCGCCAGACCCTGGACGAGCTCAAGGCGTTCAGCGACGCGCATCATCTCAACTTCCCGCTCCTGTCCGATGCGGAAGGGCGTCTCGGCGCAGCGCTCGGCGTCCCGGAGATCCATGTGAAGAACGAGGTCCTCTGGAAGCGAGTGACGTTCCTCGCGAACGTCCACGGCATCATTCGGAAGATCTATCCCCAGGTCCTGCCCGAGAAGCATGCGCAGGAAGTGCTCACCGCGCTGCTCGATGTTGCGAGGCGCTGAGGCCTTGGCGGGGGTCTCCGTGCCTCGACGCCGTGGCAAGAAGACTGCGTCGAAGATTATGTTATCATGATAACATAAACGACAGGGGATGCTCCAAACAATTCTTCGGGGATGACCGGGGCCTAGTGCCCGTGGCCTTCGTGCCCGCCGCCGCCGTGGTGGCCCTCGCCCGCGTCCGGCGCGGCCTCGCCCTTCGGCGAGAAGGACTTCCCGCAGCCGCACGTGGACCAGTTGTTCGGGTTCTTGATGGCGAAGCCGGAGCCCTGCACGGTCTCGACGTAGTCGACCGTCGACCCGTCCAGGTACTGCACCGAGTTCGGGTCCATGACGATCTTGATGCCGTTGTTGTGGACGATCTCGTCGCCGTCCTTCAGCTTGTCGTCCAGGGCCATGCCGTAGGACATCCCGGAGCAGCCGCCGCCCGCGATGTAGACGCGGAGGTAGGTGCCCTCGGTCTTCCCGTGCTTCTCGATGAGGCCCTTGAGCTTCTCCGTCGCGGTCTCGGTGATCTGGATCTGGTACATGGTCTCGCGGTGAATTAGATGACGGCGTTATATAGAGTTTCCGCCCCGGCCCCGCGACCGGAAGTGGGGTCCTGGCGGCGGTGGGGTCGGACGTGGCGGCGTCGTGAGATTCACCCCTCGATGTAGGGACCTGAGAATCAGCAAGATAGGATTAATACCGCCGGAGGAGACTCGATTCCGTTGACCGACGTCTACCGCGAGAAGATCGTCCTCCTCGGGGATGGGAGCGTCGGCAAGTCCTCGTTGATCCGCCGTTTCGTCTACAGCGCGTTCGACGAGAAGTACGTCTCGACCCTGGGCACGAACATCAGCAAGAAGACCCTGCTCCTCGAGGGCCCCCAGGGCCCCGCCGAGCTGATCATGACGCTCTGGGACGTCGTCGGCCAGGCCGACTTCCAGTCCGTGCAGCTCGCCGCTCTCAAGAACGCGAAAGGCCTGCTCCTGGTCTGCGACTCGACGCGCCGCGAGACCTTCGAGCACTTCAGCTACTGGCTGCGCTTCACGCGAGAGGCCTGCGGCCCGATCACGACGATCCTCATCGCGAACAAGTGGGACCTCGAGGAACGGAAGGTCTCCCGCGCCGACATGGAGGACATGGCCACCCGCATGGGCGCCCGGTTCCTCCTCACGAGCGCGAAGACCGGGGAGGGCGTCAACGCGGCGTTCACGCACCTCGGCGGGGACATCCTCTTCGCCCGCCGCCCCGACGTCAACTGGCTCACCGGGACGGAGCAGCGCGAGACGAGCCCCCTCCTCGGTCTCGAGGACCGGATCATCGCGACGTTCTGCGCGCTCGCGGGGGACATCGAGGGCTCCATGATGATCGTCCGCCAGCAGTTCCGCGAGGCCGGCATCGACTTCACGCGGCCGCGGCCGGAGCAGATGTACGAGGTCGTGCACCGCCTCGTCTCGGCCATCGAGCCCTTCAAGGGCCCGGACCAGGCGTCGAAGGTGCGTCAGGAACTGCTCAAGATCGTCCGGCAGGCGCTGCCCGCCGCCGCCGCCACCCCGGAGAAACGCACCGCCACCGCCGAGACCTGGTGACTCAGTCCAGCGGCCGGCCGAGGATGACCCGCTCCTCCTGGAACCCCGCCTGGGCATAGATCTCCCGAGCGCGCGCGTTCGCCGCGGAGACCTCCAGCTTGATCTTCCGGAAGCCCCTCTCTCGGGCCCGCTCGAACGCGGCCTCCAGGAGTGCGCGCCCGACGCCCTTCCGACGGAACGCTTCATCGACCCAGATGTCGTAGACGAAGGCGTGGGTCTCGGGGGAGTAGAACGAGCCGATGGCGCCGAGGAGCAGGTACCCCGCCACGCGGCCGCCCTCCTCCGCGACGAGGAACTCCGACCCCTCGTAGTCCACGATCGGCGTGACGCGCTCGCGGAAGTGCTCCTCGAAGTCCTTCGTCGAGAGGCCCGCCTTCTCGGCGTCCGGGATGTCCCGCCACACCGTCTCCATCGTCGCCCGCCAGAACAGGTCCCGGTCTCCCGGCCTCCCGGGTCGGATCGCCACCATGACCGCCACCGGCCAGGGGAGGTCCGCCGCCACGATAAGCGTTCGCGCCGCTCCCTGTTCCGATAACTGAGAATGACTCGCGATAACAGCGCCCTGCGTGTTTATTCCGCACGGGGGACGTGGAGGAGGACGTGGTGAATCACTGCGCCCGCTGCGCAGAGCCCAGCGAGGACGCCGTCTGCCCCGCCTGCCTCCGGTACCTGTGGTTCCACGAACCCCTGCGCTTCGACGTCCGCCTGAGCCCGGCGCCCTCGATCCGTGACGAACTGCTGCAGGGCGCCATCGCCGTCCTCTCCTCCGAGGGACGCCTGGACTTCCGAGACGCGAACCCAGAGCTCACCGCCGCCGGGGACGCCGCCTTGACGCTCCGCCACCTCCCGTACGAGGGCGAGTCGCTCCTCCCCTCGGAGAAGGACCGCGAGGCGATCCATCGCGCGCTCCTCCAGGGCTACCGCGAGCCGCCCGAGCGCGAGGAGGACGTCCTTGCGTTCCAGTCGATCCTCGCACACGCCGTCGCAATCCCGGGCCTGCCTACCGAGGTCTCCGGAGTGTTCCGCCTCATGTCCGGGAAGCCGCCGGAGTCGCCTCCCTCGGTGACGGCCCCCGCCGAACCGCTGCGGGCCCGGGTCACCGTCGAACCTCCCCCCGTCCCTGTGGCCGTTCAGGTCGAGCGGGTCACCGCCAAATCCCCGACCCCGGCTCCCGCGACCTCGAGTTCGACCCCGTCCCCGCCGATCCTGCTCACCGCCGGAGGCGCGTCGCAGGGGGCCCCTGCCCCGGAGCCGAAGGAGATCGAATCCTCCTCCTGGGAGAATGCCCAGCAGCATCTGGAGGTCGGCAATTTCGAGGACGCTCTCGCCGCCTTTGACGCGCACCTCGCGCAGGACCCTAAGGACGCGCGCGGCTGGTTCGACCGCGGCGAGGTGCTGAACATGCTCGACCGCCAGGAGGAGGCGCTGGAGTCCTATACCCGCTGCCTCGCCCTCGATCCGGGGCACCGCGGCGCTCTCGCGGAGCAGTCGGCGCTCTACGTGACCCTCGGCAAAGTCGAGGAGGGCATGGCGACGCTCCGCCGCCTCCTCGATGCCGACCCCGCCCGGACCAAGGAGTTCCTGCTCCGCGCCGAGGACCTGCGGCGGCGGGGCAACCCGCGCGACGCCCTGCTTCTCTACAACGTCATCCACGAGGTCGACCCGGAGAGCGTGGACGCGCAGGTGGGGACGGGACAAGCCCTCCTCGACCTCGGGGACGCGGTCGCCGCCGACGAGACGTTCACGCAGGCCGTCGCGGACAACCCGGAGAGCCCCACAGCCCTCTATCACAAGGGGAGCATGCTCCTGCGCCAGGGGCGCTGGGGGGCGGCGGTCCAGTTCTTCAACCGCGCGATCGCCCAGCAGTGGAACTACGCGGACGCGTGGATCGCGAAGGCGCAGGTCCTCGTCAAGCTCGCGAAGGGCCCGGAGGCCCTGGACACGCTGCAGAAGGTGATGCGGTTCGCGGGGGACCGCCCGGACCTCTGGGAGACGAAGGCCCAGGCGCACCTGCACGAGGGGGAGCTGGAGAAGGCGCTCGAGGCGTACCGCAAGATGCTCCAGCTCGACCCGACCAGCGAGATCGCGAAGATGGGCATCGAGACGTTGACCCGGCAGATCCCGGAGTTGAAGCACCTTGACCCCAAGGCCCAGAATTGATGACCGGGGCATCGTCGCCCGCCTGCTCGCCGTGCGCGGGCTGCGCGATGCCGGGACCCCACGGAGCCTCGAAGGCCTGTCGGCAGCGGTAGACGGTCACGGGAGCCCGTGGTCCATCGCCGTGGTCGCCCAGGTCGATCCCGCCATCGTCGAGCGCTTGCACACCGCGGCGGGGCACCGCCGTCTCCTGATCGGCACGCCGTCCCGCGCCCCGAGCAACGCCCTCGTCACCGCGCGCCGACTCGGGGTGGAACTCCTGGATGGAGACATGCTCGAACGGCTCCCGAGCCCCACCGGCGCCTCCCTCGCGCAGGACACCGAGGTCCGGGACCTGCGGTCCCGCGGGGACGCGCTCTTCGACCGTGGCGAGTACGAGGCCGCGCTGGCGGCGTACCGTGCCGCACGGGATGCGGAACCTTCTGACCTCCGCCTCCGGCTCGCCGTCGCCGCCGCGCTCTACAAGCTCCGGCGGTTCACCGAGGAGCTCGCGGAGTACGAGGGCTGTCTCCGCCAGGGCCTCGACCTCCCGAGGATCTGGCTCAACAAGGGCGCGACGCTGCATCGCCTCGGCCGTCTGGAAGAGGCCGTGGCGGCGTACGACGAGGTCCTGCGCCGCCTCCCGGAGAACGGGCGCGCGCGGAACAACCGGGGCGCCGCCCTGCTCGCCCTCGGCCGCCGCGACGAAGCGGTGGAATCGCTCCGCCTTGCCCAGTACTTCGAGCCGAGCATGGAGGAGGTCCGCCGGAACCTCGCGAAGGCCCGCGCCTCCAACCGGGCCGCCCTCCCTCCCAACCCCAGTCTGCAGGCGTTCAGCGAGGGCCCCCCTGCCCCGGAAGGAGCCGCCCGCGCGAGCCTCCTCGCCTCCGTGGGCCGGACCAAGGACGCCCTGCTCGCGTGGGAGGAGGTCGTCGGCGCCGATCCGCCCCGGGGCTGGCTCGGAATGTCCCGTGCGCTGCGCGTACTCGGTCACGAGAATGAGGCGGCGCGCTGCCTCGATCGAGCGGCCTCGGCGGGAGAGCCGGCCGCTGTGTTCGCCAAGGCGTTGTCCTTCGCCGCCGCCGGGGCGGCCGAGGACGCGGAAGCCGCCTTGTCGCCATACTCCGGGTTCCGTTCGCAGGCCTGGCGGGCCTCGCGCGCGCTCGCGTCGGGAGACCAGGCCAAGGCGCTTCTCCATCTCGACGCCGCCGTGGCGGCGAACCCGTCGGCGGACCTCGCCTGGAACTTGAAGGGCACCCTGGAGCTCCGCCGCGGCAACTATCGCAATGCGCAGGAGGCCTTCGAGCGCGCCGTGGCGGGGAACCGGGGCCTCGGTCTCGCAGAGAACAACCGCGGCGTCGCGCTCTTTCGCATGGGGGATGTCGATCGTGCGCGGAAGGCGTTCGAGCGCGCGACCTCCCTGGAGTCGCACTGCGCGGAGTTCTGGGTGAACCTGGGGATCGCTCGCCTGCGGTCCGGGGCGGTGAAGTCCGCGCAACAGGCGTTCGAGCGCGCGTCGTCGCTCTCCCCCGAGTGGCCCGCCCCGCTCGTCGAACTCGCGGCCCTCCGGCGCGGGCGCGGCGACAAACGCGGCGCCAAGCGTCTTCTGTCCCGGGCCGTGGCCCTCGGCTGGCGGCGGCCTAGAACGGAAGCTCGCGTCTCGCCTGCCGCAGCAGCCGCATGAGGTCCGCCTGCGACCGGTACTTCTCCGTCAGCGCCTCGCGCTGCTCCCGGGGCATCCCTGATTGGGCCAGGTATCTTGCGAAGATCTTCGAGGAGCGCTTCGCCCGCCACTGCACGCGGAGATAGACCCAGGAGAGCCGGAAGACCAGGAGGAAGACCGCCGCGAGAACGGCGGGGAGACTACTCCTCTTCATCGTCCGCCTGCTTGGCGTTGTGGTCGAACTGGACATCGATGACCTTGCCCTGCCGGCCCTTGGCGCCGCCGCGGATCGCGTCCCCGATCATCTCCGGGAAGCTCATCGCCGCCATGTACTTCTTCGTGAGCTCGAACGCCTGATCGTCGGTCATCCCCGAGTCCTTCAGGTTCTTGTAGAATCCGGCCACGGCCTTGCCGTACTTCTCCGCCTGCTGTGTGCCGTAGAGCACGTCGGTCAGGCTGTTCAGGAGTGCCGGGATCTTCTCCGACACCACGTCCAGGATCTCTTTCACTTCATCCGCGTCGGTACCGTGCCCTTTCCGTTCCTTCTCGTCGGACAATTGTGTCACCGGTGTCTCCCCATGTCCGCTCATCGGGCTTAAGGCGAGCGGTCTTTTGTGGCCAGTGCGGGCCGGTCGCCTGGCCGGGCGGGGAGGCCGAGGAGTTCCGCCCATTTCCGTTCCACATCCTCCGCGATGCGGTACGTCGGCCAGCGCGCGTCCGTCCCCCGCACGACGACCCCGCGCTTCTCGAGCTCCCCCAGCTTCTCCCGAACGATCCGCCTCGAGGACTTGCCGCGGAAGTCCTTTAGCGCGTCCGCTATCTGCGAGATGTTGCGCTCGCCCTGCTCGAAGAGGAGGCGCACGATGTCCCGGGAGATCGGGTCCTTCAGACCCGGGACGACGAGCTCCGGGGAGATCGCGCCGTGCCGCTGGTAGATGTCGACGAGCTGGAAGTACTTCCCCGCGATCTGCTGGAAGCGCTGGAGGTACTCGGTGAGCTCGGCGTAGGGCGCCGCGACCTTCGCGATGACCGACTGCAGCTCCTCCATGCGGTCTCCGAGATCCCGGAGCTGCTTCCTGACCTCGGGGTCCTGCGCCATTCGCCGCTCCGGTAGGCCTGCGGTCGGATGAAGCCTTACCCGTCTTTCCGGTCGTTCTCGGCCTCTCGGAGTTCGTCCTGTCTCACGGCCTTGGCGACCATCAACTCGGTCCACATCATGAGGAGGTCTAGGAGTGGTCAGGGGGGATGAGGCGATTGGGCCGGAGTGGCCAATGCCTGACCAGTCCCGCCGCCAGGGCCTCGGCGTCAGAGGGAGGACTTATGGTGTGCACGACAATCCGGGCGCCGGAATGATTGCTCCGGCTCCCTGCGGCTCGTGCGGCGCAGTGAATCTCGTCGACGCCACCTTCTGCTCGAAGTGTGGCGACCGCCTCCTCATCTCGCCGACGCAGGTCGATGGACCAGGAGGCCAGGCCCCCCCCGCCACCGTGGTACCCGCGGGGATCCACCCGCCCTCGGCCCAACCGTACCCAGGCGGCTATGGCCCCGGGGCTCCGTATGCGCCTGCCTATGGCGGCTATCCGCCGGGGTACGCCCTGTACCCCGCCCCACAGCGCGCCACCGTGGGCGCGATGATCGGCAACACCTTCGGCGTCTGGGTCAAAGACATCCTGTCGCACATTCTCCTCTTCCTGATCTCGACCGGGATCACCGTCGGCTTGACCCTCGGGGTGACCTACCTCGTGCTCGGAGCGGCGCTCCCCGTCATCGTCGGGGGCGGGCCTCCCGCCGGCGCCGCGTTGGCGGCGTTCCTCGGGGTCGCGTTCGCCGCCGCCGTGGCGGGCGTGGCCATCAGCACGCTCTTCGTCGGGACCTCCGCGTACATCGCGGTGCGGAGACAGCGGGGGCAGCCCGCCTCGCTTTCAGAGGCGTTCCGCCATGTGATCCCGAAGCTGCCGAGCCTCCTGGGGGGGACTCTCGTCCAGATCGCCATTCCGCTCGCGCTCCTGATTGTCCCCCTGACGCTCATCGTCGTCGGGGCCGGTTCGATCACCCCGACGGACTTCAGCGCGGTCGGTTTGGTCCTGGGGGCCTGCCTGCTGTTCGTTCTCCTCATCCCCCTGGCCCTCTACATCTCGGTCAAGTTCGCACTGGCGATCCCCTGCATCGTCGCCGATGGGAATTCGGCGGTCGAGGGGCTGAAGCGCAGCTGGAGGCTGCTTGCGGGGCGATGGTGGACGTACTTCGCGGCGGCGATCGTCGTCGGCATCCTCGCGGCGGTTGTCGAGGCGGTTGCCGCATCCTCGACGGGGTCGATTGGCAACCCGTTCCTGCGGGCGGCAGGGCAGATCCTCGGAGGGGCCATCACAGGCTCCTGGTCGGTCATCCTCGCCTCTGTCGGCTACACCCTCATCACGCAGGAGCAGACGGTTCCGCTCCAGCCGGTCTATGCGGCCCCGGTCCCCTACTGGCAGCCGGGCATGCCGCCGCCGCGATACCCGCCGGGTCGATGAGCCCCGCACCTCGGGGCCGGAGGCTACACGTCGGTTTGGGGTATCGGGTCCAGGGCCAGCGCCGCCGGAACGCTTAAGGTCCCGGCTCCGCTAGGGAGGCCGATGGCTGTTCGTGGAGGAGCAGCATCGTGGCGCCATGCCGGAAGGCCAGGGGAACCTTGCGGCGATGGCCCGATCCCTTCGAGCGTGATGGGATGAACCATGAATCGTTCTCCTACCCTTGTCCGGTCTGTCGCACCGCCCTGAATCTGCGGACCGTATGCCCGATCTGCTTCGCGGTCCGTGAATCGCCGCCCGAGGGGCGGCCCTCGGAGTCCATGCCGTGCGGTGCGTGCGGTTCGCCCGCCGACGCGTTCCTGGTCTGCCCTCAGGACGGGACGCTGCTGCCGCCGAAGGCGTGGTCCTCCCTCCTCCCGGCGGTGTCCCCGGCAGCCCCCCCGATGGCTGTGGCCCCGCGGCCCGAAGGGCCCCCACCTCCTCTCGCTCCCCTTCCGCCGACGGCGCCCCCCGAGCCCCCGCCCCTTGCGGTTCCTGCACCGCACCCGGCCGAGGCTCCAATGACGGCCCCCAGGCCCGTGGACGCCCCCTCGAGGCGCAACGTCGTGGGAAGGACGAACGGAGCGGGACGGACGAACGGGGTCGGCCGCGTGAACGGGACCGGCCTCGTCAATGGTCTCCGCGTCCCTCGCCGTGCCGGCACCGCCCCCGTGCGCCGGCCTGCCGACCTCCGCGGGCCGAGGTTCGCCCTTCTCCTGTTCGGGATCCTCTTCCTGGCCGGGGCGGGGGCCTTCCTCGCTGTCCCCGAGGAGCCGGCGAGCGGGTTCACTCTGGACGGGCACTTCGATGACTGGGGGACGCGTGGGGTCACGGCGTTCACCGCCGCCACGCCTGCGGCGGACCCCGCGGTCGGCCTGAAGTCTTATGCGGTCTTCGACACCGGAGCGCACCTCATGCTGTACGCCGAGGTGGACGGCCTCCTGTTCTCCGACCCGGTCGGCCTCGACACCGTGCACGCCTTCATCGATGCGGACCGCGACCCCAGGACCGGGTACCGGGTCAATGGGCTAGGGGCGGAGTACCGCGTCTCGGTCTCCGGAGGCGCCGGCGCCGTGGAGTCCTCGACGATGTTCCAGTTCAGCTCGGAGGACCAAGAGGATTGGAACGAGTGGCATTCCTGGCTGAACCCCTCCGTCGGCCTGGCCCCGCACTCGTTGGAGATCGACATCCCGACGAAGCGCCTCCTCGGTCTTGACGACCCCCTCGTCACGTTCGTCGTCGAAGCGAACGACGGCGACGGCTCCTCTTCCAGGGCGGCGATCGGCAGCGGGCAGTCGGCGGTCCATGCCTCCCTCGTGCCGACGACGACCCTGCTCTCTGTGGCGGGGGAGATTGGAACGCTACGGGTCTCCCGGGCGGGTGTGGGAGGATCGACGATTACCGCCGTCCAACTCGAAGTGGATGGCCCGGCGACCGCGACGATCCAGGGGTTGCCCGCGACCCTGGATGCCGCAAACCCTCAATGGTCGCTTCCCATCATCGTGACCCCTTCGGGAGCCGCGCAGGCCGGGGACTCCGCGCGTGTCCGGATCCGGGACATCACCGCTGACGCCCCGGTCACCCTGGAATCGCAAGAGCTCGCGGCGTACCTCTTCTCCGAGTCGACACAGAAGCGCATCGACGGGCTCTTCGCGGACTGGTCCGACGCGGTGCCCTCCCCGGGGCGTGTCCCCGTGAACCCCGACGTCGACCTTCTGGAGTACGGGACCGGTTCCGACGTCACGACAGCGTACTTCTACGCGCGCGTGGCGGGGACGGCGCTCGGCGGCGCTCGTGTGCCGGAGCACGCGGGTCGGTACGCTCCACCGCCTCGGGACTCTGGGGGCGCGACGTCCGGGGAGCGGGTGCGGCGCAGCGCCGAGGACCGGCTCACGGTGTGGATCGATGCGGACGCCTCGCCCGCCACAGGGGATCGGCGGAGCGGCCTCGGGGCGGAGTGGCGGGTGGAGGTCTTCGGCAAGGGCGGTCGGATGACGCACCAGCAGGTCTACCTGTGGGACGCGGACGCCGAGTGGATGCCCGTGACGCGGACGCTCGCCGCCGCCGCGAGCGGTGATCAGGTCGAGGTCGGTCTCACACTCACCCTAAGGCCGGGGGCCCGGGCCCAGATCGACACGCGGGATTGGCGGGGGAACGCCGACACCACGGTGACCTTCCCGACGCGGGGGACGCGAGGCGACACGGAGCCGCTCCCCCACGCCAGCGCGCCCCCGTCCTGGCCTGGGTCCTGGATCTCGATCGCCACGGACCCGGACGAGGCCGTGGCCGATCCCACCGTGGAGATCCTCGAGATGCAACGCGCCTCCTCGGCGGAGTACCTCTTCCTCCGGATGGTTGTGAAAGGGATCGCTCCGGTCCTGACGAACAACACCTGGTGGCTCCTCCTGGACGTGGACTATGCCGTCACCGTCGACAACGACTGGATGGTCCAGGAACTGCCCGTGGGTTCCGGGGAGGTCTGCTCGTACGCCTGGGACATTTCGAACACGCGTTGGGGGGTCAACGGCGGGGCTTGCGACCTGACCGACACCCTGACCGACACCGACATCGGGAGCGCGGTGCGGGTCGTGGCCGGTTGCGTCGGCTCATCGGGATGCGTCGATTTCGCGCTCGAGCGGTCCGACTACTCCGGACTCGGGGTGGGGACGGACTACGTGACCGGGTTCGCGGACCCCGCCGAGGGTCTCGATCTTCGAGGGGACACGACCCGGAACCCGGAGGACACGGGTGCCCCGCCCTGCGACGCCCCCTTCGGCGATTGCACCGCGGCCCTGCAAATCCCCGAGGTGCCGGGGATCCTGGCGGCAGTCTCCTTCATCGTGCCTCTGGTAGGCTGGCGGACCCACGTCGCCCGCCGCCGCCACGCACAGGCCTAAGTACGGTCGGGCCTTCCTCCCGCTCGTCCCATGAGGCCCTCGTCGAGCTTGGCGGAGCGGCAGGCGGTGCTCCGCGTCCGCCCGCACGAGCTTCCCTATCTCTTCGAGGACGGCCGGGACATCTTCACCCGGAGCCTGACGCCCGGGCGCTCGGTCTACGGGGAGCGGCGGCTCGCGGACGGGGTCATCGAGTACCGCGCCTGGGACCCGTACCGATCGAAGCTCGGCGCCCTCGTCACCAAGGTCACCCCGCATTGGCCGTTCCGTGCGAACTCCCGCGTCCTCTATCTTGGCGCGGCGAGCGGCACGACCGCGAGCCACATCAGCGACATCGCGACGCAGGGCGTCGTGCACTGCATCGAGTTCTCCCCCCGCGCGTTCCAGAAGCTCCTGAGCCTCTCCGAGATCCGCCACAACATGAACCCGATTCTCGCCGACGCGGAGAAGCCGGAGACGTACGCGCGGGAGGTCGGCCAGGTGGACATCCTGTACCAGGACGTCTCGCAGCGGGACCAAGTCGGGATTTTTCTCCGGAACGCGCGCCTCCTCGTGCCGGGCGGGTGGGGGTTCCTCATGGTCAAGTCGCGGAGCATCGACGTCTCCGAGAACCCGAAGCGCGTGTTCCAGGGCGTGGTGGAGCGTTTGCGTGGGACCGATCTCCGCGTCCTCGATCTCACACGCCTCGAGCCCTACGAGAAGGACCACGCCGCGGTGATCGTCCGCGATTCGCGCGGGGCGTCTGGCTGAGGCTTGCCCGGCGCCACACTAAAATACCCGTAAAACGCCGAACAGCAATTCAGAATACTCCCCCGGGCCACTGTGATACCCGTGAAGACCATGTGGGCACGTCGAGGGGACAACACCGAACGGAACCATGAACGCCGAACGCCACGCCAGATCGCCATCCTGGCCCTGATGGGAGTGCTGCTCGCGAGCGTAATCAGCCTCCCGCTCAGCTCCGCCTACCCGTCCACGTTCGGGACACAAGTGACCCCGAACCCTGTAGATAAGGGGCAGACGATCACGATAACTTCCTACGCAAACGCCAGTGTGGGGTACGTCAGCGCGGCGGAGTTCCACATCGACAACACAAACCCGACGCCCGGCACGGGCACCCCGATGACCGCCGATGATGGCGTGTTCGACTCCGGCGGCGAGCCCGTCACCGGGACGTTCGACACCGGGAACCTCACCGCCGGGAATCACACCGCGTGCGTCCTCGCCCGCGAGACGACCGCGAACAACAGCACGTCCTGGAGCACTTGCTCGTCATCGCCGACCAGTACGAAGGTGTTCGTGGTGAATCCCCCGGCGGGGACCCCGCCAACGGCGGACGCCGGAGGGTTCTACAGCGGGCAGCCTGGCGTCCCTGTCCAGTTCGATGGGACGGGATCCTGGGATCCGGACGGGGTGATCGTCGCCTACGCTTGGACCTTCGGGGACGGAGGCTCCGGTGCGGGCGCGACCCCGCAGCACACTTACGCCGCCGCCGGCTACTTCCCGGTCTATCTCACGGTGACGGACGACGACGGTCTCACGGACATGGACTACGCCTCCGCGAACATCACGGGCCCGGCGCCCCCCGTGGCGGTGTCCGGCGGACCGTACTCCGGCCTGCCCGGGCTCCCGATCACGTTCGACGGGAACGGGTCGTACGACCCGGACGGGTACATCGTCCAATACTTCTGGGACTTCGGAGATGGTAGCAGCGCGTACGGGGCGGTGGTCGTCCACACCTATGCCCCTCCGCCGGCGAACACGACGTATGAAGTGTGCCTGCGAGTCACGGACAACGACGGGATGAACGACACGGACTGCACTCCCGTCGACCTGACCGGCGGCCCCGCCAACCAAGCTCCGGTGGCGGACGCCGGACCCGATCAAACGGGCGTCGTGGGCGAGGTGCTCACTTTCGATGGGTCCGGCTCCTTCGATTCCGACGGGACGATCGTGGAGTACTACTGGCTCTTCAGCGACGGGGACAGCGCCTTCGGCGTCATCGTGACGCACGCCTTCCTGACGCCCTCGGACCTCCCGGGCGGGAACGTCACCTACCACACGGCCTGCCTGCGGGTCACGGACGATGACGGGTCGCAGGACTGGGATTGCGCGAACGTGACGGTGACCGACCCCTTGCCTGGGGCGCCCCGGATCCTCGGCGCGCTGCTTTCCGGAACCTCGGACGTCCGCGTCCGCTGGCAGCGCTCGCCCGACGACGGTGGGGGTGCGGGCGACGTCGTCTCGTACGAGGTCCTCTCCGGGACCGCGTACAGCCGCACGGGTGCCGGGTACGTCCTCCTGGCCACGTTGCCGCCCGGCACCATGGAGTACCTGCATGTCGGGGTCGGCGGGACCGACTCAGCGAGCCACTTCTACATCGTGCGCGCGGTCGACTCCTTCGGCGGCGCGACGCGGTCGGTGGATCAATCCGGGAAGTTCGCGCGCACGTTGGCCGCGGGCGAGCAGCTCGTCTCGGTGCCCCTGGAACTCCAGGACTGGTCCGTGGGTTCCGTGTTCCAGACGATCTCCTGGACGCGCGCGCGGACCTACGTGAACCCCGCCGGGCAGGGCAAGAACTGGCTCTCGAACGACAAGCAGAAACCGTGGGCCGACCTCACGACGCTCAGTCGCACGATGGCGGTGTGGGTGAAGCTCAGCGCGGGCGGGATCTGGGCGGTCGCGGGCCTGGTGCCGGCCTCGACGCAGGTCGTCCTCCGCATCGGCTGGAACTTCATCGGGTATGCGAGCTTCACGCCGCAGACGGTCGGGCAGTTCCTGGCCGGGGTCTCGTACCAGACGGTCGAGGGGTACGCCCCGAACCCGCCGCACAACCTCCAACGTCTCACCGGCTCCTCGATCATGAGCGCCGGCAACGGATACTGGGTGCATGTCTCCATCGGGGCGATCGTCATCCTGGCGAACTGAGGAGGCCGTCGGGTCCGCGAGAACCGGTGCGGCAGCTATATGGAGGGGAGGGCGCGAGTGACCCCCGCGATGCGGAAGACGCACGGGGCGACGCCCCTCCTGTTGCTGCTCCTCGCCAGCATCGCGATTGCGGGTCCCTCTGACCCGGGTCCGACGGCGTGGCCCTCGGCGGAGACCTCGCCGCCGCACTGGGCGTGGCACAACTGGACCTTCGGCGATTCCGTCGGCTACCTGTTGTTCAACACGACATTCACGCCGCAGCCTTCCCTGATCAACGTGTCCACGGACGGCTGGATCCTCTCGCCTGACGCGGACTCCGGCGGGATCGTTGGCAGCGCCGGTGGCGAGGGCCGGCTTTTCTGGAGCGGGACGGCGCCGGCGAACACGACGCTGACCCTGGCGGTGGCGGGGACCGCGGGGAACCTCAGCGCGGAGTGGTCCGCGGCGACCTGGGTCGTCGTGTCGAGCGGCGGGCTCGTCCCCCCCGGGTTCCGGTACTATCGGTGGAACGTGACGATGAGCTCGACGCTGCCCCCCCTCACGCCGACCCTGACGAGCGTGTCCCTGCAGATCCTGGCGAACCAGGCGCCGACGGCGATCGCCCCCGCGGACTTCTCGGCGCCCCGCAACACGACGGTGTCGCTGGACGGGAGCGGCTCGAACGACGCGGACAACGACACGCTGGTCTATTCCTGGGTTCAGGTCCTGGGGCCGCCGGTCGCCCTCCTCGGCAACGCCACGCCGATCGCGAGCTTCTTCGCGAGTTCGGACGGCACGTACACGTTCTCCCTCAACGTCTCCGATGGGCTGTCGTACTCCGTCGACTCCGTCCTCGTCGCGGTGATGAACAGCGCCCCTGTCGCCGACGCCGGCGCGGATCAGGTCGCCGTCCGGAACGTCACGGTCGTCCTCAACGGCTCGGCGAGCACGGATCTCAATAGTGACCCGCTGTACTTCCTCTGGTCCCTCGCCGGGGGCCCGGACGCGGTCCCGATCGCCGGGCCGGACCAGGCGATCACGTCCTTCGTCCCGACTGGTGTCGGGACGTACGTGTTCGACCTCTCCGTGGGGGACGGCCAGAACACCTCTCTGGCGGTCACGCAGGTCACCGTCGTTGATCAGGCGCCGTCCTCGGCCGCGGGCGCGGACCTCACGGCGTTCAAGGACGATCTCGTCTCCCTCAACGGCACGAACTCGAGCGATCCGGACGGCGACCCGTTGATGTTCTCCTGGACCCAGACCGGAGGGCCGTTGGCGGTGACCCTGGTGGGGAACACGACCGCGTCACCCTCCTTCACCGCGCCGACCGGTGCCGGGGCGACGGGGGCGTACCGGTTCCAGTTGAACGTCTCCGATGCGTTTGGCAGCTCCACCGTGGACACCGTGGCGGTGAACGTCTCGAACCGAGCGCCGAATGCCTCCGCGGGGACCGACCAGGGCATCGCCGGGCCGGGCATCACGGTCTTCCTCGACGGCCTGGGGAGCGGGGATCCCGACAACGAGTCGCTCATCTTCGCGTGGTCACAGGCCTCCGGGACGTTTGTGGCGGTGAACAATGCCACCGCCGCTGTCGCGGACTTCCTGGCGATCGTCGGCGGGACGTACTCCTTCCTCCTTCAGGTGACCGACCCGGACGGGGCCACCGCCCAGGACCTGGTGACGATCACGGTCGCGCCCGGCCCGAACCGCGCTCCCCTCGCGGTGATCACCGCATCCGGGGCGACCGGGAACCTTTCCACGGTCTTCGTCTTCGACGCCTCCGGCTCCTCGGACCCCGACAACGACACGCTCGCGGTCACCTGGGACTTCGGGGATGGGAACATCTCGACGGGGGCGGTCGCCTCGCATGCGTACGGCCGGCGCGGCCTCTACACCGTGACCGGCCGCGTGGACGACGGTTCTGGCGGCAACGACACAGCGACCCTGGAGATCACGGTCGGGAACCGCGCCCCTTCGGTCACCGCCGAGGACCGCGTCGGGACGGTCGGCGAGGCCCTCTTCCTCACCGCCAACGGCACCGATGACGATGGCGACGCTCTCACGTACACCTGGAGGGTCCTCTCCGCCCCCGGGAACTCGACCCTGTCCGGGAACGGGACCGCGCGGTTCCTCGGGGAGGCCGCGGGCGTCTTCCTGCTCGAGGTCACCGTGGACGACGGGTTTGGCGGCAACGTCTCTGCGACGATCCTGGTCACCCTCACCGCCACGACGGGCGGCGGGACCGGGCCCGGCGGATTCCTCACCCTCTGGCCCCTCTTCCTCCTCCTGCTCGTCGCCGCCGCGCTCGCCGGCGGCGTCGGGTACGAGCCGAACCGCGTGCGCCTCCTCACCCTCTTCCTCGTCCCCCTCTACACGCGGCGCCTCCGCGACGACCCGGACCTGGAGGTCCGCGGGATGATCCAGGGGTACCTCAAGGCGCACCCCGGCGACACGTACACGGACATCAAACGGATCCTCGGCCTGAACAACGGGGCGGTCGCGTGGCACCTCATGAAGCTGGAGAAGGAGGGCGTGATCAAGATCCACGTCCGCGGCGGCCGTCGGCGGTACTACCCGCGGGAGATCGCCCTGCCTCAGGAGAACGGCGGGGAGCTCCACGAGGTCCAGCGGCGGCTGCTGCGCGCGGTCGAGCAGGACCCCGGGCTCGCGGTCGGCCTCCTCGCCGAGAAGATGGGGATGTCGAGCCAGCTCGCTCTCTACCATCTCCGCAAGCTGACGGAGAAGGGGTACGTCAACCTCGAGCGGCGCGCGCTCCAGCTCTGCGCGTTCCCCGGTGCCCGCGCCCCCGCCGCGACGGACAAGGAGACCTGAGATCCTCTTCCGAGGGGACCGTTGTCAACCTTAAATATGGGGGGCAGGTATGCGGCCTCCCTTCCAGGGTCATCTCCCATGGCACGCATGCATACGCGGGGACGCGGACAGAGCGGGTCGAGGCGCCCGAAGGTCACGGTCAAGCCGGCCTGGAGCGTCCTGGACGCGGCCGAGGTCGAGAAGCACATCGTGAAGATGCACACCGAGGGCGTGTCGATGGCGGTGATCGGCCTGCGCCTGCGCGACCAGTACGGCGTCCCGAACGTGCGCCTCGTGACCGGGAAGTCGATCCTCCAGACGCTGAACGAGAAGGGCGCGACGCCGCCGACGCCGGAGGACCTCGAGGCCCTCCTGAAGCGCTCGGTCAACATCCAGATCCACCTCAAAGAGCACAAGTTCGACCACGCGAACCGCCGCGGCCTTCAGCTGACCGAGGCGAAGATCCGCCGGCTCGCGGGCTACTACAAGGAAGAGGGCCTGCTCGCCCTCGAGTGGGACTACGCGGCGAAGTCGGCCGAGATGCTGGCCCAGTGAGGGGGCCTGCCGTGCCCCTCCCGGACCTCGTCCCGAGGGAGTTCCTCACGCGCGCGGAGCGCGGCCGGGCGCTCGTCGACGCGGCGACGCGCGTGCGCGTCCTTTGCCACTACGACCCGGACGGGACGACGAGCGCGGGGATCCTCGGGAAGGCGCTCCTCCGCCGCGGCAAGGACTTCCACGCGACGCTCTCCACAGTCCTCGACGCCGCCCTCGCCGCCCGGGTGAAGCAGGAGGACGTCGAACTCGTCATCATCGCGGACATGGGCTCCGGGCAGCTCGACCTCATCGAGGGGCTCGGCGTCCCCGCCATCGTCCTCGACCACCACCGCGTCCTGCGAGACTCGGAGTCGGTCGTCCACCTCAACCCGCTCCTGTGGGGCGGGGACGGGGTGAAGGGGGCCTGCGGCGCGACGATGTCCTTCCTCTTCGCGCTCGCGCTCGACGAGGCGAACTGGGACCTCGCGGGTCTCGCCGTGGCGGGGATGATCGGGGACCGGCAGCACGCCGGGGGACTCGAAGGCTGGAACGCGGGGATCGCCGCCGAGGGGGTGGCCCGGAAACTTCTCCGGAAGGAACGCTCTCTCCTCCTGCGCGAGGCCGGTCTCGCTACCGCCATCGCCGCCGCGCACCAGCCGTACTTCGTCGGGCTCTCGGGGAGGCCGGAGGCCGCGGCCTCGTTCGTGCAGGGCCTCGGGCTGGACGCGCGCAAGCGGCCGCGCGAACTCACCGCCGCGGAGACGAAGCGCCTCTCGTCCGCGCTCGCCGCGCATCTCGTCGGGCAGGGCGCGAACCCCGAGGCGGTCGAGATGCTCGTGGACGACCGGTTCTGGATCGAGGCGGAGAGCGTGCACGCGGACGAGCTCACGGCCTACGTGAACGCCTGCTGCCGCCTCGGCGAGGAGGCCCTCGGCCTCGCGCTGTGCCTCGGGGACAAGGAGTCGTTCTCGGCGGCGGAGGACTTACGGACGAGGTTCGAGACGCAGCTGATCGCGTCGTTGCAGAAGCTGGAGGCGGGGGACGTCCACGCGATGAAACACCTGCAGTTCTTCTATCACGAGAGCGCGACGGTCGCGGGATCGGTGGCGGGCATCGCGATGCCCTACTTCCTCGACCAGGCGCGGCCGGTCGTCGGGCTGGCGACGACGGACGGCTCGACGAAGGTCTCCTCGCGGGGCACGAAGTACCTCGTCGCGAAGGGCCTCGACCTCGCGGTCGCGATGCACGAGGCCGCGGCCTCCGTCGGCGGCGTCGGCGGGGGGCACACGGTCGCCGCCGGGGCGACGGTCCCGAAGGGGAAGGAGCGGGACTTCCTGGCGCGTGTCGACGAGATCGTCGGGGCGCAGCTCACGCCGCGCGCAACGTAGGCCCCGTGCTTTCCAGGCGGAAGCGGCCGGCCGTGTCGTCGTACGTCACCGTCCCCTGGAACTCCACGGCGGTCCAGTCCTTCGCCCCGTCCGGGAGCCCGTGACCCCAGAGGATGCCGCCGAAGGAACGCGATCCGTCGCGAAGATCGAACGCCGTGCCGAGCGGTTCGCCGCGCGTGGCGGGGACGGCGGACAGCCCGATGCGAGTGGCGGCGTACGCCTCCGGGTCCCGCACCACCTCCTCCAGAGAAACCTCTGTGCACCCCGTGCCCGCCCCGTGAGGACGGAGGTCGCCGGGAGCGACCCGCAGCTCCCAGCGCGAGCGTCCCCGGTCGAACTCGAGCGTGCCGCACACGTCGACGAGCCCCGGCGCCCCGTCGGGCGCGGTGGCCCAGAGGATCGCGGTGGTCCCGATCCGCACGCGGAGCGGGTCGACCACCTCGTGCACCGCCGCCAGCACGCCGACCGCGGTGACGTTCATCCCGACGAGGTCCGCCGCGCGCGAGGCCAGCGTCTCGAGGCGAACGAGGTTCGCCGCCGCCGGCGCGACGACGCGGAGGTCCCCCGCCGAGGCGACGTCCAGGACGACCTCGCTGCCCAGGCGCCTCAGTTCGCCCCGAAGGACCACCTCGGCCCCGGGGCTCACCGCCACACGGTCCGGGACGGCGGTCCAGGCGTTCCGTCCGAGGTACGCGCGGAGCGTCGAGAAGTCCTCCAGGTCGACGAGGAGGAGTCGTACCCCGCCCCCGGCCGTGCCATCGGTCTGCCGGAGGTGCCCGCGCACCTCGACGAAGCGACCGACATCGCCGCCGTCGATCTCCCCGAGGCGCATCGCCGCCGGGCTCACGGTCCACGAGTAGGCGGTGAGGGCGAGGAGCCCGAGGAGGGCCACGACGAGCGCCGCGACGATCCGGCGGTCCGACACGCGTTGTCGAGCGCCCCCGCAGGCCATCCCGCTTGCCCGTACAGGTATCAGTAGGCGTCGAGGAGCTTCGCGACCTCGCTGCGCTCCAGGTCGATGCGCACGGCCTCGCCCTCGACCGTCTCGAGGTTGCGCGAGAGGAGGGCCAGCTCCTTCTCGTCGAGGGCGTCGGGGTTCACGGGCAGGAGCACGTAGCCGCGCTTCTGCATGACGAACTCGTTCACGTGCTCGATGAACATCAGCGTCTGGAGGAACCCGTTGTTGACGACGAGGTACTCCAGCCCGTCCAGGAGGACGACCCCCTCGCCGCCGGCGTCCTCGACGAACTTCGCGATCGACTTCGCGAGCGCCCCGAGCGCGGTCGGGTTCTGGTAGTCCGTGCCGGGAGTGTGCGAGAGCCAGACGATGCGCGCGTCCTTCAGGTCGCGCTCGCGCTTCACGCGGTCCGGGTACTGGCGGGTGACGACGAGGCCGGGGACGGGCTTGCGTTTGCGGAGCGCGTCGAAGAGCCGGTAGGCGAGGTCGGGCTTGCGCTCCTCGACGAGGTAGCAGGCGCCGGGGACGAGGGGGATGCCGCCATGATGCTCGGTCGCCGCCTCAGAGGCCACGGAACCCTCTCGCCTGCGTCATCGGTCGGGCGTTACTTGAAGCTTCCCGGGGAACGGACAAGAGTCCGTGCGGGTCACCCGAGTTTCCGCTCCAGCTTCTCCACGAGGACCTGCGCGGGGATCTCCGGGAGGGAGATGACGGTGGTCTTCCCCGGCGCGCCGCGCGCCGTGCGCGTGATCACCTTCGAATCGATGAGGCCGAGGGCCTCCAGGTCCTTGAGGTACTTCCAGAACTGCGTGTGCCCGCGCGCCGTCGTCCCGTACTCCTCGCAGGCGAGGCCGTAGGACTCCTCCGCCTCGCTCGTCACGAGGTAGGCCTTGCGGCGGATGCGCCGCGCTACCGCCAGGAGGGCGAGGGCGTGCGCCCGGTCCAGGTCCCGCACCTTCTCCTCGACGTCGGTGGGGTGGACGGAGGCCTTGGCGCCGCGCACGTGCTCGGCGGAGAGCTCCGGGGACTTCTCCTCATCGGCGAGCGAGCCCGCGTTCTGCAGGATCTCGATGGCGTAGCGCGCGTCGCCGTACTCGGCGGCGATGTCCGCGATGAGGTCGACGACCTCGTCGGTGAAGGTCGAGGGGTGGAGGGCGAGCTCGCAGCGCTGCTTCAGGATGCGGCGCAGCTCCTCGGCGGTGTACCGGGGGAACTCGACGACGTTCGTGCGGCGGAAGGTGCTGCGCGTGGCGGCGTCGAGGCGGTCGAGGGCCTCGGCGGTCGGGGCGATCAGGAGGAGCGAGACGCGCTCGCGCCCGCCCGCGGCGGTCTCCTCGCCCAGGCGCGTGAGGGCGTAGATCAGGTCCGGCCCGGACTTCTTCAGGAGGACGTCGACCTCGTCGAGGACAAGGAGGACATGCGTGCGCCGCTTCTGCATGTCGCGTCGGAAGGCGTCCAGCTTCTCGGCGACGGAGAAGCCCCGCGTGGGGAAGTGCTCCTGGAAGTTGCGGACCATGGAGAGGGTGACGTCGTCGGCGGTGAACTTCTGGCGGCAGTTCACGACGAGCGGCTGGATCGTCCGCTGGCGCCCCGAGGCCTCGGCGATGAGCTGCGCGGAGAAGCGGCGGGCCGTGTGCGTCTTCCCGGTGCCGACGGAGCCGTGGAGGAGGGCGTGCACGGGGACGCCGGCCTCGACGACGGGGCGGTAGAGCGTGGCGAGGCGCTGCGCCTGCGCCTCACGGCCGGGGAGGCGCTCGGGGACGTAGTCGAAGGAGAGGGTGGAGAAGTCGCGGAAGACGGTCCGCGGCGGGGAGAAGCGCATGGGGCGGAGTCTATCCCCCGTTCAGATATAACGTTTCGGCGCGCGCCACTTTCACTCACCTCTCCCCATCGCGGTGAAGACCCCGGCCCGCATCGGGTACACCTAGGTAGGTGTAACAAAGTGCAGGTCGGCTGCGGCCTCAAGATCCGGCGTATCCGAGGGCGGTGGTACGTCTACGGCTGGCACTACGAGGGCGGGTCGCGGAAGGTGGAGACCTATGCGGGGCGCGCGGGGAAGTCCCGGACGAACGAGCGTGCGATTCGTTTCCTGCTGGATCAGGACGTGAAAGCCCGTGCCGCGCTCGACAGGCGCATCGAGAAGTGCCGGACTGTCCTGTCCCGGATCCAGAAGGGATGACGGACTTCCCCCCGCTGGGACGCTGCCGGGTACACCCAGGTAGGTGTACCTTCCGATTTCGGCGGGAGTTCCTCTTCGACGGGGAAGATCGCCTGCCGAGCGGGTCTCTCGGCGAGAATCGACCGCGGAATCCCGTCTCGTGGGTACACCTAGGTAGGTGTACCTCGGCCCCGCTCGCCACCGCCATCCTTAAGCCCGCCGCCTCCGTCCCCGGGTCGATGGCCGACGAGCACGTGGTCGAGAAGCTCCTGAAGGAGACCGGCGGCATCCTGCACACGGAAGAGCTCGTCCTCGACGCGGTGCGCGACCTGGTGAAGGACGAGGTCAAGGACTACATCCGAGCGCGCCTGGAGGCGAACCCCGAGCTCAAGGCGGAGATCAAGGCCGCGGTCACGGAGCTCCTTGAGGCGAAGGCGCGCGAGGCGTTCGCGATGGTGAAGCTCGCCAAGTCCGGCGCGAAGCTCGGCCTCCAGCTCGTCCCGGCGAACCTCCGGGAGCAGTTCACGCGAGAGATCGTGACGGTCTTCGAGAAGGAGATCGCCGCGATCATGGAGCGCGCGCTGTGAGCCCCGCACCGCCTCGGGCAAAGGGTTTATGGCCGCCGCGCCCCTCCCGCGCACAGCGCCCGGACTGATGGGAATTCCATGGCTGGCGAGGCGAAGCGGCTCCAACGGCTCACGCTCGCCCAGCTGCGCGAGCTCGCCGCCAAGGCGAACCTCGACCTGGGGACGGCGAGGTCGAAGACCCAGATCGTGGCGATGCTGCAAGACGTCCCCGGCATCCTCGAGCTGATGAACGCCCAAGCCGAGGCCCAGGCCCAGGTTCCCGCGGAGCCGGGGGCCCCCGTGGCGCCCTCGGCGCCCTCGGCGCCCCCCGCGCTCCCCGGCGAGCCCTACCGCGACGAGTTCGAGGGCGCCTCGCTCCGCTCCCTCTTCAACGCCGCCAAGGCGTTCGGCGTCACCGTCACCGCAGGGAACCGCGAGGCGTACGAGGAGGCCTTCCTCCGCCACCCGCGCGCCGGCGAGATCGCCTCGAAGCTCGAGGAGCTGCGCGAGCTCGAGGAGGCGTCCTCGGAGATCCGCGCCGTCGGCCACGACATCGAGGGCATCGCCCAGGCCCTCCAGATCCCGGACCTCGCCGACCCCGACGTGGACCCGCTCCTCGCCGCCGGGCTCGGGACCCCCGTGGAGTTCGCGAAGGCCGAGGACCTCCTCGACCAGGTCGTGCGCCGCTACGGCGAGCAGCGCTTCGAGCAGTCCGTCGGCGCCGCGGAGGAATCCCTCACCGCCGCGCGCATCGCGTACGACTCCTTCCTCAACCGCGCCTGGGCCCACGCCCTCCTCGCCGCGCAGTCGATGATCTTGGACGCCGCGCACACCGGGGCCTCCGTCGACGAGGCCGTCGTCCTCCTCGCACATGCGAAGCGCGCGTACAAGGACGGGAAGCTGGACGCGTCGCGAGAGGCCCTCGTCCGCCTCGGCGAGGCGGCGCGCGCCCTCCAGCGCCAGGGGGCGGAGGACTTCCGCAAGCAGATCGCCGCGAGCCAGGAGACCGTGCGCCGCGCCGGCTCCCTCGGCGCCGACGTCGCCCCGGCGGAGGAGCTCCTGGCCCAGGCCCACCGCTCCGTGCAGGCCGGAGAGGGCAGGCGCGCGCTCGTGCAGGCCTCGAAGGCCGCCGAGATCGCGACCCTCGCCCTCAAGTCGCGCGAGGCCGCGGTGCGCCGCCAGCTCGAGAGCATCCTGCGCGCGGTCGAGTCGACACGGAAGTTCGGCACCGACACCTCCCGAGCGGAGGAGATCCTCTCTCGGGCCCGGGCCGCGCTGGACAGCGGGCAGCTGCTGACCGCCGCGGAACTCGTGACACAGGCGGAGCTGCAGGCGCAGAACGCGCTGACCGCCCGCGCCCCGCCGCCTCCCCCGCCCGCCCCGGCCGTCCCCACGCCGCCTCCCCCGCCCGCGACCGAGGACCGCCGCGCCGCCGCGGTCCGACGCACCGTGCAGACCGTCTCCCCCGTCCTCGACGAGGGCGAATCCTTCTCCCTCGACGTCGTCGTCGGCCGCGTCGCACTCGACGAGGCGGAGCGCCTGCTTACGGGGGGGCAGTTCGAGATCGCCGCCGCCGCGGCGAGGCGCGCCGACGAGTTCGCGAAGACCCTCCTGCACGCGATCGTCCAGGAGCGCCGGCGGAGGGGCATCACAAAGCCCGCGCAGGGCATCTGCGCGCGCTGCCGCAAGAACCGCCTCACCTTCTACGACGACGGCTGGGGCCGCTGCCCCGACTGCGGCAACACGTTCCGCTGGCGCCAGGTCCCGCCCCGGAAGGCGTGAGCCATGGCCCGAGCCCGGAGGCCCGGGATCCTCCACACGCGCGTGCGGGACATCGAGTTCGGCTCGCTCGACGACTCGCGCGCGACCGTGGCGGCGATGGGGCGCGCCGGCGGGTTCACGGGGAAGAAGCTCGCGGACGGCGTCTCGGTCCTGAAAGCGATGTTCGCCTCACGCCGCCAAACCACCTTCCTCTCCTTCCCGGCCGCGCTCATGGCGACGGGGACGCGCGGCCTCCTCCGGGGGCTCGTGGAGCACAAGCTCGTCGACGCGGTGATCACGACGTGCGGGACTGCGGACCACGACCTCGCGCGCTGCTGGGGCGACTACTATCACGGGGACTTCGAGATGGACGACGTGCGCCTCAAGCGCCTCGGGGTGCACCGCCTCGGGAACGTCCTCGTGCCGTCGGCGGTGTACGGGCCGGGCCTGGAGCGGCGCCTGCAGCCGATGTTCCGCGAGATGCATTCACGGCAGAAGCGCTGGTCGACGCGCGAGCTCCTCTGGGAGCTGGGGCGGCGCACGGGGGACCGCTCCTCCCTCCTGTACTGGTGCTGGAAGAACAAGATCCCGATCTACGTCCCCGCGATGTTCGACGGCGCAGTCGGCTCGCAGCTCTGGCTGTTCTGGCAGGACCACAAGGACCTCGTCCTCGAGGAGTTCCGGGACGAGCAGGAGCTCGCCGACCTCGTCTTCACCGCGAAGGAGGCGGGCGCGCTGATGATCGGCGGCGGCGTCAGCAAGCATCACACGATCTGGTGGGCGCAGTTCCGCGGGGGGTTGGACGCGGCGGTGTACATCACGACGGCGGTGGAGCACGACGGGTCGCTGTCCGGGGCGCGGACTCGCGAGGGGATCTCCTGGGGGAAGATCAAGGCGAAGGCGGCGCACGTGACGATCGAGGCGGACGTGACCCTGATTCTGCCGCTGATGCTTAGTGCGGCAGTCCCCCGCCGTCACTTGACGAGGAAGTAGCCCGCGGCCTTGTCGCGCGCGCGGCGCTTCGCGTAGCCCTTCGACTCCAGCTCCTGGAGGGCGGAGAGGACCATGCCCTTCGGGAGCTTCACCATCTTCGTGATCGAGTCGGCGTCCTTCATCTTGTCCTCGCTGACGGCGCCGGCCTGCTTCATGCCGTCGTAGACCTTCGTAGCGCGGTCCGAGGTGTCTTCGGGCATCGTCCTCGCGTCGATGGGAGGAGGCGGCTTAAGCCTTTGCGGCGCCCGTGACGCCTGGGCCCTCCGACCGTCCAGAGCGCCCCCTCCCCATGCCCGTACGCTCTCTCGTGACCGTCGTCTGAGAATGCGCAGGTTGTTCCCGCGGCGGATTGGCGGTGAAGCGTTTCATCCGCACGGTCCAGGGTCGAATCCCCGGATGGACGGTATTGTATCTGAGAATCGATAGACAACCACCGGAACATTTATTCAGCCACCGCAGCATGAGTCATTCCCCCCATGGCCCGATTCGCCCGAATGCTGCCCATCTTCCTCGTCGCCCTCCTGTTCTCCGGCCTCTTCCTCCTCCCGGCCTCCGCGGGGAAGACGGAGGTCCCGGTCTCCTGGACGGTCACGGGGTCCGAGATCGCGCCGGGCCGCGTGTGGACGAGCATCGAGAACGGCGTCGAGATCCGCCACACGCGAAGAATCGAGCTGTTCGTCACGGTCTTCGGCGACTTCGAGAGCCTGACGACGGTCGTCATGGACTCGGACATCGCGGTCGCGACGGGCAACGGGACTCATCGCGGGAACTTGATGCTCGAGACCGCCGACGGCACCCTGACCGGTCAGTTCCGCGGGACGACGCACGGGGCGGTGCTGGTGGGGACCTACAAGGCGAACCAGGGGACCGGGGCGTTCGAGAAGAAGCAGATCAAGGCCTCGTACTCCGGGACGTCCTACGCGTTCCTCGAGCTGGCCTTCACCGGGTTCCTGTCCTGAACCAAATCGGTCTGTGCACCGCTGTGCTTTCATGTTACTATGATAACATGATTACCACAGGGTGAGGACGGCGTCTGAGGTCATCAGCACCCAGTACGCCCGACCGTGGACGAACCCATCCGACGAGTCGGTCCCTCGTAGATGGTAGGGCCCGGTGTACGAGTAGGCCTCGACCGTGGAATAGGGAACGCCAGCCAGGGCATCGGCCAGTGGTCGATTGGTCCAAACGGACGCGCCGACGAGGTTCCAGCCGGCCCGCAATGTGACCTGGATCGTCAGCGGCACGACTCCGGCGACGACCAGCCAGCCCCCCGGAGTGTCGATCCAGTACCCCTGCCCCAATTCCAGGGTCGTGACCTCCGGGCCCGGCCGGCCCGCGTGACGAGTGCTCCAAGCCCCGTCCGAGTAGGCGGCGACCGAGGTCCACGGCAGGGTCTGGAGCACGGACTCGGTCCGGTGGTCGGAAGGGTCGAGCCAGAGGGCGACCAAATACCTCCCCGGCGCGAAACTCCCATCGACCCGAGCGACCTGCTGCGGGGCCCACGTCCGGTGCCCCGCGTAGTCCACGACCCGGATGTCGTAGTAGTAGTCGATCCCGGTGGTCGCGTTGCCTCCGAGATGGACGTAGCCGGCCGAGCCCCGGGGGACCGTCGCCAGGAGTCCATACGAGTCCCGGGTCTCGTCGTAGGCTCCCAGCCCGTACCAGATCTCGTACATGCGGACGTCGTTCGTGCCGCCGCCATCATCCGGGGACAGCGCCCAGGAGAGCGCGACGTCGTTGCCGCTCAGCATGGCGGTCGCGGGCCAGGCTGCCGCGGGCGGAGCGTCCCCGGAACCGGAAACGGCGGTGAAGGTGGATTGGAACGCGTTGCCGATGTCGGTGCAGTCCGTCGCCCAGTAGAACCGGCCTCCGGTGACCCGGGCGATCTCCTCGAGGAGGGCCGCGTCGGCAGAGCCGAAGCCCACCGTGAAGATCGTGATCCCCGCAAGGGAAGCGTCTTGGGCGGCGGCGAGGATCTGGGCGTTCGTGTTCCCGGACGAGTCGACGCCATCCGTGAGCAGGATCGCGATCGCCATGTGCGTCGGATCCCCGAGGCTGACGAGTTCGTTCGTGGCCTCGGTGATGGGGCACAGCAAGTTCGTTCCGCCCGTACTGTCGATCTGTCCGACATCGGTCCAGGGATCGGTGTAGTCCGGGGCGCCGTCGTGACCGGGGCTGTCGAGATGATGATCGGGGCCGGTCCACCGACAGCTCGCGTCGAAGTCCAGGACCGAGACGTGGTCTGCGGGGGTGAGGCCATTGATGTACGTCCGAGCGGCGTCGATGCGGCAATTCATGGGGTCGTTGGTCGTCATGCTGCCCGAGGAGTCGATGAGCAGAACGGCGTCCTGGAAAGGAGAGTGGCTGTGAGGCGAGGGGGGGTCGCCGGAGTCCTTGAGCGGGCAGCGGACCTGCCCCACGGCCGAATCCCCGCCGACCTCTGTCCCATGGCTCCGGATCGCGGGAATCATGAGCATTCCGAGCAGGGTGAAGGCAACCAGTAGACCGAGTCCCCGACTCATTGCTCCGATTCCTCTACGGGCCGCACAATCACCCCCGGAAGGCAATGCCGGGAGGGTCCGATGCCCTACTTAGCCGTATCCACCGCACCATGAGCCCTTCCGCCGTCCACATCTGAAGGTGCCCTACGACACGCCTGAGGCGTCGCGTGCAGCCCCGATTGCTGCGAGGTCGGGGGGAGGGCCCGGGAGGTTTGGCGGCTCGCGGACCCCTCGGAGACACTTTTATATCCCCCTAGGGATATGACGTTTGTCAGACAACTGACCCAAAGTCGTCGGACGAGGAACCATGGCCACGGAGACCGAGCGCGTCACCATCCGCCTCCCCGCCGAGCGCGTCTCCGCGCTCGAGCAGCTCGTGAAGACGGGCGAGTTCGACACGATCTCGGACATCGTGCGCGCCGCCATCGACCGCTTCATCGCGGACCGCAGCGCCCCGGACCACATCTCGAAGCTGACCCTGGACCTCCCGAAGGGGAACGTGGTCCAGCTGCAGGAGCTCGTGACCGCCGGGGACGCGGTGAGCGTCGACGATGCGGTGCGGAACGCCGTGCGGGAGTACGTGCGTCGGCGGCTGCAGAAGGCCCTCGAAGCCGCGGAGAAGTGACGGAAGGGGGGCGACGAGGATGACCTTCGACACCCGCCTGGAGGACGCCTTCGACCAGGGCTCCGAGGCCCCCATGGACCTGCCAAAGCCCCGCGTGCGCATCGTCGGATGCGGGGGCGCCGGCGGGAATTCGATCGACCGCCTGCATCGCATGGGACTGACCCACGGCGAGACGCTGGCGGTGAACACGGACGCCCGGCACCTCCGGGGCATCACCGCGGACCGGAAGATGCTCATCGGCGGTGCGGTCACGCACGGCCTCGGCGCCGGCGGTCACCCGGAGCTTGGCCTCAAAGCCGCCGAGAACGCGGACGAGGAGCTGCGGGGGCACCTGAAGGACACCGACCTCGTTTTCCTCACGGTCGGCCTCGGCGGGGGCACGGGGACGAGCCTCGCACCTCACGTCGCGCGTGTCGCCCGCGAGGCCGGTGCCCTCGTCGTCTCCATCGGCACGATGCCCTTCGCGACCGAGCGCGGCCGCTCGCGCCACGCGCACGAGGGCGCCCGCCTGCTCCGGAGGCACAGCGACACGACGATCCTCCTCGACAACAACCGCCTCCTCGAGCTCGTGCCGCACCTGCCCCTCGAGCACGCCTTCGCGGTCATGGACCACCTCGTCTGCGAGCTCGTGCGGAACGTCACGGACACTGTGTCCGTGCCGGACCTGATCAACATCGACTTCGCGGACCTGCGCACGGTCATGAGGCTCGGTGGCGCCTCCACCATCCTCTGCGGCGAAGGCTCTCCGGCCGAGCCGGAGCGCGTCGTCGAGGCCACCCTGGCCAGCCCCCTCATGGACTTCGCCCTCGGGGACGCGACCGGGGCCCTCGTGCACGTCGCGTCGGGGCCGAACCTCTCCCTCCGTTCCCTGAACGCGATCCTGGAGGGGCTGACGAACCAGATGCGGCCGGACGCGCAGGTGATCTGCGGGACGCGGATCGCGCGGGAGCTGGAGGGCACGATGCGGGTGATGTGCATCGCCGCCGGCGGGCCGGTGCACGAGGTCCTCGAGGCCGTCGCGTAGGCCTACGCGATGACTACGCGGATGGGGAACTCGTCCGGGGGCAACTGCCGCCGGAACCGGGCGAGCACCGAGCCGCCGCTGCCGTGCGGGGCGTGGATCGTGCCGCGGAAGACGAGGCCGTCCGCCCGCGTCCAGGTGACCTTGTGCCCGACGAGCTTCGCCGCCGAGACGCGGTCCTTGACGTCGTCGATGTCGATGATCGCGGTGCGGCTGTCCTGCGAGCGCTTCGCGCGCGTGAAGCTCATGATGACGCCCTGATGCCCGGCCATGGTTCTCCCTCGGAGGGTCTCGCGCATCCCGTCAGGGTATTTGACCCTGCGCCGGACCGGGGTCGCCGGAGAAGGGTACACCTAGCTAGGTGTACCTGCCGCGGGCTCATCCCGGGCGCTTGCTCACTTCGGCGGGGAAGTAGAGCGGGCGCGTCGGTTTCCCCGCCACGCGCTCCGAGGCGTCGCGGATCAGCTCGCCCAGGGAGAGCGGCCGGTCCACGTTCTGCTCGCGGTCGTAGACCTTGAGCACCGACTGCACCGTCGGGAACTCCATCTCCTTGTCGCCGACGACGATGACGAACCCCACCCAGTCCGCCTTCGCGTCGCGCACCTTCCGCGACACGCCCTCGGACCGGTCGTCGATGCCGCACCGGAGGTTCGATCGCCGCAGGATCTCGGCGAGTTCGCGGCACCGAGGGAGATGGGACTCGTTCACCGGCAGCAGGCGGACCTGTTCCGGGTTCAGCCAGAGCGGGAGGATGCCGGGCTTCCCCGCCGCCTCGCGCATCACCGCCGTGTCGAAGACGAGGTAGAGGTACCGCTCGATGCTCCCGAGCACGGCGGTGTGCAGGATGATCGGGCGCTGCGGCTTCCCGCCCTCGTCCGTGAACTTGATCCCGAAGCGCTCCGCGTTCCCCGTGTCGATCTGCACCGTCGCGATCTCCTTCGAGTGCTTCATCGAGTCGGTGACCATGTACTCCACGTTCACCGTCCAGTAGAAGTTGATCCCCTCGGGGTAAATGTGGATCAGGGCCGGGCGCTTCTCGCGGCGGCACAGATCGAGGATGAGGTCCTTGTTGTCGTCGAGGGCCTTGCGCGACGAGACGTTGATCAGGAGCTCGTACTCGCGCCCGAGGGCCGCCGCCTCCTTCCCGATGCGCTCATGGATCTTGAGGAACCAATCACGCGCCATCGCGTCGTCGGCGCACAGCACATGGAGGTCCGGCATGTTCAGGCGGCGGACGCGGAACAGGAGCGTCGTCTCCCCGGACTGCTCGAATCGGTAGGCGTCGGCGATCTCGAGGGCGCCGAGGGGGAGCTGCTTGTAGGAGATCGTCCAGTCCTTCATCATCGAGAACTGCTCGTGGCAGGCAGCGTAGCGCATCACGAACTTCCCGCGGTCCGTTTCTATGGAGTAGAGGCGGTCCCCGAAGAGCTCCGCATGCTCGCGCACCGCCTTCTCGCGCAGGCTGAACATGTTCGTGCCCTTCACGATCATCACGCTCAGACCGATGGACTGCACGACCTGCTGCGCGTAGTCCGCGACGAGGTCGAACATGAGCGCGGCCTTCGGCTGGTAGCGCTGGTGCCCCGCGTCGCTCATCCCCTCCCACTCGATGCCGAACTTCTTGCAGAGGCGGAGGTAGGCGGGCTCGCCGGAGGCCTTGTGCTCCTCCTTGAGCGCCTCCTTCTTCATCATCCCCTGGAACCCGTCCCCGCCACCGCCGAACGCGGTGACCTCATGTTCGTTGCCCTCCAGGTCGAGGACGAGGTAGCGGTCCCCGGTCGGCCGCGCCTTCTTCGCGCCCTCGGCGGTGATCTGGCGGGAGAGCTCGGCGAGGGGGTGCCCCTTGCAGGAGATCGTGAAGGACTTGTACCACCCGAAGGGGGCGCGGTGCACCTCGAAGCCCTTCTCCTTCAGCAGGAGCTCGAGCTCGTCGAGGATCTCGCGCGAGGGCTGCGGGGCCGCGAGGTGCGAGGCGAGGTGCGCGTAGGGGTAGAGGACGAGGCGCTTCGTCTGCACCTTGTTCGCGACCTCGAAGACGTCCGCGGCGGCGGCCCTGGCGACCTCGGGGATCGAGGGCTCGTCCTGCTCCTCCATCGTCAGGAAGCAGACGAGGGCCTCCTCGAAGGTGCCTTGGTGGCCGCCTTCTGGTACTTCTTCGGCGACGGGCGTGCGCTCGCGGGTCTTGTACTCGAAGCGTTCCGCGTGGATGAAGAGGGCGCGCATTGCCGGCGGGTCGAAGCATCCCGGGGTATAAGACATGGGCGAGAGTGTCCGAGGCTGCAACGTATTCGGATGAGCGCCTGCGGATAATCATGTTACTATGATAACATAGACTCCCGCTCCTCCCCGGGCAGGGTTTCGGGCGGTTCGATGGCCTGTGCGTGGCCTGGGCCGACCCGAGCCAATGCCTTGGATGCCACGTGTTGATTCGAGTGGCACAGATGCCATTCATTAAGTAGCGGCTTCCCCATGGTTCCCGCCATGGCGTCCGTGGTCACCGTGGACAAGGCGGGCCGTATCGTGATCCCTCTCGAGACGCGCGACGCCCAGGGCCTCCGGGCCGGGACGAAGATGCTCCTCGTCGAGGGGGAGGGCGGGCTCCTGTACCTCGAGCCTCTCGATCACCGCCAAGTGGCGGAACGGCTCCGGAAGGAGATGCGCGGGGTCGACCTGAAGGCGATCGTCCGGCGCGTGGAGTCCAAGGCCAACCGGCTCGCCAAGGCCCGGTATCCCTCGCTCGCCCGCCGGTAGGGGAGTGGGCCGCTTCACCGCTGCAGACCGGCTCCTCGTGTTCCTCGACACGAACATCCTCATCTCAGCCCTCAAGGGTCCGGACCGGCAGACAGGCACCCTCCGGCTCATCCTGCGGTTCCTGGAGCGTGAGGACATCCGGCTCGTGGGTAACACCATTCTCCTGGAGGAGTACGCCCGATACATCGAGGCCCTCCCCGCCCCGACTGCTGCGCGGCTCGCTGCGGCGATCCTAGGGAAGATGGAGGTCATCGATCCGGAAGAGCGCCATGTCCTCGCCTGCAAACCGTACTTCGCGGCCGGGGCGGCCGCCGATTGCGTGCACGCCGCCACATGCCTCCAGACGGGAGCGCTTCTCCTTTCGAACGACCGGCACTTCGATGCCGTGGTCCGGGCGGGGCTGGTTCGATTCCTCAGGACCAGCGAGGCCATCCGGAGATTCGCGGCCGAGTAGCCCTTCCCGGTACCAGACCCTTGCGCGGGGTTAAGAGCGACAAGGCGTTCGCCGCCATCATGGCCGATCGCTTTGGCGGACTGCTCCCCACGCCCCCCGACCCCAGTGACATCGAGGACCTCCCGCTGAAGTTCCGACACCGCACCGGCGTCCTGACGTTCGAGCGGTCCCGGGTGATGGGCGTCCTCAACGTCACCCCCGACTCGTTCTCGGATGGCGGGAGGTTCCTCCAAGCGGACACCGCCATCGCGCGCGCGCTCGCGATCGCCAAGGAGGGCGCGGACCTCATCGACATCGGCGGGGACTCCTCCCGTCCCGGTGCCGTTGCGGTGGGGGTCGCCGAAGAGTGGGCGCGGTTGGAGCCGGTGCTCCGGGGCCTGGCGGGAAAGGTCACGGTCCCGATCAGCGTCGACACCGCCAAACCCGAGATCGCTGCCAAGGCCGCCGCCCTCGGCGCGTCGATCGTGAACGACATCACCGGGCTCCGGGACCCCGCCATGCGCGCCGTCGTCGCGAAGGAGGGCCTCGGCGCCGTGATCATGCACATGAAGGGCGACCCGGGCACGATGCAGGAGAACCCGCAGTACGACGACATCGTCGAGGACATCCACGAGTTCTTCGAGGCACGCCTCGACGAGTGCGAGGGGGACGGCATCCCCTTGGAGCGCCTCATGATCGATCCGGGCCTCGGGTTCGGGAAGACCGCGGAGCACAACCTGGAGATCCTCCGGCGGCTCGACGAGTTCACGGACCTGGAGGTCCCCATCCTCGTGGGGACTTCGCGCAAGTCGTTCATCGCGAAGGTGATCGGCGGGGAGACTCAAGATCGCCTGGAAGGAAGTCTGGCGAGCGCCCTCGTGGCGGTTGTCAACGGCGGCAACATGGTGCGGGTGCACGATGTCGCCGCGCACGTGAAGGCCCTGCGGATGGCGGACGCGATCCTGAACCCGTGAAATCACGGGCCGGTCCCGGCATTCGGCGGTGAGGCCGGCGGTGTCCCGTCCCTCGGACCGTCCCAGGTCTCCGGTCGCTTTCGGCGCAATGGGAGGAACGCGATGGCGATCCCCGCGGCGGCGACGATCAGCAGACCCGCGAAGACCTCCGGGGAGCCCCAGCCGGACGAGGCGCGGGCCGTCGCTGTGACGACGAGGAAGTTCGCCTCGGTCGGGGCGCTGGAAAGGGAGTACGAATCTGTCGACACCCGGATCTCGTACGGGATGTCGGGCGGCAGGAACCGGGGCAGGCGCGCATCGGCGGTGAAGAGGCCGGTCGTCCGGTCCTCGCTCCGCATCAGGACTCCGGCCCCGATGTCCTGGCTCAGGGAGAGCGGCTGCCAGGTCGGCTGGGAGCCGGTCCGGGCGACCGAGGACACGGTGGCGAGGAGCGGTCGAAGGATCCCCTCAGCGGACTCCCTCCGGAGGCGCCCGGACAGGGTCGCGCGGAGGGGAGAGTCCGTCCCGACCCGAAGGCCCGCCGTCGTGATGGCGATCTCGGGGTCGGACCCGGTGAACCGCTGAGCGGCTTCCGCCTGATCGTCGGCGACGAAGGTCAACCACCCGTCCCCGGGCGCGATGGTGTGGTTCACGGTGAGGGATCCTGAGGTCGGCGATGCGGCGAGGGCTCCGGTGAATGCGGTGCGGTTGTGCGTGTAGACCGTGAGCGGGGGACTCGACGGCACCCCATCGTGGAGGACCCGGAAGGCCTGGGTCTGAGTCTCCCCCGACCGCATCAGGGGCGGAATCGGTCCGGCCTCGCGGACGACCTTGAACCCGGGGCCCGCCGTCTCGTTCGTCGCGATCGCGCCATAGAACGACTCCTGGCCCCCCGCCAACGGGAACTCCCCGGAGAGCGGGAAGGTTCCCGGGCCCAGGTTCTCGAAGACGAGGGAGGCGCGGCCTTCCCGATCCGAAGTCGTCCTCACCGTCTCGGTCTGTCCAGGACCGCGGTTGAGATTCACCGTGAGTTCCGTCCCGCCCACGGGGCGCCCGTACACGTCCGCGGCCCAGAACTCGGCCTCCGCCCGCTCCGGGGCGGCCGTGAGGAGGTGCATCCAAATCTGGCCCCCAAGGCGTTGCACGGGCATCGTGGCGGTGGCGTCGCGCCCCGAGATCCGGCCGTTCACGCTGAGGATGTAGTCCGCGGAGGTCTCGGCGCTGCCGATGCTGAAGGTCCCCTGATAGGTCCCGGTCCCGGTCCGGGAGAGGGCGACACGCCGCACGGGTTCAGAGCCGTCCCTCTGGTCTGACCGAAAGAGCTGGGCCGTGATCCCGGTCGCATTGGCGGCCACGCCCCCGGAGAAGAACCGCGCGGTCACCAGGACCGACTCCCCCGGCCGGGCCGAGGGCGGATCGACCTCCAGGACCACCTTCGGATCGTCCTGAGGGGAGACACGGGTCAGGAGCCGCGACCGGAGCGTCAGGGTCCCGAACCGCGCGGTCGCATTCGCGCTCGCGACGAGGGGGTTGCTCGGGTTCCTTGGATCGGGTGGCAGCCAGGCTCCGGAATACCTCCCCGTCGCCGTGGCGGTGAGGGGGACGGAGGCGCCGCTGACTTCCAAGGCAACCGCGTCCGCGTCCACGGCGGACGTCGCCTGGAAGGTGAGCACCGTGAAGGTCACCGCCACCCCCTCAGTGAAGCGCACCTGGTCCGCGAGCACGATCACCCCGAAGGGCTGGGCGGCAGCGACGGGCGCCCACATCACCGCCGCGAGGTTCACCACTGCCATGGCGGCAAGGATCCCCCGGCGCATCCCCCCTCCATGCCGCTCCCCCGTACTTGACCCTTGCCCGGCGTGAAGTTCATACGGCCGGAACGGCATCGCCCAATATGGCAACGCGCGACGCCGTGGCCTCCCTCCTGGAGGGATACGACGACATCGTCATCGCCACGGTCTGCTCGCACTCCTCGCTGCAGATCTTCCACGGCGCGCGCCTCGAGGGCTTCAAGACCCTGGGCATCGCGATCAAGGAGCGCCCGAAGTTCTACGACGCCTTCCCCCTCGCGCGTCCCGACGAGTTCCTCATCGTCGACTCCTACCAGGAGATCCTCGACCGCGCGGACGAGCTCGTCGCGAAGAACGTCGTCGCCGTCCCCCACGGCTCGTTCGTGGAGTACATGGGCGCGGACGAGTTCCTGAAGCTCCGCGTCCCTACCTTCGGCAACCGCCACGTGCTCGGCTGGGAGAGCGACCGGGAGAAGCAGCGCGAGTGGCTGCTCTCCGCCGGCGTCGACATGCCGCGGAAGTTCTCCGATCCCGAGGAGATCGACCGCCCCGTGTTCGTGAAGTACCACGGCGCGAAGGGCGGGCGCGGCGCCTTCATCGCGAAGAACCAGGAGGAGTTCTACGCCGGGATCAAGGAGGAGGAGCAGTTCACGATTCAGGAGTACATCGTCGGCACGCGGTACTACGTGCACTTCTTCCACTCCCCGCTCGCGACGACCGGCTACACCTTGAGTCACGGGACGCTGGAGATGCTCGGCATCGACCGCCGCGACGAGGCGAACATCGACGAGATGTACAAGGTCGGCGCGCAGGAGACCCTGCGGCACTACGGCCTCTACCCGACCTTCGTTGTCACGGGGAACGTGCCCGTGGTCCTCCGCGAGTCGCTCCTGCCCAAGGTCTTCGAGATGGGGGAGCGGGTCATGGAGCGGTCCTTCGACCTCTTCGGCGGGATGATCGGGCCGTTCTGCCTGGAGGGGATCGTCACGGACCAGCTGCGGTTCAAGGTCTTCGAGATCAGCACGCGCATCGTGGCGGGGACGAACCTCTTCATCCAGGGCAGCCCCTACAGCGACCTCATCGAGCCGGGCATGTCGACGGGGCGGCGCATCGCGCGCGAGATCCGCCTGGCGAGGAAGGCGGGGCGCCTCGCCGAGGTCATGACCTAGTCGTGCGGGAAGTGGACGTGAATCGGGCAAAGGGTTTTATCGCCGCCGCGGGCTAGTTCGGTCGTGGCGTTCGGCTACGTCGAGGCGGTGATCGTCTTCGCCTTCGTCGGCGGGATGACCGCGCTCATCTGGTACGAGTTGAGGACCCTGCGCACGCGCCGTTTGAAGGTCGCCGAGAAGGGGAACCTTCCGGAACGGTCCTTCAACGCCCTGACGACGACCCGGGCGATCCGCGAGGCCCTCCGGAACGGCGGGGTCGAGAGCGCCGACGCGGACATCGCGCTCATGCGTGCGGAGGGCGCGCACGACCGGGGCGCTTACATGGAGGTAATCGAACTGACGACGCAGGCCCGAGAGGTCCTGACGCGGGAGCGCGCCCAGCGGAGGGTGCAGGACGACCTCGCGCGCCTGGAGCGTCTGAAGGGCGACGAGGAGGAGACGACGAAGGAGAAGGTCGCCCGCGAGATGCCGCCGAACTTCGTGCAGGCCAAGTTCACGCTCAACCTCGCGCGGGACGCGATCGACGCCTCTCGGGGGCGCGGGTACGAGGTCGCGGCCGCGGAGGCCCACTTCGGCCGCGCGCAGTCCGCGTTCGATGGCGGGGACCACACGCTCGCCCTCAGCACCGCCCTTCAGGCCAAGCGCGCCGCCGAGGAGGCGCTCCCGCCGGGCGTGCGCGTCGTCGTGGAGACGGCGAAACCGGGGTACGTCGCGCAATCCGCGGCCCCCAGCCTCGTGACGATCAGCGCGCCCGCCTGTGCCAACTGTGGCGCGACGCTCGCCGCCGACGACGAGTTCTGCCGGAAGTGCGGGACCGCCGCGCGGCGCAAGGGCGTCTGCCCCGACTGCGGGGCGGCGGTCAAGCCGGACGACGCGTTCTGCCGCAAGTGCGGCGCGAAGGTATAGGGCCCGCGCAAAGGCTTATCCACATTCCCGCCGTTCCGCGCCCTCATGATGCCGACGCAGGAGATGGAACAGGTCGTGGTGAGGTACTACGGCGACGAGCAGGTCACCGCCCTCATCGCCATCAAGGTCGACACGAAGGAGGCGGACCACGTCGCGTCCACCGTCGCGGAGTTCGACGCGATCGAGGACGTGTTCCTGGTCACCGGCGACACGGACATCATCGCGAAGGCGCGCTTCGAGAACTACCGGGGGCTGAAGGACTTCGTCCTGCACTCCCTGGCCCCGATCACGGGGATTAAGGATACCAAAACCCTTATGGTGGTGACGACCTACAAGGAAGCGGGAGTCCGTAAGGAGACGACCTAGTGCCCCTTCCGATTCTGAGGTGTTCCGATGGACGCAGATGGCAAGGTGAAATCACTGGTGGAAGCCCTCGACCAGCTGGCCGGGGACGACTCGGTGCCGCGGAACATCCGTCGCGGGGCGACTGATGCGAAGGAACGCCTCAGCCGCATGAAGGACGCGCTCGACATGCGCCTCGCCAGCGCGATCTTCATCCTCGAGGAGCTCGCGAACGACCCGAACATCCCCATGCACGGTCGCACCTCGGTGCTGCAGCTGCTCGCCGGGATGGAGAACACGCGCAAGGACTTCGAGATGGGCGTGCTGAAGTAGGGTTTTTCCCCGCCACGGTGTTCCCGGGGCGTGGAGATTGAGACCCTAAGTGCCTTCCTGACGTTCCCCGCCGTCGGCTTCCTCGTCGCCGCGACTCTCATCATTCCTGGTTTCCGCGAAGCCCGCCGGGCCGGTTTCGATGGGGTGGTTGATCGATCCGGTAATCGGATTGGCCCATATGGCGCGCTCGCGTTCTGGCTCTTCCTCCCAGCGCTGCCGCTGGTCGTCATCGTCCCCCAGATTGTTGGGTACGAGGGGGTCGACTCCCGATGGAACTCTTTTGTCAACGTTCTAGCACTCGCATCGGGCATCGCCGGCTTCGGCGGGGCGGCGGGTTCCGGTCTTGTCCTCCAACGCTGGTCGCCGGAGCTCCACCGAGGTCGCGCCGTGTTCTTCCCGGCCATGTTGGGTGCTACGCTGGCTATCCTCCCTTGTTTGGTCGGCCTGCTGGGAGGAAGCTGGTTCAAATTCGGCACCGACAGCCTCCACGGACCTCCGACTTCGGACTCGAGCCTGGCTGTCTCGTTTACGGCGGCATACGTGACATGGGCGTTCGGTCTCATTTCCATCGTGTCTGGCTACTTCGTGAGCCGGGCCCAGGGGGAGGGACGGAGTATCCAGATTTCCATGGCGTGGCGTGCGGCGCCATGGCTCCTCCTCTGCTTGTTCCCCCTTTACCTCCAGCTCTCGATTCTGTCGTTCGCGAGATGAGCGGTCCATGGGGAGCACGCGAAAGGACTTCGAGACCGGCGCGCTGAAGTAGGGCAAGATAGAAGTCAAGTCACTCGCTCCTCCCATCGGATGTCCCTGGCCGATCTTCTTGGGTTCGCTGGACTCCCTCTTGTCGGCCTGGCTTGGGCGGCATTCGTGATGTTCACCGAGGTGGCCTTGAACTCTCCGAAAGACATGGAGAGGAGAGAAGGTTCCATCCCACCCAGCGGGCTGCCACTGACCTATCTCACGTTCCCGGCGCTTCCAGTCGTCCTGGGGGTCCTCACTTGGATCGTGACCCTGAGGTTTAGCGCAGCGCTTGGCCCGCTGGTGAACTGGATGGCATGGAGCTACGGTTTCGGAGGGTTCGGCATCGCGATGGGGGTTGGGTTTCTCGTCTACTTCCGGCGCAGGGAGTGCTACCGAGAGCGTAGGGCCTTTGAGATGAAGGCTAGCCGTTTAGCTCTGCTTGAGGTACATACGGCCGTCCTTGTTGCCGCCGTACTTGTTCACCTCGCCTTCTTGGCAAGGTTCGACGAAACGCTTGCGGTCTCGCGTGAAGTCTCGTCATTGACGGTGGCGGGAATGGTCCTCGCACTCCAGGGATATCCACCTCTTGGAACGGGGGCTCTGCTTGGCCTATCGAGGATTGAAGGGGACGACTGGTTGCGAAGATGTTGGTTGTGGATTCTGATCCCCGTCGCGCTCTCTTTGGCCGCGTTCGCTGGGCAGATCTGGTTGGTCCTCCTCTTTGGGTGATCAGGCCTCTGCCTCTTCCGAGCTGAAGTAGGGTTTTTCCCCGCCACGCCGTTCTGGGGGCGTGGCCCTGGATACGCTCGCCCCGTTCCTCCTCCTTCCCGCCTTCGGGTTCGGCATCGCCGCCATGCGCGTGGTCGCGGGGATGCGCGAGGCGCGCGCGATGGGCTACCGGGGGATCTCGCCGGCTCCCGGGTTACCGCCAAACACGCGCGGCCCCCTGATCACGATGCTCGTCCTCCCTTCGACGACGATGCTCTTCGGCCTTGTACTCGGGTTCCTGGCGGTGGGAAAGGGTCCCGGCTACGAACTCGTCCTCCTCCCGCTAGCGACGGCGTTCGGCCTGGCGGGGATGGGCACGGCGGTCGCCGAGGGCATCCTCTTCCGGGGGGGTTCTCGTCAGCTCGCGCAGAACCCAATCATGTTCGGCCGGCTCATCACCGTGGCGGTGAACCTGGAGGTGAACGTCATCTTCGCCTTGGTGACGTCCTTCCTGGTCCTCTCCCGTCTCGATGGGAGTGGGGCGGCCCTGCCCCTGGACACCGCGGAGGGCCTCATCGCGATCTCGCGTCTGATCCCCTTCTTCGGCCTGGTCGCCATCGCCCAGGCGTTCGTCATCCTCGCCCAGAACTCCACGGGACAGAAGTGGTTCCTTGGCGGGATCCTCCGGGGGGCCGCTCTCCAGGTCATCTCCGTCCTCCTCCTCATCTACCAGTTCCTGGCGCTGGGCGCGATCCCGCGGTGACGCAACCGCCATAAGCCCCCGGGGCTTCCCCGCCGCACCGCGGCTGTAGTCTAATGGTAGGACGGAAGCTTCCCAAGCTTCCAACGCGGGTTCGATTCCCGCCAGCCGCACTCTACGTCAGGTGGCCCGCGTCCTCAAGCGGGGTCCCGACCTTCGTGATCAGCGAGGCGAGGCGCTTCAACCGCTCCGCCGCCGCCGGAATCTCCAGGAGTTCCTGCCGGAGGTCGTCGTCCAGCTCCAGGGCGTCGGCGATGCGGAAGGACGCCGCCTCCGGGCCCTCGGCAGTGATGCCTGCCGCCGTCCCCGGGATCTCATGCTCCGTGCCCGCCCTCAGGCCCTCGAGCAGTCGCGCCGCCACCTCCAGCCACGCCGCCGCATCGTCACCGCCAAACGCCTCGAGGGGAGAGACCCGGGCTTCCGAGTAGCCCTTCTCCCGAACCACCGATTCGATCCGGAAACGGGACTTCCCCAGCACCGTCACGAAAGCCCGGCCGTCGGGCAAGCGCTCCACCGCGATGATCTCCGCGAGCGTGCCGACGGCATGCGGCACCGCGTCCCCGCCGACGTCCGGGCCATCCCGGATGCGCACGACCCCGAAGCCCTGGCCGGTACGCAGGCAGTCGTCGAGCATCTGGCGGTAACGCGGCTCGAAGATGTGGAGGGGGAGGACGCCGCCGGGGAAGAGGACCGTCTTCAAGGAGAAGAGGGGCAGGAGCGCCACGTCACCCTCCCGGCGCGGCCTCACGGATCGAGACCTCGACCTCGTAGACCGTCTTGCAGGCGGGGCAGTTCAGCTTCCGGACGAGGCGGTCGTTCGCGTCGACAAGGCGGAAGGTGATGAACAGGGGGTTCCCGTCCTTGGGGCAGACGTAGTTCAGGCCTCCCGTCGTCATCCCGGCAGCCACGCCCGGAGGACCTATCAATCTTCGGGCTGGCGGGGAGCCAGTCGGGCCGCCCGCTCCGTCTCCGAGCGCGCTTTTCGCCAGAGGATGCCGCCGGAGAGCACGAGGAGGGCCTTCAGCCCGCCCTTGAACCCGCTCCGCTCCAGGCGGTATTCGAGGTGCGCGCGGGACTTCTCGGAGAAGTAGACCCCGCCGCCTTCCAGGACCTTCCACGGGAGTGTCCGGTAGTTCACCTTAGCCCCCCTTCCCGTTGTTCAGCTGGTCCGCGATGTTCTTGGCCCGCTCCTGCTCCGAGCGCGGCGAGGAGGGGTTGAGAAGGATCGTCTCGCACTCCAGGATCGCCGCCAGGACCGTGCCCGCGGTCGTGTAGGCCGGCAGGGAGATGGTCTTGTAGTCCGAGACCTTGCCTGAGGCGACGTTCAGCCAGAGCGCCATGAGCTGCTGGCGCGCCCGGGCGAGCATGTCATTCCCCGTCGGCTGCTTGAGGACGTTGCAGACCTGCGCCTTCGTCGTCAGGCCGGCGAACAGCGTCGAGCGCGTCCCGACCGTCATCGCCCACTCGGCGGGGATCCCCGTGGCCAGGGAGCACTGGTGCTTCCAGTACCCGATGGTGTGCGGGGCGAAGACCGCCGGAGGCCGCTGGGTGAGCGCGTAGATCTTGCCGTCCCCGGCGCTGAACAGGACCTCGCCGTGGCCGTCGCCCGTGAGGTCGGCGACCCACGGCTCCCCGCGCACGCGAGTCGCCGCGTAGGACCACTCGATCGCCCCGGTCGCGGAGTTCATGACCACCAGTCCGGCATCGGATCCGGCGAGGACCTCCTTCTTCCCGTCCGCGTCGATGTCGGTCACGACGAAGGGCCCGGAGGCCCACGCGCTGGCGGGCATCGGGGTGGTCCAGAGGACCTGGCCGGTGGTGCCCTTGTAGGCCACGACGATCGCGCTGTCCGAGTCCCCGTCGATGACGTCGGCCAGCGAGTCGCCGTCAATGTCGACCAGGGCGGGGCCGCGGTAGGAGGAGTCGTAGGCCGCGTTTGACCAGAGGATGCTGCCGTCCTCCGCGTTCACCGCCACGGTTCTCCCAGGCTCGATGAAGCCCGTGTACCAGCCGACGAGGGGGAAGACGATCTCAGGCAGCGGGTCGCCGTCGAGCTCCCCGATCGCGGGGGTCGCGGCGGCGATGTTCCCGTAGTCGAACTCCCACATCGTCGCCCCGGTCTTCGCGTCCATCGCCCGGACCAATCCGGACTCGGCGACGGCGACGACCTCGAGGTCCCCGTCCCCGTCGAAGTCGGCCATGGCGGGGGAGGTGCGCACGTAGTGCGTGAACTGCGCGCTCTGCCAGAGGGTGTTCCCGTTCAGGCCGTCGAAGGCGTAGGTGAACCGGTCCATGGCGGTGAAGATCATGTCCAGCACGCCGTCCCCGTTGATGTCCAGGAACTCGGGCGAGGCGAACGTCCCCTCGTGCCCCATGCCCCAGAAGTTGATCGACTTGGACCACTGGAGGCTCCCGTCCTCCCCGTTCAGGACGTACACGAAGAGCCCGCCGAGCTGGCAGTGGCAGCCCTCGCTCGCGATGACCTCCATGCTGCCGTCGCCCTCGAGGTCCACGACCGCGCGCACGCCCACGTCGTACTTCGTCGGGGCCATCCACTTGAGCGTCCCGTCCGCCTCGAGCGCGTAGACGTGCCGAGAGCCCATGCCCGCGGGGGTCGTGCGGACCTCGCCGAAGACCACGTCGGGCTGCCCGTCCGAGTCGATGTCGGCGACGAGGGGGCTCGTCGTGGCGAGGGCGCCGGTCGCGTACGTCCACAGGAGCGCCGGGACCTGGATGTTGCTGGAGACGAGCGCGTTCCCGTCACGGGCGGCGTTCTGCCGCGGGAGCACGGGGCTCGCCGAAGAGACGCCGGACGAGGTCGGGAGGGTCCCGACGACGGCGGCGAGGGCGATCACAACGGCCACTGGAGCGAGCCAGGCTCGGGCGGTACCGGGCACGATTTCAACCTCAGGCGTCTCATGCTTTCAACACTATTTAACGGGTCTGGACCGGGTCGCTGCAGTGACCCTCTCCCAGACGGCCAAAACTAGCACGGATTTCTGAGACTTTCAACAGATTTCATGCCACGGTTGTTCTCATGACCTATAAGAAGAAGACCCATGACCCCGGAGTTCACCGCCAACCTCCTCGAACACTTTATCTCCGGTTCCCGCTTGCAGCGCCCCGCCGATGGAGATCCTTCATTTCACCGTGCCCCCGCAGGCGAACAACGCCTACTTGGTGTTCGATCCCGCCACCCTCGACGCCGTCGTCATCGACCCCAGCACCGCGTCCAAACCTCTCGCGGAGGCGGTCCAGGCGCGCGGCCTCAAGGTCGCCTTCCTCGTGAACACCCACGGGCACGCCGACCACACCGCCGACAACGCGCCGCTCCAGCAGGCTGTCGGCGGGAAGATCGCTATCCACGAGACCGAGGCCTACCGCCTGCAGAGGAACGCGCAGGAGGCCCGCTGGTACCTCCCGGTGCCCCCGCCGCCGTCGAAGTCCGAGGTCGGCCTGAAGGAGGGCTCCGAGATCAAGTTCGGCGGGCAGACTCTCCGCGTGCTCCACACCCCCGGACACTCCGAGGGATCCATCTGCCTGTACGATGCCGCCGGAGGCGTGCTGTTCACCGGGGACACGGTCATGCGGGACGAGTATGGCCGATACGATGGCGGCGGGGGGAGCTTCGCGAGGCTCGTCGGCAGCCTCCGGACGCTCTCCCAGCTGCCGAACGAGACCCGGGTCTTGCCGGGGCATGGAGGGTTCACCACCCTCGGGGCCGAGGCGGGCTGGATGCTGAACGTGAAGTACGCCAGCACGCACTAGACACGGCGTCCTTGGCAGATGCGCATTACGGATTTGACTTCTTGGAGAGCGCCGTTCGGCTATGCGCAAGGACTTATGGCGCTGCGTCTAGTGGCGGCGCCAGCGGGACCCAGGATCCAGTTCGCCTTGTTGTAGGTGTACTGGGTCTTCAGGCCGGAGGGGTGGTCTCCTAGGGAGGCCTCAGGTCCCTTCGCGTGCGACAAGGCCTCCCGCCGCAACCCCGATGACCACTCTGTAGCTCTCAGCCTGATGGCGGCGACCACCCTCAGAATGCGGACCCGACCATTCGAGGGTAGAACCGAAGCCAACAAGCGACGAGGTGTTCAACCGCGTTAGCGTCTTTCGCCACCAGAGAGGTTGCTCACTCGACGAGTGGGTTGACCAATTCTGGTTCGACCGTGGATGTCCCACAGGATGACGGTGACGGCGCACACCGTGACGACAACGACGGCCAATGCAAATACGAATGCAGCGATCTGCGGGAGATACAAACGGTGGGGGATGAGGGATGGTTGTTGGTCCACTTGAATGGAATATGTAACGAACGTATCCTGGCCATTTGGGCGTGCAACCCCATATCCTGTATTGTCAAATACGAGGTGATAATCACCTGCGCTAAGGAAGAATGAATTACTGGTCGCGAAGATATCAAGGAACATGACGCTTCCAGCATCGAGCGGAGACAGCCCGGAGAGGTAGCGTTGGAAGTCCTCACCGGCAAAAAAGAATACGTCTAGGGGAGGACCCACCTCTACCCTTAGCGCAAAGAATATTTCAGCCCGGCTACTGGTTACGTGCATCGGGTAGTCAGCGTAAGCGTCGGCCGAGAAGCCGCCCCCATCCACCCCGCTGTAAAGACGTGTGCCAATTGTGAAGGAGACGGTCGAGGCGCCCGTGACGATGAGGACAATTAGGCCAACTTTCCATCGATCCATGAGGCTTCCGCCGGTTACGGGCGTTTGAAAGTTAGATTGGCCGAGGGGGGTAGGTTTCCTGGAGGGGCGTTGTCACAATTGGCCCACCAGTAGTCAGTTCCCCATATGTGGATACTATATGTACCCGAGGTGCCGGGATCTGCCCAGAAGGGTGATGTAATAATCCAGCCGTCGAACTTCCCACCCTCGTATTTGTACACCGGGCGTGGCTGGACCCAGTTACCTGTTGTGACGTCTTTGTAATTCACAAACCAGACTATGTTCGCCGAATCGAACCATCCGGGGGCGTCCAAATAAACCCGCAACCACAAGCGAACTTGGGTGCGCTCCCTGATCGTGAACGTAACATCCATCACTGATGCGACGCACTTGGTTTGCGGACCCGTAGCAACCACTGTTGCACCATAAGTCATGGCCAGTTCCCAGACTTTTCCAGACGGATCGACCGCAATCGTTGGCCTGTTGTTCACATACGCGAACAGATTGGCGTTGTCTGTCGATCCCTCCGGGTCCTTGCTAGCGAACCGCCCCGCACGCGAGTCGTACCATCGCGCGCGGTAGTAGTAGAAGCTCGCTGTTGAGTCCAGCTCTCGGGATGTGAATCGGTACGCGTTCACCGTACCTTCCGCCGTGTCCCGCGCAGTTCCGAAGGCTTCGTATCGATAGCGGGCGTTCGTTGCCTGTGCGGTAGTTGTGAGGCGTGTAATGGAGTCTGAGTCATCCGATGTGTAGTAGAATGTCGATCCGCGAACCATCGCGAGAGGCTCATCGGTCCGCCAGCCGTGGACGTACCGGGCGAGGAGGACCCCCGTGGCGTTGTTCTCTGCCAGGACATCGTCCAGGCCGCTGGTGCCGAGGAAATCCTGCAGGTAGTAGAGCTTCCCGCTGTCCGGCGTGACGAGGCGGGACATCCGGTTCCCGTCTGTGGAGTACTCGGTGTCTACTGTCGTGCCGCCGGGGAGGGTGACCTTCGTCAGGCGGTTCTCATAGTCCCAGGCATAGGTGGTGGAAGCCCCTCCGGTGGTCTGGTTGATCTGGTTCCCGTTGTTGTCGTAGGCGTAGGTCGTGCTCCCTCTCGCGGTCATCCGGTTGTCCGAGTCGTAGGTGTAGTTGGTCCACACCCCGTTCCGCTTCTCTGTCAGGCGGTTGCCGACGCCGTCGTAGGTGTAGTTCACCGTGGGGCCTACCGAGGAGTAGGATTCGCTCTTGAGGCGATAAACGTTCTCATAGACGTACGTGGCCACGTTCCCGGTGTTCTCGGTCATCGTGAGGCGGTTCCCCACGTCGTCGTAGCTGTAGGTCCAGGACTCCACGACGGCGGGAGCGGAGGTGTTCGTGTAGACCCCCAGGACCCAGTTGGCCTTGTTGTAGGCGTACTGGGTCTTCAGGCCGGAGGGCTGGGTGATCTGAGTGCGACGGGAGGCCTTGTCGTAGGTGAGGGACCAGGAGCCACCGATCGCGCTGTCGGCGAGGGCGGTCACGCGGTTCAGGGCGTCGTAAGTAGAGTTGAGCCACGCCCCCTCCGGGTACTTCAAAGTCTTGCGGTTGCCGACCTGGTCGTAGGTGTATTGGACCTGCTTGCTGAAGGAGCCATAGTTGAACGTCGTGGACGTGATGCGCCCCAAGGCGTCGAAGACGTCCGTGCGGGTGAACCCAAACCCCGTGGCTGTAAGTCGGTCTCCCTCCGCGTCATAGGTGTAGGTCAGATTTTGACCGCTGTTGTAGGCGGTCTTCGTCACGCGGTTCAGCTCGTCGTAGGTGTGGTTCGTGTACCGACCGTTCGCGTCAATGTGACGGATGTGGTCGCCCTCTGCGTCGTAGACGTGCTTGGTCACCTTGCCCAGCGGGGACGTGATCTGGGTCAAGCGGTTCAGGGTGTCGTAGACACGCTTGGTCACCTTTCCATTGTCGTCCGTGTCGTTCAGGAGGTTCCCCACCGCGTCGTAGGTGAAGTCCCAGGTGTCGAGGTTCGCGTCCTTGACCTGCGTGCGGCGGTTCAAAGAGTCGTAGGTCAATGTGCTCGTCTTGAGGTTCGCGTCCTTCACGGTGAGCAGGTTGGACTCGGAGTCGTACGTGTAGGTCGTGACCTTCGAGATGCCGTTAGTCACGGTTGCCAGGCGGTTGATGTTGTCATACGTGTTGGTGATCGCGTTCGCGTTCTCGTCGGTCGTCTTCAGCAGGTTCCCGTTGGCGTCGTACTCCCGTTTGGAGAAGTTCCCGAGGGGGTCGTTGACCTGCGTCACCCGGTCAAGGGCGTCGTACGTGTTCGTCCACGTGAACGACCGGCCGTTCTTGTACGTCTTCAGGTTGTCGGTCTCGTCGTAGGTGTAGGTGGTCACGTTCCCGAGGGCGTCCGTGACGGTGGACTGTCTGTGGTTCGCGTCGTAAGTGAAGAGCGTCTTGTAGCCGCGGCGGTCCGTAATGTTCTTCGTAGTCCCGTCCGCGTTGTACGCGAGAGCAGTCTCGTTGTTCTTCGCGTCCTTCACCTTGGTCATCCGGTTGTAGTCATCGTACGTGTACGTGGTGGCGTACCCGCGGCGGTTCGTCTGCGTCGCTAGGTTCAGCGTCAGGTCATACGTGAGCGTCGTAGTGTTCCCCAGCGCATCCTTCACGGTGGAGACTTTGACCGCAGTCACGTTCCACGTGTATTCCGTGACCCGTCCCAACGGTGCCGTGACCTTGGTCACTTGGTTCCGCTTATCGTAGGTGTAGGTCGTCGCGTTGCTCGTCGGGTCCGTGACTTTGGTCCGCTGGTCGTTCGCATCCCATTGGAACTTCCATGTATGCCCGTCGGGGTGCGACTCGTTGAGCACCCGCCCGATGCCATCGTTCTGGAGCGTCGTCGTATTCCCCGTCGCGTCCTTGATGGTCAGCAGATACCCCTTCGTGCTGTACGTGAACGTGGTGACCTTCCCGCGGAAGTCCCGGAGGTAGGTCATGTACCCGTTGGAGTTGTACCCCCGCTGCGTGTAGTTCCCCAGGGCGTCCGTCGTCTTGTTCAGCCGCCCGTTCGCGTCGTAGACGAACGTGGTCTTGAAGTTCCGGCGGTTCGTCGTGTTGTCGAGGAGGGAGAGGTAGGCCGAGGCGTTGTCGTAGTTCGTCCACGACCACTTCGTCGTGTTCAGCATCGGGTCCTTCTGCGTGAGGATGTTCCGCTTCGAGTCCCACGTCATCACGTACTGGTGGCTCCCCGCGTCCTTGTAGGTCAGGAGGTCCCGGTTCGAGGACCAGGTCATCGTGAGCGCCTGGGAGATCTCCCGGAAGCCGCCGAGCCCGGACGAGCCGCAGCCGCCGTTCGAACAGCCGCATCCGCCGCCCCCTTTGCCGTTCCCGCCACCCAGGAGCTGGAACGCCCCGCACTCCCCGCACTGGGGTCCGGTGATGGTCAGCGGGCTACCCAGGGAGTCATGGTTGAGGTAGGAGATCTTGCCGCGGGCGTTCGTGACAGTCGTCCAGCTGGTATTGTAGCCAATGGTGAAGGCGAGGAAGCTGTAAAACGCCGATTCCGTGGTCACGTTCACCGAGAGATCACGGATGTTGAGTACCTTCTGAACCCCGTTGTCGGAGGTGTAGTTGAGATCCAGGCGTTTCCCCACGGGGTCGCGTTTCGACTTCATCAGATGGAACCCGCTCGTCGTCGAGTAGGTGTACTTGGACACGTATCCCAGTCCATCCGTCGTGCTTCGAAGCTCACTACTTGTGTACGAGTACGAGTAGGTCCTGTCCTCGAGGAAGCAGAAACTTGTGCACGTGAGGTAGGAGAACGTGGCTTCGGTGAGGAGGCTACCGGTGTGGGTGAAGCTCACGGAGACGCCAGAATCGTCCGCCACGCTCTGGAGCTTCGGCGTCGCCCCGCCCGACCAGGAGAGCGTGATCTTGTTGGCGTTCTTGTCCGTGATCTTGTCCAGGTTGTTCTTGTTGTTGAAGTCCCACACGGACCCGTCGGTGTGCTTCAACTTGAACAGGGCCCCCGACTTCGAGAGCTTCGACGAGATCCCGGGCGGCGCGTTGTAGTTGCTCCCGGACTTCGTGAACAAGTGCTGGCTGGCATCCGGATCGGTCCAGGTCACGCTTCCGTTGGCGTTCTCGGTGACCTTCGTATGGTAGTTCGAGACCCACCCGTAGCCCAATGGTCCAAGGGTGCTCGAATCCGACCGTTGGGAGTTGTACGTACGGGTGAACTCGATGTTCATCCCCCGGGCCTTCACGGTGAAGTCCGTGACTCGCACGATGAGGTTCCCGCTGTAAGAGTTCGCCAAGCCGCCGACGTAGTAGAACCACGGCTCGAACCCCGTGATCGTCGACCCGCTCCCCGGCGCTGCGGACGCGGGAGGTACGGTGGACACCGTCACCACGACGACGAAGGCCGTGAGGACCATGAGGGCCGATGCTACCCATGCAAATCCCCGCCGTCGCCCGGAAAACCGCCCTTCTCCCAGCCCGCTGGCACTCTTACCCCGCAACGCGCGCACCACAAAGGAGTAACGGGGGTGAGTTTAAATACGTACGTAAATCAGAAAACCAGGATGCCGTAGTTTGTGTCCCTACCCGAGGCCTGGGGAGTCTTGTAACACCCGTAGGGATTATCTCTATCTGACACCTGCACTCAGAGGCTGCTGCGATAGAGAGCTCCTCCTGCTTGTTCTGGTTCGGTCCGCTGGTTTCCCTAAAAACGTTGCAAAACCGGCGCGCGGGGGGGGGGAGGGCGAAGGCTCATATAGAAGGAGATTCGTTTCGCCCCTCAATGAGGGGCGGAATTCCCAGTTTCAGACTGGCTGTAGTGGCAGTCCTCGTGTTCAGTTCCGGATGGTGGTGGCTCGTCGCTCCGTCTGCAGACGTGCGGGCGGACTACCCCTTCTCCCCGAACGCTCGAGTGAACTCACTCCTCCCGTCAGCGGTCCAATACGAGCCGGACATCGCCGCAGGAGCCGCCAACCAGGCCTTTGCCGTGTGGGGGGACATGCGGGACGGGTGTTGCCGCATCTACTTCGCCTCGAGCCTGGACGGTGGGGACACTTGGGGCACGAACGTCCGGGTCAGCGATCTCAACCACTCCTCGGCGGCCCACCCGAACATCGCCGTCGACGCCTCTGGTAACCTTTACGTGGTTTGGCGGGAGAATGCGGGACTGTTTTTCGCGATGTCGTCGGACGGCGGCGCGAGCTGGTCCGATCCGAGCATCCCCGTGGGCGACAGCAACGCTGTCCCAGGAACAGGGAAACCCGCCGTTTCGGCAGGCGCCTCGGGAGACGTCTATGTCGCTTGGGAGGACGCCAGAAACGGGGGCTCGCAGATCTATTTCACCGCGTCCTCCAACGGTGGATCCACTTGGATCAACCCGGACCGGCGCGTCGACGACGATAGTACGGGGGCGAGCAAGGATTGGCTAGATCTGGCCCTCGACTCCGCGGGCGACCTCTACGTGAGCTGGGACGACTACCGGACGGGAATCTCGAATATCTTCGTCTCTCGGTCGACGAATGGGGGGATGGCCTGGTCGGTGAATGTCCAGGCGACCACGGAAGCTCCCGGAAAATCACACTGGCCGAGCATCGCCGCTGGGGCGCCAGGTGTCGTGTACCTCGCCTGGGACGACGGGCGTCGCGAAAACGACATCTATTTCGCCAAGTCGATCGACGGGGGCGCGACATGGTCAAATCCCAACATCCGTGTGAACAGCGATCAAACCTCCGGTAACCGGGCCCATGCGGCAATCGCCGTCGATGCCGGGGGGAGGCTCAGCGTGGCGTGGTCCGTGCAACCCATTGGTCCAATAAGGATCGAGTTCGCTGCCTCCAACGATGCGGGCTCGACTTGGACCGCCCCCGAATTGATCGTCAATGACCCGCAGGGCCCGTCCGATTTAGATAACTCGCCGGTCATCGCGGTCGACGGGAACCACCGCGTTTACGTCGCCTGGGAGGACGGTCGGAACGGGGTCCTGAACCACGATGTCTACCTCGCCTACTTCGATCCCGACGCCTCCCCGCCGTACCCATCGTTCCCCGCGGTCGAGGGATTCTATCCCGCAACGCCCGGGAGCCTCCACATCCTCCCCTCCTCCCCCGACTTCAACTACACCTACATCGACTACGACGGCGACTCCATGACCCAGGACGCGGTCAGCGTCTGGGACGCCGCCGGGACCGCGTGGCTCTGGGGATGCAACCGAACGCTCGGTACGCCCCTACCGCCCAGATCCGGCGTCTCCCTGACCTTCGGCCAGGCCCCGTGTCCGCCCGGGCCCCCCCTCCAGAACGGCACCTTCTATCTCCTCCGCATTCGCGTCCGCGACGACACGGGGCTCTGGAGCACGGAGGTCTCCGTCCCCTTCCACCTCAACGAAGTCCTCTCCCCGGTCCCCCCCGTCTCGCCCGCCGACGGCGGCTTCGTGCCCTGCTCGGGTGCCCAGACCCTCACCTGGACCTCCCCCGGACTGGACGTCGAGGGGGACACGCCGACTTTCCGCTGGGAGGTCGCCTCGGACCCCTCGTTCGCCACGCTCCTGAATTCCGGCATCGGCCCCTCGACCACGTCGGCGCCGATCGACACCTGCCCCACCGGGACCTTCTACTGGCGCGTCTATGTGAGCGACGGCTGGGAGACCGGGGCCTGGGGCAATCCGCCCTCAGGATACTGGACGTTCACCAGTCTATCGCCTGGCCTACTCCCCCCGCCGCGCATCGTGGATGTCGCTGCCACCGCCAGCGACGCCACGGTGCGCTGGACCATGGCTCTCCAGACCTCGGTGGAGCACTACGCGCTCTACGGCGGACCGACCCCGACCGACCTCAACCTCACCACGCCGCTCGCGAGTGTATCGTCCGGGACGCTCGAATGGACCGACTTGGGCCGCCCCGCCTCCGCCGACGAGTACTACTACGTCGTGCGCGCCTTCAACGACACGGCCAACACGACGAGCCGCACGAGCAACACGGCCGGG